>Ga0265596_1000004_pt1 | contig 435753 bp, 415 predicted proteins | sample saktaG_FD_190143 | JGI IMG/M metagenome (GOLD analysis project Ga0265596, IMG submission 190143) | Saline water microbial communities from Sakinaw Lake, British Columbia, Canada - sak_2013_06_06_60m | ecosystem: Environmental > Aquatic > Non-marine Saline and Alkaline > Saline ...
TATTTCAAATGGGAAAGCGGAATTTAGCGATATAAATGTAGGCGACAGTGTTGAAATTATTGGAACAGAACAAGAAGAAGGCGAACCTCTAAGTGTAGAAAAGATTATTGTGCTAAAAGAGGAAGGAAAGAATACTGATAACTCAAACGAAAATAGCAATAGTCAGGGCAAAGAATCACCCGGCAAACCTTAAAATTAGATTTTAGTAACAAACAACTTCTTCTCTCTGTGTCAGGGCAAACCAGAGAGTAGAAGTTGTTTTAGTTTTACATCAGTCATCTTGAAAGTTAAGGAAAAATCTTATTTGTAATTACTGAAATTTTATCTCCGTTTCTACAATTTCTTGGGCAGCATCCTTTTGAATTAAAGTGCATTGAGTGAAATTATCAGGAAAAATAACTTTATTTAAATTAAGATGATAGAGAAGGATTAAATCATTGAACTCACTTTTTACTTTTATATATGCAGATTTGTTTTCGAGATTGTTGTTGCTTGAAATAATCTCTTCAAAGATTTCTTTTTCCGTAGAGATCATAAACAGGTTTGGAAGACCTAAAGTATAGACACTGGCATGACTATCTTTATATTCACGGAGCGTGTAATTACCTAATTTGTTTTCTATAATTTTGGCCTCAGGAAGATGCATTTTTATTTCGTTGTCATATTTTGCGTTTTCAAGACTATTCGATGAAAGAATGAAAGAAAATCCATCATTGCCATGAAGAATAAATTCTGCTGATTTAGGTGAAGAGAAAAAGGAATACTGCTCTATCAAGATTCCCCTTTTTTCTGCCAGAATGGTAGATAGTCCGCTTTCGATAAGCTTTTCCTTGATGTTTGCAGCCTCTGGTAGCGCAACTTCGAGTAATGCATTTTCAAAGCTATAAACTGGCATGTAAAGCTTTTTTGTGGTGCGGTCAGCGATTGAGTGGATGTTTATTGTTCCGTTTTCTATTGTAAAACTTAATGGGTAGTTAAAACTATAGAAAGGTATGTTCAACATGTCCTCGACGAAAAGACATTTCGGCTCTGTGGTAAAACAGACACAACTACCGTCGTCATCCCATAATTTCTTAAATAATGGATTATCAAATAACAAATTTTCCTTTTGAGTTATGCTATCGAATATGTGGTTCAGCGCATTAGAGCTTTGAGCAATAAATAAATTATTTTTCCATCCTGAAATGAAATATTTTTTGTCTGCTTTATTTGCTTTCAGAATGGGGAAACCTCTTTCCCAGGTTCGGTTTATTTCAAATGCTTCTTTATATTTTAGTATTATGGCTATTTTATCCAATTCTCTTATGACACTATTTTCTATTTTGGATGCGACAAGACGAGAACCATCATCAAAAATCATTAAGTAACTGTTGCTAAAATTTATATCCGAAATGAAAAGATGAGCGTTGCAGCATTCTTTTGCAAATTGTTCGGATTCTTGATTAAATTTGAGCAAAAAAGGTACATCCGGAATGTATCGAGAGGAGAGCTTTGTTTGGCTTTCTGTATATTTTATTAAGATATTATTTGCTACATATACAAAGCCAAGCACTAAAATTACTATAAGTATCCAGATGATAATTTTTTTCATTTTAATCTTTTTGAGTGTTTTTTATAATTTTCTTTGCAACACTCATGAAGATATGTTTAGTTTCTGTTTCTTCGCTCAATGTAACAGTTGGCATACCGTTATCTCCACCTTCTCTTACTTTTGTTTCTAATGGAATTTTGCCGAGAAACGGCACTTCGTTTTCTAAACTTATTTTTTCGCCCCCACCGTGTCCAAATATTTCAGTTTTTTCACCACATTTTGGGCAGACAAAGGAAGACATGTTTTCTATAACGCCTAATACGGGTATTTTCATCTGTCTAAACATTTTTAATGTTTTTGATGCGTCAGCGACGGAAACATCTTGAGGTGTGGTGACTATTATGCCGTATTTAAGTGGTAAACTTTGCATGACGGTAAGTGCAGCATCTCCTGTTTCGGGAGGGAGGTCTATGAGGAGATAGTCTAATTCTCCCCATTCTACGTCATTGTATAGTTGTTCGATAGCTTTTGTTACAAGTGGGCCTCTCCATATGATAGGAGTAGAGGGGCTGTCAATCAGGAAGCCGATTGATATTACTTTAACTCCGTATCGCTCTATCGGGATAATTCTTCTGTTTTCGTTAACAAAAGGTTTTTCATTGATACCAAACATAATAGGCAGGTTTGGGCCGTGTATATCTGCATCAAGCACACCAACTTTTTTGCCTGATTTTGCAAGCGCTATGGCAATATTTGTGCTTACGGTGGATTTACCAACGCCACCTTTGCCTGATGCGATGGCAATAAGGTCTTTTATTTTTTGTTCTGTTTTAAATGAAACAGTTAATCCCACCTTTTTTGCGCCTATGTCTTTTAATCTTTTTGTGATAGTATCCTTAAGTGTATTAACATCCTTACCAGGAATTTTAGGAATCATAATAGAGATCAGGACTTCATCTTCACGAACATCTATTTTTTGCAGTGTCCCGACGCTAAGAAGTAATTTTTTTAATCCGGGGATAAATGTTGTTTTCAATACATTAACAACTTGAGTTTGTTGTAATGGCATCTTTATTTTTTATTCTCCATTAAATTTTTTAGTGAGAGACTTTTAAACAGCTTATCGACTTTTAATTTTGTTTTTTTCCATGGGAGTAGAGCAAGGCAGTCCGTTGTGATGCATGGTATGTCTTTTCTTTTCCCATAATTGCACTTTATCTCTACTGTTTTTCTTCCAACAGCTTGTATTATTTCGTACAGAGAAATATCCGCTGGATTGCGTGTAAGGATATATCCTCCGCTTCTCCCCCTTACACTGTCCAATAAGCCATTGCTGCGAAGCATTGAACAGATTCTCAGGATATATGAAAAAGAAATATTGTTTTCTTTTGAAATTTCTCTAATTGTTGCTCTGTTATCCTTTTTTTTCGCAAGATAAATTAGTGCTTTTACTGCGTACCCTTCAAGTGTTGTGACTAACATCGTCTGATAACCCTCCTATTCATATATATTACAGCTTCAGTCATATTTTAGCATTTTTTTATCGTGAGTCAACGTTTTTCGCCGCAGATTATGATTCGTTTTGAATCTTCTGAAAATTTTTTACCCGTATAATCTCCAAAAACTTTGATATTTTTAAACCCAATAATTCGGCATAGATTGACCATCTCTGCTACGGAATATATGCGGATGTTTCGCAAATATTCTTTTTTTAAATCTTTTCCGACAACGAAACGGTGAGTTGTGACAATTGAGGTAAGAGGGAGGTAATGTCTTCTTTCTAAGATGAAAATATCTTCTTTTTCTTTGAAAGTTTCGTGGACAAAATATTTTAGAATGTAATCTCTATTTTCAATGTCAATGATGAGTTTGCCGTCTTTTTTTAATGAATTATAGAATCTCTTTAAAATATCAAAGTTTGTGTCATCATCAAAATATCCAAACGAGGACCAGAGACTCAATATTCCATTAAATTCATGTTTAAGGAAAAGTTTTCTTATGTCCTGTTGTACAAATTGTACATTTTTGAGATCTCTTTTTTTTGCTTCAGCCGTTGCTAATTTTATATATAGAGAAGAGCTATCTATTCCTAATATTTTAAAACCCTGTTTTTCCAGTAAAAGTGCGTGTCTACCAATACCGCAGCCGGCGTCGAGCAGATAGTTTCCTGCATCGAAAAATTTTGCAACGAAAATTACCTGTTTTTTTGTTATTTCTTCTTTTTGAGTTTGAAGAAAATAACGAAGATAAAATTCATCAAAATAATCTTTCGTCCAGTCCATTAATTATCATGCAGTGCTTTAGCAATTTCTGCTGCAACCCGTGCATTGTTTTTTACAAGTTCAAAATTAGCATCAAGAGCTTTTCCCTTACTAAGTTCAACTATTCGAGCTAGAAGAAATGGTGTTACTTTTTTCCCTTTTATTCCCCTTTCCTGTGATTCTGAAACAGCAATGTCAATCCACTGGTCAACTTTGTCTTTAGGAATCTCATATTCCTGTGGTATTGGATTAGCAACAAGAATTGACGAAAAAATACCTAACGAAATTTTAGTATTATAAATATTTGCAATTTCTTTGGCTGAATCTACCTGCGGTATGGTTAATTCTGATTTTCTTGTGTAAAATGCAGGAAATTCGCTAGTTTTAAATCCTACAACGAGTACGCCCTTGGTTTCAAGGTATTCCAGGGTTTTTGCAAGGTCTAATATTGATTTTGCTCCTGCAGAAACAACAATAATATTTCTTGCTGCAAGTTCGTCCAGATCCCGTGAAATATCAAAGGTATGTTCTGCGTTTCTATGAACTCCACCAATGCCACCAGTTGCGAAAACTCTGATCCCGACAAGCTCTGCAATATAGGAGGTAGCAGAGACAGTCGTGGCTCCATCCCTTTTTTCTGCTATGCAAAATGGAATTTCGCGGGTAGAAAGTTTTAGTACATCTTTAGTGTCTCCAAGGTGATGAATTTCTTCTTGTGTCATACCGATGATAATTTTTCCGTTAATAATACCGATGGTTGCTGGTATTGCACCAATTTTTCGCACTTCTTCTTCAACTGCAAGGGCAATTTGAATATTTTTGGGATATGGCATTCCCTGGGCAATGATCGTCGATTCAAGTGCAACAATTGGCTTTCCGGTATTTACTGCATCTAAAATCTCATTATTTATTTTCATTTTATGTCATTTTTCGAAAGAGTATAAAGCGATTCCAGGCCAATTTGAATCGCAACTGCTTCTCCTTTTTTATAAACTTCTTCTGTGCCTTCTGGTTTTATTTTGTTTAATGCAACATTTCCATCAAGAGCAAATATTGCTCCTGCTTTTACATTTCTATACTGGGAAACAATAAATACGCAACCACTTTCCATTTCAATTGCTTTCACGCCAGATTTTACAAAGCAATCCATTTCTTCTCTTGAGTATGGAATGTAAAATGCGTCTTCGGCAATTACTATGCCATACTCTATGTTTTCTTTTATTCTCCTTCCTACTGCGATCATTGCTTGAAGGACGTCAAAGTTAGGAACTGCTGGAAAACTTGATCGAAGATACAAAGGAGACGTACCATCGTCCCTAATACTTCCCGTTGCAATGACTACGTCTCCGACATCTAACTTTGGATTGATACCACCAGCAGAGCCAACTCTTATAAAAACTTTTCCCCCGAGGTTGACAAGTTCTTCTAACACAATAGCGGTAGAAGGCGCTCCCATTCCTGTTGTTGCAACAGTAATCCTCGTTTCCTTATAAAAGCCGGTGTATACAAGGAGCCCTCTATTTTCATTTACAAGGATAGGATTTTCGAGAAGACTGGATATTTTATTTGCCCTTTGCGGATTACCAACCAGTATGATATATTCGCTTATATCTCTTTTTTCACATTTTAGATGAAATTCAGCCATTATTTGCCTCCCAATAGTTATTCATTTTTCAATTATAAATTGTTTAATAAAACTTACAAGTAAAGACAGGGTGTATATCTGATATTTTTTGTCATAAAAATATATAGCTCTTAATGTTTTTAAAATAATGGGTTATTCTATATGAGCGATGCTAGCAAATGAGATAAATTTTATTTGATAATCCAAGACATGAATCTTTATATTAAACGAGAAAGGTGATAAAATGGAACTACTGGTGCTGGATGAGAGTGTTTCATTAAGGGGAGCATGTTTATCGTGATTATTCAATTTTTACTTCTGTTTCTGTTCCCTCGAGTTTTTTTAACTCTTTTGTGAGTTTTCTTTTTGCTTTTGCCTCAATTTGTCGTATTCTTTCTCGTGTTACTCCAAAAATTGTGCCTACTTCTTCTAGTGTGTGGGGGTACTCTTTGCCAAGTCCTGCACGGAGTTTGAGTATTTCTCTTTCTCTTTCGGTGAGTTTTTCCATCACTTTAGTTAGCTGGTCGTTATAATATGTGTTAAATGTTTCACCTTCAGGCGTAAGAGTGCTGTTATCTGCGATAAAATTTTCTAACCTGCTTTCTTCTTCATCTCCTACTGGCATTTCCAGGGACAGTGGTTGTTGCGCAAGACGCAGGTATTTGCTAATTTTCTTATCGGGTATTTCTGTTCTTTCTGAAATTTCTTTATATGAGGGTTCGCGCCCTAGTTCTTGCATTAATTCTTTTGTAGCTCTTTCAATTCTATTTATACTTTCTACCATATGCACCGGTACTCGAATTAATCTTGATTGATCTGCCAGGGCTCTTGTAATGGCCTGCCTTATCCACCAGGTAGCATATGTGGAGAACCTATAACCTTTGCTGTAATCAAACTTCTCTACAGCACGAATCAACCCTAAATTTCCTTCTTGCACCAGGTCAAGAAATGATAATCCGTGTCCTGTGTATCTTTTTGCAATACTTACTACAAGTCGTAGGTTTGCCTCGGTAAGTTCCTTTTTTGCCTGTACGTCTCCTTCAACTACGCGTTTTCCTAATTCTTGCTCTTTTTCTGCCGTAAGCAAATCTATTGCTCCAATGTTTGCAAGATATGATTGGACTGGATTTTTAAGCTCGGATATTTCAGCGTGTACTAATGATTCTCGTGCTGAAGTTAAACTTCCCCTTACTTTTGTTATATTTTTGCTACTGCAAAATATAATTTTTACTCGTGCAAGAAGAGTGTAAAATTCATCAATTCTCTTTATTGAAAGTGGAATTTTTTCAAAAGAATCTGCTATTTCTTCATATGTGAGAAATCCAGTTATTCTGCCTCTTTCAAAGAGTTTTCTAACTATTTCCTTCTCCTCTTTTGTAAGATCTTTTAATTTTTTCTGATAATTCTTAATCATTTTTAAAGATTTTGCTTTGCTTTCTTCCATAGACGCTACCTCTTTTTTAACTTTTCAATAATTTGTTGGTATTTTTCCAATTTTTTTCTAAGTTCGTCTTCGTCTTTTGTCTCTTTTATTTCGTTGTATAGTTCTAGTGCTTCAGATTGTATAATATAATTATTCATTCTTTTTATTGCCTGCTCTACTGCTTCGTCGCTTACTAAATAAGGATCTCCCATTGAAAGTGCCGTAGCTAAGGAAAATTCATCCTCTGCGAGGTCACTCCAATTCCTGGTGTCGGGCGTACCTCTTTTTTCGATGTCTTTTTTTGCCCTGTTAAATATTTTTCTGTAGCGAAAATCCGGAAAATAATTAATGTCTACTTTTTCTAGTATTTTATATAATGTTTCTGGTCTTTGAATAACTGCCTGTGTGAGCAATTTTTCCGTGTTTGACATTATATTATTTACATTTAATTTTTCTCTTTGTCTTCTGGATTTTGTTGGTACAGGAGTATATTGAGTGAAAAGAATAGAAGGGTCAATGTTCAAAATTGTACCTAATTGTTTGATGTATTCATATGCCTCTACTTTGTTAGATATTTTATCTATAATTTCCAGCACTTTTTTTGCAACTCTTCCTTTTCCCGAAGGATTATTCCCTTCTATTTTTAATTCAAAGAGAGTGATAAAATCCAGAGGATCTTTTGCGTTGTCAATAAGCTTCAAAATGCCATCTTTGCCTTTTTTCAATACAATTTCATCTGGATCCTGTCCACTGCCCTCCACTATTATCTTTACAGTAAGATTTTTTTTGCTGCATATTTCTACTGCTCGTTCAGCTCCTTTTCTTCCACCTTCATCATCATCATAAAAGAAGCAAACATTATCTGCGTAACGTTTGATTACCCCTGCTTGCGCGTCTGTAAATGATGTTCCCATTGATGATACTACATTTTGAATACCTGATTGATGCAAAATGACTGCATCGAAGTATCCCTCTACAATAATTGCTTGTTTTTCTTTTCTTATACCTTCCTTTGCGATGTTAATTGGATAGAGCAAATTTCCTTTCGAAAAAATGGGGGTATCGGGAGAATTTAAGTATTTTGGCTCTCCTTTTCCAAATATTCTTCCACCGAATGCAACAATTCTTCCCTGGATATCAAATATGGGGAATATAATTCTGTTTCTAAAGTAACTTTTGATTTTTCCATCATCCATTTTTTTCAAGACACCAGCGGTAAGCAGTGAATTTTGTGGAATGCCTTTCTTTTCCATAGCAGCAATGAGTTTATCTCCGTTTTGAGGAGCGTACCCAATCTGGAATTTTTCGATGCTTTCTTTGATTACTCCTCTTTGTTCAAGGTACAGTAAGACATCTTTTGTGATTTGTTCATGGAAAAAATTTGACGCGGCTTGCACTGCTTCACGTAAATTATCTTTTTCTGTTTTGTCAATTTTTTTGCCTGAAAATGTCGGAAGAGGCATTCCAGCATCCTGGGCAAGTATAGTAATTGCTTCTTTGAAATCCATTCCGTCTATTTTCATAAGGAATTTTATCACATCTCCACTTGCTCCGCAGCCAAAACAATGGAATATTTGTTTTTCGGGACTTACTACAAATGAAGGCGTTTTCTCTTCGTGAAAAGGGCATAATCCTACATAGTTACGGCCTCTTTTTTTTAATTCAACGTACCGGTTTATTGTGGATACAATGTCCACTTTTTCGTGCAATTCATCTATATAATCTTTTAAGTCTTTCATCATATATAAATACGTAAGAGATAGACAAATTTCCTTTAATTTTTAAAAATAAAATATAGGGGCACATTCACAAATAATTCTCCTGACGCTGCATTATGTGGTTTAGCGGTAAATTGACTGATGCTAATCGCTTAGCGGCAGTGGATTTGGAGTGGTGATATCGTAGAATGTTTGAATTGCAAAACGATCTGTCATCGATGAAAGGTAGTCGCAAATTACTTGTAATTTTTTTTCTTTGTTTTTTTCGATATATTTTATTGGGTTTTTAATTTTAAGAACGCTTGGATGATATTTTAAGTAATCTCCCATATCTTCCGGGTTATTGTAGTAATGGTCGAATAGGTATGCCATCATCCTGAATACTTTTTTCTCTTCTTTTTTTGGCGATGAACCTATATATACTTTCTCTGTTAGAAAATTTTTCAGTTCATCCATAGCATTTTCTATATTTTTGCTCATGCAAATTTTATCTTTACCTTTACTCCTCTCTATTGTATCAAGAATCATTGTCGAAAGCCTTTTTGAATTTGATTTCCCTAGTATTTGACGCGTTGAATTGGGTATGTCTTTTTCATTTATGATTTTTGCTCGTATTGCATCATCAATATCATGGTGAATATAGGCAATGCGATCGGCAATTCTTACTATTTGCCCTTCCAGGGTTGCTGGCATATCAACATTTTTTAATTCCGATAGATTTGCTAATCCCTTACTATGTTTTAATATTCCATCTCTTACTTCATATGTAAGGTTTAATCCAAAAACGGTTTCTCCGTTTGACTTTAGTCTTTTTTCGAGAATATCTACGACTCTTAAGCTTTGCTCGGGATGAAAAAAATGTAGATGCGAACTATATTCTTTACATTTTTTGTTGATAATTGTTTCTCCGGCATGTCCGAACGGCGAGTGCCCCAAATCGTGTCCCAGCGCGATGGCTTCGGTAAGGTCCGGATTTAGGCGGAGAGCCCGGGAAATTGATCTGCTGATCGTCATTACTTCAAGCGTATGCGTGAGACGATTTCGATAGTGATCCCCCTTGGGGGCTATAAATACCTGAGTTTTATATTGTAATCTGCGGAATGCTTTGGAATAAAGAATTCTGTCCACATCTCTTTGGAACTCTGTACGATGAGGGTCTTTCGTTTCCGGAGTTGCTCTTCCTTTTGTTTTATTGCTCAGTGTAGCAAATGGAGAGAGCAACTCTGTTTCTAATTTTTCGTATTTTTGCCGCAGCACTTTATTCCTTTCCGAGTTTTTCTTTTATGGCTACTTGCGCAGCTGCCAGGCGAGCAATTGGAACCCTAAAAGGCGAGCAGCTTACATAATCGAGGCCTGCATAGTGGAAAAACTCAATGGATTCTGGATCACCACCATGTTCACCGCAAATGCCTATCTCAAGATTATTTTTTGCTTTTCTTCCAAGTACAACACCTATCCTGACAAGTTTTCCTACACCATCCTGGTCTATTGTGATAAAAGGTTCTGTGGGAAGTATTCCATCCTTGAGATACGTTGGAATAAATGTGGCCTCGGCATCGTCTCTACTAAATGCAAATGTTGCTTGCGTAAGATCATTTGTGCCGAATGAGAAAAAATCAGCATATTCTGCAATTTGATCAGCAGTCAGAGTAGCACGAGGCACTTCTATCATTGTTCCTATTTGGTAATCAATGGTTGTACCTTCTTTTCTAAATATGTTTGTTATGACAGTTGTAGCTTTTTCTCTAAGTGTTTTCATTTCATTGACATGACCAATAAGTGGGAGCATAATCTTGGGTTTCGGATCATATCCTTCCTTTTTCAGTTGAATCGCGGCTTCTATTATTGCAGCCACTTGCATTTCATAAATCTCAGGATAGACAATGCCCACTCGACAACCTCTAAAACCAATCATTGGGTTAAATTCAGCAAGTTCTAGTGAGCGTTTAAGTTCTTTTTCTTTTTTCTTAAGAAGTTCCGGATCATTTCCGTTTTCTCTGAGCTCTGCAATTTCTTTTTCGAGCCTGTCTTTTTGAGGTAAAAATTCGTGGAGTGGCGGATCTAAAAGTCTTATAATGACAGAAAATCCATCCATTGCTATCAGGATGTCGTAAAAATCTTTTTTCTGCATATCTTTCAACTTGTCGAGTGATATACTGCGCTCTTCTTTTGATTCCGAAATAATCATGTCCTGCATGAGAGGAAGTCTCTCGGGACTCAGAAACATTCTTTCGGTCCTGCATAATCCAATTCCTTCAGCGCCGTAATCTAATGCTTTTATGGCTTCCTCTGGCGTATTTGCATTCGCTCTTATTCCCAATTTTCTTAATTCATCTGAATAGGCGAGTAACTGTCGCAATTCTGATGTAAGTTCTGGTTCTATCATTTTCACTTCTCCAAGAATGACATTTCCCATCGAACCATCTATTGTAATAATTTCATCTTTTTTAACTTCAATTCCATTTGTAGTGAATCTATTACCTTCTGTGTCAATTTTTATATCCTCTGCGCCTACAATGCAGGGTTTACCCATTCCTCTCGCTACTACCGCAGCATGAGCTGTCATACCTCCGCGTGTAGTGAGAATGCCTTCTGAATGTGCCATACCCTCAATATCTTCTGGAGTAGTTTCCAGGCGCACAAGTATTATTGCCTCTCCATCCTTTCCTCTCTTAGTAGCTTCTTTTACATCAAATACAACTTTACCGCTTGCGGCACCAGGAGAAGCGGGGAGGCCTTTTGCGATTGGATTTACTTTCACGGTTGGGTCAATCATTTTGTGGAGCAAGCGGTCAATTTGCACCGGAGTAATTCGAAGAATACTTTCTTCTTTTGTTATGAGATTTTCATTGACCATATCAACGGCGACTTTTACGGCTGCTTGTGCAGTTCTTTTACCTGATCTTGTCTGGAGCATATAGAGTTTCCCTTTTTCTATAGTGAATTCCATATCTTGCATATCCTTGTAATGTTGTTCTAATTTCTCTCCCACCTCTTTAAGTTGATTAAATATCTCAGGGGAAAATTCTTCCAGTTTATCAATCGAGAGTGGAGTTCTTATGCCTGCTACTACGTCTTCTCCTTGTGCATTGGTAAGAAATTCACCGTATAGTTTCTTTTCTCCTGTGGCAGGGTTTCTTGTGAAAGCAACACCTGTTGCGGAATCATTGCCCATATTTCCAAATACCATCATTACAATACTTACTGCGGTACCCAATTCATCACTAATTTTATTAATGTTTCTGTATGAAATGGCTCTTGGATTGTTCCATGATTTAAAAACAGCTTCAATGGAACGGAATAATTGCTTTATCGGGTCCTGTGGAAATTCTTCTCCAGTTTTTTCCTGGTAAAGTATTTTATAGTCTGCTATTATATCTTTTAGCATTTCAGAAGTGAGATCTGTGTCGCTTTTTAATCCATGTTTTTCTTTGTGGTTATCAAGGATTTTTGCAAATTCACTATGAGGGATTTCCATCGCAACATCCCCGAACATTTGGATAAATCTTCTGTAGCTATCATATGCAAATCGCTCGTTATTTGTGAGATCTTTTAACCCCTCTACAGTATCGTCATTTAAACCGAGATTTAAAATGGTATCCATCATACCCGGCATGGAGACTGGGGCACCGGAGCGAACTGATACAAGTAGTGGGTTTGTTATATCGCCGAATATCTTGCCAGCTTTTTCTTCCAATTTATGAAGATATTCTAATATTTCACTGGTTAGATCTTCGTCTATTTTTTTTGTTTTTTGATATTCCTTACAAACTTCTGTAGTAATAATAAAACCTAGGGGGACGGGGAGTCCAATTTTTGTCATTTCTGCAAGTCCTGCGCCTTTTCCACCCAAAAGATTTTTCATACTGCCATTGCCTTCTTCAAAGGCATAAACTTTTTTATCTGTCATTATTGTATAACCTCCTTAGCAATTTTATTGCCTATTCATTATAGGTATTTAATAGAAAAAATAAAGATTTATACATTTTTTTCTTTCTCGATAACGATTGTCGAAAAATCCGCAAATTTGAGAAACAGTTCTTTTAAATTTATTAGCATAGCAAGCCGATTTTTTCTGATTTTTTCGTCATTATCCATAACGAGCACTTTATCAAAGAATTTAGAAATTACGGGAGACAAACCGTAAAGTATTTTTATAATTTCTTCATAATTCATTTGTTTAAGTCCATTTTCAACTTTTATTTTGGTATTTTGAATTGCATCAAAGAGACATTCTTCTTCTTTCTCAAAAAGAAGTTTTTTGTCTATGATTTTCGAAGAGATATCTGCGTTTTGCAGGATATTGTTTACTCGCTTGTTTGCCAGTGCTATGGATGCAAGTTCTTCGTCGTTTATATGATTCATTAATATCTCTGCCTTTTTTTTGTATGTAACGATTAGATCAAGTGGTAGCGCCGTAACGGCATTTATTATATCATACCTGATATTTTTTTCTTTTAATATTCCTTTGGCTCTTTCTTTTAAAAAGGAATCAATATCTTTTGATATTTTTTCGGTTTCTATTTCTTTTTTTGGTTTGTGTAAGCCAATGGAGACTTGTACGAGCTCTTTTAAAGGGAAAGATTCCATATTAATAGAAGTGAGTAACAGCACTACGCTGTTGCCAATTCTTCTAAGTCCGTATGGGTCTTTAGAACCAGAAACGGCGATGCCTACGACGAAGCCGCCTGTCAATGTGTCTATTTTGTCGATAAGAGAAAGGCAAGTGCCTATTAATGTTTTTGGAAGTTTGTCATCTGCAAAGCGCGGAAGATACTGGTCTTTTATTGCTTCATATACTTCTGTTTCTTCGCCTTGCAACTCGGCATATATTCCTCCTATTTCTCCTTGCAAATCAGGAAATTCTCTGACGACATTTGTTAAAAGATCTGCTTTCGATAGATATGCACTTCGTTTTAATGCTTTGCTTCCGCTATCATTTAATCCGATTTTTGGAGAAATGTAGTCCGAAAGTATTATTAATCGGTCAGTTTTATCTTTCATTGTGCCCAGCTCTTTCAAAAAAACAACGTCTGAAAGTTTACTAACAAGGGTTGGCAAAGAGATTTTTTTATCTTCCTCAAAAAAGAATTTTCCGTCAAGCATTCTTGCTTTAATTACTTTTTCGTATCCTCTTTTGACAATTTCAATGAAATCAGAACAACCATTTCTTACTCCAATAAAGTAGGGAAGAAGTTTTCCATTTATATCTACACAGGGAAAAGATTTCATGTGGTCTTCTATGACGCGTATGGAAATACATTGCGGTATTGAAAATTCTTCCTTTCCAATCGTTGCAAGGAATGGCGTAGGATACTCCGTGAGGTTTACTACTTCCTCTAAAAAATCATTTGAATATAATGGCGTTCCATTGACTTTTTTGGCAAGGGCGTGTGCATTTTTTTCGACATTATTTTTTCTTTCATCGTATGAAAGAATAACGTAATTCTCTTTAAGTTTTTTAAAGTAATCAGCCGGATCTTTTATTTTGATTTTGTTTGATTGGTTGATTCTAAGGCCATATGTGCTATTTTCTGTTTCTACTCCCGCATAGGTAAATTTTACCAGATCTTCTCCAAATAGCGAAAGAAGAGAACGAATAGGTCTAACAAATTTAATACTTTTACTATCCCAATGCATTGTTTTTGGAAATTTTAAAGATTTGATTAACCATGGGGAAAATATTTTCAGGATGTCCTCTGCTTTCCTTCCTTTGACTATTTTTCTGGTGAATAAATAGTTACCCTTTGAAGTTTCTTTTATATAAAGGTCTTTTTCGGGAACATCCGCTGAAAGTGCAAACTTTTTAAACGGTACGAGATGTTCTCCATTTTTTCCTATTGCAATGGATGCTGGCGGACCTTTTATTTCTTCTTCTGTATCAGGTTCGTTTTCATCTAAGTTTTTAATGCAAAGAGCGAGTCTCCGTGGGGTGCCGAAGGTAGAAATATTTTCGTAGTGCAGGTTGTATTTTGTTAATTCACTTTCAGCAATTGTTTTAAGATCTTTTACTGCATTATTTAGAAAGCGCGCGGGGATTTCTTCAACATATATCTCAAGCAGATAATCCTTCATTATTTTCCTCCTTACGCAGCACAATGTTTGCGGTAAGATTTGCCATTTTTCGTATGCGTGAAATAATTTGTACCCTCTCAGATATGCTTATGGCGCCCCTTGCATCTAACAAATTGAAGATGTGGGAACATTTTAACAGATATTGATATCCGGGGTAAAGAATTCCTTTTTTTAGATTGTTTACTCCCTCTTCTTCATATATATTAAGGAGGTTAAAGAGTTTGTCCGGGTCGCTTGTTTCAAAGGCATAAACACATTCTTCACGCTCCATATCTTTTCTTAAGTCGCCGTATGTATAATCATCATTCCATTGGATATCAAACACATTGTCTTTTTTTTGAATAAACATTGCAAGTCTTTCTAAACCATATGTTATTTCTACTGAGACCGGATCAAGATCAATACCGGCTGCTTGCTGAAAATACGTAAATTGCGTAATTTCTAGCCCATCAAGCCTTACTTCCCAGCCAATGCCTTGTGCACCCAGTACTGCTGTTTCCCAGTTATCTTCAATAAATTTAATTTCATGACGAACAAGTTTGAGCCCTAGCGACCTCAGGCTATTGAGATATATTTCCTGGATATCTTTTGGCGGAGGCTTCATGATGACTTGCATTTGATGATGCATATATAATCTATTGGGATTTTCTCCGTACCTTCCATCTGCAGGTCTTCTGGAGGGTTGTAAATATACAGTTGCCCATGGTTTTTTTCCTAATACTCTTAAGTATGTGTAAGGACTTAGTGTCCCTGCTCCTATTTGTTCGTCAAAGGGAAGCAAGAGTATACATCCTTGTTTTTTCCAAAACATTTCTAATTTAAAAATCATTTCTTGAAAATTCATAAATCACCTCTAGTTAAAATTTATTATATATTACTGAGTTTTTCCATTGTTTCAAGGAATTTATTAAAATGATTTGAATCCGCATGATATATAATAAAATTGTTTAGTAATTGTAAAATTATTTTTGTGTTATCTACCGGAGTAATATTTTTTATGGGGGTGTCGGAGAGAAAAATAATTTCTTTAACTGTTTCTTGCTCTACGGTTACGCCTTTAAAATTATTAAATCCTTCTGACTCCGGGAGAAAGTAATAGGTATCTCTTGTTTCCTCAGGCATTTTTACTGGAAAGCCAATATATTTTAAAAAATGCAAAATAAAAGAAGCCAGTATCGTATCCGGGGCATCTATTAATTCAAGCATTTTAATAGTATCTAAGATTAAATCAAATATTTGAGTATCTGGTTGTTCAAATGGTGTTAGCAATATAACGAGTTCTCTTATATATGAAAATACTTTGTAGTTATCAATATTACTTTTGGCTTTAACAAATGCATCTAGGAGGGTTACATCTGTTACGGTAAACCAATTGTTTTTCTGGTAAAGGAGAATTTTTTCATAGAGAAATTCATCTGAAAGACCGGATCTTTTGGAACTACCGGACCTCACGGAGCGCATATTTGCTTTAATTTTCCCTAATTCATCAGAAAAAAGTATAACAGCTCTATCCTTTTCTTTATGTGGGTAGGAAGATATTGTAATACCTTTAACTGAGAGGTATCCCATTAACTTACTATCTCGACACTTTTACTTGCACCAATTCTGGAAGCACCTGCCTGGACCATTTTGACTGCTGTTTCAAAATCATGAATTCCCCCAGCTGCTTTTACGCCTATATTTTTTCCAACCGTCATGCGCATTAGTTTTACATCTTCAACCGTGGCTCCACCTTTGCTAAAACCTGTGGATGTTTTTACATATTTAGCTCCTGCTGCTACTGCTATTGAACATGCAATTGGTTTTTCTTTTGCAGTGAGCAAAACTGTTTCTATGATGACTTTTACGATGGCGGGACTTACAGCTTTTACAACATATTTTATGTCTTCTTCTACTTTTTTATAATTTTCAGATTTAAACTCTCCTATGTTCATTACCATATCTATCTCATTAGCCCCTAATGTAATCGCTCTCTCTGCTTCAAAAGCTTTTGTGATGCCATCCATGGCCCCCAAAGGAAATCCTACTACTGATGCAATTTTTACCGAAGTTCCCGTTAATTGACTTTTTGCAAGAGCAACATATCCTGAATTTACACATACGGCACCCAAAGAATATTTTTTTGCTTCATTGCAAAGGCGAATAATGCCGTTACAAGTAGTTTCTGCCTTTAATTGAGTGTGGTCAATAATTTTTGCTATATCATTTTTTGTCATTTGTTTATCTACTGGAATATAAAACATTTTTATCACCTCCAGCAAAGTTTACAGTTTTTCTCGATTAGGTCAAGCAAAGTTTACAGTTTTTCTCGATTAGGTCAAGAAAAAATTTTCATATAGATTTTAATGAACTGACGATACTATTTCGTATAGATTTTTGATGAGGCAATTCGTGCCCTTGACACATAACAATAAATCTATAAACTAATAAAATAAAAAGTTAAAGGTGAAGGGAGGCGAAGTTCGGGCTTCTATGGGAGTCGGAGTGACATTGTGGCAAACGTAAGAAAAAGAGGAAATGAATCTATTGAAGATCTTTTAAGAAGATTTAAAAGGGAATGTATTAAAGAAGGATTGTACTCTGAGTTAAAGAAGAGGCGATTTTTTGTGCCACCTAGTGTAAAAAGAAAACAAAAAGACGCAAAGAAAAAGTAGTTATAAAAAATAAAGCAGGATTAACCCTGCTTTATTTTTTATTTAATGGCTGCAAACTTAGAAATATAAGTTTTTGAGAGAGGAAAATTTATTAAAGGAGTTGCGTAAGTTTTTTAGCAAAACGAGGAGGTATCTCAAATGGCATTAGGATTAAATACTGTGAAGATGCATGTTTTAATTCTCACTCAATCATTTGTCATAAAAGGGATAATAAATGTTCCAACAAACATGAGGTTTTCTGATGCACTAAATAAATTTATGAAAGATCGATCTTTTTTAGCAATAACCGACGCAGAAATTCAACCGACAAATGGAACAATGGAAGTCCGAAAAGTTGATTTTATATTAGTTAACAGAGAAAGAGTTATAGGCATTTCTCCAACAGAGTAAAGATTTTTTTATTCAATTAATACAGAAAACAAACTTAGTATTCCATTAAAAATGTAGCGAGATTGTCGACTGCTTTATATATCAATAAGCTGTTTTGGTAGTTCTGCTACTTCTAATTTTTCTTCCGAAGTCATTTGTTTAAAGCTTTTTTTATGGACTCAATATCAGGATTTATTACGAGAGGTTTTCCTCCCGCTTTTATTGCACTTTCGACATCTTTAAGTCCATTTCCCGTGACAATTATTACAACTTTATCATCTTTTGATATTTTACCATTTTTTAGAGCCTTCAGTGCTCCAGCAAATGCGGTGGATCCAGCAGGTTCTGCAAAAATGCCCTCTGTTGAACCAAGGTATTTGATAGCTTCTATTATTTCGTCGTCACTGACCGCAATACCAAATCCCTCTGAATTTTCAATATCCCTGATGGCCATTACTCTATTTCTAGGCACGCCTACTGCGATGCTGTCTGCTAGTGTGTTAGGTTCCACAAATTTTACTGTGCCATCACCATTTACAGCATCTACGATAGGCTGGCATCCTTCGGCTTGTACTGCGACAAGTTTTGGGAGGCGATCAATAAAACCTAAGTTATACATGTCGGTGTAACCTTTTGCGACGCCAGATATAATACACCCATCACCGACTGATACAAACACATAATCAGGAACTTCAAAATTCATCTGTTCGATGATCTCCAGCGCTACTGTTTTTTTCCCTTCTACCATATATGGGTTAAATGCGGTATTTCTGTTGTACCAGCCAAATTCTTTTGTTGCTTCTATAGATAATTCAAATGCTTCATCGTAAGTACCATTTACTGCAAATACAGTAGCTCCAAATACGAGAAGCTGAGCAATTTTTGCCTTTGGGGCTGTTTTAGGCACAAATATATAATTTTTCAATCCCACAGAAGCAGAAGCACCTGCAAGGGATGACGCTGCATTTCCTGTGGAAGCACAGGTTATAATCTTTTCTCCAAGTTCTTGTGCTTTAACAATAGCAATGGCTGATGCTCTGTCTTTTAAAGACGCGGTAGGGTTTCTTCCGTCATCTTTAATCCAGAGATATTGCATATCAAGATCTTTTCTTATCCTTTTAGCCGAATAAAGAGGTGTCCATCCTACTTTTAGAGGTCCAATTTTAGATGGGTCATCTACAGGCAAAAGAGGCAAATATCTCCACATTGAATAGTCCCTACTATCTGTAAGAGATTCCTTTGTAAAATGTTTTTTTATCTCTTTGTAGTCATATATTATCTCAAGAATGCCTTCGTCTCCGCATTTAGGACAGGTATATTTTACCTCTTCGGGGTTGTATTCTGCTCCACATAGTAAACATTTTAATTTTTTAATGTAGCTCATGCTTATTTCTCCTCTCTTGCGTATGGCGTTCCTAATTCTTTAGGTGCTCCAATATGTCTGGCACGCACAATGAGTGTTGCAACAATAACTATGATAAAAGTAAGAAGATATGGCTGCATGCTGAGGAGAGAGGAAGGTATTGTAGTGCCGGATGCTTGAAGTTGGAATTGCAAAGCAGTTATCCCTCCAAATAAATAGGCACCAAGAAGCGCGTTAACGGGGTTCCACATAGCAAAGATAACAAGTGCAACTGCAATCCATCCTCTGCCTGCTGTAATTCCCTCTAACCAGAAAGGTGCATACGCTACTGTCAGGTATGCCCCGCCAGCGCCCGCCATAAGTCCACCAAAGAATGTCCAAAAATAACGAGTAGCATTTACATTTACTCCCATTGCATCAGCAGCTCTTGCATTTTGCCCGGCTGCTCGTAGATGTACCCCTGGTTTTGTTTTGTAAAGTATAAACCACAGGGCAAGTACAAGAATATAAGAAAAATATACAATATAATCTTGCCTAAAAAATACTGTGCCTATAAATGGTATTTTAGAAAGTCCTGGTATTATGACAGTAGGGATGCTTTCTGGCAGTTTATTATTTATCCATCTCTGGCCATAAAAACTGGTGATACCTAATCCAAAAATTGTTAAAGCCAGTCCGCTTACTACCTGGTTTCCTCTGAGTGTTATCGATATAAAGGCATGAATGAGTGCTGCAACACCTCCTGCAAGCATTCCGACGACAAACCCAAGGTATGGATTTTTTGTTATATATGCTACAACAAAACCGAAAAATGCACCAATAATCATCATTCCTTCTATGCCAAGGTTTAGTATTCCGGATCTTTCAGCAAATATTTCGCCAATAGTGGGGAACAAAAGTATGGTGCCTGAACGTACCGTGGTGGCGAGTAGTGTTATTAGAATTGTAGTAGCCGTTAATTTCATGATGTATTCCTCCTGAGTCTTATTCGGTATCTCTTCAATATTTCACCGCCTAGCAAGAAGAATAAAACGGCACTTTCTATAGTGCCTACAATGCCAAATGGGACTTGTATAGCCATTTGTATCTGATACCCACCAGCTTCCAGGCCACCAAAAATGACCGATACAAACATTGCTATAATTGGGTTTAACGAAGAAAGCCAGGCAACTATGATGGCAGTGTACCCATATCCAGGGTTAATCTCTATCTGCAGCATATGTATAACGCCGGATAATTGTGCCAGGCCAGCGAGTCCGGCTAAGCCTCCGCTTATAGCCATCGCTATGAAAATGTTTTTTGTGATGTTGATTCCTCCATATCTTGCTGCTCTTTTATTCTCGCCTATTACCCGTATTTCATATCCAAATTTAGTTTTTGTAATAAGAATATAGACAATAATTACAGCAATAATACCAAAAACAAGGCCAAGATGGACTCTCGTGTGCACCAATAATCGTGGGAGTTGGGCATTTAATTCAAATGGTTTTGATAGTGGGAAGCCGTGACTTGCCGGGTTTCTCCATGGACCATACATCAAATATTTCAATATGTAGAGTGCGATATAATTTAAAAGCAATGTAGAAATAACTTCGTTTACTTCCCAGAAGGCCTTTAACATAGCGGGTATCAATCCCCAAAGAGCTCCTCCCAAAATGCCAGCAAGACACATAATAGCAAGAAGTAGTGGCCTTGGCATTGTAGCAGGCATAGTGAGAGCGAAAAATGATCCGAAAATGGCTCCCATAATGTATTGACCGTATGCTCCGATATTCCAAAAGTTCATCTTGAATGCGACTATTAATCCCGCTGAGATTAAGATTAGAGGAATGGCAACTACGAGTGTTTCTGAGAACGTATAAACGCTGCCAAATCCGCCTTTGACCAGTGCCCGATATACTGTAAGTGGGTTAGTTCGCGTAAAAAGGATTGCAATACCTCCTGCCACTAAACCTAAAAATACAGATATTAGCGGAATGGCTATCTTTAATTTCGTAGAAACATTTTCTCGTTTTTCAAACAGCAACATTTTTTACATCCTTTCATAATTAGTTTCTTGCGGAATCTACTCCAGCCATAAGTAATCCAATTTTATTTCTCTCAGCATCTTCGATGTTGATAACATCCATCATTTGTCCTTCATATATTACTCCAATTCTGTCTGACACCATGAGTATCTCATCCAGGTCTTCTGAAATTAACAACACTGCTAAACCATTATCGCGTTCTTTGAGTAACTGTTTTCTGATGTATTCTGTTGCTCCTACATCTAGCCCTCGCGTGGGATGAGCAGCAATAAGTAGTTTTGGCTTTTCAGCAATTTCTCGTGCTAAAAGAAGCTTCTGCATATTTCCACCTGAAAGAAGTTTTACCGGGGCATCTATTTTTGGGACCATGATATTAAATTTTGTAATGAGAGATTTGGTGTATCCTGTTGCTTTTTCATAATCAATAAAATTTCTTTTTGAAATTGGCTCTCTATCATAGGATCTGAGGATGGCATTTTCTACAGTATTAAGGTTTGGAATAAGCCCGACCTTGAGCCTATCCGGAGGAATATAATTTACGCCACTACTTATAATAGCTTTTGGGCTAGCATTTGTTATATCTTTTTCATTCAGGATTACTTTGCCACTAGTGGCTCGCCTTAACCCGGTGATGACCTGGGCTAATATCTTTTGACCGTTACCTGAAATACCTGCTATGCCAAAAATTTCACCGGCAGCAACTGTAAAACTTATTTTTTTTAGAGCTTTAACCCCTTTGTCATTATATGCTTCAAGTTCTTTTACTTTCAGAACCTTACCTTTTCTTTTTAATGGGTTTCTTTTTAAGCTAAACAGCACCTCTCTTCCCACCATCATTTTAGCCAGATGACCTTGAGTTACGTCCTTTTTGTTTACCGTTCCAACTACCTTTCCTTTTCTTAAAACCGTTATTCTATCTGAAATTTCCATGACTTCATCTAATTTATGACTGATGAAAATAATTGATTTACCTTCTTTTACTAATTCTTTAAGTATTTTAAACAAATCGTTAGATTCCTGGGGAGTAAGGACGGCTGTGGGCTCATCAAGAATTAATATCTCAGCTCCTCTGAACAGAGTTTTTATAATCTCTACGCGCTGTTGTTCGCCAACGGAGAGTTGCCATATTTTGGAATATGGATTAATAGTGAAATGATATTTTTGGGATATTTGTTTTATTTGTCTTGCAATTTCCGGTTTCCTAATATAGAAACCCTGAGATTTAAGTCCTAATGCTACATTTTCAAGAACTGTAAGTGTATCTACAAGCATAAAATGTTGATGTATCATCCCAATGCTATTTGTCATAGCATCGAATGGGTTTTGTATGTGAACTTTGTTTCCCTTAATGTAAATTTCGCCTTTATCCGGATGATAAATACCATCCAAAATATTCATTAAAGTACTTTTGCCTGCGCCATTTTCTCCTAGCAGTGTATGGATCTCTCCCTTTTTTAGTTCAAAATCAATGTGGTCATTGGCAAGAACTCCAGGAAAATATTTTGTTATATCCTTGGTTTGAACAATGATTTTGTCCATTTATTCCTCCATGCATAATATTAAATTTCCCAGGGCAATTGCCCTGGGAAATTTAAACTACTTCATTTTAAAAATTAAGAGCCGCCTTCAGGTATTGTTCCGATAACGCCATCAACAAACCATTGAATTTCTAATTTATCAGCATCAGAAAGCTCTTCTCCTTCTTTTACTCGCAATGTTCCATTTTGATCATAAATTGGTCCCATGAATGGGTCATAGTCGCCATTCAGTATCATCTGTTTTTTATTTTCGACATAGTCTTGCACTTCTTGAGGTACCATTGGTCCATATGGAGCTAAATCGACAATACCTGCTTCCATACCATCCCAATATTCGCCTGCTGTCCATGTGCCATCATGAACTTCTTGTGCGACTTGTGTGTAATAAAGGCCCCAGTGCCAAATACGCGAGGTGAGTACAGCAGCTGGCGCAAAAATAGCCATATCCATATCATAACCTACTCCGTATTTTCCTGCCTTTTCTGCTGCCTGAAGTGCTGCGGGTGAATCAACACCGCTTGCTATAATATCAGCACCGTTTGCAAGGAATGTATCTGCTGCACCTGCTTCTAGCGCCGGGTCAAACCAGGAATTTGTCCAGATAACGTGTACTTCAACGTCAGGATTTACTTCCCGTGCTCCAATTGTGAAAGCGTTAATTTCTCTTACAACTTCTGGAGTGGAGAATGGGGCAACAAAACCAATATAGTTGGATTGTGTCATTTCTCCTGCAACAAGACCTGCTAAATAGTCTGGTTGATACATTCTGCCAAAATAAGTGCCCATATTCTCTGCTGTTTTAAATCCCGAGCAGTGTTCAAAAACTACATCGGGGTAATCTGCTGTGACATTAAGTGTGGGATCCATAAAGCCAAAACTTGTTGTGAAGATAACATCATAACCTTCGTTGCAATAATCTCTTACAACCTTTTCGCATGGAGCTCCTTCTGGCACGTTTTCTGTATACGCGGTTTCTACATATGAGAGTTGTTGTTCCAGATACAATCGTCCTTCATCATGTGCTTGTGTCCAGCCTCCATCATTTTTTGGCCCTACATAGACGAATGCTACCTTGAGTGTTTCCTCTTCCACAGGGGCTTCTTCTTTTGGCGCGCAGCCTGCAAATACGCCTATCAGTGTGATAAGCAACAAAACTACTACTAATGCCCTAATGCGTTTCATACTCTTTCCTCCTTGTTTTTTTGTGTTTGTTATTTCTAAATATTTGCTTCTTTGTGCCACCTCCCCTTTAGAATTATTTAAAGAGTAATATATTCTTTTTTTTGCGCGTAAAATATTTAAAAGTAGTTCATTTTCAAATTATACTATTATTTATAAAAGAATTCAATCTTTTGCAAATTTAATTACCGTTTTTTATTTAAAAAGAGCTTTCGTACTACGAAAGCTCTTTTTACAAATCACATATTATTGTTAATTAAAGAACGATAAATATTCAATTTATGGGTGTATATGTGTACCTGTTTCACCTTTTAATGCCCTTTCTAAAGATTCGGGTTTTGTAACGATGGCTTCTTTTCCGCCTGCTTCGAGGAATCGCACAATTGCCTGAATTTTTGGCAGCATACTTCCTTTTGCAAAATGTCCCTCTGCAATGTATTTTTTTGCATCTGCAACGCTTATGTTATCAAGGGTAACTTGGTCGGCTTTACCAAAGTTTAGACATACTTTTTCTACGGCGGTGGAAATAATAAATACGTCTGCTTTAATATTTATTGCCAGTAAACTTGACGCATTATCCTTATCAATCACTGCAGGAGATCCTTCCAACTCACCGTTTTCATTGTAAACTACAGGGATACCGCCACCACCTACGCCAATAACGCTAAAACCATTTTTTACAAGCAGCTCAATCGCATCTTGCTCTACAATCTCTATAGGCATTGGTGAAGCTACTACTCTTCTGTAACCTCTTCCTGCATCATTAACAATTACCCAGTCCGGATGTTCTTTCTGCAGCTCTTCTGACCGTTCTTTTGTGTAAAACGTACCGATTGGCTTTGCCGGATTTTTAAATGCATCATCGTTTTTATCCACGACGACCTGTGTTACTACTGTTGCTGTTTTCTTTATAATATTTCTTCTTTTAAATTCATTGTCAAGCGCCTGCTGTATTTGATAGCCAATTGCGCCTTGTGTATCAGCTCCGCAATTTACCAGTGGTACAGGGTGCATTCCTGCGGTGTCATGTGCAATTTCGGAACGCCGCAATATGAATCCAACTTGCGGTCCATTCCCATGTGTAATTACGACATCAAAACCTTGCTCAACCATTCCTGCAATGTGTTTGGCAGTTTCACATACTGCATCATATTGGTCCTCTACGGTTTCGTGTTGCTTGTCTTTAATTAGAGAATTACCTCCAATTGCTAATACTGCTAATTTACTCATTACGTTACCTCCATCCTTTTGCCATTGTAAGTGCCATAATGGCTTTTTGTGTGTGTAATCTATTTTCTGCAATATCATAAATAATCGAGCGTGGACTATCTGCCACTTCATCATCTACCTCATTTCCTCTATCAACAGGCATTGGGTGGATGAAATACGCATTATCAGTACGATCATAAAGCTCTTTTGTTAATCTCCAATCTTTGTATTTCAGGGACAGTTCTTTATCTGCATCTTTTCCGTTAACGTATCTTAGCGGATTCATCCAGTGTCGTGCATAGACAACTTGAGCATCTTTTGCTGCTTCAAATCTGTCGTGTGTAATTTCAAATGTTGCTCCTGCTGTTTCTGCATTTTCCTTTGCCTTTTTTATTACTTCGGGATCCAGGTCAAATCCTTCCGGGTAGGCGAGTGTGAAGTTCATCCCGTAACGCGGCATAAGCAGGATATCTTCCTGAACAGAACTCCAGGAGCGCACCATAGATGAGTATCCCCACATGAGTGTAATTTTTTTGCCTTTAACATCTCCCATATGTTCTTGTATGCCCATTAAATCAGACAGTCCCTGACATGGGTGGTATTTATCATGAGCCATTGAGATAACGGGGATCGTTCCGTATTTTGCATATTCTCTCAGGAGTTCGTCCCCTTGTCCGTATTCTTCAATTGCATCTTCGAGTATTCTTATTCCAAGTCCTACTCCATATCTGCCCATTACGTTCGCTGCATCTTCGATTGTTTCGCCTGCTTTTCCTTTAGATTTTAGTCTCATAGACTTTGGCTCAAGAAATTGTGCATGTCCTCCGAGCTCTGTTGCAGCTGCCTCGAATGATTGTCTTGTTCTTACAGATGGATTGTAGAAAAACATCAAGAATGTCTTGTTCTTTAGTAGTTCCGTATATGGTTTTTCATACCGATGCTTTTTCATATCTTTTGCCACTTCAAGTACTTCATCGAGCCATTCTTTTTCCCAATCTTGTGTAGTGATTAAAGATTTTCCAAAAAGATCTGCCATCATTTCCTCCTACTTCATCGATAATGCAAGAATTGCTTTTTCCGTATGAAGTCTGTTTTCTGCCTCGTCGTATACCACGGACATTGGACCATCGATTATCTCGTCTGTTACTTCAAGGTTCCTATCTGCCGGGAGACAATGCATAAAAATTGCTTGTTTTTTTGCAAGATCAAAGTGTTTCCTGGAGATCTTCCAGTTCTCTTTGAATTGTTTTCTATATTCTGTATCTTCTTCTTTAGTCATCAGGAAACTACCCCAACTTTTTGCGTAAATAACATCTGCATCTTTTGCCGCATCAAAAACATCATGTACTACATTGATTTTGGCTCCGCTTTTTTCTGCTGCGTTATTTGCAAATGACATGTACTCCGGATCTACATCATATTTTTCAGGATATGCCAGTGTCAGGTTCATACCGAGAAGCGAGGCTGCTATTGCCATTGTTTGTGGAACTCCTGCTGATTTCACCCTTTCAGAGTATGCCCAGCTTAGTACAATTTTTTTACTTTTCCAGTTTGGACCAAGTTTTTCGATCATTGTCATAATATCTGCCATAATTTGGAAAGGATGTTCTTTATCATCAAGTGCATTGAAAAGAGGGATATTTGCATTAGCCGACATGAGTTTTAAAATCTCTCTTGCTTGTCCGTATTTTTCCAGGCCGTACATACGAATCATAATACCGTCCACATAACGATCGAGAACTCTTGCAGTGTCAATCCAGGTTTCGTGATGTGCAATTTGCATAACTTCAGGAGTATGGAACTGTGCATGCCCTCCAAGTTGTGTCATTGCCGCTTCAAAAGAAGTTCTTGTTCTTGTTGAAGGGTTAGCGAAAATCATTGCAAGCGTCTTGTTCTTAAGAAGATTATCGTGTGGTTCTCCCAATGCTAATTTTCTTTTAAGATTGAAAGCTACGTCAAGAATTGTTTCGAGCTCTTCTTTGTTAAAATCCATCAAGCTGATAAAATCTCTGTTTTTAAGTGCTTTTGTTAACATTTTTACTCTACCTCCTTGTAGAATGTGATATTTTATATAACCAAATTCTCTTAGACAAGGTCGCCAAGAGCAGTGAATAGTAGATATTTTTTTATCATGTTGCGACTCTTTATCCTTAAAAAAATATGATAACTAAATTTTAAAGTAAGTCAAGCGGAATTAAAAATTGAATTCAGATGAAACTTCCGTGAAAATAGCTCTTTCGCCAATTTTTTTGACAAACTCTATTCCGGGAAGAATCCCCGTGCAATGGGATATAGTGACGAACTCCGGGTTCATACTGGCAATTAATTGTACCGTTTGTTCTATTCTTTTATTTGATGCATTTTTAAGGTGCATTCCTCCTATAATTCCATGCAGTTTGTTTATTCCTGTAATTTCCATTCCGTACTGAATGATATTGATAATACCCGAGTGCGCACAGCCCGTTAAAACAACCAGGCCTTTATCGGCTATTATATAAAGCGAAACATCATCTTGAAAGGGATCTTTTTCAAGTTTGCCCTTTATTTTTCTATAATATATTGTCTCTGTTAGTTCCCATTTGTTTGTTTTCGGTATTTCACCGGAGTAAATTATTCCAGGGGAAATTTCCACAGGATCTACATAAAATTTTGTATTAAATTCGCTTAAATTTGCTTTCAATCCTATATTTTTCTTTAACTCTTTTGTGATTTGATATTTAGGATAAAGAGCCGCAGAATGGATGAATAGTTCAAATTGATTATTCTTTTTACTGAATGGTTTAATTCCTCCTGTGTGGTCATAGTGTCCGTGGCTCAAAACAATTGTTCCAATATTTTTAGGGTCGATGCTTTTTATTTTTAGGTTATGCAGTAGCGCACGGCCCTGACCGGTATCGAATAGGATTTTTTGTTGCTCTGTTTCGATGAGCGCAGAGAATCCATGTTCTGCAATAAACCCACTTTTTGTTGTATAGTTGTCTACTATAATTGTTATTTTCATGTCATTTCAAGTTGCTTCTTATGAGCTTTCCATAGCCCCTATTTCCTGTTATTCCATGTTCTTCGTTAAAGACAACCGTTCCTCTCACAATGGTCTTTACTACTTTACCCTTTAGCGTGTATCCTGCGACAACGGAATATTTTCCTTTGCTTTCTAATGTTACCGGATCAACAATCCATTCTTTATTTAAATCTACAATCGTAAAATCTGCATCAGTGCCGACTTTTAAACTACCTTTTTCAGGATATAAGCCGTAGCGTTTTGCTGCATTTTCGCTTAGTAATTTTTGTATTTTGTTTAAGGTAAGCTTTCCGCTGTGATAACCATAGGTGAGCATGATTGGGACCATAAGTTGAGTGCCTGGTATTCCTGCGTAATTTTCCCATATATTGTTTGAAGATTTTTCTTCAGGGTATTTCCCCGCTGCATGATCAGTAGCGATAAAATCAATTGAACCATTTTGTAATCCCTCCCATAAGGCCTCTTTATCTTCCTTTCTACGGACAGGTGGTGCAGTTTTCAGGATTGGCCCGATTCTTTCAAGATCCTCAATAGTAAATAGAAGATAGTGCGGACATGTTTCGGTTGTTACGTCCAGATTGTGTTGTTTCCCCCACTTAATTGCATTCAGGCCTTCTTTTGTAGTAAGGTGAACAATGTGCAATTTATTTTTAACCTTTTCGGTGATTCCCAAAAGAGACCAGATGGCTTTGGGTTCTGCTTGATATACTCTTCCCTCAAACCAGCTTCTTGCATCTGTTCTTCCCATTTTTTCCATAAGCCCCGAGTAGTAGTGCACGAGATTAAAATCTTCCGCATGTACTGCGCATACTAAATTTAGTGTTTTGAGTTCTCTAAAAGCTTTATCCATATCAGGAATAGTCATTTGCGGGTAGAGTTCCATCTCCGATATAGTATAGAATTTTACTCCGATAATTCCTTTTTCTTTCAGTTCTTTTAGTGTTTTTTTGTACTCATTTGATTCTACTTGTTCTGGAGTAACGCCTCCCCAAAAGCTAAAATCTACATACGCTTTCGGCTGCACGATATTAAGTTTATTGTCAAAATTTTTGCCTGTTGTGATTGGGGGGATAGACGTACAGGGCATATCAGCGATTGTTGTGATTCCACCGGCTGCAGCACTTCTTGTGCCTGTTTCAAAGTCCTCTCTCTCTGTAAAGCCCGGATCATCAAAATGCACATGAGGGTCCAAAAATCCCGGGAAAATTATATTTTCTTCCGCATCTATTTCACTATCACACGGAATTGCCGTATCGTTGCCCGGGACGATGGCGTTTATTTTTTCTTTATCAATATAGATAGTTACTTTTTCATGTTTTTCTTGTTCTGTTATGATATAGCCATTTTTTATGCGTATCATTTTTATTTATTCCTCCACAAAAAGAGGCACAAAGGCAAATTTATCTACATCAATAAGGCCTTTATCCGTTATCTTTAATTTGGGAATAACGGCGAGAGACATAAAGGCAAGTGTCATAAATGGATCTGGTACGGCAGTGCCATTTTCTTTTTTCACAATTTTATGGAGTTTTATCAATATTTCCGAAGTTTCGTTGATTGATCTGTTTGTCATAAGACCGCCATACGGAAGTGCAAGGGAACCCAGAACTTTACCGTTTTTTGTAACAGCAATCCCTCCTCCCATTGCTTCAATTTGTGCCACAGCGAGAAGCATATCCTTATCATTTGTCCCGGTAACAATAATATTATGCGAATCATGTGAAACTGATGTGGCAAATGCACCGCTTTTTAATCCTAATCCGTTTATAAACCCCACTCCTACGTTTCCTGTTGCCTTATGTCTTTCAATGACTGCAATTTTGATTACATCTTTTTTGGTATCCGATACGACAAGTCCATTTTTAACGCTTGGTGTATAGTGCAAATCACTGGTAATAACCGTACCGGGGTGAACGCCAATTACTCTGATTTTACTTCCCACTTTAGGTACCTTTAAATCGTTAAAGGTGACTGGTTTAATATTGATTGTATTTTTAACAGCGTCGTCGTGCAATTCCCCTTTGAATTCAAATAATGGCAAGCCGTTCTCTGCAACTAATTTTCCATTTTTAAATACTTTTTCTATTTTCAAGACATTTTTAAAGACAACAATATCTGCACTGTACCCCGGAGCAATGCCTCCGCTTCTTTTGAATCCAAAAAAAGATGCAGGGTTCAGTGTAGCAAGCCTTATAGCGAGCGGAAGTGGAATTTTGTTTTTGAGCAGTAAAGAAATTGCAAAATTAACATGGCCTTCATGCACAAGGTCTTCGGGGTGTTTATCATCGGTGCAGAGAAGAATTCTGTGCTTTGTATGCTCGTTTAATATGGGGATAAGTCTTTGTACGTCTCTTGTAAGAGAACCTTCCCGCACCATAATCCACATTCCCTTTGATAACTTTTCTCTTGCTTCCTCAGGGGTTGTGCATTCGTGGTCTGCCATCACACCGGAAGCAAGGTAAGCATTTAAATCTTTTCCTGAAAGTCCGGGTGAGTGGCCATCAATAATCCTATCTCGTGATATTGCAATTTTTTCTAGTACCTCGGGGTCTTTTGCAAGAAGTCCCGGATAATTCATCATTTCTGCAAGTCCTAAAACTTTTGGATTGTTTTTAAATATTGCAAGGTCTTCTGCATAGAGGTGTGCTCCGGATGATTCAAGAGGCGTTGCAGGAACACAGCTTGATAGCATAAAATAAATATCCATCGGCAAGTTTTTAGTAGAGTTGATCATAAACTGTATACCGGGAATTCCTGCTACATTTGCTATTTCATGCGGGTCTACAACAGCTGTTGTCGTTCCTAAGGGAACCACAGCTCGTGCAAATTCAGGGGGAATTGACATTGTGCTTTCTATGTGAAGATGCGAATCTGTAAAAGACGGTGAAATATAAGATTTATTTACGTTTATTATTTCTTTTGCTTTTTCGTACGGGCCAATACCAACGACGATTCCTTTGTGAATGAGAATATTTCCTTCCTCGATAGACTCATTGAATACATTAACAATCTTTCCGTTTTTGAGGAGAAGATCTCCTTCCTTTGCTCCTCTTGCAACATCGATAATTTCCGCTAAATCTTCTCTTGTCAAATCAGGCATTCTACATTTTCTCCCAGAATTTTTTTGCAATTTCTCTTGATTTTACCATTACCTCTTCTTCATTTATTTCTGTAAGTTTGTGATCCTGCATAAGTACTTTCCCGTTAATTATTGTCGTATTTACCATATTGTCTCTCATGCCAAAAATGAGATGATAAAAAGCATTTGAACCATTGAACGGCGTAGGAGGGAAATAATCCAGGACAATAACATCGGCAGAGGCTCCTTCTTTAATTATTCCGACAGGCCTTGCAAAGAATTTTGCAAAGATTTTTCTGTTATTCTTAAATAACATTTGTTGGATTTCATTTCCGCCAACACGAGGATCTTTATTGTGCAGTTTTGGCAAAACATAAGCGACCTTTGCAGATTCAAACATTGATGGAGTATAGCCATCTGTTCCGAGCCCGACGAGTATTCCTTTTTCAAAGAATTTTAATAACGGCGCGACGCCTACGGCATTATTCATGTTAGACTCTGGGTTATGTATGACCATTGTATTTGTATTTTTTAGAATATCCATTTCATGTTCATCAATATGCACACAGTGGATAGCGAGACTTTTATCGCCCAGTATACCAAAATCGTTTAGCCGTTCCACGACTCTTTTCCCGCTTTTTTGCAATGAATCTTCGACGTCTTCTATTCCTTCTGCGACATGTATGTGGAAGCCCGTATCAAGGTTTTCAGCTGCTTTTTTACATTTTTCCAGCGTTTCATCGGAAAGCGTTAACGACGCATGCATGCCAAAGGTTGCCGCAGTGAGTGTATTGGATGTATCTGTTTTCTTTTTTCGGATATATCGCACATTTTCATTGATTGATGCATCTCTTAACTCCTTTCCGCACCTATCAGATGTTTCATAACAGAGAGCGGAACGAACTCCGGCATCAATTGCTGCTTTTTCTAATATATCAAGACTTCCATCCACAAATCCAAAAGAGGCGTGATGGTCCAAAATTCCTGTGGTCCCAACTTTTACTCCTTCGATGAGGGGGACAAGAGCGCTGTAATAAAGTTCTTCTTCTATTGTTAAATTTTTATCTAATTTCCACCAGAGTTTTTCAAGGATTTCTTTGAAGTTTTTAGGTGGTGCGCCTTCTAATCCCATACCTCTTGCAAAGGTGCTGTACAGATGCATATGTGTATTAAGAAAGCCGGGCATAATAAGACGGTGTTCTACGTTCAGAAATTCTGCCTCAGGATGTTTTTGTCGTAGCTCTTCTGTTTCTCCGATTTCTTTGATTATTTCGTTATCTATGAGGATTGCACCGTTTGTGATAAATCTGTTATTGTCGTCTAATGTTAGTATTGGACCATTTCCTATGATTTTCATATTTTCTCCTTTGTTCATATTATATGTATTTTTGTGTTTTTCTGTCAAGTGCAACGAAAAAGATTGGAATGTCTGTTATTAAGAAATAGTATTTTCTAATTGATGTGGCGGCCCCCTCTTTTTATTTTTGCGGTGTCTTTGTGTCTTTTTCTCCAATGTTGTCATCGTATATACTACTCCAGGTTGTGAGGAAACATATCTTTGTCTTTTTCCTTGTCTTTGCGCTCTTTTCTGATCTGTCATTGCGCGAAAATAAATCAGTCGACCAAAATGGTTAAAATGGTGCCTGGCACAAAAATAACCACTTTTACATTGTAAATGCTCTTTGTACTCTTTTTTCCTTGTCGTTGCGAGGCTTCCAGCGGAAGCCGAAGCAATCTCACTTTGAACCCCGCGGCAATCTCTACCTTAACAATAAAACATTATCTTAAAAAACCAAAAATTTTAAAAAAGTTACTATGGGATCGCCACGGCTGCAAAAACAGCAGCCTCGCGAAGACAGAGCTCATTATTTTCTTGGTAAATAATTTAGGGCGGAAATAATTGCGGATGGTTTCAATTTTAAGATATAGATTATTTCAGGATAACCTAAGTAACCACAATTTTTACAGGCGTCATCATTGCCAAGCGCTCGACAACACTGGTAGAGTTTGTTATCTGCGTAAACATAGCAAATTTTAGAAGGACGAATCCAATTATCTTTATAAACTCCTTTCAAGCAAGCAGTCGAATTAAAAATTTTATAACCTTTCCTCTTTAAATTTAAAATTCTTTCTATTATCTGTTTTTTCTTTTTCATATCAAGAAAGAGCTCGTCAAATCCTGAATAAGGCGTATGAAAATAAAAAAATATACCCTTTATTTGTTCAATTTTGCTCATTTCTTCACAAAAAGCTTCAATTTCGTTCTGGTTTCTACTGTTGATTGTATAGTTAATAATTATATTTGGGTGGCTTGATTCTTTCATGTTCTTAATAACTTTGTCGTAAATATTTGTTCCATTTCCTCTCAAATCATTGGTAGTTTCCTTTAGGCCGTCAATGCTAACAAAAACAGAATCAGTAGAAATATTTATTGGAAAAGTACCGTTGGTATAAATGCTTACTAAATGAAAACCAATTTTGCGGGCTAATTTTATTACATCTTCTAGTTTATAATTTCCATCACGCCACAAAAAAGGCTCTCCACCTTCAATAAATATCGAGCGAATACCCTTGTCATAAAAAATTTGTAATCCCCGCCTTATATTCTCGTATGATAAATCGGGAATGTTTCTATTAGCAACATCGCATTGCTTACAATGAAGATTGCATTTTTCATTTATAACCAGACCTCCAATAAAGGGAATTTCTTGGTGTAATATTTTTGTTTTGAATAAATAACAAGCGGCATAGAATAAATATTTTATTTTTCTTTTCATGCTTAAAAGTTATTTTACACTAAACTATATAAATAAGGTTTGGACTATTGCCAAAGAGAAGCGTGGCCAGAAAAAATTGGAATATAATTCTCAACCCACCACTAGCTCCACTTAGCCCTGCATAAACAGTATCATTTGAGTCAATTGCAAGAGAGTGAACAGTTCCGCCATGTAAACCATTGCTTATCTCTGCCCAATGACAATCAAAAGAGACTGCCCGGGTAAAATTGAAAACAGCCATCGAAAAGATGGCTAATACCATTGCAATAATAGCTACTCCCACCAAAGTTTTTTTCATTTAATATATCCCTTCTTTTGTATTTTATCATTCTACAAATTATCTCCAAATTTATTTTGCTTATTAATTAATCATAAAAAAGGGCAGGTTGTCTGCCCTTACTAACCATAAACTCATTTCAACATCTCCTTTATATTAGAGGTATAATGGCGCATAGCATATGTGGTTATTTGTTTCAATCCCTTATAGGTTAGCTACAAACTTTTATCATTAACATTCCTGGAGGCATTGCTCGATTTACCCCACAATACTGGGCAGTAAACGGTTTCAACAAAATTATTGCAAGAGGATTTGGAGTTAGTTCTGTTCTTTCCAATTTCTATGTGCTTATTGTAATTGCAGGTGTATCACTTTTTGTTTCTGTTGTTTTGTTCAGATTTGAATAGTTAAAGTTCCTGCTTGTGGAAATAGGTTGCACCCGAAAAAATAAGAATAAGTGAAAGCAACACGGTGGAGATAATCGGCTTTATTGCATCTACCCATGCTACTTTTGAAGCTATCCACTGATTTTCAATTAAGGAAAGTGTCATCGGGTTATAAGGATTTACCTGTGGAATTATATTCAGGATATTAAGAACTATAAAAATAGCGAAGAATATACCTGCTGACTGGAGCATGCTGTTTCCTATTGAACTTGAAAATATCGTGAGGGTAAGAATAAAAAAAAGATAGACCGCGAAAAGAATCGTAGAGGAAATTGCAGGGTAAAATTGTGTAGCGGGGAAAAGTAATTTTGCATAATAAAAGCATAGGAAAAATGCAATTGTGAGGATTATAAGGCTGAATAGGAGCTGGAAAAGGAATTTGGAAAACACCCATTTTCTTCTATCAATGCCTTTCACGGAGACAAGCGAAGCTGTACCATGATTTTTCTCTTCTGCAACACTTCCAAGGAAAACGAGCACAATAACTATAAATACTATCTGGTTTAGATTTTTACTGAATTGTACAAATGAATCCCTCCATGTTGGGGGTGGTATGGTTATTGTTATCCCCTGCGAGAGACTTTTTATAAGTTCAGGCATGAATTTTGCAGTTGCCGGACTTAAAATTGCAAAGAATACGAACACAAAAAGGAGAATATAAAATTTTCCTGTCTTCCGGTACTCGTTCCACTCCTTCTTCATTAGTTTAGTTATCATTGTGCACCACCTCAAGGAAAATATCTTCTAGAGTTGGTTCTTTCAATTCCCATTTATTCAGCAATATGTTTTCTTTTGATAGAATTTCGGGTAATGATTTCTGAGCAAATTGTAAATCTTTTACCTCTAGCATAATTCCATTTTTGTTTACAGGGAACATTGCTTCAACCCAGCCGAGATATTGTAATGTTTCCATCAGCTTTTTAGGCTTATCCACCTCTATAAACAATGTCCTTTTGCTGTGACTCTTTTTAAGATTTTCTATGGAGTCATTGAGCACAAGTCTGCCCTCTTTTATTATCCCTACCATGTCGCATATTCTTTCAACATCGCCAAGTATATGAGTCGAGAAAAACACTGTTTTCTGCCCTTTAAACGATGCAATGAGATCAAGAGTTTCTTTTCTTCCTTCGGGATCCAGCGCAGATGTCGGTTCGTCGAGTATGAGTAAGGGTGGGTCGCTCAGCATAGCCTGTGCAATACCTAATCTCTGTCTCATTCCTCTTGAATAAGTTCCAATCCTCTTCTTCTCCTTATTCAATCCAACAAGCTGTAACATCTCTTCTATTTTTTTATTGGGTTTTATCATTCCGGAAATATCAGAAATAAAATTTAAAAACTCCTTTGCAGTGAAAAAGCTATAGAAGCTCGGCACTTCAGGTAAGAATCCTATTTTTTTGAGATAATTTCTGCTTTTACTTACATTTTCTCCAAGAATATAAGCCTCGCCTTTCGTGGGTTTCGCCAGGCTTAAAAGAAGTCTTATAGTTGTGGTTTTACCGGCGCCGTTTGGTCCGAGATATCCAAAGATAGCACCTTCCGGAACCTGAAGGTTCAGATCCTCAACCGCCTTTTTATTGTTGAAGTATTTTGATAATCCTTCAGTTTTTATCGCCAGCATCGTACTTTTTCCCGAATATGAAATAAATAACCGGCCCCAGGATTTCGAAAATTATGATGATCATTACCCATAAAGGTTTTGAGCGTCCTCTTATCTCCTCGTGAGGATGTCTTGCAAGATCTACAAGAGCAATAATCTGGAAAACAACCTGAATAATCAGAACTGGTAGTAAATATGCCCAGTATTTTACAATGAATTCCATTTTCACCTCCTCCTTATATATTTTCTTTTATTTTATCCTCTTTACAAAATATTTCCAAATTTATTCTGGGAATTTTACAATAATGGGAACACCATGTTATCTGAAGTACCACACTTTTCTCTTATTTTAATAAATGTTTTATTCTTATTTTGTGGTTTTTATATAATTCTTTTATTATTTTCACTGTTCCTACCTCTTTAATTTTTGCTTTTAAAGGAATCTCCTCTTTAGAAATAATTTTCATACCTTTTTCAAGACATTGATTTAAAGAAAAATCATTTTCTAAACATTTCATTAATAACTTAATATCTGTAATCAATAAACCAGCTAAATCATCCGGAAAAGGATCATCAATAACTTTGCCCAAAAACACACATATTCTACACTTTCTATACGGTTCTTTTGTTCCAAACCAATGAAAAAATAAATTCCTACTCTCATTCTTAGGATTAATATCATAGACATTTAAATCTGATGTTACAGTAAAAGGGTGATCCCATTCAATAATTTCAATATTGGTTCTAATTTCTTCCAATACCTCTCTTTGTAATGTTTCCAATGGTGTTTCACTATTCTCAATTGTACCTCCAATGCAGCCTATCCCAATTTCGATTTCACCAGAAGAATTATAATTCCATTTATCTGATTTTTGTATTTCAAAAATGTATTTGTTATTATATGAAATAATAGCAGATGCTCCAACTGTTTTAAACATTGTTATAAATACCTCCCATAGTGGTATTTTGGATAACTTGTTATACCCGCACTTCGTAAATTCCTTTTATTTTCCAATGCTGCATCTCTGTTTAAATTTTTTATTTCTCGTCTCTGCAATTTTTAACATAAATTGAGCAATTTTTTAATCGTCATAATATTTTTAGCACTTTTTTGGAACATTGCAATTTTTTTGAGGTTGTTGAGCGCTCTGTCTCTTAGATATCTTGCCGTAGGACAGGAGATGCCAAGTTTTTGGACAGCAAAAAAGAGTAATGAACAGAAATGTTAAAGTCCAAAAACTGTCATTTCAAGAACAGACCCCCGTTTATAAACTTGTAGATAGGGACAACATGGATGAATATGTAGTAACCATACCTAAAAAGTGAACCTTCATTGAAGCAGGAAGCCCACACCTCCTTAGGTGGAGAGTAGTTCACTAATCATCCAAAATTCAATTGATTATCCTTAATAACTTGCATATTAGAACCAAATACATTGGCAAATACTTCATAATGCTCTGTGTGCACTGGAATTAAAACTTTCGGGTTTATCTCTTCTATCATATTTACTATATTAGACATGGAAGCATGTCCGGATGAATGATATCTTTTATCAAACTCCGGATCCGAACTTCCACGCTTTATGCCATAAGGGATCAGATGAAAATAATCTATCCAATTTAATAATCTATTTATATCTATTGCCTGTTCTTCCGTATATGCTTCGCTGGAAGAATAGATATAAATACCGCCTTCTAAATCTATGTCGAGGAGATGGACCATATTCCAGAAGCTAAAACAAAGAATGTAATCTCCCGGATTATTTTGAATATCTTTTGCATTAACAGACTTGCTTTTATATTTTTTATTAAAAGGAGAGTCTTCTTTGAGCCAAGGTGGAGTTGTCAACCTTTTTGGAGTAAAGAAAAAAAGATTGTCATCGTCTATAAGATTGATGGTTTCTACATTGTTCGCCATACTGCCAATATCATCTTCGTAGTACTTGCTAACAGCATAGAGCATATAAGCATCTTCTGGCATGGTTGCTAATCTTCTATTTGTTTCTTTCGCAATCTTTAAAAAGACTCCTAATCTTTCAATATTTCTAGCGCCAAAATCTGCAATGATAAGTTTGTCTGGATGCTTTTTAACAGTTTCAAGCGAAATATTGTAAACATCTTCTTCTGAAATTGGTTTATTCTTTCCTAAAACGGAATCGTCTCCTTTAGAATCCTTCCACATGGTGTAATCTTCTTTTGTAACTCTTGTGCCTTCGCTTATTAAAATATCAGGCTTTATTTTACTCATACTTTCTACAAAATCGTATGTGCTTTGCTTACTTGCTCCGTGAAATCTCAGGTCTCCAGTGTAAGCAATTTTAACGCCATCCACTTCCAAATAAATTGCAGAAGCTCCTGGTATGGAATGTTCTACCGGATAGAATTTATACTTTATTGCTCCTATTTGACCTTCAGCTCCAACATTAAATTTCCTTGAGTAATTAACATTGCCATCTTTCTCAGTACGATTCTTTAACACTTTATTATGATACAGGTCCTCAATTTCTTTCCTTAACTTAATATTAGCATATTGAGAGAACACACCGCCTTTCCCTGTATTCTGCATTACATTCATTAGTCTTTTAGTTATTAAGGAAGTGTAAACTGGAATATTTTCTCTTAAAAAGGGAATATAACCACAGTGGTCAATATGTGCATGAGAAAGTAAAATAGCACTAATATTCAATGAAGGGTTTTTCTCAACTTCTTTTTTAAAATTATTAAGTATTAGATCTTCTCTATATACACCGGAATAGTGTGGAAGCAATCCTAGACGCCATAAATCATGAATAATTCCCGTAGATACTCTTGGTTGTAAGAATTCCTCGAAGTAATCACCCCAAGTTTTAAAGTTCTTGCCAAAATCAAGGAAAACTGCAGTATCTTTGTTAGCAACTAATATCTTGCTGCCTCCAATAGTGTTCTTTCCATCTAACACTTTTATTTCCATTAGAATCTCCTCCTTATATAAATGTAATCTTCTTTATGCATTGTAATATAAATCTTGCAAATGGAAATTATTCAATTTATCAACAACACTGTTAGACATCGTTATTCAATGCACTTTTGTTTAATCTTTTCTCCCTACGAAGTAGGAACTAGCAGGAAAGAGCGTGGCAGTTCCCTCTTTTATCTGTCATTGCGCGGAGGCGTTTAACACTTACACGTAAGTCTGCCAGCTGTTTATGCTACTGGCGAAGTAAATGGGGAGAGTTGTTATTGTTTTATACTTTCCTGTATTTCCTTCTTTACCGTAATTATTATATCTTCAGCCACCCTTCTTATTTTGTTACAAAATCCCATAAACTGAATAAATTCCGATTCACTAATATTTATGCCGTGAGCAAATCTATTTCTTGTTATTCTTGCTTCTTTATTTTGATTCTTTATATAATCCAAGATAGGTAATTCTTGTTGTATGGATTCTCTATTAAACTCTCTATTTAACGAAATTCTTGAATAACCCCAGATTCTATTTAAGAGATATATTTCTACCTCATCGTAGAAGGAAGGTAATTTATAAGGGTCTTTATCAAATTCTACTATAGACTGTAAAGAAGAAACTGAAGAAATAGTATTTGTTAATTCTTCCATAGTTTTTCTATATAATTTGAATGCTGCAATTGCTTTTGCTTCTGCGGGATCATTCTTTTCTTCAGTATCTTTGAATGTTTTGTGACCAGAGAGCTCATCCCATTTATTTAATAAAACATTCCGATTTATCTTTTCTGATACAAGTTCGGCTAAAAATCTACTTGCAATGTTATCTTTTGGATCAATTGCCTGCATTTTTTGCAAAGCCTCATATACAGTTAATCCTTTTCTTTCCGCTTCCCCTGCAGTTACTAGAGTGTCGGAATAATCCATGAGGTATGCAAAATCAAAAAAGAAGTGAACGGGGTAGCTGACCTCCCCGAACAGATCTAAAGAATCCTCAGAAAAATGGTTAAATATGCAGTATTTTCCACATATGTCAAATTCATAGCTGAGAGGGTCTCGAGGAACTTCACTGGGACGATGTTTCCTTCGTTTCTCATCAAACATGTAGAGGATTATTCCAGGATACTCATCTACATCTTTCAATCTCTCAGATATAAATGCCGGGTATTTATCTATATTTTTATTTAAGAAGCCGTTAATAAATTCATCATTAAATACCGCTATTTTCTTTTTAAGAATATCAATATCATTTTCCTTATCTGGATCAAATTTGACAATATCTATGTTGTCTAGCATTTTTTTAGTAAAGTTTCTTGTTTCCATCTTTTCCTTTGTCCAATAAGTTTTTTTTCTATCTCTCCCCGATAGCTCCATAGCTTTATCACTTGCTTCAGTATCATCAAAGCATTCTAGTGATGAATTCCACGGGGTTTTATGTGGATTTATTTTTAGCAAGGTTGACAAGCTTACATAAGTACGCCCTAATGAATCTTTTTTAATCTCATCTGAATCTATATAATTCCTAGCGATATTTTTGCTAATGTAACTTTCTTCTATTTCGTAGAAAATAGGAGATTTCTCGTTGCTTTTCCATAATACATCTTCTGTTCTAAAAAGTTTATTAAATATCCCATCGTTTATAGTTTTGTTTATCCCTATCTGCCATTTTAATATTTCAATTGCGTTTAGTATATCCGCAATTCTTAGTTTTGTTAACCCAGATGTCTCATTGGCGAATCCCTCTGGCAATTTTGTATTTAGAGTCTTACACTCTTCAAAAATGTAGTCAAGCGATACTGCTCTCTTGAGAATTTCGTCTCTGTAGAAATCACTTGGATCATTAAGATATTTCATCGCATCGTCAAAAAAATCATCTACTGCCAGGCACTTTCTCATAAATTTATTGGAGCCATGCTTAAGTTTTGGTGCCATAACTTTGCGGTATTCTCTCTTTTCGTCTTTAAACTGTTCCGATCGTTTAGTCAAATCTGAAGTTGCTTCCAGAAAGAAGGGTAATAGATTTATAGACCGGGAGAAGAAGGAGGTCCAAGTATTACTAAAAGAAGCATAGCAAATTTCATCTTTTGCACCTTTAATCTGCTGTGGGTCTTTGAAAAGGAGCGACATATTTGTTCTTTTTTGTGAGAACTTTTTCACTTCAGAATATGGAGCAATGGTTCTGTATATTCTTATAAAGGGAGCAATTTTAGCTCCATCGTTGTATTTATTTAAATATTTTTCAGGGACATCGTAAAGACAATCTTTTTCAAATTCTCCAAAAGGTGGAGGGTTGTTAGCTGTTCTTATATGTTCTATTCTATAAGATATAACATCGTATCCCAGTGGTACTTGAAGCATTGATGAATCGATTGGCACAATTTTTTGAATGTATTCCATACATACAACCCCTATACTTTTATTTTTTTTATTTTATCAACTTTACAAATTCTCTCCTTTCGCTATTTTCCTACTATTCAATACCTTCACATTTAGAAATCATCAACAGCGCTAAGGTGTCCTTATTACTATTATTTTGAACACAAAAGTCATGAGCACAACTCCCTATTTATTTAATATATGTTATTGTGTTAGATCCTGTTTACTGTTCCCACTTGATCACGATGACTAGTTGTTTTGGGGGTGGGTCGGGCAGCAATGTGTAGGGAATGTATAGATCACCAATCTCGCGTGTATCTTTACTTAGAACAGGAGCATACTTGACTGTGAGCGTATGATCTTCAAGATAGGTTATTTCGGCAGTGATAGAATTGTGGCACAATTGTGGGTTCGCGCTAGCCTCTTTTTGGCTTATGGGACGAATAGCGTAAGGATCCTCTACTCGTTTAAAGCCTATTGGACGAATAGCGTAAGGATCCTCTACTTGATTGGAGATCTCCACGAAAATCTCTGACGGACAAGGGGTAGGGACACGCCATTTATTTATATATATCTCTAATAGCGTTTTTCCTACCGTAGCGTCCCAACGATACATTCCAAATGTTTCCTTAGAATAAGTACATGTCTTTTCCATTAATTTTTATCCTCCTTTTAATTAATGACACACTCTATTTTTTCTATGTATATATTTTGCACAATCCTTTCTTTTTATTTTACTCCTTTACAAAATATCTCCAAATTTATTCTGGGGAGGTTTTCATCAATTCTATCCGTCATCTTCTTCTTATCTCTTTTTATCTTTTCTTCTATCCTCTGATAAAATATCTTCTTAATTTCTTTATCCTGTGCCCAATGTTTTGCGAACATATTTATTACCCCTTTTGTGAATCTCCTTCTACAATTTTTATTTCTTCGGGAGTGAGGTTGTAGAGTCCGTGTTACACGCATCGACAGCCCAATTTATCTTTTAGATATACCATACAATTGCGGCAAAGTTCGATAAATATTAGTGTTTGGTATTCTGAAATTATACCTGTGTAAAAAACTCCATCTTTAACTTTGCTAAAATCTATGTCTATTTTTACAGTATAGTTCTTTCTATTTATAGAGATGGGAGATTTATTATAATCGAAAAAGAAATTAAGAGTGGATTTTCCTTTTTCTCTTAGATAATCCCTCTGTTTTTCATAATCCTCTTTCCCCAACTCTATACTATCTCTTATATTGTGAGAGAAGGTGTTTCGTATGAATCGAACTACACCATCAAAATTATCATAAGCTTCTTCATCGTTTCCAAAAATACATTCCAAAAATAATTTTTTTATCTCTTTGTCTTTTAATGCCTCAAACAATGACATAGTTGTACCCCGAATGTAATTATTTAAAATCAAATAATAGAAAACATCGTACGATTCATGTTTCTCATATATGTCCTTCAAAGAGCTTTTGATGATCTCTTCTTGTAGTAAATACTTATTTGTATCAAAATCAATCCGAGCATCTATAGATTTGGATGAAAGGTCTTCATGTTTAGAAAGTTGAGAGTAAAAGAAGCCTAAATGAAAGTATATATAGTACATTAAGATTGTTTCACGACTGTCCTCAAATATTTTTTTAGATTTTTGATTCATAATCATGAGTCTTCCCTTCTTTAAAGGCTGAATTTTCGCCTAACTCGTTTATAACCATACTGCAGATATCCTTTCAATTTTGTGTTATACTTAAAGTTCGGATATACTTCTTCTACAATACTACACCCCTGTTTAAATTTTTTATTTCTCATCTCCTTTAATGAAAATACTTAACTCACTTATGTAATAATACTAAAGACCCTTTTGTCAAATTTCTTTTTACTTTTTAATAGCTATTTTGTTTTTTTACCCGCCGTATGTAATCGCTATTGTATCTGGGTCCTAATCAATAGGCGAGTAATTTAAGGATATAACCTTTTGTTTTTTAAAGAGCATGCTGATTGTTTAATTACTATCTTCAAAATGGAGTTTTCACATTTCATCGTCTAAATCCAATGTAACATTAAAAACATTTTTAAAATTAATCTTAGTGTTTTCATTGTAAAATGGTAAGCCAATAATTTTATACTCGTTGTTTTCTTCAAATAAAGCTGGCTCAATTCCATATTCTAATTTTATTTCTCCCAGAAAATCTCCTTTCCATTTCTCGTTCGGTGAAGTTAACAAATGTGTTCCTTTCGCTTCTACAAATAGCTGATATTGCATCATTTTTTGTTTAACTTTTTCTTTTAAAAATAAAACAAAATCCGGTTCCATTGGTTTTCCATCAGAAAATCTATATATCTTAAAGAGATAAGCGTTTCTTAAAAGATAAATCTCAGAATATTTCTTTTCTAATTTTTCCATCACACCGTTAATAAATTGGATAAAATGTTTTTCTTCAGAAGTTCCATAATTCTCATCATAAACATACCAGTTTTTATTGGAAAGATCAAGCTTTAAATTTTCATATTTTGGATTGCTCATTGGCACGCCATATTCTTGATCGTTATTGTCTCCTACATTAATGTGCAATGTTTTATTTTTAATAACATTTTCAATATTATTTCGTATAAACAATTTTGTTCCCTTATATTCTGTATAGTTTGTTCTTATTTGGGATTCTAATTGTGTAAGGATATTTAAGCATGTTTCCAGTTTATCATCAGGAGTCAAATTATTTAATCGCTTATTAGAGCTCCTTATATCTACATTTATCTGCTTAAATGATTCGATAAATTCATTTATTGAATTCAATTTAGGAAAGTATTTTTGTAAATCGTTAAACTTATAGAATTCAAGTTTTGAAAGTGCCTTTCTTATAATAGCGTTGCTAAAACTTTTTAATTCAAATGATTTAGTTATTTTATTTTCTTCTGGTTTTGCATCTTCTACAAAAATGGCTCTATCCCGTGTAAAGCCTGTTCTTAATTTAATTGGGCCATAAGTTTTAGAAACATCAATATCATTAATATCTTTAATCTGCGAGTGATCTTTTTTAACTCTTTCATTAATAAATATAAATCCTCTCTTCCAAAAATCTGTTTCTTTAATGCTTTCTTTAACTTTTAAATGAATAGTTTTCGGTTCTTGCGGAGGCAGTATTCCCGTGCTTCTAAGAGTCGCTGTTAGCTCTGCTATATATCTTGGAGTATAAGTGCTATGATAATATAATTCTTCAGCAATTTTCATATCGTTCTCCGGTTCTTGATCAAATTTCCTCTTGAATTTATCATCTTCTTCTTTTAGTTTAAATGGAAAATATCGAGCTCCTCTCCCTATTAGTTGAGCTTCAGCTAGTGTTGTTTTCCCTGGTTTATAGTGCCCATCTCTAGTCCAATCACCATCCCTCGTATTATAAAGACGAACAATATCAAACAAATTTAGAACATCCCACCCTTCATTAAGCATATTAACTGCGAAAATGGCCCTTATCTCATTGGTTTGCTCTTCTAAGGAGTTTAGTTTTAACTGTTTCTCTTCATTAACGTTATTAGAATCCAAGAGCATACACTTTTCTTCGGAGAAGTCTTCTTTTAATTCAGCAATCAGGTTTTCAAGGGTTATGTGCTGTTTTCCAAAATAGTTAAACGCTCTTTCTAAGACATTGCCATTTGTATGAGATTTTATTTTTTGAATATCTTTTATCGTTAAGTTTTTCATTTTTCCATGAAATTCTTCCTCGTTTTTTTTAGATTCTTTAATCGTCTTGGATTTAAAAAGAATAACTGGTTTTAAGTGGAGTTTATTTTTTTCTGCAATTTTTCTTCGGTATTGGCTTAAAATCACTGCCTGGAGCATTCTGTCAATATTGTCTAGATCAGCTTGCAAAACCTTTACTTCTTTAGAATATCCATCCTGTCTGAATTGTTTTAAGTTGTATCCATAGATTATCTTATCTTTATATTTTTCATAAATTGCCAGATTGCCTAAATCAACTGTTGCTGTATATTCCAGCATTATATTTTCTGTATTTGAACTAAAAATGTTGTTTACTGTATACTCCCAAGTTGTTTTGGAAATTTGTTCTTCCTTTCCGATATTATTTTTTGTCCACGCATTAATATGGTGTGCTTCGTCGGAAATAATCACAATCTTCTTATCTTTGAAATCCTCATAAGTTATGGAGTTTTCCCTGGGAGTATTCATATTGGAATGAAGTCCTTGAATTGTTGTAAATAGAATATTTATGTCCTCATTATTCGATGCTTCAAAATTATTAACCTCTTTTACCTTAACTTCATTGCCTTCGAATTTAATTTTCTCATTGAACAGGTATTTTGATGAATTAGGATTCAAGAAATTATCTTTTGTCTTCTCTATAATGTTGGTACTGTTTACAAAAAATAAGAAGTTTCTATATCCTTTGTTGTACAAGTAGAGAATATTTGCAGCCATTAAAAGAGTTTTACCACTTCCTGTCGCCATGTGAAATAATAATTGAGTTGGTTTTCTTGCCTGAGTATCTTCAGACACATAATAAATAAATCTTCCAATCGCTTCTTTTTGGTATTCTCTTAATGCAAAAGCAGAATTTAAATTATCTGTTATAAACTTGGGTATAACTTTTGATATTATTCCTCTACTTGATAAAGTATCATAATCCTGTCTTAATGTAGTCATATTAACAATCCCTCTTTTTTATAGAATTTCTTATTAAGCTCTATATCTTCTTTATTTATTCCATATTGCTTATCTTCTATCTCGCTATAATTTACATAAAGGTTATTAGCATCTGAGCATTTTACAAGAAGTTTTTTCTGTTCATCCAAAGACAATGTTTTAAATTCATCAATATTTTCATCAAATAATCTCTCATCAACTCTATAACTCAAAAATGCATGTTGTTTCATGTCTTCCCAGATTTTGAGAAGTTCTTTATTATTCTTGGCATCCTGTATTTTTTGTACAAATTCTTCGTTTAGTTCTTTTAATTCACAGTAAACAAAATCTCCGCCACCTTTCCAATTTACAAACTCAGAAATTCCACCATCATCGTATTTCTCTATTGTTTCTTTAAGATTGCCTTTTGAGGTAGCTTTCCCAATTACCTTTTTTAACCTTTCAACCGTGATCGGACGTATATAATCCATTTGTTCACAAGTAATAAACTGTCTGCCCATCTTTAGAGCTGTGGCAGCAGTAGTTCCAGAACCGGCAAAAAAATCTAATACAATATCTCCTTTTTTGGTAGATAATTTTATAATTCTTTGTATTAAACCTTCTGGTTTAGGATTGTCAAAAACAATTTTTCCGAATAGTTTTTTTAAGTGTTTTGTAGCATGTGTTGTTGTTGGTAAGTCAGACCATAAAGTTGTTGTTACCTCTCCTCTCTCCTTAGCTTCAAACCAATATCTCTTTCTTTGTGGCCCTGCTTCACCAGTTGCACCAAAAATAATTCTCCCCTCTTTCATAAGCTGGTCGAAAACCTTTTTCTCATTTTTCCAGCTACAACCAGGCAAAGGACGATAAACCATGGCTGTTTTCGGATTTTTGATGGGGTATAGTTGGTTTGGTCTTACCCCTCCTACCTGGAATGGATCTGCTACCCACTTCCCTTTAGGGTCATTGTCAGGGTTACTAAACTTGCTTTCGTCAGCCTCTAATCTAAATTCTGTTCTATTTTTTTTCAACCATTCAATGTTTTTTATATACAGTAAGTTGTGTGTATGAGCATCAGATATAATTGCAGTATTGGTTACAGATTTTGTTGAGTTCCATATTACATCTGCTACAAAATTATTTCTATTAAAAACTTCGTCACAGAGAAGTTTAAGGTAATGTGCTTCAGTATCGCTTATGCTTATCCATATAAAACCTTCATTCTTCATCAATAATTCTTTAGTAATCTCTAGCCTATTTTTCATAAATACAAGCCACGTACTATGCTTAAAAGAATCGTTATATAGGAAATCATCCCTTTCATTTCCTCTATTGTACGGTGGATCAATGTAAATCAACTTAACTTTCCCTGCAAACCGTTTCTTTAGAGAATGTAGAGCTAGAAGGTTATTTCCTTTTATAATTAGATTATCTGTCAGTTTAAGCTCTTTAACTTTATGCTCTCCATTTGCATCAATTCTTTTAAAATTAGTAAATACTTTTGGATCTAATAATCTGTCAATTTCGTCAGGAGCAAGTATTTCATTATGAAAAAGTTCTTTTCTTTTTTCATCTTCTTTTTCCTGGCCACCTTCAAGGATACAATCCTTCCATGGCCAAGATAAAACAACTTCTTTACTCTGAGAAATATAATTTTTATCAGCAGTCAATCCTATCTTGTTTTTAAAAGAAGTATAGGAATCAGGTAAAAACTCTTTATTATCAACAAATTTCATAAATTTTTCTTTATCAAAAACCAATATGTTGTCAACTTCCGTAAAGAAATGCTCTTTAATCCTTTTATTGCTGAGCAGCAATTCAACCAAATCTTTGTCTAATTTAAGGGCCAATTCTACGATTCTATTTTTGAGTAGTTCGTCATTTGAAACTAACCTATCATCATTTTTTAGTACCTCTTTTAGTTCGTTAAAAAGATTTTGCATTTTCGCCTCCTGTTTCGTTCTTCTTTTTATTTTATCCACTTTACAAATATTTCCAAATTTATTTTGATGAGATTGCTTTGTCATTACACTCCGCGCAATGACGAAGAAAAAGCAAATTATTATCTTATCAGCATTTTTACCTACATTTTTGTGCGAGAATCTCCATTGACAAAGATTTTAATTCAGCAATAATTAATATTGAGATTAGATTTTATTGAATTTACCCAATTTAGGGAATGTAGCATATTTAGGCAAGGGGGAAAAGGGATGAATGTTTTAAACAAAAGGATTTGTCTCCAAAGTACTTCGAGTACTTTCCTAAATCAGTGGTATATCTGCAATGCGTTTATAAACGAGTTATGCGCAATGACTCAAAGAATGATGGAGGAATTAATATGAAAAAAAAGACTAATATATCTGTATACTGGGCACCAAGAATTTTAGCGATAATATTCATTTTATTCTTAATGCTATTTTCATTAGATGTTTTTGCTGAAAATTTAAGCTTTTGGCAGACAGTAGTTGGATTGTTTATGCACAACGTACCTGCATTAATATTATTGGCAGTCCTATTAATCTCATGGAAATACGAAATAGTTGGAGGAATCGCTTTTATTCTAGCGGGACTATTGTATATTGTTGTATTACTGAGGAATTCATTTGAATGGTATATGTTAGCTTGGTCTATACAAATTGCCGGACCACCATTCATTATAGGTATTTTATTTCTAATTGGTTGGTCTAAAAAGAAAAAAATAAAAAATAGCCCCGAATAATTTTGCATTAATCAATATAAAAACTTTAGTTAAATCCGATAACACTGGATATGCGGTTCCCCCTCGACTCCGCTTTGCTCACCCAAATGCGCCAAAGGCGGGGCACTTTGTAACTGTCATTTCAAGACCTGACATCTCTATCAATCCCTTATAGGGTAGCTACGAACGGGAAAGCAATTTGAGCATGCGTAAGTGAGCCGTATAGCATGTGTTAGGCGCTGTTTTGGGGAATTATCCTCCCTTTAGATCGCCTCCAACATATAAGGAATAATATCCCGGGAAAAGCGATTATTATTAATAAAATATAAGGGATGATGTTGCGGAAGTCTTGAGCAATTGGCCAACGAATTAGTAATATTGGTATAATTGCAAGGCAGAAAAAAAGATTAATTATTCCTCCTAATTTCTCCTTACGCCATGCTATACCTAACCCCAGAATTGCTAGAAGCATGAAAATTGGAGGCAGGTTTTCAATGAAAGGATAACCTTCGACAGCATATGGATCTGCTACTCCGGTTGTTATCCAATTTACCGTATAGCCGACGACCAGCACTAGAGCATATACAATAATAGGAATACTCCAAATTCGCGCAATCCAACGTATCGATTTTGTTACTCGACCGCTGTCATGTTTAGTATTTGCCATAATTGTCCCTCCTCTCTATTTACACAAATTTTCGTCTAACTTAAAATAACCGAACATGGTTCGTTTTTCCTTCCAAAATAGGAAATAATCCGAACCCGTTTTGTTTATCCACAACTATATCCGCAATACGGATATCCTCATGTTTTTGATGTATATCCGAAACTAAGTTGTTTGTATCCCAAATCAGTTTTAAACATATCTCCATTTCTATGTTATACTCTCCCTTTTTATTATATTCTCTTTACAAATATTTACAAATTTATTTCTGGAGGCTTGCAATAATTTTTTTGAGGTCATCCAACGCCCTGTCCCTCATATACCTTGTCGTGGAGCGGGCGATGCCGAGGTTCTTTGACAGTTGATGGATTGAGGTGTCGTTGAAATACAGCTCGTGAAGAATTTTGTAGTCCTCTTTGCTGAGTTTATGCATCCCGCTGTTTATAAGTCCTTTAATATCTTTTTGCTTTAATGTTTCCATAATTGAACCATTTCCCGCAAAGACAGCAAAACTACCATGTGAGGCTCGCTTTATGCTTGTATTCTTTTCGAGCGTACTTGTACATCTTTCTGTTTATCACCACATGGGATACTTTGAGAAGTTCCTCGTCCGTGAGTTTGCAGGCGTATTTCGCATAAATTTCCGAAATGGCGAGGGCTACTTCCTGAAACAAATCTTCCGGCTCTGCGTTGAACATTTTAGCGTAGCGGAGGGCAAGCTTTTTTGCCCTGCCCTTTTCTCCCAGGTACAGTTCTTCAAGAGTCAAGATCGTTATCCTTTTTGAACAGATTCTCTATTGCTCTTTTGGCCGCTGTTGTTTTCATTGTTTTGGCCTTTGCGTCGTATATTCCTGTGAACCTCTTTTTCTGAAACGCAAGGATAATATTTTCGCATTTCCCTACCGCAACTTCCATTTCTTTCATTTTTTGCCTCCTATTAATTTTTATTTAAAGAGTTCATCAGTGCCTTGAACTTTCCTCCTTTCTTTTCAAATTAAAAGCCCGCTATATCTGATCGGCTATAGCGGGCTAATGCCCTTTTAGCCGATTATTTAACGCGATCGCAATATGGCGCAAATCACCGCGGAAGTCTTTCGACTTCAATTCCTTTAAATAAAAAAACCTGCGCTTCAACTCAAAACACAGGTATCCCCATCGCTTTAGCGTCCATTTTATCCATACGGAAAGGCGCTGGAGCAAGTTGAAGCTTAAATCCTCGCCTTTAATGGTTGAATAAAATAAAAAAGGCCTCTTCAAAACCGAAGAGGCAATCATTTTTTCTCATCTCTCGGAATTGCAGTTCCGCGGAATTTGGCACCAACATAATGTCCTTGACATTACAGGTTGCCGGGCTTCTCAGGGTCCGTCCCTCCACCACTCTTGATAAGAGTTTATTTTTTTTATCTAAGTAAATTATACACAAAAAAAATGAAAAGTCAAATTTTTTTAAAAGTTCTTCTGTATTTACCATAAAAAAGGGGCAGGTAAAACCTGCCCCTTTAAAAATTTACTTCTTTTTATGTTTCTTTCTACGGCCAATAATATACTGTTACAGTTCGTGTGTCGTTATCCCAGTCAACAACTCCATCAAGATGTTCTACTATAAATCTTAATGGAAGGTAAGTCCTTCCGTTAATAATGATTGGAGTTACTTTGCTGTTGTTGGGGTCTATCTGTATTTTAATGCCGTCTACTACTGCCGTATTACTATCTATTGCAAGTATTATCGTGTGGTAGTTAAGGTTGATTGTTACTTCCCTTTCTTTCTCGTTCCAGGCAATGTTTCCATCTAATGATTCTATCAGTATTCTTATTGGAAGTAGTGTTCTGTCGTTCTTTATGATTGGTTTGCTGTCCTGTTCATCAATAGTTTTGGTTATGCCGTTTATTGTGATTTCAGGGTTATTAATTTGAAGAGCAATGATCAGAGATGTTTTTACGGGAAGTCTTGCAAATGTTACTTCTATTGTATGGTTGCTCTTTATGTTCATAAATTTATATTTCTGTTCTGCCAAAGTTATTGGTTTGTTATCTACAAGTATCTTATCTATTTTATATCCTGAGTCAGGGGTGATGGTAAATGTTTCAGTTTCATTGTATTTTACAGTAACTGTGCCTAACGGAGATATCGTCCCTCCTTCTCCTGTTTTTGCTTTGATTATGTATTCATTTTTTTCAAGTGTTACAACAATGTTATGGTCTTCATATACTGCAAGGACCGTATAGGTATATGTGCCGTTTGCATTCTCTACAAGTTTTGTCATAGGGACAGTGGTGCCGTTATCAGTAAGTCCTGTTATATGATAACCTGCATCCGGGTTAATTGTTACAGTAGCAGGACTACCTTGCTGGACTGTCTGTTCTTTGGGAGTGACTGTTGCATAACCTCCGTATACGGATACAGATGCTGCTACAGTAAATGTTGGTATAGGTTTCGGAATAAATAAAGCAGTTATTGTATGATTTACTGTTACATTAGTAAACGTGTATATTGATACGCTACCGACTGATACTCCGTCGACAAGGACATCTGAAATTACATATCCAAAGTCAGGTGTAATAATAAATGTTTGACTGCTGTTGTAATTAACTCCTACGCTGCCTGATGGCGATATTGAACCACCGGAGCCTGCTGTCGCGGTGATTGAAATAGAACCACCGCAAATTGTATCAGATTGAATGTCTGGCGAGTTAGTGATTACATCTGCTGCGGCTCCAACTGCGGGTGATGATGTTGCTAAGGTTTGGTTTACTCCGGTTATACTTGGCGAACCAACAGTAGGATCACAATCCTGAAGATAATCGCAACTTCCCCCGATGTTGCCGTTTGAATCAAGTTTTATAACAAGGCAATTAGAATAGGCTACACTAGTAGAAGAATTAATAGACCCTGCGTTTAAAGAAGCGATCTGTCCCACGTTAGAAGAACCAGTCACTGCAGCACCAAAAGGGTTAGTACCTCCTGTAACGATATATCCCCCGTCTGATGTTTGTTGGATTGAATTAGTAATATCATAGCTACTTCCCCCATACGTTTTTGCCCAGGATACGACGCCGATTGAATCAAGCTTTATAATAAGGAAATTAGAATAGACTACTACAGTAGAAGAATTAGTAGATGTTGTCCAAAAAGAGGCAATCTGTCCCACGTTAGGAGAATCAACAGGTTCTGCAAAAGGATTAGTACCTCCTGCTACGATATATCCCCCGTCTGATGTTTGTTGGATTGAGTAAGCCCCTTCATCATCACCATATTCGCCATACGTCTTTGCCCAGAGTACGACGCCGATTGAATCAAGCTTTATAACAAGGCAATCATAACTGCCTGCACCAAAAGAGTTAGTATATCCTGCTACAATATATCCCCCGTCTGATGTCTCTTGGATGGAGTAAGCAAAATCAGTACCAGTTCCACCATATGTTTTTGCCCAGGTTACGACACCTATTGAATCAAGCTTTATAACAAGGCAATCAGAATAGTTTACTGGTTGAGAAGAATTAATAGATCCTGCGTTTAAAGAAGCGATCTGTCCCACGTTAGAAGAACCAAGCACTGCACCAAAAGAACTAGTATATCCTGCTACAATATATCCCCCGTCTGATGTCTCTTGGATGGAGTAAGCAAAATCAGTACCAGTTCCACCATATGTTTTTGCCCAGGTTACGACACCTATTGAATCAAGCTTTATAACAAGGCAATCAGAATAGACTCCATTAGTAGAAGAATTAATAGACCCTGCGTTTAAAGAGGCGATCTGCCCTACGTTAGAAGAACCAAGCACTGCACCAAAAGAAAAAGTATATCCTGCTACAATATATCCCCCGTCTGATGTTTGTTGAATAGAGAAAACTTGATCATAACTACTTCCCCCATACGTTTTTGCCCAGAGTACGACGCCGATTGAATCAAGCTTTATAATAAGGCAATCATAACTGCCTGCACCAAAAGAGTCAGTATATCCTGCTACAATATATCCCCCGTCTGATGTTTGTTGGATTGAGTAAGCTTGATCATAACTACTTCCCCCATATGTGTTTGCCCATTCTACGACGCCGATTGAATCAAGCTTTATAACAAGGAAATCAGAATAATCAGGAGAACCTACACCAAAAGAATAAGTACCTCCTGCTACAATATATCCCTCGTCTGATGTTTGTTGGATTGAGTAAGCAACTTCATTTGCAGTTCCCCCATACGTTTTTGCCCAGGTCGTTCCTACAGCAGCAGGCGTTTCCGTTGAAAGAAGATTTGCGATAGAATCCTGATTTTTGTAGTATTCTGTCACATCGTTTTGTTTGATGTCGGTTGCGCTGATTCCTTCTAAATTTACTGATTGAACTGCTGGTTCTACGTTTGCATTCATAACGGATATATTATTTTCGTTTACAGCTGCTTGAGCGATTGCGTTAGATGGATATGCATTAAAAGCAAAGATTGAAATACACATAACTACTGCGATAGTTATTGCTAATACTTTCTTCATTTTCCCCTCCATTTAATTTTAATAAAAACACTCACATTATTGTCATTTTAATATTAAAAACTTTGTTGTCAAGTACTATTTACTTAATTTATTTACCCGCCGTATGTTATCGTTATTGTCTTTGTATCTGGGTTCCAACCGACTTCACAACCAAGAGATTCTGCAACAAAACGGAGTGGCAGCATTGTTCTGTCATTTATAATAATTGGTTTTACATTATGATTATCTGCGTCTATCCACACTTCTGTCCCGTTTACTCTTGCTTTTGGATTGTCTATCCATAGTTCAATTATCGTTTCTTTAAAGTTGATTGTGACCTTTCTCTCTGTTCCGTCCCAGCTAATTGTTCCTCCCAGTGCTTCAACAATTGCTCTGATTGGAACGACCGTCCTTGACCACTCAGGAATGATTACAGGTTTTGTTCCTCTACCCAGGTCTATTTCCTGAGAAACACCGTTTACATTCATCATTGGATTGTCAGGCCAAAGGGTAATAGTAGTTGTTTGCACTGGCTTCTCATATGTTACAGTAACTGTTTTAGTTGTGGGATTGCCTTCCTTGTCCGTTGCAATAATTGTTATTGTGTTTATCCCTTCCGTGAGATTAACTGTTTTGCTAAATGAACCATTAGAAGCAACAGAAACTTCACTGCCATTTACTGTTACTTTGTCAATACCTGATTCATCCGTTGCAGTACCTTTTACAATAACAAGATTAGTGCCAACTGTAGAGTAATTAGAAGGAGAAATTATGACGAGAGCGGGAAGAGTTGCATCTTCGAGAGCTGCACTTACTTCATTGGAGGGAGAGGAGTAGTCAGGAGGATTTTGATTATCAAATGCTTTTACATAGTAGTAATATGTTTTGCCAAATGTAACATCTGTATCTGTATACGTTATTGTAGAAGCATCTACCGTCGCAGTAAGAATTGCATCTTCGCCCCCCGATGATGTACCTTTATATATTGAATAACCTTGAATAGGATATTCACTCTGAATGGAAACGGACCAATTAAGAGTAATTGAAAAGGTAGAAGCAGTGGCAATGAGATTTGTAGGAGCAGAAGGAGAAGTAGTCCAAACTTTTTCTTCTTGCCACATCCAGACAAAACCTCCGGGTTTGTCTTTAAAGCCATTGGCAGCGGAATAAATAATACCATTCTGCGACAGAACAATGTCGTTAGAAGACCAGAAGAGTATTAATTTGCTTGGTGCTAATTCAACCCAGCTTTCTCCTCCATCCCCGCTTTTGTATATACCAAGGTTTGTTGCCACATAAAGTGTTGAAGGGGTTCCTTCTAATATCTCAATATCGTTTACAAACGGTATTCGATCGTACTTCGACGTAAGACCTGTATCAACCCATGTTTTACCTCCATCAGTTGTTTTTAAGATACCCTGCCCTCCAGCGTAAATAATATCAGTGTTTTGAGGATTTATTACTATTGCACGAATTGACTCATCTTCTAAGCCTAATAAATCCCATGTTTTACCGCTATCCTCACTCTTATATACACCTATACCCGAAGCATATAAAATTTCTGGGTTTGATGGGTCTATTACAATTGATGAGGTACTTGTGCTGTTTTCTATACCCGTACTTGACCACGTCCAGTTTTTACCTTCATCTGTGCTTTTATATATTCCTTCTATTGTTGCGATGTAAACATTCAAATGATTCTTAGAGTCTATAGCGATATCGTGTACGTTTGGGGCAAATGCATAATATTTCTTGTTTGGTATTATTCCTTTATTACTTACATTCCAAGTTTTTCCACCGTCTACGCTTTTAAATAGAGCATCGCTTACAACCCAATTACTTCCCTCAGAGGATAATCCTGCTGTTGTTCCTAAGTACATAATGTTTGGATCTACAGGATCGATTTTAAGAACATTTATCTTCTTACTATTTTCTGTATTAAGACCTTCATTGAATAATTCCCAGGTTTCTCCGTGGGTTGAGGTTTTATAGATACCCTTATTGGTTAGTCCAACATAGAGAGTGTTAAGTTCTTCTGGATGAATACAAAGAGTAGTTGCCGGGTCGCCTTCTATTGCTTCGCTTATGTCTATCCAGTCAGGTGAATTTCCAGAGGTAAGGCTAAAAGAAGACGGGAAAAAAGTAATAACAAATCCAAGAAATACAACGATCATGAAGTTTAAAGGTTTAAAATTTTTCATCTTTGCCTCCCTTTAATGAAAATACTTAACTCAATTATGTAATAATACTAAAAGCCTTTTTGTCAAATTTTTTTACTTTTATCCCCTTTACAATTATCTCCAAATTTACTTTTGGGGTTTTGTGAATAATTTTTTTTGGATGGCAACCACAAAAATAGGGCAGGTGTACACCTGCCCTATTTTAAAGAATTTATAAATATAAACTTATGTATTTAATACTTTATCTGTAGATAATGTTTGGTTGTATTTTCTGCAACAAGTGTATCCGAAGTTGCCCTATCTATCGGGTAACTTCACAAAACGCAAAACATAGCCACACCACCGATATACTCTGTTATGCGATGTCGTGGGGGCGATCAATCATCTATCTTCTGCCTCTTAATATTTTAATTAAGAAGAATAGTATCAACACAAAAAATCCCAAAACGATGTATAACAAATTCTGAGATATACCTTCTGGCAACGCTTGGCGTATATTATCTGGCAACATTTGGCATATATTATCTGACAATATTAGGTACCTGCTCCTTAATTTTTTTGATGTGGCTATTGTTATTTCACGAACTTCCGCTGAAATGTTGCTAATAAAGGGGCTGCCCATAAAATCCTTAAATTTATTAAGCCAGTTACCCCATGGCGTAGAATCCAAGAAGGGATCATCTTCAGTTGACCACCAGAAGTCATCTTTTAAGGCAGGGTTGATTGCAGTTACTGTCTCCCCATCAACAGCTACAGAATTGTTAGCGGATAGGGTAGTTCCTTCTTCAGTAGCGTTGGGAGTATCCACAACAAGCTCACCTTCCAGGCAATGAACCTCTATATTCTCTCCGGCAGTGACAGCAAATTCTGTACCTTGCCCGGTGATTACGGCCTGAGGATTGGACTTCCACCATTCCCCATCTTCGGATCTCTTAATGTTTACGGGTACTGTAAAGTGACCATCTTTCCCGCTCCTGAATGTAGCACTCCCTTTCCAGAGACGAACCTCCACCAGTTGAGGGGAACAATAACCCAGGAATATCTCACTTTCTGGGTCAAGAAATATAATCCCCCATGGACGGCCATTTATCGTCAGGTGGACAATCGCTGTTGAGTTCTTATCTGTTCGCAAGCTATGCCAGGAATCAAACTTTGTAGGGGAAGACGTCAGCTTAGTTTCATCCAGGTAAACATCCCCTTGGTATTTAGAGACCTCTACACCCGAACCTTTTAAAGGTGGCTTGTAAATGTCCTGGGTCAGCCAGCTTTTTACTTGATCCCAGGTTTTAAGATACTCAGTGATGGCTACTTTCGGGACAACGGGAATATCCGGAGAGTGCTTCACATCAAGCTCAGTTACATAATTCACGCCATTCAGATAAGCTGATGCTGCACTGACTACCCAGTCATCAGGATACCCGTATATGTTGCCATATTGTATATCGGGATTGAGATGAGCACCGACATTTTCACCGCTGTTGAGTGTTTTCATAAATGAACTCTCGGAATAAAGCTGTTCTGCCGGAATCTTGTGTGTTGCGTACCACCCAGAGCCGACATTTCCTGTTATCTTTTTGGTCCAGGAAACGCCATGATTCGGCGTTCCGACCATTATTAACTTTCTCACATCGGCAGGATAAGCGGAGAGACCATTGGTATAATATCTGGAAATTAATCCCCCCATGCTATGCCCTACTATATCCACTTTTGTTATCTTGATGTTAAAGACGGCATAATCAACCTTTTGCTTTCGAATGTCATTCTTTAATATCAGTGATAGTCCTTCGATAGATTGGCCTGTGGCGCCATAATCACCCATGTAAGTATCGAACTTCTCGCCTCGCAGGTAAGTGGACATCTTGCCCCATGTAGATGTAGCACCGAGAAATCCATGCACCAGCATTATCGGAGGGCGGCAGACAAGGATTTTGGCCTCTACCTTCCCTTCATGGTCACTGGCATCTGTGTAGGTTAAAGTTAATGGAACTTCAGCAGCCCATGTCTTAGAATTTGATTGATGCACATCTAAGTTCCGGGTAAGCTGGTCCTTCGTGAGATAATCTGGCGGATAATATGTAATCTCTGCTACTCCAGTAGAATCCAGCTCAACACTGCCTAGGAAGTTTATGGCATCTCCCTTAAGCTCGCCAACACCTGGTTTGTCAACCTTCACTTCACTACATCCCGGCAAAGAAATGGAAATACTAATAGAGCTAACCCCGTCCGCAGCAACGCCGATGAATGGCTCTCCGGTCTCGGGATTTTCTTCTAACTGAATGCCAATTTCACCCACAACGAAGCTGGTACTCTTGCTTGTGCTGGGATAGTCGGAATGAGACGCCGTAGCCGTAACCGTATATATTCCCTGGGAAATGTCATCAGGAAGCGGAAATTCACAGCGGTAATTACCAGATGAATCAGAGGTTGCGGTAAGCTTTGTGCTGTTAATATCAATGGCCACAGTAGCGCCTGTTAACCCGCCTTCCGTATCCGATACATTGCCCTGAATGATTACCGTTTCCACAGCAGAATAAGCCTTCTTGTCTGTGGAAACAGTTAAGCTCATCCCTTTAGCAAGGGGGCATCCGCTCGCATCCACAGCAACCCCAGCAGGCGTATCTGAACACTGGTCTATGTCGTCTAAAACTCCATCTCCATCCGAATCTTGAACGGGGATTACTTCTCCTCCCCCTGTTATAAGGCCATACTTCACTGCATTAGCATATAAAGCTTCTGCTATATCATCGGAGGGAATGCCTATATCGAGACTAAGTCCTGCCGTAAAGTAGAAACGACCTGCTTGCCACTCTATACTGGTACCACCCAAAGTGCTAATGCTGGTAATAATAGCAGGTCTGTTATGAAACGTTGTTGCCTCAAAGCCGGCCATGGATGCGCATAGCGCAATGCCTTCGGCTATCGTAGCCGCTGCCGCTGTTTCTGTGGAGTATGCCATGATTCTCAGCGGCCCTTCCTCCCACACCCACTCACCTTGACGAATTGGAACATATAGCCAGTAGTGGGCAACGCCTGCCTTTGTTACATATTCACCTCCTTTTGATTCAAACACCGCCCTTGGGCCCACTATCTTAGGACAATGGTAAGGAATCTCGGCACCTTCATAAGCAGGCACACCATAAAAACAAAAGCTCTGGTCCCAGCCGAACTCAGCACCGGCCTCCGCCAGAACTTTCTTGATGATTGCTTCCTGTGGGTCGCTCGGAGCTGGTTCAGCTGCGCTAACTAAAGAAATTAAACAGAAACATACAATCAAACCCATTATCAAAATTTTTTTAATTTTATTTATCATTTTTTACATCCTTTCATTTGTATTAATTTTCTATTTAGATTTTTATTTCAGACATCTCGAAGATGATTGCGTATAACTTGGTTATATCCGCACCTTACTGCGGATATCCTTCCAATTTGGTTTCATATTCAAAGTTCGGATATTCTTCTTTCCTAGTGCTACACCTCTGTTTAAATTTTTTATTTCTCGCCTCCACAATTTTTAACCTAAATTAAGCGATTTTTTACGACTCAAGGGAATTTTATTACTTTTTTGAAACATTGCAATTTTTTGAGTATATTTTTCCTGCTTTTGCATTTTGTTCTGCTAAGGTGACGACAGTTTAAACATTTTTTTATGTATTTTATATATTCTGGACACAGTTACCCTATCCTTTTATTTCATCATCTCTAACATTGCTTTTTCCAGCTCTCCGTTTTTTGCCATTTTAATCTTTTGGTTTAAGAAGCTTTTTATCTTCAGGTTTTTTTAGAAAATTCTTCTTTGATACTATAGATCGTTTAAGTCGTTCTTCTAATTTTTTTCTAGCATCTCCGGAGATTTTTCCTCCTGCTTTAGCATCGGATTTTAATTTTGGTACGCCTTTAGAATTTTCTGTGCGATGTATTTCTGTAGTTGCTCTTTCTCCTAACATCGTAAAAATCAATTCTAAATCATCCATATGGTCGCGAAGATTTTCTCTTTTTAATCTTTTCAGTTTTTTGTATTCGTTTGGCGTTATGCCAAATGTTGCTTTAGAAATTTCTGCCGTCAAAATTTCATAATCTTTTTGTTCCTCTGCTCCTCGTTTCTGCCATTCATCCGTCAGGTCTTCGCGGATAGCAATGCCACGCATTCTTTTTTCAATCCAGTCATCAGAATATCCTTTGAGTTTATAAAGCATTCTTGTTCTTTTTATTGCTAATTCCGGATTTTCAATTTCCTGCACTCGTTCATAGCCTACCTTTGCTAACCATCTTTTAAAAGGCTCTGCTTTAGGAGAGGGAATTGATTGAATAATACGGAAAATCCCTTCAGTATTGGCGCAGTCCGTTTCTCGTCTTTTTCCATCATGAGCAAGTAATTTCAACTGTCGACAATTTGTCGACAGTTGAAATCCATCTTCTTCTTTTACTCTTACTTTCATTTTAAACCAATAATCTCTAGGGTTAAGGCTATCAGTTAAAGCCTCAACTACATCAACTACTGAAAACCACCATTCATTTTGATAAATGATTCTTCTGATTTTTTTGCCTTTGAATAATGCAATTTTAGTTGTTTTCATTTTATACCTTCCCTTTTTTATTTTACTGTCTTTACAAATATCTCCAAATTTGTTTTAAGTATCAACTAATAGCAAAAAAAGGGGCAGCAAATAGCTGCCCTTTTTGAAAGTTATTTTTTTAATCTATTTACCCGCCGTATGTTATCGTTATTGTCTTTGTATCCGGACCCCAGTTATCTATCAGCTATTCTCTTTAATTTAAAATAATTTATCAAGTATGGTTATGGAATTTCAGACAAATCAATAACAAATTGTTCTTCTCCACCGTGTCCATCAGCAATAATTAAAGTAATAACTGCATCTCTCGGTATGTCTGCGTTGAAAAACCAATAGTAATTTACCGCAAAATATAAAGGACCCTGAGATAAAAGTGTTTCACTAGCCTTGCTTTGGTTGTTGTCTTGATAGGGCTGAATAGTCTTATTGCCTAATTTGACTGTAGCATGATAGTCTTTTGCAAAATCAATACTATCCCCAAGTACAGTTACAAAAAAGAGTGCTTTATCGCCAAAAAGTTGCAATTGATATTGCGCCTCTTCACTCGTTATATCTTGGTATATTAATGCTTTCTCTCTCGACTTAATTGCAACCCAGTAATACGGGGTTGCAATATGACCAGATGTTTTAAGTATTGAATCACTGCCAAATTCAAATGGTTTAATAAAATTAGAATAATCTTTGTTTGCTTTGCCCCAATTTATTGCACTCTGTACTTCATCTTGTGTCAAGATCCAATTTGTGCTTGTGCTGGTACCACTTCCCAAAAGTTCGCTAAACGTTGCAGGTTTATTATAACTCAAAAGTGTTTTTACATCGTTAATGGGAATGGCAAAGTTGAGGCCCTGTACACCTTCTCCTACAAATCCCCATGTAGTTACGCCTATTACTTCCCCATTGGCGTTAAAAACAGGTCCACCACTTGAACCGGGTGAAATTGGCGCTGAAATTTGTATCCAGTTCTCATTTTCAATAATCCTGTTGGTTGCACTTACAACGCCAGTAGTAACAGAATTTTGAAGACCTAATGGATTACCAATTACAACTATTTCATCGCCGTCTGATATTTGGTTTGAATCTCCAAGAGTAACTGATTGTGTGTTATATAGTGGTAACTGAAGGACTGCTATATCGCGGGTTTCATCATAATTAACTACACCGTTAAGCGTAAAAACTCTTCCATCACTTAATTTCACAGTGGCGGTAGATGCATCTTTAATCACATGATAGTTAGTTACCACTTTCCCGTCTGTTGTGGCTAAGAACCCACTTCCTAGGCTTACATTGGTTTCTATATACACTACATTCTGACTGTTTTGTGCAGCAATTTGTGATGGCGTGCCTCCCGATGTTTCTTCTTCGAGCTCGTCAATTCTCTGCTGCAGTACACTGTTTTGTGTAACAAGATTAGCTTTTTCTATTTCAAGTGTTGTCGCTTTCTCCTGAAGCGCACCATTCCTGGTAGTAAGACTGGATTTCTCTATTTCAAGACTTGAAATTTTATTATTCAAGTAAGGAATAGAGTCCATCGTTATTGTTACAGTCTTAGTTGTCCCATCCCAACCAACATCTGCACCCAAATTTTCACTTACAAACCGTATAGGAACTAGTGTTCTTCCATTAGTAATTTGTGGTGGGACATCCAAACTGATGGGTGATCCATTAACATACGCAGTCTTGCTGCCAATCTGCATGTTTATTAGGATCTTGTTAGCTTCTCCAGCAACTTGAGGAATGCAGAACATTGCAATTAACATTACAGATAAAAACAATAAAAATAATTTTTTCACCTTTACCTCCTTTTAATGAAAATACTTAACTTGGTTACATAATGATACTTAAAACCTTTTTGTCAAATTTCTTTTTACTTTTAAATAGCTATCTTTACCAGCCTCGTATGTTATTGTTCTTGTATCTGAATCCCAGCCGACATCGCAGCTAAGATTTTCTAAAACAGCCCTCAGAGACACCATTGTTCTGTTGTTGACGATTAAAGGTTTTACATCGTGATTAACCTCCCGATTTTATCAGTTGACCCTGAATGCACCAGCATCAATCCTTAGATTTAAAAATTGAAAACCTACATTTTGCTACTACAATTTTTACAAACAAAAAATTACAACTACACAAATACTTGCTTTCTTTCCTGTCAATGTATTTCGAAGCAAGGCTGCCATTTACTGACTGTACAATTGAAGATATCCTGTGAATATAATAAGTTGTTAAGATTTTTAAAAAGATTATACTCAAATAAATAATAGTGATGCTTAAAAAGGAGGACAAGATGCAGAAATTTTTAAAAGAAAACTGGAAATTCTACTTTCTTAATTTGTTACTTGCTGTCGGGATCTACTTGTCATCAAAAATATACGACATTACGAATCATGCAACAGCAAATGTGCATATTTTGCAAATGCCTTTGGATAAACTCATCCCTTTTATACCACAATTTATCGTGATTTATAACTCTCTTGAGCCAGTGCTATATATTTCACTTATATTTTTCTTTATATTCTACCCAAAGATTTTCAGTGCGTTTGCCCTTGCTATGATTTCTCTATTTTTGATAAGCAACCTTGTATATGTCGTTTTTCAAACCTATGTGCCAAGACCCACACTTACTCCCAACACAAATTTATATATAGATAGGGTCATTACTCTCTATAATAGCGATAATCCTTATAATTGCTTTCCAAGTCTCCACTGTGGAACATCAGCACTTGTTGCTTCATTTTGGTTTGTAAAAAAGAGATATAGAATTATTGCGTGGATTATGGCGCTATGGGCATTTGGCATAGTGTTATCCACACAATTTTTAAAACAGCATGTAATTGTTGATATACTAAGTTCTTTCATTGCAATCGGACTTTACTTTGTCTTGTATAAACTATTCAACCTTGGGAAGGAAAGTTCTTAATATTTGAAAATAGATTATAATACATCAGGCAAAAGTTAAAAAGAATAAAAACGCAAAGATAGGCATAGTTTTAAGAATAGTATTTGTTATTTGAAAATTATGAAAGTTATTTAGTGGAGGGGAAAATGTATTATCTTTCAAGAGAATTTACATTTGATGCGGCACATAAAATTATAGATTATCAGGGAAAATGCGAAAAGTTGCATGGGCACACATACCACCTTAAAGTAACAGTAGCGGGGAAACTTGGAGCTAATGGAATGGTTGTTGATTTTGCTATTATCAAAAAGATTGTTAATGAAATGATTATAGACAAATTAGACCACTGCTACCTTAATGATTTAGTTCCAAATCCAACGACTGAAATTGTTACACGCTGGATTTATATGACGCTTTTACCAGCGTTTAAAAAATACGATTGCACCGTGTACGAAATAAGTTTAGCAGAAGGCGCGAATAATACGGTTACTTTTAGAGGAGATGGTAATGAAAGACATACAGAATGAAAAGGATACAAGGAACATCCCCCTTAACAAGGTGGGAGTCAACAGCATTATTTATCCGATACAAGTTTTAGACAAAGAAAATAAGTATCAGCACACTGTCGCAAGAATCAATATGTATGTGAATCTTCCCAAAGAATTCAGGGGGACACATATGAGCAGGTTTATCGAAGTATTAGATGAGCATCAAAACAATATGAGCATACATACTCTTGAACAAATCCTGGATGATATGAAAATTAAATTAGACGCCAGTGCAGCGCATATTGAGGTAAGATTTCCATACTTTATTTTTAAAAAAGCACCGATTTCAAAAATTAAGAGCTTTATGAATTATGACTGTGCGTTTATTGCGTCTAAGGAAGAAGAATTTGACTTTATGTTAGAGGTGAATACTCCCGTGCACAATTTGTGTCCTTGTTCCAAAGAGATTAGTGATGTCAGCGCACATAATCAGAGGGGAATGGCAAAAGTGCAAATCAGGATGAATAAGCTGGTTTGGATTGAAGAGGTTGTTGAAATATCCGAGCAGTCAGCAAGTGCCCCGGTTTATTCGCTCCTGAAGAGAGAGGATGAAAAATATATTACAGAAACCGCTTATGCTCATCCACGATTTGTAGAGGATTTGGTAAGAAATATTTCAATTAAATTAGATCAAGACCAGCGTATTACATTTTATTCTGTGGAAGCAGTAAATTTTGAAAGCATACACAACCATAATGCATATGCATTTTATAGTAAAGACAAACGGTTAAATAAATAATTGCATTGAAAAATCTTTAAAACCTGTTAAAATTTAGAAGAATAGTTTGGGGTGCCGAAAAGATTGTTTGAGTAGGCTGAGAGAAGTTTGGCTTCAACCCATTGAACCTGATGTAGGTAATCCTACCGGAGGGAAGTGTTATGAAGAGTGCATTACAGAGGAAAAGTTTTAAGGGAGTTGAATTAAATAGAATATTAAAATTCTGTCTGCCTATCATTTTTTTGACCATATTTTTTTACCTGCCTCTTTTTAACATTACAAAGAGTGCATTTTTTTCGGAATCAAATAAGTTTACGTTCGATAATTTTTACACAATATTTACAAAGCCATATACGTTAAAAGTGTTATCTTTTACGTTTAAACAAGCTTTTATTAGCGCACTTTTCACATTGATTATAGGTTTTCCGGGCGCGTATATTATCTCTCATTACGATTTTAGAGGGAAAGGGTTTCTCATTTCTCTTACGACTGTTCCTTTTGTGCTTCCTTCCGTCCTTGTTGCTCTTGGCTTTATTACCTTGTTTGGCACTAACGGATTTGTCAATCAAATATTGATGGGAGTGTTTCATTTAAGTCATCCCATTTCGCTTTTGTATTCATTTACCGGAATTATATTAGTGCATGTTTTTTATAATTTCCCTATTGTAGTACGAATTATTGGAGCTGATTGGGAGGGAATATCCGAAGAATATAAATTTGCCGCAGAAAGCATGGGGGCTTCCCGACTTGCTGTTTTTATTAAAGTTATTGTTCCTTTACTTCTTCCGGCAATTATCGCAAGTTTTTCTCTTGTTTTTGTATTTTGTTTCCTAAGTTTTGTCATCATTCTTACGATTGGTGGAGCTCGCTTTGCAACGATCGAAGTTTCAATATATACGTACTATAATATGTTTTCTGATTTTAAGATGGGTAGTGCACTTGCTTTGTTTCAGGGAATATTTTCTTTGTTGTTTATGTATATATATCTTTGGAGCGGCAACTTAATAAAAAAAGGCACTTTAAAAAGAGGTATAGCCAAAAAGAGGAATATTGTTAAAAATAAAACAACTTTATCATTGTCTTTGACTTATCTTATTTTTGTCGCGGTGCTCATAATTGCACCAATCGCCGTGATATTTATTTCTGCTTTTCGCAATCCCTTAACCGGCGCGTTTACTTTATCGAATTTTGCAGGGCTTATGAGCAGCAAATATAATTATATTACCGGAGTTCTTCCTATCCATGTAATAGGAAATAGTCTTGTATTTGCAGGGATAACAGTAATTTTTTCAATTATATTTGCTTTACTTATTACATATGGGTTACGAGGCAAATTTATTGGCAAAAACATTCTGCTCACTTTATTTATGCTGCCTCTTGCGATTTCCCCTATTACAATTGCCCTCTCTTATATCATCTCTTTTCAAGGGCACCCTGCTTTACTTAATAGCTGGGTAATTATCCCAATAGCCCATACTCTTATTGCTTTGCCATTTACAGTACGTGCTCTTCTTCCCATGATAGAAACAACGTCTGTTTCATATGTATTTGTCGCTGAAAGTTTGGGTATGAGCAGATTACGTGCATTCTTCTCAGTGGATCTGAATTTGATTCGCCCTGCTTTGATAGCTTCTGCGGTATTTTCTTTTGCAATTTCGATGGGAGAATTTGGTGCCGCATATATGTTATGCAAGCCATCATATACGACAATGCCTATCGCACTTTTCAGATTTCTTTCGGGAAGGCACTTTGGAATAGCGTCGGCTATGGGAGCTTTACTTGCACTTGCCAGCTTAGTTGCATTTATTCTCATTGATAAACTAAAAAAAGAGGGACCAATAATATGAAAAAAATTGATTTAATTGGGATTAAGAAGAAATATGAGGGATTTTCTTTAAATGTAGATTTTGATGTGGCGAGCGGAGAGTTTATATCTATTTTAGGCCCATCAGGTTCTGGGAAAACTACTGTCTTGCATATTATTGCAGGCTTCATCCGCCAGGACCAGGGTAAAATTTTAAGGGACGGGAACGATATTTCTTTTTTGCCAACGAGCGACAGGAATATAGGAGTAGTTTTTCAGGATTATGCACTATTCCCTTATCTTTCTGTATATTCCAATATAGCTTTTGGACTGAAAATAAAGCATTTTGAGAGCAAAAGAATAAAAGAAGCAGTGTTTAATATAGCAGAGCAATTCGGTATCACGCACATATTGAATAAATATCCCGATATCATATCGGGCGGAGAAAAGCAGCGCGTTGCTGTTGCTCGAGCAATGGTGGTTAAGCCTGATGTGCTTCTTATGGATGAACCTCTTTCATCATTGGATGCAAAGATCAGAGAAAGATTGATGGAAGAATTAAAAGAGTTCCATCAAAGATTTAACACTACTATTGTATATGTGACTCATGATCAGGCAGAAGCTATGTATCTTGCCGAGCGAATTGTATTAATGGATAATGGTAAAATTGATCAGATTGATACACCTGTGAATTTGTATGAACATCCGAAAACACTATTTGCGAGGGAGTTTATTGGTAAAATAAATCGATTAGTAGCTAACGGGGAAATAAAATATATACGACCGGAAGAGGTCATTATGAGTCGTAGTGGAGAATTTGAAGGAACTGTCGAGAGGATTATGTATTTAGACAGTGGAGTTGAAATGTATGTTAAGATGCAGGATAATCGTATCCTTGTGCGAGAATTCTTGAGGAATGTAAAAGGGATAAAACCTGGTGATGTAATAAGATTTGATCTGGAAGGAGGTGATTAGATGGCAATTGCCGAGTTTAGCGTATTACCTGTTGTGCCCGAAGAGCAGGTAAACGAGATTGTTGAAAAAGCAATACAGGTAGTGATTGATTCGGGTTTGAAATATGAAGTGGAAGCAAATAGTACGACAGTTGAAGGCGATTTGGATGAGTTGTTAGATGTGATAAAAAACGCTCATATGGTTGCAAGAGAACAGGGATCAGGGCGAGTTATTACAATTATTAAGATTGATGATAAAAAAGGCGGAATTACAATAAAAGAAAAAGTAAAGAAATTCAGAAAGGAGGCATAATATATGAAAAGAATAATTGTTTTATTTCTTGTTATTTTATTGCTGTCAGTTGGATTAACCGGATGCAGACAGAAGGAAAGCGCGGAGGAGACGCTCACCATTTATTCTTACGATAGTTTTGTTTCGTATGGATTGCCCGATGAAACGAATAAATTATTTGAAGAAAAATATAACTGCAAAATAGAATATAGAACTTTTGGCGGTGTTGGGGCAACATTGAACAGGTTAATTCTGGAAAAGAATAATTCCCAGGCCGACCTATTTGTTGGGTTGAATATGAATAATCTGGCAAGGGCGCTAACGGAAGAAATTTTTATTTCATACCGCCCTGAAAACTATAAAGTGATACCTGAAGAATACAGAATTGATAAAAATTGGAGCGTCACTCCTTTTGATGGCCCGAATTCACTTGCAATTATTTATGATTCTGAAGTGATAAAAAATCCTCCGAAAAGTTTCGAAGATTTGCTCAAGCCGGAATACAAAGGGAAGCTGATATTGGAAGATCCTCGTTCCTCTTCTCCTGGTATGGGATTTTTACTCTGGACCATAGCAGTTTACGGTGAGGATCACTACCTGGATTATTGGGAGAAACTGAAGCCAACTATTTTTCATATATATCCTGATTGGACTTCTGCTTTTGATACTGCTTTCGTTCAAAATAAAGAAGCTCCAATGGTGCTAAGTTACGATGTTGATCCCGCATATTTCTATTATGAGGATGAAGTGACACGATATAAAGCAGCGATCCCGGAAGAAGGCGGTTGGCTGCAATTAGAATTTGTAGGGATAGTAAAAGGCAGCAAACATCAAGAACTTGCCCAACAGTACATAGAGTTTATGCTTAGCAAGGAATTTCAAGAAAACCTTCCATTATATCAATGGGCATTTCCTATTGATAAATCAATACAACTCCCGGAATGTTATAATTACGCAGTAAATGCAGATAAGTATATTATTCTACCGCCAGAGGATATAGCAAATAAAAGCCAAATATGGCTGGAAAAATGGATTGAAATGATCACTAGTGATTGAATATTTTATTAACTTGATTGTAGGAGTGAATTAAGATAAAAGAGAACATCTTTCCGATGTTCTCTTTTCTGCTTGCATTTCTTGAAAATATTATTTTTATAGTTATGATATAATTAATGTTAGTATAAGCAAGGAGGATGTTATGAGTAGGATCATTTATTTGGATCATGCGGCGACTACCCCGGTTGATAAAAGGGTATTTGAAAAAATGAAACCATATTTTACAGAGTTATTTGCAAATCCGGCAACGCGGTGGATCTCTTCAGTCAGCAAGAAAGTGGACGAGGCGGTCGAAAATGCTCGAAAGAATGTTGCTGCTCTTATCAATGCACTCCCTGAAGAAATTGTTTTTACATCCGGGGGCACAGAATCAGATAATGCAGCGCTAAAGGGTGTTGCGTTTGCAAACAAGGACAAAGGAAACGAAATTATAACAACACCAACAGAACATGAAGCAGTGTTAAAATCTGTAGAGAGTTTGCAGGATTTTGGTTTTGTCATTAAATATGTTCCAGTGGATCGCGAAGGTTTTTTTGATCCTGACGATGTGAAAAAGCTTATTACGTCAAAGACGATACTGGTTTCAATAATGCATGCAAACAATGAAATTGGAACTATCGAACCGCTTCGTGAGATAGGGGCAGTCTGCAGAGAAAGAGATGTCCTCTTTCACACCGATGCAGTGCAAACCGTTGCTCATCTCCCTATTGATGTAGAACAGATGAATATTGATCTGTTGAGCCTTTCCTCTCACAAATTTTATGGTCCAAAAGGTGTTGGTGCCTTGTTTATACGGAAAGATATCCCAATTGTGCCATATATGGATGGAGGCGGACAAGAACGAGGATTTCGCTCTGGAACTCTCAACTCGACGGGAATTATCGGGTTGGGGGAGGCAGCAAAATTAGGGAAAGAAGAACAGGGGGAAAGGGAAAATTGTATTGCGGAATTTAGAGATATTTTCTTGGCGAAGATATTGGAAGAAATTCCAGCTGTTTATTTAAACGGCCCGGAAGGCAACAGAAGACTTCCTGGCAATATCAGTATTGTTATTCAGGGTATAAGAAATGAACCTCTTCTTGTTGCTCTTAATGAAAAGGGAATTATTGCAGGTGGTGGTTCTGCTTGTTCTGCTGGTAAAAAGAATCCTTCTCATGTGCTTCAAGCAATTGGTGTTCCCGAGGAAGATCTATTCAGCGTTATACGCATTACAATTGGAAAGGATAACAAAAAGGAAGACATTGATTTTATAGTGGACAACATTAAGGAAACAACAAATCAATTGAGGGCTTTGAGCCCATTCTGGGGGGAATAGATGTATCCAGAAATTATAAGAGAACATTTTATTCATCCTAAAAATGTCGGAAAAATCAAAAACCCCACCGTAACTGGCAGTTATTCAATGCCAAATTTGGCAAAGGCCATTTTCTATTTTCTCATAGAAGACGGAATTGTTAAAGATATTAAATATCAAATCGCAGGCTGTCCTTTTGCAATAGCAGTGTGCTCTATTCTGAGTGAATATGCTAAGGAGAAAAATGTGAAAGAGCTTAAAAATATTATGCTAGAGACATTAGAACAGTTTTTTGAGATTCCTGAGGAAAAGGAAGAATGCATAAATTTGTCCTTAGAAGCTTTTTTGGACGGAGTTAAAAACGCATAATCGTTAAAAAAAATAGTACAAGCCGTGTAGCTGGCGAATTTTATATTGCCGATGCTGAAATATTTAGAAATTTGAATTATTATGTTGATATCAATTTAATTTATCTAACGAACTTTCTGCATAAAATGAGGCATTCAAGCATATTTTTTACACTTTACAATCAATAACTTGAAAATATTATTTTTATAGTTATAATTTCTTAAAAAATAAAGATGGCAAAACGAGCGAGTTTTTAGACGACAAAAAATTGTCATCCTACAAAGAGTGTTCATATTGTTGAAAAGATACTTTCTAATTTTAAGAGCGGTAAAAGAAATTCTGTGGATTTCCGGCTTGAAATAAACGGTAGATTTGTATATATTAAATACTATACAGTGAGAGATGAAAAAAGAAAATATTTGGGTACGTTGGAGGTTGCTTAAGATGTGACTGAGATGAGAAATATTCAGAACAAAAAAAATTTATTCAGAGGAGTAAGGAGGCTGATATGGTAAAAAAGCAAGAAATTTTGGAGGCATTAAAAAATGTGTATGACCCGGAAATACCGGTAAATATTGTGGACTTAGGTTTAATTTATGATATTAAAACAGACGAAGATAATGGAACTGTGTTTGTTAAAATGACACTTACGGCTTCGGGGTGTCCAATGTCATCATTTATAATGAGTGATGTGGAAATGGTTATTCAAGAGCTTGAAGGAGTAAAAGAAGTTAAAGTGGAGCTCACATATGATCCGCCATGGAGTCCTGATTTAATGAGCAGTGATGCAAAGAAAAACTTAGGGTACGAATAGATAGGCAATTATGAAAGTTTATTTAGATAATGCAGCTTCTACAAAAATGGACAAACGAGTAGTCGATGCTATGATTCCGTTTTTTCTGGAAAAATATGCTGTACCTTCTTCTCAGTTTGCTCATACCTATGGACTAGAGGTAAAGGATGCAGTTGATGAGGCAAGAGTATCTTTTGCTGAACGTTTAGGAGGAAAGTATCCTGAAGAAATTATATTTACCTCAGGTGGAACTGAAGCGAATAACCTTGCCATTAAAGGAGTTGCCTATGCGAATATTAACAAAGGGAAACACCTCATAACAACACAGGTAGAGCATAATTCTGTTCTCAATTCGTTTAGGCGGCTGGAAGAAGAAGGTTTTGAGGTATCATATCTTCCAGTAAGCAAAGATGGTATTATTAACATGGATGTACTAACGCGCTGCATTAAGAAGGAGACAGCGTTAATCTCAGTCCAATATGGAAACCATGAGACAGGAACAGTCCAGGATATCAGGGAAATTGCAAAACTATCTAAGGAAAAGGGAATACTATTTCATACGGATGCTGCAATTGCCTGGCCATATTTGCCAATAGATGCGTATAATTGGGGAATAGACCTTATTACATTGTCTCCACATAAATTTTACGGCCCAAAGGGTATTGGAATACTGTTCATTAAGAAAGGAACAAGGATTAAAAAAGTGTTAGATGGGGGATTTAATGAATTTAATTTACGGCCCGGGACAGAGAACACACCTGCGATTATCGGTGCGAAAAAAGCAGCAGAGATATTTAGCAGGGAAGATGTTGATAGAATTCTATTGCTTAAAAAACGTTTGATTACAGGAATAAAAACTACCATTAAAGATGTAGAATATAACGGCTTAAAAGAGCATTCCTTACCGCATATTGCTAATTTAACTTTTAAATACATTGAAGGCGAGGCTATTTCACTTCGCTTAGATTTTGAAGGGATCGCTGTGATAACAGGGTCTGCCTGTTATAGTAAAAATTTACAAGCCAGCTATATACTTCTGGCAATGGGAAAGAACCATGAACAAGCTCATGGGTCAATTCGGTTTTCTCTGTCAAAGTATAATACAGAAGAAGAGATCGATTATACTATTCAGAAAACAGGAGAAGTAGTTAGCGATCTAAGAAAACTTAGTCCGTTAGGAAGGGAGGATGAAGAATAGTGCCAGTTCCGTATACAAAATTAGTAATTGAACATTTTAAACACCCACATAATGTTGGAGAGATTAAGAATGCGGATGTGAAAGTGACAGAAGGAAGTCCGGCGTGCGGAGATATGCTTACTCTCTATCTAAAAGTGGATCCGGAGACCCATATAATAAAAGACATAAAATTTCAGTCATTTGGTTGCGCATCTAACATAGCGACAGGATCGATACTCACAGATATTGTAAAAGGCAAAAAAATTGAGGAAGCAGCAAAAATTACCTGGAAAGATGCTGTGGAGGCATTAGGAGGGTTGCCAACTGTAAAGATTCATTGCTCGGTGTTAGCCGCTGATGCTTTGCATTCAGCCGTGGAAATTTACATGGAGAAAACGGGGCTCGTAAAGGAAAAAAAACCAACGACAAAGGAAATTGTTATGTCGAAATTATCACATGTTGTAGATCCGTTGACGGGCATTGATATTGTCCGGTCGGGTCTAATAAAAACTATTCACATTAAGGATGGTGTTCTGACAGTGATTCTCGATTTGCCTAAAGATCATCAGTTTGCAAAAAATATAGAGGAAGAAATTTTGGAAAGACTGGAGCATTTGTGGGATGTTACGGGAGTAAAAGTAATTTTTGAAGGTTAAAAGCAGTGTGCTACGAAATTGTTTTGGAGATTTAAAAAATGAGAGTGAAAGTTAAATTATATGGTGATTTTTTAAAGTATGGCCCTGAGGAGAGCTATATTACACTTCCGGAAAAGACAACTGTAAAGACAGTTATAGAGAAGGTGGGGATTAAGGAACTAAACTACATAATGATATTGATAAATACTAAGAGAAGCTGGATGACTGACGGGGTTAAAGACGGTGATACAGTGCACATCTTTTCTCCTGTCGGAGGAGGATAACTTATAGCAAATCACTAGAAGCAGAGAGTAGAATTTTAAATTATTTAAGCAGTACAATACATTGTCTTTGCTTTCAAAACGAGTTGTTTAAAATCTTAAAAAATGTGTAGTGTCAGCAACTTTATTAAAATTAAATTAAGTGAAAAGTATTATAAGAGGGAGTTTATTAGTTTTAGAAGGATGAATTTGTATTAACGGCATGGTGGATAGATGCTCGTTCTTAAAGATTTTACAGGCATTATAAGAAATCTGATTCATTTGCTATTTGAAATTTGCTATTTGAATTTTCTTTGTTAGAATATAAGTTAATATAATTTAAGTTGCTGAATTATTGAAGCGATGAAGAGAAGAAAATAAATAGAATGGTTAGAAAAATAGTAAAAAAGCAGGGGTAATGCATGGGAATAGATCAAATATTTACTAGTTCGAATTATTATTTTAATCCACACGCCATTCCCGTAATGGTTACTGCCGTTGTTTTGTTCATATTTGGAATATTTTCTTTGTTGCGGAATACAAAGAGCAAGACGAATATTTCTTTTTTTCTTGTTACTTTGAGTCTTTTTATATGGGTTTCTGGGATATCTATATTGTATATAACTCAAAATCCAGAGATTGCCCTATTTTTTTACAAACGTTATACTTTTTTGGGCTTAATTATGATTTCCCCCAGTGTTTATTTGCTAACTTTGTCGTTTTTTAATTTGTTAAGAAAGAAAAAGTGGCTGGTTTTGGTAAATTATATTATAATGCTTCTTTTTTATTTTATGGCAAATACGACAGATTTAATGTTTATTGGCGTGAGGAAACATTTCTGGGGATATTCTATTCAGTATGCCAGTGTTGGGTCTTACTTTTTGGTTTTTTTTGTTTTTCTTTTACTTCTATTTTTGTATTATTATGTTCGAGTAAACAAATTCATCTTGGTCAGCAAAACTCAAAAAAAACTGTTTTTATTCAGTTATTTGGTGGTTTGTGTTGCTCTGGTAAATAGTTTGCCTTCTACTGGTTTTGAGGTATATCCGTTTGGGTATGTTTTTGTTTTGATATTTGTACTGATCCAGTGGTATTCTATAAATAAATACCAAGAATCTTTGCCATATTTAGCGTTAAACAGTATCTCAGATGGTGTTATTGTTGTTAACCTTAACGGTAAGATTGTTCATATTAGCTCTGTTGCTGAAAAACTGATGAATGTTCAATCAGATTCTATTCTTCACAAGAATGTTTCAGAATATTTTTGTTCAAGTGGTTGTAAATTGGCAGACCAAGAACAATTTCAAATGGTGCTAAAAAAAATCAAAACTGATCCCAGCCAGATAATTAATGCACAAATTGATTATATAGAGCCTAAAAAGCGCATTAATCTTACTACAGTTCCGGTTGCAAGTAGATTAGGGGAAGTGATTGGGGTCATGTTTACGCTGAACGACATTACCGAGTATGAACAGTTAAAAGACGATGTAGAACAGTACCAGAAGTTTCTTGAAGATATGGTAAGAGAGCGAACCAAACAATTGGAAGATACTAACAAGCAACTGAAGCAAGACATTATTAAGCGTAAACAGCTCGAAAAAGAACTTTTTGTCCAGAAAAAATATTTTCAGGAACTGTTTGAGAACAGCGTGCTGGCTATTGCACAACTGGATACCGATGACAGAATCGTTGCTATTAATAAAGGTTTTACGACATTATTTCAATGGTCAAACGATGAAGTAGTTGATAAAGGACTTATAGAATTAGTCGTACCTGAATCGTTGAGTAGTGAGGGCGAGTTTTTCTTTTCGGAAGGAATGAAGGGTAAAAAACCTAAAAAAGAATCAGTAAGGAAACGCAAAGACGGCAGTCTTGTTTCTGTATACGTTCATGCCGTGCCTATTTCTGTTGACAATAAGGTAGTTGGAATGTATGCAGTTTATATGGATATTACAAATATAAAGAAAGTAGAGGAGAAACTTAAAGAAGAGGTAGCATTAACCTCTACCATGCTTGAGGCTGTTCCCCATGCAGTAATTGGCTTACGCGATCGTCATATTATGTTTGCAAATGAAAATGTGAAAAATGTGTTTGGTTGGGAAAGAGAAGAGTTAATTGGAAAAACAACAAGAATTTTATATCGCTGTGACGAAGAGTTTGAACAAATTGGCAATGATTTTTATCCTACACTTGAAAAACATAAATATTGCGGAGAAGAATTTCCCTGCAGGCGTAAAGACGGGAAAGATATACTATGCCGGGTAACTGCTTCAAGGATAGGCGACACGCTTAAAGACAAACAAATCGTTGTTATGTACGAAGATATTACCGAACAAAAACGGAATATTGCTGAACTTCAAGAGAGCAATGAAAAGCTTTCAAGCTTGTTTTACAGCCACCCAGCAGCTTTAGTTTACCTGGACAATGATAGTCATATTCTTGATGTAAACCCTGCTTTTGAAACGCTTTTTGGTTATTCGATAGACGAAATTCGCGGGAGAAACCTTAATGACGGTATGATTCATCCTGATGGAAAAATAGACGAAGGCAAGGATTTAGACGAAACGGCTTTAAGTGAAGGATATTTGGATTTTGAGACGGTTCGAAAGAGAAAAAATGGAACGCTGTTCCCTGCGCTCATATCGGGCTCGCCTATTGTAGTCGATGGTGAGGTAAAAGGGGTAGTGGGCATGTATATTGACATTACTGAACGAAAGAAAGCAGAAAAAATAAAGGATGTGATTTCCAAGATTTCGGAAGCAGTCCACTCCACTAATACTCTTGATGAATTATATGGCTTAATACACCAGAATGTTTCTGTTCTTATGATGGCAAATAATTTTTATATTGCAATGTATGATGAATTTTCCAAGATGTTGAGTTTCAAATACTGGGCAGATGAAAATGACCCAAAGCCCGAACCAAGAGAACTCAAGAGAGGCATTACAGAGTACGTATTTAATACGGGAAAGCCAATAATTGCCGATCCGGAAATTATTAAGGAGCTGCAAAAAGAAGGCAAAACAGAAATTCATGGCTCTCTACCTGTGTCCTGGCTTGGCGTACCGCTTAAAGTGGAGAATAAGACAATTGGGGTGTTGGCTGTGCAGAGTTATACTGCGGGAATTAAGTATACGGAGGATGATAAAAAGGTCCTGTCATTTGTTTCTGACCAAATCGCTTTAGCTATTGAACGAAAGAAAAATGAGGAACGAATGTTGCTTCAAAAATCTTATTTAGAAACTCTTTTTGAAGGTGCGCCTCTTGCGATTGCAATGCTTGACAATGAAGAACGGATGATGAACGCAAATAACGGCTTTGAAAAGTTTTTTCAGTATTCTATTAATGAAATAAGAGGGCAATTTATTGATGATTTCATTGTTCCTGATGAACTCAAAGAAAAGACAAAGCGTGTAGAGTTTGAAGTAAAACAAGGGAAAGTAGTTGCTTTAGAATCAATTAGACAGCGAAAAGACGGGAGTTTGGTGAATGTGTCTATATTCGCTTATCCGATTATGTTGGGTTCTGTGATGCATGGAATCTACGCAATTTATGTCGATATTACAGAGCATAAAAGAAGCGAAAAACAGCTTAGCTATATGGCCACGCACGATGCTTTAACTGGCTTACCTAATAGAGTTCATTTCGAAAATCGTTTTGCATTAGAAGCCGAACTTTCTCGGCGTAACAATCAGAAGTTTGCTCTATTTTATATTGACTTGAACGAATTTAAGAAAGTAAATGACGAGCTTGGACATGCTGTGGGAGACATTTTGCTGAAGCAGGTTGCTGATCGATTTACTGAGCTTCTCAGAAAGAGTGACGTGGTTGCACGCATAGGCGGAGATGAATTTGTATTTCTACTTCCGGAAACTTTCAAAGAGAAAGAGATACACAAAATTGTCAAAAAATTCTTCAAAGCTTTTGAAGAGCCGTTTGTTGTACAGGACCATAAAATTGATGTCCGTTTAAGCATCGGAGGAGTTATTTTCCCGGATGACGGAACAGATGTTGTTATATTGCTAAAAAAAGCAGACAGGGCAATGTATAATGTCAAAGCTCAAGGGGAAAATGGCTATCAATATTATCAGCCGGATATGTTTCTAAAGGAAGAGTAAGCTAGTTAGAAATATATTTTTTTCTGCTCTGTTAAATTTAGAGATCCTTAATTCATAAGTTGCATCAGGTGTTTGTTCAAACAAATTTTAAGAATGCGCATGTAAGAAGCAATTTGATTTTATAGTCGCTTCCTATAAGTGCAGTAGCAGGTATATCTACTATGCCGCATTGGTCAATTTCATCTTTATCAACAGTATAGATTGGTAGCGTTATCCCGGTATCTTCTTTGAAGGCCTTTATGTAGTTACTTCCTTCCGGGACACATAGATAAAAAACAATATTTTCCTTATTTTACTATGCTTGAATATTTTATTTTAAAGATTAAGTAGGATTTAAAATCTTTAGTGGCAGAATATGCACCATAAATAACCAGTGCAATGACGATAACAATAAGAATTTTTTTGCCATACTTTTTAAATTCATGCTTATAATGTCTCCTTCTTAGTTTTTTCTATTATACAAATAACTGGCCGTAAACAAAATTTTAAATTAAGATAAAAAGATTGAAAATATTAATGGAATTTGCTATACTAAATTCGCAATAGGTTCAAACAGACTGTGTTTTTTTGATTTTATAAATAGAAGTATTGCTATACTTACTCGAAATAGGGGAGACTTTGGAGAAAGGTAAAGGAAAATGAAAGATCTCTGGCAATTTTTTAGGCAAGAAAAAAAATGGTATATTCTTATTGTGTTGATGCTTGTTCTTGTGGATGGCGCACAGGTTATTATCCCGATTTTAACAAAAAGGGCTGTCGACGCAATAAGTGCCCAAGCAGATATCTCACTGGTGGTGAAATATGGGTCGTATGTACTTGCTGTTGCTGTTTTTATTATAATAATGCGGTATACATACAACTATATTCTGAGAAAACTTGTGTTAAAATTGGATTACAACTTAAAGACCTCTCTTTTTAATAAATACCTTACACTGCCGAAATCCTATTTTGAAAGAGAAGAAATCGGCGACCTTATGGCTCGCGTCACAAATGATACAAAGGCGATACGTTTTTTCTTGATAATGGGTTTTCTTGGCGGGCTAGACGTGTTGCTTTTGGGTGTTACTACTTTTATCATGATGTTCATAATGAATCCCATGCTTGCTATAATTGTCTCAATTCCCCTTGTTCTACTTATTCCTCTTGCACTAAACTTTGGAAGAAAAATTCATATTCATTTTAAAAACGTACAGAGAATATTTGGCGAAATGACAGTACGGGTCCGGGAAGTAATAAGTGGAATCCGAGTGATAAAAGCTTTTACCCGCGAGGGGTTTTACCTAAAGCTTTTTAAAAATGTAAACGAAGAATATATTCGGGAAAATATGAAGCTTGTAAAATTGGACGGATTTTTTGATCCGATAATCGATTTTCTCATTCACATTTCCCTATTTATACTAATGCTGTGGGGAGGGAGCTTTATTATCAAGGGACGCATTTCTATGGGGACACTCGTTGCATTTACACAATATATAGGAATTTTAACGTGGCCTATGATGGCTGTTGGCTTTTCTATATCACTTTTTCAGCGGGCAAGAGCATCAATGGAACGAATACAAAATGTGCTTCAAACTATACCCGAAGTAAGAGACATAAAACCTATTCATATTGAGCACATTGAGCGAAATGTCAATATTAAAAATCTTTCATTTTCATATCCTGACGATGATCGTTTTGTTCTAAAAAATATTTCTTTATCTATACATGAGGGGGAACTTATCGGTATTACCGGGGCAACAGGAGGAGGCAAAAGTACTTTGCTGTCTCTGCTTCTGAGAGTATATAACCCCCCACCGGATACAATTTTTTTTGGTGAAACGGATATACTAAAAATTCCCTTGCAAGCTTTAAGAAAGAATGTTGGGTATGTGCCTCAAGCACCGTTTCTATTTGGCGATACTTTACTTGAGAATATAAAAATCGGCAAACAGGACGCTACAATTGAGGATGTTGAAGAGGCAGCGAAAATTGCATCTATTTATGAAGACATTATGAAATTGCCCAATAGATTTGATACAGTTGTTGGAGAAAAAGGGATAACACTTTCTGGCGGGGAAAGGCAACGGGTAGCTGTAGCGCGTGCTATTCTCACAAAGAGGCCTCTTATGCTTTTTGATGACCCGCTCTCGGCCGTTGATACAGATACAGAAAAAACAATTATAAGAAATCTTAAGACGTACTTGGAAACAAACCATATCACAACATTATTAGTATCTCAGAGAGTGAGTGCTCTTACTGTTATGGATCGCGTTGTGGTTCTATCGCATGGGAAAATTTTAGAAGAAGGAGCTCCTGATAAATTGTTTGATGAAAAAGGGTACTATTTTCACCTGTATAGAAAGCAGCTTTTGGAAGGGATGGAAGTATGAATAGAAAAATTTTAAAGAGGTTTCTTCCATACATATTAAAGTACAAATTGCTTCTATCTGTCTCGTTTGTTATGCTATTTATTGCCACTGTTTCTGCTACAGTACTTCCGTATCTATTAAAACAATCTATAGATGAATTTGTTGTTGTAAAGGATTTTTTGGGCCTGGTACGAATTTCTGTTCTATTTCTTGGTATAAGTGGAATACTTTTTGTATCTAAAATGATTCAAGTTTATTTTACAAATCTTACCGGGCAGAGAGTAATGCAGGATTTAAGGACAGATCTTTTTAAGCACTTGGAGTCTCTTGCTGTTTCATTTTTTTCGAGAGAACCATCGGGCAAGATTATAACGAGGATTACAAATGATGTCGAAAATATGAATGAACTACTTTCTTCAGGAGTCGTTGCTCTATTTGGAGATTTGGCGACTTTACTATTTGTTATTGTCTTTATATTATTTATTAACGTAAAGTTTGCGCTTCTGGTCATTATACCAATTCCTTTAGCAATTGTATCGGCACTATTCTTAGGAAATAAACTGGAAAGATTGTACGAAAAGGTAAGAGATTACGTAGTAAAAATGAATATAGAGATGCAAGAGAATTTATCCGGCATTATATTAGTACAGGCATTCAACGTAGAAAAAAGAAGCCGTAAAAAGTTTAGCAACATTGCCGAGGGATACCGTCAAACATTTCATACGGCTCAAATGACAAGCATTCAACTCAGTCAGGTTATAAACATACTTTCCTACATATCCATTGCCATTGTGATAATAGCCGGAGGTATTTTTACATTGAACGGCGCAGCTACAATTGGTACAATTATGGCATTTCTTGTATATGTCGATTATCTTTATCGTCCTCTCAGAGACCTTTCGGATAAATTTTCGATTCTTCAAAATGCGATTGCTTCTATGAATAAACTAAATGATTTTTTTGAGGAGAAAGAAATTATAAAGGCCTGCAAAAACCCAGTACAGCATGAGATTAAAGGTGATGTGGCGTTCGAAAATGTCAATTTTTCTTATGACAAAAAGATACCTACTATAAGAGATATTAATCTGCGGGCAAAAGCAGGGGAAAAGGTTGCTCTCGTGGGATTAACTGGCGCAGGCAAGTCGACAATTGCAAACCTTGTGCTACGATTCTATGATGCAGACAGCGGAACAGTAATGGTGGATAATATAAATGTGCAGCGATATGACATAAGGCAGTTACGTTCCCATATGGCAATGGTTTTACAGCATGTTTTCATTTTCAAAGGGACCGTCAGGGACAATATTACTTTGGGTGATAATGATATAACAGAGGAACAACTTATTGCCGCTGCAAAAAAAATTGGAGTGCACGATTTCATCATGAAATTTGCTAACGGTTATGATACAGAACTTTCAACAGAAGGAGGAAATATCTCGCAAGGGGAGCAACAACTTATATCCTTTACTCGCGCACTTGTGTACAATCCGCGCATTTTGCTCCTGGACGAAGCTACAGCGTCTATTGATACCGTTACGGAAGAGCTTATCGATAGAGGAATTCAGAAGATAATGGAAGGTAGAACATCCATCGTTATTGCTCATAGACTGTCTACTATCATAAATTCTGACAGGATATATGTGATTAATAGAGGGAGAGTAGCGGAACAAGGCACACATCAAGAATTAATGAAACAAAAAGGTTTATATTTTGAACTGTATACCACGCAATTTGAGAAAGTTTAGGATATTTTCATTTAGTTGCTTTAAAATGAGAAAATATACCAATGTACTACTTATTAACTGCGACAAATATAATGAAAGTGAGGGCTAAATGATTTTAGGAGCGCATGTTTCGATTGCAGGTGGAGTTTCAAATGCACCACTGCGTGCAAAACATATCGGGTGCGATACAATGCAGATCTTTTCAAAAAATCAAATGCAGTGGCGCATTCCGCCCCTGGACAAAAGTGAGGTTGAAAAATTTCATAACAATATTAAAGCAACAAAAATTATTCCTGGAACTGTGCATTCTTCGTATCTTGTAAACCTTGCAAGCCCCGATGATGCAACACATCAAAAATCAATATTTGATTTGTCAAAAGAATTAGAACGAGCTGAGGCCCTTGGTATTCCATATGTTGTTTTTCATCCTGGTGCTCATAAAGGGAAGGGCGAAAAATATGCGCTGGATAAGATTGTTGATAGTATCGATAAGATTTTTGGGCTCAGCAAAGCTAAAACTACAATGCTTCTTCTTGAGACGACGGCAGGAGAGGGAACAAATATCGGATACAAATTTGAACATCTTGCATATATCATACAGCACTCAGGGATTCCAGAAAGAATTGGTATCTGTGTTGATACCTGCCACATATTTGCTGCAGGTTATGATATAAGAGATAGAAGTGCTTATAAGAAGACAATAAACGCAATTGAGGAAATTATCGGATTAAGCCGATTAAAAGCAATGCACCTTAATGATTCTGAAAGAAAATTAGCCTCGCGTATTGATCGACATGCAGAGATCGGGGTGGGAGAAATTGGACTAAGGGCTTTTGAGTTTTTTGTAAACGATGAACGTCTGAAAAAAACATTAGGAATTTTAGAGGTGCCTGGCGATGAATCAGGGTACAAAAAAAATCTTCAAATACTGAGAAGTTTGATAAAATAATTATTTGGAACAAGAAATGATATTTATCTCTTGTGTGTCTAATGGTATTTTAATCAACTCTATTCTTTACAATATCTCAGTAAGCGGTTATGCAAATGCGTGCAGGCTAATTTCCGATATTAGATAGTTTCTTTTCCTTTATTCTATTTTTCTCGTCAACAAATATTATGGTGGGCGTGAAGCTTTCTAGCTCTTTTTCATCCACCATCACATAGGATACTATTATAATAATATCACCTGTTTCTCCTTTTCTTGCTGCAGCACCGTTTAACTCTATACAACCAGAGCCTTTTTCTCCATACAGCACATATGTAGAGAAACGCTCACCATTGAAAACATTGTATATGTCAACTTTTTCAAATTCTTTCAGGTTTGCCTGTTCTGCAAGATCCCTATCTATTGCGATACTTCCCTCGTAGTTTAAATCTCTTCTTGTAATGCATGCCCGGTGTATTTTTGATTTAAGCATTATTCTTTGCATCTACAATCACCTCTATATTGTCAATAAGTCTTACCTTTCCAAAATATGCAGCAACTGCGATGAGTATATTTCTATCCACATAGTGAAGGTCCTTAAGCGTGCACAGGCCTACAATTGATACGTAATCAATTTTTTTCAACGTTTTTTTACTCTGAATCATGTTTTTCATTGCCTGAATGATTTTTCTGCTGTTCCTTTCTCCATTTAAGATTATTTCTTTTCCTTTTTCTAAAGCTTGATAAAGGATTATTGCATCTCTTCTTTCCTCTTCTGTGAGATGTTTATTTCTTGAACTCATTGCAATCCCATCCTTTTCACGTACAATTGGGCAGGGTACAATTTTTACATCAAAATTCAAATCTCTACTCATCTTTTCGATTACTCTAAACTGCTGATAGTCCTTTTTTCCAAAGTATGCCCTATCGGGATTTACAATTTTGAAGAGTTTTAAAACAATAGTTGTTACACCTCTAAAATGTGTTGGTCGAGACCTTCCGCAGAGGTTTTTTGTAAGTTCTGTGACTTCTACGTAGGTTTGATACTCGACTGAATATATTTCTTTTGTTGTAGGAATAAATATTGCTGCAACTCCTTCTTTTTTGAGTTTTGCAGAGTCCCCTTTTTCATCACGTGGGTATTGATCCAGGTCTTCTGTTGGTGCAAACTGTGCAGGATTTACAAAAATACTTGTAACTACCGTATCATTTTCCTCTTTTGCTTTTCTTACAAGTGAGAGATGCCCTTCGTGCAGATATCCCATTGTTGGTACAAAACCTATTGACTTTCCACTTTCTTTTATTTTTTTAGAGAATTCTTTCATTCCTTCTACTGTTCTTATAATTTTCACACTATTCTTCCTTCTTCTTTGCGTGAAAAACATGTTCTTCAGATGGGAATTTTTGCGTTTCTATGTCTTCTATATATTTGCTTACAGCACTTTTAATTTCTTCATATAGATCTCTGTATTTTTTTACAAAGTGCGGGGTAAACATAGGATCCATTCCAAGCATATCAGTTATTACAAGAATCTGTCCGTCACAGAATCTGCCTGCCCCAATCCCTATTGTAGGAACTGAAACCGATTCTGTAATCTCTTTTCCAACTTCTTCCGGCATCCCTTCAAGTATGATACTAAAAACACCTGCTTCTTCCAGTGTTTTTGCATCAGTTATCAGCCGTTCCTTTTTCTTTTCCGTTTTTCCTTGTATTTTGTATCCGCCAAATAGATTTACGGATTGAGGAGTGAGCCCAATGTGCCCCATCACAGGGATACCGTATGAAACAAGTTTTTCTATAAGAGGAGCGACATTTTCTCCACCCTCGAGTTTTATTGCTTCTGCCCCTTCTTTTAAGAACAACCCTGCATTTCTTATTGCATCCTCTTGAGATGTTTGATATGAGAGGAAGGGCATATCCCCAACAACAAGTGCTCTTTTTACTCCTCTTTTCACAATTCTTGTGTGATACAACATCTCTTCCATTTTTACAGGTATTGTTGAACTCAGCCCCTGGATGGTTGTACCTACAGAATCTCCTACAAGGATAATATCAATTCCTGCTTCATCCAGTATTCTTGCAGTGAGGAAATCATATGCCGTAAGAGCAGTTATTATTTTTTTTCCTTTAAAGTGTTTTACCTTTGGAACGGTAATTTTATCCATCGTTTAATACCTTCTTCATTTCCTCAATTTTTTCTTTATCCAATTCTCTTTCTTCCGCTATCTTTAGTGTAGCAAAAGCGAGACTTTTGTAAATATTTTTCAGTAAGGGATCGTTGATATTTTTCAGATGAAGTTGTATAGTTTTTATATCTCCCCTGAGAATCGGTCCCGTAAGTGCCTGAGCGCTCCCCTCTTCTTTTATATTATTCAAAACCCCTTGAAGCAGTGAAAGAAGCGCATTCTTTGCTTCTATTTCGCTAAACCCAATGGAGCAAAGGAGATTTTCTGAAAGGTTAAAGAGTGTCACAGTATAATTGGCTGTAATTGTTGCAGCAAGATGATATATTGCTTTATTGGCTGTTTTAATCCTGATAAATGTTCCATTAATTTTCTGTATGATTTTTTCTATTTCATTTACGGCAGTTTCATCTCCTTCTACCGCAAAGAGTGTTTCTGAGAGAGTTTTTGCAGAAAGCAAAGGGTCTGCAAATGGTTTAAGCGGATGTACCGAGCATATTCTTGCATTGAGAAACTCCAGAATTGAAGAAGGAAATGCACCGCTTAAGTGGGCAACTATTTTCTCCTTACTTACTACATTTTTGATGTTCTTTGCCACATTTTCTATCTCTGAGTCTGGAACTGAGAGAAAAATTACATCACTTTGTTCTGAACATCGCCGTATTGATGTAGAGATGCCCCCAGAAATTGCTGCTGCTTTTTCTGCGCTCTGTATGCTTCTACTTGCAATAAAAACATTGAAGCCTGCTTTTTTAAATGCAATTGCAAGTGTAGTTCCCACTTTTCCTGCTCCAATAATTCCTATATTCATGCATCCAGTATAAAGTGATTAAAAAAAAATGAAATAGTACGATAGGAAGCATTTTTACTAAAGTTATTTACTCGACAGTTTGCAGAAGTATGATCTGCCTCTGGGTTGGGGAGGTAAGGCTAAACAGACATTATGGTGTTTGAAAAAATTTTGTAAAACACTATAATTTTTCGGAGGGAAATGTGATTAAGGAAAACGTTCAAAAAATTCTTCAGGAAATACCAAAAGATGTATTGCTTGTTGCAGCTGTTAAATCGCGTTTAACTTACGAAATCAAAGAGGCAGTTGATGCCGGTGTAAAAATTATCGGGGAAAATTATCTGCAGGAGACGGAAAAATTGTTTCCATACATTGAGCGTACTGTTAAATGGCATTATATTGGCTCTATTCAAAAAAATAAGATAAAAAAAATTATTAAAATTTTTGATATGATAGAAACAGTCGACTCTATTGATGTTCTTCGAGAAATTGACAAGCGGGCAAAAGCCGCAGACAAAATGATGCCTGTTCTTATTGAAGTAAACAGCGGCAGAGAAGAACAGAAAAGTGGCATATACCCGGAACAGGTAGAGAGTCTGGTAAATGCGGCTGCTCCGTTTGAAAATGTGTTGATTCGGGGGCTCATGACAATGGGGCCATTTACAGACGACCCAGAGAAATTGCGTCCTTATTTTAAGCTCACAAAAGATCTTTTTGACTATCTCAAGGTGCGTGAAACGAAAAATGCCCAAATGAAATATCTATCAATGGGGATGTCAGATTCGTATAAGATAGCAATACGGGAAGGAGCAAACATTGTCCGTATTGGCACATCGATCTTTGGACCAAGACAACGATAGATAAAAGCTCAGCTTTAGTGAATGTTATAAAATATGTTTATTTGCGGAGTTTTGTAGCAAGTTGACCGCAGGCAGCAGAAATATCTGGCCCCTTTGATTTTCTCAGTGTAGCCCGTATACCATTTTTTTGCAGGGATCTAAGAAACATATTCTCTTTTTTTGATACTTTAAATTTAACGTGCGGAACTGGATTGTATCGAATCAGATTTACTTTTACGAAATTAAGCTTTTTCAAAAAATCGACTAAGCTTTGTACATCACTGATGGTATCATTCACTTCCTTTAATAATAGATATTCAATCGTGATTGTATTGCCTATCTTGCGAGTATAGTAATTAATGGCCTTTCTTAATTCTATAAGAGTGTGGTCTTTTAGTCCCGGCATCAGAAAATCTCTTTTGCTTTGTTCTCCTGCATGTAGGGAGATTGCGAGGCGAGCGGATGATATTTGATCTGTGAGTTGATAAATTTTTCCGGGAATACCAGAGGTGGAAATTACTATTTTTCTTTTTCCCAGTGCTCTCCCATTCCCATCAGAAAGAACTTCAATTGCTTTTTTAACATTATCATAATTGAGAAGTGGCTCTCCCATTCCCATAAATACAACATTGTTTATTTTGGTTATTTTATCGATCTGCATAAATTGCTCAATGATTTCTCCTGTTGTCAGGTTTCTTAGCAGTCCCATTTGACCTGTGGCACAAAACTTGCATCCTAGCGGGCACCCTATTGATGAGGAGATACATAAAGTGTTTCTCATCTTTCCATATTGATTACTTTCGTGCATAAAAACAGTTTCTACAAGGCATTTATCGGATAATTGGAATAAGTATTTTATGCTTCCATCCTTTTTAGATTCATATTTTGAAATGATTTTAAATGAATAGATATAAAAGGTGTTTGACAGCGTTTTTCTTAAAGATTTTGGCAGAGTTGTAATATCATTGAAATTTTCCTTTTTTTCTCTGTATACTGCATGAAACAGCTCATTAGCGCGGTATTCAGGCTCATTGATTGAGAGAAAGTATTGTTTCAGCTCATCTAAATTCAAATCTTTTATATCTTTTTTCAATTTTTATCCTTATCTAACTCTACTTTTTCTCCAATTTTACGTTCATTTCCTTTTAAAAGCCTTTTAATGTTTTCGCGGTGTGAAATTTTGACGAGTAATACAATTACTAAACTAGACAATATAATCGTTTTGTCGGCGTGAAACAGAATGAGAAATATAGGAAAGAAGCAGACAGAAACAATCGAAGCCAGTGAAACATATCGCGTCAGGAGTATTATAAGGAAAAATATGCCTCCGGATAGTAGCCCGGTGTAGACCGATATGGCTCCGATGACGCCATATGCAGTTGCTACTCCCTTTCCTCCTTTAAAGTGAGGCATAAAAAGAGAATAATCATGCCCTATTATGGACATAATCCCCAAGATTATTGCTAGAAAAGGAGATTTCAAAAAATATTTTCCTATTATCACTGCCAAAAAACCTTTTGCAAAATCTAATAGAAACACGGTAACAGCGGCTTTATTCCCTACTACTCGCTGTACATTTGTCATTCCAATGTTTTTGCTGCCGTACTTAGTGATATCAATGTTGTAAAATTTTTTACATATAATATACCCATTGGGTATAGAACCAAGCAAGTAAGCAATTATACTTAATAACACTACTTTTCCCATATTATTTATATCCTTTCTTCTTGTTTATTATAATTTTATATGAAATTCTGTCAATTCTCATCGCTCATTGTCTGTCATTTGTTTTGTCTAAGATGGACTGCTCGAATTTTAAAACGCAGCAACTATACGGCCAAACACTTGACATGAATTGCAAAATTGCTATCATTAAACATCATATTTTAAACAAGGAGGATTTTATGAAAAAACAACCACCAGAACGAGTATCACAGAATGAAATTATCTTTAAGGTTGAAGAATTAGAGCCCTTATTGAGTCCACCCCCAATGGATTTAAAGCCGTGGACTCCAATGTATCTTGAGCTAAAAAATGGGGCAAAATTGGTGATAAGACAGATGAAAAAAGAAGAAGCTCCTGCCCTCCTACCATTTATTAAAAAGTTTATGGACGTGGATCATGATTTTTATGACATTGTCGGAGCAAGAGTGTATGCAGAGATTTTGGGATGGTATCGTAACAGGTTAAAAGATCCATATGTGTTTGTTGGTATCGTTGATGGAGAACTTGCTGCAATAGCAAATGGAAGAATTATGGACGAAGAGATTAATATTAGTCTTCATACAATGGCGTTTAAAAGGGGCGTAAAAGCAGGTGCTGCCATGTACTATGCAAAATGCTACTATGCTTTTGAAGTCCTTGAACAAAATGAATTTTGGGCAACATACGAAAGCTATAATGGATTTAAAAGATGGGGAATTGGAATGGCACAGCCATCTTACCCATGGCCGGAATATCAACATGAATTAGGTGGCGCAAAAGTATTTTATATAACGAAGAAATACTGGGACACTTCGATTAAAAAATATCTTGAAGATTATCTTGGCACTACATTTAAATCACCAGTACCTGAAGATCTCTTAAAATCCGCTGAGAATTTTAAAATTCCTTCTGAACCAGATGTATAAAAATGTTGTAGAACTACAGACCAAGAATTAATTCTTGGTCTGTTTATTCTAGGGAGGTAAAAGTGGCAATATCAACGCCGGTACAAATTGTTTCGATAGGGAGCAGTGTTCCTTTGTGCGATACTATTTTTACTGTTCATTCTACATTTGAACGGGTTGCCAATCTTTTATATTCTGGCGGTATTGTGTCTGTTGTGACGGAAGATATTGGCGGAGGACCTAACAATATCGTTATAAATGGATTTAATTTTTTAAATCTGAAAGAAGCGCAGATTATCAATGATGAACTCATCTTGAATGATAAAAAAATATTCTTACCCCAAGCCTCTATGTATGATTCTATGATTAAACTTGATGCTTCAAAGAAAACAACTTTTTTGTCCGGGTTACAAATTTTTGAAAGAGTTTTGGTAAAACACGCACATCCATTGAGTGGTGTATTTTTATTGGATGACAGGCGAAAAAGTTTCTTTATTACTCCGTTTGAAAAGAATTTAAGAAATCAACTTGATGCAGGAGTCACCGAGATATTAAATGGCAAACTATCTTCTGTAAATAAACTGAAGGGGATAGGTCTTGGTTTTACTCCTCAAGGCGACGACCTCATCAATGGTATGCTCCTTGCTATATATGTGTATCAGCTTTTGACAGATTATTCTACTACTCACATACGCGAGGAAATATATCGTCTTGCAAGAAGTAAAAATGTTATTTCCGATACATTTTTGTATTTTTCAGCTAAGGGAGAATTTTTCGAACGGTTTAAAAATCTTATCCATGCATTTTTTCAAGATAAGGAGTCAGTTATTAATGCTACCATGCAATTACTTGCCATTGGAGAAACATCCGGGGCAGATATTGGGACAGGATTTATCCTGGCGAGCAAAGAGGCATTTAAAAAATCTACAAATGGAGGTGTATTAATATGGCAGTAAAAGGAATTCTTAAAGAAGGGGAATATTATGATTCTGTTACGCTTATGCTTGTCGCAAGAGACGTGTTAGCGCTGGAAGGGGTAGAAGATGCTGCTGTTGTAATGGGGACTGATCAAAATAAATCAATTCTTGAGACATCCGGGATTCTTCTCGACATATTTAAAGACGCTATAGATTCAGATTTATTGATAGCAGTAAAAGCAAAGGATGAGGCAATATGTGAAGCAGCAATTCAGAAAGCAAAGGAACTTCTTACATCAAGGCATTTAAAAATGCAGGAAACTGGCGAGTATACGCCAAAAAGTCTTGAAGGTGCTGTGGACTTTCTGTCTGATGCGAATATGGCTATTATTTCGCTAGCGGGGAAATATGCAGGCGATGAAGCCATGAAAGCTCTTAAAAAAGGGCTTCATGTAATGCTGTTCTCAGACAATGTATCAATTGAAACAGAAATTGAGTTAAAAAAATACGGAAAAGAACATGGTCTTTTAGTTATGGGTCCTGATTGCGGTACTGCAATTATAAATGGGGCTCCACTATGTTTTGCAAATGTGGTTAATCGCGGTGACATTGGGATAGTTGCTGCATCTGGCACTGGACTTCAGGAAGTAAGTACTGTCATTTCGAACGAGGGAGCTGGAATATCTCAAGCCGTAGGAACTGGCGGAAGAGATGTTAAAAAAGATGTCGGCGGAATTATGTTTATTGAAGGAATTAAAGCACTGGAAGAAGATCCTGAAACAAAATACATTGCACTTGTTTCTAAGCCACCTCACCCTGAAGTATTAAAAAAAGTGGCATCTCTTATTAAGACAGAGATTAAAAAGCCTGTTGTTGGAATTTTTCTTGGAGGAGATCCAAAGGTTGTTGAAGGAGCAGGCGCAATTCCCGCAAGTACGCTTGAAGAGGCAGGTCTTATAGTATCTTCTCTTTCTAAGGGAAAATCAATGGATGAATTCAAAAAGCTGTTAGAGGATAGGGAAAAAGAAATTTTAAATCTTGCTGAAAAAGAATCGCAGAATAAAACAGCAACTCAGAAATTTGTACGGGGATTGTATACAGGTGGAACACTTTGTGATGAAGCAATGCTTATTTCACGAACAATTATAGGGGAAGTCTACGGCAATGCCCCGCTTAATCCGCAATTCAAGCTGGAGGATTCATGGCGCAGCAAAGAAAACACATTTGTTGATTTAGGAGAGGATGAATTTACAGTTGGACGTCCGCATCCTATGATTGATTTTACCTTGCGTAACAAGAAAATTCTTGAGGAGGCAAATGATAAAGAAGTCGCAGTGATACTCCTCGATGTTGTGTTAGGATATGGTTCTAATATGCAGCCAGGTGATGAGCTAAACCCAATTATTAAACAAGCGAAAGAAACTGCAGAAAAGGATGGTAGAAATATCACATTCGTGTGCACTATTACAGGAACAGATAAAGATCCCCAGGGAAGAGGAAAAGTAAAACAGCAACTTGAGGATGCTGGGGCGCTTATTATGCCATCCAATGCTGCTGCATCAAAACTTGCTTCATATATTGTCAAAAACCTTGGAGGTGTGAAATGAGGAAAATTTCAGATCTTTTTGAGCAGGTATTACAAGTAATTAATATTGGCCTTGTTTCTTTTAAAGAAAGTTTAGAAGATGTAGGAGTCAAAGTTATTCAGGTTGATTGGAGACCGTCTGCAGCTACAGATGATGAAACGAGGGATGCCCTTCAGAAGTTATTGGGCTCAAAATAAAATAATAAAGGGAGAGAAAAAAGATGAATAAAGAAGAATTTATCAAATTATTAGCCGAAGCAAAAATGTATGATTTAACACAGCCACTTAGCATTCACACTCCACCGTGGCCCAGTTATATGCCGCTTGGTATCCAATATTTTAAGAGGATAGCAGGCGCACATATGGGAAAAGGTGCAAATGGTCAGATTATTACATCAAGTAACCATGTAGGAACACATATGGATGGCGAAATTCATTTCTTTAGTTCAGGCCGCCCTATTGGTAAAGTACCCCTTAATGAATGGGTAGGTCCTGGAGTTGTAGTCGATATTTCTGACGAGGTGGGAGATTATGATTTATATACGCCGGATATGCTGATGAAAAAGGCAGATATTCGGAAAGGTGACATTCTCATTATTAATACAGGATACCATAGATATGCTTGGGATCAACCTGCATCTGATGAGGTACGTTATATGGTTAAACATCCTGGACCAAGTCCTGAATTTGCAGATTGGGCATTGGATATGAAATTCAAATGGATTGGCGTTGATTGTGGCAGTGCAGACCACCCTATGAATACTATTTTAAAAGATTGGCATCCTGGATTATTTAAGGAAGCAGAAAAAAAGTTAAAAGAAAAATATGGAAAGAGCTGGGAAGAAATGTTCCCATCAGAAATTTACTACCAGATAATGCATTTAAAACTTTTTCCAAAGCGTTTGGTTCATGCAGAGAATCTTGGCGGGGAAATTGATAAATTGAGCAATAAGAGAGCATATTTAGGTGCATTCATTGTAAAGGGAATTGAGATGTCTTCTGCCTGGTGCAGAGTTGTTGGGTGGGAAGCACCAGAAGAATAAATAGTGTGTAATGATATTAAAGTAGCTAATCTCATTTATATTTGATTTTTAAAATGGGCACAAATGTTTGTGCCCATTTTAATTTTATTATTTACTGTGGCATGAGTTATATAGAGCAATAGAAGATCTTTTTGCTTTAAGTATTGTTTATTGTCTTTGCGATAAGCTGGAGAGAAAAAACAGAGTTGACCCTAAAAAATAATTCATTTAGATAACCCTGTTTTTTCTATTGTATGCTGTTTATTTTGCAAGCAATGTAATCATTATTCCTGCTACAACTGCTGTTCCAATAACGCCTGCTACATTTGGGCCCATAGCATGCATAAGTAAAAAATTTCCTGGGTTTTCTTCTTGTCCTACGCGTTGAGAAACTCTTGCTGCCATCGGTACTGCGGATACACCGGCAGAGCCGATAAGTGGATTAATTTTGCCTCCGCTAATCAGGTAATACAATTTTCCCAGCAATACGCCCCCTATTGTGCTGAAAGAAAAGGCTATAATTCCCAAACCTATGATACCCAATGTTTTTGCCGTAAGAAATGATTCCGCACTCATGGTAGCGCCGACTGTAACTGCTAGAAAAATTGTTACCATATTGATTAGTTCGTTTGCAGCAGTGTGCGAAAGTCTTTCTACAACTCCAGATTCTTTGAAAAGATTGCCAAGCATCAGCATTCCAATAAGTGGCGCAACTGCGGGAAAGAGAAGACTGATAAAAACGGTAATCACAATGGGAAATAAAATTTTTTCTATTTTGGAAACAGGCCTCAATTGTTCCATTACAACGCTTCTTTCCTTTTTTGTTGTTAGAAACCGCATGATTGGTGGTTGTATAATAGGCACAAGGGACATATAAGTATATGCTGCAACTGCGATAGCACCGAGCAACTGTGGTGCTAATTTAACTGAAGTATATATCGCGGTTGGTCCATCTGCACCTCCTATGATTGCGATAGAGGCAGCTTCTCTTAAGCCAAAACCAAGTAATCGGGCGACAATCAGTGCGATAAAAACTCCAAATTGTGCAGCAGCCCCTAAAAGTATTGTCCAGGGGTTTGCAATAAGGGGACCAAAATCTGTCATTGCCCCGATTCCCATAAATATAAGTAGTGGGAATATTTCTGTTGAAACACCATATTTGTAAAGAAAGTAAAGGATCCCTCCCGGTTGCAAGGGACCACCTGGTTGGCTCATAAATCCTGCATTTGGGAGATTTGCCAATATGCAACCAAACCCAATTGGCAAGAGAAGAAGTGGTTCTGATTTTTTAAAAATTGCAAGGTAGATTAAAAATAATCCCATGCAAATCATTATTAATTGGCCAAAGGTGAAACTATAAAAGCCGCTTTCTTGGAATAAATTTACGAAAATATTTTGCATATCTTCCTCTACTTTTCTAGCTCAATTAATTTTTGCCCTGTCGTGACATAATCGCCGGTGTTCACAAAAATCTTGCTAATCTTTCCCTGCTCTGCAGCAAAAATTTCATTTTCCATTTTCATTGCTTCTATTGTAAGTAGCAAATTTCCCTTTTCCGCTGTATCTCCCTCTTTAACCTTTATTGCGAGTATTTTTCCTGGCAGCGGTGCAGCTACGATACGTGCTCCATTTTTGGAAACATCTGTTGTTTCTATCGATGTTGGTTTTGCTTTAATTGTTTTAGTAGGAGCAGCTGTAATTTCTTTTTCGTGAGCTTTTTCTACTTGAGTTTCGATAACTTTAGGTTGTTCAATTTTGCTGCTTTCTTTATTTACTTGTGTAATAGCTTGTTGTGGTCCAATTTCACTAATTTCGACTTCAAATGTTTCTCCATCTATTGAAACTTTAAATCTCTTAACCATTTCTCCACCTCTTTATTTTAAGCTTTTCGTAAGATTTATTTTTAGAAAATTTTTGATTTTTTGTTATTTTTTTATGTTCACTATTCAGGCAATAGTGTAGAGCTGCACTTATTGCTGCAACTTTTTTCTTACTTATTTTACCCTCTGTAATTTCTGCAGGTTGAGAAATTTGCCGTACTTGCGCATCTTCCCTGTAGAATATTAATCTAAATAAGAAAAGTATTGCTCCTATTAGTGCAAGTACAAAAAATACTCCTATCATTGCAAAAAAACCTAGTAAAATTCCATCTCCAAGTGTGTCGAATTGCATTTATTTATCTCTCATTATTATAGAGGAATATTTCCATGTTTTTTCTGAACAGGCTCTTCATTTTTTGTTCGAAGAAACTCAAGTGCTTTAGCAATTACTACCCTTGTATCCTTTGGGTCTATTATGTCATCTACATATCCTCTTTCAGCTGCCCGGTAGGGATTTGCAAATTGTTTCCTGTATTCTTTTATTTTCTCTTGCCTTAGAGCCTCTGGATTCTCTGCACTTTTAATCTCTGTTCTGAATATAATATTTGCAGCTCCTGCTGCTCCCATAACCGCGATTTCTGCTTGTGGATAGGCAAAAACTACATCTGCCCCAAGATGTCTTGAACACATAGCAATATATGCTCCCCCATATGCTTTACGAAGTATAACTGTAATTTTAGGGACAGTAGCCTCTGAGTATGCATATAAAACTTTTGCACCGTGTCTTATTACGCCTCCATGTTCCTGGTCAATTCCAGGTAAATACCCTGGAGTATCGACAAAAGTTACAAGTGGAATATTAAACGCATCGCAGAATCTTACAAACCGCGCAATTTTATCAGAGGCATTGATGTCGAGCACACCAGCAATATACCTAGTTTGATTAGCAACTATACCTACTACTCTTCCTCCGATACGTGCAAATCCCACTACTGCATTTTTTGCATAAAGAGAGTGTACTTCCAAAAAATCTCCATTATCTACTACCGTTTTTATTATTTCTTTTGTGTCATAGCTTTTAGATGGATCCGCGGGTACCATTTCTCTGAGACTTATTTCTTCTCTGTTTACGGGGTCTTCACTGTCTAAAACCTCGGGTTCTTGGAGGTAATTATCAGGAAGAAAAGTCAAAAGCTTTTTAAGGACTCCTATTGCTTCCTTGTCATCTTTTGCCAGGAAATGGGCAACCCCGCTTTTTGTATTGTGCACTAATCCTCCACCAAGTTCTTCATGGCCTACTTGTTCACCTGTAACAGCCTTTACAACATCCGGACCTGTGATGTACATTGTGGATTTTTCAGTCATTATGACAAAATCCATAATAGAAGGTGAATATACGGCACCTCCAGCCGTAGGACCCATTATGATAGTGATTTGAGGAATTACACCTGATGCTCTAGTATTTCTTATAAATACTTCACCGTATCCGTACAAAGAATCTATGCCTTCCTGTATTCTGGCACCACCAGAATCGTTCATTCCTATGATTGGTATACCTAATTTCATGGCAAGGTCTTGCATTTTTGCGATTTTTAGAGCATGCATTTCTCCCAAAGAACCGCCTATTACAGTAAAGTCCTGGGCGTACAGTGCAACCCTTCTTCCATTTATGTGTCCTGTACCCGTAATAATACCATCTGCTGCGATATCTTTTTTGTCCAGCCCAAAGTAGGTAGAACGTGTTTTGATAAAGAGATCAAATTCTTGAAAACTACCTTGATCAAATAATAACTCAATTCTTTCTCTTGCTGTGAGTTTTCCTTTTGCGTGTTGTTTTTCTATTGCTTTTTCTCCTCCACCTTCTTTTAGAGCGGCTTTTTTTTCTTCCAACTCAATAATTAACTCGTTTTTCTTCATTTCAGTCTCCTTTATTGTTTAGAGTTATAAAAGATATTATACTATATTTAGAATACAGTTTAAGTCAAGCAAAAATTACGCAAACATTCAAAAATTTAGCACAGTCCCTTGAACAATTTTTTCTATTCCACTCATCGTTTCTATAACGAGTTCCCCTAAGTTTGTGACTCCTAACACCTTTCCTTGAATGATATTCCTACTTTTTACAGTAATGTTTTTATTCATAAAAATGAGATGGTCTTCATACTCATTTTTAAATGGGGCAAATCCATTTTTGTTGAATATTGGGAAGAGTCTTTCTTCTTCTCTTTTTATTTCTTCAAACATTTTTGTCTTGTTTATATTTCCCAATTCCTTTAAACTAATTGCATACTTCTTGGCTTCATCGGGAATATCATTCTCAACATTTATACCTATGCCTACAAATGCAATATTGTGAGCTGTTTTTGTAAGTATTCCTGCAATCTTCTTGTTATTTAGATACAGATCATTTGGCCATTTCACTTTAATTTCCGAGTCATATTTTTTAAGAACTCGCAGAATAGGTATAGATATAAAAAGGGATAAACCTAAAATTCTTTCAGTGTAAAACACTTCTGTGAGCCATAATCCTCCCTCTGGAGAAAGCCATTTTCGGTTTCTCTGCCCATGCCCGGATATTTGTGATTCAGCTAAAACAATAAATGGTGGTTCCAGCATTGAGAGTAATCGTTTTGCAGCAATCATCGTGCTACCGGTTTTTTTTAAATAAATAATAATTTTAAACATCGGAGTGTTATAATAAATACAAATATAGTTTTGTTTTAAACCCTGTTTGTTCTGCTCTGATTTTCAAATTCGTTACTATCATATTAGTACCTTCTTTTTTGGAGGTTATTCCTTCATTTTTTATAAAATATATTTTCTTTAATACAAAAAAATAATAGCATTCTTCAATATTTTGTCAAATACAAACAGTGAAATTCAAATGTGTTTCTTGCCTTAAGACATTCTATTGAACAAACTTTTTGAGGTCTGGCTATGAAGCAATGGAATGTCAATATATTATATCTTTGATGGCAGTTTGAATTGTACTGCTTTGACTAAATTGTCAAATCCTATATCATATCAGTATGATTACAGTGGCAATTATTATAACGAGCGATACGAGAAGTAAGGGAATAAAAAGGGATGAAACGGTTCCTATATTAAGCAAGTTTTTTGTAAGTCAGGGTTGGGAACTCGTAGATGCTTGTATAGTTCCTGACGAATATGAAAAAATCAAGGATAAGATGATTTATTATGCAGATCAGCTGGGGATAGATTTAATTTTAACGAGTGGAGGGACTGGTTTTTCAAAAAGAGATATTACTCCAGAGGCGACTCGAGCTGTTATAGAAAAAGAAACCCCAGGATTTTCAGAAATAATCAGATTGGAATCATTTAAATTAACAAAAAAGCTATTTTATCGAGAGCTATCGCCGGAATTCGAGCCAATACCCTCATAATAAATCTTCCAGGGAATCCACAAGGTGCAATAGATTCGTTAAATATCATTAAAGAAGCTATCCCTCATGGTATTGATATTATCAAAGGAAAGGGTGAACCACATACTAAAAAAGAATAAGCACGTTGATAGCAAAAAGGACAGACAAATATAAGCTATAGTTCCATTTATTTTAATTCAAACGGATGTCACAAAGAGTACACATAGGTAGTGTAAAAGAGAATTCAATTAGATGTAGATATCTCTTTTAGATTTAAGAGTCTCCGCAAGAAATGCTGCGCCGACAGCACCTGCATCATTTTTTAGCGAAGAAGACACGATTTTAATATCTTTAAGAGATGCTGTCAGGGCATATTTTTTTGTCACTTTTATTGTATTTCTCAGAATAAGTCCGGATTCAACTACTCCACCTCCAAGGATGATTAGTTCCGGGTTTAGTATGTTTATGATGTTTCCGCATATTTTTCCTAAATAATGTGAAGCCTGGCTATAAGCTTGAAGAGCTAGTTTATCTCCATGTTTTGCAAATTGAGCTATCTTTTTTGCTGTAATTTTGCAACCTATCATTTCGGTTTTTACTCCTTTTGTTATCTCTGCTCCTACGTACCGCTCAATTCCTTTTCCTGAAGCAACTGTTTCCAGGCAGCCTTTTTTTCCACAGTTACACAGAAGACCATTTTCTTGAACAGTTAAGTGGCCTATCTCGCCTGCAAGTCCATTTTTCCCGGTGTAAATTCTACTCGCGATTAGAATTGCACCTCCTATACCCGTGCCCACAGAAATAAAGACTACATTTTGCTTATTTTGTGCTGCTCCTAAGCAAGTTTCTCCTAAAAGCGCAGTGTTGACATCGTTTTCAAGAAAGATGAGGACACTTAGTTTTTTTGAAAGGCGCTCTATGATAGGAAAATCTTTTATTTTTCCAATATTTGGAAGGAAGATAATTTGTCCAGTTTTACGGTTTACCATTCCTGCCAGTCCAATACCTATCGCAGATGGGTGGATAGAAGTCTTTCGCTCCACTTTCGTTACACCTGTAAGGATTTTTTGGACAATGTCATCTCCTGAATCGATTTTTCCTGTTGAGATCCTCATTTTATAAATTATTTCATTATTTTTTAGTAGGACAAAATTGATTTTAGTTCCGCCAAAATCAATACCAAGAAAAGATTTTGTTTTCATATTGTTAGTGTATCGGATTTTGATGAGTAGTCAATAATTTATAGTTAGTAAGATGATACCTTATTTGGCTAAACTTTAATAAAAATTTATTTAGATAGCGGAAAAAACGTTTTTTAGCAAAATGTTTCATAAGTAGCGATATCTTTGAGATTACTCCGTTTGGTGTTCAAAGCACGCCCAGGCAATTTTGCTTTAGCATTGCTGTATCACATTTTCAATTGCTCTTCTTCACCTGTTCAGAGAGGCGTGCATATATAGAGGTAGTTTTTGGATTCTTATGACCCAACAACTTTTGCATAGTTGAAATATCCGTTTGGTTTTGCATAAGAAGTACCGCAAATGTATGTCTAAGAGTATGCGGTGAAATTTTTTTATCTATTCCTGCATTTTTGGCTCTTCTCTTGATAGTGGCATATATCTCTATCTTGCTTAATCGTGTGCCTCTGTTTGATATGAACAGTGCATTACTGTGTGTATGCACTTCTCTCCATTGCACATACGACTGTAGTGTGTTTTTCAGTATCTTGTCTATTGGAAGCTTTCGTTTGTTCTTACCTTTTTCTGTTATGTCCATTCTGCCAGATTTGAGGTTTATACTGTTTATATCAAGATTATAAAGCTCAGATGGTTTTATTCCTGTAAAAAGAAGCATATCAATGATAGCTTTATCTCTAATTTTTTTGCAAGCATTTCTTAATTTCACAATCTCATCGTTAGAAAGGTAGGTAGGAACTCTTTTTGGTTGTTGCAGGGAAGAAGGAACATCAAAATTTATATTGTATTCTTTCACAATCCATTCGCCAAAGGCTCTTAACACATATACAATTTGTGCTTTTGAATTTTTGTTCCACCTCTCTTTCTCTATAAACTTATAAACAGAATCCCGGTCAGGAATATCAAAATCTCTCAGGAATTCTTGAAGTATCCATTTTCTATTTTGTATCGTATTGTGTGAGTAACCTTTCGCGGAAATATGAGCAAGATAGCGATTAACAAGGCTCTCTTTATTTTTCATGAATTTTTTTGAATCTAATTTCATTTCTTTTTTATCCATATCAGATACCTAATATTTATAATACGCAATTTGAGAAAATTTAAAAAAATTGACTTGTGCAAAATTATGGTTATAATTGTTACTATATTTATGAAAAGGAGGCGAAATGTTAAAAACGATTAATGCAACAGAGGGGAAAAAGAAATTTCTCGAGCTTCTGGATAATTGTAAAGAACAACCCTTTCTCATTATACGAAAAGGGAAACCAACTGCGGTGTTGATGGATAGCGTGCTGTACGAATCAATTATGGAAACAATTAAATTTTATGCATATCCTGAAATTACAAAAGAAATTAAAGAATGGAAGAAAAGATAAACCTTTCAGTAGAGAATTCAACGATTACCTTTAAAAATGACGGAATTATACTTTCTTCCTACGGAAAGAATCTCTTTTATTTTAAATACGCAGATATTCAAACGCCATATTTTTCGCTAATTATCCTTGCAGGGAGAGAAAAAAACTTGAAGAGGGTAAAAAAAATTATCACAACCTATTCTGCTCTTCCCGTGATTAGGGAAGTAATTGTTGTTGGAAATGAAAGTCAGTCAACTGATGCAATTGCAGAGCTGTCAAATGTAAAATTTACAATAAATGAAAAACCAAATGATCCTATTTCTGTGTCAGTAAAAAAAGGAATTTGCCTCTTAAGTAATTATTCTGAATTTAGCATTATGGTTTTTGCAAACAGGAAGATTTTGCCTAAAGAGAAGATGAATAAATTCATGCAAATAGTGTATAGCCAAAATGTAGATGTTGCAGTACTGATTGAAAAAGGAAAAAGAACACATCCTATTGTTTTTAGTGCAGAGGCACTTCAAAAGATAAGAAAAATACGAAAAGAACAGGGTATACGATATTACATAAAAAAATTTTCTAAGGAGGTAGCATTATGAAAAAATTGGCAATGATTATGATGGCAATGTTATTTATCTTTACGGCAGGATGTAAAACTTCGGTAGAAACGCTTAACATTGCAGTGGAATTAAATGACCATGCTGCATCTGCATATATTGCAAAGGATAGGGACGATTTTAACAAGTATGGTATTGAGGTAGATTTATTTGAACAGTATGATACAGGCATGACTCTTGCTGCTGCTCTTGCCAGGGGGGATATCAATGTCGGATATATTTGTGTCATTCCTGCAATTATTTCATATGCGCGAGGGGTTCCAATAAAAATTGTTTCTCTTACACACCAATACGGCTACGAGCTTGTATCAAAGCAGGAAATAGCGAGCGTACAAGAGCTCGATGGGAAAAAAGTTGCATGTCCTAAAGAAGGGAGCAGCGCAAACTTTGTTATGAAGCTTGTTGAAGAACAATACGGTATAAAATTTAATGTACTGGGAACAAATCCTCTTGTTGCAATGTCTGCTTTGAGTAATGGTTCTGTCGATGCTGTGTTTATCCCCGAGCATTATGCTTCAATACTTGTTTCACAAGGATTCAAAATACTTCTTCGTGCTCAAGATGTTTTTCCTGAGATGCCTGGAAGTTGTATTGTTGTAAAAAATGATATCATCGAAACAAAACCTGCAGTTGTAAAAAAACTTATAAAATTGAATATCGCAGAAACAAACTTTATTAATAAAAACCAGAAAGAAGCAGCAAAGATTCTTTCCGGATATCTCAACACCGATGAGATTATTATTGAAAACTCTATGAAGAATATTGCCTATACAAACAGTTTAAATGTAGCAAATATTCAGTTTGTGATAGATAAACTTGCGGACTGGGGTTATATTGATGAGCGATTCAACGCAGAGGATGCTATATGGGCAGAAAATTAAATAGTTTACTGCCAATTGTTCTTTTTTTGCTTATATGGGAGATTGTAGGAAGGCTTCCGACTGTTCCTACATACCTTTTCCCGCCGTTTAGCAGTGTTGTTGTTAAATTCTTCACGGTCAAAGGTTTATTGCTTGAAAATATCTTTTTTACCCTCTTCCGGGTTGCGCTAGGGTTTGTTATTGGCACAGTAAGTGGCATTACACTTGGCTTATTGGCCGGTATTAACGAAAAGGCAAATCAACTTATGACTCCGATTGCTTCGATTATATACCCTATCCCATCTATTGGTTGGATACCCGTGCTTATGATATGGTTTGGCATATCAAACAGCGTGCCAATTATCGCTATTTTTATCTGTTCCTTTTTCCCTGTCTTTCTTAACACAGTAAGAGGCGTAAAGGATATCGATCAAAGCATAATTTATGCGGCAAAAACAATGGGAACCCCAAAAACTTGCCTTATAAGAAAAATTATTCTACCGCTTGCTCTTCCGAATATTTTTACAGGATTAAAGCTTGAAAGTGGAATGGCTATAAGAACTGGAGTTGTTGCGGAAATGCTTGCAATACCGTCTGGTTTGGGATATCTCCTAATGAAAGGAGAATCTTTAATTGATACACAACTTATATTTGTTGTTCTTATTGCAATGGGCATTATCTCTCTTGTTACCGATTATACAATAAGAAAGGTAGAGGTAAAACTTCTTACATGGAAGGCCTAAAGATAAAGTCAGTTTCAGTGGGTATTCTTGAAAATATTTCGTGTATTCTTGAAAAGGGCAAAGTCGGTGTTTTACTTGGCCCCAATGGTGCTGGCAAAACTACGCTCCTCAATGCGATAAGTGGCATAATACCTGTGAAAAATGGACATATCTACCTCAATGGAAAGGAAATTACAACTGTACCAATCGAAGAAAGAGATATAAGCTATATATTTCAAAATCTGGCATTGTTTCCACATCTTACAGTGTACGAAAATATTGCGTTTCCTCTACACATTAAAAAGGAAGAAAATATCGACAAGAAGGTGTTAAGAATTTTAAAAAAAGTAGATATTCTTGCACTCAAAGATAGATATCCATTAAAACTCAGCGGAGGTGAAAAACAAAAGGTGGCAATTGCTAGGGCCCTTGTAACAAATCCTGAATTACTTTTATTAGATGAAGCGTTTGCAAGTCTTGATTTTGAAATGAGAAAATTTATAAGAGCTGAGTTTTTAAAAGTGATCAAGGAATTTTCACTGACAACTCTTATTGTAACACATGATCCTTATGAAGCAGAAGAACTGGGAAACAATATAATAAAAATAAGACAGGGAAAACTTGTTCACACTGGCAATGACGTAAACAGGATTAAAGTGAGTTCGCTTAAAAAAGTAACAAAGGATATTGCTCTTGCTGAATTTGATAATTTTTCTCTCATTGTACCGTTCGGTCCGGGGAAGAGTGATCATTATTACGTGGAATTTTTAGAAGAGGATCTTTATATTTCTTCACTAAGACCACCGGTTCCAACGCTCAATACTCTGCGAGGAAAAATTATTTCTCATAAGGAAGATGCAGAAAGGGTACATGTAAAAATAGACATAAATGGTACAATAATTAAAGGAAATATACCCTGGTATATGTGGCACGAGATAGATAAAGATGATGTCTATGTAATTATTAAATATAGGGGTACAAAATTGAAAGGAGTGAATGATGGCAATTTATGATACATTAACAGTGGAATTTGAAAAAATGGCTAGAGAAAATAATTTGCTGAACGAGAGTGTCGTAATAAAAGCTACTCCTCTTACTGCCGAAGAGGCAATAGGGAACCCTACAGATAAGGATTATCCTATAATAAGAGGACAAGAAAAATTAATGGAAGCACATTTTAGAGGCGCAAGAGGGCAAGCATTTACGGACTTTTATGGTGATTTTGTGGGAACGATTCAGGACGTATTAGATCTTGATCTGCGCACAAATTATCAAAGAGCGATATTCATTTCTACGCTTAATGCAATATTGAACTACCTGAAGCTAACAGATAAAACAATACACTGTAAAAATGATGAACCACGAGAGTGCGCAGAAAATGCTGTGGATTTTGTAAAAAAGGAATTTGGCAATCCCAAAATTTTTCTTATCGGTTATCAACCTCGTTTTGCAGAAAATTTTTCTAAACATTTCCGCTTGAGAATTGTTGACTTAGATATGGAAAGGGTCGGGAAAAAGGTAAACGGAGTGCTAATCGAAGCTGAAGAAAGCACCGGCAGAAATATTGAATGGGCTGATCTCCTTTGGATAACCGGGACAACTGTTGTAAATAATACAATTGAGCAATTTTTAAAGGTAAAAAAGGATAAAGTATTTTACGGTACAACAATAGCAGGTGCTGCTTATATCCTTAATCTCAAAAGATTTTGTTCATTAGCAAAATAAATTCATAATTTTTTCACAATTTGTTATATAATAAATAATATGGGAAAGATTAAATTTTTTGATGGTACTGACACAATTGGTGGGACAAAAATACTGTTAGAAATTTCTGAGAAGAGGTTTTTCCTCGATTTTGGTTTGAATTATAACAGGCGAGGGATGTTTTTCGAGGAATATCTGAATCCCCGTCCTGCAAATGGAATGGGTGATCTTTACTTTTTAAAACTGCTTCCTCCCATAAAAGGGATATATAGAAAGGATCTTCTGCAATTCATTCAACGAGAAGGTATTAAAGAATTGGGCGATGGCAGTGAACCTCCATCTGTGGACGGTGTATTTCTTAGCCATATTCACTTTGACCATTCTGGGTACATTACATTTCTTCGTGAAGACATTCCCATTTACACATCAAAAATTACCATTTCTTTATTGAAAGCAATTGAAGATACATCTAATACGCAGTTTGAAACATCTATTTTTAAGTTTATACGGCGTCCTGCAACCGGAAGCGCTAAAGACCCATTTTATTATGGCACACATAAAGCCAATGCTATTCACGGGGAGAAAAAAATCGGTGGAATTGATGTGACAGTGTGTCCTGTTGATCATTCTGTTCCTGGTGCAATGGGTTTCATTATTAAGAGTGAGAAGAAAACCATTGTCTATACCGGTGATTTAAGGCTTCATGGCAACAAAAGAGCTGATACAGAACAATTTGTCCGACAAGCAAGAGAAGCACATCCTGATATCTTAATTATAGAGGGCACAAATTTACGCGCTAATAATGATAATGAAGAGAGAGAATTCTGGACTGAACAACGCGTTTTTGAAGAAGCACAAAAAGAGATTCATAATAGAAAAAAACTTGTTATTGTAGATTTTCCTTTCAAGAATATTTATCGGTTCCTTACTTTTTTTGAACTTGCCAAATCAAGTGGACGGAAGTTCGTTATTTCTTTAAAAGATGCTTATTTTATGGATGCAATGAAAGATGTTGGTATGCCTGTTCCTTCTCTTTCTGACCCGAATATCTATCTTTACCTCGAAAAAAAGAAGACAGGGACTTACGACGAAAAAGATTATTCAAGCAGTTGGATGAAAAACATATTAGGAAAAGTGGATGCAAGTCGGATTATAACTGCAAAAGAAATTAGGACAAATGAAAATAATTTTATGCTTATATTGCGTTATTTTAATTTTCAACAACTTATTGATATACGTCCGACAAACGGCAGTATTTATATCCATTCGTCATCTGAGGCGCATTCGGAGGAACAAGAAATTGATGAACGGAGAATGGACAACTGGCTTAAGTATTTTAATCTTTATCCACGAATTCATATTCATGCATCAGGTCACGCAAAAAAGGACGATTTATTTAATATAGTATCAGAAATTAGTCCAAAGATGATTATTCCTGTTCATACTGAGCACGCAGAAGAATATGTAGAACAGTTTGGAAGCAAAGTAAAAATCGTTAAAAACGGAGATACAATAAAGTTTTAGGGAGGCAAGATATGGAAGAAACGACGAGGAGAAATTGGGTTGTAGCACTCATTATCGGGCTTATTATCGGAAGTATTGTTGGAGGCATTTTCGGAACCTACCTTGTGTTTCGGAATCCGGCAATTTTTCCCTGGGCACAGGTTAGTACAATAAATGGACAACAAAAAGAATATGTTTTTAGTAGCAATGATGCTCCATCTATTGAGAATGCTATTGTAAATGTAGTTAATGTAGTTTCTCCGTCGGTGGTGAGGATTGTATCGACAAAAGAAGCAATTGGTTCTTTCTTCTTACAGACTGAACCGCAACAGGGACTCGGATCTGGTGTTATTATAGATTCAGACGGCCTTATATTGACCAACTACCATGTTATAGAAGATGCTGATAAGATTGAAGTAACATTAAGTAGTGGAAAAACATATTAAGGCACAGTAGTTGGAACAGATCTTATCAGTGATATTGCATTAGTGCAGATTGATGAGAAAAATTTGCCTGCAGCAAAACTTGGCGATTCGGCAAAGCTTAAAGTAGGACAGTTCGTTGTAGCGATTGGTAATCCATATGGGCTAGATCACACCGTAACTACAGGAGTGATAAGTGCTCTTGAAAGGAATATTAATATTGGCAACAAAACAATGTATGGTATCATCCAAACTGATGCTGCAATTAATCCCGGAAACAGTGGTGGACCACTTGTAAATCTTGAAGGTGAAGTTGTCGGTATCAATACAATGATATATAGCCAGGCACAAGGCCTTGGGTTTGCCGTATCAGCTGATACATGCACGAAAGTCATTGATAGCATCAAAGAAACTGGGAAAATGGAGTGGCCATACATCGGGATAGAGCTTACTACAATGACTGAAGAACTTGCTGATAAGGCTAATCTTGAATATGTTCCGGGTATTGCCGTGATTACAGTGATGCCAGGTAGTCCCGCAGAGAATGCAGGAATTGAACAAGGAGATATTATTATATCAATTGATGGCGTTTCTGTTGATACGACTGATGAGTTTCTAAAAATTGTGCGTTCGCACAAAGCAGGAGATAGCATTGTGCTGGAGGTGAAGAGAAAAAATATTAGCGAAGTGATAAAATTAGAGCTTATTCTTGGAGTCCAACCGCCATTTGCAGAATGAAGCAGTTAATTGTTTATAAAAAAAAGTAAAATTTTTTCCATTTTATTTATTCCTATTGGAGTGGACGAAAAATGTTGAAAGGGTAAAGGATCTTAAGTTTAGGTTTCTTTACCCTTTCGTTTAAGATTAGATTGGAGCTCCAGAATCTGTTTCATTCTCTAGTCCCAACTTAAATAAACACATCTTGGTAGGTATTCCGTTCTTTGACCATCCTCTTACAAGATAATATTCATCAAGCATGTCTTGAAATTCCTTTTCTGTCACATAGTTTCCTTTAGATATCCCATTTTTAATTGGCTCGTGCGTGACACGGTAAGGAAGAGAATCGTCATTTCGAGTCAACCCTTCTCTAATGTTAATGAGTCTATCGAGATTGTAAATTCTTTCGCCAATCGTCATCAATTGATTTACATCATAGTCAATTCCCGTTACGGCCTTTAACCCATCCAACACTCCTTCAACCCAGAAAAGACCGCGAGAAAACTTGCACATGCCGAGGGTATCATAAACGGACATAAAATCTTCTCCGGTTTTTACTTCGTATCCCTTCCATTCTGCCGAGAGTCTATCAACATTAGTTAATTTCCAGAAACTTCCCGTAAGCTCAGGGGCGTAAATACCACCGGTAAGATGACAGGCGCCTCTCACAGATACAGCTATTGCAAGTGCCATTCCTTTTAGTCCTCTAACATCGTATCCAGGCGGTTCCAGTCCTTTTATTTCAAGAGCGAACTTTTCAGAACCTTTCCCTAATTTTTTTGCGGCTTTTTTTACGCCATCTCCGAGTAGTTCTCCGAGTTTCCCTTTTTTCCCGGCTAGCTTTTCCATTGCCTGAATGGCTGCGTCTTCATTTCCAAAACATAAATCAATGCCATCCGTATCGTCTTTTGTGAGAAGGCCTTTTTCGTATGCTTCCATTGCCCAACCTAATGTACCGCCGGCAGATATACCATCTACACCTGCTTTATCGCATATTTCATTGAGTTTTGCGGTGACTTCTATATTATCTATTCCTAATTCACCGCCCAGAGCATAGAGCAGCTCATATTCTACGCCTTCGACGCGTGTGCCTGCATATTTACCTTCTTTAATCACAAAGAATCTGCCACATGGCTTCGTACAATTTGGACATGGATGAAGTTTTTCGGTATATTTTGGGGACCAGTAGTAAGGGTCGAGAGGCGATTTCTCATTTTTATGTTTTTCGAAGCTTTCTTCAAATATGCTTTCTTGCCAGTTTTTTACAGGAAAGACACCTCGTTCTTTATTAACCCATTCGTAGAACTCTCCCGAGCCGTATGCCATATCCAGTTTTTGCGCTTCTGAGCCGTTGATCTTTTTATTCCAGGTAGTAATTGCTGCTTTAAGCAAATCTTTATCTGCATAGTCCACATTTCCGGTTCCCTTTACCGCAATTGCCTTGAGTAATTTGCTTCCCATCACTGCGCCACCACCGGCTCGTGCTGATTGCCTTTCCTCAAAATCAATACCTGCAATGAGCGAAAGTTTTTCTCCGGCGGGTCCTATTGCTCCGGTTCTAAACTCTTTGCCAAGTTTTTCTCTCAGAAAAACTTGTGTTTCTATTGCATCTTTGCCCCATAAATCAACTGCATCCCTTATCTCTACCTTTTCGTCTTCTATATAAAGATATACAGGTTTGTTGCTTTTTCCTTTGATTATCATTCCGTCAAATCCGGCTTTTTTAAGAGCAACGCCAAGATATGCTCCAGCAACACTTCTCCCAAATGCATTGGTTTCTGGCGATTTAAATGTAACTGTGGTTTTTGATGCAGTTGAAAGTCCGGTACCTACTAGCAACCCCGGAACAATAATGAGTGGATTTTCTGGAGATAACGGATCTGTTCCGGGTTCAAGATAATCATAGAGTAATCTTGATGCAATTCCTAAACCACCCAGATACTTTGCGTAAATTTCTTCTGAAAGCAGTACAATCGTGCTTTTTCCATTAGTTAAGTCAACGAAGAGTATTTTTCCTGTGATTCCTTTCATTTGTACCTCCTATTTTTCTATAAATTTTTTCAAAAGTTTCACAGCATTTTCGACATCAGCAATATCAAGCGTTTCACCGGGAGTATGAATATAACGAGTGGAGATAGACACTGCAGCGGATTCTACTCCGGTTTTTGTAATTTGTATCGCAGCGGCATCTGTTGAGCCCTCAGTAATGACTTCTAATTGATAGGGTATCTTATTTTTCTTTGCTGTATCAATTAACAGCGTTCTTATTCTCTTTGAAGCAATCATTCCTCCATCCATAATTTTTATAGCAGGGCCTTTTCCAAGAGCAAGTGAAATTGCTGGGCTTTCGGGCGTGTCCCCTGCATCTGTCACATCCAAAGCAATTCCTATATCTGGAGTGATATCGTAAGAAGATACTTTTGCTCCTTTTATTCCAATTTCTTCCTGCACTGTGAATACCACATAGAGGTCATATTTAACCTTTTTGCGCCGCAAAGTTTTTAACAGTTGTATTGCTACAGCACACCCGATTCTATCATCCAGTGCAGGTGCAGTTATTCTTGTACCATTTACATAAAAAGAAGGTTTGTATATGCCCTCTGTTCCTATTTGTACAAGTTTTTTTGCGGACGTTCTATCAGTTGCTCCGATATCAATATAGAATTTCTCCAATTTTTGGTCCTTCATCTCCCATGGAGACTCTTTATTTTCATAATAAACAAAACCTTCTACCCCTTCTTCAAAAAGAATTTTTTGACCCACAAGAAGGGATTTACGCAACCCTCCTATGGAACCGACTCTGAGGAATCCATTTTTATCGATATTTGTAACCATAACACCGATCTGATCCATATGTGCTGCAAGCATGAGTGATTCGTTAGGACCTTTAATATGGCCAACCAGGTTGCCAAAGTTATCTTCATATACCTCATCGACTTCTTTTGCAATTTCTTCTCTGATGATTTCTTTTACGCTGTTTTCTTTTGAGGACGGGCCAAAAGCATAGACAAGTTTTTTAATTAAATTTTCCATAAATGCCTCCTTTAAAACTTTTTGAGAAATTCATTCAACAGTTTTACTGTGTTTAGATAATCTTTTTTAAAGAACAGAGAGACCGGAGAATGAATATAGCGTACTGGTACTGCTACAGTCAAAACTTTGACGCCTTTTTTTGTGGTTTGTATTCTGTACGAATCAGTACCCCCTGCAATGACTTGTTTGAATTGATATGGAATCTTATTTTGTTTTGCAGTTGAGATAAGCTTGCTGCGCAATTCATTATCGGTAATTACACCCCTGTCTTTTACCGTGATAACAGGACCGTGGCCCAATTTACTGCATTTCAAATGATCCGGTACTTCTGGTAAATCGTTAGAGATAGTTCCTTCAATAGTTATTGCAACATCGGGAGTGTATTGATGGGCTCCTACAGCTGCTCCTCTCAGACCTATTTCTTCCTGTGTAGAAAAAAGCGCAATAATGGAAACATTGTAGTTTTGTTTCAGAAGATCGACAATAATGGCACACCCAAGCCTGTCATCAAAGGCCTTTCCAATAAATTTATTCTCTGTAATTTCTTCAAATTTTGTATCAAATGCTACAAAACTACCCCTCGGTGTTAGACTTTCTGCTTCTTCCATATCTTTTGCACCTATATCGATGTAGAGTTCGGAAGATTTTACGCTCTTTTTCCGTTCATCCGCTTCTTGCAAATGAATTGCCTTTGCCCCAATAACGCCTCTAATTTCTTTTTCTCCGACAAGCACTCTTTTCCCTAACAACACTCGGTCATCTATTCCACCTACTTTTTTAAACTGCAGAAATCCATCTTTATTAATGTGATCAATGATTAATCCTACCTCGTCCATATGGGCATTCAACATTATTTTTGGTCCCTTCTTTTCCATTCCTTTCAGGGCAACAAGATTTCCTAATGCATCAGTCACTATCTTTTCAGCATATTCCTTTATTTCATTTTTCAGTATTTCTCTGACTTTTCTTTCATCTCCTGAAACACCAGGAGTATTGCTAAGTTTTTCGATAAGTTCAATGCTCTCCATAAAGTGCCTCCAAAAATAGATCATCAATTTCTTCGATAAACAATGAAAGTAGATTCACTGTTTTATCTACATCTGTCGGATCAATTACTTCAATTGGAGTATGCATATAGCGTAAAGGAATACCTATGATTCCTACAGGTACGCCCCTTCCAACGAGTTGAATTTCTGTAGCATCAGTACCGCTAAGGATGCCTATCTCTTGTTGTAAATGTATGTTAAATTTATCTGCAACTGCAAAAAGTTTTTTGTTAATGATGCGGTCAGAAGAAGGTCCTATGAAAATAACGGGTCCTTTACCCATTTTGCACGTTTTTCTCTCGGAATCATTCGGGGAGAGTCCAAAAGTTGTATCAATTGCAATAGCAAAATCTGGTTTCAACGTGTAAGTAGAAGTGATTGCGCCCAGCCCTGTAATCTCCTCTTGCGATGAAAAATGCCCTATAATATCAATCAAAGGCAATTTTCTCTTTAAACTCTTTAGAACTTCTATAATAGTATAAACACCAACTCTGTCATCAAGAGATTTATTTGAAATGAGCTTGTTAAGCGAACTAAACCCAGGCATAAACGTAATACTGCTTCCAATTGGTATCAATTTTTCGACTCTTTCCTTGTCCATACCGCAATCAACAAAAAGTTTATCAACCGGAACAGCTTTTTTAGTCTCTTCTTCTGATTCAAGATGATATGGTTTTAGACCAATAACCCCTTTGAATTCTTGCTCTCCATGAACACACACAATGGATCCGGGCAATACTTTTAAATCAATACTCTTTGTATGAACACGGAGGAATCCTTCTTCAGTGATTCCTGTCACAAATAGAGCCACTTCGTCTAAATGTGCATCAAGCATAAAGCTATACGTGCCCGGGTTACCCCTTTTTAATACATAAATAGATCCATTTTTGAGGGTTTTAATTTCATCGACATAATTCGATAATTCTTTAGTTATCAGGGAATGTAATGCTGATTCTTCTGATGTTGCAGCATGCACATTAGTTAATTCTTCAATTAATTTTTGATTCATAACACCCCTCCCCTAATTTGATTGGAAAATCACACTGTACTTGGAATTGATGAGACAGCTGATACTTATAGCAAGAAGTATATTTTTGATTTAATATCATATAATTTTTGTGATTTATCCGTAACATAATTTTAAATATTGTGTCCTTGTTGCGTGTAGAATAAACAGAGATATTTGTTATCATATTTTATGAAGCAAGAACTTTATTGTTGGCTTGCTGTTGTTCATTTTATCCATTTCGTATCCTTTTTTTGTCATTTTCTTATTTTAACGAAATAGAGCAAAAAATTCAAATTTATAAAACTCTTGCAGGGTCAGCGTTTTGTTAAATGGAAAAACTACGAACATAAATAATATATCTGCAAGGAGTATTGTTTGGCTTAATTAAAATTTTTTTATTTTTTTAATTGCGTCAAATCAATAATTACTCTGTATTTGAATTTTCAGAAAAAAAGTTCTAATTCTCTTTTGGCATCTTGCTTAGAGGAAGATGCATGTACTATGTTTTCAGTAAGATATGGAGAGAAGTCACCTCGTATTGAACCTGCTTTCCTTTTTTCAGGATAAGTTTCTCCTACAACAATCCTGCAGTTCATTATTGCTTCTTCTCCCTGTATTTTCATTAATACTACTGGTCCAGAAATTGTATACTCAATAAGCATGTTAAAAAAATCTTTTCCTTTATGCATTTCATATAGTTTTTCTGCTTTATCTTGGTCAAGGTGTTCCATTTTAATGTCGACAATTGTCATCAATTTCTGTTCTAATCGCTTGATGATTTCGCCAATTAAATTTCGTCTAACTCCATCTGGCTTGATCATTACAAACGTTTCTTCTATCATTACTCCTCTCCAAGTTCATCTAAGTAGATTTCTTTTTCTTCTGGATTATATCCGATGAGTTCAGCATATCGGCCTAGATTTATAACTGCTTTTAGCATATTTTTTGCTTCTGTATCTCTCATTTCTTGTTGTAAGACAATAAGAAGTTCGTTTTTATCGATTGTTTTATCGGGTATATTCAGAAGCAACTCAATAAGTTCTTTAAATATGGGAAGCTTTTTTAAACTTTTTTTGAATATAAGCTTTCTTTCATTCTCATCTCCCTTTAAAAGTGATTTACCCAAATTAGTTAGAATTAAATCTCCTTCTTCAATTTTAACAAATTCCAAAAGTTCTGCAGCCTTTATAATTGGGAGAAGGTCATCAATTTCAAGATTTAAATCAGATGCCAGTGCATATACATCTGTCCTCCCGCCCTCTTCGGCCAAATAATCAAGCATTCCAAATATTTCTCCTACATCTACAGCAGGCAATGGTGATACATCGTCCATTAGTGTTTCCCCTTCGGGATTCACCTCCTTCTTATATTTTATAAATTATAACCTTTAGTAACAACAGTTGAATATAGTTTATCATAAAGTTTTATGAATTCAATACTATCGCGATCTCTTGGTCGTGGAAGTGTAATTGGTACATCGCTGATGATTTTACTGGGGTGGGTAGAGAGTATAATGACTCTGTCAGCCAGATAAATAGCTTCTTCGATATTATGCGTCACCATAAGGATAGATTTCAAAGAAAGCTCTCCAGAACCCCATAGCCTCAATATCTCCTCCCTTAAGTTTTGGGCAGTAAATGCATCCAGTGCAGAAAATGGTTCATCCATGAGGAGAAGTTCTGGTTCCATTATCAATGCTCTTGCAATGCCTACTCTCTGCTTCATTCCGCCAGAAAGTTCTCTTGGGTATGCTTCTTCAAAACCTTCCAGTCCCACAAGGTCGATGTATTTAAAAGCTTTTCGTAACCGTTCCTTCAGAGGAAATCCTCTTGCTTCTAATCCAAGCGTTATGTTTTCCGTAACATCTAACCAGGGAAGCAATCCAAAAGTCTGAAAAATGATGCTTACGTTGGTATTAATCTCTTTTACTGGTTCCTCTTTAAAAAGTACCTTTCCGGAGCTTGGGGTTACTAACCCAGCAATAATACGAAGGAGCGTACTTTTTCCACAACCAGAAGGGCCCACAAGTGCAACAAATTCTCCATTGTTGACAACTAAATTAATGTCATCAAGAACCACTAATTCTTTATTTTTCAGCGGGAAGATCTGTTTGATTTTTTTTAGCTCTACCAGTGCCATTATACCTCCATTGTGAATCGCTCAGAAATTTTAGCATAAAGTGGTCGATAAACAAAATGATTAATTGAGAAGATTGTGAAAACCATAATTAGTAGTGAAATAATAAATATTCCTTTCTTGTCTTCGTTCAATGAAGTATTGAGAATACTACCAATACCTGGGACGGAATATATTTTTCCTTGAAGACTAATGTACTCGGCAATAATTAAAGCATTCCATCCCCCACCCCATGCTGTAATCGTTCCGGTCATAAGAGAAGGTAGCGATGCAGGAAAAAGCAATCTCTTGAATTTTAAAAACCTTGTTGGCTTAAATGAATCTACAACTTCTTTAACATCACTCGGGATTGCTTTCAATCCACCGAATATATTAAATAATAGATACCATTGCATGCCAGTAAGAATAAGGATGATTGCTGTAATGTTCAAGCCGTTAGGGATTTGAATGAAATAATAAAGAAACAGTGGAAATATTGCTACCGCGGGAATTGAGGCAAATATTTGGATAAACGGGGAAATAATTTTTGCACCACGAGGGTGGTAGAACATAGTAATTGCCACTGGAAGAGTCCAGATAAGTGATATAAGATATGCAATTAAAAGGCGGGTAAAAGAGAATAAAAGTCCCTTAAGAGTTGCAACAAGATCAAAAAAGGTAATTTCGTTTATGATGCCGGGGACGCCCCTAGCAAGAAGATAAACTAAGTAACTTACTGCTATACTAATTCCGATTACCATTATTTTAGAAAACACGGCAATGCATTTATGAACAATCTTGTTTTGTATGATTTTCAAAATCTGTGAAAAATTATTTTCCGTTCTTCCAGTGAGTGGTTTTAGTTTGCGAAGGATATTACCGACAATTTTCCAAAATGTCTTGACGATTTCCAGTACTTCGCTTGCTTCTTCTTCTCCGGGTGATAAATCATATCGGAATCGGCGTGACCACTGCGAAAGCGGTTTCCAGATAAAGAGGTCGATAAAAATAATTATTAACACAAGAACAAGGATGCCAAGCAGTGTCAACGAAATTTTTGACTGAGTTGCGGTTTCCATAATGAAGCTTCCAAGCCCTGGGAGCCGATACGAGGCTCTCCCTACTGCAAATATTTCACATGCTACGAGAAAATACCAACCATTCGTCCAGCTCATTATGCTGTTATAAATAAGCTTTGGAATAATTGCGGGAAAGAGAAGTCTTCGTGTTCGTAGCCGTCCTTGCGGATCAAAAAAATTGTAAGGTTCTGCAATGTTTTTTGGTATGGTCGAGAGACTTTCATAAATGCCAAATGCAATGTTCCATACTTGAGAAGTAAAAATTAAAAAAATTGCGGCAATTTCTACTCCAATGGATTTACTTGGAATGACAGCAATAAAAAAGAAAATAGCAGCAGGGAAGAAAGCAAGTATTGGTACTGACTGGAAAATATCCAGGATTGGCAGCATAATCCGGGCTCGCCTTTCACTTGTTGCAGCGGCGAAGCCATACAATACCGAAAATAAGAGCGCAAGCAGATACGCACAGGTCATTCGGAATAACGAACGCAAAGCATATGAGGGAAGCTGTCTTACGGAGAGAGTAGAAACAAAACTAGTGACAGAGATTTCTTTTCTATAAAATATATACGCAAGGGCAACAAGAGCAACAAGAAGGAATAGTTCTAAAAAGATGTTTTCAGTTTTTGCTTTTTCTGTGTTCATAGTAAATGTTAAAAAACAGGAGGTTCTTCGAGCTCTTTTTCGTCATTTTCTCTTGAGAGCTCAAAAATTACTGTATTATCTGGATCAGGGCAAGAAATATAAGCTTTATCAGGATTTTTTTCCCATGGCAAAGTCCCACCATACCTAAGCGGGGTGATAAATGGCCATAAAGTCACAAATGCCCAGCCACAAAAATTAATAGGCACAGGTTGCCCATTAGTGTCGATATCAAAAGTATCTCCTACTTTTAGGCCTGCGGGACATTTTCCAGAGCCTCTGATTTCAATAATTTTTATTTTTATCTTATACATTTTTGCCATTATATTATTTCACCTTAATGAATTTTAGCACAAAGCCAATTTGTTTCCAAGTAGGTATTTTATTGAATTTTTACTATAATAAAAAAATTGTATGAGAGGAGTCGAGATGGGTCGACAAAAAAGCAACAAGTCTTTCAACCTATTTTTAACAGTCATTGTTTTAATACTAATTCTTGTTTATGGTTATCTTTTTCAGGGTTTTGCTCCGATCTTTTCTCCGCAAACAACTCTACCTACCTTGGAAAGTGCTCAATTATTCGTTGAGCCAGATGATGGAAGGTCATATATAATAGATGCAATAGATAATGCAAAAGAAAGCGTGGATCTGGAAGTGTATATGCTATCTGATAGTAAAATTATAAGCGCATTGATTGATGCAAAGAACAGAGGAATAATAGTTCGGGTGATTTTAGAAGAAAATCCCTATCTTGGATATGGAGCGAATAAAGAAGCAAAAAATAAACTTGCTCACTACGGGGTTGACGTTAAATGGTCGAACAGAGTATACAGATTTACACATTCAAAATTTTTTGTAACAGATATGGTAAATGGGTACATACTGACACTTAATCTTTCAAAAAGTGCGTTTACTAAGAATAGAGAGTTTGGAGTGATAACTCAGGATTTAATATCTGTCGGTGAACTTGAAAAAATTTTCCAGGCAGATTGGGATAGAAAGCCATATAAGGTCGCGGAATCGCCCCTTGTTGTAAGTCCTGAAAACGCAAGAATAAAACTGAAAAACCTCATAGAAGACGCAAAAAAAGAAATTCTTGTTTATGCAGAGGTGATGAATGATGCAGATTTTGAAAAGCTGCTTGTTACCAAAGCACAGAGTGGTGTATCGGTGTGTGTTATCCTGGCAGATCCTGCAGATATCGAATCTAATGCTGAAGCATACGAGCGGTTCTTAACTTCTAAGATTCTTGTAGCAATTTGCTCAACTCCGTATATTCATGCTAAAGCTATCCTTGTTGATGATTCTGCTGCGTATATTGGGTCAATTAATTTTTCTACTACCTCCTTTGATAAAAATAGAGAAGTCGGTATTATTGTGTCCTCGCCAGAGATTATTAGTAAATTAAAAGCAACCTTTTTGTACGATTTTCGGCCATGACTATATTTTGAAACTACGACTTTTTAATAAATTTTGAACAATATTTACTTGTTTTTTGTAAAAAATTAAACGATATATATAATAAAAAACGGGAAGAAATGGAATGCATAAATATTTTTTTTGTTAAAAATGTTTACTTAGCCAGTAATAAGGAGAATTAAATGAGTAATAAGGCTGACAAAGGGTGGTTTGAATCATTTCCTTATACAATTAATGACAAGGTTCTTGCACGATTTGATCAAAGAAGAAATATATTTGGACGAATACTCAATGATACAAAAGCACCTTTTTATAAAAAAAGCATGTACAAGAATGTTAAAAAAATTATTACTCAAGGGATCAATGGATATTCTCGGATTGAATTTGCCAAAGTTTTAGGAGCGTGGGCTGTTTATGATTATTTTTACAAAGCATTTGCGTGGGAAAGACCGACCGAACAGAACAATATTATGAATAAGCCTGACCTTGAGAAATACCCTGTCGAAAATAGAAGAACAATGAGCGAAGAGGTAAAAGACGCAGTAAAATTGTACGGCGCATCTCTTGTGGGTATATGCGAGATCAACCCGTTCTGGATATACTCAGTTGATTTGTTTGGACAGTCAATTGATGTCCCCGATGACTATAAATATGCAATTGTTATGGCAATACCTGTGGATGATAAGTTGCTCAAAAGCTCGCCAACCTTCCCAGCCTGTACTTCTACTGCAATCGGATATTCAAAAATGGTTTTTTGTATTGCATGTCTTACAGAATTTATTAGAAATTTAGGATATAACGCTATTCCAATGGGTAATGACACTGCTTTAAGCATCCCGCTTGCAATTGATGCCGGTCTTGGAGAATTAGGACGAAATGGTTTATTGATTACGCCCCAGTATGGGCCAAATATAAAACTGTGCAAGGTATTTACAAATTTACCGCTGGAACCAGATGAACCTATCGAGTTCGGAGTTGCAAACTTTTGCAAAAAGTGCAAAAAATGTGCAGAGGCCTGTTCGGCGGATGCCATACAGTTTGAAACGGAACCCTCTTTTAAGACAGTATCGCCATCGAATAATCCCGGAATATTACGTTGGGCTGTAGATCATGACAAGTGCTATACGTTCTGGATTAAAAACGGGGGTGATTGTTCGAATTGTATTGCCGTATGTCCTTTTACTCCTTCATCCGTTTAAACAATAGGATCTTATAATAGAAAGGTTTGATTTAAAAAAGGAAGCGATGAATATGGCAAAACTAATTTTATTAAAAGTATTGCATTTTTTTTTAAAAGGTAGTAGTATTACGGGAGATTTTGAAAGTTAAAATCGAAATTGTATAATTTTGCATGCTGCTTTTAGCTATGGAGACATAATGGAAAAAAGAATAATGAACTAGTATTTAGCAGAGCGGAAAAAGGTGTATTTGCAGGTGAATAAGTTATCGGAAAAAGTGCAGGTTTTTTAAGGAAAATGGTTTTAGTTCAGAGACAATTGAAGTAAGTAAAGGGCAATAAGTATTTCGTAAAGAAATACTTATGAATAGGTAAAAAAAATTACACAAGGAGGAAAGAATGTTTAAAAAAGTATTAATTGTAGTGGTAGCACTGGCTTTAATAGTAGGTTTTGCCGGATGCAGACCTGCAGCCGAAGAAACTCCAACAGTAGAACAGGTATTAACGTACAATGTGGGAGCTGAACCGCAGTTCTTTGATCCGAGAAAAGCAACAGGAATACCAGAATTTACAATGTTGCTTAACCTTTTTGATGGGTTAATGAGGTATGACATTCAAGGACAATTAGTCCCATCCATGGCGAAGACCTACGACGTTTCTGATGATGGTTTAGTCTGGACGTTTCATTTAAGAGATGCAAAATGGTCAAATGGCGAACCTGTTACAGCTTATGATTTTGAATATTCCTGGAAAACTGCTCTGGCACCTGAAACTGAATCTGAGTATGCTTATCAGATGTACTATATCAAAAATGGAGCAGCGTATAACAGCGGGGATATTACAGATCCTGACCTAGTAGGAGTAAAAGCTTTGGATGACAAAACACTTGAAGCGACTTTAGAGGCACCAACTGTTTATTTTACCTCACTTCTTACCTTTACTACTTATCTTCCAATAAATAAGAAACTCGATATGGAGAACCCTGATTGGGCAAAATCTGCGGACAATTTTATTAGCAATGGTCCATTTACGATTACAAAATGGGAACATAACCATCAAATTGAAATGGTAAAGAATGAAAATTATTGGGATGCTGATAAGGTTAAATTGGATAAGATTATTTTCCTTATGATCGAAGAAAGCTCTACAGAATTAATGATGTTTGAGAACGGAGAAATAGATTTTGGAACCAACCCACCTTTACCCGAAATCGACAGACTAAAGACAGAAGGAATTTTGACAATTAGCCCGTATCTTGGAACATACTATTATATGTGTAACGTAACAGAGCCTCCATTCGACAATGTGCTTGTAAGGAAAGCTTTTGCTGCTGCAATTGATAGAGAATCAATTGTAACAAATATTACAAAAGGTGGCCAGTTACCTGCAACAGCATATGTTCCGGGTGGAATACCCGATGCTGCACCAGGACAGGAGTTTAGAGGAGTTGGTGGTTCTTATTTTGAACCATATGAACCTGAAAAAGCAAAGGAGTATTTAGCTGAAGCCGGTTATCCAAACGGCGAAGGATTCCCAGAATTTGTTCTTCTTTACAATACAAGCGAAGGTCATAAAATTATTGCAGAGGCAATTCAGGGAATGTGGAAAGATACTTTAGGTATCACTTGTACTTTAACCAATCAGGAATGGCAGGTTTATCTTGACAATCGAAGCACACTGAATTATCAGATTGCAAGAGCAGGTTGGATTGGCGATTATACCGATCCTATGACATTTATTGATATGTGGGTTACCGATGGCGGAAACAATGATACCGGCTGGAGTAATGCTGATTATGATAATTTTGTTGCTATTGCAAAAGGCACCGGGGATCAGGCTGTCAGAATGAAAGCAATGCATGATGCAGAAGATATTTTAATGGATGAAATGCCCATAATTCCTATATATTTCTACACAAATCTTGCACTTATTAAACCATATCTAAAAGATTATTATAGATCCGCTCTTGGGTATACAGATTTCAAACTAGCATATATCGAAGAACATTAACATTTATGGCCCCTCTCACAGAGAGGGGCCATAAACTCTTAAAGAAGCAGAGCGGAGAAAAACATGAAAAAATATATTATAAATAGAATATTTTCGATGATACTTGTCCTCTTAGTTGTTTCGTCACTAACCTTTTTTTTGGCAAAGGCAATTCCTGGCGGTCCTTTTACAAAGGAAAAAAAGGTTCCCGATATAATTTTACAAAGACTTGAGGAAAAATATCATTTTGATGATCCACTGTGGAAACAATATGCATCTTATATGGGTACTCTCATGAAGGGTGATTTAGGTCCTTCATTTAGATATGATGCTCTAACTGTCAATGATATCATAGCGAAGGGTTTTCCCGTGTCGGCTACAATTGGTTTTCTTGCGGTGTTGCTTTCGATTATACTTGGCATACCGGCTGGAATAATATCTGCTTATCGACAAAACTTCTGGCAGGACAATACTGTAATGTTTGTTTCTCTAATTGGAATCTCTGTTCCTAGTTTTATTTTAGCAACTGTATTTATGTATTTTTTTGGGTTAAAGCTTAAAATCTTGCCAATTGCAGGGTGGGGTGGATTCCGTTATATGATTCTCCCTGCAATTACACTTGCTGCATTCCCAACAGCATACATAGCAAGGTTAACCAGATCTAGCATGCTAGATGTGTTGAGCCAGGATTATATTAAGACAGCAAGATCTAAGGGCCTTTCAGAATTTAAAGTTATTACATTACATGCACTAAAGAATGCAATCCTCCCGGTTGTTACCTATATGGGGCCGATGATTGCTGCAATTTTCACTGGTAGCTTTATCGTTGAAAGGCTGTTTTTTATTCCCGGCCTTGGAAAATATTATGTTACAGCTATTTATGATAGAGATTACACAGTAATTCTTGGGACAACAATATTCTATGCATTTTTTTTAGTAATGGCAAACTTTATTGTTGATATTCTTTATGCATTTCTTGATCCGAGAATTACATATGAAGAAAAAAAGTAGGGAAGATATGGATGAGAAAAGACTTTTTACACCTGTAAAAAAAGAAGAATTAGGAATAAAGGAATTTGTGAGACCCTCAGTAGGTTATTGGAAGGATGCCTGGAGAAGATTAAAGAAAAATAAATTGGCAATTGTCGGGCTTATGATGATAACCTTATTACTTTTATTCGCTATTTTTGGTCCTTCACTTTCCACTTATAAGTATGACCAAACCGAACTAACAAATTGTTATGCGCCTATGTCAAAAGCACATCTATTTGGCACCGATGCACTTGGAAGAGATGTTTTTACGCGAGTTGCATTTGGAGCACGTATATCTCTTGCCGTTGGTGTTGTAGCAGCATTTATTAGCTTCTTTATAGGAGTTTTTTATGGTGGGATTTCAGGATTTATTGGCGGAAGAACCGATAACATTATGATGAGAATTGTCGATATTTTTTACAGTGTTCCCGTGCTTCTTATTGTCATACTTCTCATGGTAATACTCCGGCCTGGTCTTACAAATATATTTATTGCACTTGGAATTGCTTATTGGGTTGGAATGGCGAGGATAGTCAGAGGGCAGGTTTTAAGCTTAAAAGAACAGGAATTTACGCTGGCTGCTCGTGCTTTAGGAGCAAGTAAGCGAAGGATCCTAACAAAGCATCTCATTCCAAACACAATGGGCCCAATTATTATTACTGCAACTCTTCTTATTCCAAATGCAATTTTCTTTGAGGCATTTTTGAGTTTTATTGGGCTTGGCGTTTCTGCTCCAATGGCTAGCTGGGGTGTGTTAGCATCTGATGGCATTCAGGGTTTTCGATCTTATCCTAATCTTCTCTTTGTACCAGCAATTTTTATTTCATTAACAATGTTATCGTTTAATTTCCTTGGTGATGGCTTAAGAGATGCTTTGGATCCACGACTCAGAAAATAGGAGGAGAATGAATGACAAAACCAATACTAAAAGTTGAAAATCTTACAACACAATTTTTCACATATGCAGGAGTTGTCCAGGCAGTTAGAGGAGTTTCTTTTGAAATTTATCCGGGCGAAGCTGTTGGGCTTGTAGGAGAATCTGGATGCGGAAAATCTGTAACAGGATTATCTATTATGCGGTTAATTCCAAACCCACCAGGCAAAATTGTTTCCGGGTCTGTCTATCTTGATAAGGAGAACCTTTTAGAATTTAGTGAAAAAAAAATGAGAAACGTGCGTGGCAATGAAATCTCGATGATTTTTCAAGATCCAATGACATCTTTGAACCCTGTTTTTTCCATTAGGTATCAACTAATGGAGATGCTACTACTTCATCAGAAAATAACAAAAAAGCAGGCAAAGGAAAAAGCAATTAAACTGCTTGATATGGTGCACATAAAATCTCCCGAAGAGGTTATTAATCGATACCCTCATCAATTAAGCGGAGGAATGAGGCAAAGAGTGATGGCGGCAATTGCAATTTCCTGTGATCCGAAAATAATCATTGCAGATGAACCAACTACATCCCTCGACGTTACAATTCAGGCTCAAATATTGAATCTTCTCACCGATTTAAAGACCAAATTGAATTCGTCGATAGTTCTGATTACACATAACCTTGCTGTGGTAGCAGGCTTATGTAGCAGGGTACTGGTGATGTATGCAGGACTAATAATGGAAGAAGGAACTGACATGCAGATATATAACGGCCCGATGCATCCGTATACCTGGGGATTGATGAAGGCTGTGCCTAAAATTAATGAAGAAGAAAAAAAAAGATTAATGACAATACCTGGTTTACCGCCAGATCTTCTATCACCTCCTGAAGGATGTCCTTTTGCACTAAGATGTGATTATGCAATGCATATATGTTTTGAGAAAAAACCACCTTTTTTTGAACCTAAAGAGGGACACAAGGTAGCATGCTGGCTGATGGATTCAAGGGCACCTCACGTGAAAAGGAGCATGTAATGAATGTCAAAACAATTGATGAACCAATCCTTCAAGTTAAACATTTAAAAAAATACTTCCCGATAAAAAGAGGTGCTTTCTTGAAGAAAGAAACTGTTTTTGTAAAAGCGATTGATGATATAAGTTTTAATGTCAGAAAGGGGAAAACTCTTGGTCTTGTAGGAGAAACTGGAAGTGGCAAGACAACTGTAGGAAGAACAATAATCCGCTTATATAAACCTACCAGCGGACAAATTATTTTTAATGGAACGGATATAACTACTTTAAATGAAAATAAAATGCAAAAAGTTCGGAAAGAAATTCAGATGATTTTTCAGGATCCATACGCCTCTCTTGATCCGCGGCTTACTGTTGAAGAAATTGTCACAGAGCCAATGGAAATTCATAATCTCTACACTCCTAAGAAGAGAAGAGAGAAAGCAAGAGAATTACTAAATATTATTGGACTTAATCCCGAGCACTTAAATAGATTTCCCCATGAATTTAGTGGTGGTCAACGGCAAAGAATAGGTCTTGCAAGAGCATTGGCAGTTGAACCGCAATTTCTTATTTGTGACGAGCCCGTATCTGCTCTTGATGTATCTATTCAGGCCCAAATAATTAATACTTTTGAAGATCTACAAGAACAATTTGGACTCACTTATCTATTTATTTCACATGATATTGCGATGGTAAAACATATCAGCGATGATATTGCTGTAATGTATCTTGGTCGAGTTATGGAAACGGCTCCAAGTAATGAAATCTACAAACACCCAATTCATCCATATACTCAGGCTTTGATGACAGCAGTACCAATTCCGGATCCTCAAGCAGAAAAAAAGCGGGTTAGAATCCTGCTGGAAGGTGATATTTCAAGCAATATAAATCTTCCTAAGGGCTGTAGATTCAGGCCACGCTGTAAGTATGCGAAAAAAATATGCGAAGAGATAGAACCTGAGTTAGAAGAAAAAGAAACAAATCATTTTGCAGCTTGCCATCTTTATTGATTAGCGAATATTTTTTGACAATTTATAAAAATTTTTGAAAAAAATAGGTTTTAAGTATTGACATGGATGATAAAATCCATATAATAGTTTGGCTTATGAGAATAAGCTGAAAGTTTGTAAAAACTTTCATTTTTTCCTCCTTTTTAAGGAATATCAAACAACAAATAAAGCCCCTCCCCCGGGGGCTTTTCTATTTTAACACTCAACGATCTGCTGAAGATAATCTTAAGTGTAAATATTTAAATCTACAAAGTATTAAGCCATTGTATACTCAAGGAAGCGCGTAAAAATTACACATATATAAGATCTTAGGTTTCGATTGCTTTATCGATAATTGCACTTAGTTTCTCAACTTCTTCTTCATTTCCTTTTATGATGGGATATTTAGGTACAAACTGGCATTGAGAGTTTGTAGAGATAGAGATATCATACGTGCCAATATAATTAGCAATTTTTTTAATTTCGAGCTTATCTAATCCAATGAGAGGTCTATAAATGGGGAAATCGATGTCTTTTTGAATGATATGGATATTCCGAAGTGTCTGGCTTGCTACCTGTCCTAAAGAATCGCCTGTAACGACACCTTCAGCTTTTATCTTTTTGGCGATGCGTACTGCAACGCTAAGCATTCTGCATTTACAGAAAACACAAATGTAGCGTTCTTTATCGCATTTTTTGAGAATTTTTTTCAAACTATCCAGGTACTCATTGTGCGGAACGAGTATGAATTCTGTTTTGTGATCAAAAAGTAGAAAATGCTCATATAATTTCCGTGCTTTCTCTTCTTCGCCTTTGTCTGTAGCGAAATGCACAAACGTAATTCGCGCACCTCTTTTTAACATAAGAAAAGCGGCGACAGGCGAATCAATGCCTCCAGAAAGAAGAGCAACAACACTTCCCTGTTCACCAACAGGAAGCCCACCAATTCCTGTAAACTTATCGGTATAAAGATAGGTTCCGTTACGTAAAATTTCGATGCCTATAAAAAGATCGGGATGTTTTAAGTTAACATTTAGATTGGTTGCATCTTTGATGGTACCACCCACAATACGCTCTATGTCAGGACTTTTTATTGGATATTCTAAATAGAGTCGCTTAACTCTCACTGCAAAGCTTTTAATCTTTTGTTCGGCTTGCTTGTCTTTTGCTAATTGAACAGCAGTTTTTTCAATTTCGTTTAGGTCATGGCCAATTTTTATAGCCGGACTGAATGAAACAATTCCCGGGAGATAGCTCATTTTTTTTGCATTATCCCAGTTTGTATATACGACAAGTCTTCCGCCAACAATCTCTACTTTACTGCCATTAAACAGTTTCTCAATTTGTTCCTTCAACCTGCGCTTCATGCTGTTTTGCGCTTTTCGTCCTTTAGTTCCGATTTCGCCAAATCTGCATATAATTGTATGCTCCATTAAATACCTCTCATTTTTTTGAAAAGAGATTTATAATTTTCTTGAATACTTACGCTTTCTTTTTGAAGCAATTCGCTAAAAATTTGTTGCAGCGATGATTTTTCATAGGTATGTATCACTGCCTGTTCATGAGCCTCTTTGAGTGCCACAGGATACCCCATTCCTTTTTCTGCCTGACTCAATAAAAGTTTGTGCAAAAGGTCAATTTTTTGTTTGTCCGCTGCTACAAATGCGGGAATTTCTACTCTTGCTATCTCGCTTCCCACATTAAGATAGAAGAAAAATATTGGAGCAGCGTAATAACGCAGAATCGGCGCATTGCTCCTAAATAGTATGGAACGTTCGCCATTTTTAAGCAATTTGCTAAAGATATCAGTATCCCGGAGTACATCAAATTGCTTTACATCTTCATTATTTGCATTCTTTTCACTGCTAGCAATTTGCAATTTTACTACACCAGTAACATCTTTTGAGCGAGATCCGCTTATATAGCCTGCAATAGGAATATTTAACTCCTGACTTTTCTGAAAGAGCAGCTGGAATCTATTGATAAATTCTTGTTTTAACTGCTCATTTCGCTCTTTTATTTCCCACTGAATTAATGTTCCGTCAAGAAGAGATATTATTGGAATATTTTCATTTTTTGTCTTTTCAAGGAGAGAAGAAAGCGAAATACTCTCTTCTAAAAACATTTTGGCATCTAATAATTCGCCTTTAATCATCAACTTTTGTTCGCCTATATCTACAAAAAGATCCTTCTCCTTATAAAATATTTTGGGCACCGAATTTGCAAAAAAATAAGAAGTATCATCATATTTAATAATAATTTCTCCTATATTAATAACATAGTAATAAAGAGGAAAATCGAAGTTAATAGGAATCTCTGACCTGTCTGTCGCAACAACAATATAATCGCACATATCTAACTTAGCATGGATTTTGCTAAGAGGGTTGCTCAAAGGTGTAGCTACAGGAAAATCAACATGCATAAAATTTCGCTTCGTTTCAATTTCACTTGATGAAATATCTTTCAGGATTTCTAATGCTTTTTCAATAAGATCTTTTTTAATTACCTGCAAATCTTTGCTCTCTTTTACCGCATTTTTCATTTCTGACATTATCTTTTCAATTTTTAACATTTCACTCTCCTTACTTATTATAGAAAAATTTCAAAAAGAAGTAAATTAATTATTTAGTAGCTTTGTATCAATTTATAACCAGCTGGTAGCATAATTACAGTACAATGTAACATTGATTTTTTGGTACATAACAGTATAATTGCTATATGAATGATGTGATAACACTTTTTTCGATATTAATCTTTTTGGGAGTACTTGTAAGACTTAAAATAAACATCGGAATAACAATCTTGCTATCTGGTATTGTGCTTGCCATTTTTAAACACATTCCTCTGATTGAGATTGCCAGAGCATTCTATGTAGTGGCTACTGCCTGGGATACCGTAAAATTGACATTAATTGTGGTAATTATTACATATTTTGTAGAATTACTAAAAGAGGCTAAATTTCTCGATAGAATGGTAAAAAGTTTTTCAGAAATATTTTCCGTTAAATTTTTTGTGCCAATTTTTGCACTTATCATCGGCACATTGCCTCTTCCTGGCGGTGCACTAATCTCTGCTCCGCTGGTTAATGAAGGAATGAAACAATCAAGTGCTACACCGGAGGAGAAGACGGTAATAAACTTTTGGTTTAGACATGTCTGGCAGCCAACATCGCCACTTTACCCGGATATGTTGCTTGCTTCATCAATTTTAGGAGTTTCAATATTGCGCATTATCTTTGTACAATGGCCGTTTTCAGTTTTAATGATCATTTCCGGGTTAATTTTTCTTATACCGAAGATCAATTGTATTAATTGTACAAAAAGAAAAATTAGTAAAAGTGCTCTGTACGAACTGATATTTAGTATTATGCCAATATTTATTATATTAAGCCTGATACTTATCTTCCACATATCGATTATCCTCTCTGGAATCGTTGGAATAATATATGTAATTATAGCAAGGAAGCTCACGCCTAAAAACCTTTTAAAAGCTTTTCGTTGGAGGCTTCTTTTAAAATTAGCAATTCTTATGTTTTCGATTTTCTACTTAAAGCATATTTTTATAAAAACCGGTATCATTGATGGAATATATCTTTTTCTTAATGAACGAAACTTTCCTCATTTTTTTATTTTATTTTCTTTGCCGTTTGTAGTAAGCCTTATGACGGGAGCAGCAGCTGCTACAGTAGGGGTTTCTTACCCATTGCTTCTTCCATTACTGCTAACTCCACAATTAAACAATGCTAATCTTTTTATTGCTTTTCTCGGGGGATGGAGTGCGCTCATGCTTACTCCAACACATTTATGTCTTTCGCTGAGTATGGAATATTTTGATGCAGTGCCAGCGAAAATGTATCCACTACTTTTAAAAAATATAATATTTCTTATGTTGGGTGCTACATTTTGGTTTTTAGCAGTTTTTCGTTAAACTATTGATTTTTTGAGTAGTTTTGGTATTATTGGCTCGCAAAACAGGATGGAGAGATGACCGAGTGGTTTAAGGTGCACGCCTGGAAAGCGTGTGTGGATCACAAGTCCACCGTGGGTTCAAATCCCACTCTCTCCGCCAAGAAAATGCCAATAATGAACCTCGAAGTTTTAAGAATAAAAGTATTATTTTTTTATATTTTCTTTTTTCAAGTTAAAATAAAAGAAATGAAAGCATTTTAAAGGAGAGGGGTCTATTAATGATATATAAAATACTTGCTGATGCGATCGTTACAATGCATTTTGGATGGATACTTTTTATGCTGCTTGGCTTTATATTAACTTTATGTGCCTTTTTTAAAAAAGATTTTTGGGACAGATGGCTGTTTCGAACAATACATCTCTTTGGCATAGTATATGTCAGTTCTTTGGCTATTATGAGAAAAGATTGCCCCTTAACCCTGTTTGAAAATGCTTTAAGGGCAAAATATGACTCTGCTCTGATTTATCCCGGCTCATTTATGGTTTATTACGTTGAAAAATTTGTTTACCCAGACGTTAATCTACTGTTAATTCTTATTCCGACAGCCTTTATTGCCATCTTTTCTATCATTATTTTTATTATAAAACCCCCAGCAAAAATAAAATTAGTATTCAAAAACGTTAAAAGCATTTTCTAATTTTTCCTTAGACAGCCATTTATTAGTCCTTATTTTTTGCGTTTGCTTAAGCTGTCTCCCTTTGACAAAAACATCGTAAATCTTATACTTTAATAAAAAGAAAGGAGGTTTTTCTTATGATGCTAAATATTACTTTAAAAGGGATTGAAGAGTTATTGCCAGAAACAGAAGTTAGAATTAATGAAAAAATAGGTAAGGTAGAAAAATATTTCAACAACATTCAAGATGCGAAGGTCTTGATTGTTAAACAGCGTGGTCAATTTATTATGGAAGTAACATTACATACCGCAGGCAAAATATTGCGTGCTGAAGGTAGAGGTACCCTGATAGATAAAGCATTAGCTGAAGCCTCGGAAAAATTAGAGAGGCAAGTTCTCAGATACAAGGAACGGCTCACAAATACGAAAAAAGAAAAGCCAATGCCAGAAATGTCTTCGACGGTTGAGGAACAACCTCACATTGTAAAAACCAAAAGCTTTATCATGAAGCCAATGAGTCTTGATGAAGCAATACTTCAGTTGGAATTACTTGATCATGATTTCTTCGTCTTCAAGGAAGTAGACACAGAGCATTTAAAAGTCATTTATAAACGAAGGGATGGTAATTACGGACTCATCGAGCCAAAAGAATAAATATGCTATTAGATATATTTGACCCCGTCAAAAAGAATCTTAAAAAGTACGAGGCGATTATAAAAACAATAAACAGTTATGAACCTGAGATTAGCAAGCTCTCTGATGAAGATTTGGCACACAAAACAGTGGGTTTTAAGGAGAGACTGTCAAATGGGGAATCCGATCAATCCGTTTTGCCGGAGGCATTTGCCGTTGTAAGAGAGGTCGCTAAGCGCACTGTTAACATGAGACACTTTGATGTAGAATTGGTCGGAGGAATCGTACTATACAATGGAAATATTGCCGAAATGAGGACAGGTGAGGGGAAAACACTGGTTGCTACCCTTCCCTTATACCTCAACGCTTTACAAGGAAAGACTGGACATCTTGTCACTGTTAATGATTATTTAGCGAAAAGAGACAGTGAATGGATGGGCCCGATTTATAAATTTTTAGGACTTACCGTGGGAATAATACAGCATGATTCTACTTACGAAGAACGGAAGAAAGCATATGTTTCTGATGTGACATACGGCACAAATAATGAGTTTGGTTTTGATTATCTCAGAGATCACATGGCAATCAATCCCGAGCAAATAGTTCAAGGGAATCTCCAGTACGCAATAGTAGATGAAGTGGACAGTATTTTAGTCGATGAGGCACGAACGCCGCTTATTATATCAGGACCCTCTGAAACATCCACCGATATGTACTACACTGCTGCCAAACTGACGAAAAATCTCAATGAAGACGTCGATTTTGAAGGCGATGAAAAATTAAAAACGGTTTCACTTACACCAGAAGGTGTGCAAAAGATTGAATCGATACTCCATATTGACAACCTCTACGAGGAAAAATTTGTGGATATAGTAAAACATATTAACCAGGCATTGCGTTCAAAGATGTACTTTAAAAAAGATGTCGATTATATTGTTAAGGAAGGCGAAGTTGTTATAGTCGATGAATTTACCGGCAGATTAATGTTTGGCAGAAGATACAGTGATGGGCTACACCAGGCGATAGAGGCAAAAGAAGGCCTTGTCGTTAAGAGCGAAAGTCAAACGCTTGCAACTATTACCTTTCAAAATTATTTTAGAATGTATAAAAAATTATCCGGAATGACAGGGACTGCATTCACTGAGAGAGATGAATTCCGGGAAATATACAATCTGGCAGTTTACTTAATACCCACGAACATGCCAGTTATCCGCGATGACGAAGTGGATGTAATCTATAAAACAGAGAGAGCAAAATTTAAAGCAATAGTCCAAAAAGTTGCAGAACTACATAAAAAAGGTCAGCCCGTACTTGTAGGCACGCGTTCTATTGAAATTTCTGAAAGATTATCCGCTATGCTAAAAAAAGAAGGAATTCCGCATAATGTATTAAACGCAAAGTATCATGAGAAAGAAGCCATGATTATAAAAGATGCCGGACAATTCAAGACAGTCACTATTGCAACAAACATGGCAGGTAGAGGCGTTGATATAAAACTTGGGAAAGGAATTACTGATTTGGGAGGTCTGTTTATTCTTGGGACGGAAAGACATGAAGCAAGACGAATCGATAACCAATTGCGGGGAAGATCTGGTAGGCAGGGAGATCCGGGTGCATCACGATTTTATCTTTCACTTGAAGACGAGCTTGTACGTATTTTTGGAGGAGACACAATTAAGAAAATTTTTGATACATTAAAAGTTGACGAAAATGAACCTATTGAAAATAAATTCTTGACAAGCGCTATAGAGCGAGCACAAAAAAAGGTGGAAGCATATAACTTCAGTGCCAGAAAAAACCTATTAGATTACGATAATGTAATGGAAAAACAGAGAGAAGTAATATATGAAGAAAGGGATCGAATCCTGAAAAGTGAATCGATTCATACTGAGATTATAGAAATAATAAAAGATGTCGTTAATACAATATTTACCGCACATTATAATGTTGATGAAGATGTTGAAATAAGCGATGAGGAAGTAAAAAACCTCGAACACACTCTCATGCATCTAATAAATAGGCCTGTACATTTTGACCTTGCAACACTTCAAACGATGAATGCAGAATCAATACTGTGCTCTATTACGGAATTAGCAATAGAAGTTTATGAAGAAAAAGTTGCTTCGATAGGGCCTGAATTGGCTAATCAAATTGAAAAATATGTTTTTCTTAGAACAATTGATTCTAACTGGAAAGAACATCTCTACGGAATGGATGATCTAAAAGAGGGGATTGGGTTGCGGGCATATGGACAGCAAGACCCATTACTGGCCTATCAAAAAGAAGGACATGAACTTTTCGATAGCATGATGGAGCGAATCAAAGCAGATACGGTTGAAACTCTTTATAAAATACAGTTGCAAAGTAAAGATGAAACGCAGAAAACACAGGAAACCAGTAACGTGAAAACTTTTCATAACAAAACATCGGAGTCAAACATCTCTAAAGAAGAACGGCAAAAACGAAGAGCTTTAAAGAAAAAATTGAAAAAAAGAAGGAAAGGTTAATTATGTTTTCTGATATGATGAAACGTAGAATCAATTTATTTCTGCAACGCATAGAAAAAGGACTTGATTATTTCTGACTGAAAAAAAAGGAAGAGGAAGAAGCGTCACTAAAGAACATACATTCCCTTCCTGGATTCTGGACCAGAAACGATGCTAAAGAAAAGGCACAACTATATTCCATTGTGCAGAAAAAAATTAAAAAGTTCAAAGAGTTGGAACAATTGCATTATGATATTAAAACAATGGAAGAACTTGCAAACGAGACAAATGAAATAATGGACGATGAAATGGAGCCTCTTGTCAAAAAAGGTGAAGAATTACTTACTGAATGGGAGGTCGAACAATTTCTTTCCGACCCATATGATAGCTTGAATGTATTCGTGTCTTTTTCCTCAGGAGCAGGCGGCACTGATGCGCAGGATTGGACTGAAATGTTAGTGCGAATGTATATTAGATGGGCGGAAAGAAAAAAATTCAAAGTAGAACTCCTGGAAGAAATGCCCGGAGATGAGGCGGGTTTAAAAAGCTCTCTCCTCCACATTAAAGGAGATTTTGCTTATGGGTTGTTGAGAGGAGAAGCTGGAGTACATCGCCTTGTTCGTATATCGCCGTTCGATTCTAATAAGAGAAGACACACATCCTTTGCACTTGTAGAAATTACTCCAGAGTTAGCAGATATTGAAGACATAGAAATAGATAGTAAAGATCTCAGAATCGATATTTATTGTGCAAGTGGACATGGCGGACAAAACGTGCAAAAAGTGGCAACTGCGGTACGTATCATTCACATTCCGACAGGAATCACCGCAGAATGCCAGAATGAACGTTCTCAATTGCAGAATAAGACAATGGCAATGAAAGTACTCAAATCTCGACTTCTAATGAAACAAGAAGAGGAAAGAAAAACAGAGTTAAAAAAAATAAAAGGAAAACATAAATCCGCAGAATGGGGCAATGAGATACGCTCCTACGTGCTACAACCGTACAGAATGGTTAAAGACCATCGAACTGATCATGAAACTGGGCAAGTGGATAAAGTATTGGAGGGAGATTTAGATGCGTTTATATGGGCATACCTTACGCATTCAAAAACATATAAAACCGACTAAAAAGTCAATAGTCGCTGGACTGCTAAGCATAGCAGGTATAACAATAGGTTCGGCAATATATGCCGCTGGATTTAATATATTTATCTTGCCAAATCATATAGCACCCGGTGGATTCATCGGTATTGCCGTAATTCTCCAGCACTATTTTCCACTTCTACAAATTGGAATAATGATAATTATTATGAATGTCCCTCTCTTAATCATCGGATTAAAAAGACTTGGATGGCATTTTTTATTCGGAACTATTGTAGGTACACTGCTTTCATCCGTATTTATTGATCTATTTGCACCATATCTTCCACAACTCCAGACAGACGCGATTCTTGCCGCAATATACGGAGGATTCCTTATGGGCGCAGGAATAGGTATCATCTTCAGGTCATTTGGTTCAACGGGAGGAAGCGACCTGCTTGGACAAATTATATACGATTTTACCGGATTGCCTTTTGGGCAGTCAATGATGCTCATTGATATAGCTGTTATTATCCTTGCAGGTGTTGTATTTCGTAACATCAATATTTCACTTTACTCAATTATTGCTGAACTTATAAGCAATAAGACAATTGACATCGTGCAGAGTGGCCTTACATTTTCAAAAGCAGTATATATTATTACACAGAAACCTGCTAAAATTAAAGAAGTGATTTTAAATGAAATAAAAAGAGGGGTAACAGAAATAACAGCGATGGGCGGGTACACCGGAGAGATTAAAAAAATGCTTCTTATTGTGGTGCCACATACTCAGGTATCAAAGATTAAAAAAGTTGTAAGAGAGGCAGATCCTGAAAGTTTTGTAATTATAGCAGAACTTTCCGAAGTGATAGGCAGCGGATTTAAATCGATAAAGGAGCGGATATGATAGAAATTAGAGAGGCAGTAAAAACATTTGAGAATGGCGTAACTGCGCTCTCAAAGATTAATCTTCACATTGAAGAAGGTGATTTTCTATATATGACTGGGGAATCTGGGGCAGGAAAAACAACTCTTTTGAAACTCATTCATTGCGATGAATTCCTCACGTCGGGGGAAATTTTATATAATGGAGCTCCGATTCTTACACAATTTCCTTTGCATATTTGGAGGAGAAAGGTAGGATTTGCCTATCAAGATTGCATGTTAATGGAAAATAGAACAGTTTTTGAAAACATAACGCTTCCAATCCAGATAAGAGGAGAGAATTTTCCCAAAATGAGTTCTCGCGTAAAAACTGTATTACATGCATTGCAGTTGCAAGACAAGGCAAATAAACGTGTCAATGAACTTTCCGGCGGCGAAAAACAACGTGTTTCAATGGCAAGGGCCCTTATTGGAAAACCAGACATACTGCTCCTGGATGAACCACTTGGTAACCTCGATAAAGATACTGCTGCAATTGTATTTAAATACATTTCAGCTATGAATGAAGAAGGTACTACTATCATTATGGCAACTCATTATGTTGTTCGCGTAGACAGCCGTCCGCTAAAGATGATAAAACTCCGCCATGGGAGGCTTGTGGAGAAAGAATATGTATAGACTTGTGCACATATTAAAACAATTTTTTCTAATTCTAAAAGAGAGTAAAAAAGCGATATTCATTTCGATAATCTTTCTTTTAATAGGACTTATAACATTGGGGAGCAGTTATATTGTGGGCAGAAAACTTTTTAGAACCTCTCTTACATTGAAAGACACAATATCCATCACTGTATTTTTTAAATTAGATAATACTGAAGACGAAACAAATAAATGTCTTGATGTTATAAAAGAAATTGATGGCATAAAAAATGTAACATTCATTCAAAAAGAACAAGCAAAAGAAGATTTTGAAAGATTGTTCCCACAATACAAGGATGTTATTGCTGCTCTTCCTGAAAATCCGCTCCCTTCAACTGCAAAAGTAGAGATAGACGATCTTTCAATGGGTAAAAAAATCGTGGATATTATTGCTACATTTCCTGTTGTGGACATGGTAATTTTTTCAGAAGATTTAGCAAAAAAAATTGATAAATTAATTAATCTTATATGGTTTTTATTTATTTCAATTCTACTGGTGGTAGCATTAGAATTTATCTTTACTGTCCAGAGCATTACTTCACTTACCGTTGACTTAAGAAAAAGGGATATAAAAGTAATGAAACTTGTTGGAGCTGACAATGTATTCATAGAGATACCCTTCATCCTTTTATCTCTTTTTTCAGCGCTTGTAGCCTGGTCTATTTCAATTTTTGTGCTACAAAAAATAAATGGTTGGAGCAGCGGTGTAGTTCAAGATTTGTTGCCTTTCTCTGGTAAAATTTCTGATGTAAATACTGTACAAATTTACAGTGTGCTTCTCGTTTTTTCGGTTGCAATGAGCTTGATAGGTAGCATTATTTCCATGAGGCAAGTAAAATGAAAAAAATCTTGTTAATATTTCTTATCTTTTTTGTACTTCTTGCCTTGTTTCCACATACCGCATATTCAGATCTGGATGAAGAGCAAAAAAAACTTGAGGGATATAAAATTGAGCTGGAAAAAATAAGGCAAACAATAAACGATACAAATATCAATGAAAAAACTGCTCAAGCTTTGCTTGATAGTATTTATAATGAAACCGACAAAATTGCTTTAAACATCATCGTAATACAAAATAAAATAAATGTCATTAACGAAGAAATAACTGAAGCGGAAAATATGATTCAACAAAAGACTCAGGATATTCTGCGAAATGAAGACCAGATTAAAGCTTCTATTAATTTATCGTATAAGCTTACAGCAATTTCTCCTATAGAACTATTGTTAAGCGGGCAAGATCCCGACACAATTAATCAACGCATTGCGTACCTCTCATACATATCTCTTTCCAGTAAAACGATACTTGACAAAACAAAGGAAGAAAGAGAATTATTAGCACAAAGGAAGGAAGACCTCATAAAAAATAAAGAATATTTAGATCAGTTTCTTTCCGAAAAATGGAATCAGCAAGAAGTTTTAAAAGAAGAAATAGCAATGCAAAACAAACTTGTTACAACATTAAAAATCAGAAAAATTATTTATATACAGAGGAAAAGTGAAATTGAAAAAGAAATTGAAAAAGAAAAAGCGCTGATCGAAAAACTTATACTGGAGGCAGCTGAAGCTAGTAGAGTGCTCAAAACGGGGCTTATCTGGCCAGTAAAAGGCCCTATTACTTCCTATTTTGGCTGGCGGACACATCCTATATGGGGAGTGAGAGAACTTCATGAAGGTATTGATATAGCAGTGCCAACTAATACTAAAGTATTGGTAGCTGCAAGCGGAAGCGTAACATACGCAGGATGGATGACAGGATACGGGAATGTTGTTATCATTTATCATGGCTCAAATATATCTACACTTTATGCGCATCTTAAGCAGTTTGCAGTTAAAAACGGTGATTTGGTGGCGCAAGGACAAATTATAGGATATGCTGACAGTACAGGTTGGTCTACTGGACCTCACCTACATTTTGGGGTCTACCTTGGCGTTAAGGCAGTTGATCCTTTAAAATACCTTTCTCGTCCTTGACGAAATCTCTATTTTCTGTAAACTTAATAACTCAAATAAAAAGAGGTGAGAATACAAATGACCGAAAGTAAAATTTATGTAGAGCTTTTAAAAAAAAATGAAGAAAATAAATACAAACTGGTCCACCGAATTATTAAGGAAGGTAAAGCACTTGTAAGGCTAAATCCTGATTTTACACCGTTTTATCCTGCAGATTGTTTGCAAAAAATTTCGCAGGTTTTATTGAACAAAACAAGCGATGACGAAGAAAAATAAAGTCCTTCTAGTTGTGACTGGCAGTGTTGGAGCTTACAAGGCTGTTGAGATATTAAGGACTTTACGAGATTTAAATATAGACGTCAGAATTATCTTGACTGAGGGAGCAGAAAAGTTTATTTCCGCACTAACCTTTTCTTCTTCTGGTGCAGAAAAGGTTTTTACAGAACAGGATCAATTTTCGGTCGATAGTGAAGGTGTCTCAGCCCACATTTCATTATCAAGGTGGGCTGATTGTATTCTTGTAGCGCCTGCCACTGCAAATACGATTGCTAAAATACTGGCTGGTATTGCAGATAGTCTTGTATTATCCACAATTTTAGCCTCCAAAAAGCAGATATTTATTGCGCCTTGCATGAACACTAACATGTTTGAAAATTCAATTACACAAAGAAATATCAATGCATTAAAAGAACACGGAGTGATATTTATCGGACCAGAAGAAGGAAAACTTGCTGATTTTTCTGTGGGTATGGGCCGACTTACCGATCCGGAAAAAATAGCACAGTTTATTGTTTCATTTATGCATAAAGATACTGAATTATTCAAAGGAAAGAGGTTTGTCGTTACTGCCGGCCCTACAAGAGAATATCTTGACCCAATAAGATTTGTTACAAATGATTCTTCAGGAAAGATGGGAACTGAAATTGCAAAAGAGGCAAAACGAATGGGAGGATATGTACATTTAATTTGCGGTCCTTCCAATGTTGATGTAATCGGATTGGATAAAATAGATAAAATTATGACGACAGAAGAGTTATTTAAAAAGACAAAAAAAGCGATGGAAAGAAGTGACATTTTAATAATGGCCGCTGCTCCCACAGATTTTAAGCCAGAAATTGTGCAACCAAGTAAGATACAAAAAACATCGCAGCTTAATGTTCAATTTCGCAAAACAGTTGATATCATAAAAGAAATTGGGCAACATAAAAATAATAAAATTATTGTAGGTTTTGCGCTACAAACTGAAGATATCGAAAAAAATGCTGTGAAAAAGATGCGTGAGAAAAAAATGGATATAGTCATTGCAAACAGCAATTTGAACATAGGACAAGATTATGGAAGCGTTTTAATTATAGATAAAACAGGTAGAAGAAAAGTTGTTCGGAATGAAACAAAACAAAAAATTGCAAGAGAAATTTTAATATTTTTAAAAGAATTTGTGAAAAAGGAGGGGAGAAATGGTTAGAAATGGAAGGCAAAGATTTGTTACTACAGAATCTGTGACAGAAGGCCATCCGGATAAACTTGCAGATCAGATTTCCGATAAAGTACTGGATGAAATTATTCGGAAGGACCGTGAGGCAAGAGTTGCCTGTGAAACATATGTGACTCATGGTTTAATTATTGTTGGCGGCGAAATTACAACCTCTGCATGGGTCGATATTTCTGAAATTGCAAGAAGCACAATAAAAGATGTTGGATATATTGATCCAAAATACGGTTTTGATTATCACACTTGTGGTGTTCTTAATGCGGTAGGACGGCAATCTACAGACATCGCGCAAGGTGTAGACAGGGGTGGGGCAGGAGATCAAGGCGTTATGTATGGTTATGCAATTAACGAAACAGATGCACTTATGCCGCTTTCAATTGTTGTTGCACATAAGCTTACTGAGCAGCTTGCAAGGGTAAGAAAAACAGGTAGCCCAATAAACAATATTGGACCTTTTCTTGGCCCCGATGGCAAAGCTCAGATTACTTTAAGATACGAAGAAGGTAGAGCAATAGAGGCAACAGATGTGGTTATATCCACTCAACATACTGCAGAATTACTTGATGGGAAAAATCCATTGCAAATGTCTGCTGAGGCACACCAAAGAATCATAGATGCAATAGCAATGCCTGTTATACCAAGCTATCTTGTCACTGACAACACCCACTTCCACGTTAATCCCACGGGGAAATTTGTCATAGGCGGCCCTCAATCCGATACTGGAATGACTGGCCGAAAACTTGAAGTTGATACATATGGCGGCATGGCTCCTCATGGAGGTGGTGCATTTTCAGGGAAAGATCCTACAAAAGTAGATAGATCTGCAACCTATATGATGCGTTATCTCGCAAAAAACATTGTTGCAGCTGAGCTTGCGCAGGAATGCCTTATTCAGGTTGCTTATATTATCGGAGAAGTTCAACCTGTTTCATTTACTATAGATACACTTGGCACGGGAAAAGTCGACGATAAATTACTTGAAAAAACCATTATAGAGCTTGTCGATCTTTCGCCAAGAGGGATTATTGAAAAGCTTGACCTTCTCAGACCAATCTACCAAAAAACTGCTTCATACGGACATTTTGGGAGAAATGAGCCTGAATTTACCTGGGAGAAAACTGATCTTGTAGAATTATTACAAAAAAAACTTGGATAACAACACATTGTACGGGGGCATCGTAATTGATGGACTTGTTCTGAACAAGGATCTATTCTATTACAAAATCCCCCGTTCTTTGGTTAATACCGTTCAAATAGGTAGCAGAGTTGCAGTGCCATTTTCCGGAAAAAATGAACTTTATTCAGGATTCGTATTCGATATACAAAAAACTCTTCCTCACGATGCTCAAAAAGTAAAAGAAATTTCAGATATAATTGAAGAACCGATATTTGGGGAAAATATAAGAGATCTCTTTACATTCACTGCAACACAATATCTTTTGCCATTGCACTTTCTTGTCAATCAATACATAAAAAACATAGGAGGAAAACGGTTAGAAAAATATATACAATACACACCGGATCTTAAAAAAATTAATAAATCTCTGCAAGAAGAAAAGGGCATTAAAAAAGAGCTTATTGATTACCTCGCCAATAATAAACTTTGTTCTTTGTCATCCATTAAGAAAAATTTCGGTCATACAGCCTTGCAGCACATAAAAGATTTAGAACAGATTGATATTGTTAGACGTATTTCACTAGAGACAGGGAAAACTACTAAATATCTAACTCTTACACATAGCGAAAAAGAAACAGAAAAAATGCTGGACAGTATCGAAAAGAAACGATTTCGCAGTGCTGTTTCAATCATTGAAAGATTGAAAAAAGTAAAAACACGCATACTGGACGAAAAAACACTTATTAAAGGAATAAAATATGGGCGTGCCACGTTAGAAATCTTGCTGAAAGAAAATATTCTGAACGAAGCACCTTTGATAATTCAAGGAACTACCAATACGCAGACGCAAGTTCCCCAATTTATTAACGGTAGTAGTTTAAAGACAAGAAATAGACAGATCATTCGACAGATACAGACCGAGATAACGCCAGAAGGGAAAGCGTTGGTTATATTCCCAGAGCTTGCTCTTATCCAGAGAGTTGAAGAAGAATATAGAGAGGCATTTGGAGATGATCTTTTTGTATGGAAGGGAGCAAATAAAAGAAATTTTATAAAGGATGTAAATATGACGGGAAAGCGTGTCATCCTTGCTACACCCTTTTCTCTATTCATTGAAATTTCGCAACTTGAACTCATTGTAGTTGCTAATGCATCGTCTAAACATTTTAAGCAAAGTGATTTTCTTCCATTTAACGCACTAATTGTTGCTCTAAAAAGGGCTTCTCTGGAAAAAACAAAACTTATATTCTCATCTGCGTTGCCAGAAGATAATATTTTCTTCCTATGTGAAAAGGGACTAATTCAGCAGAAGAAAAAAGAAGTGCTTCAATCAAATATAAAGATTGTGGATATGCGAAAAGAATTTAAACACAATAATAAAAAAATGCTATCAAAATATTTAGAAGACCAGATGCGTAAAATTCTAAACGGAGGAGGAAATGTGGCACTTCTTCTTAACCGAAAAGCTTACTCAACATTTATAATGTGCAGAGAATGCGGATATGTAATTAAATGTCCCAATTGCGGCACCTCGCTATATTATGACAAAGAAAAACACAATCTTGTCTGTCCTACCTGCAGATATAGAACTAACCCTCCGGATATTTGTCCCCGTTGTGGTAGTCCTAGCATACGTTATTTTGGAGGTGGGGTACAAAAGCTTATTGAGCAGGTAAGTAATCTTTTCCCAAATATTGATGTGATAAAAATGATAAGTGGTACCAAGGTTTCCGAAAAAAAGCTTTTGGATTCAAAGAATTATTCGCGCACTGTGTTTGTTGGCACTGAATTTTTATTAAGCCATTTATTACTGGATAATATAGATTTGTTTGGTTTTATCAGCATTGATGCATTTTTGCATCACTTTGCTTTTGATGCTGTAATGAATGCCATGTGCGTTGTGTCAGAAGCCGCAGGAGAAATGGATGGGAAAGAAATTATTGTACAAACATATCTTCCGGAACATTACGCTGTAAGTGCCATTCAAAATATGGATTATAAACAGTTTTTTAAAGAAGAATTTTTAATTCGAAAAGAGTTGTCATATCCTCCATTTAAAAATCTTATAATCTTTACTTTGAAGGGAAGAAAAAATTATGAAACAATGGAGAATGGTCTTGAGTTTAAAGAAGTACTTTTGAAGAAATTTGGAAAAGAAATAGAAATTTTAGGCCCATCTCCTGCACCGATAGAAAAAAAAGGTGGATATTTTTTTTATGAGCTAAGCATTAAAACAGGTTTGGAAGTAAAATCATTTAGAAATATATACTTTGAATTTTTAAAGAAAAAAACTGTAAAAATTCGCCCGGAAGTGCACCTTTGCCCTCTAATTATCTAATAAAATATCTGTTTTCTACACGGTTTTTGAGTCTTAATTAGTTGCAGTTTCAATTGTACGTCATTCACACGAGGTCTCTGAAAAACCCTATTTTGTCACCCTGAATTTATTTCAGGGTCTCTTAACTTATTGATTTTATTGGACACTGAAAAGATCCCGAAACAAGTTCGGGACTAAAGGTCCACCAGCATGACATTTTATTCTATTTTCATACTTTTTCAGAGACCTCCACGCATCTTTTTGACTACATTTTTCTTTGTCATATAATAAAGAAAGTAATAAGTAATTGTGGAGGCAAGAAATAAAAAATTTAAATAGGGGTGTAGCATTGTGAAAGAAGTATATCCGAACTTCGAATATAGCACCAAATTGGAAGGATATACGAAGTAAAGTGTGGATATAATCAAGTTATATGAAATGCTCGACTGTTTGTTTCAGTGCCTTGCCTTCCATGGCAAAGCCGAAGAAAGTTATATTTAGTTGTAAGAACAAGGAGTTAAAAATGTGGACAAGAGAATCAATAAAAATTATTGGAAATAATAATAGACACATTAAGAATAGAATTTTTAAACACGAAGACAAAACAGATCTTTTAACAATCATTGTAGCAGGATTTGGATATACAATGGATGCTCCATATATTTATTATTCTAAATATATACCCTATCAATTAAACTCTGATGTATTATTAATAGATCTTGATTACAGCCAAATAAATGAGTTTATTGAATTACCTGATGATAAACAAGATGAATGGTTTGAAAAAGATTTGATAGGTATAAAGAAAGGTATCAATAATTTATCAAATTATTCAAGACTTTGGCAAATTGGTAAATCACTAGGTACATCAGTTATATTCAATCTGTTAAAAGAAGAAGAAATAATAAAGAAAACAGAAAAGGTTGTTTGGCTTACACCTGGAACACAGGCAAAGGAAATATATTCTATAATATCTGACACTCCCATTTATTCATTTGTAGTATATGGAAGTAAAGACCCTTACACTAAAAGTGACCAAATAGAAAGATTAAGATCAGCAGATAATATTACAATATTTACAGTGCAAGAAGGAGATCATACTTTAGAAACTGATGATATTGTGGAATCATTAGAATATTTGAAAACGTATGTAAAAGAACTAAAAGGTTTTTTAAGCAATGATGCCCTAAAGTACATCCGTGTACTTTGAGGGTGATTCTCTGAGGGCGTCGAGCACATCAGTTAACAGCGAATGCCTGGTTCCACTTCGCTTCACCCAAATCGACTAAAGTTTACTTCGTTAAATACCATTAGCCTTTGTATTTGCATTATTGCTAAATTTGCCCTTTTTGACATTGTTTTCATTTATCCGGATATTATTTCGTATACAGCGTGTTTGTGAGAGGGAAAAGATCTTGTTATTCGCTATGGAGAAGAATACCTTGAGTATAAGAGAAAATGATAAAAGATGTATAATATTATAGGGATGAGTGATATGACAATTAAAAAAATTTCAAAGTTTAAATATTTAATAGAGAAAACAGGAAAAATGAGGGTGCCTGTGTTACTTTACAGCACAGATAACCTTATAAAACTCATCGGCAAAGATAAAGCACTCGAACAGCTTATAAATGTAGCAACTCTTCCGGGAATTGTAAAATACGCACTTGGTATGCCAGATATGCATCAGGGTTATGCATTTCCAATAGGTGGAGTAGCCGCATTTGATTCAGAAAATGGTGTTGTTTCTCCGGGTGGAGTAGGTTTTGATATCAACTGCGGAGTAAGAGTCATAAAAACCAATCTTTCCTATAAAGAGGTAAAGGGACAGCTGAATAAATTGGGGAATATACTCTTTGCAAATATTCCAGCTGGCGTCGGTTCTGAAGGAAAAGAAAAATTTGGTTCCGAGGAAACAAAAACCGCAATGAGAATCGGTATAGCATGGGCAAAAAATAAAGGGTTTGCCTGGAAAGAAGATGAAGATGCAACTGAAGAAAATGGAAGAATGAAAAACGCAGATCCAGCCTTTGTTAGCAAAAGGGCAATAGATAGAGGAAAAGTCGAATTAGGCACTCTTGGTGCAGGCAATCATTTTTTAGAGATAGACAAGGTAAGTGAGATATATAATGAAACGATTGCAAAGCAGTTTGGCTTGTTTAAAGATCAAATTCTTATCTGGATTCATACAGGATCACGGGGGCTTGGACATCAAGTTGCAACAGATTATCTACAGATGATGTTTCCAAAAATGGAAAAATATGGGATACCATTTATCGACAGAGATTTTGTATCGCTACTATTATCTGCCCCGGAATCCGATATGTATCTTAAAGCAATGGCATCAGCTGCAAACTTTGCCTGGGTAAACAGGCAAATTATTACATATTTTGCGCGACTTTATTTTTCTTCTGTTTTTAACGAATCCCCTGAGAAATTGGGAATGCACCTTCTTTATGATGTAGCACATAACATTGCAAAATTTGAGAAATACAAAATAAACGGAAAAGAAAAACTTCTTTTAGTACATCGCAAAGGAGCAACGCGTTCTTTTCCAAGAGGGCATCCGGAGCTTAAAGGCATTTACAAAGAAATAGGCCAGCCGGTTTTACTCCCTGGTGATATGAAGCGAGGCTCTTATATACTTGTTGGAAATGAGAAATCGCTTTCTGAAACATTTGGCAGTGTCGCGCATGGTGCAGGAAGACTCCTCAGCAGGCATAAAGCAGTGAAAACACTTACATTAGAACACGTACAAAAAGAAATGGACGAAAAGAATATATTACTACGTGCAAAAACAAGACGTATCATTATGGAAGAAGCCCCGGAAGCTTATAAAGATGTTAATGAAGTGATAAAACCTATAATAGGAGAGCAACTTGCAGTACTTGTGGCTCATTCCGAGCCCCTCTTTGTATTAAAGGGTTAATTAGTAATTCTGAAGAAACTCTATTCGAATTTAAAAAGAAGAACAGAGAGGGAAAGTGTTATAACAGAAATTGTAATGAGTACATAGAAATTCGGTAGAACTGACATTACTCCAAACCCTCTTGTAATAATTTTATTGAACCCATTTATCGCCCAGTATTGAGGAGTAAACCGTGCGACATTCTGCATAAAATTTGGAACAATTTCAATAGGCCACCATGCACCGCCAAACATACTTGTTACTATTGAAATAAGCACAGCAAACGCACCTGCCTGAGCAGAAGTCCGCACAAATACAGAAAGAAGCGTTCCAATCCCGGTAACAGAAAGAACATAACTTATAGTAAGAAGCAAAACCCCCACAAGTGAATTCCCCCAGTTTACTCTCAGAATAAACTGGCCAAAAATAATAAGAATCATGAATTGAATAAATCCAATCAGGAAAAAGCCGAACATTTTCCCCGAGATTATAGAGAATTTCCTCGTTGGTGTTGTTAAAAACCTCGCAAGCGTCTTGTTGTGTCTCTCTCCCACCATTGCAGCCGCTGCAAAGAGCACCCCCATCATAACAAACATTACGGCAAATCCGGGAGAAGATGCATTCATTCCGATGGGTATACTTTCCTCTCTTTTTTCAACGGATAAAATATTATACTCCACCCGAATAGGGGGGATAGGATTAAATGATGTGTCCGCTTTTTGGAATATTTTTCTCCATATATTTTCTTCCTGTTCGTCCGGAATAATTTTTCTCTCTCTTAATTTTTCAAGTGTAAAATTCGCTGAAAGTGCATCAATGGATATTCTGTTTGCTGTCTTCGTTATAAGCTCATCTAAAAAATAAGAGAAACTCTTTTCTGATTTCAAAACCTCAATTGTCGTGGATTTACCATTCATAAGATTTTCTGAAAAATTCTCAGGTATCAATAAACCTGCAAAAAACTCAGACTTTTTTACACGATCTTTCATGTTGACTTTGTCGCTTTCTTCAATAATTTCAATGCCTTTTTCTTTTTCTAATGTACTTCTAAATGTTTCCCCGTAGATTCCCGTATCTCTGTTGAGAAAACCAACAGGGATTTTTTCATTTCCGCTACGCGGAGTGCTCATAGCCCCTGTAAGAATAGTCCAGATAATTGGCATTAAAATAAGCCAGATAAGAGTCCCTTTATCACGAAATACTATTTTTAAAGAATGAAGCGCTATATAAAAAAATTTTTTAAGCATCTTTACACTTCCTTCAGCTTGAGCCTGAAAACACCAATAGAAAAGAAAATACTTGCCATACCGAGAAGGACAAGTGCGTATGGAAGAATTGAGATAACTCCTCCTCCATCGTACATTAGATTAAAAAATCCATCCAGAGCCCACCTATTCGGTGTAAGTTTGCTTGCTATGTTCATCCATTTAGGAAAGGTAAATACAGGCCACATTGCACCACCAAGAAATCCAAATATCATTGATAACGCAGGACCTATATTTCCAATTTGCTCTTCACTTTTTGCAAAAGAAGCTAGAAGTATCGAAACACTGGAAAAAGCTAATACAGACGAAAGAGTCATAAGAATAATACCCGGGATAGACTCTCCCCAGCTCACTCTATAGAATATACTTGTAAATATTATAATGATGACAAATTGAAGAAGGGCAACAAGAAAAATACCAAAGAGTTTCCCTCCGATAATTTCTTTTTCACTTACAGGAGTAACTTTTATTCTGTCAAATGTCTTAATTCTTTTTTCCGTAAAAATTGTTTCAGCACCTGAATTTGTTGCAAACAATAGATACATAACCCCCATTCCGACTGCATAATATTCCATTGCAAGAGGGTTTTTGGTATCCTTTTTTTCTGTCTCTTTATTAACCAAAACAAGGTTTTCTTTACTTTCTATTTCCGAAAGCCACGTGGAAATCAAGCTTTGAATCTCCGAAGGTTGTATAAGATTTTCCGAATGCAAGAAACCAAGGGCAGTTTCCACTATTATTCTTCTTTTCAAAACCTCAAGAGTAAATGACTCGACAATATTCTTCACAACACCTGCTTTAATAGTCTGCTCGGGATCACCATAAACATTAATTTTAGTATTTTCCCCTTTCACAATAGATTCTGAGAATCCCTTTTCAATGACGACACCAGCCGCAATTTCACCCTTATTTATACTTTTTATTATCTCTTCCTCGCTTTTAACAAAGCATATTTTTATCATATCCTTTAATTCATTCGAGCCAAATACATCATTTATCAGAACATTTGAAATCTCTCCTTCATCTTCATCTAAAACAGCAATATTAATCGTAAAAGGTTTATCTGTCCACAAAGGCTGAAAAACCATACCCAGCACAAGAATCAAAATCAATGGCATAGCAAGCAACATAATAAAAGAGGCGCGATCCCTCGCTCGAATTCTTACATCCTTAACGCCAATGAGAAACATTTTTCTCATATTAATCCCTCAACTCCTTTCCTGTAAGGTGAAGGAATACACTTTCTAAATTTGGCTCTTTAATTTCAACCGACTTAACCTTGACATCGCTCTTCCCAAGGATTTCCAATACATCCGGTAAAAACTTTCTCCCATTGAGTGTCAATATTTCAATTGATTTATCAACTATCTCTACCTCATTTGTACTGGACATTTTTTTAATTGCTCCTGCTAAACTCCGGGGTATTTCATTTATCGTTACAATTTTTAGTGAGTCCATTTCGCCAACAAGAAGCCTCAATTCATTTTGAGTCCCGGATGCAATAATTTTACCTAAGTCCATAATAGCAACTCTATCACACAAAAATTCAACTTCTTCCATATAATGACTTGTGTAAAGAATTGTGAGGCCATTTTTGTTCAATTCCTTTAATGTATCAAGAATATTTGTTCTTGATTGAGGATCAACTCCTACTGTTGGCTCATCCAGTATAAGAAGCTCTGGCGAAGGCAACAAGCCCACTGCGATATTAATTCTTCTCTTCATGCCGCCGGAGTATTTGTTGATTAAATCTCCGCTTCTTTTAGTTAAGCTAACAATTTGAAGAACTTCGCCCACTCTTTCGTGAAGTTGTTTCCCACCGAGTCCATACATTTTGCCCCAAAAGAAAAGATTTTCTCTTGCGGAGAGTGTAGGATACAATGCAATATCTTGTGGGACAACGCCTATTCTCTTTTTTACCTCCATCGGCTCTTTTATTATTGATTTCCCATTCACAAATGCGTCACCTGAAGTAGGAGAAATTAAACAAGAAAGCATTGAGACAGTTGTTGTTTTACCTGCTCCATTCGGACCGAGAAGCCCAAAAATCTCCCCTTTTTCTATTTTAAGGCTTATACTATCTACCACCTTTCTTCCATCATAAATCTTTGTAAGTTCATTTATTTCAACAACACTCATATTCCACCCCTACAATTTTTACAATTATATTATATCTAGTTAAAAACACAATATTCCCCAAATTAAGTAGCTACAAATCTAAATTTTTAATTATATTTAGATATAATCCAGTGTTAATGATGAAAGTAAAATTTCTTTGTTTAATTCTTCTCTGAATTCTGCTTTATTTTTTTCTACCAACCTTTTTTATCATAGCAAGAGCCCTTTGTTATTAAGTGTAGATTAACAATTTTTATGAGAGTTTTCTGGTTAAGAAAAATAATTGTTAATAATCTCAATCATACATAAAATAAAATTGCAAAATAATGTGCTATGCTGCCGCCAAGAACAAATAAATGCCAGATGGCGTGATGAAATGGAATCTTTTTCCCTAAATAAAATATAGTACCTAAACTGTAAAACACCCCGCCAACGATAAGTAACAGAATGCCATTAGCTGGCACAGATTTCATTAAAGGGTTAATGAAAATAATAATAAGCCAACTCATAATTAAATAGAGAATTGTAGACAGAATTTTAGATTTATTAAGAAAGAATATTTTTAGTATTATTCCTGCTGCTGCAATACACCAAATATATATAAATAAATTCTTTCCTCCTGCTGTTCGCAGTGATATTAATGTAAAAGGCGTGTAAGTTCCGGCAATCAAAAGATAGATTGCAAAGTGATCAAACATTTTTGCTATATGCTTTTTTCGGCTTGACCGTACGCTATGATACAAGAAAGATGCCCCATATAATACAACTAAGCTGATCCCATATATATATAAACTTGTTATTCGCCAGTTATTTCCACTTTGTGCTGCGGAAAATACGAGAACAATTAGCCCAACAATACTCAAGCATAGGCCAATAAAAGGAGTGATACTATTCGCAATTTCTTCCTTTGTTCTAAATTTCATAAATCTTTTCATATCTATAAATACAATACTTATATTTAGAAAATATACAATAAAATTTCAATTAATAACCCCATAAATTTTCTAATTTATTGAACAGAGATAGTGATTTTGAATGAATAGATGGTCCTAACTCTTGACTAAAATGTAATTTTCAATAAACTATTAGCAGTCAAGCTAAAGGAGTGCTAATTTAAAATTGGTGGAGGTATGATGGAAAAGAAAAAAAATATTTTGGAAAAAGATAAACAGAAGCTGACTAAAGAGCAATTGGACGAGCTCGTAAACGCATTGAGTGAGAAAAATGCTGAAATAGAAAAATTACAAAATGAACTTGAAAATTTAAAGATAGAAAGCGCGAAAATGCATGAACAAAAAAATGGTGAAATAGAAAAATTAAGAAAAGAACTTGAAGATTTGAAGATAGAAAGTGTAAAAATACAAGAACATTTTGACAAAAGCAGAAAAACACTTGCAAAACAAGCGGAACAACAAATAATGAAAGAAAAAAAGCAGTTAATGAAAGATTTGTTAGAAATATTTGATAATTTTGAGCGAGCACTTAATACGCTAGATCGAGATGATAAGTCTAGCACAAAAGAAGGCGTAAAACTTATTCACAACCAGATTCAACAATTCCTAAAACAGCATGGAATTAGAGAGATGGAGCTCAAAGACAAAAAGTTCGATCCTGCTCTATGCGAAATAGGGAAAATTACTGAATCTGAAAAAGAAGCTGATACTATATTGGAAGTACTTCGTAAGGGCTATTACTTAAATGACGAAATTCTTCGTACGGCAATGGTAGAAGTTGCTGTACCAAAAAATATAACAATTAAGGGAGGTAACTAATATGGGAAGAATTATTGGTATTGATCTTGGAACAAGCAATTCAGCCGCTGCAGCAATGGTAGGGAATAAGCCAACTATCATACCGGCTGCTGAAGGGCCTTCCGTTGGAGGCAAGACAGTGCCATCAGTTGTTGCATTTACAAAAGATGGTCAAGTTCTTGTCGGAGAACCAGCAAGAAGACAAGCAGCAATTAATATTGAAGGAACCATTACTGGCGTCAAAAGGTTAATGGGGGCTAAAACAAAGCTTAAAGCTTTAGACAAAGAATATACGCCTGAACAAATTTCCGCATTTATACTGCAAAAAATAAAAAAAGATGCCGAAGCATTTCTTGGCGAAAAGGTAGAAAGAGCAGTCATTACTGTGCCGGCTTATTTTAACGATGACCAGCGACAAGCAACAAAAAATGCAGGAGAAATTGCAGGATTAGAAGTGGTGCGACTTGTGAACGAACCAACAGCTGCTGCATTTGCCTATGGCATCGATAGAACTGACAAAGAATTAAAAATTCTTGTTTTTGACTTTGGCGGAGGTACGTTAGATGTTACAATTATGGATTTTGGCGGAGGCGTCTTCCAGGTAAAATCTACCGCTGGAAATACACAGCTTGGCGGAAGAGATATGGATGAAACATTAGTCAATTATATTAGTAATGAATTTAAAAAAGAGAACGGCATTGATCTTCGCAACGATAAAATGGCAATACAACGCATTAGGGAAGCTGCAGAAAAGGCCAAAATCGAACTCTCTTCTATACTTGAAACTCAGATTAACTTGCCATTCATTACAGCAGATGCAACAGGACCAAAGCATCTTGTAATGAACATTACTCGTGCTAAATTAGAATCACTTGTTGACCCAATAATAAAAAAATGTAGTGGGCCATTGGAGAGTGCAATAAAAGATGCAAAGCTTACTCCACATCAAATCGATAAAATTATACTTGTAGGCGGACCTACCCGTATGCCTATTGTGCAACGCTTCCTAACTGATTATGTTGGAAGAAAGCCAGAAATGGGTATCGATCCTATGGAGTGTGTCGCAACTGGTGCAGCGATCCAGGCCGGTATCATTGAAGGAAACGTGAAAAATGTCGTACTGGTAGATGTCATTCCTCTTTCACTTGGTATCGAAACTCTCGGTAGTGTGTTCACAAAGATGATCGAGCGAAACACTTCCATTCCTACTAAAAAAATGCAAATATTTACAACCGCAGCGCCTAACCAAACTCAGGTCGAAATACATGTACTTCAGGGTGAACGGCCACTTGCAAAAAACAATCTTTCGTTAGGTAGATTTATTCTTGATGGAATTCCATCAGCACCTCGAGGAATACCACAAATAGAGGTAACATATAATGTTGATGAAAATGGAATTCTTCATGTTACAGCAAAAGACAAGGCAACTGGCAAGGAACAACATATTACTGTAACAAATACAAATAAGCTTTCTGACGAAGAAGTGGAACGAATGAAACAGGATGCAGAAAAATTTGCCGAAGAAGACAGAAAACAAGCTGAAGAAATTGAGCTTAAAAATAAAGCAGATCAATTAGTCTACAGCGGGAGGAAATTTATACAAGATTATGGAGAAAAAATTAAACCAGAAGATAAGACAACCCTCGAAAATGATTTAAATGAACTTGAAAAAGCAGTAAAAGAAGGAAACATCGAGAACATAAAAGAAACAACGGATAGAGTAAATAGCATAATGGAAAAAATTGGAACAGAAATGTATAAGTCTACCGACACAGATCAAACGACTCCACCTCCTGGCGATAACGAAGAAGAAGGGCCAACTGTTGAAGGCGAAGGAACAACAAAACAGTAAGATATGGCCAAAGATTATTATAAAATTTTAGGCGTTTCAAAAGACGTAACAGCCGAAGAAATTCAAAGGAGGTACCGGGAATTAGTGATGAAGAACCACCCGGACCTCCATAAAGACGATCCTGATTCATCAAAAAAAATGGCAGAGATTAACGAGGCTTATGAAATATTAAGCAGTCCTGAAAAACGTGTTCAGTACGATCGTTTTGGCGCTGTCGGACCCGAAGGTAGAGCTGGTTATGGTGCAGGTGGATTTGATTTCAATGATTTTTCTGCAGGTGATTCATTTAATTTTGAAGATCTCCTGAGAAATTTTGGATTTGGAGGATTTACAGAAACCAGGCAACGAACTACACCAAATGTGAGACAACGCGGAGAAGATATGCAATATCCGATTGCTATCACTCTCAAAGAAAGTATACTTGGGACGAAAAAAGAAATTAGAATAACTAGAAATGAAACTTGCACTGTATGCAATGGAAGTGGACTAAAACCCGGTACTGGTTATATAACTTGTTCAACATGTAAAGGTACTGGAACCGTAAAGAGAGTCCAACGATCTATTTTTGGTGAATTTATTATACAAACTACTTGTCCCGCCTGTCAGGGTCTGGGTAAAATAGCAAAAGAAAAATGCTCATCTTGTGGAGGCACTGGCGTTGCGCGCGTACAAAAGACGGTTGAAGTAACAATTCCCGCTGGAGTAGAAACAGGAATGAGAGTAAGAATACGAGGCGAGGGAAATGCTGGTTTGCATAAAGGTCCTAGAGGTGATCTTTACATACTAATACGGGTTGAAAAAGATCCGCGGTTTGAAAAAGTGGGAGACAATCTTTACTATACTGCCCATATTGCCTTTCCCGAAGCTGCACTCGGAGCAACCAACCAAGTTCCACTTATCGAGGGTGGGTACGAGAAATTAAAAGTACCGGCTGGCACCCAGAGCAATACAGAACTGATAATACGCGGAAAAGGAGCTCGGCTTGTTGGAAATAGAAGAAGGGGCGATCTTATTGTCAAAATACAGGTAGATGTACCGACACGCCTTACACCCAAAGAGAAAACTCTCATTAAAAAACTAAGCGAAATTTATAATGATAAAAAAAATAGCTGAGTGTAAAACAAAAATAGTAGTAACCTTAGGGCCATCTACCCTAAGCCAGAAAAAAATAGAAACTCTGGCAAAGCTAGGAGTCAGTGTTTTTAGAATTAACTTTTCACATGGCACATATGCGCAACACAAAGAAACGATCCAATCTATTAGAGAAGTAGAAGAAAAACTCAATTTACCACTGGCCATATTGCAAGATCTGCAGGGGCCTAAAATAAGACTTGGAGAATTTGAAAGCGGAACTGCTTTTTTAAAAAAAGGTTCAGAATTTGTACTTACTACAAATAAATTAAGGGGAAACAACCGAATCTCCTCAATAACTTGCAAGAACATCGATAAGGATGTAAAAAAAGGAGAGCTCATTTATCTAAACGATGGATTAATTAAATTGGAAATCCAAAAAATTACGGGAAAGAACATATACACAAAGGTTATAGAAGGTGGGATAGCAAGCAATCATAATGGAGTAAACTTCCCCACCTCTCATCTCTCCGTGGCATCAATTACAGAAAAAGATAAAAAAGATCTCAAATTCGGACTTGAAAATAATATCGATATGGTTGCACAATCGTTTATAAAAATCGCCGAAGATGTATTAAAACTCAAAAATTTGATGAAGGCAACGGGAAAAGTCGTTCCCATTATAGCTAAAATAGAAAAGTGGGAAGCGGTTAAAAATATAGAAGAAATTGTTGGAGTTTCTGACGGGATTATGGTAGCAAGAGGAGATCTTGGTGTAGAAATGTCAATTGCTGAAATTCCAATCACGCAAAAACAAATAATATCTCTGTGCAATAAAAAAGGGAAGCCGGTAATTACGGCAACTCAAATGCTCAGTTCAATGGTAGACAATCCTACTCCAACGCGTGCAGAAGTAACTGATATATCAAATTCTATATTTGATGGCACTGATGCTGTAATGCTTTCCAATGAAACAGCCGTGGGAAAATTCCCTATCGAATCAGTGGAAATGATGAAACAAATTATCCAATCTACAGAAAAGAGTTCATTATTTAAAAGCGTTGTGGTAGAAAATACAATCGCACCAGGGTACGATGTTCCCGATGCAATTGCTCACTCGGCAGTAGCAATAGCCAGGAGTACAAAAGCAAAAATCATTATATCGGCAACAGAATCTGGTAAAACTGCAATGCTCGTGTCAAAATACAAACCTCCTGTTCCCATATTAGCTCTTACTCCAAAAGAGGAAACACTCAGATTTCTTTTGCTAAAGTGGGGAGTATTTCCTGTTAAAGTAAATACATTCAAAACTGTGGATGAAATATTATATACAGGTCCAGAAATTGCAAAACAGCTGCATTCCCTAAAAAAGAATGATTTGTATATAATTACCGCAGGATCACTTACCGGCATAAGTGGAAGTACTAATCTTATAAAGATTGACAAAATTTGATTGATGTCTTAAAAATTTTTCACTACTTAACAGAATCCTTTAATCAACTTTCTATTGTCATCTCGAATTGATAAAATTTTCTGAAATTAGTTTCTTGCTTATAATATTCACATGACAAAAACGGAGAAAAAAGCAATTTTAGGTATCATTGTTATGACTCTTGTTTGGGGAGGAACCTTCCCTCTAATAAAAATTCTTCTCAACTACATATCACCTGCGATACTTCTTATGTATCGATTTTTTTTCTCAGCACTTTTAGCCATTCCCTTTTTTATAAAAAAATTTAGGAAGAATAAAAAAAATCTTTTAAAAATAATAATATTAGGAATCATTTTATACATTGCTTACCTAACTCAAACAATAGGACTTGAATATACTACTTCCTCTAAAAGTGCTTTCATTACAGGTTTATATATTATTTTTACACCTATCTTTGCACTATTCTTTATCCGTGAGAAACTTACGCGTAAGCTCGGTATTTCACTTATTTTCGCAATAACTGGTCTAGCGCTACTGGCAAATATTTCTTTAAAAAGTTTCAATTTAAATTTCGGTGATTTTATTACCATAATCTCCGCAATAACTTTTTCTCTACAAATTGTCCTCACAAATATATATGCACAAGAAACGGATATCATCTTTATTGCTGCAACTCAGATGATTGTGATGTTCCTTGTAGGCCTCCCTTTCAATGGAAATTTTTTACAGATATCGTTGAGCCCCCTGATACTTTTAAGCCTCATATTTTTAGGGAGTTTTGCGGGATTTATTGCTATTCTCGCCGAAACATACAGCCTGAAATATTTAGATCCAGATAGAGCAGTAATTCTGTTTACACTTGAACCAATATTTGCAGGTATTTTTTCATTTATCTTGCTTCACGAGAGATTGTCAAAAGGTGGAATCCTTGGAGTTTTTCTTCTGCTCGTCGCAATGTGTCTTGCTGCTACAAGCAAGGTAAAAAAAGCTACCGAGCATATAGTAACGGAATAAGCATCTCCTTATAGGAGAGTCAGTAATATTTTCCTTAAAGATTTATTCCGGCTATCTTTTCCGAACAGGAAAAACTCTTTTATAGCTGCCAGCAAGAATTAACATTTTTTGGATCGATATTCAAAATTAGCAAAGAAGAGTTCAGATATCCTACAGAAAATATGCTTAATTTTATCATTTTCACCTAATATTTATATTTTTTTGTACAAAAAGGTAAATTATAGTGTAATAAAAGCATACGGAAAAAAATCAATTTTGCCCAGAAAAATTCTTGCTTTCGTCGAGTTTTTATTAAACCATTCAATCTATTTAAGCGCAAAATTCAAGCAAATTGATATAAATGTATCTTCATGAACAAATTTTTTCGTGGCAGCTACTTTAATTTCGCGCTATAAAAAATCTTATATATTGCGGAATAATTTTGTATATTACTGACGACTATTTCGTGAGTACGAGAATTTTTTTTGCAAATTTGCGAAAGGACCCCAGGAAAAACATTTGTTTCTCTCGTTATTGACTTTTTCTGTAATATTGTTAATATTGCAGAAAACATAGAAAAGCATAAATTTTAGAAAATTTGTTAGTGGTAAAAAATTAAAAATTTGGAATATCGAAATATTTTTATTTTGATAAAATTAATTTATGATAAAATTTTTGTAAATTAAAAAATAAGCAAGGAGAAGAAGATGGTAAAAATTAATAAAGAAAAATTTATCGATGAATATATTAATGAAATGAAAAATAGAGGGTATTCAAAAATGACTGTTCGGAATGTTCACTACCTCTTAAACAATTTTATGGATCATTACGAACTCCCGGATAAAAATAATATATCGGATTACCTTTTTAATGTAGATGTTAGTAAAAACACAAAAATTACACGCTCATATATTTTACTTGCCTTTGCAAAATATATAAAAAGAAAAACCGGTATTAATTTTGATATTGGCATCCCAGGGTTAAAAAAATCAAAAAAGATGCCAGTGTATTTAACTAAAACTGAATTAGGAAAACTACTTGATGCATCAAGAAAAAATATCAGAGATTTTACAATTTTAGCATTTTTTATTCAAACGGGATTGAGAATAGATGAATTAATAAACTTACATACCAAAAATGTGGATTTGCAAGATAAGACAATAAAAGTCCATGGCAAAGGTGACAAAGAAAGAATTGTTCCTTTGTCACAGGATCTTGTAAAAATTCTTAAGACATATCTTAATGGAAGGACAGAAGGATATTTGTTTATGTCACAAAAGGGGAAACCATTTTCACCCAGTGCAATACAAAAAATGGTAAAGAGATACGCGCAAGAAGCACATTTAAAAAAGAAAATATCTCCGCATAAATTAAGACACACGTTCGCAACACTTGCACTTGAGGCAGGAGTAAATCCATTTACATTGAAGGAACTTCTCGGTCATAGTTCTTTAAACACTACACTCATCTACACTCATATTACCCCGGAAATATCGAGAGACGCAGTAAAACGTGTAGCCGAAATAACTAAAGAGATATTTGAAAAAAAGTAATTTTACCATCTGACCTTCTGCTGTTAGTTGATTTTCTTACTTCGGAAATATGACCTTATCATAGCAACTCTCAACCTACTCTAGAAGAAATCCAGGAGGCGTTTGAAAAAGGAGTTTACAACAATAGTACCTCCTGCAAAACTTTTTGGATCGTCCTAGACAATGATAAATGCATTGGCTTAATTCGTTTGTTCGACTTGCAGGATAGTACTCCTTTATTTGATATCCGAATTCTTAGTATCTATCGAGGCAAGGGAATTGGTAAACGAGCAATAAATTGGTTCACCCATTATATATTCACAACCTGGTGGCCCAACAAACATCGAATTGAAGATTACACACGACAAGATAATCTGGCAATGAGACGAGTATTTCAAAAATGCGGCTATGTGAAATAAGCTTGTCACCGTAAGGCCTGGCCATCACGAGATGGAAACTACCTTGATGCTGTCGGCTATGGGATTTTAAGAGAAGATTGGAAACAAAAAAAAGTAACACCAAACAACCGGGATAATTGAAGTTTTTAGCACTTTGCTCTATCAAACGATGAGATTAATAGTAAATGCAAGATTCTGCAAAATTTCTCTTTTCGCAGTTAGAATATAGTAATAATTTTTAACCTGATAAACCCCCTCTTTAAGTCGCTGGGACTCAACATGCAAAATCCAATTTATATTATCAAGAATATTCCTTTTAATAGAAAGTGTTGTATCAATTAAAAGTATAAAACTGTCCGGTTTAAAATAATTTACTCTATCAAAAATAGATTTGAGTTCTGCTACCGAGATATTATTTGGAGGACTTTCTTTGCATTCGATCATCACTAATTTTGTGCCTATCCTTGCCAGAACATCAATATCTCCACCGGGCCCAAGATTTTTCAATTTAACATTTGTTATGGTTTCAAGGTCAAGTTCTTCATGCAGATATTCTCCAATGAACCATTCAAGGATAGCACCCATATCACCAAGAGAAAATTGCGTGACTAAGAATTTGTTCTTTTTTTGAATAATACCCAGAGTTTCGATCTTTGCAATATAATTTTTTGCAACTTCTCCCCACTTCTCTTGAATTAACTCTTTTTCCTTTTCTCCAATTTTTTTAATAAACAAGACGTCTCGCAAAACCCTTCTAAAATAATAACTTTTCAATAGAGAATAAAAAAGATTCTGATCTCTCTTTTCTATAAGATCAAAAGTTTCTCGTTTGCGGATAACCTTAAAACCCCTCAACAAGAGAAGCTTGTCAATAGAAAATGGAAGATAATCCTTTAGTGTATCTTCGAGATAAGAAATTCTTTTTTTTAAAAGCTTGATTTGGAACTCAAGTGCTTGTATTTTATCAAAATCCATAATAATTTTCTGCTTTACCTCTTTTTGTTTTTTTTATAATCATCGCAGCAAGAAAACCAAATACAAATCCTCCTACATGTGCCCAGAAAGCAACACCAGCCGCAGCTCCAAATGTTGTAAAGGCCGACGAAAGTTGCATAAGAAACCACACAATCAAAAAGAGAGAGGCAGGTACTTCGATAAATGTGATAAAAAAGAAAATAAAAACAAGTGTTTTAACTCTAGATCGCGGAAAAAGATAAAAATATGCCCCCATTATCGCTGCAATAGCACCACTTGCGCCAATAATTGGCACTTTCGAGATAGGATTCATTGCTACTTGGGTAAGTGATGCTACAGCGCCGCCCAATAAATAAAAAATAACAAATCCTTTTGTTCCAAGATAATCCTCTACATTATTTCCAAAAATCCAAAAATACCATAAGTTACCAATGATATGTACAAAACCACCATGAAGGAATATTGAAGTAAAAATGGTTAACCATGCCGGTCGAAGCGACGGCACAATGTAATTGCCAGTTGTTAATTGATATGGAATAAGACCATAACGCAAATAAAAATTATTTAGTACAAGTTCGGAATTGTTCGCAGTTGCTGACAGAAAAAGCATTCCTAAAAATATAAGAATGTTAATTGCTATAATTATAAGCGTAGCTACAGGAAATACACTAATTTCTTGTGTATCTCTGAGAGGTATCACTAATTACAACACCTCAACCCGAGCTCCGGTAAGTGCTGTTCCACAGGGACAATGCCTTTCTTGCGGGATTTTCTCGATCATACTCTTTAGTATAGTCACAAGTTTGGAATTATTTTCGGCAAATTTTTTAACAACCATCTCTTGCGTTACTGGTTCAACATTACCACCAGCAACAACGCCAACATCATAATCTGTAACGACTGCAATGTTTACATAGCACATCTCAAGCTCGCGAGCAAGTACTACCTCCGGATACTGTGTCATATTAATAATGTCCCATCCCATTTTCGTAAACCATTCACTCTCTGCTCTTGTCGAAAATCTTGGACCTTGTATAATCACAACTGTACCTGTTGGATGAAAAGACAGTTTCATTTCGCTCATCACATCTACAGCAATTTTTCGAAGCTCAGGGCAATAAGGTTCTGCAAAACTAACATGCACTGTAATTGGTCCTTCGTAAAATGTACAATCTCTTCCAGAAGTTCTATCCACAAATTGACTGGTTATGACAAAGTCACCTACTTTCACATTTGGCTGTAAACTTCCTACCGCTGTTGGTGCAATAATTCTTTCGACACCTAACGATTTCATTGCCCAGAGATTCGCTTTATACGGAATTTTGTGTGGAGGATACTGATGTAACTTACCATGTCTCGGTAGAAAAGCAATTTTTTTATCATTGTATTTGCCAATTGCGATGCGATCCGATGGAGGACCATACGGTGTTTCGATTTTTATCTCTTCTACATCATTTAAAAAAGAATAAAACCCTGAACCCCCAAATACGCCTATTTCTGCCTTTTTTGCCATTCCTTCCTCCTTCTCATTTCTCATTATTTTAATGATATAAAATTTCTCTTTTAACTTTATTATACAATTTTTTTGCTTAATTGCTACTTTTCAAATTGAATTCTCAAGAATGTATTCGAAATTGTATTGCTATCAATTAAAATACATAATAAATGGCTAAAATGAAAGTAAAGAATTAAAAGAAAACAATTAAATTTTAAGAAAATCATTAAATGAATTTCGCACAGAAAACTGAATGAGACAATACAACGTTATATATAGAAAAAAATTTAGCGATAGTAAAAGAAGATATAATCAAGTTCTTATCTTTAACATTTTTTCTTGATTAAGTCCATATTTTTATGTTCATTATATTCGAGTTGAATGGTAGTATGTGAAATCCCATATTTAGTTTGTACTAACCGTTCTATCTGCTTTCTTATTTCTTTAGTCTCACTCATCAACATATCATCAATACAAATGTGTCCTTCAAACAATAATTGTCGATCAGAAAGCATCCAAAGGTGAACATGATGTAATCTCTTTACATGTTTAATAGATTCAATATCTGTCTTAAGTTGATTCAAATTAATACCTTCAGGGGCACATTCCATAAGAATAGTGGTAGTTTCTTTTATAACCTTAAAGCCTTCTTTAAAGATGAAGCAAGCAATTAAAATAGCAATGAGCGGATCGACCCAATAAACCTTAAAGAAATGCATAAGAAGACCCCCGACAACCACTCCAATGGAAGAAAAAGCATCAGACAAAAGGTGTAAATATACACTTCTGATATTAAGACTGTGCTTCGCAGATTTATGTAGTAGAAAAACAGATATCCAATTTGCAGTTAGTCCTATTAATGCAACCCATATCATTATAGAGCTTTTAATGGGCTCCGGTGAAAAAAACCTTTTATACGCTTCAAATAGAAGAAAGATAGCAATTCCAAGCAAAAGACTTGCGTTAAAAATTGCAGAAAGGATTTCGGCCCTGTTATACCCAAAGGTAAACCTCTCCGTGTGTTCTTTGTGGGAGAGTTTAAGCGTCCATAGTGTCAAAATGCCTGAAATTGTATCTGATAAGTTATGAAGGCCATCGGATATTAGAGCAAGACTTCCTGAAATTACCCCACCTACTATTTCTGTAACTGTTATTATTGTATTCATAATCACGCTAATTACAACATTTCTCTCTGAGATCTCACTTTGCTTAGTATCCATTTAACATCGCTCCTTTTAAAATACCCATTTCAATAATTAATTATATCATCAATAGTATATGGGGTTAATTCGTTTTACAAAAGAAAATAGCCCCACTAGAAGCGGGGCTATAAATATCAATTCAGTTTTGTGTTACAGTTCAATACCTGATTCTTCAAGTTTTAAAAGCCGATCCCATTCTTCATCAATCATTTTTTGCATCTTCTCTATTACATGTTTATTTTCAGCTCTAAACAAGTGCTTGAATCGTCCCTGTCCCTTGAGGAATTCCTCAATAGGTTTTCTGTTCTTCGGTTTATAATTAACATGAACTTTCCCATTTTCCACTTCATACAGTGGCCAAAAATTTGTTTCAACTGCTAATTTTGAACAAGACATTGTAAGCGCAGGATCAAATTTCCAATTTGTAGTGCAAGGCTGAAGAACCGCAAGGAAAGCAGGTCCACCCGCTTCAAAACCTTTCTTTGCCTTGTTATATAAATCTATAATATTATGATTTGCTGCCTGAGCAGCATAAGGGATTCTATGTGCAGCAGCAATTTCAACAATGTTTTTCCGCCACTGAGGCTTGCCAAAGCTTTTTGAACCAGCTGGCACTGTTGTTGTATTTGCTCCATACGGCGTTGCAGCACTCCGCTGGTTACCCGTATTCATATAACCTTCGTTGTCGTATACGACATACATAAAATTATGACCTCTCTCTAATGCTCCGGAAAGAGCCTGAAATCCTATGTCATATGTACCGCCATCACCACCAAATGCCAGAATATTTACATCCTTGTCAATTTTTCCTCTCTTCCTTAAAGATTTATACGCTGTCTCTATTCCGCTTGCTACCGCCGCCGCATTCTCAAATGTGACATGTATCCACGGTACTTTCCAGGCAGAGTAAGGATAAATTGTTGTAACAACTTCTAAACATCCTGTTGCGTTGGCAATAATAACAGGTTTATCAGATGCAGCAAGTATGGTTCTTACTATAGCGCTAATGCCACATCCTGAACACATTCTATGTCCGGGAGCAAGTCCAATAGGTTTTGATACTATTTCTTGTAACGTTGTCATTTCATTACCCCCTTAGCCCAATGTATTTTTCTACTTCAGAGTTTACATCTCCCGAAAGTAGCTCGTTGAATGCTTTTTCAATATCGCTTTTAAATATGTCCTTTCCACCGAGGCCAAAGACATAGCTCTGAAGTTTTGGCCTTTTGTCCAGTTCAAAGAGAGCATTTTTGATTTCAGCATAAACAGGTGCATAAGCACCAAAAGCCATTGAACGGTCCAACACACCAATTACAGGTATACCTTTCAGCACTTTCCTTATCTCTTTATACGGAAAAGGCCTAAATAGCTTTGGTTTTAGCAATCCAACTTTTTTGCCTTCTGCTCGCATTTTATCTACAGTATCTTTGGCAGTACCAGCTGTAGACGAAAGAACTACTATTGCAGCATCTGCATCATCCAATTTGTATGATTCAAAATATGGATATTCTTTGCCAGTAATTTTGGAGAGCTCTTTTCCCATCTCTAGATAAATTTTCTTTACGTGTCTCATTGCCTCTTCCTGCTGTCTTTTAATTTCAAAGTAGTAATCAGGTAAAGCAAGTGGACCGATTGTATATGGATGCTCCACATCAAGTAAAAATCTGTCTGGTTTCCTTGTCCCTACAAATACCCTGACCTTATCATCATCAAATATTTCAACATTTTCTACGCTGTGACCAGTTATAAAACCATCCTGCATAACCATTGCAGGAAGTAATATGTCGGGGTGCTCTGCGAGTCGAATTGCTAACAGCATATTTTCGTATGCCTCTTGACCGTTTTCAGAAAATATTTGTATCCATCCAATTGTTGTTGCGCCCATAGTATCAGAATGATCACAATGAATATTAATTGGTGCAGATAATGCTCTATTTACAATAGGCATTACAATGGGCAATCTTAATCCTGGAACTGCCGCCACTACTTCCCACATCAGCGCCAGTCCTTGAGATGACGTTGCACACATTGCTCTTGCTCCTGCAGCAGCTGCTCCTACAGTTGCTGACATTGCGGAATGCTCAGATTCTACAGGTATTGTTTCTGTATCGACAATACCATTTGCAACATATTGCGCAAAGAATTCAACAATTGGAGTTTGGGGAGTAATAGGATAAGCTACAACTACATCAGGGTTAATCTGCCGCATTGCCTCAGCGACAGCTTGTGTTCCCGATAATGGTTTCCAAGTACTCATTTTTTTCACCTTCTTATTCTGAATCTGAAGAAGTGGCTTCTTCTTCTCTTATCATTTCAATCGCATGTGTAGGGCACTCATGGGCACAAATTCCACAACCTTTACAGAAATCAAAATCTGCCTCGAGTCTTACAGTACCTTTATAAATTCTTCCATTAAAGCCTTTTACACCTTCTTCAGACTTAACTATTGAAATGGCCATATCAGGACAGTATGCAACACAAAACATGCAATGTGTGCATTTGTCAGGATCCCAAACAGGTCGTGAAGTTCTCCATGATCCTGTTTTATATTCAAGCGAAGATGCTGGTGGAAGATCAGCTCCGCGCATAAGATCTTTCCATCCTTTTTTCTCTGTCATTTTGCTATCTCCTCCCATGCTTTTCTTAGACCCTCTAGATTTTTTTTGACCTTCTCCTCTCCTAAAGTTGCAAGGAAATGTTCTCTTATCACATCTCCAACCGATTCAATCGACACAACGTCAGTAACCTTTATCAATGCCCCAAGCATAGGGACATTCGGTGCATCAATGCCCAACAATTTCAGTGAAATGCCAGTTGCATCAAGCGTATAAATTTTACCATTAAAACCCGTAATCTTTTTTATTTCTTCGACAGATTTTGTAGTATTTACAATAAGTATTCCGTGTTTTTCACAAAGTCCCTGTGCAACAGGAACACTTCCTGCAATACCCTGGTCAAATACAAGCACTGCATCAGGATTAACAATTGGTTCATGCGTTCTAAGTTGTTTATCAGATATTCTTGTGTACGAAACTGTTGGCGCACCTCTTCTTTCTGATCCATACTCAGGAAACGATTGAATCCATTTCCCAAGTTTAAATGCAGACTCTGCAAGAAGTTGAGATCCAGACTTTGCCCCTTGACCAGCTCTTGCATGCATTCTTACCTCATAGATTTCCTTCACGTTGGCCTCCCAAACTTAAAACTAAATAGTTTCCCAGGGAGGATTCCTCCCTGGGACTGTAACATTTGAAATAAAAAGATTTTATGCTATTTCTTCTATTTGGATACACTGTACCGGACAATTTTCTGCAGCATCTTTGTTGCAATCTGCATCTGATTCAGCAGAAATGGGAGCTGCTTTCCCATCATCATCCATTATCCAATTCTCCGGGCAGATTGAAGCACATACGCCACATCCGATGCAAGCTTCTGTGTCGGTTGTAGCTTTATATTTTGCCATTTTTCACCTCCATATTCGTATTATAAAAAAATTTTAGGTATTTGCAATGTATTTACTAAAGATTTTCCTGTTTTCTTCATGGCTCAATGAGAAGCATGGCAGAAAGAAACAACAAAGGAATAAAAATAATTCCACTATACTGCTCTATTGTAAATATGCCAATTGCCCGTAAAGTCCAGACATTAAAAAATGCGAAAAGGGACAACGACCCAAAAGTAAATAAAAAAATTCGATTTATTACAGAGGCACCATTTCTTCCTTTTTCAATATTATGATGAATGAGGGAAATTATACAACTATTTTATTTTTTTCAAAACGTTGTATAGTAAATTTGCTATAAAAAGTTTGTTTATGGAGGCAGTGTGTTATGAATATTGTTCTGCGAAATAGAAGTTGCACTGGTCATTTCAACGACTACATACTTTCAGCGTATCTTTATCAATATGCTTGGTTCTCAAATCATTTCAACAACAATTCTTTACGTTACCATCTCTGCTATTATTGTTCAATTAGACCAAAAATGGCGTTCCCAAAAAATACAGGAGTAAAAGCAGCTAACATATGACATTAAAACTTGCAGCAGGAATCATATTTATAACAGTCTATTTACTTCTTATTCTGTTCCCAAAGAAAAGGCACCACATCGCTATTATAGGTGCGGTTATCTTTATTGTTTTAAGCATTGTGCCGTTAACGTCTGTTGCACTAATAATAAATTGGAATGTATTGGGGATTCTCTTAGGTACAATGGGAGTTGTAACACTTCTTATAGAATCACACATCCCTTCCCTTTTAGGAGATGTCGTTATTGATAAAGTGCCAAATGTAAAAATGGCGATTTTTGCACTTGCTCTATTTGCTGGTTTCATATCTGCGTTTACAGAAAATGTATCAACCCTTCTTCTCGTTGCACCTGTTGCATTTTCTATTTGCGAAAGAATCGGCATTTCACCTGTACCTGCAATTATCTCCATTGCTGTTACTTCAAATCTTCAGGGTGCTGCAACGCTTGTAGGTGACCCAACTTCAATGCTTCTTGCAGGGTATGCACATATGAATTTCCTGGATTTCTTCTGGTATAATCATCATTTAAGCATTGCGATTCCTACTGAAATTGCCGCACTTGCTGCTTCTCTGGTTTTACTTTATATTTTTAGGAAAGAAACCCATCCGATTCATCTTGAAGAAAAAACTGTTGTAACCGATTGGTTCCCAGGATACCTTGCCCTTTCTATGCTTGGTGCACTTATCCTGGCTTCATTTCTTCCGTTTAAAAACATTAATGGATTTATATGCGTAATATTTCTCGCTATCGGTACAATGAGGGAAATCTTTGTGAAAAAATACTTTATGATAAAAAAGGTAGTTAAAGAAATAGATTGGGATACGATACTTCTTCTTACTGGCTTATTTATTATAGTGCAAGGATTGGTAAATACCCAGATAGTGCAGGATATAGCACACTTTATGACAAATCTATCCAAAGGAAACATCTTTCTAGGGTATACAATTATCGTATGGGGATCTGTTCTTGCATCAGCATTTATTGATAATATCCCATATGTAATCACTATGCTTCCCATTGTGGGAACAATGTCAGTTATGCTTAAGGCGCCCCCGGAGCTTTTTCTTTTCGGACTCTTAATCGGCGCGACTCTTGGAGGTAATATTACTCCAATTGGTGCATCCACTAATATCGCAGCAACTGGTCTGCTACGAAAGAAAGGACACTCAGTAAGTTTTAAAGAGTTTGCTTCAATAGGTTTACCTTTTACTATTACTGCAGTTACTGCTGCATATATTACTTTATACCTTATCATGCTTCCATTTATGCGCTAAAAGTACTAACATGATTGACAAAAAATAGCATCTACGTATATTTATGTTATGAGGAAATTCATATTATGAAAAAACGTTCGATCAATGCCGTTACTATCTTTTTAATTGCTCTAATTATTTATCTCTCGGTTGAAGTAATAATAACAACACGGTACTACTTAGATAACAGAAAAAATGTATTAGATTTGCAGCAAACAATTGAAAAACTTGAAAATGAAAATGAATTTCTTCAAAATGAGGTTATAATTTGCACAGAAGAAGAATTTGTCGAAAAAGAAGCCAGAGAAAAATTGATGCTTGCAAAAGAAAATGAAACAATCGTCTATTTTAAGTGGGTTGAAAGTGAAGAAGAACCGGTAGTAAACGAAGAAACCGAAGATTTTTTTATGAATATGTGGCAAAATCTCTTGAAACTTTTCAGAAAATAAATATAGTATATAAACATATGGGGAAAGAAGAATTTACCGGAAGAGTGATTAAAATAATGCCATATGGAGCATTTATAAAATTAGACAATGGCAACATTGGACTCATCCATGTGTCGCAATTTAGCGATGTGTACGTAAAAGATGCCAGTGATTTTGTAAAAGAAGGCGAAAAAGTTGTAGTAAAGACTGTTGGGAAAACAAAAAAGAATGGTAAACTGAATCTTGCGCTTGTAAAAAAAATTGGCGAGATTGCAAAAAAACCAGAAATTAAAAACGGTCTTGATGGAAAAATTAAAAAATTCTTAAGAGAAGCGGAAAAATCAAATTCTGCAAATAATCGCAGAATTGAAAGAAAAATACATTAGGCGGCGTAGCCCAGGGGTCAGAGCATCCGGCTCATATCCGGAATGTCGAAGGTTCGAATCCTTCCGCCGCCACCAGATAACTCCTCTTAACACCTTTATTTTTGTAAAAACATCCTTGTATGACAAAATCCATTAAACAAAAAGCAGACAAAATATTTGGATTGTCAAATTAAAGGACCAACTCGAACGTCCCTGGATAAGTCAATTATAGATTCCTAATTTTTCCATTTAAAATAGTTCACTGAAGATACTGTTAGGAAAGAAATAGAACGAAATTTATTTACAAAAATATGATATTCCAATATAATCATAGAAAAATTAAAAAGGAGTAGCGCATGAAAAAAGAGAAAATTGCTTCAGAGAAGTTTAGTAATCTTGCCTATTTTGCTTTTGCACTCATTACAGCACTGGTTGGCTTTAATTGGTTTATGTGGGGGCCGCTACTGGGATCTTTTATTGAACCAACATATCATGTCTCTGGATTCCTTCTTGCTCTGTTCATAACATCAGTACCAATCATGCTTGTACTTTTATCGTATTCTACAGGTAGCCTTGCCGATACAGATGTAAAGAAAACGACTGCTCTTGCTGCACTTATAATGGCAATAACAGTTATTGTACGGCCTTTCACTATAGGAAATTTCTATGCTCTGTTAACAATCCAGATTATTTTTGCGACAAGTGCTGTTTTCTGCTTCACATCCTGGGCTCCATTTACTTACAGATTATTTAAAAAAGAAAAAGCAGCTTCTCGTGTTGCAGGCTTTACCGCCTCACTTACGCTGGGCCAAATAATTACATATCTCATCACATACCCACTAGTAAAGAAGTTTGGATTCTTTAACATATTACTTGTATATGGTGTCATTACAGCGGCTGCCTCAATTCTTTATATAGTTGTAATAAGAATGCAAGAATTTACAGAACAGGTGGAAGCACCGAAAAGACCGTCATTTGCTCAAAGCCTAAAAATTGTGCTATCCGAAAAAGCAATGACCCCGCTTATGATTATTGCTTTTCTAGATATAGGCGTTTTTGCATGGCTTGCAGGTTGGTATCCAGCAATTCTTACAAAATTCAAAGGTATCACTCCAACTGAGGCAGGAATTGTACATAGCATGATTCTCCTTGGATGTCTTATAGGGGCAATAACGGTACCTAATATAAGTCACCACATAAAGAAAGTAAAGATATTTCTTGTATCCCTCCCCATAATTTGCATAATTATGCTGCTCCTTATACCCAGACTTTCTGGGCTCGGCGCATTTGTCATAAATGGCATCATATTGGGTTTTGCGCTTTTTCCAATGTATCCATTAGGGGTACACCTTCCAAGTGCATATTCAAAAATTGGCATTGCATATGCTGGAGTTAGCAGTGGAATAGTTCTCATTGCTGCCAACCTGGGAGGTTTTATTCTGCCAGAGCTTGGAGCACTTACCCGCGGTATCACATCTGCAATCGTCCTTTTTGGAATTGTTCCTATGGCACTTATGTTCATAGCTGCACTGTTCTTTAAGGACCCGGATACATATAAATAGATGAAAAAAATTTGCGCTATATTACTTTTGCTGTTTCTTATTTTTGCATACATTCCAAAAATTTCAGGCGAAACTCTTATTTTTGACAAAAATTTTCTTATCAGCGACGAGGATTTTACCGATTTTAATAGCATGAATCACATCGAGATAAATGATTTTCTTTTCCAATATGGAACTATTCTTCCTTTTTATCAAGAAAATGGAGAAACAGCAGCGCAAATAATTTTCAATGCAGCTCAAAAATACAAAATAAATCCAAAAGTCATCATAGCCACAATACAAAAAGAGGAAAGCTTAATTGCAGCAACTACTTACAACCAGCACGCACTGGATTATGCGATGGGGTATCACAAGCCATCTACTTTTGCCACACAGGTTGATAACGGAACAAACCTTTTAAGATATGCTTTTGATATTAAAGCAAGCGAATATGGATGGGAAGTAGGTAAACCACATAAAACCCTTGATGATCCCAAATACGTTGAAAATATAATCATTCCTGAAAATGCAGCTACCGCGGCTCTATACCTCTACACTCCATATATTGGTGGTTATTACCAGGATAATGGCGTATATATTGGAGGAAACTATCTGTTTGTTAAAGTATATACTCGATGGTTTGGCGTGAGTCAAAAACTTTCCTCTAAATTTTCCGAAAAAAACATTTCTTTTTATGTGCCGGAAGAAACTGCTTCGACCTTGCCGATAAAAGTGTTTAATAATGGAGAGGTCATGTGGGGAAAGGGGTTTTCCCTTACAACAATTCTGCCTCCAAAAAATATAAATATTATTTCCTCTACGCTCGAAAATAATATAGAGAATGGAGAATTTACTACATTTTATATTCAGGTTCCACCACTAACCAATAGCATTAAAATCCATATGCAGTTACTCACAAATAATGAAGAAATTTTTGGCGAAATAGTAGAGATAGAAGTAATACCAGTAGAACTTACCACCACAATAAAAATAGATGAAGAGAGTATCAAAATATCCGTCGCAAATAAAACAGTGGATATTCCTTATTTTACACTAAAAGAAGAACTATTAGACAGCGATGGGGCAATTATTCAAGAAAAATTCATTGCGAATGGGGAAAAATTTACAAAATACCATTTAATTTCAGAAATAGATAAGACACCAAATAATATGAGTAGCTTTCAAGTCGTGTTAAAATGCATCGGGGCTAGCCAGCCAATCGAGCTAAACGCCAATATAATCCCGGTTTTATCAACTAAACCATATTCAACTGGAAAATTCCTTTTAACCATCGGGACAACCCCACAAGGAGCATCGCTTACCCTAAATAATGAAGAAACGGAATACATTACGCCACTCTCTATTTTAGTAGCACCAGGGCTTCATCGCATAGCACTCGAAAAAAATGGATTTGAAATAATAGAAAATGATATTGAAGTTGCAGAAGACACAGAAATAAATTTAGAACTTACTAAGACAGATTTTGAACCGCCAGAACTTTCGGTCAACAAATCTGAACTTGTTAATAGTACACCTATATTGGTGAAAGGGAAGGTATCGGACAACATCTCAGTAGAATCGCTTCAAATAAACTACCAAGCTGTAAATTTCGATAAGGAAGGTAATTTTTCCATTTATTATCGCCTCCAGGATGGGGAGAACAAAATACAAATCAGTTGCACCGACACAGCCGGAAATCTGACAGAAGATTCGTTTATTGTGACACTAGACAGAATACCACCAGAAATTTTATCGAGTGAAACGCCAAGAGTAACGCCAAATGTCTTTATCAAAATAAACATTCAAGCAATTGATGCAATAAATCTTTACGTAAATGAAAAACAATGTGACAACACAAAATATTCCGAGTACATAAAACTAAATATCGGGAAAAATATTATAGAGGCAATAGCAGAAGATGAAGCTGGAAATAAAATGGTAAAAAATATTGTAATAGCTTATTCGCCGCTGCCGCCAACAATATTACAACTCTTTATCGGTAAAAAATACATCTACGTCAACTCTACAAAAAAAATTATTGACACCGCCCCAATTATTAAAAACGAGCGAACCTTGCTCCCAATAAGAGCTATTATAGAATCACTTGGCGGAAAAATTTTCTATGAAGCGGAAAATAAAGAAGTTATGATATTCATAAATGGCGCAGAAATCCATCTCTTTATGGGAAGTAATATGGCAATAGTAAACGAGAAAGAAGTACAAATAGATGAAAACAAAAATGTTTACCCGATTATCATTAATTCAAGAACCTATCTGCCGCTGCGCTTTATAATAGAAAATATTGTTGGCAGTGTAGAGTGGGATGCTAATGAAAGGAAAGTCACAATAACATATCCGCTTATTTAAAATCTTTTTCTGAAAAGGATTCTACTTGATAAATATAGACTTCTAAACCATCCATTTGAAAACAATCCTCACTTAATCCTGCTTTTAAGCACAGATGTTTAAAAAATGCTTCCTTGTCAGGCAGTTCATCCCATACCTGAGGTAAAAAGGTTGCCTGGTACGGGCCTCTTCGTATAATTACGCCATCGATATTAGGACGAACCTTGTTGAGTAATTCAGCAGGAGAGGAAAATTTTAATTGTGCGGGAACAGTAAGAATCGACAATTCAATAATTACTGTAGAAAATTCTTCTCTTACAAGCGGATAAAAGCGTGGATCCCTGAATGAAGCATTAATTGCGTTGTCTATCACATCAAAAATCAGAGGACGAACAGGAGTAATCGTTCCAATGCAGCCTCTCAACTTTCCATTTATCGTGAGAGTTACAAAAGTGCCCCTGTCTTCCCAGAATTCAGGATCTGGAAAATCATCCTCTGAAACAACAATTTTTTCCTTGTGGTCCAGATAATTCCCTATGGCATCCCTTGCAACTTTCAAAAGATCTTTTTTAAGTCGCATTTTCATAATTATCACCCTTTATAGAAAACATAGGCACCATATCCCACTACCTGTGTCTTTGAACCCACAACATCTCCACTTGTTGCATAATGAAGTACTTTACTTTTCCATTTGTTTTTCTTGGCAAGATATATTACAGTAGCAATTCCAACTTTCCCACACGCCTCACAGATCGCAAGCTCTTTCAGGCTAAGTTTTTCCACAGCATCATTGCAATGACTATCAAGATCCCTTGCTGTTTCATAAGAATGGTAATGACTTAAATCGGAGCTCACAAGAAAAATAGAATTTTCAGGAGCATAATTAGCAAGAGCCGTCCCTAAATAATTGGGAGATATATCACCGGTAATAATAGGGACTATTTCAAAATGAGGTAGAGCTACCTGCAAAAATGGCAGCTGTACTTCGAGAGAATGTTCTTCAAGATGAGCTTCTAAAATAAAGTGAAAATCCTCTTTCGAAAGAAGTTTTTTTGTGGTTTTCGAGACATTAACAACCCCTAGTGGCGTCTTATAAATATCAAACAACCCGACTGATACGCCCTTGAAATAAGAATAGTGAGATGGTCCAATCAGGAAAATGGTCCAGTGTTTACTTTTATCCAGATTGTCCAACTGCCTGTAGCTGTATCCAGCAACAGGGCCAGAATATATATAGCCAGCGTGAGGAGCAATAATTGTTGTTATACAGGGAATTTGTAATAATGGTGCTGCTGCAATAAACTGCTTCACCATCATTTTTAGTTCTTCTTTGTCAGCAGGATAAAAAGCACCCGCAACTACAGCATCCCGTACCTTCATCCATTCACCCCCTTCATACAATCATTTTACACTAAATCCTCAAAAAGTCCAAAAGTAAAAGTATTAGCATTTGAAGGTATAAGACAAATAAAACTATCATGAATATTGTTTTTGTCTGCAGAAATATAAACAAAAGATTTTCATTTTTTTTTTTTTTGTAAACTTTTTGTTGTTTGGCACTCTTTTATTCCCAAGAATAAATATAGCAAGCCATGTCAGAAAAATAAAAATGATTAACCTCAAGGCCTTGAAGTTTTGATAAATAATCAAGCAACCCTATTGCTTATTCTTTTTATTTTTTTATAGTATACTTTTATAAAGTAAAATTATTAAGAGGAGGCAAAAGTATGGACAACTTTACATTTAAATTACCGACTAAAATAGTTTTTGGGAAAGGTGAGTTTGAAAAACTTGGGGAAGAAGCAAAACAGATAGGAAAAAAAGCATTAATTGTCACAGGAAAACACTTTGCTAAATCTTCAGGATTGTTAGATAAAGCCCAAAAAATGCTTAAAGAAAATGGAGTAGAATTTGCAGAATTTTGTGAAATAGAACCAAACCCGGAGAGCGATACTGTAGATAAAGGCGGAGAATTAGCACGCAAAGAAAATGTCGACTTCATTGTAGCAATTGGCGGGGGAAGTGTAATTGATGCATCAAAGGGAATTGCAACGGTTACGGTAAGTAAGCATCCTGTGTGGAACTACTGCGAAAGGCCACCAAAAGCAAAGGTGCCCGACAATGCACTGCCCATTCTTGCAGTTATAACAGTAGCCGCAACAGGCTCTGAAGCTGATGCGGGTGGAGTAATAACAAACAGTAAGACAAGAAGTAAAAGATCGTTATGGGGAGAAAGCCTGTTTCCAAAGACATCCATTGTAGACCCACTCCTGACATTGTCAGTGCCAAAAAAGCAAACTGTTGATGGTTTAATTGATATGATTATTCACATTTTCGAAAGTTATCTTTCATCTCACGCGTTATCACCCGTATCAGATCGTATCTCAGAAAGCTTAATGAAAGAGGCGATGAAGCAGGGAGAGATCACAATAAAAGACCTCCAAAATATAGATGCAAGAGAATCGCTCTCCTGGATTTCTACATTAGCTCTTTCGGGTTTTCCAAATGCAGGAAGAAGTGGAGCAATGCCAATGCATGCACTTGAACATCCGATATCCGGGCTATACAAAATTTCGCATGGAGGAGGACTTACAGCACTTCTACCATCATTTTTGTATCACACAAAAGAGATGCATTCAGATAGACTTAAATTGCTGGGAAAGTCAATTTTCTCAACAGATTCTCCCACGAAAACCATTGAGCGCCTTGTCCATTGGATGAAAAAGATTGACGCATTTACCTCGCTTAAGAAACTTGGTATAAAGAAAGAAAGCATAGAAAAATTTACACTTATGGCAATAGAGGACGCAAATGCAAATGGCATTGTACATGCAAGAGAACCTCTTACAAAAGAAAAAATCATGCAGATTTACGAAACAGCATACAATTATAAAGATTTATTCCGAAAGGTATAATGAATAGAAAAGAGTAAAAAGTAACCCTGGCAAGTCATATCTTGTCTCTTGTAACAAATAATTTATTTCTATCCAAACTTAATTCTGACCACTCATTAGATTTATCCATACAATCCAAAACTCCTATCCATTTTCCAAATATCTTTCGGCCGAAAATTGGAAGTGTTATCTATTTTTAATATCTTCCGCAACATGTATTTTTTTATTAATCGCACTCTGTAATTAAACCTGCAGTGTCTTTGCGTTAATAGCTACAATAACTGTGCTCAAAGACATAAGGATTGCGCCAACAGCCGGGGATAAAATAAATCCAAAACTATAGAGAATACCAGCTGCCAGTGGAATGGCAATAACATTGTAACCAGCTGCCCACCAGAGATTCTGTACCATTTTTGAATATGTGGATCTCGAGAGTTCAATGGCTTTAGCAACGTCCCTTGGGTCATTCTTTACAAGAACTATATCCGCAGATTCTACCGCAACATCAGTGCCTGCACCTATGGCAATGCCGACATCTGCTGCAACAAGGGCAGGTGCATCATTTACCCCGTCTCCTACCATTCCGACCTTTAACCCCTTTTGTTTTAGTTCTTCAATTTTTTTCTGTTTCTCCTGTGGTAAAACTTCTGCAAAATAAGTATCAAGTGACAGTTCATCCGCAACCCACTGTGCCGCCTTTTTGTTGTCTCCTGTCAGCATTGCACATTTGATGCCCATCTGTTTTAATTTTCTTATAGCCTCAATTGATTCTTCTCTTATCTCGTCTGCAAGCCCAATAACTCCAAGCAACTTTGTGTTTGAAAGAATAGTTACAATGGTCTTGCCCTGCGAAAACAATTTTTTAACCCTTTCGTCTTTTATTTTTCCATATTCATCTTCAAACGCTGCAATGCTGAGGAGTTGTATATCTTCTTCATTCAGCTTTGCATGAACGCCTTTACCTGGGATTGCCCTAAAGTTCTTAGGCTCTTCAAAATTTACACCCATTTTTTTTGCCTTGTTTATAATTGCTTTTCCGATAGGATGCTCTGAATTTAATTCAAGCGATGCAGCTTTTGTAAGAATATCGTTCATTTCAGCTTCTCTTATGGGGATAATATCTGTTACGGCAAATTTTCCCTTAGTTAAAGTACCTGTTTTATCAAATACAACCATATTCAAATTCCTTGCATTTTCAAATGCACTCCTATCGCGTATTAAAAGTCCGTTTTTTGCACCTATTGAGGTAGAAATCGCAACAACAAGCGGAACGGCAAGCCCGAGAGCGTGCGGACAGGTAATAACCATTACTGTTACAGTTCTCTCGAGTGAAAAGAGAATTGTCTTCCCAAATGCTAACCAGATTACCAATGTAATCGCACCTGCAGCAATAGCGATGATGGTGAGCCAAAATGCCGCTCGATCTGCTAAATTTTGTGTATGCGATTTACTTTTCTGAGCTTTTCTTACCAAATCAATAACCTGAAATAAGTAAGTTTTGTTGCCAACCTTTTTTATCTGAACTTTAATTGCGCCATCCTCGTTAATAGAAGCACCAATCACGCTATCTCCTTTTTTCTTTTGAATGGGAAGCGATTCCCCTGTGAGCAATGACTCGTTAACAGAAGTAAAACCCTCAATAATAATACCGTCAGATGGAATCTTTTCTCCGGGCTTCACGAGTACAATATCTTGGACTTTCAAATTACTCAGAGGAACGTCTGTTACATCTCCGTCATCTTTAATGAGGTGAGCTTTGGACGGAAGTAATTTAACAAGTTCTTCAAGAGCCATCGAAGCCCCCATTACCGACTTCATTTCAATAAAATGTCCGATAAGCATAATATCAATTAGTGTAGCAAGCTCCCAGAAGAATACTTTTCCTGGTAGCCCGAAAACGACCAAACTACTGTATGCATAGGCGACAGATATAGCAAGAGATATAAGTGTCATCATTCCCGGTGTTTTCTTTTTTATTTCTGAAATAAATCCTTTAAAAAACGGGGTGCCCCCATAGAAAAATATTATAGAAGATAGCAGAAAAGAGATATAAATCGAACCAGAAAGTGTAATTTTAAAGTGGAAAATATTTTGGACAGTTTCAGAGAATAAGAGAACCGGAATCGTCAATATTAGTGAGACATAAAACCTTTTTTTAAAGTCTATAAGCATCATCATATGATGATGCGACATACTGGAATTATGTTTTTTCATACCAATGTTGTGAAATTTTTTACTTCTTTCCACATCGCACAGTGGATACTTCGCTTTTGAAATGTATTATTCATATAAATTCCCTCCATATTCTTTACTAAGATTTCCCTTTTACAAGATAATCTATAACTGTTTCAAGCTCATCTATTTTTTCTTCTGCATTTCCTTCTTTAATTGCATCCTTTACACAAGTTTCTAAATGTTTTTTAAGAACTTGAAGATTAATCTTCTTCAGAATTGCGTTTACAGCAAGAATTTGTTTTGAGACATCAATACAATATTCATCATTCCTTATCATCTTTTCTATTCCTTTGAGGTGCCCTTCGGCGGTTAAAAGTAAATTCAACACATCCTTGTGCTTTGGTACTTTTTTCTCTTTAACTTTCATTCTTTTATTAGACCTCCTGCAAACTTTTACAGCAACTCTTTTTTCATTCTTTCAAATTCATCCTTGTTTATTTCGCCGGATACATACCTTTCTTTCAGCTTGAAAAGTAACTCATCTTTACGGTCACTATCTCTTCTGTTATTACTGGAAGCAGGATTTACAATTAATTTTAAGAAATATACTATGCCAGCAATAATTAGACCAAACATAACTATTCCCCATACCCACATAAATGTGAAAAAACCTCTAACAAAAAACCACGGTCCAAAAAATCCTTCATGCATCATAACTTTCACCTCCTTTGTATTTCCCACCCCACCTGGGGTGGGATTATTTAATTATAACAATTTCCCCTTTTCTGTCAAGAGGTAAAATCTAAAGATGATTTCCAAGCATACAATGCATATACCATCAAGAAAAATGTATTAGGTGCAAAACTTAATCTTTTTCCATTTTAGAAAAAATGGCCTATACTAATTTTAGAAAGGAAGGGTGAAAATGAAGGCACAATTGGAATGTATTCCCTGCATGATGAGTCAAGCACTCCGTGCAGCAAAGGCAGCAACCAGTGACAAAAAACTTATAAGAGAAATATTAAATAGAGTGGGAAAAGAAATAAAAAACATCCAACTTGAAAAAAGTACCCCTCCTGAAGCAGCTATTCCTGTCTATCAAATTGTAATGGATGTGACAGGAGTTAAAAACCCGTACAAAAATATAAAACAAGAACATATAAGAGAGGCTCTCACCTTATATTCTTCAATGATAAAAAGGGTACGGGAGAGTAAAAACCCTTTAAAGGAGGCCGTGAAGATTGCCATAGCTGGAAATGCAATAGATTTGGGAAGCACTAAAGATAAAATAGACATTACAAAAGAATTCAAAAGAATCGAAAGTACTCCTTTCCATCTAAATGCATTCAAAACCTTCAAGGAAAAAGTAGAGAAAGAAAAGGAAATTTTATACCTTGCTGACAATGCTGGAGAAACAGTCTTTGATAGGCCTTTAATTGAACTGCTAAAAGAAAGTGATAAAAAAATTTATTATGCGGTAAAAGAAAAACCAATCATTAACGATGCGACACACCTTGACGCAGAACTTTCAAATATTAAAGCTGAAATTATTTCTACAGGTTCAGGAATTGCAGGAACAATTTTAAAATATTGTTCTAAAGAATTTATAAATTTTTTCCACAATGCTCCACTTATCATAGCGAAAGGTCAAGGCAATTACGAATCATTATCTGATGACAAGGCTCCTATTTTCTTTCTATTTAAAGCAAAGTGCAAGCCAATTGCCAGAGAAACAGGATTTAAGGTCGGAACAATGCTTCTTATGAGGTCGAGATATTTTAAATAAGCGGATATTAACTCAAGATTTCAGTTTACCCCGCGCATCTGAATCAGCAAACAGTAAAAACACAGTTTAAGTTTATGGAGAAACTTAAACTGTTTACCTTAAGTCTCGTACAATATATGTAACTCATACAAATACTTGAAAAATTTCATTTTTTTGATATATTCCCTTATAATTAATTTGAAAGGAATAAAAAAGGAGGTGGAAATTCGTAAAAAAATAATGAAAAATAAGTAAAAAAATCAAAAAAGGAGGAAGAAGAATGAAAAAAATTTTAGTACTTTTACTTGTAGGAATGTTTGTAACAGTGGCTTTTGCTGGATGTAAAACAGCAGAAGAAACTCCTGTGACACTTGTATTTGCAAAAGGGGACGCAGTAAGATTGGATCCGGCTGATGTAACAGATGGGGAATCCATTACTGTAATGGATAATATATTCGAAGGACTTGTTAAGTACAAACCAGGCACTACAGAAGTCGAACCAAACCTTGCAACAAGCTGGGACCCTTCATCTGATGGATTAGAGTGGACATTTTACCTAAGAAAAGATGTAAAATTCCATGACGGAACTCCATTTAATGCAGACGCAGTTGTTTTCTCTTACGAAAGACAGCGCGACGAAAACCATCCTTTCCATAAATATGGACAATGGGAATACTGGGGATGGTGTTTTGGTGAGATCGCAAAGACCGAAAAGGTAGATGATTACACTGTCAAAATTACCCTTGACACGCCATTTGCTCCGTTTATTAGCACAATGGCTATGTTCACAATGTTTGTAGTAAGCCCTACAAGCGCCAATGAATTGGGAGAGCAATGGTTTACTCATCCTGTTGGCACAGGACCATTTACATTCGTTGAATGGGTAAAAGGCGATCACATTACGCTAGAAAAAAATCCTGATTACTGGGGAGAAAAAGCAAAAATTGATAAACTTATATTTAGGGTAATTGATGACCCGTCTGCCCGTCTTCTTGCACTCACCAAAGGAGAGGTTCAGGGAATGGAATTTCCAAATCCTGATGATTTAGACAATATAAACAGCAACCCTGATCTTCAGGTTCTCAGTAAACCGGGTTTAAGTATTGGATATCTTGCAATGAATATGGGAGAAGACACACCAGGATATCAAGAAGAGTTTGGAGATGTGAGAGTCAGACAAGCAATAGCTCATGCAATCAACAAACAAGATATAATTGACTATTTATACAAAGGGACTGCTATTGTGGCAAAAAATCCTATTCCACCGACCCTTTGGGGATACAATGATGATATACAAGATTATGAATACAATCCAGAAAAAGCAAGAGAGCTTCTCGCAGAAGCAGGCTATCCAGATGGCTTTAAAACAAACCTTTGGGCAATGCCTGTTTCTCGGCCATACATGTTTGATCCAACAAAAATCGCAACAGCAATTCAGGCAGATTTAAGCGCTGTTGGAATCGATGCAGAAATAGTAACGTATGATTGGGGTACTTACCTTGACAAAACAGAAGCTGGAGAACATGCAATGTGTTTACTGGGCTGGACAGGAGATTATGCAGATCCGGATAATTTCTTATATGTACTGCTTGACCCAGATTCAGCAACAGTAGGATCCGCTGGAAACGTAGCATTTTATCGAAATCCTGAGGTTCACCTACTGAATATGGAGGCAGTAACTTCAGTTGATCGTGCAAAAAGAACAGAACTTTATAAACAAGTTCAGGTTCTTGTCCATGAGGATGTACCATGGGTTACACTTGCTCATGCAAACCAAATCCTTGTATTTAGAAACAATGTCAAAGGATTTGTCTTATACCCAACAGGTGATTATCACTTTGATGCAACATATTTTGAAGGAGAAGGATAACACCGACTAATACAAAAAGGGGAGGATTCTCTTCCCCTTTTTGCCAAAACATAAAAAATGAAAAATTATATTCTAAGGAGAATTTTAAACCTATTTTTTGTTTTGTTTTTGGTTTCTGTTATTATTTTCTTGCTGCTAAGACTTGCTCCTGGAGATCCCGCAAAAGTTATAGCAGGAGAACATGCATCAAAGGAAATAATTGAAGAAATAAGAATAAGATTGGGTTTAGACAAGCCTCTTATTACACAGTACTTTATTTGGTTTAAACAGATACTACAGGGGAATCTTGGCACATCAATTCAATCCCGTGACTCTATTATGAAAGAGTTACTGCTAAGATTTCCAAATACATTTGAATTATCGGTTTTTGCAATGATTTTTGCCGGAATAATAGGCTTCCCCGCAGGAATTATATCTGCCGTACGAAGATATTCATTCCTTGATTATGTCAGCATGTTCATCGCACTATTAGGTGTTTCCATGCCAGTATTCTGGCTCGGTATTATGCTTATGATGATATTTGGTGTAAAACTCGACTGGCTACCAATCGGAGGACGGTTAAGCGTCTACATTCCACTAAAACACATCACACACTTCTACCTGATAGATAGTCTAATCACCCTCAACGGCCGTGCATTTTTCGATACGTTAAAACATCTTATTCTTCCATCTATTGCGCTGGGAACAATACCTATGGCATTCTTAGCAAGAATTACACGTTCCAGCATGTTGGATGTCTTACATCAAGATTATATACGAACCGCAAAATCAAAAGGACTGCCTCAAAACACAGTTATTCGAAAACATGCTTTAAAAAATGCCATGATACCAATCTTGACGACGACAGGTACAACATTCGCACTGCTTATGGGAGGTGCAATTCTCACAGAAACTGTATTCTCATGGCCTGGCATTGGCACATACGTAGTGCAAGCTGTATACGCAAGAGACTATCCAGTAGTACAAGGTTCCGTCTTATTTATTGCCTTTTTGGTTACTGCTACCAGCTTAATTGTTGATATACTTTACGCATACTTAGACCCAAGAATTCACTATCAATAGGGAGGAAATTATTAGATGCACCACTATTCCGTACTGTATGATGCAATAAGGTATTTAAAGAAAAATAAAGGAGCAATGTTAGGGCTACTTTTAATTGTCGCATTTATTCTAATGGCAATTTTTGCGCCTCACATAGCCCCTCACAATCCAATTGAACAAAGTCTAAAAAACAATTTAAAACCTGGTATTTGGGCTAATAATCCGACAAATATCCTGGGTACAGATGAATTTGGCAGAGATTTACTCAGCCGAATTATATATGGTACAAGAATATCTTTAAGTGTTGGCCTTATTGCCGTGTTTATCGGTATGTTACTTGGTGGCTCAGCGGGCATCATTGCTGGTTTTTTCGGTGGAAAGGTTGACGAAATTATTATGAGAATTGTGGACATAATGTTTTCTCTACCGTCTATCCTTCTCGCAATTGTAATCGTTGCAATCCTGGGAAGAGGTTTGGATAAAGCAATGATTGCAATAGGAATTACTTACGCCCCGCAAATTGCAAGAATTATTCGCGCAGAAACGCTCGTTGTCAAAAACACAGAATATGTCGAAGGAGCAAAGGCCATTGGAAGCTCTAATATGAGAATAATGTTGGTACATGTTTTGCCGAATGTTATGTCTCCTATTATCGTTTACGCTACACTAAGCATGGGAAGTGCAATTCTTGACGCAGCTGCCCTAGGTTTCTTGGGATTGGGCGCACAACCTCCTACACCAGAATGGGGAGCAATGTTAGCAGATAGCTTTCACTCAATCACGGGTGGATATTGGTGGGTCGAAACATTCCCCGGAATAGCAATAGCACTGACTGTTTTGGGATTTAACCTATTTGGTGATGGATTACGTGATTCATTAGATCCAAAACTCAGGATATAACCCACTAAATTACGCATGAGTATTCATTTGGCATACCCTATTTAAACCTAAAGATTTTCTATTGTTTTCTTCAGTAATTTGATCTCGAATTAAAATAAAACGATTAAATAATCGAATACCATATAACAGTTCAAAAAACAATCAAATAACACAAAACATCAGGAGAAAAAATCGAAATTTTACTAAAATCTTATTGCAAAAACCCTTATGTGATAGTAAAATAGAAAAAATTATAAAACAGGGGAGGTACAAATGAAAAAATTTAGTATCTTTATAATTGTTTTATTACTTATTCTTATTGCAAGTCTTGTCTTTGTGCTACAAAACAATGCTCTAGTGAGCTTGAAATTTTTCACATGGGAATTTTCAACAAGTATGGGGTTACTTACAATAGTTGTATTTTTTGCAGGATTTATTGTAATGTGGCTTATCTCTGTGATGTTTTACATTAATGCCGCTACAAGACATAGAAGAGAAGTTAAAGAAAGAGATAGTATTATCAGAAAACTTGAAGAAGAAAAAAGTAAAATCAAAGATGAATATGAAACAAAATTAAAAACAGGCGAAGCAAAAATTAAAACGTTAGAAGAAAAATCTCTACAACCAAAAACTCAACCAGAAGCTGAAAAAACAACCGAAAAAAGCATAAAGGAAGAATCTGAAGAACAATCAAATAAAGAACCATTGCCAGAAAAACAGGAGAAAAAAGGTTTCTTTCGCAGAAATAAATGAATAAAAGCATAAAACGATTAACGCACATCGGAGTTATTGCCGGATTATACGTGGCACTTACCTACCTCACTTATACAATTTCTTATGCGCCAATACAAGTGAGAGTTGCTGAAGCTCTCACTGTCCTCCCGTTTATATACCCAGAAGCAGTGTGGGGAGTGGCAATTGGTTGTTTTATTGCAAACATAGCTTCGCCTTTCGGACCAATTGACATAATTCTTGGCACATCCCTTACACTTATTGCAGCACTTTTAACCCGCAGACTTGCCCGAACAAAAAAGCTGTATCTCGCCCCTCTTCCACCTATTATAATTAATGCATTTGGTGTTGCACTGTATGTGACAACACTGGCAGGATTACTTGGCCCAAAAGGACTGACAATATCAAAGCTGGGAACATTCACATATATATTTACTCATTTTGAACTTAGACCTTATATCATAGGAGTTATCTGGATAGCCTTAGGAGAGACAATCGCAACCTATGCATTAGGATTGCCACTACTCTACGCCTTGACTAAAAAGAGAGAAAGAAATGAAAATTAAAATAGCACTTGCGCAAATAAACCCTCTGCTCGACGACATAGAAAAAAATCAGGAAAAAAGAGACAACTATTCCCGCTTGCAAGAGAAGAGGATTTAAATATTATACAGAACAATCTCAGTAGAATGCTGGAGGAAAACTATGGAAAATTTTAACTTAAATTGCGAACTTGTAAAAAAATTTATTACAGAATTTATCAAAGAAGAAGTGCATAGCAACGGATTTAATCGATGTGTCATAGGATTATCGGGTGGATTAGACTCGGTACTTGTTGCGTATCTATCAAAAGAAGCATTGGGAAAAGAAAATGTAAAAGCAATCATTATGCCCTACAAAACCAGCAACCCTGCATCCAAAGAAGATGCACTTGCAACAGTAACACAACTTGGCATTTTATATGAAATAATTGATATTACGAAAATTGCAGATGCCTACTTTAAAAAAGAAAAGGAGATGACAAATATTCGAATGGGTAATTTCCTTGCAAGAGTCAGAATGAGTATACTGTTTGATAAATCGCGAGAATTTAAAGCACTTGTAATGGGGACAAGCAACAAAAGCGAATTGATTTTAGGATACAGCACATGGTATGGCGACATGGCTGCAAGCCTTTATCCAATCGGTGACCTGTATAAAACACAAATATTCGAATTTGCGCAATTTATGCAGATTCCAAAAAAGATCATAACCAAAAAACCTTCTGCAGACTTATGGCCAGGGCAAACAGACGAAAAAGAACTAGGAGCAAAATACATACAGATTGACTCCATATTAACCCTTTATGTAGATCAGCGTAAAACAAAAGATGAAATCATAGCGATGGGCTACAGCCAAAAAATTGTAGAAAGTTTACTAAATAGAATCAAAAAAAACCAATTTAAGAGGACCATCCCTCCAGTTGCAAAATTTTCTCCTACTCCTAGAACTTTTGGATTAGACTTCCTTTACCCGCATGATCTAGGGAAATAACATAAATTCACTTTTTATATATGGGAACTGCAGCAAAACTTAGAAATTTCCTTTAGTGTAGGAGTATAGACACCAACATGTGTTGTTGAAAGTGCCGCAGCATAGTTTGCAAATTTAAGACTCTCATAAACGTCTTCTCGGCTTAGATATGTCTTGAGAAATGCCGCATTAAATACATCACCTGCTCCAATACCATCCAGTGCGTTAACAGGTATTCCATCTATGCTATATTTTTTATGTTTTGTATATGCCTCAACCCCTTTTGAACCTTTTTTAATAACTACAATTCCGTTTGTTGCAATTTTATCGTTTACAATTGAGAGAGGTAAATCTTTTATTTCTTGCTCGTTTGCAAACACAATGTCTGCACTTTTGAAAATAGCAATATTGGCCTCTAAAAACCCTTTTACAGACCGTCCTATCCTGAACTGTGGATCAAAAAATATCTTTATGCCTTTCTTTTTTGCCATTTCAACAATTTTCACTACTTCTATCTGCACCTTTTTCTCAGTATTTATCCCGGAAGAAATATACAAATAGTGATATTTATCGCTTATTGTTAAAAATTCCGCAGATGATATATCCGTATACGCACATTCGTTTATTAAAGCAAACGTCACTCTTTTCCCAGCATTGTCCACTAAAGCAAAGATTAAAGATGTAGGACGATTGCTCCGTTTCTTTAGAAAAAGAATTTTATTTTCATTAAATAGTTCGATAAAAAAATCTCCAAAATGATCTTTGGATATAGGCGTAAAATAATATGGATTCCCGTTAATTTTTGAAAATGCTAATGCAAAATTTATTCCTGAACCTGCAGGTCTCATACTATACTGTTCGATAATATTATTTTTATCACTTCTCATACTATATTTTCCCTTTAAAACAACATCAAAACAGTTGTCCCCGATAACAAGCATTTTCATTTTGACGCTTCCCTCGCCTTTTTCACAAATAATGCCACTTTTTCAATATCTTTTCTGCCACTCGCAAAAGGTAAATCCAATGATGTTTTTGCGTCTACTCCTGCAGGATGCACCATTGTTATTGCTTGCTGTACATTCTCCGGAGAAAGCCCACCTCCTAATATCACAGGGATCGAAACCGTTTCAATGACACGTTTACTGACCGACCAATCGTGCACCTTACCCGTTGCCCCGACAAATCCACTCATCTGCTTACTCTCATCTGGTGAGTCAAGCATAATATAATCAACAATTTGGCTAATTGCAGCAGCTTTTTTGATAGATTCTTCTGATTTAACAGGAATAGCGTACATAAGTTTAATATTATATTTTGTGAGCATTTGCTGGATGCCCTTCAATTTTTTTAAATTCATTTCAGAACATACATGCAAGATATCCATTTTTAATATCGAAACAAACCTTTCTATTTCGGTAATGGCAACAGTATTTACAATTACGCTACTTTTTTTCTGCTCATTTTTTATGGTTGCTATTATTTTTTTTGCTTTTTCGAGCGACACAATGCCTTTTTCCTTATCTCCCATTTCGCTCACTACAATGCCAATGTGGTCAACTCCAAGTTTAGTAAGTGAAAGCACGTCTTCCTCAGAAATAATTGAATAAATTTGGATAATCATCGTTTACCAATAAATTCTTTAAACTTCGCAGAAGAAAAAGTGTTTATGACATCGTCTTTTGTAAGCCAGGCCCGTCTTGCAACGCCTACGCCATACCGCATATCTTTCATTCCGTCAATTGAATGTGCATCGGTCCCTATTTCAAAGTTCAGATTATATATATCTTTTGCTCTTCTTGCATTTATATCATTCAAATCTAACCGTTGTGGTGAGGCATTAATTTCAACTACGGTATTATGTTTTTTTGCTTCTCCAAATATTAAATCGGCATCTACATCATAATCATTTCTCCTACCGATTGTTCCACCCATAGGATGAGCAATAGCCCTTACACCAATATAGGACATCGCATTTATAATGCGCTTAGTTATCTTTTCTTTTTTCTGATTCATTCCCGAATGAATGCCATTATTTCTCATTTAGAGCAATCCCTCTATCTCTTTTTTTAATGTAGAAAAAAAATCTTCCATAAATGCAATTCTCTTCTTTGCTATCTTCTTTGCTGCGTCTGTAAAAAGTCTTTCCGGAATATATCTAAATTTTGTCTTTAACTCAATATTAGGTGCGTGTTTTGAAATATCTTTGATGCGGCCGCTAATTTTTCCACCTAATAAATTTTCCTTCATATAGCTATTTAAATCAACATCAATATATACACTTTCTCCTCTTTCCCCTGCAATCATATAAGCTCGCGCAATACCTACGGCTCCAATAGCATCAAGTTTGTCGGCATCAAATAATATTTTTGCTTCTTTTGTTTCTGGCGGGACTTCTCCCCTATAACGATGTGTTTGTATGCAATGCTTTACGCTTTGAACTATCTTTTCCGGATAATCTAAACTACGTAATATTTTTTCTGCCATTTCGGCACCTAAAAGCGCATGGTCAATATTTCCGCTTAAGTCCGAATCCTCTTTAACACGCGCAATATCATGCAACAAAGAAGCAATCTCTACTATCTCCATATCGACAGTCTGTTCCTTTTTTGCAAGCATACATGCAAGCTCAAACACCCTGAATGTATGCTCAAGGTCATGCGAAGAGGATGAAAGCTCTTTTTTAACTATCTGTTTGATTGTATTTATCTTTTTATTCATTCTGCTTTCAATTATAACAAATTTTGAATAAACTGCGAATTGTAATTTCATTTATGCTAAGATAAATTTCAATATTTAAAATGGTTTAAACGTCCGGATAAACTTATGAAAAATATATAAAAGAAAGGGTATTTTATCCCGTTAACTTGCTGGTAATAAACAATTAACATTGCTTAAAGAATAAAAAAGGAGTGCCAGATCAAAGGCACTCCTTCAAAAAAATATTACTAATTGGATTATCCTTCGGTAGGAACAATCGGAACAGTTTTGGGTTTCTCCTTATGTATAATCTGTTTCTTCCATTCACCTCTATAGTAAAAGAACAATGCAACAATTGCCGCACCCACATTACTTAGTGCCATCCCCCACCATATACCGGTAGAACCAAACCGCATACCAAGAAAATAGGCAAGTGGAATTCTTAATGCCCATAATCGAATAATATCTGCTACCATGGGCTGGACATTATGCCCTGAACCTCTAAATAATGCCGTAATTGCTCCAAATAAGCCAAAAAATGGAATACCAATTATGAAAATTGAGAGAAAACGAACCCCTTCTTGAATGATATCGGGTCTTCCGGGTATAAACGCTTTAAACAATGGAACCCTTAAAGCAAAAACAAGTAATGCCTCAAGAAGAGCAACAAACACTACAATTTTGAGGCCTTCCTTTGCAATTTTTTCTACTCTATGTATCAGGTTTGCGCCCAGGTTTTGACCAATCAAGGTCATAATACCCATTCCCAATCCATCTACCGCAATAAATATGATGGAAATAAGCCTATCTCCTACCCCATATGCAGCAAGAACAGTTTCGGGATTGCTTACTCTCCCAATAATTCCCATGACAAGCACAAATCCAAATGCGGTTGTAGAATTTCCAACTGCAGCAGGAAGTCCTACTTTAAAAATCTTCTTCATCCATTCCCATATCGGGATGAGTCCCTTTAATGTTATTTTTATGCCTTTTGTGCCCTTAAAAAGAAAGTACATGGAAATGGCAGCTGCAATGCCCTGGCAAATAACCGTCGCAAGAGCTGCGCCAAAAACACCCATACGAGGGAACCCCCACCAACCAAAAATAAGAAATGGATCAAGAATAATATTTAACGTTACGGTGAAAAGATTTATCTGCATAGGAGTCACAGTATCACCCTTTGCAGAAAGAATACTCTGGAATACAACAGCAATAAAAATAAAAGGCATTCCCCAAAAAACAAGTTTTAAATAAACTATAGCTGTCTCAGTTACCGCAGCTGCTTTTGTAATTAAGGGAACTAAGTATGGCGTTCCAATAACTCCAAGCACCGCAATTGCTATACCAAAAATAATGGCAAGCGAAAACACCTGGCTTGCTGCAATGTTTGCTTTCTTATGTTCTCCCGCACCTGTGTGCTGAGAAACAAAAGCCACCCCAGCCATACTGAATCCAAAAGAAAAAGCTATAAGCAACCAGATGATAGGCCATGCAATCTGTAAACCCGCAACAGCTCCACCACTCTCGGCAGTTGGCAAATGTCCTAACCAAAATGTATCGGAAAGGTTATAAAGTGTGTGTAAAAATTGGGAAATCATTATAGGAAAACTCAATAGGAACATAACTTTTACAGGATTGGCATTTAAAATTTCTTCTCTTGTAACTTTTCTCATTTTTCTCCTCGCTAAAAAATATATTATAACATAAAGCTACTATTAAACAATTTCTATTTCTACGTGTTTTCCGGTTTCTTCATCCGTTACATCAATGATTTTGCCAGAAAATTCTGAGTCATTCATTGCTTTTTGTAATTCCTCCATGTCAATGGGTATATCCTCACCTCCTACATTAAACATATTCTTTTTGCCCATCTTATTTGCAATATTCAACCCCCAATTAACTAAACCAAATGGTATGGTAATGTTCACCTGGGGTTTCCCTTCTTTTTTCACAAGGACCTTCAAAAACCTTTTTCTTTTACTCTGTGTAATAGATTGTTCATCTCTTTTAACTTCTTTCAAAGCTTCAATAAGCTTTACCGCCTCATCTTTTGAAACCTTTCCTTCATCAAGCATTTCTAATACTTTTTTAATTTCGTCTTGCATTATTTTCCTCCTTTATTTAATTTAATTTCTTCAATACGAACATCGCCGCTTATTGTTTTTAACACAATATCATATTTACCTTCTCCCGATAAAAATTCAGAATTTTGTATATTCTTAATATTCCCTTCCTTATCTTTAAATATTACATCTCCTGTTTTTGTTTTAGCTACTATCTTTGCATCTAAATTTTTTGCTTTCAACACGCAATCACCGGAAATAGTTTTCAGAAATAGATTGCCGTTCAAGCTTGCATCAACTATTCCCACATCTCCGCTAAATGAAGTTAGCTCTATCCCTTCTAATGAAACGTCCTGCAATAAAACATCGCCGGAATAAGTTTTTAAAGCTCCGTTTAATTTTCCTTTGTCAATGACTATATCTCCAGATTTTAGTGATGCAGTAATAGCCCCAAATAAATTGCTGCCATTTACATCGCCACTTATAGATTCAAGCTTTATGTCGCCAGTAACGTCGTTTATTCTAATATCTCCATCCACAGTTTTTGCAGTAATATTACCTGAAATGTGCTCAAGATACAGATCGCCGCTTACAGTATGCAAAGTCACATCGCTTTCCGATGGGATTACAATGCTAATTGGCCGGGATGATAATAACGCATTTCCTATATGTATACCCAAAATATATACTGTCCTTTTATCTTTATATTTCGGACGTACCATAAAGGTGTTTTCCTTTTTCTCTATTTCCATAAACTCTTTCCCTTCTATAATTTTCACTTCATTCAGGTCTTTTTCTCCAACTATCTTTATATCTGTACTTACAAATTCAGATAGATTTAATTCAATTCTTTTTCCATCTGTAGGAAAGACGCTGATTTCATCCCCGCTATCTTCCTCAATTGCTTCCTCTAATTTTCGCTTCTCTTCGTCAGATATCTTTCCCTTAGCTAACAATCTTTTCAGCTGATCTTCAATCTTTTCATTCATTCTTCTGCCTCCTTTATTAATTTTACTGCCTCTTTAGCGCTAATCTCTCCTCTTTCCAGCGCATCTAAAATTTCTTTTTTGCCAGGTTTTTCTTCCGATTCACGCAACCCTAAAGCAAGTAATGCTTTGTCCAGACGATTTTTTGCAGTTGGATATGAAATTCCCAATCTTTCTTGAACTTCTTTAATATTTCCCCTTGAACGAAGAAAAATAGCAAGAAATTCTTGGTCTTCTTGCGAAAGTAGCAAAAGCTTACTAATTGAGAAATCGCCTTGTATAACAGTGTCGCATTTTGAACATCTAAGTTCCGATATTGTAAGAATCGCATTGCAAGCAGGACAATTCGTTGGCATTTTTTTCATCTTTCACCTCCATTTTTAATATTATTTACTTTCATTTTAATAATATTAATATGAAATTTAGTTTTGTCAAGAGTAAAATAGGAGAATTTTAAAAAATTTTAATAAAAAAGTTGTAATTAGAATAAAACCAGAAAAAAATGAGACTTAAGTGCTTGACAGAAATTTAAAAATCAGTACTCTATAAGAGAATTCATATTAAAGGAGGTAGGTATAAATATGCCTATATTAAAATCTTCAAAAAAATCAGTCAGGAAAGATAAGAAACGTACCGAAAGAAATAAAAATTATAAAATTGCGCTAAAAAAAACGCTTGATTTCACAAAAAAGAGTGGGTATAGCGAAGATAAAGTAAGAGAAGCGATAAAAACTATTGATAAATTAGAGGCGAAAGGAATTATTCATCAAAATAACGCTTCGAGAAAAAAATCTGCCCTGATGAAGAAATTAAACCAGGCAAAAAACACAAAAACACCTGTCAAAGAAGAAACGCCTGAGCAAGAAACATCTGATTAAGATCGCTACATATTCTGGATAAAGAGTCTGATATGCAGGGGACGGTCTAATTCCCCTGTTTTTGATTTTACATCAATTTCTTCAATCTGATGAAATACTTCCAAGAGCTGAGACATCTGAAACTTTTTTGCAAGAGATAACATTTTGGGAACAGCAAATCTTTTGATACCAAACTGCTTAGATAGGCTATCCATGCTAAATGCACTCCTACTTGTAGTAGTCGCTAAAAGCTCCTTTATGAAAATAACCTGAGAGAACGTCTTTAAAAGTAAAGAAAGCATCATCCCATCAGCAGTATTATTTTCCGTAAGTAGTTCATCAAACATTTTCAGTGCAACATCTTTTCGTCTTTCTACAATTGCATAGATTAAATTAAAAATTTTTGTTTCCGGGGTGTATTCTACAACTTCCTCCACATCACTTTTCTCGATCTTTTTATTATCTCCAATAAATAATGTTAGCTTTTTTATCTCTGATAACAGTAAAAATAAATCTTCGTTGCATCGAGCCAGAAGTTCACTGACAGCATCACCAGATATTTCTTTGCCATTTTCTTTGCAACGGCTTTTAATCCACGTCTTAAGTATATCAGACGAAACTGAATACTCGCGAATAAACACAGAATCTTTCTCAATTACAAATTTTTTAACCGTCTCGGATTTTTTGGAAGATTTAGACATTATGATAAGCACTGACGATGAAGGAACAGTCAGTAAATAGATTTGCTCCGCTTCACTTACTGGAAGTTCGTCAATATTCTTTAAAACCACTACTCTTCCTTTGCCGATTTTACTAAAAGGAATAGAATCTAATACATTAGAGACATCATGTACGGTAATGTCTTCTCCGGATAACTCAACAAAATCAAATACAATTGTTGCGCTGTCTACAAACTTTTCTATGATTTGTTCAACGATCTGAAATTTGAGATAAGCGTAAGAGCTTTTTTCACCAAAGAGTAGATACATCCGATGTACCTTATCTTTTTTAATATCGGTTAAAGCTGCAATAGATTTCTGTTCAATCACGGATATATTTTACCAAGTAATCTTGGGAAAGGTATTGTTTCACGCACGTGTGGAAGTTTAGCAATCCAGGCAACAGTTCTCTCAATACCTACGCCAAATCCTCCATGCGGCACAGATCCATATTTTCGCAGATCCAGATACCACCTATAATCCTCCTCTGAAAGGTTATTTTCTCTAATTTTTTCAAGCAGTAAATCATAATCATCTATTCTCTGGCTACCGCCAATAATTTCGCCATACCCCTCAGGCGCTAATAAATCAGCAGCAAGAACAGTATTTGGTTCCTCGGGGTCTGGTTTCATATAAAAAGCCTTTGCACCAACAGGAAAATGGTGCACAAATACAGGTTTATTAAATGTGTCTGCAAGTATTGTCTCTTCTTCGCCACCAAAATCGTCACCCCACTCAACTGCCTTCCCATGTTTCTTCAAAACTTCAAGTGCCTCTTTATAATATATTTTTGGAAAGGGTGGTTCAACCTTCTCCAGTAAAGAAGTGTCTCTCTCTATAATATCGAGTTCATCTTTTCTATTTCTAAGCACGTCTTTTACCACATATGTAATCATATCTTCTTGAAGCTTCATATTCTCTTCAAATGTGATATAAGCAATCTCCGGTTCAAGCATCCAAAACTCCGTAAGATGCCTCCTCGTTTTTGATTTTTCGGCACGGAAAGTAGGCCCAAAACAATACACCTTCCCTAGTGCCATTGCTGCTGCCTCCATATAAAGCTGGCCACTCTGTGAGAGAAAAGCTGGTTCACCAAAGTAGTCTGTTTGAAATAGCGTAGTGGAACCTTCGCAAGCATTTGGCGTAAGAATAGGAGCATCTACAAGTGTAAAATCTCTATTATCAAAAAAATCTCGAAACGCTCTTTCAATTTGGTGTCTGATCCTTAAAATTGCCCATTGTCTCTTTGACCTGAGCCATAGATGTCGATGCTCCATTAAAAACCCTACACCGTGTTCTTTCGGTGTTATAGGATAATCTTTGGTAAGTTGTATTATTTCAATTTCTTTTAATGTCAACTCACAACCATTAGGAGATCTTTTATCCTCTCGAATCGTTCCTCTTGCAATGACAGAAGTTTCTTGAGTAAGTGCTTTTGCCCTGGCAAATGTCTCGTCCTCAACTTCATTTTGTACCATCACACACTGCATAAACCCGGTTCCATCCCTCAATAAAATAAATAAAATTTTGCCGCTTGACCGTGAATTGTACACCCAACCCTTGATAGTTACTTCTTTCCCTATGTAATCTTTAGCTTTATTTATATACATCATCTACCCAAATTACGGGAACCACCTCCTCATTTTTAAGAAGAATATAAAAGATATTTAAGAATTATCAAGTGCCCTACACTTCTGGCAAAGAGAGTAGAGAGGAATCGTTTTTAATAAAATGCCCCTGGCAATTTTTACTGTATCAATGTAGTCACCATGATAAACAAACATATCAAGATCTTCTATAGATTCTTCCTCTGACATATTCACTTTATTCTTGATTTTAGGTAAATACGTTTCTTCAAAACTTATATCAAATACTTCTTCGAATTTTTTTAAACACTGCACACAAACTAATGTTAGCTTTAAAGTAATACGCCCCTTGAAATACACCTCATCTATTGTTGGATTACCAACCATCTGCCCTGTTAACAAAATGGGTGAATCAATTGTTATATTGTTGCCTAAGTCAATATCCAACAATTCCTCGTGACTTTCTATAATCTTATTCCGACTGCTCGCTATCGGGACTTTCATATTTTAATCCTTCTTTGCCTTCTTCTAGCACAGATTGTGCTTTGTGTAAAATAGTCTGAGTCTTTGATAAAAGTTTAAAAACATAATCCTCGGCATCTTTCTGCATTTTTTCTGCTTCCATTCGCGCTTCATCCAGTATTTTCGCCTTCTCTTTTTTCGCTTCTTCCAGAACACCTGAATCTTGAACAATTTCATCGCGCCTCACCATTGCGCTATCAAGAATTCTATCTCTCTCCTCATTTGCTTGAGCTAAAATTACATTTTTCCTTTTGGAAACAAGATATGCTTCTTTTACTTCTTCCGGAAGTAGTTCGCGAATGTGCTCAATTTTAGAAATAAACGAATCTTTATCTACAGCGACCAATTTGGAAAACGGTATAGTCTTTCCTGATTTCAACATTTGTTTTAATAACTCAATCTCTTTAAATACAGAGTCATCTTCCATTTTTTACTAACCTCCTTTTAAGCCTTTTTTCAACGCAAGGTGGAACAAACTTAGAAACATCACCACCTAAAAGTGCAATTTCTCTCACCAGACTTGAACTTAAAAACACAAACTCACTGTTGCTTATCATTAACACAGTTTCTAAATCAGGATAAAGCTTTTTGTTGATAAGAGCCATTTGAAACTCATACTCAAAATCAGACATAGTGCGTAAACCTCTAAGAACGACTTTAATATTATTTTCTTTTAAGCAAGTCGTTAAGAGACCCTCAAGCGGCATTACAGAAACACAATTAAATTCTTTTGCAAGACACTGTGCCATTTCAATTCGTTCCTCAAACGTAAACAATGGATATTTCTCATTGCTCTTTGCAACAAAAATAACAAGCTCATCAAATAAATTCGCTCCACGCTTTATTACATCCAGGTGTCCATTTGTGATCGGGTCAAATGTACCCGGATACGCTATAATCTTTTTCATATTTTTAGTATATATTTTTATACAGATGTTGCAAATCTTTTAAAAAAATAATAGAATATACACATGAAAAAGATACTCACAGGAATAGTAATAGCATTACTTATTTTAATAAATTTTGGTTGTAGCACCAATGCAGAGATCGAAATAGTTAAAGTCCCCAACATCATTGGTTTTAAATTGGGTGATGCTGAAAAAGAACTGGCAAATCACGGATTAATATTAGAAATAACTGATTCAGAATTCAATGACACAATACCGCTTGACCATATTATTTCTCAAACGCCAGAAAATGGTGAGGAAGTAAAGAAAGAAACAATAGTAAAGGCAGTGGTAAGTAATGGTTCACTAAACATCACAGTACCCGATCTTATAGGGAAAAACCTTGAGGAAGCAATATCCATACTAAAAAGTATAGGTCTCACAATTGGCGAGATTACAGACAAAGAAGATAATTCCCCCGTAGGAACAATACTTTCGCAACACCCAGCTGCAGGAAGTATATTACCGCCATATGGAAGCATAAAAATGGTTGCAAGCATTGGCACGTTTGTCATAGTCCCCAATGTTGTCGGAATGGATGTTGAAGATGCAACAAAACTCCTTCTTGATGAAGGTTTTCAGATTGAAATAATTGAAGAAACAGATATTGCAAAAGGGACAAAAGGAATGGTTCTTTACCAATATCCTATGCCAGGATTAAAGGTTAGCCGTGGCGCAGAAATAAGGCTAAAAATATCAAAATGAAATTCACCGTCGCACCTTCGATTTTGGCAGCTGATTTCGCGTGCCTTACAAAAGAGGTAGAAAAAATTCATAAAATACCAAACAGCCAGGTGCATTTAGACATTATGGATGGGCACTTTGTACCAAATATTTCAATCGGCCCTTGCGTCGTAAAAAACTTACGAAAAGCTACTAACCTTCCATTTGATGTACACCTTATGATTGATAACCCTGAAAACTTTTTTTCCCAGTTCAAAGACGCTGGCGCAGACTACATCACATTCCATATAGAGCAAACCCGCGACCCTATACCGTTAATTAATAAGATAAAAGAACTTGGCATAAAACCAGGAATATCCATCAAGCCATCGACAAGTCTCGACAAAATAGAATACTTGCTCCCACAAATAGACGTGCTCCTTATAATGAGTGTTGAACCCGGATTTTCAGGCCAAAAATTTATAAATTCCTCGCTAAAAAAAATAGAAAAGGCTCGGAAAATAAAAGAATCAAAAAAATTAAACTTTCAAATCTCAGTGGATGGCGGAATAAACAACAAAACCGCAGAAGTAGTGCTAAAAGCGGGAGCAGACATACTCGTAATGGGTAGTTATTTTTTTAAAAACCCTTTTGAATTAGTAAAATCAGAAATTGAGAAACTCAGAGAAAAATAAAAGGCCGCTACAAACATAGCGGCCTTAATCTAACTAATTACTAGAAATATATTTCTCTACCTTTGTTAGGATAGTTCTTTTTGGCACAGCTCCAATTATTTTATCAACAACCGCTCCATCAACAAAAATGGCAAGTGTAGGAATACTCATAATTCCGTATTGCGCAGCGAGATTTTGATTTTCATCGACATTAACTTTAACAATTTTAAGCTTTCCTTCAGTTTCTTTCGCAATTTCCATTACTACCGGCGCAATCATTTTGCAGGGGGTACACCAATCTGCCCAAAAATCTACAAGAACCGGTATTTTAGAGTCAAGTACTTCCTGTTTGAAATCAATTTCATTAACTTCCATACAAATATCCTCCTATTCTTCTAAAAGTTTATCAATTTCACTTGTGATAAGTTCTTCCAAATCTGGAATATTGCCAATTTTCGTAGAAGCAATATTTCCGTCCTTATCCACAAGAAAAAATCTCGGAATACTCGTCACGCCATATAACGACGCAACATTGCCGTTAGCATCACTGATAACAAAGTACGTCATTCCATTTTCTTTTATGAATTCTTCCACTGCTTGTCTCTTAGATGATACATCCATGTTAACTCCAATTACTACAACATCCTTATCCTTATACTCATTATATATTGACTCAACGTGTGGGATTGTCGAACGACAGGGGCCACACCAGGTTGCCCAAAAATCAAGAAAAACGACTTTCCCCTTAAGGCCCGAAAGATGCACAATTTCCCCGTCTAAGGTCTGCCAGGAAAAATCCGGGGCTACCTCTCTCTCCTGAGCAACGCCTTCTTGAGGCCCATTGTTCCCAGTACAACCAGCAAAGATAGGAACAATAAACAAAAGCACAATAACTGCAAATAACATTCTTTTTCTCATAATGTATCCTCACTAAATTATGGGACGATTATAACAAAAAAAGCAGAGTTGTCAAGTAATAATATTTACTTAAATTTTTTGCCAAGATCGTTTATAATGGCTACTACCCAAGCAAATTTTGTTCCTTTTTTTCTTTGCCTATTCACAACTAAACATCATTTTCGCTGCTTTAATTCAAATCTCTCTTTATTACTCAAAATATATTGGATTTCTTCTTTTTTAGAATGCAACATTCCCGTTATTCTTAATCGTAAAAGCTCGTCAAAAATTTCTTTGTACTGTGGTCCTGGTTTTAACCCCAATTTTAATAAATCTCGCCCTTTTACGCCAATTTTAATATTTGATAAAGTTTCAAGATAATCAATTAGTAGAGCGCGCTCGTCAGAAGAAGCCCAGGATAAATACGAAACAATGAAAGCCCTATCAATATTTCGTAAAAGGAAAAACAGGTCTATCTTATCAATTGTCTTCGTAGTACTGTGTAATTTGCGAAATGCATTTTCTGCTACAACCACTTTTTCAATCAGTCGTTTAGAAAAAGAAAAGTATTGCAGGATATCCCTTTTTTCAACATCACTCCTTCCAAAAACAAGCAAGAAAAAGTAAACCTTCGCTTGATCGATAGGAAAATATTTAATCCATCTTTTTGCCTGAAGTATTGCCTCTTTTCTGCGAGCACTAAGTCTTTTAATTCTAAAAAGATCCTTAAGTATCCCTCTTTTTTCCATTTTTAATATAGCAAGCGGTGCATCAGAGGAAGAAAAAAGTTCAAATAATTCATCGAGAATCCTTCTTGATTTCTTAAATCGAAGCACATTAAGGCATACTGTTTTTACCAGCAGCTGTTCTGTATCGTCAGACAAATGAAAATTAAATTTGATTTCGTATTTGATGGCGCGTAGAATTCTAGATGGATCCTCTAAAAAAGACAATGAATGAAGAACCCTTATCTCCCTTTTCCTTAAATCTGAAAAACCACCAAAAAAATCATACAAATTGCCAAACTGGTCCGGCAAAAGGTCTATTGCAAGCGTATTGATAGTAAAATCCCTTCTTCCTAAATCTTCCCTTATTGATGCACGCTCTATGACGGGGAGAAGAGAATGAGAATTATAATATTCCCGTCGCGCAGTCACAAAATCAAACATATAGTCTTTATATGTACAAGTAGATGTCTGAAATTCTGGGTACAATAAAACATCTCCGCCAATTCCTTCCTGTAACCGCTTTCCAAACAGTATAGCATCTTTGCTTACAACAAAATCCAAATCAAGGCTTTTCTTGTTCAATAAAATATCTCTAACCGCTCCCCCTACAAGATAAATTTTCTGGTTCGACTCAAGAGCAATAGCACCCATTTTTTGCAATAAGTTAAAAATATCTGGTGGAAATTTCTTTTTTAATAACAAAGCAATTTCCTCTTTTTTGGGGATAAATGCCGCATTTGCACTAAATGAAGATTCGCTTATATATTCTTTCGTGTAAAATGCTTTTAGAAGATCGCTTCTTGAAATAATCCCAACAATTTTTCCTTTTTTTGTAACAATAACGCGACCCACATTCGTTAAAACCATTGCCTCTTCTATCCCTCTAAGGCCTGTGTCTGGAGAAACTTCCACTAGATTAGATAAAAGATACTGTTTTACAGGACGGTCTCGATTTTCAATAAGCATAATTTTTTCAATGTCCCGCTTTGATATGATTCCTATAATTCTGTTATTCTCCTCAACAGGGAGTCCTGAAAACCCAAACCGCACCATTATTTTCAAAGCTTCCTTTATACCGGCCTTTGCTGAGATAGTTTTTACCGGAAAACTCATAATATGCTCTGCCTTTAATACAGGAAAATATATTTTCTCAATGTTTTCTAATATTTGCTTTTTTATTTCCAGGACATCCCCGTTCTTAACAAACACAGATGCTGCAGTCGGATGACCACCACCGCCAAGAGGAAGCAATACTTTTTTTAAATCATACTGCGGGCTACTACTCCTTCCAACGATAAATATGCCATCCATTGAAGACACTAAAACAAACAAAAAATCCGAATCCACTATTTCTCTCATTCGATGTGCTATAAGCGATATGCCGGGTGTATAAGCCGACATTTTCCCGGATGCAATAGCAATTCTTGCCCCCTTAATATTGCACTCTTCAATATTATCGAGCAATTCTTTGTATAAATGAATCTGATCCTCACCAAGAGATGGGGAAAGAAAATGGTTTACCACTTTCATATTTACACCGAAAGAAGCAAGATATTTCATAGCGGCAAAATCAGCAGCAGAAGTTGAAGGAAACATAAATGAACCGGTATCCTCATAAATGCCAAGCGCAATAAATGTTGCCTCAAATGTAGTGAGTGGAATTCTTTTCTTTTCAAGAAGTTCTACAAGAAGAGTAGTATTAGCACCGTAGTTTTTAGAAATAATTTTTGCCTTTTTGATGTCATGTGAGGAAGGAGGGTGATGGTCAAAAATAATAACCTCTACTCCTTTTTTTTTGATAAACTCTTTGCCATCTCCAATACGGTTAAAAATTTTTGTATCAACAACTATAACTCGCTCTATGCTGTCCTTTATTTTATCAGGAAGTTCCTTTACCTTTATCAATCTTAACATATCTCCAAAAAAATGTGCCAATTTTTGCGTGCTTACATCAAGTGATCCTGGATGTACAAGAAAAGAGCCGGGATATAATTTCTCGGCTGTATACATCGAACTTATTGCATCAAAATCAGAGCCTGAATGAGTCAGGATGACTGTAGTTTTACTCATCAGAGAGTTTTTTAATTTCTTCTTTTGAAATACGATAATAAAAAAGTGGGAGTGGTTTTACCTGCTCTTTTTTAAGTTCAATACAGTTTAAAAAATCTTTAGCCGCTCTATCTCCTTTTTCGGTATCACTGGCAAGAATCATTGCAATTTTTTCATCCTTTTGGACAAAATCTCCAACTTTTTTCGGAAAAAGAATTCCAACAGCAAGATCAATCCTTTCGCCTTTTTTTGTCCTCCCTGCCCCGAGAGAAACAGCAAGCCTTCCAATAGTTTCGGCCTTAATAGCCGATATATACCCACTCTCTCTGGCTAAAACAGGTATTTTAAACTGTGCCTGAGGAAGAAGTGAAAAATCTTCAATAATATTCGCATTGCCTCCCTGGGCTTCAATTATTGTTTTAAATTTTCTCAAACCTGCGCCATTATGTATTGCTCCTTGTATCTTATGCTGACCTTCAATTTCATTTTGCACTTTTCCACCAAGTCTAAGCATCTCTCCGCCAAGCATTTCTATTACCCTGACAAGCCGCTTTCCACCGCTACCTTTTAACACTTCGATTGCTTCTTCAACTTCAATAGAATTTCCAATTGCATCACCAAGTGGCTGATTCATATCAGTAATATAAGCAACTGTTTCTCGCTTTGCCAAAGTGCCAATGTCAACCATAATTTTTGCCAGTCTTTTTGCATCTTCCAAATTTTTTACAAAAGCACCATCTCCGACTTTTACATCTAAAAGCACAGCATCGGAACCAGCTGCTATTTTTTTACTCATAATACTTGCAGCTATGAGTGGAATGCTATCCACCGTGCCTGTTACATCTCTGAGAGCATACAGCTTCTTATCTGCCACTACCAAATCACTACTCTGTGCAACAATTGCGCCACCATTTCGGTTTACATGATCAATAAATTCTGCTATAGGGAGCTCGACTCTAAAATTAGGTATTGCTTCCAGTTTATCTATTGTGCCACCGGAATACCCCAGCCCTCTTCCTGACATTTTTGCAACGGGCACACCATTTGCAGCGACAAGCGCAACCAGCGGTAATGATACTGTATCGGCAACTCCACCAGAACTATGTTTATCAACTTTTATGCCTTTTATTTGAGAAAGATCTAATGTTTTTCCACTTCTCACCATGGCAAGCGTAAGCTCGGTAGTTTCTTCGCTATCCATACCATTAAACCATATTGCCATAAGAAGAGCAGAAATTTGGTAATCCGGAATGGTACCGTCAGAATATCCCTGTACAAAAAAATTGATCTCTTTATTTAGAAGCTTTGTCCCTCTCTTCTTTTTTTCAATGATATCAACAATATTCATATCATATCTCCTTAAGAAATTCTTCAATTAAACAAGATATATTTTTGCCGCAACGATTAGCCATATCTAAAACTTTTTCATGCGTCACCTCGCCATCTACAAACACACTATCTGTAATGCAAGAAAAGCCCAACACCTTCATGTTGAGATATCGTGCAACAATCACTTCGGGAACTGTAGACATTCCCACTGCATCAATACCGAGCCGACTCATAAGAGTAAGTTCTGCCATTGTCTCATAATTGGGGCCAGACACAGCACAATAAACGCCTTCTTTTACATTTATTCTTTTTTTGCGGGCAATTTCATTTACTTTTATCCGATATTCTTTATCATATGCATCAATCAAGCCCACAAAGCGCTTATTTCCTTTTTCTCCACGCAAAGGATTGTCCGCAAAAATGAAGTTGACATGATCTCTGATCAGCATAATATCACCTACATTCAATGCAGTATTCACGGCACCAGCTGCGTTTGTTATAATCATATTATTAGCCCCTATCTCATGTGCAAGATACACACTTGAGGTAATTTCTTTCATACTATAACCTTCATAAAAATGCACTCTTCCATTAAAAATTAAGATATTTTTTCCGGAAAGAGTTCCAAAAATAAGCTCTCCTGTATGCCCTGCAACTGTTGATACAGGATAATGTGGAATTTCTTGGTAAGAAATTTTTTTAACAATTTGTACACTGGCAAGAATCGATGAAAGACCTGACCCAATAATAATGGCAAAATCTGCTTTAAAATCTATCTTATCTTTGACAAATTCAGCATAAGTTTTCATCTTTGCCTCACTCTAACGATACAAGGTAATAATAAAACGGCTGGCCTCCATAGACAACATCCACCTCTAAATTCGGAAACACCTTTTCAATTCTTTTGGCAACCTTTTCTACATCTTTTTTATCTACCTCTTTGCCATAATATATGCTCACAAATTCATAGTTTTCAACAGTTTCTATATTTTTCTTAAATAAATTAAATAAAACAGTTTGCGGATTCTTACCTTTCAACATAATTTTGCCGTTTGTTAACCCCAAAATATCACCCTTTTTCATATCAAGTCCATTTATTTTCGTATTACGCACCGAGTACGTGACAGAAAATGAGTACGCTTCAGAGAGAATTTCATTTGCACGCTTTACATTTTCTTCAAATGTCCCCTCCTTATTAAACGAAAGGATAACGGGTATTGCTTGGACCATATTTTTTGTAGGTATTACCTCTACAATCTTGTCTTTTACTAAATCTTTTGCTGCATTAGCTGCAAGTATTATATTGAGATTGTTCGGAAAAATAATAACATATTTTTTTATGCATTTATTAATGCCTCCAAGAATATCATTAATTGAAGGATTCATAGTTTGGCCGCCTCCCACCAAAACATCAACTCCTAAACTAAGAAAAATCTGGTCAAATCCTTCTCCTTGAGAAACGGCAACAATAGACAAGAATCTGTTAGTAGGAACTTTGGGAGCTGCCAGGGCTTTACTTGCAAGAAATGCATCTTGTTCATCTTGCATATTTTCGATTCGTGCTTCTTTAATAGGCCCATGCTTCATAATAAATTCTATGACACTATGTGGCTCGTTAGAATGCACGTGCAATTTTGTCAGATTTCCTGATTTTGCTACGACAATACTATCACCAAATTGCTCTAAATCCTTCCTTAGTTGATCAGGATCAATATCAGCAATCTCCAGTAATAACACTGTATCATACTTAAATTCGAGCTCTTCACCTAAAATATGCTGGTCCATTTCTTGAACTACTTCTTCAAAACCTTTTGTAATTTCCAGTTCTCCCTTAAGTCCATAAAGAAGACCTTCTGTAATGAAAACAAGTCCCTGGCCACCAGCATCCACAACACCAGATTCTTTTAAAATAGGGAGAAGCTCAGGCGTATTTGCCAATGTCTCCTTTGCCCCCTCCAATATTTTCTCAAGAAAGGATGCAAAATCAGATTCTTCGCGTGCAAGAAACATCGCTTTCTGCGACATCGACTTAATAACCGTAAGAATAGTTCCTTCAACAGGTTTAATAACTGCCTGGTACGCAACATTTGAAGATAAAACCAATCCTTCCGCAAACTCCTGGATTGTTACTTCTTCTTTTCCGTTTATATATTCAAAAAAACCTTTAAAAATCTGCGAGAGAATGACGCCAGAATTTCCTCTCCCACCAATTAAAGTACCCTCACACACAGCCTTTCCAAATTCATTCAAATTTTTTGCTTTTTGTTTACTCAATTCTTCCAGGGCCGTTTTTAATGTAAGATACATATTTGAACCCGTATCTCCATCCGGCACTGGGAATACGTTCAACTTATTAACCAATTCTTTGTGCTTATTCAGATTAGCAACTGCTCCCTGAAACATTCTGTCAAATTCAACAAGGGTTAATTTATTCACTTATGCCTCCCTTTTCACACCTTTTATGACCACGTTTACATCAATATCTTTCAGCCCTGTAAGTTTTTCCAGTTTATAAGACACCTGATGAACAATGATCTTAGCCACTTCAGAAACTTTTACGCCGCTCTGCAAAACAACATATATCGTAAATGATACCTGTCTGCCTTTTATTTTTACATCTACGCCGCGACTAAGTTTATCGCCGCCCAAAAGTAAAAGAAACCGCTTACCAATGCTCACAGGAACAAGCCCCACGACGCCATAACATTGCATTGTGGTTAAAGCTGCAAGCTTCGCTAATGCATTTTTCGAAACGATTATTTTTTTCATTTTTACCTCCTATTTATGCATGTTATTATAGCAGACTATTGCATTGAATGAAAATTTTCTTACAATGTAAGAGTATTATTTTAAATTGGAGGTAACGCAATGAGTAAAAAATGCGAAATATGTGGAAAAGGCCCAATGGTTGGGAACAGCATAAGTCATTCACACAGAAAAACCAAAAGGAGAACTCTTCCAAATTTACATAAAGCAAGGGTTCTTCTAAATGGGAAAATTAAAACTGCTCGAGTATGCACAGACTGCCTAAAAAAACATAAAATTGCCTGATGAAATTGGTTTCTTTAAAATTTAAAGGGGAGACGCTCTATATATTAGACCAGAGGAAGCTCCCCTTCGAATTTGAAAATATGCTCTGCAAGACCAAAGAGGATATCTGGGAAGCAATTAACAAAATGATGATAAGAGGGGCACCAGCAATAGGAGTAGCCGCTGCATACGGTATGTATTTGGGTGCTAAGGACCTCGAGGAAGAAAAATTTTTTCAAAAATTAAACAAAATCAAGAAATATCTTGACAGCGCACGGCCAACTGCAGTAAATCTCAAATGGGCAACAGAGAGAATATATCAAGCCGCTGAAAAAAATAAAGGCAAAACAGTAAACACAATTATACGCCTCATTCTTAAGGAAGCCAAAACAATGGAAAAAGAAGATGCAGAGCAGAATCTCAGTATAGGAAAATATGGCTCGACTCTTTTCCATGATAACGATACCATTATGACCATCTGCAATACAGGCGCCCTTGCAACTGTTGCATATGGGACAGCATTCTCAGTAATAAGAAGATCGTTTGAAAAATACAAAAACATTAGCGTAATTGCTCTGGAAACACGCCCATATCTTCAAGGAGCAAGGCTTACTGCACTAGAGCTCAGAGAAGCAAAGATACCCTTTCATCTTATTACCGACAATATGAGTGGATTTATGATGGCAAAAAAATTAGTAAACGGTATTGTAGTAGGAGCAGATAGAATCGCCAGTAATGGTGATACTGCAAATAAAATCGGGACATATACGCTTGCTGTCCTTGCCAGATACCATAAAATTCCATTTTACGTAGTTGCGCCAACATCGACAATCGACCCTAATATATCAAGTGGTGCTGATATCCCCATTGAAGAAAGAAGCCCGGACGAAGTTACACATTGCGGAGGAAAAAGAATCGCACCTGAAAAAATTAAAGTGTACAATCCTGCCTTTGATGTAACCCCAAACAAATTCATCGATGCAATCGTAACAGAAAAAGGAATACTACGAAAACCGTTCAAAGAATCAATAAAAAGAATCTTAAAATAATCTATCGAGATTTAAAAAACAGTTTAAGGCCTATACGAGCACTGAGTGGCTCAGATGTGATAATATATTCATAACCAATTTCAGCCATTCGATAAGAAATAACAGCAATAATTTCAGGTATATAATCGTCTTCTTCATGAAAAATTTTTAACAAACTCTTATTAAAAAAAATTATAGCGTCTCCATTTTTTATCTTTAGGAAATTTGCATTACCCGGAAATACTGCCTTAACAGAATAAGGTAGCAATTTTTTTGAAAAAATCGGTACCATTAAATATTTGGTGGCCACTCTGCTCTGTTGTTCGGTTTTTACAACAACTGTCACAGGCACATCTACCTTGCCCTTCAAAAAGTTATAGATTTTAAGAGCATCTTTGAAATTCCCTATTATAGCTAACCCATTAACTCCATCTTCACACATTTTATAAGCAGCATTAATTGAGTTTTCAAAATTATCCGGATAATTATCAAAAATAAACAGTGACCTCAAATTAATTAATCCGAATATCTTCATTGTTTTTCAATTTCTTTGATTCTATCCCCTAATATAGAAAGTCCGGGAAACTTAACATTTGACTGCGCAATACGTGTGTAATATTCTTTTGCCTTTTTGATATTTTTCTTTTCTGCATAAGATTGACCAATGCCAAGAAGAATGGCCATTCCGTCTGAAGAAAATGGTGGTTTCTCAGGTTCAAACTCCTCAAACAGAGCAAGCGCCTCTTTCAATTTTTTTAATTCCATAAAAGCAGCACCTAAAATACGGACATTCTTCAAACTTAAATCTTTTTTGGGAATCTCTTTCATTATTTCAACAACTTTTTCCGTATTTCCAATATTATAAAATATGCTGGTAACAAAATATCGAAAAAACGGCGTATCATTCTCTTTTAATCTGTTTTCGAGAATAAATGCCAATTTAAAGTAGTACTCTGTATTTTTCCCGGGCTGATCAAGAATATAATTCACATTATTCTCATTTGCATTGATGGCAATCGAATCAAGAACAAGCTTAACTGCCCGTTCAATATCTCCTTGCCCAATTGCCCGCTTTGCATTCAACAACCGCGTTACAGCCCGAGTGCTTGGGGAAAACATCCGAAAAATATGTAAAATTACTGCTGCATTAAGAACAATAATTGCTACATAATTTATTTTAAATATAAAAAGAATTGCAGCAGCGATATAGCCAATAAGAATCAATAAAGACATAGAACATCACCCTCCTTAGTATTTTTAGTTATCTTCAATAAATGATAGCAAAATTTTAATTAAAACCAAATTGCCCTACTCTAACTTAAAAAAAGTTCTAAACTTCGATTCAATATTCTTTTTCTATAGAATATTGAAGTAGCATGCCCTGAAAACAACCAGTGTCTTTCGGGCTTTCCCATTTCCTGCCACAGTTCTTCAGCAGCCTGCCTCGGAATAACTTCATCAAGCAATGCATTATACATAATAACTTGTCTTTCCTTCAGATAGTGTCCAAAAGTCAGGGGATCAAACAAAAAACATTCCTTTGTAGGTTGTACGTTCTCCAGATCATCAAGCGTCTTCAATTTTTTAATATAATCAAAATAATTGCTATGAACTTCAATGCATTTTCTTTCAGTGCAGCCGTATAAATCACTATTTGCATCTACCTCATATTTTTTCCTTAACACTCTTGTGGCTAAACTTTTCCAGGTAATATGTACAAAATTGCCGCCAGTTACAACAAACACCGCTTTTTTAATTCTTTCATCTACTGCCATTGCAATTATTCCTATCATTCCTCCGAAACTAACCCCCATCAAGTTAAACTCTCCACTGTAATTACAGTCTCTTTCAAGAAAATCCATACTTGTTCTTAGGTCAATGACAGCATGCCTGAAATCCTTCACTGTGTTCTCCATATTATCAAGCAAAAACTTTTTCCCGCTCTTCATTCCTTTTGGCGTGCGCTCAAAATGGTATGGCACAATCATAAGAAATGAAGGAACACCATTTTTGGCGAATTGATGTGGGAACCAGCTCAAAGGCACAAGATTCTTGTCCCCCATTCCATGTAAAAAAATGAGTGGTATATTCGTTTTAGGTTGCTCGGGCTCAAAAAGGTATCCTATCACTTTGTTTACCTCAGGGTATGGAGTTTGAATAAAACTTTCATATTCAATTTTTGTTCTCAGGACATCTTTACTAACCTTTACAGCTTCTGTTTTCACTATCTTAAAATCCCTTTTCTCATAATCATAAAGCATTTCCTTTTCGCTACCTCCTTATCATATTATACATAAAAAGAGAACTCTGCGCATTAAATTTAAAGTTTTGGTTATGTTATCTTATCGTTATAATACAATATTAACTATAATAATGCGAGAAATATAAATAATCTATGTAAAATTATCAAAAAATGACAGCAAATGTGATAAAATATGAAGTAAAGAAAACTTTAAAATAAGGATATGCCATGAACAATAAATTTATGCAACTAGCAATAAAAGAAGCACTGAAAGCCGAAAGAGAAGAAGAAATACCGGTTGGTGCAGTTATTGTCTGTGATAACAAAGTAATCTCTGCCGCTCATAATATGCGAGAAAAACTAAAAGATCCCACAGCTCACGCAGAAATACTTGCAATAAGAGAAGCTGCAAAGAAAAAAAATGATTGGAGATTAACAGGTTGTACAATTTACGTGACACTTGAGCCATGCCCTATGTGTGCTTCAGCAATACTGCTGGCAAGAATAAATAAAATTGTATTTGGAGCATATGATTCAGAAAATGGCGCCTGCGGAAGCATAATAAACATCCCCGTCACCTACAAAATATTTGGATACAATGCAAGTGTAGAAGGTGGAATAATGAAGGATGAGTGTAAGATAATACTTCAAGAATTTTTTAAAAATCGAAGAAACAAATATAATAACAAAGGGGAGAGATGGCCGAGTGGTTGAAGGTGCCTGTCTCGAAAACAGGTAGAAGGGCAACCTTCTCGTGGGTTCAAATCCCACTCTCTCCGCCAGAGCAAGAAGCAAAAGAAATTCTTTCAATTTACTTTTCTTAATTTGAACTCTCCTGATTAATTCTAGGGGAGTTTTTATTTTTTGTTTTTATAAATTCATTTGACTTTAAAAAACTACAAAGTATAAAGTATTAAGGAGTTTTATGGAGATAAATAGAAAGAGTAAATAGTGAAAAGTGCAGAAGAGATATACATCCGAAGCAAGTGCGGATATAACCGAGTTAGACAAAATGCTTACTTCGGGGCACAAAATATAAAAATAACAAATAATTATTATTTAAGGAGGTAATAAAATATGAGTTGGTTTGCTAAATTCCATTCTAAAAATATTGAAAACTTTGTAAAGTTGTCAAGACCTTTATTAGTTACATATATATTCTGCAAAGTTTTATTTGGTATAGGTTTCGGATTTCTTTTAGCAAGCTATTTGCAAGGTTTTAATTGGCAGCTATATGGTTGGTTGTTAATTCTCTTATCAATTATAATAACTATCCTTAGAATGAAAAAGTTGCTAAACCCTTTGCTACCAAGGATATGTATACTGTGGAGGTTTTTACTATTATTTTGTATAGGTCTTGGGTCCCTTTTAGCAAGCTATTTGCAAGGTTTCAATTGGCAATTATATGGTTGGTTGTTGATTCTCTTGTCAGCGATAATAAGTATCCCAAGTCTTTATAGAATACTTAAAAAATAGGCACCCTCTTTGTTCACGCTATCGTATAACAGGCGGATAAAAGGTTTCGCTACGCTTCGCCTAAATTGCCCTTTTGTTAATCGGTAACTTCTTGTGCTCGCAAAACGTTATATGACATTCCGCCTCTTTGCCGTTAGGAAATATATAAAAAGCCAGTAATATTAAGTAAGGAGGGAGGTAAAAAAATGGCAACAATAGATGAGATACTCAAGTCAAAGAAAAAGCCAAAAGAAATTGTCAGTTCTTTAGCGGAAAAGTTAAAGAGTGATAAGAAACTAATTACAGATCTTATCAGATATTTTGAAAATGGCTCTGTTGCCGAGAAGGGTAATTGTATGGAAGCAATAGAATATATTACAAAAGAAGATCCGGGATTTGCAAAAAATTGCTTCAACTTTATTATCGAACATATCAACGACAAAGCTCCGAGAGTAAAATGGGAAACTGCCAGAATAATCGGGAATGTTGCTCAAAAATTTCCAGACAAAATTAAAGAATCAATCCCAAAGCTTTTGGAGAATACAAAGGATAAAGGCACTGTTGTGAGATGGAGTGCAGCCTTTGCCTTAACTGAAATTGCAAAAAGCAATCCTAAACTACAAAAAGAACTTATTGCTAAATTTAATGAGATATTAAAAAAAGAACCTAACAATGGCGTGAAGAATATATACTTAAAATATCTGAAAAATGTTGAAGAGGAGGTATATTATGAGAAAGATTGATTTTAAAAAGGAGCTCAAACACCTGTACAATCCGCCAAAAGAGGTTGTGCTCGTTGATGTCCCTGAAATGAATTTTTTGATGATTGACGGAGCAGGCGATCCAAATACAGCACAAGAATATAAGGAGGCAATAGAAGCTTTATATGCTGTATCCTATGCCTTAAAGTTTATGATCAAAAAAGTAAAAACAGCAATAGACTATGTCGTTATGCCCCTTGAAGGTCTTTGGTGGACGGACGATATGACACAATTTGTTATGGAAAACAAAGATATATGGAAATGGACATCGATGATTATGCAGCCAGAGTATGTAACAAAAAATTTGTTTAATAAAGCTCTTGAACAAGTTAAAAAGAAGAAGAACCCACCTGCCCTTTCTAAGATAAGATTTGAGGTTTTGAATGAAGGATTATCAGCTCAGATAATGCACATCGGCCCATACTCTGCTGAAGGTCCAACTGTTGAGAAACTTCACAACTACATTAAAGAAAAAGGGTATACTTTCGAAGGCATACGGCAAAAACATCACGAAATCTATTTAAGTGATCCTCGTAAAGCAGCACCAGAAAAAATGAGAACGGTTATAAGGCAACCGATAAAATGAATGGGCAAAATTCATCACTTAAGAGGTTAGTACTATGTTAATCTTACATATTACGAAGCAGGAACAATGGGAACAGGCAAAGTTGGCTGGGATCTATCGCGGTGATACGTTGGATTCTGAGGGCTTTATCCATTGTTCAACTCCGGAACAAATCATTAAAGTAGCCAATGCTTTGTTCCATGCTCAAAAGGAGTTAATACTCCTCTGTATCGAATCTGATAAAGTCCGGGCTGAGATTCGTTATGAGGGTCTCGAAGAAGGGGAGCATTATCCTCACATTTATGGTTCTTTAAACGTTGACGCTATTGTTAAGGTATTGGATTTTGAGCCAGGCAAAGATGGCAAGTTTGAGTTGCCGAAGGAGATCACTGACATTACTTAACAGCGTGTTTGCTACGCTTCGCTCAAATTGCCTTCGGCTGAACTTCTTTTATCTGCAAAACGTTATACCCTTTTATCATAAGTAGAGAACAGAGTACCGTGTTCTTACACGATGGAGTTGTAAGCGATCAGCCTGCCGTTAAGAAAGTAATTACGAGCCGAGCGATTTTCCGTTTAGTTGCTGTTAAATACCCTTAATCAACGGGAGGAGCGCAGCGTGGTCGAGGAGCGCAGCGTGGTCGAGGAGCGCAGCGTGGTCGAGGAGCGAAGCGACGAAGAAGTTTTCAATAGGGGCAAAAATTATTATAATTTTTAGTGCGGGACCGAAATTTCCACAATCACATAAATCAGAACAAAAAAACCTATCGTAGTAGCCAGAAAAACAAAAATAGAGCGTTCCTTGGTTCTTATGATACTAATAAGTCCGATAAAAAAAGTGGCAATACCGGAAATTCCTGCAAGGAGCGTGGGGATTGCAAGTTTAACATTGCTAAAGAATGTATCGCCTCCCCTTTCTCCTAAATTAACAAATAGAAAGAACAATCCGAGAAACACAAAAAAAGTTATAATTAATCCAACCGATAATTTACCTAGGTAGGTTTTTGGTGTAGAAGTGGTTTTCATATTTTTCACCTCCAATTTATAATATTAATTGCTTACTTAACAAATATTCTCATTTTTTATATCATGTAGCGCCCATCGAAAAATTATATTTAACTTCGGTATAGCCGCACTTCGTATCTTCTTCTCCAACGCTACCTTCTGTTTAAATTTTTTATTTCTCGCTTCCACAATTACTAAGCTTCTCTTTTATTTTATGACTAAGAAAAATATTGTCAACAAAACGAATTGCCTCATCGAAAATCTTATAAATTAAGTTTTCTTTTCCTTGACTTTAAAAAATTGTGGAGTATAAAATGGTAAGATGTTTTATGAGAATAGATAGGAGAAAACAAAGGATAAAAGGTGCAGAAGAGATGTATATCCACAGTAAGGTGCGGATATAACCAAGCCATATGAAATCGTCAAACATACTTAATAAATAAAAGAGGGAACGTAATTGAATAAAAAACCGTTGATATTCGTTATAATATCTGCTTCATTATTTGGTATCAGTCCTCCTCTAACTAAGCTACTTGTTAAAGATATCCCCCCGGTGGCTTTGGCTGGACTTCTCTACCTTGGTGCATTTGCTGGTTTATCTCTGTATTCTATCGGAAAAAAGATAATAATGGCCGATCATGATAAAAAGGCCGCAGCATTGGAAAAAAGGGATTTTCCCTGGCTAGCAGGTGCAGTACTTACAGGTGGAATAATAGGCCCGATAAGTATGATGATGGGATTGACCCTTGTTTCAGGTTTCTCCGCATCATTACTACTCAATCTGGAAGGGCTTGCTACTGCTATGATTGCTGTTATCTTCTTCAAGGAAAATGCAGGGAAACATTTATGGTTGGCATTGCTATGTATGACTATAGCAGGGGTATTTTTAACTTGGGATCCTAGCCTGGGCAAGTTCAGCATAGTAGGTCCATTATTAATCATCTTTACTATGATATGCTGGGGAATTGACAATAATCTAACCCGTAACATTTCTCATAAAGATCCCATACAGATTGCTAAAATCAAAGGTTTCGTTGCTGGAGCAACATCCATCTCACTCGCTTTAATCCTTGGAATGAAGATATCTCTGGACTTTACAATCGCATTCGCCCTATTATTGGGTTCATTCAGCTACGGTATTAGTTTGGTATTTTTCATCAAAGCACTTGAGGGATTGGGTTCCTCAAGGACGGGAGTATTCTTTGGTCTTGCTCCTTTTATCGGCGCTACCGCTTCACTTATTATACTTAGAGAATGGATTGGGTGGGTGATGTTTCCTGCAACGGGATTCATGATAATTGGCATATGGTTAATGAGCACTGAAAAACATTCACACTTTCATATTCATGAACGGATAACCCATACCCATTCACATGTTCACAATGATATGCATCATCTGCATAAGCATTCCGGAGTTTTTCATGAGCCCCATACCCATGAGCATACTCATGTTGAAATAGCTCATACTCATGTTCATTGGCCAGATACTCACCATAGACATGAGCACAAAACGGATAAGCGAGATTAGGTTTGACGACATCATATAACACGGTGTATGCGGTTTGCCCTTACGGGCTCACTCCTTCATATGACAGCAGGCGAAAGGGAAAATCCAAAATTTATCAAAATTTAGATATAATAAATTTTTTATAAATTTATTTGACTTTAAAAAATTGTGGAGTATAAAATGACAAGATAGTTTATGAGAATAGATAGGAGGAGTAAAGGATAGAAAGTGCAGAAGAGATGTATATTCGAAATAAGGTGCAGATATAACCAAATTATATGAAATCGAGCCACACAGTGGCTTAAATGAAATAAATATAAAGGAGGGATAATTATTATAAATATGGCAACTTCAATTATAAATTTTCTAAAAATAACCAAGGAAAAGGTGATTATAACTTTAATATTTCCTCTTGCGGCATTTTTAATATATTGGCTTGGTGCTATAGCTTATGAAATTCATGGGTTTATTATTGATATCATATATAACGTGCTCATTTTCTTTATTTTGCTACCGTTTGCATTGGGGAGGCTTATGATAAAGGAACCCATTGATAGTCCTGCTTCTCAAGTTCTTCTTGCAATCGCTCTTGTACTAACATTTATTTGGTGGTATATCCTACCATGCATTTTAGTTTTTATTTTGGAAAAAAGACGGGAAAGATAATCACTCCGCGACTCCGGCTGAGTCTGTGGTCGCTTCATTTCATTTCGCTTCCTTGCCCTTTGTGTCATATAGCGGTAGATAAAAGGAAAAATCAAAAATTTATACAAGTTCCCCTTCGTTAATCAGGCAACTTCTTGTGCCTGCAAAACCTGCAGACAATGCAACGACGTTTCTCTTTTGTCTCTGCGCTCTTTTCCTTGATTCGCAGAAACAAGTAAACAAAGTGAGTGACGTGGGCAGTCCCAGAGTAATATTTCTTTAAATTTTTGTTTTCATAAAACAATGTTTTGTTGTTAAAGAGGAGATTGTCGCACTCGTTTCACTCGTTCACAATGACAAGTTCGGGGATTGCAACGTCGCTATCGCTCACTTGGCGTAATGTGTGTCAAGGGAAAGAGCGCAACGACGATAAAGCTGTCGGATTGCTTTGTCGGCTTCGCCTCTGTGCAAGGACAAGAAAGTCAAGTTCAGCGCAATTCTTTCTCTTTTTTAAATTTAAATCCTTTTTCTTTGAAGAGTTTTATGCAAACATCTACAACTTCAGAGTCATAAAGAATACCTTTGTTCTGGGTGATTTCCTCCAGGGCTTTATCAATACCAAGCGCTGGTCGGTAAGGACGATGAGAAGACATGGCTTCAACAACATCAGCAACACCTAAAATACGAGCTTCAAGGAGAATCTCATCTCCTTTTAAATTATTGGGGTATCCTGAGCCATTCATCCTTTCGTGATGTTGAAGAATAATCCAAGCAATAGGCCAGGGAAGGTCTATATTTTTTACTATATCATAGCCAGTTTGCGAATGAATTTTAATGATGTCAAATTCGATAGTGCTAAGCTTGATTGGTTTGACGAGAATTTCAACAGGTACACTAATCTTTCCAATGTCATGGATGGCGGCAGCCATATTAATTATATTAATTTTTTCATTCGAAAGATTCATCTCTTGCGCAATAGCAGAAGAAAGTTGCCCCACACGTCGTTAATGGCCAGCAGTATACGGATCTTTCATTTCAGCCATCATTGCTATTGCCTTAATTGTGCCATCCAAAGCTTTTTGCCATTTCTCAAAATTCTCTTCTAATTCTTCTTCTAATTGTGCATGTTTTTCTTCTGTTTCAATATTATGCAGGGCAAAGCTTATGTCTTCGGCAACTTCCTTAAACAAACTTTGTTCTTCCTGGTCGTCAACAAGATGAGCAGGGATACAAACAGACATAAAACCATAAACTTTTCCACTATATTCTAATCGGATGGTCATCGCTCTTCGGTTAGAATGTTGCTTTATCAGCGGACATTCAGGGCAGGTAGATGCCGGGTCTTTGATTGTTACAACCTCCTGTTGCTTTAGGGCTTTCTGACCACAAACGGTCAACTCACCTTTCTTTACTGTTTCAATCATGGGTAAAATTGCTTTTCCTAAACCAGCTTCAGCATATGTTTCAAGTTTTCCACTTTTATCCAGCAAGGCTATCCAGACATTATAATAACCTCGTGTCTTTATAAGATTATTACATACACCTTTGAGCAATCTTTCACGGTTCTTTTCTTTTACAATAAGTTGGTTAACGTTGCGAATGGCACGAAGGACGAGATTAAGGTGCTTTATTTTCTCTTCTGCTTTTTTGCGCTCAGTGATATCTTCTCCCGAGCTAAGGTGACCAGTTATATTGCCATTTTTATCTTTGATAAAAGAATTATGCCAAGAGATTAATCTTTCCTCGCCACTTTTAGTCAGGATAGCGTTTTCGTGATATTCTACAGGTTTCATATCACTGGCTAATATCTTCTTGAAGGTACTATTTACTTCTTTTTTAAATCTTTTGGGAATAAAATTTTTAATCCAATTTTTCCCTACTATTTCATTTTCTTCATATCCTAAAATTTCGCATGTCTTCTTATTTACCAGAGTAACAATTCCCTTCTTGTCAATCACAATAAACATAATAAGAGATATATTGAGATATTGTTGAGCTTTATCTTTCTCTTGTTTTATTTTTTCATTTGCTTTTTTGCGCTCGGTGATATCCATTAAAGAAGCTACACTTTTTTTGATGCCGGGTATCATACCAATTTTTAAAAATATGTCTTTTATATTGCCTTTTCTATCTATAAAATGAAATTCATACTCTGTAGCAGCTTTTCCTTTAGTTTTTCTTCTTGCAATATGATATTTTTTCATTTTTTCTAAATCTTCCGGAATAACAAAATCTGTCCATTTCATTTTATTTTCAATTTCATTTTTAGAATATCCGCTTAATTTCTCAAATTGGGTATTTGCCATAGAAATAACTGTATCTTCTTCGATTACTACTGTAGCTGTACCTGTATTTTCAAATACGGTTTTGTATCCTTCCTCTAATTCTTTTTCTCTTTTGTTGCTCTTCTCAAGATCAAGCATCTTCTTCTCGAGTTCCTGTACCAGATGTTCGCTGTAAAGCTTGAATGTTTCCTTCTCTTTTAAAATCGGTTTTTTAGACATTATCTTGCCTTCCTTTATTTATGAATAGAAAAAATAACAATTTCTATTCTATTTGAAGTATAGGCAATTAAAACAAAAAAAACAAATTGTCAAGTGTCTGTCTGAGAAATAAATCTAAAAAAATGGAGCTATACTAAAGCAAAAATATCTTTAGAATATTGACTTTTCTGCAGTATCTCTCCCATTTATTAACAATATTAACAGCAATACATATCGAAAGCTTTGTGGTTTAGGCGATTGCAAATTAAATTCATCTGACTTGAAAAGATTTAAAGTTTAGAATAGAATTCATATTAAGGAGATGGATAATGAAAGCACAAAATAAGACCATTAAGGATTATGCTACTCAAATCAAAGTAGAAATGCCAATAGTTATTTCCTTTGGTGTCGGTAACTTATGAAGAATTATAGTGTAATTATTATAGGCGGAGGGCCTGCCGGAGCAACAGTAGGGCAATACCTAAAAGAAAAAAATATCGACTGCCTCATTATAGAAAAAGGAGAAAATTATAGAGACAAAGTATGTGCCGGCGGTATCCCTAATGGAGTAATTGACCTTCTGCCTGATAATTTAAAAAACTTTGAAAAAACGGAATATGATGCACTATCAGTAGATTTTAAAGGGAAACCGAGCAACACAGTCAAACTGAATAAACCATTTTTGTATGGCGTAGAACGAACAAAATTTGACCATCATTTAAGAGAGGGATTAAACGTTCATTACAATGAAAAGTTTATCGGCCTTAACAATGAAAAAAACAACATATCAGTCCAAACGGATAAAACAACGTATACCGCAAAATTTCTTGTTGGAGCGGATGGAGTGGGAAGTAGAGTTTCCATATTGAGCGGACTTGCCAGAAAAAAAAGATTCATCCTGGGAGAAGAAAAAGAAGTTTTTCAAAAAAATATCACAGAACCAAATACTGTAAAATTGTTCCTCAGGTACAACTATTTAGGTTATGGATGGATATTACCAAAACAAGACCATTATTCAGCAGGAAGTGGTGCATTACAAAAATATTTTTTAAGCTCCTCTAAAGGAACTGTTGAAAAATTTGACAAAGGGAAAGGAGAAACAAAAATCTATCCGATATCTCTGTGGGGAGGAGAGGAACTACTAACAAACGGACGAATAGCGCTGGCAGGAGAAGCAGGAAATCTTGTCGATCCATTTACAGCGGCAGGCATATATCCGGCTATGCTCTCTGCAAAGCTACTGGCAGGAGTCATTGAAAATGCTTTAAAAAACGGAAAAAGCAACCTTCAAGAATATAATAAACTGCTCATAGATAACTTAGGAGAAGAATTTAACTGTGCACTGCTGCTTTCAAAAATGTTTTACCCATTTTTGCCTCTAATAAAAAAAGTCATTATCAGTAAAAGTACAATGCAGCAAGCTATGGAAAGCATTTCATCCGGATACATTTCATATAAAACATTTTATCTGAAAGTACAAAGAACCAAAAAAATCCCCGTAAAAATTGTATACTTCCTTGCGCAAAAATTTGCTGGTTAACTAATTATCTCTTTATATAATTGATACTCTAAAAATATTTTAAACATTTAAGGAGCTATAAATGAAAGATATTATTTTTAAAGCAAAAATCATTGAAAAAAGCGAAAATGAAAAAGGGAAATACATAATTCTCGATCATACTGAATTCTATCCGGACGGCAAAGGCGGACAATTAGGTGACAAAGGTACAATTAACAATTCAAAAGTAGTAAAAGTTGACATATCGGACAACAAAATCCTTCACTTTGTAGAAGAATTTCCATCCGTCAAACCTGATGAAGAAGTAATTTGCATAATTTCGGGAGAACGAAGAAGAAATATATCAATCCAGCACACTGCCCAGCATATCCTCTCAGGAGCATTTTTTAACCTGTTTAACATTGAGACAGTAAGTTTTCACATGGGAGAAAATTATTGCACAATAGATCTATCTACTCCAAATATTTCACAGGAAGAGATAAAAAAATCAGAAGAACTTGCAAATAAAATTGTAATGGCTAATGTACCGATAAAAAAGTATTTTGTGAATAACGAAGCACTTGCAAAACTACCCATCAGAAAAAAACATGCCGTAACGGGCAAAACAAGAATTGTCGAAATACCGGATTTTGACATTTCAATGTGCGGAGGAACACACGTAAACTCCACAGGTGAAGTAGGAGTAATTAAAGTTACAAAATATGAAAGAGTGAAAAAAACTTTTCAACGTATTCATTTCGCTGCAGGAATAAATGCCTTGAAAGATTATCAAAATAAAACAAAGATTCTCTCAACTATCTCCAACTTTCTTACAACAGGAGAGAATGAATTGACAGAAAAGGTTGAAAACCTTTTAAAAGAATCAAAACACCTGCAAAAAGAAACAGTCAAGCTAAAAAATGAGCTGCTGGAATACGTGGCAAAGGATTTAATAAAAGAAAGTAGAAGAATAGGAACCTTTGATGTCTTAATAAAAGAGCTTAAGGATTACACAAAAGAAGATATTATAACTCTATCGAAAAAATGCATAAGCAAAAAACCTTTACTCACAATCCTATACAGAAAAGACAATGAAATAGAAATTGTTATTTCTAAAAGCGATAATGTAAATATTGATTTAATGAAATTAAAAGAAGAACTTTCTAAAAGATTTAAGGTTAAGGGTGGTGGAAATAACAAATTTTTAATACTCCAAATAAATGAAGATGAAGGATTTAAAGAATTCATCCTGGATTTTATACAGCGTAATTAGGATTAAAGAAACAGTTCTTTATATAGTGTGTTATGTACTTTTGCGCAAATTCACCCTTCACCATTGAGAGATATAAACAAAAAATATTTTATCTAAACAAATATTTTGCTAATCAAATCGCCAACAAAATGTGTTATACCTATAACTACCAGCGCAATAATCAAATGCTCTGCTACTGCTTTCCATGTTTTTGCCTTTTGTGCTCTGGCAAGGTAAATATTAAAAACGGTTAACAAAAATAGACCCCAGCTTATACTAATAATAATTGCTGTTGATAGCTGAAACAACAGAATGGGGATAACAAACGACAACGCAATAACAAATTTGGCTACAAAAGTTGAGATTGTTGATTCCCATATCTCTCTTTCTGTGTGTATGTTTTCTGCTTCTTCAGAAATATGAATACCCAATGCATCCGAAAATGCATCTGCTATTGCAATTGTTAATATCCCGCCAAGAACCACAAGCTCTGAGTGCGTGCCAGAATGTAGGCCTACCATCAACCCCAGAGTTGTAATTACTCCGGATGTTAAACCAAAACTAAATCCTGTTTTTAATGAATGATTCATTGTCATAGTTTACCGCCTTTAAATTGGATTATTCACATTTAAAATTTTTCTTATACATAATTATTCAGTAGTATATAACAATAGATGCAATAGTCAATTTTGGAATTGAATCATCTTTCTACAAACCCAACTCGTCTGCTATCTCTTGCATTGCTTTAAGCGAAATTTCAAAAAACTCGTTAAGGGGAATGCCAAGCTCTTCCTCGCAAGTCCTCATTTGATCCCTGCTTGCACCTGCTGCGAAGCTTTTGTCTTTGAATTTTTTCTTTATAGATTTAACTCGTGCGGTAGCTAATTTTTTGTCCGGCATAACCAGCCCAATCGCCACGATAAAACCCGTAATTGGGTCCACAGCATACAGTGACTTATCTAACAACGTTTTTCTGGGCAATCCATGTCTTTCGTTATGTACCTTTGCAGCATAAACCACATCCTCCGAAAGGCCTAGCTCTTTCAGCCACTCTGCACCTATTAAGCTGTGCTTTTCAGGGTCGTCTTTGGTTAATTCGTAATCGATATCATGCAGCAATCCTGTGATACCCCATTTTTCCTCATCTTCGCCCAATCTTTTTGCAACAGCTCTCATAACAGCTTCCGTTGCCAGCATATGCTTAATGAGATTTTCATCCTTTACTCGATTTCTTAATTCACCAAAAAGTTTCTCTCTATCAAATGCCATAAAAAACCTCCTTAACCCATCTAAATTTATACGTCTTCCTCGTTATAACACTTTTGTACTCTATTTTTTGCGCCGGAATACTCTGTAATCGAGAAACGGAAAAATACTGTCCCTCTCCTCTAAAAACTCCAACAAATTTTTATCAATTATATTACTTTTTACTTCTTCGTAAAGTTCATTAAATGCGTTAATATGAAATTTCACTCTATCTATCGAATAGTTTGATGCAGTCCCTGTTGTGATAAGAAATGTCCAGTCGCTACTCTCAGCAAGAAGCAACTCTCTTCCCATCTGAGTTAGTACACGCTCAATAGTATTGTCAGGAGTTGTTATTTTCTCTGCCAGTTCTATCATCCTCTTTCCCATCATATAAAGGTGAGAATACACCCAATCATTTTTCTCGTTGAGCCAAACACTAAAATACCCTCCGTCACCCCACGTGGATGGAGCAGGGAGAGATAATTGATTGGTGGGATATTTTTTTAGATAATTAAAGGGTGTAATTGTTTCAATCTTATCTGAATATTTATCGATTTTTCTCAAAAGAAATTCAATAAAATCGGACCCCTCAAACCACCAGTGCCCAAAAAGCTCCGTATCAAATGGAGCAACAATGATGGGCTCTCTGTCCATAATGCTAAGCAAATATTCTGCCTCCTTCTCTACGTTAAACATAAAATTGGCAGCATGAGTATCTGCTGTCGCAATGGCCTTTTCCCTATCGTACAGCTCTTTTTTGTTAAGCGGCACATTCCCGGTAATCTTGTGCATTTTAATGCCGGAATCAAATCTAAATCCCCCGGGATGCAGGTACTTGTTTACTTTTTCAGCTGAGATTTCATACCCAATATCCCTGTAAAATTCCCTGTAGTTAAAATCGCCAGGGTAACCTTCCTTTGCGCTCCACACCTGTTTTGAGGCCTCTGGGTCTCTTCCAAAAAATGCAACACCTTCTTCAGAATAAATTGGCGCGTGCACGCCATACAGTGGCTGAGGTTCCGCATATAAAACACCATGTGTATCAAGAAAAGTAAATTTAATGCCGTTACTTGCAAGGATTTTTTCCACACCATTTGTATAAGCGCACTCGCCAAGCCATATACCTTTAGGAGCACGTCCAAACACTCTCTTGTATGCGTCAATGCCAACTTCAACTTGCACTTCTCGTATGCGCTCGTTTAGCTCAAGAGGGAGTATCTCGTGCGTCGCGGTGCAAGTAATTATTTCAAGAAATCCTTGCTCTTGAAGCTCTTTAAAACCGGAAAGAATATCCCTATTTAATTTTACATCAAAAAAATAATTAAGCTCCTCAAATCTATTCAAATAGAATTGCAAAGTCTTTTTTTCTCTTGCACTTCCTTTATCTTCTCGAATTTCATCTCTCAAAAAGGATAGCCTGCTATCAAGATAGCGTTGATACCGCTCCATAAGCAAAGAATCTGTTAGCATAGAAATGAGTGGAGGGGTTATGGACATTGTGAGCTGAAATTTAATGCCTTCTCTTTTTAATCTTTCAAAAGAAATGTAAAGCGGAAGATACGTCTCAGTAATTGCCTCAAAAAGCCAGTTTTCCTCAAGGAAAAATTCGTGCTCGGGATGTTTGACAAAAGGAAGGTGGGAGTGCAATACAATGCTGAGATATCCCCGCTTGTTTTTCATCGTTCTTTAGGAATTTTTATATATTTTACTGTCTTTGCAGTTTTTTCGGTCTTTTCATTTCTTTTTTCAAGAGCATCTTTGTCTTGTACTTTCCTTTGCCTCTTCACAATCCTCCTTATATCCGGATCCACATAAGCCCATTTAATCGTCTTTTTCGCCGAAGGTTTGCTGCGAGGAACTACAATCTCTTCGGAAGAAACGACAGAAACAAACCTTTTTCCTTTTTTAAACCCAATAGAAGCTGTTAGAGGTTTACCTTCTTCAACACGCAAATATCCTTTACCTTTGTATGAGGCAACAGGAATTTCAAGCACTGTCTTGCCCTTATTTTTTAATCGAAGAAAGATGTCTGATTTTTTTCCTTTGCCTACAATTTTCCAGTGCACATAAACATTGCCGGGCTCTTTAGGTAGAAGTTCTAAATGATTCACTCCGTAGTGCACATCAAGTTTTCTTCTTTTTATCTTTTCCTCGCTTTTAGCAATTTTTTCTTTCGTTTCACCTTTAAGTTTAATCGCATCGATTAGTGTTGTTTTATTCATCTTGTGTCTTCCTTTTATTTCGTGACGCTTTGCCACATCTAAAAGCTCTTTTTTAGTCATTTCACCATAACTTTTTTTATTCATTTTAGTACCTCCTTAAATCGATATACGCGGAAAGCTTTCAGGAAACCTGTACCCCCGTGGTATTACAACAATGCCAGAATTGGACACATAAAAATATTTTTCATCCACTTCCCGATTAAATCCTATCTCTACATTATCGGGAACAAAGACCTTTTTGTCTATAATTGCTCTCTTTATGCGGGTATTTTCCCCAATATTGGTGTTATTGAATATGACTGAGTCTTCAACGCTACTCTTTGCGCCAATCCTCACCTTTGGAAAAACAACAGAATGAAGGATTGCCCCTCCCTCAACAATCACACCATCAGCTATCAAGGAATCTTTTGCATAACCGAATATCTTCTCTCCGTTAACTTCTTTGTAAGTAAATTTCGCCGGAGGAAGCTGTCTTGCATGAGTGAAAAATGGCCAGCTTTGATCGTAAAGGTTTAGCTTCGGTAGAGGAGACAAAAGATCCATATTGGCATTATAAAAAGAATCAATTGCACCAACATCCTGCCAGTATCCCTGCTCGTTATTTTCATCCACAAAACGATAAGAAAATACTTCATTTTTATTAGATACGGCAAACGGTATAATGTCTTTGCCAAAATCATGAGACGAACTTTGTATTTTTGCATCATGAGCAAGAAGTTTGTTTAATGTTTCTCTGTTGAATATATATATTCCCATAGAAGCAAGAGAATAATCGGGTAAATCAGGCAAAGTAAAAGGATTTTTTGACTTTTCTCTAAAATCAACAACTTTGCCGTTATTGTTTACTTGCATAATACCAAAGGATTTTGCCCGCTCCTTTTTTACAAGAACCGCTCCAATGGTAATCTCAGCTTTATGCTCAATGTGGAATTCAAGCATTTCCCGATAATCCATTTTATAGATGTGATCGCCAGAAAGAATTAATACATATTCAGATTCTTCTCTTTCAACAAAGTACAAATTTTGGTAGACAGCATCAGCCGTGCCTACATACCACCTTTCACCAAGACGTTGCTGCGGCGGGATGTCTGTTATATACTCACCGAACCTGTCACTCAAAAACCTCCATCCTAACGCAAGATGTCTGCTGAGAGAAGCTGATTTATATTGAGTAACAACAAGAATTTTCTTCAGGCCTGAATTAACACAATTACTTAGCGTAAAATCAATAATCCTGTATTTTCCCCCAAATGGTACGGCCGGCTTTACTCTTTCTTCTGTAAGCGGATATAGCCGTTGCCCTTTTCCCCCGGCAAGCAGAAATACTAATGTCTTTTTAATAATCTTCTCGCAGTCCATGGCTTCCTCCAAAGGCTTTCTTTTATTATAAGATTAATGGAGGAAAAAGAAAAATACAGGCTAATAAAAGAGGGAATCCTCGTCTTTGATGTTCAGATACCGTTTTGCTTTGTCTGTGGCAATTCTTCCCTTTGGCGTTCGAAGAAGAAAATTTATCTTCATAAGATACGGCTCTATAATATCTTCTAGTGTTCCTCTATCTTCACCGCATGCCGTTGCAAGCGTTGTAATTCCCACAGGACCACATTTGAATTTTTTAACGAGATTGCTCAGATATTTCCTGTCCAAATCATTCAGGCCAAAACTATCTATATGGAGATCCTTACAGGTTTCCTCCACAATATCTTTAGTGATGACTGTATTGTTCCTTACCTCTGCAAAATCTCTTACACGTCTAAGCAGCTGTATAGCAATTCTGGGTACCCCTCGCGCTCGTTTTCCAAGAATCAATGACGCATCATCATCTATGTTGATACCTAAAATTTTGCTGTCGCGAAGTATAATTTCTCTCAATTCATCCGGATTGTACAGCTCAAGATGATAAACTATGCCAAACCTATCCCGAAGCGGAGGGGAAATTAAGCCAAAACGGGTTGTAGCTCCGATAAGGGTAAAAGGATTTAGATCAATAACGATAGTGTGAGCCGAACGTCCCCCGCCAGCCACAATGGGCAATTTAAAATCTTCCATTGCCGAATAAAGAACTTCTTCATTTGCTTTAGGAAGACGGTGAATTTCATCGATAAACAGCACGTCGCCCTTTGAAAGGCCTATAAGAATTGCCGCAAGATCTGCGACTCTCTCCAGAGATGGACCGGTTATATGTTTAACATGAACACCCAACTCATATGCAATAATAGAAGAAAGAGTAGTTTTGCCAAGGCCTGGCGGACCATAAAAAAGTGTATGATCCAGTGACTGTTGCCGGGAACGAGCAGAATCCAAAAAAACTCTCAAGCTTTTTTTGACCTGCTGCTGTCCAATAAACTCGTCTAAACTCTTTGGTCTTATAGGGTTACTCATTGCTTAACTTTTTTATCGCCATTTTAACGATATTTTCCACGGAATCGTTTTCGTCCATAGTTTTCAATGCTTTTACAGCGTCTGCAGCACTATAGCCAACGGATATCAGCGCATTCTTCGCAATTTGAAGATTTTCATTTAAAGGTACTTTTTCTTCCAGCAAGTCTTTTATTTCTCCGCCTAATTCGATGACTACCCTCTTTGCAGTTTTCCCACCAATTCCGGGAACAGTTTGAAGCTTTTTGAAATCACCGGTTTCAACCAGAGAAATAAACTGCTCTCGTGAAAACCGTTTAAAAATTTCAAGTGCCGTTTTTGCTCCGATACCACCAACTTTTCTAATGATAAGCCCGAATAATTTCTTTTCCGACATTTCTGTAAATCCGTAAAGAGTTGTTCCGTCGTCTTTCACATCCTCATATATATACAAACTAATATCATCCCCAACATCAAAATTTCCAATTCGTGGCAATAATACTTCAAAACCAATACCATTAACGAGTACAATAAAATTATGGCCATTTATTTCATAAATATTACCCTTTAATAGTGCAATCATTTGGTTTTCTCCAGATATGGAATTGTATAAATATGACAAAGCGCAAGCGCAATACCATCCGCAGCATCATCAGGACGAGGCAAACGATCCATTTTAAAAATGTTCATAATAGCATATTGCACTTCCCTTTTGGTAGCTCTACCTGCGCCAAGCAAGGCTTTTTTTGCCTCCGACGGAGTATACTCGAATACCTCATTATAATATTTGGAAACAGCGAGCATTATAACTCCCTTTGCCTCACTAACATTAATCACGGTTTTTAAATTCGTATTGAAAAACAGTCTTTCAATTGCTACATAATCAGTCTTATTTTTATCCATAAGTTCCAATAATTCTGAATACAGTTTGTTAAGCCGCTCAGGGATATTAAGATTCGAAGGTGTTTTTATCACACCATAGTTGATTAGTTCTAACAAATCACCATCTTTCTGTACAATACCAAAACCTGTAGAAGCAATACCCGGGTCAATACCCAAAACTCTAATCATTCTCTAAATTCCAATCTCATCGAGAATTTTTTTTAATTCGTCGTCATCTATATCGTAATTTGTATAATAATCCTGCACGTCATCGTGATTTTCAAGTTCGTCGCAAAGTTTAAGAGTTCTTACTGCATCGTCGCCGGAAACTTTGACTGTAGTTTTTGGCCTGAGTACAACATCGGCATTTTTTATTTCTATCTTTTGCTCTTCCATTTTTTCTTTTACTGTTTCAAGTGCTTTTGGATTAGTTATCACCGTGAAAGCACCGTCTTGCTCTTCAAGGTCTTCTGCTCCGGCATCGGCAGCAATCATAAAAAGATCATCATATTTTAGCTCAGATGATTCTATTTCAATTTCTCCCTTTGTTTCAAAATTCCAGGAAACCGCCCCTGATTCTGCAAGACTTCCATTAAATTTACTCAATGCCCTTCTCAACTCTGAGACAGTTCTATTTTTGTTATCTGTAGATATCTTCAAAATAAATGCAATGCCACCAGGTCCATATGCTTCATATGTAACTTCTTCGTACGTGACGCCAGGAAGCTCGCCTGTTCCGCGCATAATTGCCTTTTTAATATTATCCAAGGGCATACCTGTTTTTTTAGCTTTCTCAACAGCCCCTCTCAAACGCGTATTAGTCTCGAGGTTACTTCCACCTTGTTTTGCGGCAACGATTATTTCTTTCGTTAATTTTGTAAAAACTTTGCCTCTTTTGGCATCCTGAGAACTCTTCCTTGCTTGTATATTATGCCATTTCGAATGTCCAGACATAAAAGCCTCCTTATTGTTTGTTTAAAAAACTTTTTACTATATCTAAAAAATACTTATGGATTCTTAAATCGTTCCCCAGCTCCGGATGAAAAGACGAGGCAAGAATATTTCCCTGCTTCACAAAAACAGCACCCTCGGGAAGTTCGGATAGAATTTCCACATCTTTACCAGGATTCTTTGCAACTGGAGCTCTGATGAAAGTTGCATGAAAGGGGGTATCAAAGCCTTTTATCGTAAGATCCGCTTCCATACTATCCACCTGTCTGCCAAAAGCATTTCTTATTATTGTAGTGTCAATTAACTCTAATGTAGGCTGGTTAAACCCGTTAATGTGCCTGGACAAAAGAATCATTCCGGCACAGGTCCCAAATATTGGCATTCCTTTTGCTGCCCTCTCTTTTAAGGCAGCATCTATCTTATAGAGACGAATAAGTCTTCCTATGGTTGTGCTTTCTCCTCCGGGCAGTATCAACCCGTCTACAGAATTAATGCTTTCTACCGTCTTTACAGCTAATGCTTCCGCTCCCGCGTGCTTTAACATATTAATATGTTCTGATACAGCGCCCTGGATTGCAAGTACTCCTATCTTCATCTACTCTCCTCTTACCTGCATTTTATCTTTATCTGTGAGATCTTTAATGTCTATACCTGCCATCTCTTCGCCAAGGTTCTCCGACACTTTTGCGACTATCTCTGGCTTGTCAAAATAAGTTGTCGCAGCAACAATTGCCTCTGCTCTTCGTTTTGGATTAGCAGATTTGAAGATGCCAGAACCAACAAAAACACCATCGGCCCCAAGCTGCATCATAAGAGATGCATCAGCAGGTGTCGCTATGCCTCCAGCAGCAAAATTTACAACAGGAAGCCTCCCCAATGCTTTTATCTCCCTTACAAGCTCTATGGGTGCTCTTATCTCTTTTGCTTCCGTAAAAAGTTCATCGTCACTCATAGTCTGAATCTTTCGAATTTCATCCGTCACAACGCGCATATGCCGCACTGCTTCTACTATATTTCCTGTACCAGGCTCTCCTTTTGTTCTAATCATTGCAGCGCCTTCGGAAATCCTGCGTAATGCCTCACCAAGGTCCCTTGCCCCACACACAAACGGTATTTTAAAATTCCATTTATTGATATGATGTACTTCGTCAGCCGGAGTAAGCACTTCACTTTCATCAATAAAATCCACCCCAATTGATTCTAAAATCTGTGCCTCGGCAAAATGCCCAATCCTTACCTTTGCCATAACCGGAATAGAAACAGCATTCATTATATCCTTTGCTAACTTTGGGTCGACCATTCTTGCAACGCCACCCTGTTTTCTGATGTCAGCAGGAATTCGCTCCAATGCCATTACAGCAACTGCGCCTGCTTCTTCAGCTATTTTAGCCTGCTCAACAGAAGTTACGTCCATAATGACTCCACCTTTGAGCATTTCGGCCAATCCTTTTTTTACTTTTATCGTCCCATAAATTTCTTCCATAAGCTATCGCCTCCTCTACTATTGTATGCTTTTCCTTCTAAAAATCAACTCGTTAAGGGTCATTGGAAGCGAAAAATCCAGCCACAAAACCTGTAGAAAATGCAGCCTGCAAATTGTAGCCACCGGTGACACCATCGAGGTCTAACAATTCTCCGGTAATATATAAATTTTTAATGAGTTTTGACTGCATCGTTTTCGGGTCAACTTCTTTTAATAAAACCCCGCCTTTTGTAACAACAGCATGCGCAAAACCTTCGGTGCCAGTAACGGTAAGAGGAAAGTGTTTCAACAGATGAAGCACTTTTTTCCTCTCTTCTTTCGTAATTTCGTTGCACTTTTTATTCGGAACAACAGCTGTTAATGACACAAAAATTGGAATAAAACTGCGCGGAAGAAGATCGTCTAAAGAATTTTTATATTCCTTATTTGAATATTTTGCAAAATCTTTTAATAATCTTTTGTCAAGAACTTCTTCGTCAAGCGCGGGTTTTAAATCAATTTCTAAAGGCAAAGGTTTAGTAAGATACGGAACAATTTCCGATGAAATCGATAATATGATAGGACCTGAGATTCCCTTTTTTGTAAAAACCATATCGCCAAAATGGGAAAATTTCTTTTTACCAACGCTTGCACTGACTCTCACATTTCTCAGTGATAACCCTTCCAGCTCTCTTACCCATTTTCCCTCCACAACAAGCGGGACAAGCGCAGGATATAACGGCTGGATTGTATGCCCCGTTTTTGCAAGCATACCAAACCCGTCGCCCGTGGTACCGAGGCCAGGAAATGATTTTCCACCTGTCGCAAGAATTACCGCATCACCTAATATCTTTTCGTCAGATTTAAGCACAATCCCTTTTACCTCATGATTTACTATTATAAGATCTTTTACGGATGTCTTTTCCTTTACAGTCACATTTCGGTGTTCAAGTTCAATTTTCAACGCATCGAGGACATCCTTACCGTGATCACTTGCAGGAAAAACTCTGCTACCTCTTTCCGTTTTTGTCCTTACGCCAATTTCTCCAAGAAATTTGACAAGATCTTCATTTGAAAATGCATAAAATGCATGATGCAAAAATCGGCCGTTCCGTCCAAATGCCTTGGTTAATTGGTCAATAGGCCCGGCATTCGTCACATTGCATCGGCCTTTTCCTGAAATAAGAATCTTGAGGCCAAGCCGTGGCATCTTTTCAAACATGTAAACTTTGCTCTTTTCAGCAGCTTTTATGGCAGCCATTATTCCTGCTGCTCCACCGCCAACAATTAAAATTTTCTTTTCCATGAGATAATATTATATATTAGAAATGGTATTTATAAAATATGTACATCCTTGTCTGTCAGAATAAAAATAATTATGCCTTTTATACAACTTTTTTGTCAAATTGTTCACCTGGTGCCAGGCACCGGATGAACAATAGTAAGATGAGATGAAATCTGGGGAGTGGCATGGCAGTCCCATAGTAACATTTCTTTACATTTTTGTTTTTCCAAAACAATTGTTTGTTATTAAAAAGATAAAAAGTGGTTATTTTTGTGCCAGGCACCATTTTAACCGTTTTTGAACGATCGACCGATTTATTTGTTCTCGGCAGTGAAAAAAGCGCAATGACACAGAAAAAAAAGTGCAATGACAGTGTAGAAACAAAAATGGCTATGCGCTTGCATCCGACTACCCTTTCCTAGCGGTATGATAGCAAAAAGCTCCAGTGAGATGTTCCTACGGCACATATTACATCCTCTTACCGCTGCTTCTTTCCAGATCTCACGGGGTTCAAGGGTTCACATTGCGTAGGGTCCCACCTTCAACACTTTTTAACTGCCTCCAGCCTAACAAAAGATAGGCCTCGTACAAGTTTTCAGCCCCGGTATAGCAGATTCCGGGTTACAGGGCACTGCTAGCTCCCCGCTTTAGCACAGCCATTATATTATAACAAAAATCCGAAATTACTCTATGGGTTATTTTCAGGAAGTTTCAACAAAGGAAACAGTAAACTAATTTCCTTGCCTTTCTCGACCTCAACAGTTGTGGAAAAAGGCAAATACCCGACTTTTTCAATTCTCACTTTATAAATGTTAGGTTCTATGTCGATTGCAGTGTGGGGAGTAGTGCCCACTAAAACATTGTCAATATATAGATTAGCACCGGCTGGCACAGAATCAATTGTTAAAAAGGTGTCTGTTTTTTTAAGTGTAATTTTTCGATTTGTGGTCTCCCCTTTAATAGTTTCAATTTCTTCCTCGTATGACGTGTAACCATCTTTTTTTATGGAAAGTTTGAATTTTCCAGGGTCGAGATTTTCAATTTTTACTGGCGTTACACCCTGCTCTTCATCATTTAAATAAACGTTTGCTCCCTCAGGGTCACTCACAATATCAATAGCACAGTATTGTGCTAAAAGTTCCGCATCTATTTGCAAAATTTTGTATTCTTCTATATCTATTTCTTTTGACCAGGTGGTAAAATTTTCTTTTCTCACTTCGATAAAATGTTTGCCATACAAAACATTTTCAAGCCTGATAGGCGTAAACCCCTTCTTTGCACCGTCAACATACACTTCGGCTTCTGTCGGATAAGATGTTATTTCAAGCGCAAATGTCGCATGGCTGAGATTGGCAATAATAAGCTGTTTTGAGTTGTTTTTATCCAATTTTCGCTCGTATATTTCTGTTTCATACCCTTCTTTTTTGACCTCAATTCCATACATACCAAATTTTAATCCTGATATCGTAAGAGGAGTTGTACCTCTTAAAACACCATCAACATAAACATCAGCGTCTTTCGGGTATGAATCAATTGTAATAACACCTGAGGCATTTGCGTTTAAAGAAACAATAAACCAGATTACAATAAAAACAATTATTAAAAAAGCGATAATAAGCAGTATTTTCCCTCTTTTATCCATTGTTCGACTCCCAACGAGAAATAAACTCCCATATAGAATTTGCTACTTTTTCCGGTGCCGAGGTTCCATCCACCACGACAAACCTCTTATCCTCTCTGGCAAGTTCAAGATAACCTTCTCTCACTTTGTTCAAAAAATCCATCCCACCTCTCTCTATTCTGTCTTTTTCAGCAAGTCTTCTAAGTCCAATTTCAGGCGAAATATCTATAATGAACGTCAAATCGGGCTTCAGTCCGGAAAGGATATTTTGATGAACAAAATTAATAAAATCAATAGGAACCCCGCGCCCAAAACCCTGATAAGCAAGCGATGAATCAGCAAATCTGTCCGAAATGACAATTTTACCATTTGACAAAGATGGTATGATAATTTTTTTAGCGTGCTCTTTTCGGTCAGCCGCAAAAAGCAAAAATTCCGATACCGGATTCATATTATCGTTTAATAAAATCTCCCTGATTTTCTTACCCAAAGGAGTTCCCCCGGGTTCTTTAGTAAGCACGACAGGACGATTCAGCTGATCGAACCGATCTTTAAGAAGCATTGCCTGAGTTGATTTCCCGCTTCCGTCAATTCCTTCAAATGTAATAAATAGACCTTTCATATTGCCTTCCTTTTCTTTGCATAGATTATTACCCTTCTATTAGGTTCAAGCCCTATCACTTCGCTATTTAACCCAAACCGGGCAATAAACGCCTGTTCTTCATCTCTTACTGTTTTATTTCCGGGAGGAAGCTCCACGCTTCCACCGTTTTTCAGCACGCCTTGAATAATTTCTTCCAATTTTTCATAATCGATAATTACTTCCTTCAGCTGTTTTTTTCTTGCTCTCCTTAAAAAATCTTTAATATTTTTCAACGTATTTTTTTCAATGATTTCCACTGGAATACCCATTTTTTGTGCTACTTCTAATATTTCTTTTTTCTTCAATAGTTTTTCTTTACTCACAAGAATAATATCAGCCCTGCCTATATCCTTTACAACATGCATCGGCGCCCGTACTGAACGAATCCCCCTTTCAAGATAGCTCGTATTAATGCACAAAGGAAATATCGCCGTGCTTACTTCTTTTAGTACTGTAATTGTAAGATCTTTTTTTTCGGTCAAATCTTTTTTCCCCGAGAGGCTGCTTATCGTTTTGATTTCAGGAGTTATAATAAATCCCCTCAGCAATGCATCAACCGTGTCGGCAAGGTTACTATAAATGGCAAAAACTCCTCTCTCCCTTAACTCGATAAGTATATCAAAAGTTGGCGGAGATTTTCTCTCGAGAATTGTTTTTTGCGTACCTCTTCTATCTGCTTCTTCATCCCCGAGTGTCACCGCAGTGATACCACCTATAAGGTCCTGAAGAGTAGGATTTACAAGAAGATTTTCGATGCTTGTTCCATGCGCAGTTCCTATCAGTCTCACTCCGCGCTCTGCAATTGTTCTGCAAGCTTTTGCCTCTTCAGAACGCCCTATTTCATCAATTATTATTACTTCTGGATAATGGTTTTCAACAGCTTCTATCATTACATCTTCTTGTCCTCGGTTAAAAGGAACCTGCATTCTTCGTGCACTGCCAATACCCGGGTGCGGAATATCGCCATCACCTGCAATCTCATTAGATGTGTCAACAACAATAACCCGCCTGCCAAGTTCTTCACTAATGACCCGAGCAGCCTCGCGCAAAAGAGTTGTTTTTCCAACTCCCGGCTTACCCAAAAGTAAAACATTTTTGTCACCTTTTATAATATCCCGTATCGGTTCCATTGTTCCATAAATTGCCCTTCCCACCCGAGAGGTAAGGCCAATGATATCCTCACGCCGATTTTTCACGGCAGATATTCTATGAAGCGTGCGTTCTATGCCGGCACGGTTATCCTTATCAAAATCTCCTACATATGATATAACAAAATCAAGTTCTTTTTGTGTTACAGGATCCTCCGTCAGATAAATAGTCCTGTTGGCGAAACGAGCTTCAGGTTTTCTACCGAGATCCAAAACGATTTCAATGAGTTTATCAAAATCGCCAATCGATTGCAGTGCTTCTCTTATAGTAGGGGGGAGTATCCCCAAAAAAACTTCTTTTTCAAAATTTTTTTGCTCGTCCATATTTTTGGTCATTTCTTATTCTTCCTGCACCAAAAAAAAGTTTCTATCTCTTTCCGTACATCATCCAGGTCTCCAAACAGACTAAAAAGCTCATATTTATCTGTGTCGATCTGAATGACAGGAGCTATTTTAAACTCATTCATCCAGCAATCGTACTGCTTATTAAGTTTTTTGATATAAGATCTCTGAATATTTTTTTCGTACACTCTTCCCCGTTCTCTGATGCGTTCCATCAGCGTAGGAACAGATGTTTTCAGATAGACAACCAAATTGGGAGGGGTAAGTGTCTCTACTATAAGTTCGTACGCACGTTTATATATTTCATACTCCTTCCTGGAAAGCACAATTCTGGCAAACACTTCGGCATCTTCATAAATTGTTCTATCCAACAAAAGGTACTGTGCATTTTCTTCTGCTATTTTTTGCATTCTTGCTCTTTCTGTAAGAAAGAACAACTGTGAATGAAATGCCCATTTCTTGGAATCTTTATAAAAGTCTTTCAGAAATGGATTTTTTGCTTCCGGCTCAAGGACAGATTGAAAATGCCATTTTTCTGATAGGTGTTTAGTCAGTGTAGATTTGCCTGCACCTATATTCCCTGCAATTGCTATTATAAATTTTGGCTTATTCACACCCTTATCCCTTGTTCGATGAATTTAAAAGGAAGCGATGAGTGAGATAAAAGTTGTATATGAAATTCTTTTTCATCCATCTTTTTTCTAAGTACTTTTTCCTTAATTGCCATAATAAAATCAAGTCCTAGAACGCCTTTTAGGCTTTTTCCATTTTCTGTAATAATACTACTGGCAAACTCATCTTTATCAAGAATAATCCTGTCTTCTTCGACAATCTTTTTAAATTCTTCAATCCCTATTCTGTTGTTAAGCAGTTCATTTTCGATAAGCGCCTTAAGTAGTACGCTGTACTGGTCATATAAAAAAACAAGTTCAAACTCATCCCCGTATCTATTTTTTAATTGATTGCTCATCACTCGTTTGACATAAATTTCCCAGCCCGCATCAAAAAGAGGATTCACAAAAAAAGCTCTGAATTGAGATTCTTTTCTTCTTTTAATTTCAGATTCGTAACTTTTCCCGGGATACCCAAGAGAAGCAAGTTTAAACACAAGCGTCGAAAGTGTCATTGGGGAAGTAAACGTCAAAGGGATAACTGTATGCGTATCAAATGGTCCAGAAGGAATAATGATGCCGGGACTAATTCCTTTAACAAAATCAAACGCTCTATTTTCGTTTTGTAGTATAAGCTTAAACTCTACGGAAAGATCTGTATGCCCAAATATGTTTTCACCTGTGCTCTTAATATGGTCAAAAATTGCGGCTACCTGCTCAATCGTGAATAGCTCCTTTTTATCCAATATATCCTTAATCGTAACACTACAGGACTGAGAAATCTTTATCGCTCGCGCCTTTTTTTCGATAAGCTCGTGCAAAGCGGAAAGTCGGTTCCTTAAATCGACCCGAACCTCGCTTAGTGGAAAATTCCCCAGATATTCTCTCTTTAGTTCTTTTACAAAACTTAAGCTTCTATTTTCCTGAGAAAGAGTGATATTATCAATAAAATTCAGCATTTTTCCTATTTCGCCAAGTGCTTCCGCCTTTGCTAATTTAAAATCGTCTTTGCCATCTCCATTACTTTTCCCCAAAAGATAGCCACTAAACTCATCGACAAATATATTTAAAAACTGCAAGTCTTTAAGTGCTGCCGCTTTTTCAAGGTAATTTGAAAATTGCAGATTTTCCTCAACCCCCTTGCGTATTGTTCCTATTGCAGATAACCTGTCAAGAAAATTTTTGCTCCCCACATTAAAAGACGCATGAGATCCAAAAGCAGAATAAAGCAAACCATCCTTAATTACAGAAGTATACATCAATGGATTTGTTACATATTCTTTATCATTTGCCACCCAGTTGAGTTCGTTATCAACTCGCTTCTCAAGCAACAAATAATCAAGTTTTCTCCCCTTTTTTACCTTTATCTTTGAAAGAAAGAGTTTTTTCTTGATGTTTTTAAGTTCAGCTGCCCAGCTATCAAAATCCATTCTATCAAAGCTGCCAAATCTATAATCATATCGATGTATTCCTAATTTAGTAGCTTTTATAGAAAATCTATACAAAAACTCTTCAAAATATTCTTCAAATATTTTATCCAGTGCGGAATCAAAGTTCATTTGTTATCTTTACCTCACCGTTTATATTCTTTACATTAAGCACAAGGTTGTAGACAACATTGGTTGCGCTTTCTGTTGATTCAAAATTTACTTCTACAGGAAATCCGTTTTCTGAAATTTCAATTTCCATATTTCCATTCTCCCAGGTAAAATAAATCACATTATTTTCAACCCTTGTTTCGTTGGGGATGTCAGATGGAAAAATTAAAGCAAATAATTCTTGTATTGGAATAAATACTATATTTTTCTCATAAAGAATCTGCTTCTCTTCAGCAGTAAGTGGGCCTTCAACAAGTAGATTGTCGTCACTTTTATACATCTGGTTATCAATAGACCATATTTTTATATGGGAACCCGAAAAATCACCATTACTTTCAAAAAAGAAATTTTCCCCGTCACATTTAGCTACAAATTCTTGGCTTTTGCTATTCTCTCCCGCAACAGTCAAGTGATATTCGTACTCATAGCTTGCCACACCGCCAAAAATATCGAGAATCTGTCCTTGAATCTCCTCATAGCTAGCAGTATCCAAAAAAATTCTTGCACTTGAATAAAATATCGCAAATGGCAATTGCACAGTTTTTTCAGCGTAACCAAGATGAAAAAACTTCACTTTCTCAGGAAACGCCAGCCGAAAAAAAGATAAATTTCCCTGATAATTCGTATAGTAATTGCTTTTACCTCTGGTCACAGAGGTAAAAGCAATTGGCTTCCCATCGTTCTTACTGTATACTGCTACTCTACTGAAGGAACAACCTACCAAAAGCAAACATAAAACAACTAATAAAATAACTTTTATGCTAACTTTTTTCATACTTATTCTGGTTGAAACTCATCAGGAACCACAAGATTCATTATGTTTTGATAAAACCATCTCATAAATCTTTTGTATCGATTGTCAATAATGATTTCAGATTCATTTTCGTCCATTAAATTTGTCCGTAATTTAATCAAATACTGCTGCTTTTCAAGAGTTAGTGCGCTTCTCTCGATTTTATCATACTTCTCCGTGAATATTTCTTCACTCGTCTTACCCTCTTCAGCGAAAGCAAAACTCCATTCTTCGTAGTAAACATAAATTTCTTCCGGAGTCAGCACAATATGTTGTGTAAGTTTGTCAATTTCTTTTTGTGCTATAATTTTTTCTCTTAATACAGCGCGTAGCTGCTGCTCAGTAATCCTGCGAAAAGCAAGTTCGCTTGCAAAATTTTCTTCTTGATTATCCGGAATTCCTGTAGCTGCTTTTTTAAACTCGTACATCGCTGCATCCAATTCACTTGCGGTGCAGTTAAAATTGTCTTGCAATCCCATCAGATAAAAGAATTTTCTAGATATCACTTCCTTTTTAGCAAGACTATTAAGTGCAGAAAGGGTTAATGCGCTTTGCGGATCTCCACCCAGTAGTTGCAGCACGCTTACATTCTTTTTGTAAGCCTGGTCAACAATTTCATTAGACATCTCATAAGAGTAAATCGGTTCGCCTTTCACGTACGCATAAACATTTTTCCCGGAATAGATATATCCATAGATCCCTAAAAGTATTGCTGCAACAATAACAATGATTGTGAGAATAAGGAGAGGTAATTTAAATAATCGCCTAAAAAATCGTTCCTTTTCTTTCTTTTTCATTAATTCCCCTCGCCTATTGGTTGAAGAGGCTCTCCGCCCTCATTTCCTTCGTCTGGCAAAGGAATAATAGAAGTGTCAGGTATTTCAGGTATAGCTTCCTCTGAGGTTTCGCCAGTGGTAACTCTGTCCCACCATGCGACAAAACTACGCCACTCATCTCCAAAATGTCTATCAAAAAACGCTGTTATACTAATCCATGGATTTGTCGTTCTCACCTTGTACTTCTTCTTCAAGGTTTCAATAAATTCCTCTTCCACTTCAAGTTTTTTCTCGTTCATAACATCGTCTTTTACCTTTGCATACACTTCTTCACTGTCTAAAGAAGCTTTCACCGCTTCCTTCTTATCAATCACATTGACTGCTACGTAACCATCAGATGTTTTAATCGGGCCCGCAATATTTCCTATTGCAAGTTTTTCTACTGCCATAAAAAGTTCCGGACGGTCAGCTTCTGCAAAGAACCCTGTTTCTCCATCATTTTCCTTCGTTGCATCGTCCTGAGAAAACCTTTTCACCGCTTCGATGAAATCCATCCCATTTTTAGTTTGAACAACAATAGAATTTGCACTCATTTTAGCAGCATCCTCACTCTTTGTGTCATCTTGCGTATACTTAAATAGAACAAGGCGAACATTAATCATTGCAGGCTCATCATATTTTTCACCTGCTGGCTTCTTGCCCAATATATGGATAATATGAAAACCAAAGTCAGTCTTTACAGGTTCAAGAATATCACCAATTTTAGTATCAGGATCAAAACAAACCTCTTCAAACTCTTTTACCATCTGACCTTTAGAGAAATATCCAAGACTTTCGTAACGTGCAACTTCTTTACCGGTATCGGCTGCTGCTTTATTTAATTCTTCTGCTTTTTTATTTGAGAAGCTTGCAAAGTCAAATTTATCTCCTTCTTTCTTCTTTTCATCCATTATTTCGTTGTAGATATCTTCTATTTGGGTTTTTACAGCAGCAATATCGCTCTTAGAAGCATCCGCTTCTACTTGTAATAAAAAGTGTTCTGCATCAACTTGATATACAGAATTCCAATACAAATTCACATCGTCATCCGTAATTTCTATTGTTTTATACTGTTCTTCCATTGCAGCCTGCGAGAGTAAAGGCCTTTCAACGTAAGGAGTAAGCTGTTCCCGTAAGTACTTTTTATATTCATCCATTGAGCCATACTGAGCAACTACATAATCATTAAATATAGCTTCACCCTGATTGCTCTTTCCCTGTTCTATGATTTGATTAATCTGGTCATCCATATTTTTATTAAAAGTATCCTGATCGACCTTAAGGTGCTGTGCCTGTGCATACTGAACAAGAAGTGACTGGTTTATAAAGCTATCCTTTACGTTTTTTTCCAGGTTAACACGCATTTCACTATAAGATGGGTCGGTTAAATCCAATCCATACTGCTGATACATCTGGATATAATAATCAATTTGATCCTGAATTTCTTGCCTGTTGATTGTTTCCTTACCAACGTGCGCAACAACATCTCGTTCAAGATATCCCCACACTCTTGCTATTCCAAAGAGCATTATAAATACGAGCAACACAGAAATAAGGACCTTAATCCATCTCCGCTGTTTTGTTTTTTCTCGTACAGGAGCTATAACGCCCTCTTTTCTCAATTTTCTAATTCTACTTTCTCTTCCCATAAATTCACCTCTCTTATATTTTACTTAAAATAGTCATCTTTTAAAATTCCATTCGTAAGTATTATATTTTTCGTGATATAATTTTTCTGCTAAAATTTTTTCATCCTTTGTAAGCTCAGTAGGAATCAGTGTTTCGTCCGTAACCTCTTCCATTCCTCTTTTCAAAGCATCTTTTATCGCGTCAAACGTAATTTCCTTGTTCAATTCATCAGAAAGTGATGAAATTTTCTTTTTGGACAATTCCACAAGTCTTTTCCTTGCATTCTCATCCAGGTTAAAACAATAAAATATTTGCTCAAGATCGACATGATAAAGGATTGAGCCGTGCTGCAATAAACCATAATCATTCCTCATCTGTGCAGAACCTACAACTTTTTTACCATTCAATAAAATATCCGAAAACGTCGGTGCAGCAAAACATGAAGGAGAAGATATTTCATTGTCCTCTCTATCAGAAAAATATGCATTCCCTCCAAGCAAACCTATTGCCTTTATAATGCCTTCACAGAGATAATGAAAAGAATCGAGAAGATTCATCTCCAAAATCCTATGGGGGTGTGCCATAGTTACGCTATATGTCAGCTCCTTATCGTGCAACACTGCCCTGCCTCCTGTAGGCCTCCTGACATAACCAATGCCTAACTCCTTACAATGAGTAAAGTTTACTTCTTTTTCCATCTTTTGAAAATAACCAATAGAAAGTGTAGGGGGAACAAATTTATATACGCGAAGCGCAGGTGGAAAGCCTTTCTCTTTTTCTATTACAAGGAGCGTCTCATCAATTGCCATATTCATTGCCCCATCATTTTCATTTGTTTCAATAATTCTTATCATAACAAGCCATATTGTAATAAATAATGGCAAAAAGTCAAAATTTTTCTAATGCTTGACTGTGCCTCGCAAAACTGTAAACTATGTAAATAAAAGCTATCAAAGGCAGGGAAATATCAAATACAAAAATGCTGGAAAAAAATTGGATTCAAAAACTAAATAAACTCCGTTAGATAAATTAATACCTGGAGAATAGCTAAATACAGGAAATAAAAAATGAAGAAAATTAATATAAGCAATGAAGTAAAAGATACAATAGAAAAATTTGCCCTCATTAAAAAAGGAGAGCGTGTCCTTGTAGGCGTATCCGGAGGAGCAGATTCGATGTGTTTATTGCACATCCTGAATGAATTAAAAGACGAACTTGGTTTCTCAATTGCAGTAGCCACATTCAATCATAAAATAAGAAAAGAATCTGAAGAAGAAACAAAATTTGTAAGCAATATAGCTGCTAAGCTCGATATTCCATTGTTCTATAACGAAAAAGACATCAAAAGACTTGCCAAAGTGCACTCACGCTCATTGGAAGATATGGCAAGAGAAGAAAGGTTTGCGTTCTTTTTAAAGATTAAGCAAGATGAAAAATATGACAAAATCGCACTAGCACATACTATGGACGATCTTACGGAAACCACTCTCATCCATTTATTGAAAGGCACAGGCGTCACAGGGCTCATTGGTATTCGACCAAAAAGCTTTCAAGGAATTATCCATCCATTAATTCGCATAACCAGAAAAGACGTAGAAGCATATATAAAATTGAATAAAATTCCTTTTAGAACAGATTGGACAAATTTTTCACTTGACTACTTGAGAAACAGAGTGCGCCATCAGCTCGTTCCCTTGCTTGCCTCTCTAAACTCAGAAATTAAACAGCATATTTTAAATCTATCATTAACTTTACTTGAAGAAGAACAGTTTATAAATGAAATCTCGCTAAAGGACAAAGTACTCCTCTCCAACAAAGGACGATATTCTCTTACTATTTTTAACACCTTACCTTTATTCGAAAAACGAAGAATCATAAAATTAATGCTGGGAAAATATGCAATATTCGACAGAATAGAGCGAATTGTACAATTTTTATCAACAGGAAAAAGTAATAAAGCAAATTTGTATGGTAATCTTTATATGCAAAAAAATAAAAAAGAATTCTGGATAGAAAAAGTCAGTCGTCTACCTTTTTCACTAAAAAAAGAATACCCGATTATCACGCCGGGAACAACATCAATAGAGAAAGCAAATATCATAATAAAAGCAGAAATTATTGATAATGTTAAAAAATCAACGCTAAACAACAATAAAATCGTTGTTAATATGGATAATGTCCCTCTGCCTCTCAAAGTGCGATTCAGAAAAAAAGGAGACAAAATCAGCCTCGAAATGGGAAGCAAAAAAATACAGGATCTCTTTGTAGATCAGAAAATAGATGTAAAAATGAGACATAAAGTTCCACTACTTGTGAGCAGCAAAAATGAAATCATCTGGGTTATAGGTGTGCGAAGAAGTAATTTATATCAAATAACCAAAAATACAAAAAATAAACTACTTTTTACCGCTACTTTGAGAAAAACCATTTTCTGATATAATTAGACTATGAAAAGAAATGTTAAAGAAATCCTTTTTTCAAAGGAAGATATTGAACAGCGTATTAAAATAGTAGGAAGTCAAATTAATACAGATTATAAGGGCAAGTTTCCCTTATTCGTCTGTATTTTAAGAGGGGCTTTTATGTTTCTTGCGGACCTTTCTAAGGAGATAAAAATTGATATGTCGATCGATTTTATGGCAATTTCAAGTTATGGAGGAAACACAGAATCTACAGGGCAAGTAAAAATTTTAAAGGACCTTGATACCCCCATCAATGATAGACATGTACTTATTATTGAAGATATTGTAGATACAGGCCTCACAATGGATGCAGTAACGCGATTGCTTAAAACAAGAAATCCAAAAAGCATAAAAATTTGCACATTGTTAGATAAAGAAGAACGGAGAAAAATTCCTATAAAAGTCAATTACTACGGATTTAAAATACCAAATAAATTTGTTATAGGCTATGGATTAGATTACAAAGAAAAATATAGAAACCTACCATTTATAGGCGTATTAAAAGAAAAAATTTACAGCTGAAAGGGGATAATAAAAATAAATTATGGCAGAGAAAAATAAAAAAAACTTCTTAAAAAAAGAAATTATTGCCTGGGTGATTCTTATAATAATTTTGTTCTCGGTTTCAACTTTCTTCGGCAGAAATAGTGGTGCTCCTGTTGCAACAGTGCCTTACTCAGAATTTATTGATAGAGTGAACTCCGGGGATGTAACATATGTACAAATAAAAATGAAAGAAAATTATCCATCTCAGGTAATTGGCACACTAAAAGACGGATCTTCCATAGAATCGTATCCACCTGGCAATATAGACACTCTTGAAAAGAACCTGATAGAAAAGGGTGTTACCTACGATGCTAAACCAAACAATAGTACATTCTGGATGATATTCTGGAATATTGCACCATGGATTCTTATCATTGGCGTGTGGTGGTTCTTCATGCAGAAAATGATGCAAGGAGCAGGTGGCGGAGCAAATCAAGCATTTAGCTTCGGGAAAAGCAAAGCCAAACTGTTTCTTGATAATAAACCGCGAGTTACCTTTAAAGATGTGGCAGGTGTTGAGGAAGTAAAAGAAGAACTTAAAGAAATAATAGAATTTTTAAAAAGTCCAAAAAAGTTCGCACAGTTTGGTGCAAAAATACCAAAGGGAGTATTGCTTTTAGGGCCTCCTGGCTGCGGAAAAACATTAATAGCAAGAGCTATCGCCGGAGAAGCAAAAGTTCCTTTCTTTTCTGTTTCAGGCTCAGAATTTGTAGAAATGTTTGTAGGTGTCGGCGCATCCAGAGTAAGAGACTTATTTACCCAGGCAAAAACATATGGACCTTGCATAATATTTATAGATGAAATTGATGCCGTAGGTAGGCATAGAGGAGCAGGAATTGGCGGAGGACACGACGAAAGAGAACAAACCTTAAATCAGCTACTTGTAGAAATGGATGGATTTGACCCACATACCGGTATTATTATAATTGCTGCCACAAACAGACCAGACATATTGGATACTGCGTTATTAAGGCCGGGAAGATTTGATAGAAGAATTGTAGTAGGACTGCCTACCTCAAAAGAGAGAGAAGAAATTCTTAAAGTTCATGGAAAGAAAAAAACATTTGCAAAAGAAGTAAACTTTAAATCAATTGCCCAACAAACAGCGGGCTTTACTGGGGCAGACCTTGAGAACTTATTAAATGAAGCAGCACTTTTGGCAATAAGAAAAAATAAAAAAGAGGTTTCCCAGCAAGAAATTGAAGAAGCAGTCGTTAAAGTTATAGCAGGACCAGAAAAAAAATCGTTAATACTTTCAGAAGAAGAAAAAAGAGCAGTTGCCATCCACGAAACAGGACATGCTATAGTCAACACTGCTCTTCCTACCGGCGATATTGTCCATAGAATTTCTATCGTATCAAGAGGAATGGCGTTAGGATACAACCTTCAACTTCCTGAAAGAGATAAATATCTACAGAAAAAAAGCGAACTGATGAATAAAATTTCAGCACTTTTAGGCGGACGAGCAGCGGAAGAAGTAATGCTCCATGAAACTTCAACTGGCGCAGCAAATGATCTTGAACGCGCGACCGATATTGCAAGAAAAATGGTAAGAGCATATGGAATGAGTGATAAGTTAGGGCCAATCACCTTTGGCAAACATAACGAAATGATTTTTCTTGGTAAAGAACTAGGGGAAGAAAGAGATTATAGCGAAACCACTGCTAACATTATCGATGCAGAAGTAAAAAAAATCATAGAAACGAGCTACGAAAAAGCAAAACTTCTCATCGAAAAACAACTTAATACGGTAATGACCATTACAAACGCACTGTTAGAAAAAGAAACGCTTCAAGGTGAAGAGCTTAAAAAATACCTATCGCTGGTAAAAACAGAAAAAAAGAGAATTGCAAAAAAACATTCCAAACGTATTTCAACTTCTTCGTAATGAATTTGGTGCACAGGACTGGTGGCCAGGTGAAACACCATTCGAGGTAATGGTAGGAGCCGTTCTGACGCAGCAAACTTCCTGGAAAAATGTTGAAAAAGCAATAAATAACTTAAAAGAGGGAGGAGTACTTTCACCTTCCTCTTTTAACAAAATATCTCTCGAAAGGATAAAACAACTTATAAAACCTGCTGGTTTTTATAATATAAAAACTGAACGGCTAAAAGCGCTTACGGAGTATTTCATCAAACAGTATAATGGCAGTATATCTCAGATGCAAAAGAATACAGTAGCTAAACTAAGGAAAGAGCTTCTGTCAATAAAAGGGATTGGCAAGGAAACGGCAGATTCAATTCTTCTCTACGCATTAGATAAAAAAATCTTTGTCGTAGATGCTTATACAATAAGGATGATACATAGAACAGATATTTTAAATAGTGCTGATTACGATGAAGTAAGAAAAATTTTTGAAACAAACTTGAAAAAATATAAAATTAACGGATATTCTACTGTTGATGTTTTTAAAGAAATGCATGCGCTTATTGTCGAGTTAGGCAAACGTTATTGTAAAAAAATACCAATTTGCAATGGATGCCCGTTAAACAAAATGTGTAAAAAGAAAGGAGTACAAAATGAGTACACTCGGAATCAAAAAATGCAATTCGTATAAAAATCAAGAAGTGAGTAACGCATTTAACGCTGCTGCTGCACCGTTTGATAAAGAAAAAATTAAAGGGAAAAAGATTGCTGTTTATTTTGATTTCCCCGCGCCAAATGTAGCAATTTTAAGAGAAACAATCCATTTTCTCAAAATAAATGGTGCAAGTGAAATCGCAGTAGGAGCATCCATCTTTGTAGACAAACTGCCCGAAGAAATAGTTAACCTTTTAAAAGAAGAAAACATTCAATTCGTGGACTTCAGAAAAAATTCTTATGAAAGGTTGGATGTCCAAAGAACGGAAGAAAAAAGTTCTGAACATTTCAGAGGATTTGCCTTTCTGTCACCCATACAATATGTAACTGAAAAACAGATAGCAAAAATGGGCGTAAGAGGAAAAAGAATAATCAAATACGCTTTCATTCCAACAACTCTTACAGAAGCAGACTATATTGTCCCAGTGATAAAAATGAAAGATTCTCCCACTACAAAAATAGGAGGAATTGTAGCATCAACCCTTACTCTTATGCCAACAATGACTAGAAATCAAGTACTATTAACTAAATTAACATTCCAATTTTGGAAAGCTCTTCTCGAAATATATTCTTTAATAAAAGATAATATATTGTTTGGCGTTGTTGATGGAGTGGATGCTGTAATAAGCAATAGCAAAGAGATAAACAAAATGAACGTAATCCTCTTCTCTGAAGACCCACTTGCTTTAGATTCTACCACCGCTGTGCTCACAGGTCATAGATCAAAAGAAATAGAATCAAACAAAGTGGGCGATTTTATGGAGCTTGGCAGCGGTTTATTTGATCATATTACAACATATGGAGATACTTTTCTTACATTTAGAAAAGAAGTAAAACGCTCTTTAAGATACCCTGTAAGCAGATCAATCCGAAAAATTATTCCACGCATCACTTCTGAGCAAAACAAACTGATAGATACCGTCTCAAATTTTTGTCCAACCGGTGCTATTGTGAAAGAAGGTAAAAATTACAAAATCGATAAAAGAAAATGCACATCATGCTTTTTTTGTGTACAATTAGCTCCTGACCTTTTAAAAATTAATAACAATTAAGGCAGCGAAACAGTCATTAGTATGCTGTTCCATAATCATTCCCTTCTGCAAGGCCTACCTTTGGGACAATAAAGAGTGCTGCAGCAAATGCTGTAACCAACAAAGCTACTAAAAATTTTTTAGCCATCTCATGCCTCCTTTTTTTGACTATCCATATATTAGATACTCCTAAAAAGAAAAAGGTTCACATAAATTATAAAATACTGTATAATAAATTAAAAGCGCTAATATTAAAATAGTCCGGCAACACAATTAAAACAAAAGGCGCAGAGAAAGGAAATACATATGAAAAGCGGATTTATTGTAATTTTGGGCAGGCCAAATGTAGGGAAATCTACATTACTCAATTATCTTGTGGGTACAAAGATTTCTATCATTTCGCCAAAGCCACAGACCACGCGCTTCAAAATTTTAGGAGTAAAAAACCTTCCTGATGCGCAATTAGTATTTATAGACACTCCCGGAGTACATAATGCCAGGAGTGCCTTAAATAAATATATGGTAGAAACAGCCATAAGAAGCATAAAAGGAGTTGATCTTGTATATCTTATGATAGAACCTGAAGATTTCCCCGGAGAAGAATACCCTAAAATAATGGAAAAACTTGGCAAAATAGATATTCCGGTATTTCTTGTAATAAATAAAACAGACCGGCACAGTGAAGACCAAATTAAAGCCACTGAGCAAGAATTTAGAAAGCTATTCCCATTCAAAGAAGTGGCAAAAATCGTTGCATTAACAGGAAAAAATGTTAATTTGCTCGTTAGCAAAACAAAAAAATATCTTCAAGAGGGACCAGAATACTTTCCAAAAGATATGTTAACAGATAGGCCGCTGCCACTTTTAATCGCTGAGGCAATACGAGAAAAATTATTTCTTCGTCTTGGAAAAGAGCTCCCTTACTCCGCTGCTGTAAACATAGAAGAAATGAAAGAAAAGAAGAACGGGATGCTATATATCCGCGCTGTAATTTCTGTCGCAAGAGAATCTCAAAAAGGCATCGTAATAGGAAAAAAGGGTAAAATGCTCAAGAGAATTGGGACAGAGGCACGTATTGACATACAACAAATCGTGAACAAACCAGTTTATCTGGATATTTTTGTACGCACAGAAAAAGATTGGCCAAAATTAGAAGAAAAAGTAAAAAAATTGGGGTACAGAGTCTCTGATTGAGATTTTATTTTTTCTCAGGAAACGTTGTTTATCTTTCAGGCATTGTGCCTGTACGTAACAAAAAGGTTATAGCAGGAAAATTCGGGAAAAATTTTAACTTAGAAAACGGTAAGGAAATTGCAGAGCTATGTGCGCTACAACTCATTTCAAACTTAAAAAAAACCATAGGAGACCTGGACAAAGTAAAACAAATTGTTAAAATCGAAGGCTTCATAAATTCAACAGCTGAATTTACAGAACAATCCAAAGTAATGAATGTAGTATCCGATTTTGTAGCCACAATTTTTGATAATAATGAAAAAGGCAAACATTCAAGAACAGCAATCGATGTAATCAGTCTACCTATCGGAGCCGCAATGGAAATAAGCGCAATAGTAGAATTATATTAAGTTCAGGCTATTTAGATGATACTACAAGCACAGGAATTGATGCCCTCCGTAATACGTTCAATGCAGTGCTTCCCAAAAAAAATGAACCAACAGCACCCCTTCCTTGTCTGCCCATTACAATAATATCCGCTTTATACTCCAACGTTTTTTTGATAATGACCTTGTCAGGTGGGCCAAACTCCACACACGTTGTCACATCAAACCCTATTTTTTCAAACCTTTCTTTAAGGGGCTCGAGTCTGAGATTCATTTTTTCCTGAAAACTTTTCAATTCCAATTCTTTGTATAACACATGTTTAAAAATTTCATTATACTCCACTACATAAATAATAATAACTTCTTTTCCCCCTATACTCTTAAATTTTTCGATATAAGGAATTGCCTTTTCTCCATATTTAGAAAAATCGTATGGGAAAATTATTTTTCCAAACATTTTAATCCCCCTTTCTTCTCCTTACAAATTAAGTAAATATAAATCCAACAACACCAAGTATTATACAGTACAAAGCAAAAGAATAAAACTTTACCCTTCTAATAACCGCAAAAAAGAATCTTATCGACAAGAAACCAAAAATAAACGAAGCAAGAAAACCTGCTAAAAGTGTACTGAAAGAAACTCCGGAAATGGATACGTTCAAAGCGCTCTTTAATTCAAGAAGGCCTGCTCCCCCAATGATAGGAATGGAAAGAAGAAAAGAAAATTTTGCCGCATCTTCTCTATTCATTCCAGAAAAAATTCCACCCGCAATAGTAGAACCCGAACGAGAAATACCAGGAAACAGTGCAATAATCTGGAAAAAACCCACAGCTAATGCGTGCTTCAAAGAAATGTGTTTCAAAGTGTCACGCTCACTATAAAAATTAATGCTGGATACGATAAGAATAGCCGCAGTAATAAACAAAAATATAGAAACAATATGCGGCTGAGCAAATACTTCGCCAATTCTATCCGAAAAAAGTAGGCCCACAATACTGGCGGGAAGCAGAGCTACAAAAAGAAGCCAGAACAATCGAACATAAAAGCTTTGTTCATCTGTTTTATTGCTTTTAAATGTGTGGAAAAACCCCACAACAAGCTTCTTCACGTCTTTTAAATAGTATAAAAGAACGGCAAAAAATGTTCCCAGATGCAGGACCATTGCAAAAGAAAGCGTTGGTGTGCCCCATCTAAAAATTGCAGGATAAATAACAAGATTACCTGAACTGCTGACAGGTAAAAATTCTGTCAATCCCTGGATAACACCTAAAACAATTGCCCTGAATATATTCATCTCGTCTCCTTAAATATTTTCGAGTTTATTTTCTGTATATACGGGTTATTCTTGTCTCTTAAAAACTTTTCTTCCAAGAAAGCCAATATAGCCACTCCAATTTTCTTTGTTATTATTTGCTACTTCAATAAAACTTTCAACCCTGCTATCCAGTAGATCAGCATAAGCAAGTGCAGCTGCTTCTACGGTGCATGGAATTTTTGGAGAGCCAAATTCACGTTCGCCATGATGTGAAAGAATGAGATGTAATAGGTCAATTTTAAGATTATCAGGAAAAGATTGTATCTTTTCAATCTCTTTGCTTATAAATACCATTTCAAGTGCAATATGCCCTAACAATTTACCACTGTCTGTGTGTTCAATTATTTTGCTGTAGTTATACTCTTCAATCTTCCCGATATCATGCAAAAGTGCCCCGGTTATTAATAGGTCTCGATCCACCACTGGATACATAGATACTACTGTTTCACATATTTTTACGACATTTAAAATATGTTCAAGCAGGCCTCCCACATAACTGTGGTGTATAGAGACACTTGCAGGAGCATTTTTTATGCCGTCGATAATTCGCTCGTTAGTAAATATATTTTTCAAAAGAGATTTAAAGTATGGATTTTGGACGCTTCCCGCTATCTCTAAAAAATTTTTAAGCAAAACATCTCTATCCTTTTCTGTAACTGGTAAAAAATCAGCTCTATCTATTTCCTCTTCGCTGCATTTTCTCAAGGTTTCCACGCGAATTTGAGGTGTTTCCTTGTAGGCTGTAATACTGCCTGAGATCTCGACAATATCCCCTTTTTTGAACAATTTACCAAGTTCCGTAGCATTATCCCATATTTTTCCATATATTCTTCCTGTTTTATCTGCAAGAATAAGTGAAATATACGTCTTTTTGTCCTTTGTAAGCGCCTTTTCTTCTTCTGCGACAATAAAAATGCTCTTCACAAAAACGCCTGGTTTTAAATCCTTAACAAACTGTTTTTTCATTGTCTATTCACCCTTTTTTAACAATACAACAGCTAGCGCAGCAATGCCTTCTTTTCTGCCAATAAAACCCATTCCTTCGTTCGTTGTTGCTTTTACGTTAATTTTGTTCAAATTAATATTAATAATTTTAGAAAGATTCTCATTTATCTCTCGAATAAATGGCATTAATTTCGGTTCCTCCGCAATAATAGTAGCATCAATGTTTTCAATATTCCATCCATCACTATGCACACGTTTTAATGCCTCTTCAAGCAGAATACTGCTCCTTATATTTTTATATTTTTCTTCAGTATCCGGGAATAGTGCGCCTATATCGCCTAATGCTGCTGCCCCAAGAAGTGCATCAATAAGAGCATGTATCAGTACATCCGCATCTGAATGACCTTCCAATCCGAATTTATAGGGAATCTTGACTCCTCCAATATACAAAGCCCTTGATTCGCTAAATCTATGAGAATCATACCCGATGCCTACTCTTTGTTCCATTTTTTCAATACTCCCTCCATTAAAATTAAGTCAAAAGGCGTTGTAATCTTCAGGTTTTCTTCTATCCCCTCTATAACTTTTACTTTTCCATTCGTCTTTTCTATTAACATCGCTTCATCAGTTATCCCGATGAGATTACTCTTGTGATATGCATCCAACAATGCTTTTTTCCTGAAGAGTTGAGGCGTCTGAACGATAACTAACCTTTTTCGATCAACTGTTTTCTCCACAAAAGAATTCTCATCAATATATTTTACTGTTGATTTTACTGGTATTACCGGTATTACAGCGTCCACTCCTGTAGTCATACCCGCAAAGATTCCATCCAAAAGCTCTTCAGTGATAAAGGGACGCGCAGCATCATGTATTAATACAAATTCCTCTTTTGCTTTTAGCACGCCGTTTCGCACGCTTTCAGCACGCGTATCACCGCCAAGTACTGCTGTTAATTTATCAGACATCAGTAATGCTTTTCCTTTTTTAATATTTTTGCTATTCAGTACAACTATAATCTCCTTAACAAGTTTATGCTGAGATAAACAATTAAAAGAATAAGAAATAACAGGCTTTCCAAGTAAGTTCACAAAATTCTTGTCTAACCCGCCTATTCTTTTTCCTTTGCCTGCTGCAACAATAATTGCAGAAACTGAGAAGTTCATCTTAGAAAAGAATTTCCTTAACGTCTTTTATATTATCCACAAAATTAAGGTCTATGCCTGCAATTTTAATTTTATCCTTAAAAAAAGACGGCAGTATAAAGTTCTTAAATCCAAGTCTCTTTCCATACATTACTTTCCGCTCCGCTCCGATTGTGGGTCTTATTTCGCCACCTAAACCTAACTCACCGAACACCACTGTTTTCTCGGAAATATTCTTTTCATAAATATTGGACATAATTGATACCGCAATAGAAAGATCGATTGCCCTATCCTGCGTCTTGAAACCTCCAACAGTATTTGCATATATATCAAAACTGCCTAATTTAAGATGTAACCGCTTTTCTAAAATAGCAATAATCAACAAAAGCCTGTTATAATCCACACCACTGACAACTCTTCGTGGTATCGGAAAATATGTTGGCGTTGCAAGCGCTTGAACCTCTATAAAAATTGGAAGACTACCTTCTAATGTAGCAGTTATAACAGAACCAATTGGAAACTCATTTTCCCCTGAAATAAAAGTGAGCATTGGATTTTCAGCTTCGATAAGCCCTTTTTCCTGCATTTCAAAAATGCCAACTTCATTTGTTGTACCAAATCTATTTTTGACTCCCCTTAATATTCTTTTTATATCTGTTCTCTCGCCTTCAAGATAAAAAACACCGTCCACAAGATGCTCAATTGTCTTAGGCCCTGCTATTATCCCGCCTTTCGTCACATGTCCTACAAGCATAATGGGTATTCCATTTTTTTTAGCAATGTCAGTAACAATTCTTGTGCATTCCTTAACCTGATTGACACTACCTGCCGAGCCTTCCAAATGCAGAGAAAACATTGTCTGCACAGAGTCAATGACTACAAGTACAGGATCTTCTTGTAATATTGTATTTCCAATAAGTTCTATATTCTGTTCTATGAGAAGGTATAAATTATCTAATTCCGTTCCAAGTCGTTTAGCCCGCATCCTGATCTGAAGATAAGATTCTTCCCCTGAAACATATAGTACTTTACCTTTTTTTGCAAAAATACTCGCTATTTGAAGTAAAAGAGTAGATTTTCCTATACCGGGTTCTCCACCAATGAGAATAATGGATCCTCTTACGATGCCCCCGCCCAGAACTCTGTCAAACTCGCCGTTGCCAGTCTTTATCCGCTCTTCAGATAATTTTATTGTGTCAGATGTAATAGAAATTGGAATGATAGTTTCTTTGTTGCTTTCACTTATTTCTATAAAGCTATTCCATGCATCACATTCAGGACATTTGCCCAATCTAATTGGAGACCTGTATCCACAATCAGTACAAACATATTCTTTACTCTTTTTCTTCCTCATCCGCTTTTGTCTTAAGTTGCGGAAAAAGAATAACCTCTCTGATAGATTCCTTTCCCGTAAGAAGCATTATCAGTCTATCAATTCCTATGCCCAATCCACCAGTAGGAGGAAGACCATATTCCATTGCCTCTATATAATCTGTATCCATCATATGTGTCTCTTCTCCGCCCTCATCCTTTGTCTCAAGCTGATCTTTAAATCTTTCGTATTGATCAATTGGATCATTAAGCTCGGAGAAGGCATTTGCAATCTCCATGCCGCCTATAAACAATTCAAAGCGTTCAACTGTATGAGGGTCATTATTCTTTCGTTTTGCAAGAGGTGAAATTTCTAAGGGATAGTCATACACAAATGTTGGCTGCACAAAATGCGTTTCAACTCTTTTATCAAAAATTTCATTTATGACATTGCCAAATGTAAGAGATTTATTCATCTTTATCTCCAATGTCTCAAGCACCTTTTTAGCCCTTTCAGTATCTCTTAATTCGTCTACATCTACATCTGTATATTTCTTAAAAACTTCTGTAAAACTAACTCTCCTAAATGGAGTAGAGAGATTAATATCATCTCCTTTAAATTGTATGCCTTCCTTTCCCATAGCTTCCTTTGCCGTTGCATATATGAGCTCCTCAGTAAGGGTCATCATCTCTTTATAATCTGCATAAGCCCAATACACTTCCATCATAGTAAATTCAGGATTATGCTTGGTAGAAATACCCTCGTTTCGAAAATTCCTGTTGAGCTCAAATACTTTTTCGAATCCACCGATGATAAGGCGCTTAAGGTAGAGCTCCGGTGCAATTCTTAAGTACATATTTTGATCAAGAGCGTTATAGTAAGTAGTAAATGGTTTAGCCATAGCTCCGCCTGCAACAGATTGGAGCATAGGCGTTTCAACCTCGAGAAACCCTTTATTTTTTAAAAATGTACGGATTGCATCGACAATTTCACTTCTTTTCACGAACAGATCTAATACTTCTCTGTTGGCAATAAGGTCTAAATATCTTTTTCTATATCTTATTTCAGAATCTTTTAATCCGTGCCACTTTTCAGGAAGCAAACGTATCGACTTAGATAAAAGAATAAAATCTTTTACCTCAACAGTAATTTCCTCAGTATGCGTCTTGAACAGTGTTCCTTTTGCTCCTATAATGTCTCCAACGTCTACAACTTTTTTAAAGAATTTATATTTTTCCTCACCAAGATTGTCGAAGCGAAAATATAATTGTATATCCGACGAAAAATCTCGCACAACAACAAACGATGCCTTCCCGTGGCCTCTTATTGCAATTACTCTGCCTTTTACTTTTATCTCCTCGTTGCCATGTTTATCGAATTCTTCCTTCAATTCTTTATTAGTATGCAAAGTAATAAATTTTTCACCAAATGGATTAATGTCCATTGAACGGAGGTACAATATAAGCTCTTTTCTTTTCCCCTCTACTTCATTTAGATCGCCATTAGCCATTAATCTTCGCCTTTTTCGATCTTTACAATTTTATATTTTATAACGCCTTTAGGAACTTTTATCGCAATAGTATCATTAACTTTATGGTCAATCAACCCTTCGCCAATAGGAGAAGCCCAGGATATTTTATGGTTTTCTGGGTCTGATTCCAACCTCCCCGTAATGATAAAAGTAGATGTTTTTTTAGAGTTTGGGTCCTTTACAGTAACTTTAGAGCCGACTTTTACAGTGTCCGAAGAAACATTTTCTATAATCTCAGCGTGAGCCAGCTCTAATTCAAGATTTTTAATCTCACTTTCCAAAAAAGCCTGCTCATCTTTCGCCGTGTTATATTCAGAATTGTCGGTAATGTCTCCAAAAGCAATGGCTTGCCTTATTTTTTCTGAAATCTCTTTCCTTTTTATCGTCGTGAGATATTCCAGCTTCCGCGTAAATTCTTCAAAACCCTTTTTAGTAAGAAAAAACTTCTCGTCTCCCATACTACCTTCATTAATCATTGTAACCCTCCTCATATGTTGAACAAATATCCTCGACAATTCTGCCAAGGTCATCTTTGTCCTGAACTTTATTGATCCTATTTCTAAAATAAGCTGCATTTCTGTTGCCTTTTATATAAAAAGGTAAAAGTTTTCGCATCTCTTTAACTCCTCTTTCTCCTTTCTCTTCTACCACTAAATTTATATGTTTTATCATTATATATTTTTTTTCTTTTAAAGAAAATCTAATTTTTATTCCTTTTTCAACAAATTGGGCGGATGATGCTATAAACCACGGAGCGCCCAGAACTGCTCGCCCCACCATTACCCCATCTGCGCCAGTTTTTTCAAACATCCCTTTCACGTCTTCTTCTGTTTTTATCCCACCATTTCCTATAACTGGTATTCGCACAGATTTTTTTAAATCTTTGATAGAATTCCAATCCTCCGCTTCTTTGTTAAAACCCTCTCTCGCAGTAATCCCATGAATAGTAATAGCATCTACGCCTTCTCCTTCAGCAATATTTCCGATTTCTTTTGCTACCTCTTCTCCTCTGTTGAAACCTTTTCTTATCTTTATGGTAAGTGGGATCTTTGTTGCAGCCCTTGTCTTACGCAAAATCATCATAATCCGTTCTTTATTTTTGAGAAGAGCTCCTCCTGTGCCATTTTTTACCACTTTAGGTGCAGGACAACCCATATTTATGTCGATTGTATCGAATCCTCTATCTTCTAAAAATGCTGCAGCGTATGCAATTTTTTCGGGGTCGCTGCCAAAAATTTGTGCCCCAATTGGCTTCTCTAATTCATTATAACGCGCAATATCTATTGTTTTTTTATCCTTATAAAAAATGCCCATACTACTTATCATTTCGGTATATACCAGCCCTGCCCCAAAACTCTTTACCATTTGCCTGAATGATGAATCGGTAAAACCAGCAAGTGGCGCAAGCACAATAGGGGGATACACCTTAAGATTGCCAATTTCAAACGCCTTTAAAATATTCATATATATAATAAATTCCTTTCAAGGTCAACTGATCATCAAATTTTTCTATACGTTGAGTTACTCCCGCCATTACATGAGAAATCCCGCCAGTAGCAATAACACGCAAAGATTCACCTAACTCTTGTTCAATTTTTTCAATGAGCCTATCGACCATTCCGCCTAATCCCACTACTACTCCTGACTGCATCTCTTCCACAGTATTTCTACCTATCACGCTTTGTGGAACATTTAATGCTATCCGCGGTAATTTGGCAGTCTCCACAAAAAGAGCATTAGCTGCTGCAATAATCCCAACAGCGATTGGCCCACCAATAAAACGCCTATCCTTTGTTAAAACATTAAATACTGTTGCCGTACCAAAATCAACTATGCAAATATTTTCTTGCGGAAAGATTGTAGCTGCCCCCACCACATCACAAATTCTATCACTTCCCACAAGATGAGGTTCTTCAACATCAATTTTTATTCCTAAATCCATATTATTTGAAATAGTTATGGCTTTTTTGCAAATAATTTTTTCTGATACGCTCTGGAAAATTGGCGTAAGCGGGGGTACAACAGAAGATATAACAAAATCTTTAATATCATTTTTATCTATCCCCTCTTCTTTAATAAATGAAATTAGGAGAAGTTTGTACTCATCAGAAGTCCTTCCCCTGTCGGTAGCAATTCTGAGAACTTTTTCCGCTTTACCGTTTTCCATAAAGCCTATAACAATATTAGTATTGCCAATATCGGCCGCTATAATCATTTCAATCCTCCAAAAGTCCTTTTAACTTTTTAATTTCTTTCTCCATATCTTCTTCACCTCTCATTATACACTCCTTATCCTTAGAAAAATCCGTAGTATCCAGGTCAAGCCCTGTTTTTATAATTAAATCCCCGCTCTTAAGTTCTTTCTCGTATATGTGATTCTGAGCAATTTTAACTACGCGCCGGGCAGTATCAAAAGGAGTTCTGAAAGTTTCCTTCTTCCTTCTCCTAATATCTCCAATTACATCTACTGCCAATACAATGTCTGCCACGATTTTTTGCGCTATATCAACAGGTGCATTGCTTACAATTCCTCCATCTACAAGAAGCATTCCATTATACTCAAAAGGCTCAAAAATCAAAAGCAAGGAAATTGTCGCTCGTATTGCAGAAGAAAGCTTTCCTTCATTTAAAACAATTTTCTTCCCACTTAAAAGATCTGCTGCTATACATGCAAATGGAATATCTAACTCCGAAAAAGTTTTCTTTGCCAGCGTTTTATTAAGAAAATATTCAATTTTCCTTCCGCTATCCAGCTCCCTTTGTCTGGTCAAAACACTTAACGATGCTCCTATCCCTCCATATTTTGCCGGTTCTGCCTTCTCTAATTTATTTTCTTCAAAATAAATTAAAGGTGATTTTGCATCAAGCATTTTACTCGCTATAATCTCCATTGCAAATTTTTCCATTTGCGATAGCTTTAATCCAGCAGCATAAAATCAGCCTATCATTCCGCCCATAGAAGTCACGGTAATAACACGCTAGGAATCAAATTATGTCTTTCTAACGTTTAGCACACCCCTATCTCTGCAAGACTTCGTGCGTCACCGCCAGATAGCATTAACCAAAATTTTTCACCTCAAATCTCCTACAATCACTTTCATTTTTACACGTTAAAATATATACTATAAAGGAGAGATGTCAAATGAGTGATATTATTGTAAATGACCCGCGAAAAATTTATCAATATAAAAAAGATGACAGGTGCCCGATATTTAATGTCGTCACGGAGAATAATCTATATTCTGAATATAAATTGTATTTCGAAAGCCACGTAAAACTTCCGCAAAATGAAACAAATATCGCTTATGGACACTACTTTAAGGCGAAGAATGACAGTGACAAACTTATTATTATTTTGCATGGATATGGACACAATGGAAAGCAATGCATGTTTTATTTCCCCCCGCAGTTTGCAAAACAAGGTATATCATCGCTTGTACTAACACTTCCTTTTCATGGCGAAAGGAAAAAATACGAAAAAAATGATGGCGAAGACTTTTTTGTACTGGACCCCACCACTATGCTCTCTCGCTTCAGGCAAATTGTAGTAGACGTACGAACTCTCATTGATTTTACAGAAAATGGTAGTATTCAAAACGTAAAAGAAATCAGCATATTTGGACTAAGCCTGGGCGGAATGAGCGCAGTCCTTGCTATGGGAGTTGATAAACGCATCAAGAAAGGCATATTTGTACTTGCAGGCGGGAACATTGCCAAAATATTCTGGAAAAGTATAGCGACCTTTCCTTTAAGGAGCTACGTATATGCAATAAAGCAAAGCCATGACATTTCACAAAAAGAAAAAGAGTACACTGAAATTTCCTTGTTATACGATCCTTTAACATTTGCAAAGTTTATGAAAAATAGAAAAGTTATAATGATTAATGGCATTCAAGACCCGGTTATTCCAAGAAGTTCAACAAACGAACTACGCAAATTGCTAGGGAACCCACCGATAACATATTTACCCGGAGGACATAGCAGTATAATGATTTTCAGAAAACTCGTCGCTAAAAAAATCTGCCGATTTTTACTTGAAAAATAACAATTAACTTTTTGCGGTCTTTCATAAAGCAAAATTCAGAATATAAAACCCGTATCAATTGTAAAATATTCAACAAGTAATATCGACTCTAACTATTTCAAAATAAAATTTTAAATATACCTTTTAATAGCTTCTATGGCCTTATCGCATATTAAATCCTTATCAAAATCCATCGTTGCAACATGATAAGAGTTTTCTAACCATACAATTTCTTTGTCTTTAGAAGATATTCTGTCAACCGTATATTTTGGATTATCTAACGGGACAACATGGTCTTCCTTTGATTTAAAAATAAGGACAGGTTGAGTAACTTTGTTCAGGTTGTTCCGCGTAATTTTTAACAATTTAGCCATTTCGCCTGCTCCTCCTGTAGGAGTCCTATCGTATGCCAATTCTTTTTGCGATGGATCCTTTATGTCTGAACCTATCGCCGGTGTCGATTTAATAAAATATTTAATCAAAGGTATAAGAGGTAATCGAGGATCATGCAATAAAACAACATGGTTTACAAGGATTACGCCTAGAATATCAGGATGATTTTCTGCAAGATATAAAGCAAGCGTACCACCCATAGACAAACCGCTAACAAAAATCTTTTGCGCTCTTTGTTTAAGAACCGCCAATCCTTCCTCCACATCATTAATCCAATCGGCATATCTTACCTTATTTAGATCTTCCCATCTAGTCCCGTGCCCAGTAAGACGAGGACCTTCAACATTAAAACCAGCTTTATTCGCAAGGCATTTTCCCAAGTAGATAACACTACTTGTAGTTCCCGTAAAATCTTGTAATACCAAAACACCTACATCAGAATCGCTTTTAAAAGAAAATGGTTCAGCCCCTTTTAATAATTCCATACTTGCCTCCTTATTTTTCCCAATTTTTAACACGCTCGACAGCTTTTAGATATTTTTCATAAGTCACTTCTCGTTTTATATTATTCCCTAAAGGATTAAATGCCTTTTCTACAGCAAAACAATTTTCAATTTCTTCTTCCTGCAAAACACCAGCCCCGATAGCCGCTAACAAAGCAGCCCCTCTTGCGGTAGATTCTTTGCATACAGGCCTTATTATTTTAATGTGAGACATATCCGATTGAAGCTGCATAATATAATCATTTTTTGCTACCCCTCCGTCTACTCGCATCTCAGATATCTCCGGGCATTTTTCTTTCATAAATCTTAATAGCTCTTCTGTCTGTAGAGCAATAGAATAAATTGCCCCCTTCACTATGTCTTCTCTTTTAGTTCCTCTGGTTAAACCAAATATCCCTCCTCTTGCATATGGGTCCCAATGAGGCGCACCCAATCCCGTAAAAGCAGGCACAAAACATATATCCGTTTCAATACCATTTGACAAAATATCGTTTAGTTCATCAAGACTTTTTAACAAGCCAACGTCCAGCAACCAATCTATTAAGGCCCCAACAATAAATATACTACCTTCTATGGCATATTGAGTTTTGCCTTTAATTTTCGATGCAATAGTGGTAAGAATCCCTTTGTCAAAAAATTGTGGTTTATCGCCCGTATTTAAAAGCAAAAAACTACCAGTCCCATAAGTATTCTTAACAATACCTTTTTTAACTCCTCCCTGACCAAAAAGTGCAGCCTGCTGGTCTCCCATAACACCCGTAATAGGGATTCCATCCGGAAGAACATTAATACCGGACGTTGTACCAAACATATCTACGCTCTCTATCACTTCCGGAAGCATCTCTTCATTAACTTTGAAAAGATGCAAGAGTTCCTTATCATACTGCAAGTTATTTATATTAAAAAGCAAAGTTCTTGAAGCATTTGTTATATCCGTTTTAAAAAATTTGCCCCCGCTCAGTTTATATACAAGAAATGCATCAATTGTACCAAATAATGTCTTTTTATTGCTCACTTGAGGAACATTTTCCAGCAACCAGCGGATTTTTGTTCCGGAAAAATATGGATCAAGAAATAACCCTGTTTTCTCATGAACAACCTTTCCCATTCCTTGTTCCTTCAAAGCTTCGGATAACTGTGTAGTCCTTCTGCATTGCCATACAATAGCATTATGCAAAGGTTTTCCGCTATCTCTTTCAAATGGTACAACTGTTTCGCGTTGATTGGTTATTCCGATGGCTAAAATGTCTTTTGAATCTATTTTCCCTTTTTGTAAAGCCCCCTGGATCGATTCTACTACCTTTTCAAATATTTCTTCAGCATCCTGCTCTACCCAACCAGGCCTTGGGAAATACTGATTAAACTTCTTTTGAAAGGATGAAACTTCTCTCATCTTTTCATCAAAAATTATTGTCCTCGTGCTCGTTGTTCCCTCATCAATGACCAGAATGTAGCGTGCCATATATTCTCCTTAAAAAATTTATGCACAGCATTAAACAGATACTTTTTCAAAACTCAGGTCAACTCAAAAAATTAAATTAACCCAAATGCGTACTACTCCCACTCAATAGTAGCTGGAGGCTTCGAGCTGATATCATAAGTAACTCTGTTCACGCCTACCACTTCATTGATAATACGCGATGATACCTTTTTCAAAAAATCAAATGGGACTTTAGCCCAATCAGCCGTCATCCCGTCACTACTTTGAACAATTCTTATAACAATCACTGAATCGTATGTTCTTTTATCGCCCATAACGCCAACTGTTTTCACCGGAAGGAAAACACAAAAAGCCTGCCATACTTTATCATATAAACCTGCCTTTCGCAGTTCATCTAAAAGTATATAATCCGCTTCTCGCAAAATGTTCAATCTCTCTTCGGTAATTTCTCCGATAATTCTAATAGCAAGCCCGGGGCCTGGAAACGGATGGCGTGCTAAAATTTTCTCTGGGATACCCAGCTCTTTTCCGAGCACACGCACTTCATCTTTAAACAATTCTCTAAGCGGCTCAATAAGAACAAACCTCATATTCTTCGGAAGGCCTCCAACATTATGATGCGACTTAATTTTTACAGAATATTTCCCTCCCTTTTTCGACTCAATAACATCCGGATAAAGTGTACCTTGAACAAGATACTTGATATCACCCTCATCTTTAGCAACCTTCTCGAATACTTTTATAAATTCCCGTCCAATTATCTTTCTTTTTTTCTCTGGCAAAGAAACCCCTTCTAAATTATCAAGAAACTGCTTCTTTGCATCTACAAATAGCACTTTAAGCCCCAAGTCCCTGTGAAAAACATTACTGAGCTCAATGGCTTCGTTTTTCCTCAAAAGGCCAGTATCAACAAAAACAGGAATCAAATTTTTACCAAGTGCCTTTGAGACAAGAATAGTTGCTACTGATGAATCCACCCCACCGCTAAGCCCCGATATAACTTTGCTATCCTTTGCGGTTTCTCTAATTTCATTGATTTTAGCAACTGCAAAACCAGAGATGCTCCAGGAAGGAGAAACCTTGCATATTTTAAATAAAAAATTGGAAATCATCTCTTTACCAAATTCAGTATGGTCAACTTCCGGGTGAAACTGTATGCCAAAAATATTGTCTTTCTCAATTGATGCAATAAGGCCATTTTCACTTATTGAAGTGATATTAAACCCGGCTGGCACTTTATCTACATAATCACCATGACTCATCCACACAATGCTTTTTTTAGGAATAGAATCAAATAAAAGAGATTTTTGAATAACTTTTATCTCATTTCTTCCAAATTCTCCAAGTGTACCCCTCGTAACTCTTCCGCCAAACATTTTGACAATAAGCTGGAAGCCGTAACATATGCCAAGCACAGGGATACATAACTTAAAAATTTCTTTATCAATGGAAAGAGCATCTTTCTCGTAGACACTGCAAGGACCACCGGATAATATTATTCCTTTTGGTTTTAAAGAAACAATCTCATTAATCTTAGTTTCGGGTGAAACAATCTCAGAATAAACTCCAAGCTCTCGCACCTTTTTTGTTATAAGATGCGTATATTGTGAGCCAAAATCAATTATTACAATGCTTTCTTTAAAGTTCTTTAACATCATGCACTCGGCTCTCATTAAGACCCATTCCAGTAATCTGGTAAAATCTTGCTTTCTTTCTCAGTTCTTCGATATTTTTTGCCCCTGCATATCCCATACCAGAGCGAAGCCCCCACACTAATTTGAATATTACATCCTTAAGTGCGCCAGTGTACAACGTTAAAGCTTCAATTCCTTCGGCAACCATTTTAACTCTCGCGCCTCCGCCATATCTATCACTGCTTCCCTTTTTTAACGCAGGAATCGACCCCATTCCTCTGAAATATTTATACTTCACTCCTTCTTTTTCCACTAGTTTTGAGGAACTTTCATCACAACCCGCAAAAATGTTTCCCATCATGACAGAATTTGCTCCCAGTCCAATAGCTTTAACAATATCCCCGGAAGTTTTTATACCCCCATCAGCTATCATAGGAATGCCTTCCTCCTGACATGCTAAACGAACATTCATAATAGCAGAAGCCTGTGGAACCCCAGCGCCAGAAATTATACGAGTAGTACATATTGATCCCGGCCCAATTCCCACTTTGACGGCATCGCTCCCTGCCTTAATCAGAAAAAAAGCACCATCTTCAGTTGCCACATTTCCTGTAATTACATCTGTATCAGAAAATTTATCCTTTGCACGCTTAACAAAATCTCCAACTCGTTGTGAGTGCCCATGAGAAGTATCTATAACAATAAAATCGCATCCAACCTCTACCAAACACTTTACTCTGTTAATTTCCCCGTCAGCAACTCCTACTGCACCGCCAACAAGCAATCTACCGTCTTTGCCGAGTGCACTATTTTTAGTAACTTTCGTTTCTTTCACTTTTTTTATTTGAAGCGCTTCTTCCTCTTTTTTCATATTTCTATGTATAACCCCAACCCCACCAAGTCTTGCCATTTCTATAGCCATCTTGCTTTCGGTTACTGTGTCCATAGGAGCCGAAATAAAAGGAATTTTTAAATCAATATTTCTTGTTAACTTAGTATGTATATCCACTTCATGAGGTAATACGTCAGAATACAGGGGAACAATTAAAATGTCATCAAAAGTAAACGCTAAACCGATAATTTTTGGCGTATCTTTCATTTGTTATTCCTCCTTTAAATCCCTCATATCATAATGCTTGGCAAAATATTACGCATATCTAATTTATAATATATCATATACTTTTTCTTTAGAATAATCAAGATTTCATAATTAAATACTAAATAATTTTGAGGGAATTAAATTAACTAATCGGTAGATTTTATAAAAATAAAAAATATACATATAATAGATTAAAGTTTAAAGAGGATAAAAAACTTTATGGCTAAAAATAAAGGAAACAAACTAACTGAGGCTATTGTTTCAACCCCAATTCATGAATACTTTCATGCTAAAAACCTCTGTAGACATAATATAACGTTGTTGCCAGATAAAAATAAAGCAATAAAACAACACAATGAATTAAAGAAAACAATGCAAAATTTTGGATGCCATATTATTGATGTCAAAGAATTAAAAGGACATCCGAACTCGGTATTTGTAAAAGACGCAGCAATTTGCACATCAAATGGATACATTAAATTACGAATGGGATTAATCAGCAGGAGAGGAGAAGAGCAATGGATTTCAAAAACGTTGGAATCTCTAAATATACCGCTTATTGCCTCTCTTAAAGAACCTGCTACTGCGGAAGGTGGTGATATAATACTTACAGGAAAGATTGCATTTATTGGGCACTCGTCGAGAACAAACAAAGAAGGAACAACAGCAATTAGTCGTATCCTGTCAAATATGGGATATGAAACACGAATAGCCAACGTACCTTTGCCATTCCTGCACATCGGTGGAGCAATGACTGTGTTAGATAACAACTACATAGTTCATTGCAAACAGGTGTTCCCAGATAACTTCTTTAAAGATTTTAAAGAAATAGAAATCCCCTGCAATACATTTATCAGCGGTAATGTTATTAATCTTGGAAAAAACGAAGTAATAGCAGAAGTATCCAACACACTACTTATCAGAGTACTTCAGGAAAATGGTTTTATTGTTCACTCAATAGATTTGTCCGAATTTGTAAAAGGAACAGGCGGACCAAGCTGCCTTGTTTTATCTGTAAAAAGGGGATGATTGTCGGCCAGAATATTCATCTGTAAGTAATTGTTACAGTTCTTGTAACACCATCCCAATCAACCACGCATCCCAGATTCTCTGCAACAAATCGAAGAGGAATAAACGTTCTATCATTCACAATAATGGGAGACACATTGTGATTATTCGCATCTATCCATACGGGAATATTGTTCACTAATGCTTTTGGATTATCAATCCAGATATATATAAAAATAGTGTCAAGTTGAACAGTAACCTTTCTTTCTTTTTCGTCCCATTGAATCGTACCACCCAGAGCTTCTACAATTGCACGTATCGGCACAACAGTTCTATCCCAGCCATTCACAATCACAGGAATTGTGCCTCTTCCCGGATCTATTTCTTGTTCAAACCCATTTACCAGCATATATGGATTGCCTATCTGTAATTTTATAACGATATTCAGCTTTCCTTTAAAGAAAACGATTTTTGTAACTGCAGTTTCTTCTCCTCCGGAGTAAACTGCAACTGCAGTAATCATATTTTGTTGAGCAGACAGCAAAACAGTTGCATCAAAAGTTCCATCTGCTTTTACATTTATTTTTTTGCCATTAATTGTAAGGAAAGACCCTGGCGAGACCTTGCCTGTAAAAGAAAAAGTCGAATTTGAGACAGTAATTCCATCTGTAAAATTAAGATGCAGATAAGGCTTCACCGTAAAGATACCTTTTTCAATTAAAATTTCTAAGCGCTCATTCAAAACATTCTCTACAATTACATTTTGCAATTGAAGAGTATTTGTAGAAATTTTTTCACCTTTTACAGTAATAAAAGCTACATTGCCGCCTCCTGAAACAGCAGTTTTACCTTTTACAGAAACAGCAACAAGAATTTTCCCACTGCTAACTTTATGGACAATTAACCCGTCCTTAAATAACGCACCTTTCTCTACATTAATAATGGAAATATTATTACTATTATACGTAATAATAAAAGACAATCCCCTCATATCGTTTACCCCTGTTATATCTATCGGGATAGTAGCCGTTTCACCCTCCATTGCATCGCTATTACCAATAGATAATTTAGCAGGAAGATGTGTAGATATCATCACCGTGACAACGACTGATCTAGTTAAATTATGAGAAGATACTAATTGCAATGTAATGTTTGCACTATCCCCATCCTTTGCTGTAATTGGTACCGTAATAGTAAGGTTGATTTGTTTTGATTCATTAGCAGCCAAAAAGAAGGAATTATCAGCCACACTTGTATCCCAATCTTTTGGTGCGTTCTTTACCGAAATATTATAGCCATCACCATTAGAACCAACATTCATAACACTCATAGTAATATTTATTTTCTCTCTGGGACGCGCTAGCACTACTTCAGGATGTGCTGAAAAATAAGCATCATAAGGTGAACTGCTTATATCCTCGAAAAGAACACGTATAATATTGTGAAAACAATCTGTTACAAGAAAAGTGCCATTTTCTACCTCGATAGATGTTATTTCATAAAATATTCGCTCGCTTTGATATAGAAGGTCTCCTTTTGTACTAAAAACCGATATTCTCCCATTCTCCGTATCAGCAACTACTAAATTCCCGCCTTTATCCATTGCTACATCCTCAGGTATATAGAATTGCATTGTTCCTCTGCCTCCACCCTCTCCAATAGTGCGTTGCTCTGTAAATGTATTATCGAAACAATGAATTTTATTATCATAAATTGAAGCAATATAGTAATTGCCATCTTTGTCCTGTGTTATTCCTGAAGGAAATTTACAGACAGAACGGATCTGAATGATATTGCCAAGATAATCAAACTTTACCACACTATTTTTGTCAAACAAAGTTGCATAAAAATAGTTGTCAATTCCCTTTATGATTTTTCTCACCTCACCGAGTCGATCATCATATAAAACATTCTTTACACTGCCATTACTGCCATAAATTGCAATCCCTCCGTACAAACCTACGAAAATGTTGCCTGCCTTGTCCGACAGTATGCTGTATGCAGAAGGAAACGCGCCTCCTTTCAGTTTGTCAATACGCCGTACTAATGAGCCTGAAGGAGAAAATTGCACCAGCTCACTTGTTGCAAATCCACCATAATTTACAACCCAGATATTTCCATTCTCATCAAGAGTTGCCCCAATTGGATTTACGAGTCTTCCATCTATATCTTTGGGAGACTCTTTTTTTGACAAAAATATACCTGTTTCACTAAAGACACTAAGCCGTGACCCCATAGAATGCCCAAAAGGTGCATCAGAATTTACATCCCAATAATAATAACCTGCATCCATCACATATATATTCCCAAGCATATCAGCGGCAATGCCAGCAGGAGTTAATAATGCACCATCCTGCTTAGAATAATAGCTTTCTGCTGTTTTTCCAATTTTCTTTATATATTTTCCACTGCTCGAATACTGAACAATTCTACCGTTTATAGCTCCACCTTGTGAAAGACCCCTGTCAGATACAAAGATATTTCCACCGGTTCCTATAGCCACATCAGATGGAAACAAAAGTTCCTCTCCAATCACGACTAACAGTATGTTCAAATCCGCATCAAACTTATATACATTTTTCCCGCTCATACTTACAGCATAAATATTGCCATCAGTATCGGAAGTAAGTCCCCCGGGATAATCAATATTTACAGTTTTTTTAATGTTTCCATTCATATCCAATTTATAAATAGTATTCTCAAAACAATCAGAAACAAACAAATACCCTTTTGACACGGTAACCCCCGTAGGTGTATTTAAAAAACTGGCACCTAAAGTTTTTATAAACGCACCATTTCCACGAAATAACTGCACTTTCCCACCAAGTGCATCTGATATATAAAAAATGCCTTCCTTATAATCAATATCTGTAGGATAAATGAGAGTACTCAATGAGCCGAATGTAAGAACATCGTCCAGGAAGCCGCCTAAGATATGTACTCTGCCATAAGAATTGTCTATTACAGCAATCCTTCCTGTTCCGGCAGTACAAATACCTTGCATCGGAAAAAGGTATTTTGAGTTATAATCATCTTCATACAAATTCGCTTCTGCAAGGGATATTGAACCAATAAAATCATCACCTGGAACTGCTATATTTTGAATTACACTAATGTTTTTAACAGAATCTGCCTCGACTAACCGTGTCGGTAGTCCCAGTAACAGAATTAAAACAATAGCTACAGATATTGTTTTTCTCATCACCGTCTCCTATGGATACAGTTCTCCGTAGTGCTCTGTCAAAATCAGGAAATCTTTTCCGTCTACACTACCGTCTCGATCGAAATCACACATTGAGTTAAAATTAGCCTCATTTTTATTCAAGCCAAAGCTTTCTCTGAATATTTCTACATCAAGACTATCAACCTTTTTATCGTTATTTACATCCCACATTCGAGAATAATCAGATACTTTGTACTTTAAAGGCTTTAAAATAAAATATTCCTTCGGCGAAGAAGACACATATCCGGGATAAATGAAATCAACACCGTTTTCAATCGCTTTGAGATGCATCCTTGCTACAATCCCGGTTTTTCCAATTTCACCAGAAAGCGTAATATAGACAGTACCCGACTGTACAGAATCAGTGAAAGTTACGTTATCATTCAGGGATACTTCTCCCTGCACTATTTCTAAAATCTTAAGTAAAAATGGATCATACTTATAGGAGATAAATAATGTTGCTAAAGATTGGCCTGTTTTAAAAGAAATATCCACCCAGAAATCTTCTCCTTTCTTGAGTAAAGGAGTTTTGCCTCCTTCCAGGTCAATGTTAATATAACTTGTCCGGCTGTTTACAACGTTAAAGCTACCACTCTTTTCATCCCTTGATATCACAGGATGTATATCTATTGTGCTTTCATCATTATTTGCTTCAAGATATGAAATTTTATAATAATATTTCCCATTCTTTAAAAAATAATTGGCAAAAAGATCTCTGCCATTTAAATTAACACTGTAATCACCAATGTAAACTGAAGCTTCATCGAATATCGTATCGATAAACCTTCCATTTGTATCGTATATATCCACTCTTATCTCGCCTGCATTATTTTCTCTATATGGCTCTTGAGAAGTATCGTCTTCAATGCCCAACCCAACAGTAAAATTTATTTTAATATTATTATCAGCAGTTAAAGTATCTCCACTCTGAAAAATATTCTCAATGTAGTGCCTTTCTCCTAAGGAAGGGAGGTACACAAATGGAATGTGGAGAGTTGTACTCTCTCCCTTCAAATATATAAATCCGTACACTTCTCCTTGTATACTCTCATCTGCCTTAAAAGCTACTGTAAAACTCTTCTCGGAAAATGGCGCAACATAAATATTTTCCGGGTAAGTAAGATTCACTGTTTCATTTGAATAAGTAGAATATGAAATAGAAAAAAACAAACTAATGTTTGATAAATTTCTAACAGTAAATTTGCCTATCTTTTCCTTTCCATCATTACCAAAAATAAATGAAGCAGGCCTAACAAGTGCAGTTGAGTTAACGGCACTTTGTACGTCTACTCTCCCGGAACCTTGTATCAATGGCGAATACGGTGCACCGGATACAGGATTTTCTAATATAGACGCCGTATTCATAAGAAGAGATTTAATCTCGGCTGGTTTAAGGGATTTCTGTGCTTGTTTTATCAATGCTGCACTCCCTGAAACGAAAGGAGCTGCCATAGATGTACCGCTAGCAAGTGATTTATTATTATTCAAAACTGTCGAAGTTATATCAACGCCCGGAGCAACCAAATCTGGCTTCATGTAAAAATCATACGTAGGGCCATTAGCCGAAAAAGAAGCTATTTTGCCTAATCCATATTTATTGCTTAATTTTATCGTAGTAGAATCCACCATTCGTTGTTTAATGTACAATCCATCCGTATATGAAATAAATAAAAACGGTATAAAGTCGGTTTCTTGAGGGTTAGATTGAGAATTCAACTCGACATCAGGCAAGCCACTTACGTTATTAAAAACAATTATTCCTTTAGCTCCTGCCTTTTTTGCATTGATATCCTTGTCTCCAAAATAGATAATTCCTCTCGATACCAATGCAATTTTTCCTGTAAGATTTTTCCCCGAAAAATCACTTTCCAGGCCATACCCACAATACACTATATTATAGTTTCCATCAGCAAAAAAGGGAGAGCTTTCCGGGTATACGCCCACAATATCCTTGCCCCAAAAAGCAATAACACCATGCATTGCATCATTGCTTGCTCCTACACCAATGGTACTCTCGTTAGATGCCGGCGCACTCATAGGAAATGGAACCAAATCCGACCTGCTACCATAATTCCCTGCAGCAGCCACAACTACTATTCCATCTGCTGTAGCATTTTCCACTGCAATCGATTCCGGATCTCCTCCCACTCCTGCACCACCTACTGTACCAATAGATATATTTATAATATCACATTTATCTTTAGCGGCCTCTTCTATCCCTTTAACTATCGTTGAAATTGAAGCCGTTTCTGTATTTCCAGTAAATACTTTATAGGCACGAATTTTTACATCAGGTGCAACACCATAATTAGATCCACCAATAATTCCTGCCACATGCGTACCATGCCCATCAGTGTCCATAGGGTTGCTATCCATATCTGCAAAGTCATACCCGCCTATTATTTTTGCGTTAGGAAATCCTCCTCCACCCAATTCTGTGTTTCCATAATCCACACCTGTATCGACAATACCCACTACAATGCCTTTTCCTGTAATATATTCCCCGCTGCTATCAGTCATTCTGTTAACAACGTCTGATTTTATTATCTTAGTAGCATAGGTTCTCTCTAGATATGCTTTTTTATCTTCAAAAATTCTTTTGACATTTCGATTCTCCGCAATATTCGTCATATATTTCCTATCTACCGTGCATGAGAAACCATTAAAAAGATACGTATAATTAAACTGGACTTCTACGTTAAATCTTTCCATATATTTTATCAAATCGTTTTGCGTTAGCTCTAACTCCGTTGCATGCCTTTCTGCACTATCATCAATAAAAATAGTAAGAAGTCTGAACTTTAAGGTTTTCTTATAAACAACCACTGGCGCATCTGTTAATTCCACAATAATTGACACATTTTCTTCTGATGAATGCATCAATGATGGCGAAATTTTCTCTTCAGCACTGCCTGCCATTTTTACAGTGAAAAGAGATAGAATAATTGTCAAAGCTAGTACTGAAACAATAAATTTTTTCATTCAAGCTCCTCCTTCATATAATTATACATTTATTGACAGAAAATCAAAATGCACGTATATTTATCCAAGGTGAGAATGACAATAGACTTAATTGTATTTGATTTTGATGGAACACTTTTTGACACAAGCGAAGATATAACAAAGGCAATGAACTTTGCTTTAAATAAAGCAGGCCTACCTCCTGCAAGCAGAACAAAAGTTTGGAGTTCTACCGGAGATGGAACATCCCTGCTTGTAAAAAGAATTATAGGTAAAAACAATAAACACCTACACCATATCGTGCTTAACGACTTTATAGAATATCATTCTTCACACTATGCAGATTACACAAAACCCATGGAAGGAGTAATAGATATCCTTGAAAGATTTAAAACAAAAAAAATGGTCATTCTGTCAAATAAATATAAAGAATTCATTGATAAAATACTAAAAAAATTTGAAATGGATAAATATTTCTCAGCAGTTTATGGAAAAGAAAGTTTTAGTAAAAGCAAACCCCACCCATATCCATTGTTATACACAATAAAAAAGATGGAAGTTACAACTCAAAAAACAATATTTGTCGGTGACAGCCTAAATGATGTATTTATATCAAAAAATGCCAATGTAAAATGCTTTATCATCCCATCCGATGTGACTCCGATAGAAAAAATCGAGGAACTAAAACCTTACAAAATACTTAAAAATATTAAAGAACTTGTAAATTTCATTAAATAACGTAAAATATTAAAAAAGGAGGAGTCTATCATGGCATATCTACTGGTAATAGTATTAAATAAAACAGAAAAGATAGAAAGTATTCTCGAGCGATTTATCGAAGTGGATGTACGTGGAGCAACAATTATTGATTCAGCAGGCATGGGAAGAACACTTGAATCCGAAATTCCCATATTTGGCACACTCCAGGAGATTTTGTCCGGTGGAAAAGGAAAACGTCCCGAAAACAAAACCATTTTTACTGTAATTAAAGAAGAAAGAACGTTAAGAGATGCAGAACGCGTCGTAAAAGAAGAATTATCCAATTTTAAAGAACCTGGCACAGGCATTATGTTTGTCCTGCCAATAATGGACTTTAAGGGATTATCCCCCTCGCTAAAAGAAGAAGAAAAAAGTTTGAAAGAACATCGAAAAATCGAAAAAATTGTTTAAAAGACAGTTTTTTAAATGATATATCTCCTTAAATAGAGGTACCCCAGCAGCACAGATGAACCTATGATTACATGGATATTTTCAAGGTAAAACAATTCAAGGGGAATGAGAAACAAAAATGCAATAAATTGTGCAATCCCTCTCTTCTCCTTTTTTTTCATTAAAACTATCAAAATCACTAAAACAAGCCATATTATCAATACCCAACGCATTTCTCTCCAGCAAATAACGCTAAGTACGCCTATTATTGGCGCAATACCCATACCACCTCTAAATCTATAATATATAGGGAAAGAGTGTCCTAGCACTACAGCAATACCCGCAAGAATGGCTGTATCTTGTGAATGCGGCATCTTAAAAATAAATGGGAGAAGTGTTAAAATAAAACCTTTTCCCACATCGATAATACCAACAGCTATACCCCATTTTTGTCCTACAACTTTAAATGTGTTAAATGTCCCGGGATTTTTATCGCCTAATTCTCTTACATCACGCTTTTTCACAATACGAATAAATACAGTGGCAGGAGAAAAAGAGCCAATAAGATAAGAAATAAAAATATAAGAAAATTCTAATATAGAAACCACATCACCACCCCGCTAATAATGGGGATCGAAAGGTTATCATTTATTTTGAGAGAAACAAGCTCAATAAATGTGCCGGTTAAAGCGCCTGAAAGTCCTACCAAAAATGGTAATTGCAATTTCCATTGCGCCCATATTACAACAAACAACATCGCAATAAAACAAGCAATAGACCCTTCAAGAGTTTTGTCATGAAAGATCTTAATGCGACCGATGCTTTTCCCGATAACCGTTGCTACCATATCTCCAAAAACATTAAACAATATCGCGGGAATACCAATATGTTTCGGGAAAAAAATTACAATAATCGTACACCCCATCAATGTGTACGTAGTCCCGGACAAATCTCTCAACTCTTCTTTTTTCGCAATGAACCGCATAAAACGCGCAAATGGCTTGAAAATACGTCGCACCACTTCATTTGCTTTAGGCGAAATAAGACGAATAATGTCCAGAGAAAGAGTAAAAATAAAAGCTAAAAAAACAGATAATATGACATACTTTATGGGCCAATAGTAATAAATGACAACAACTACTATGAGTACAAGACGATAAATTTTTCTAAAAAGAAGTTTTTTCATTTTCTCCACCCTTATGGTGGAGGTGGCGGGAGTTGAACCCGCGTCCGAATAAACACACCATGCCGCCAGGCTACAGGCTTAGTTACTTTTTGTTTTCATCTTTCTTGCTCAAGTAACAGAGCTCGAAAGCATAGTCTAAATTGTTACACTGTAAACATTGGCTTAGACAAACCTTTGTCACAGGACCTGTATTCCTACGTTTTAAGCGCCCTACAGGCGAAAGCTACCTAAAACGTTAACCGCTTAATTAAGCAGCTAATGCGTAATTGTAATCAGCGTTTATCTTTTTGGTGGATATTTTAAGAGGCCAACCACCGTCCTCTGCCTGCGCCGACATGTCTTGTTTATCCGTCGAACCCCAGCACCCCCTTCTTTAACACTATATTATACAAAATTACTCAGTTTTTTCAAGGTAAGTAACAAACAGAATAGTTTTAATGAAAACCTGCAGCACATTACTTTATGTCTAATAAGGTAATTCGAATGCCCAAAAATGATCGTAATTGATTATTATATGAACTCTGTTTCTTTCTCTATAATTCCAATATTTTACGGACTGTTTAATTAAATAAATTTATTACTGCTGCATTACCGCAAAAAGTTATTAATCCCCACATATTTTACAGCGAGGATCCCTTTCTATGCTTAAAATAGAAAAATTATTGTCCAGAGCATCGTAGATGAGTAATTTATTGAAATACTTGCTGCCAATGCCTACAAAGAATTTTACAACCTCTGTTGAAACAATACTGCCTATAGTGCCAGCAAGCGAACCCAATATGCCCATTGAACGGTTATTATCTGTCATTGAATGAACGATTTCGGGATTTTTTTCCGGGAAAACACAATTATAACATGCAGTTTTGCCTGGCAATATGCTCATAACCTGCCCTGTAAACCGACCAACTGCACCTATAAATAAAGGTTTACCTGTCTTGATGGCTGTGCGGTTTATAAGATAACGCGTTTCAAAATTATCCGTTGCGTCCACAACTACCTCGTATTTCAGAAAAATCCCAGGGGCATTTAAGCTCGAAAGCCTCTCCTCATAGACATCAAGCTTTACGTTTGGATTTAGCTTATTTAATCTCTCCTGTGCTAAAAATACTTTCTTCTTTCCAACATCATTAGTTGTATAAAGAACCTGCCGCCCTAAATTTGAAACAGACACCACATCAGCATCAACAAGCCCTATTTTTCCTAAACCTGATGCAACAAGATACATTGATACAGGATTCCCCAGTCCTCCTGCACCAATAATTAACGCTGAAGAATGTTTAAGCGTTTCTTGCCCTTTTTCTCCTATTTTATCAATTAAAATCTGTCTACTGTATCTTTCTTTTTCTTCGCTAGATAATTGCATATGTGCCTCCCTGATTATTTTAACAAATAAACCGGTTTAAGCAATTTGAATGATGGGAAAATCTTAAGATAATTTGGAAGGAGCTGGTTTTTTTAAAAATTCAAAAATAAAAACACACAATCCTAACAATATAATAATATCGCCAATGCTATATACTCCAACAAAAGGATTTAGTAATTGTGCGGTAATGTTATCTCCAAGAAAATTCAGATGTGTTTTTTCTGACATTATCGTTGCATTATAAAAAGTGCCGTACTGCTGTAAAAGCACTATTTTTGTATGTTCTCCTACAAGTTCTAATTTTGATAAATCCTGGGGCATAAAACCCTTATTTACAAGTATTGCCAAAAGGTTTAATGAAAACCCCACCGCAGCAATCAGTATTCCCTTATAATGCAAATTTAAAAGTAAAAAGGTGAGTAATATAAACAATGAAATAACATAAAAGATAGGTGTTACAGAGCTAAAAAGAGAATTACTAAATTTCTCGTTAAAAATAAGAAGCTGTATTAAAAAACCAATAAAGATTAAATAAACTGCTTTGACTTCTTTATTTTTTATACCGTTAACTCCCTTATTAATTATAAGAGCTATGACAAATACGAAGGCAAGTATAATTATCTCAATCATTTACGACCGGGAAAAACTCTTTCCCGTTAACATGTTCTTTTTCTTTTTCTTCTTCTTCTTCTGCTACCTTTTCTCTTACCATCTGGCAGAAGACTTCAGCAACAATAGGATCGAATTGCTTACCTTCTGCTTTTCTAATTTTATTCAATGCCCCTTCAACTGTTATCAATTTATTTTTATAAGGCCGCGGACTTATCATTGCATCAAAAGCATCTGCCACACTAATAATACGTGCTCCCAGAGGAATTGATTCGCCTTGCAACCCATCAGGGTAGCCTTTGCCATTAAAATATTCATGGTGATGCCTTATGATTTTTGCGCCATCTTCAAAGCGAGAAAAATGATTTAAAATCTCATCACCTTTTAAGGGGTGCTGCTTTATTTTACTGAATTCTTCATCTGTTAAGGATGCAGGCTTTAAAAGGATAGAGTCAGGTACAACAAGTTTGCCAATATCATGCAATTGGGCAGCAATAGTGATAAAGTAGCTCTGTTCTTCAGATATACCTAATCTGTTACACATCTCTTTTGTCCAGTTTGCAACACGGATAGAATGTTTCATTGTATCGGGAATCCTGTCATCCACGGCCTTTGCAAATGTTAACAAAGCATTTGTAGTCTCCTCTTCAAGCTGTACCTTTCTTTTAGATGAAAAGTATATAGCAATAAAAGTTGGAAGTAGAAATAAATTCATCCACGGATTTACTTGCAAAAAGTAAATAATCATTACTCCGAGTGGAATAAGAGTAAGTACCTCCACCCAGATAGTTTTTACATTTTCACTCCAAAAATTAAAAAATGTAGCCTTGTTGATAATAGAGAGCAATCCAAACAATATAAATGTTTCAGCAGAAAAATAAACAAAGGCAGCGCCTGCAATAACAAGCAGATTAGAGAAAGATAAAAACAGGATAGAAACATTAAAAAATTTACTAAAAATAATACTCGTTAACCCTACAGAAATTGCAGCAAGAGAAGTATTAAAAAGGTTTTTATACCAGGGCTTTCTATGAACGGAATCTGCAATCAAATTCTCTACCGCAACAACAAGCACTGCAACAATAGGTGTAAATACAAAAGCTATTGCAATATCCAAAGCCATTGCAACGCTAACTTGCGCCTTAGAGCTGCTTCTTAAAATGTAAACAATCGGGAATCGATCGGCAACCATTAACAACACAATAAAAAATAACGATAAAGTCAAAACAGTATAGATATTTTGCCCGACTCGATACCAGGATGGCATATAAATAAAGCTAAGAGAAAACAGTGTTACAGCCAGTAGATAAATAAAAATTATAAAAATTTGTGCTTTTTTCCCAAGTTTTTTCATCACATTACCTTTAGCAGTATAAAGAAAAACAAAAAAAAGTGCAAGAAATCTTATGTTTATTTGATAGAATTTTTTTTATAAAAAGGAAGGATCGGTTTTGCCATTGGCTCAGTTTGAACTAAGGCAACCAAATGCAATCCAAGCTTCAACGCCTTCCTACTTTTTATAGAATCTATCCTTGCATACTAATACCATTTCAGGCGTGCAGAAAGAGTGATTAATAAAACCGAGATGCTAAGAACGAATGCTACTAATTTTCCCCACTTCATGATATTTTTCCTCCTTTTTCATTAAAATTTGTTTTCTTTGCATACTAATACCATTTCAGGCGTGCAGAAAGAGTGATTAATAAAACCGAGATGCTAAGAACGAATGCTACTAATTTTCCCCACTTCATGATATTTTTCCTCTTTTTTAGTAAAAGGGAGAGACCGGTTTTGCCATTGGCTCTGTTTGAATTAAGGCAACCAAGTTCAATTCAAACGTCAACGCCTTCCTCCGTATAATGTACTCAAAGTATAAATAGCTTTTTTTATTTTGTCAAATAGCTCCAAATAAAACTATCGCCTGGAAACTATGATAACCGACATTCTACTTCCCAAAAATTCAAAACAAATGCATTCATCCAATATGTTTCGCTTAAATCAAATAAATAAAGTAACTGCAAATTGATAAAAATTCTGTTAGTATCTGATTACAAAAACCTCAAGAGAATAAAATTTTAAAGCTCAATATTTCTTTACATGACTATTATAGATAAAAGTACGTGGGATCCGCCCGCCAATTCTTGAAACAATTTCATAATTTATTGTATTTATCTTTCTGGCAATTTCGTATGCCGTTATTACTTCTTTTCCTTGCTTTCCAATAAGAACTACCTCGTTCCCGGGATGGATATAAGGAAAACCGGTAACATCGATCATCATCTGATCCATTGTAATATTGCCGATGATTCTCGCTCGTCTCTTTTTAATTAATACCTCGCCAATATTCGATAAAGATCTTGAATATCCATCCGCGTAACCAACAGGCAGAGTTGCAATAAGAGTTTCTTTTGTTGTTATATACGCCCTACCATAACTAATAGCGGTTCCTTTAGGAACCAACCGGGAATAGATTGCCCTGGTTTTAAAATTCATAATCGGCTCAAACTCGCTAATTGGCTCATCAAGTGGGGTTAAGCCATATAGAAGCAGCCCGGGACGCACTGCATTAAAATAGCTTTTTTTCAAGTTTAGTATAGCAGCGCTATTTGCTGCATGAATAATTGGAGGCAATACTCCTTTTTTATTAATTTTATCTAATATCTTTTCAAAAATATTTAACTGCTCATTTGCATAGCGTGCATCTGAATCAGCAGTGGACAAATGCGTATATATTCCCTGCAAAGCAACATTAGGAAGAACAGACAGCGCATTGATAATTTCAGGCACTTCCTCCGGAGACACTCCTATCCTTCCCATTCCAGTATCCACATTTATGTGGATATTCAGTACCCGATCTCCCCGATATTCCTTTAATCTTTTAATGAAGCGTTTGTCAAAAAACGTCACTGGAATGTTAAATTTTGCTGCAACAGGCAAAGCAGATGGAACCACGTAGCCAAGAACAAGAATTGATGCTTTAATTCCATTTTCTCTGAGCTTTAATGCTTCTTCAAGAGAAGCAACAGATAATGCATAGATTCCTTCTTTCTCAAGTATTTTAGAAACTTCTACAGCACCATGTCCATACGCATCTGCTTTTACAGCTCCGATTATTCTTCGCTTGCCAACGATTCGTTCTATTCTATGAAAATTTCCCTTTAATTTATTTAAATCAATTTCCACCCAGGTTGGTCGAGCAAATCCTCCCATATATCCTCCTTGAAAAAAGTCAATTAAAGTATATCATTAGATAAATAAATATAAAGGGGTGCAGATGAAAATAGTTATAACAAACGATGATGGTATTGACGCGGAAGGCATTAAATGCCTTACAAAAGCAATCTCAAAATTAGGAGAGGTTTATGTAGTAGCCCCAAAAACTCCTCAAAGTGCAGGAAGTCATTCAACAACCCTGCATAAACCAGTACGAGTAGAAGAATATTCGCTCAATCTTGGCGAAAAGAAAGCAATGAGCGTATCAGGCTCCCCCGCCGATTGTGTGCTGCTTGCAGTGGACATATTGGTAAAAGGAAAGGTAGACCTTGTTGTATCCGGCATAAATGAGGGGCCAAACATTGGAAGTGATGTAATTTATTCTGGCACCGTAGCAGGCGCAAGAGAGGGTTTCCTAAATGGAATACCTTCAATTGCTATATCTCTCGCTGCTTACAAAAACTTAAATTTTGATGTTGCAAGCAAATTTTCTTATCTCTTTGTAAAAACGGTGTTGGAGAAAAAAATTGGGAATGTTTATTTCAACATTAACATCCCAAATCTTCCTCAGCAAGAAATAAAAGGAGTCAAATTTGTAAAACAAGGAAACAGAAGCTACAAAGATCGCGTATTTAAGGGAAAAGATCCATTCGGAAAAACATACTACTGGATTGGAGGAACAGTAGTTGAGGATAATGAAAAAAATACTGACAATGAAGCCGTAAAAAATGGATTTATTGCCATAACTCCGATGTCAACAGACATGACAGACTATTCAGCGCTTAAAGAAATAAAAAAATGGAAAATATGTTTTCCATAGGAGGAAAAAATATGAAAAGTGTAAAAGAGGTTTTATACACACTTAAAACGTTTTCAGAGCTCGTTGTCACGCTCGGATACGCTGCAATTTTGCAAAACGATGTTGAACTTGCCATGGAAGCGACATACATAAAAGATAAAATCCGCGCATTAAGTTACGATATGCGGATTTCAACGATATATGCCGCAAAAACAGCAAGAGACAGCAGAGTAGAAATTCCTCAACTCGCTTCACTCCTGCAAGTTGGCGTTGCTGCTAAAGAAATAAGCGATGGGATAGATGATCTTGTAGACATTGTAATACGAGGTGGAGGGGCTCACCCTGTTCTGCGCTCCATCTATAGAATGGAAGGTTTTGTTATAAGGATAAAAATCGAAAAAGGGAGTAAAGCAATTGGAAAAAACTTAAAACAACTCAATATTGAAAAATTTGAATTCGCTCCTCTCTTTATAAAAAAAGATACCGAATATTTACTGGATCAATTAGATGAAATTGAACTAGAAGAAGAAGATATTGTCCTATTAAAAGGCGTTGAAAACAAAAACGAACAAGCAAAGGCACTCTTTAAGTAAACGAATTTCTTTTCCACAAAATTCTCTTAAAAGCATACTCACACAATCGCTTTTTGTATTACTCATTTCTGTAATTGGAGAAAGTATTACTGGTTTTATACTTACTGGAATGGAAAACAAACTCTCGGCACTACCCGGTCTTATCATTTTATTGCCAGCAATGACAGATCTCAAAGGAAATGTAGGAGCAGCATTCGGAGAACGGCTCAGTACAATGTTACACTTAGGTCTTGTAAAACCAATTATAAAAGTGAACAGTGCCATAAAACACAACATCCTTGCATCTTTTACCTTGGCTGTATCCGGAGTATTTTTGATAGGTATTTCTGCGGCAGCCCTTTCTAACCTACTACAAATAAAAACCATAGGAGTTATAAGGCTTAGTATGATCTCTACCACAGCAGGAATTATTTCTTCCGTACTGCTCCTGCCACTTGTTTTTGTACTTGTTTTTACATCCTTTCGACATCACATAGACCCTGATAATATTATCGCTCCTATGCTTCCTGTAATAGGAGATATCATCACTGTATCCGCAATTTTTATAGGTACCATTTTAACGATGAAACTTTTACCCATAAAACCCGTTATTCTTGTTCTACTTGTAGCTCTTCCTTTTGTAAGCGGATTTGCAAAAAAGAACAAAAGAAGAAATAATAAACTACCAAAAAGATATCGTTATTTTCCAATCATAAAACAAAGTTTGCCAATATTAATATTCTGTTTTGCGATAGGCATCACATCAGGTATATTGCTGCAGAATGCAGGAAAAATTTTTTTAATATACCCGGCATTACTTGCCCTAATTCCTCAAGTAGTTGCGCAAGGAGGATCAATTGGAGGCATAGTAGGATCAAGAGTTTCAACTGCCTTGTATTTAGGAAGCGCACAACCATTTAAGTTCGGTAAAGAAGTAAGAAAAAATTTTACAGCAGGGATAATAATGGGATTAGTTGTTGCTCTTCTCGTAGGAATTGCTTCACTTATAATCATTTATATTACTAAAGCTAACGCCCCTCCACTTGCTCAAACATTTCTTATAGCTTTCCTATCTCTATTTATTCTTTCTACTCTCATGTCGGTAATTGCAATATTTATTTCTTTTTTCTCATTCAAAATTGGCATAGATCCAAGCAATGTTGTAATACCAGTAATAACAAGCATAGGAGACATAACGGGAATAATTGTATTACTTGCTATGATAAAAGTATTTATTTTTTGATACACTACACTTTAGACTAAAAAATATTATGCAATTAAAATAATCAATGTGCTGCTCAAAGGCAGTGCTGACTGAAATTTTTAAATCGTTTTTATCTTAATTTATAGCAATTAAAAATTAAACTATAAATACCTCGTGAGGAAGCTCTGTTAAAATTACGCTACTTTCTTTGCCGACAAGCATGGTGTCTTCAACCCGTATGCCAAATTTTTCCGGTAAATATATACCGGGCTCAACGGTTATTACCATATTCTCATCGAGAATAGTTTTTGAATCAGTATTCAAGCGTGGAGATTCATGAACTTCAAGCCCTACTCCATGCCCTAACCCATGGATAAAATACTCTCCGTACCCTTCATCCTGAATAAATTTTCTTACCTTTATATCGACTTCCGAGGCACTTATTCCTTTTTGCACGAAATTCCTGCCGATCTCTTGAGCTTTTCTTACTACTTCAAATACCTTTTTTTCTTCCCCTGCCGGCTTTCCCACGCAAACCATCCTTGTAGTATCAGAAGCATATCCATCAAAAAATACCCCGAAATCCATCACAATAAGCTCATGCGGAAGTATCTTTTTGTCAGAGGCAAGACCATGAGGAAGAGCACCTCTCTTACCTGACGCAACAATAGTATCAAAAGACGGTTTTAACCCGCCATTTCTTTTAAATCTATATTCCAGTTCACTTGCAATATCTCTCTCGGTAATTCCTTCTTTTATAACAGCAAGCGTTTCGTTAAAAGATTTTGAAGAAATCGTACAAGCTTTCTTTATTTTTTCTACTTCTTGCAAATCTTTTACAATTCGCAGATCTTCAACTACATTGTCTAAAAATACGATCTTTAAAAATGAGAGAGAAGAAAGTGAGAGATATAAATCAAGCGTTATCCGATTTTTCTCGACTCCAAGCCAATGCACTTTCTCTTTAAGAAGGAGGTCTTTAAGATAATTAATAAATGGCGCTTTATACTGCAGTACTTCTACTCCTTCAAAAACTTCTCCTACTGCCTGAACGGTAAATCGGGAATCTACAATCAAAAACAATTTATTACTTGCTACAAGTAAAAAGGCATCTTCCCCTGTAAAATTTGTCAGATAACGAATATTCGGAACTGCAGTAATTAAAAAAGCATCGATATTATTTCCATTAAACTGCTCTAAAAAATTATCCAGTCTTTTTAGCATTTTCTCTCTTTCTACTCAAATGGATTTTGTTTTCCTATCTCTTCTTCTGGAGCCTTGAGAGGAGGTATCACAATGGCCCTATCCTGTAGCTGCTTATCCACTAACTCTATATCTCCTCGTGTTATCTTGGGTATCTCTGCCACAGGTAAGAATTCTTTCGGAGCAAATAACTTAGGCATAAGATAAAAATTCCAGGCAAGAAACACCGCAATAAGAATAAAAATAGTAATCCAGGTCCCTTTTGAAACAGTAGATTTTCTTCTTCTTTTCTTTTTCGTGACTACATTTTTATTCACAATTTTCTCGTCCATATGCAACTCCTCACTTTCTCTCAGAGAGATAAATCTCTCCACTAATACTCACATTGTATTCCACATCATAAGAATCAGCACCTGCCACCGTTGTTCGCGGTTTTACTTTGTTAATAGAAAGAGAATTCACTCGAACAATCTGTGGAAATCGGTATATATGCGTGAGAAAATATCGCACATTGTCTAACTTTTTAGCAGTAAAATTCAGTGTAAACGGTGCCGTATTCGCAGAAGCTTCTTGCCCCTTGGCCGCTTTTGGAAAATCAAGTGAGGTATAATTTATGCCACATATCGTGCCTGTCACAAGAAATTCTTCCCCGAATATAAAATCATTTCTTTCAATAGGCAATACTACTTGTAGTTGCGAAATACGGTCTTCCATAAAATCGTTATCATTTACGAGAAGATTCATTTTTCTGTTCGCGAGATTAAGTAAAGAAAGTTTTTGTTCCCGTTTAACTATTTCAGCATTCAAATTGTTTATTTCCTGAAATTGAGGTTTTAATAGGAACCAGTAGAATGCAAATGCAATAATTAAATAGATTATTATCATCAAAACAAACTTAGTTTTAGGATTATTTAAACTGAAATTAACGTCTCTCATTTCATCATCCCTTTCCATTGGAAGGAAATAGTAAATGTCGGGTACCCCTTTTCCTTATCCTGAGTAATATCCGATTCTTTAGGAAACGGTATAGAGTAATCTTCTAACGTTAATTGCATAAAATTCTCATTCTGCGAAAGAGCATTAAATGTCCACGCAAGCTTTTGGAAATCTATCGCAGATCCTGTTATCTTGACTAATTCTGTTTTTCGGTCAAATTCTATTGAATCTAACACGGCATCTTTTGGCATAAACAAAGCAAGCTCATCAATTAAATCATTCCATACGGCTTGCTGGCCAGTAAGAGAAGGAATTGTCGTTTCATAATAAAGAAGATTGCCACTTAAAGCAGCTCGTTCATCTAAAATTTTTTGTACGTTCTTCAATGCATCAATCTGGGCATTGACACTATCAAGATAATTTGTTCTCTGAATCTTTGTATATACATTACTCGCATATATCCCAACTAGAAGAAGAACAACTGTAATCCCTATAAAAAGAATTTGCTTTCCTTCCCTTGAAAGCCGTTTTCTCCTTGCCTTACTTGGTAATAAATTAATATCTACGATTTCATTCATATCTCACCTTTTTTATACTTTAAAAATGGCTTTTTTTGTTGCTTCTGGGTTTCCCTGGCCTTTTTTTGCTTTTATAGCAGGTCTTGCGCGATGTTCTCGCAGAGCAAGCCTGGTAGCAACGGAAAAAAATGGAGCCATTTCAAATAAATATTCCTTTGTAAATAATTCAGGACTCACTTCTGCGATATCAGCAAGCAATTGATCCGTACTGGCAGGAAAAGAAGTACTCTCTTCAATGTACTCATTTATCCCTTTTAAGTTTGCACTGCCGCCCTCCACAAGAATCACCGTATCCACCGACTTTCCGCCATTAAATTTCTTAAAATAGTAATTTATCGACCTTCTAACCTCGAGCAACAAGTTATCCAGAAGAGGCAATACAGCTTTAGTTGCCGGATCTTTTCTGCTATTAAGATCAAGTTTTGTTTCTTTAATTTCCTGGGCTTCTTTAAAATCTTTACCAAGAGATTGAGCTATCGCATCGGTAAATTTTTTCCCACCGATAGGAAGAGTTCTAAAAAAATTTACCATCCCTTTGTCAATCACACTCACAGAAGTATAAGTATGTCCAATATTTAACATAATAAAAAGAATTTCGGATTTTAAACCAAAATTAGGTATAAACTGAAGTAGTCTCAATTTCGAAAATGGCTCTACTTCAATAGCAATAGGGTCAAGGCCCGCCTCTTTTGTCACATCTACAATCGATTGAACTGCATCTAATGGTGCAGCAACAACCACTACATTTAATTTGTCTGGAGATTCGTTTTCTGAAATAACCCTGTTTAAAATCTTGTAGTCAAATGTAGTCTTTTCGATTGGAAAAGGAAAGAATTTTTCCATCTCCCATTTAATTGCTTCTCTCAGCTCATCCTCAGGAAGTTCTTCGATTAAAATTTCCTTTACTATAACTAACTGGCCGGGAACTGAAATAACAATCCTTTGCCCGACAAAAGAATGAAATTTAAGAAGTTCTTTCAGTGCTTCGGCAATTGCCTTTGAATTAACAATTTTTCCCTCTTTAATTGCATCTTCTGGCGTAGGAAGTATGCCAAAATTTACCAGGGAAAGACCTTTGGGTGTCTGTTTGAATTGAGCCATCTTTATATTGCCTGAACCTAAATCAATGCCAATGGGTGAAGTTCTACTTGCTCGTCTCAAAAATGCGCTCACATTTGCCTCCCATCAAAAAATGTTTTCAAAACCACATCCACTCAAGATATAAGTTCTTTATTCCCCTAACATACAAAATACCAATCAAGCAAAACTACGACTCTAAAATTTTATTATATTATCTATCTTTTTTATGTCAAATTTTAAATTCTCTAAAAATTAAAAAAAAGATAAATAAAAAGATAAAAATTCAAAACCATACAGCAGCATAATATATGCAGCAATTGCAAGAAATGGGCCAAATGGCATTGTATCGCTTCGTTTTTTCCTCATAAAAAGTATTGCAATTACTCCTCCTATACCTCCGATTATAACCGAAATAAACAATGCAGCAATAGAAAATTTCAATCCAAGAAACACACCAATCATAACCCCCAATGTTGCATCACCCTGCCCCATTCCTCTCCCACGCGTGAGTAGTATAATTAAGACAAAAAATCCACCCATAACAAGCAATCCATACAAGGAATCCAAAAACATTGTTTTGCCCTGAATAATGGCAAAAATCAACCCTATAGCTGCACCGGGTATCACAACGATATCCGGAACAACCCCGTCAAATATATCGATAAAGCTAACGGTAATGAGTAAACCTGAAAATATGACATACTTTAAAAGATTAAAAGACCATCCATATTTCAAGGCAACACCCATAAAAGCAAGTCCTGTAATCATCTCTATGACAGGATACCTTACGGGAATTTTATGTCCACAATAACGGCATTTGCCGCGAAGCATAATGTAGCTCAATAAAGGTATTAAATCATACCACTTTAAAGGATGTTTACACTCAGGACAATGCGAAGCAGGATAAACAATTGATTCACCTTTTGGCACGCGATACACTAAAACATTAATAAAGCTTCCAATTATTAGCCCTAATATAAGGCTAAAAAAGGACAAAAAAATTCCATTTCTCAGTAACATCATATATCTAGTATAAACAATTATTTTATAGTTACAAAATCTATTCATCGCAAGTTAAATTAAAAAGTAGAACCTTACAAGAATCTCTCTAAATTCTTCCCAAAAATTTTATCTCTCAATATTGCACCATCTAATTTTCTATACGAAATTCATTTGATTGCCTCACTTAAGTTATATGCAAGACTAACAAAAGATACCATTGTTTTTATTTTGTTATTACATCTCTTTCTTTTTTGTGGTCGTTGCGTTGTCTTTTCCTAGCCATTGCATATCACGGAAAACAGCTTTTCTGCCCCTGCGCAATCCTTGCTTTAACAATCAAAAATAAAAAATTAGATTATCATACTTCCTATTTGAAGAATAAAAAAATTTTGATATAATAAAAACAATGAAAGTTAGGTAAACCTAATGTTACTGAAAGGAGTATAGTGTATGTGGATATCTGTTGCAAGTGGAAAAGGTGGCACAGGCAAGACAACGGTTGCCGTAAGTCTTGCTTTGTCTAATAAAAATACGGTATATGTTGATGCAGATGTAGAAGAACCTAATGGTTTCTTGTTTATTAAACCTGTAATTAAGGAGGAATTTTCTTACACGGAGCTTATTCCATTGATTCATCAAAATAAGTGTACCTTTTGTGGAAAATGTGCTGATGCATGCGTTTATAAGGCAATTGCCATATTAAAACCTGTTAAAAAAGCAATATTTTTCCCTGAGCTTTGCCATAGTTGTGGATTGTGTTCGTTTGTATGCCCTGTAGAAAATGCCATAGAGGAAGTTCCAAAAGAAAAAGGCAAAATAAGAAAAGGAGAAAAAAACGGGCAGTTATTTATTGAAGGGATTTTGAATGTTGGTGAAGCATCTGGCACGCCACTCATCAGAGGTATGAAAAAATATATACCCCATGATGATAGAGATGTAATTATTGATTCTTCGCCAGGTACAAGCTGTCCTGTAGTAGAATCTGTTGGAGATACTGATTTTGTACTCCTGGTAACAGAGCCAACACCATTTGGATTAAACGATTTAAAGCTCGCCATAGAAATGGTAAGGAAAATGAAACTTCCATTTGGTATCCTGGTGAATAAACACGAAGAAGGAAACAATTTAATAAGAGATTATGCAAGAGAAGAGAAAATCACTATCCTCGGGGAAATTCCATTCAGTAGAGAAATAGCAGAGGCTTATTCTAAGGGAATACCTGTTGTTAACATTTTGCCTGAAGGGGAAAAATTCTTTGTTAATGTTATGGAAAAGATCCGGAAAGGAGCTAATACAAGTGGATAGAGCAAAAGAAATAGTGATTTTAAGTGGAAAAGGAGGAACAGGCAAAACAACTTTAGCTGCAAGCCTCTCAAAACTTATTCCCGATAAGGTAATTGTTGATGCAGATGTAGATGCTTCAGACCTTTTTATTCTCCTTAAACCTGATCTTTTAAGGCAAGATAAATTTAAGGGTGGATCTATTGCAAGTATTAACACAAAGAAGTGTATTCAATGCGGCGAATGTGAAAAGAAGTGTCGTTTTAGCGCAATTAGTAGAAACAAAGAAGGAAACTTTGTAGTTGATTCTTATAAGTGCGAAGGCTGTGAATTTTGTACATATGTATGCCCTGTTAATGCAATTAAGATGAATCCACAAATTGTAGGTAATTGGTATGTATCGGAAACGCCTTTCGGTACAATGGTACATGCGCGGCTTATACCAGGCTCAGAGAATTCAGGGAATCTTGTAGCATTAGTAAAACGCGAAGCTCAACTTATTGCGAAGAAAAAAGGATTAAAGAGTATTATTGTTGACGGCCCCCCAGGTATTGGTTGTCCTGTTATTTCTTCGTTATCCGGTGCAGCGCTCGCATTAATCGTTACAGAACCTACTTTATCGGGAATTCATGACCTCGACAGAATTTTGTCTACATGCAAACAATTTAATGTGAACACAAAAATTATAATTAATAAGGCAGATATAAATCAAAGTAACACAGAAAAGATCCAACAGTTTGCTAATAAAAATGGTTTAGAAATAATGGGTAAGATTCCCTTTGACCGTTGTGTTGTAAAAAATCTCTCTAACAACCTTACGCCTATCGATTCTGATAATTGTGTAGCCGTTAAAAAGGAGATAAAAAAAATATCCAATGATGTTTTGAGATATTTATCTGAATAAGTCTAACTTTAAACAAGAGATTATTTAAAGAAGCTTTGTTTTTTTGTTTTTTGATTTATATCATTTTTTATTTTTCTTTTTTGTAATTTTTTATTGCACGTATAAAATAATTATTATTACTTACCGATATTTCTGCTTCTATATAATTAAGAATCTACCTATTGCAGCAATTGGATCAGGCGTTATTTGTGATGCCACAAATAACATTCTTTTTTAATCTCCTTTTATTCCAATTAAAAAGAATTAAAGGTGTGATATATCTTGACAGAATAAAATATTTGGTTATAATTTAATTGATAATGAAAATCATTCTCAAAGAGGAATAAAGATAAAAATGAAAAGAGGAATTAGAAGCACGCAGCCAAGAGAAGTTGTACTATCTGTTTTAGAAAGCAGCAATGACCATCTTACTGCTGAACAAATATTTGATACTGCACGAAAAATCTATCCCGGGATTGGCTTTGCTTCTGTTTATAGAATTTTAAAGTTGTTTGAAGAACAAGGTATTGTAGAGACACTTAACGTAGGCTGGAGGAAAAGATGTTTTCAATTGAAAAGACAAATGCATCCTGCGAGAATTCATTTAATCCATACTGATTGTAATGAAATAGTAGATTTTTCAGGCCAGAATAGAGAGTTTAACAAAACCATAGAAAAATTCAAAGAAACCCTTAAAGAAAAATATGGTTTTGACACTTCCGTTCTGGATATAAGGGTATTTGGAAAGTATGGCAAACAACAAAAAGGAGGTGAAAGTATGCCACTTGGAGATGGAACAGGACCTTTAGGTGAAGGGCCAATGACAGGAAGAAGAGGTGGTGGAACAGGAAGAGGCTGTGGTAGAGGTGCAGGACGAGGACGTGCTGGTGGAATAGGAAGAGGAATTTATCCTATTACTCCGCCAGTTCAAAATAATACTGGTAGTTCTTTGAATACAGAGAATAGAGAAGTGGTAAATGCTATTTATGAAATTTTACCAAAGACAGATTGTGGAGCATGTGGTTATCCTACATGCAATGACTGTGCTCATGCCATTGCAATGTGGGAAGCACCTTATGATGTGTGTAAAGTGCTAAAACCTGAACAGCACGAAAAGATTAAAGAAATTTCACAAAAAAGGAGGTGAGAAATATGCCAGGTGAAGACGGAACAGGGCCATTAGGCCAAGGATCTATGACTGGAAGAGGATTAGGATATTGTGTAGGTTATGTTGCTCCTGGTTTTGCATGGGGCAGAGGTTATGACAGAGGTCGAGGTTTTGGTAGAGGTTTTGGGGTTCGGAGATGGAGACGTAATCCTTACACTAATCCCGTAAACCCTTACTATGCTACAGGTTATAATTACCCTGATTATAGAGAAGATTATTTTGCCCCTTATGGATATGGTGGCACGCCCTCTAAAGAGGATGAGACTGCAGCAATGCATAGCGCATTAGGAGAAATTTCAGATGCCCTCTCAGAAATTGAGAGAAGAATAACAGAATTAGAAAAGAAATAAGGAGGCCTTTTATGATTATTTGCATAGCATCGAGCGAAACTACATCAGATGGAGTAATAAGTCCAATTTTTGGAAGATGTCCTTATTATATATTTTATGATACAGAGAAAGACAGCTATGAAGCATTATCTAATCCTTCGGTAACGATGGGAGGAGGTGCAGGTATTCAGGCAGCGCAATTTGTTGTAAATAAAGGCGCCAAGACTGTTATATCAGGAAATATTGGTCCTAATTCTGCTGGAGTTTTACAAAGCGCAAACGTTGAAATGATTACGGGAATTACAGGTCTCGTAAAAGATGCAGTAGCGAAATTCAAAAGTAATGAATTACACAGTGCCGGTCATGTGACACAAGCAGGATACGGGATGAGAAGAGGATTCCAGCAAGAAGCCCCGTCCCAGAAAACAACAACTTCAGGAGAGAACTTAGAGGTAGTAAAGAATGATCTAAAGGAATTAGTTGAAAAGGTAAAAGAGTTAATAGAGAGGATGAATAAGCTGGAAGAGAAATGATACTTACCACTTTTTATGATAATGTTTCTTTGAACCCCCAATCTTCTTTAAAAGAAAATTGGGGGTTCTCTTTGTTTGTTCAAGAAGATAGTCATTCGATTCTTTTTGAAAAAGTACGTTATATCGCACCCTCTCATTGTACAGGAGACACTGCAAAAAAAATTTTCAAAGATGTGTTCAAGGAGCGATTTATACAAAATGGTGTTGGTCGGACAATCAAAATAGAAGATGAGAGGTTAGGTATAGAATAATGAAATATAAATATATTTATGGCCCTGTGCCCTCCCGAAGATTGGGTATTTCTTTGGGTATCGACCCTATTCCTTTAAAAGTTTGCAGTTTCAATTGTATTTATTGTGAAGTAACAAGGACAACCCTTCTTACTACAGAGAGGAAGGAGTATATTTCTTCTGAGAAAATTCTTTTAGAATTGAAAAATTTTTTAAAGGAATCCAATCAACATATTGACTATATTACTTTTTCAGGCTCCGGCGAACCTACATTGAACTCAAAAATCGGCTATATGATAAAGAAGATAAAAAAGTTTACCAACGTCCCTGTAGCAGTTTTGACCAATGCATCTTTACTTTACCGGGAAGATGTAAGGGATGAGCTTCTTAACGCAGATCTTGTAAAGTGCACGCTTGATGCCGCAGAAGAGAAGTATTTTAAAAGAATCAACCAACCCGAGCAATATCTAACAATTCGGCGTATTGTTAACGGAATTATAAAATTCAGTGAAGCGTATAAAGGGAAACTTTTAATCGAAGTGATGCTGGTAAGAGGTGTAAATGATACAGAGGAAAATTACCGTGCACTGTATAAAATACTTAAAAGAATTAAAGCCAACAAGGTGCAAATAAACACTGTAGTTCGCCCATCTGCTTTTGGTTTTGCTAAGTCGTTGACAGATCAAGAATTAGAGTTTGCAAGAAAGATTATCGAAAAAGTAATGCTGAGCTTATAAAACCACTTGATAGAAAGACAAATAAGGCATACAGGGCAGATTTAGAAGAAGCAATTATTGACAGTATAGCAATTCGCCCACAGACAATTGATGATCTTGCAAAGGGACTCGGTGCTCACAGAGATGAAATTTTAAAATATATTGAGCTTCTTACGGGAGAAAGGAAAATTATAGAAATAGACCTAAAAGGAGAAAAATTTTACAAGGCAACATCAAAATCATCAGAGTAATGAATTCTATTTTCGCTCCGCTTCTAATCTGATTTATGCTTAAAAAGTTAATTTGTTAATCAATAACTTATAACCTTATTTTATTTCTTAAATAGTTTAGCCATTCACTAAGAAAACTTCCTACTATCAGTCCGATACAAATCTAAAAAAAGACAAAAAAATCTGTTTCTTAACAATATCATACATCATTTTGCTACAAATCTTTAAATCGTATTTTATATGATTTAGAAGCAACTTCCTTCATAAACCGTCCTGCTAAATCTTCATCTATACCGATATGCATTTCTGTTTCTTCGCCGAACTTTCTCTCCAGTACCTCTGCCCCGAATTTATCCAGCATATACATTACCAATCGAGATTCATTATACGGAAAGCTTAAAGAAATTTTTTTAAAAACTTTCTTTTCCACAATACCTGCAGCTTCAATCGCCATTTTTGCAGTATCACTATAAGCACGAATCAATCCGCCTATTCCTAATTTGATACCTCCAAAGTATCTTGTCACTACAATTACTGCATTTGTAACACCCAAGCCCTTTATTGTGCAGTATATAGGATTCCCGGCGCTCTTTGATGGCTCGCCGTTATCACTAAATGCAAAAAATTCTTCTTTTATACCAACCGAATAAGCAAATGCATTATGGTTTGCATCTTTAAAATTTTTAGATACTTCTTTTACAAACTCTTTTGCCTGCAATACATCTTGAACTGGCGCTGCAGAACCCAAAAATTTAGATTTTTTGATAACTCGAGAAACAGAAGCATTCTTTTTAATTGTTTTATATTTCATCAACTACCAACCCTCAACTTGTACTGCACAATTTTCAGTATATATTTTCACAGTTTGATTATTATAATTTTCAGGAAATTAAAAATTATAATCTACACATGTAAAACCGAATTAAATAAACATCTCAAAGAATATAAAACCTCTTCTCCTCTTGACAAAAATGCATTTTTGAATATCTTATTTATGTACTAATGGGTTCCCTGTTAGCTCAATTGGCAGAGCGGGTGGCTGTTAACCACTAGGTTGTAGGTTCAAGTCCTACACAGGGAGCCAACTAAATAGCTGTTTCAAACTCTTTCAGGGTGTCCTCCCGACTCACCCGTGCAAAAGAAAAGATAAAAAATTTAATGAATCTGAATTTGACTTTTTGCTTTCTCTTTGTTACTATTGCTTATACAATATTAAACTGTGGTAATAAACTTTAGCAGCCAAAAAAAGGATTGAAATTAACATTACTTTCTAATAGGAGGATAAAATGATAGGAAAATTACCAAAAGAAATTCTCAATGCATTATTAGAGACTCTGCCAATTGAATTTTCAGTAATAGATAAATCTGATAATGTTTTAGCATGGAACAAGCACGAAACAAGAATTTTTAAACGGCCTGCAAGAATAGTAGGGAAAAATGTAAGAAATTGTCATTCAAAAAAAAGTTTGGATAAGCTGGAAACAATTTTACGTGAGATGAAAGAAGGAAAAAGAGAGAAAGTAAGATTTTGGAGTGACTTACCAATTGGTAAAAACAATGAAAAGAATAAAGTATTAACTGAATATTATGCATTAAGAGACACAGCTGGCAACTATTTAGGATGTTTAGAAGCAAGTCAAAACATATCAGAAATACAAAAATTACTTTAATCATGGCTCCTGTAATCATGTTATTATTGATTTGAGCACCCCCTGGATGGATAATCAAGCTATTCATGACAGAGTCTTCAAAGAAAAAGCCAGAATAGACGGAACAATTGACAGACAGACTGGCGAATTGATTTGTGATTATAATGTTATGTGGTTCCCATTTGGAAGATGGGTTGTAAGTTGTGAAAGAGGTTATTTTGTTATATTTTAGGGTAAAATACTATAAGTTCGGCAGCGGAGCTCTATTTTTATACAATCAAATCATATATCTTTCACAAAAATAATTTCTAACGGCTCTTCATCCAACAATAGTGAACCTGCATCCCTGTATCCAAGCTTTCTATAAAAATGCTGTGCTTGCTCATTTGGTCTTCTAATTTCAGCAACATTTCGCAATACTTAATTTAATTTTACCTTCTTTTCCTTTATTTGTACAGCAATATATAAAATTGTCCACAAAATTATAAATAATGAAATAATCATAAAACTGGTAAAATAACTTATATATGTAAGTAAAATTCCGATAATTATCGGGCCGAAAGCCTGCCCTGTATCTGCAATAGTTCCAAATACACCAAGACTTGCGCCGAGTCGTTTATCTGATGCTACTTCTGCTACATAAGCAACGGTGGAAGTAGTTACAATTGCTTCTGCCGCGCCAAAAAATATCGCTACTGCTATCAACGCATAAAAATTAGAAGTTAATGTAAACCCTACAAATGAAACGGCACAAAGAAACATACCCAGTGAAATAAGTTTCCATCGTTCCATTCTGTCTGAAAGATAACCCATAACAGGTTTTAACACCACAGAAGTACCCGTTATAACGGACCACAAAATTCCAGCGTAAAGCACAGAAAGATGGTATTCTTTTACTACTAATATTGGCAAAAATGCCATTGCCGCGCCCATTGTCATATTCTGAAATGATTCCATCGATGAAGTCATTAATATTTTCAAATTCTTGGCCGTTTCTTTTAGCCCGTCAAAGACCTTCCCAAAAGAATCTCTTATCCTTCGATGCCCGGTAGATGGCTCTATTTTAGGAAGTAAAAATAAAGCTATTACTAATGCAATCAATCCTAAAACTCCGCAAAATAAATAAGCATAGCGAAAATGGCCGAGATTGTATTCCTGTCCTTTAGACAGAGAATATAATAACCAACCGCCAATCAAGCCTCCCAGCGCGTTAGTCCCAATTTTTATCACAGAAAAAAGTGATAGGTACTTTCCTTTTTCTTTACCGGCAATATTGGCAACAACTGCATTTGCCACAGGTCCGTATATTGAGGTAGCCATCCCGTGAATGGCCCTTACAATAATAAGCGTCCAGGCCACGGTTACGAAGACATAACTAAAGGGCATAACGGCAAAAAGGAACGCACCAAAAAGAAGCATTCTTTTTCTCCCAATGTAATCAGATAAGGCACCTGAAGGAGCTTTTAAGAAAATACCTGTTACAGTAGATGCCCCAACTATTATACCTATTAATGCCGGGGAAGCTCCCAGGAACAAGGCAAAAAGCGGTAATAATGGTGTTCTTGCAATGTTATAACTCAATCGTGCAGAAAAATCTACTAATGAAATATTAACAAACGAGCGCCACTTGCTCATAATTACTTTGCTTCACTCTCCAACTGTTTTTTGAAATAAGCATATAATGCATCATAAAGATAAAATTCTTTTTCAAGAGTTTCGTAATCATCCTTGCATATCAACCTATAACCCCTGCCAAAAATATCAAGTGCAACAGCAAGAGGCGAACTTACTACATCCGAATCTGCTTCACTTACAATTGACTGAACTTTTTTTAATGCAGGATCCTGAATGTCATACTTTTCCATAAAAGCATCGAACGAGCATTTATCACCGTGGTGCCCAAGCTCTACTCCTTTCATATCAAATGGAGTTCCTTCCTTTATCGTTGATGGATCCGTATCCCTCACAACAAAAATAAACTCCGCATCAGGATCAATAAACCTTCTGATAAGCCATGGACATGCAACCCTATCCACATGAACTCTTTCTCTTGTTACCCACTTCATAAAACACCCCCTTCTTTTCTTTTGCATTCTATCGCCTTTACCAATATTTCCAAATTTGTTCTGGAAGTTTTCGGATAATTTTTTTGAGATTGTTGAGCGCTAAAAAAAGGGCAGGTTGTTTCCCTACCCTTTAAAAATTTATTTCTTTTATCTATTTACCCGCCGGATATAATTGTTATTGTCCTTATATCATTGCTCCAGCTGATGATGTTGAAAATAATTTTCTTCTCCTTTTGGTAAAATATTTCCAAACTTACTTTGGGAGGTTTGTGATAACTTTTTAAGGTTGACAAGCGCCTTGCAAAGAATTTTTGCTCCCATCAAAAACTGTACCCTTAATTACAGGATTATATGTTTGGGAGATCACAAAAAATAAAGTACTAACAGAGCAATAATTACAATAATTATAATTATTTTCTTCATTTAGTTATCCATTTAATCTTATTTTATGAGAAAACTACTTCTATACATCACCAGGTTCTCCTTCAGGGAGAACCATCTCTATACCGCAAAGTGTAACCCATCTCCCTTTTTTATATTATATCCTTATTCTAAAATTATGGTAGTCTTTATTTGACTCAGGCAACCCAAATGATAAACGATAGGTATACCATTCAGTTATTATTGTTTTGAGCTGTGCAGGACACTTGCTTGCATTTGCATTAACAATCTGATTTAATTTCTGTATTCTTTCTTCAAGAGTTTTAGTCAAATAATAATTTCACTATTGCATATAGTTCACCCTGCTTTCATCTCTCCTCTAAAAAGTAGAGGGTTCTTGCAGGGAGATCCCCAGGTGTATTAAAAGAGCCTTTTCCACTTCTCTTAATTTTATATTTTCAAGGTGTCCAAGATATTTGATAAGCCTTCCCTTGTCTATAGTCCTGATCTGGTTGCATTTAATCTTAGAATCTTTTGGAAGTGCTCCATCTCCTTTGCTAAGAAGAACTTCAAAAGGATATAACTTTACTGTTTTAGAAGTAATTAGAAGAACTGTAACTGTATCGGCATGCTCATTGTTTGCATTGTTTGATAGAATTAACGCTGGTCTACTTTTGTCTATTTCTGAACCTATTACCGGCTCTAATGAAACAAGGTAAATTTCGCCTTTTTTTGGAAAGCTCATCTACCCCATCCTTCAAGCGTTGCCTTTTCCCATTCCTTGTTCACTGCTCTGTCTTCCTCTTTCGTTGCTTTGTATCCTTCTACCAGGAGTTTACCTAACTTTTCCTTTTCCATTCTTCTTAATCTTTCTTCTACTGCCTCAGCAATAAACCTACTCTTATTAGGAATCTTATCCATTTTTTTTGCTACACTCTCAGGTATTGTTATATTAAGTCTTCTTAACATACATATCACCTCCTGTATTAATTATACAGATAATTATATGTATGTCAAATCCTTGTAGTCAACAGTGAAACGTGGCTTATGAACTTGCTTCAAATAGACAACTTAAGGCTGGAATGTTATCGTTATTGTCCTTGTATCATTGTCCCAGCCGACGATATTCTCCTTGTTTTATGCCTTCCAGGCCTCTGAAAAGAGGCAAGAACGCCTGATAAACGCTGTATTTGTGGCATATCAACGGAGACTCCCCTAGAAGCCCCTACATCGAACGATTTTAAAAAAGGGTATATTTATGTTTTTAATCACTGTCTTAGCTCATGAGACGCATGAAAACGCTATTAAATAATCCTGTGTTTAACAGCGTTTCTGGGGGTGCCACGAAGGAATGCGGTTTTCTTGAGGTACCCTCAAGAGTGGGGTAATCAAGAAACCCTTTATTTAATTCAAAGCCATTTCTGAATTACTCACGCGGAGAAAGGTAATTTGAGAAAAGTGCCAAAGAATGGCTTAAGTTCGTAAAAACATAGTGTTTATCAGTGTTTTTTCAAATTGAGGGAACACATTTCCCTCAAGACTCCTATTAAAAGATAAAAAGAGTGTAGGAAAAAAGACAAAAAACAAAACAGAGATTACTGAAAAAATTGCAATGATGTTCTCTCTATCACTGCGCTCTTTTCCTTGGTATGCATTACGCCAAGTCGTAGCGCGGCGGTCCCAGCGTTAAGAATGGAAATTGCTGCCTTACTCGTGTTGCCGTAACGGTGAACCGTTTCCTGAAATAAATTCAGGGCAAGCTTTTGACATCGGGGAAGATTATCCATACATCAACGAGATAAAGACGCTCAAGCAACTCGACATAATTAAAGACGACTACGGAAACCTGAGGTCAAAAGAATACATAACGAGGGAAAAGGCGATGCTGATTGCTTTCAGAGTTTTGAAGTTGCTGCAAAATTAAGCTAATTCATCCATATCTTTACCCAGGATCTCCTGTGCTTAAGCGGCGTAAGAGAGCTTTTTGCTTGAGAAAAAACTTATGTGAAATTGAATCGTTGTCTCGTCAAAAATCTTAATAAAATTTTCTTTTAACACCTTAGCATTAATAAGTAAATATCTTTAGAATTGCTTTAAGCCTGCTTGATCTATGATTTCTTAATCGATTTGGAAAAATTTATTGTTCTGTTTATAATTATTTCTATAAAGTAAAAAAGTCAATAAAATTTATTAAAGGAGGGAAAAATGAAGAGGTGGATTAAAATACTTCTTTCAATTGTTGTAATAATCGTTATCCTTGCAAGCATATTTATTTTCTTTCTTTATTATGGCAAAAGCGAAACATTAAATTTGACCATCAATGCGGTAGATTTGTCAAAGGTTACAGATGGATCATACAAAGGTTCATATAGTAAAGGAAGATTCAGTTATAAGGTTGAAGTTACAGTTAAGGATAACAGGATTGAGAGTGTAAATATTTTAAGCGAACCTTCTGTTTTTTCTGCTCAAGAGTTGGATAATACTATAATTAGCCGTGTTTTGCAACAGCAATCCTTAAAAGTGGATGCTGTTACCGGAGCAACAGCTTCAAGTAAGGCTCTTTTAAAAGCTATTGAAAATGCATTGAATAAATAGTTCTCTAAAAAGGAGGGAAAAATGCAAAAGAAAATATTAATAGCGTATGCTACAAAAACGGGTTCAACGCAGGAAGTTGCTGAGAAAGTCGCAGCAACGCTGCACGAAAGTGGGCTTGAAGTAGAAATTCAGCCCATTCGGAATGTGCGGACACTCGAAGGGTATGGAGCGGTCGTACTGGGAGCGCCGCTCTACATGTTTCACTGGCACAAAGATGCGCTTAATTTCCTTACCCGCTTCAGAAAGGTCTTTGAAGGAGGGCTCCCAATTGCTATTTTTGCAGGCGGTCCCATAGGAAAAGGCGACGAGAAGGAGTGGCAGGAAGTTAGAAATCAGATTGACAAAGAGCTTGGTAGGTTTCCCTGGCTGAAACCTGTTGACGTAGAAATAGTTGGCGGCAAGTTTGACCCTTCTAAACTGAGCTTTCCTATGAACCTTCTACCGGCAATGAAACAAGCACCTGGGACTGACTTTAGAGACTGGAATGCAATACGTGCTTGGGCAAGCAACCTGGCTGCAAAGTTTAAGCCTATCTTGTCACAATAAGGAAGAGCAGAAATGAAAAATGCGACACGAATATTAGTCTCAACACTGGGCGCCCTTATGGGGCTGGGTGGCATCGAACATGGTATCGGTGAAATACTTCAAGGCAACATAGCTCCCAGTGGAATAATGTTCCCGTCCTGGCCTGGATCGGCATTTTTTCGCAACGTGGGAGGGGAGCCGGCGATGACCATCATTCCCAACCTCCTAGTAACCGGAATCCTTGCCACCCTCTTTTCCCTGATCTTCCTCGTGTGGGCGACCATGTTTGTTCAGAGGAAGAACGGTGGCCTGGTCCTGATTCTACTGTCAATCGTCATGCTCCTGGTAGGTGGAGGCATCTTCCCCCCAGTAATTGGAATCATAATCGGTGCCCTCGGAACCAGGATCAATGCGCCGTTAACCTGGTGGCGCGCACATCTCTCTGTTGGTCTACGGCATTTCCTTGGAAAGGTGTGGCCGTGGTCTTTCGTTACCTGCTTAACCGCCTGGTTGTTACTGTTTCCTGGTTTGTCCATCCTCGGGTACTTCTTTAGTGTGAATAACCCCAACCTTACTGTAATTCTTATTTTCTTCGCTCTCGGATCTCTTCTGTTGACTATCTTTTCTGGATTTGCCTATGATATCCAGAGGCAGACCGATTCGCATCAGGCACAAAATGGAAAGTAGGAAGGAAAATGATGGATCAAGTTACTGATGCCGGAACTGCAGATTCCGCCTACAAGAGCCTCTACAAAGTCGGAGGCGTAGCCGCCTTGATTGCAGGCGTGATCTTCAGAAGAAACCTCGGACCAGAAATTTCAGAAAAAATTACCAGAAGCGAAAGAATTACAACTGATTAAAAATAAATATTTTTTTTATTTCTTTGTATAACTTGTATTTAAAAGATGTTCTTGCACTCTCAATAACCTCCCAAAAAGTATACAAAAAACCTTTTTTCTCCCCCCCTTGCATAATTATATATGTAGGCGGAGGTTAACGTAGTAATCCGACAGTCCTTCCCTGCAAAATAAACTATGGAGGTGTTTAATGATTATGATTAAGGAGAGCAGCGTCGTGTCTTTTGGTTTTTGTTCGAAATGTTTATTACAAATGGGGGAGGTGAGGAATTGTCCTTGCCTCTTATTTAAATTTAATTACTTAGGAGAAAATGATGATTAACTTCACCCCGGTTAAAAACGACACTCTCACCGAAATATTTGGAAGGGGCAGACTCACCTGCACGGAGATGAGGATTGCCGCTTACGTAATGAGAAACTCTCGCGGGTATTCTTTTAACGGCATAAGGCAGAAATGGACAAAAGAAATGTCAGTACCAGACATAGCAAAAGTAAACAAAATGGACAGGACAGTCTGCTCGAGGGCAATAAATAAAATGATCAAGGAAAAAAAGCTGTTAAAAAGAGGGGACAAGTTTCAGTTCAACGAATATTTCAATAGTTGGGTGGTGCAAAAAAATACAGATGTTGCAAAAAGCCACACTGTTGCAAATTGTCACAAAACTGTTGCAAAAAGTCACACAATTGTTGCAAATTGCAACAACCAACCTCAAACGAACACAGATGAAAACAAAACGGACTCAAACCCTAAAGAAACTTTAAAAGAAACTTTAAAAGAAACTTTAAAAGAAAAGAATATAAATATACTCTCTGGCAACAGGAAAGATATTCAGAACAAAACTATAAACAACAAAATCATAAAAGCCAATTCTTCATTAAAAGAAAAAATGGCAAAAGAAGAAGTAAAGCGGTGCATAGACCTTGTGCTCTGGTTTGCAAATGAAATCCTGCACATAAAAGTGCCTGATAAAATATGGATTTCAAGAGAGATGAGGAACGCGCACCGTCTGCTTTTTGAAATGAACCTGCCTACGGAATTCATTAAGAAAATCTGTACCTGGAGAATAAAGGACAGTTTCTGGCGCGTCAAATTTCATTCGCTGGGAAGCATTATTTCACATCTTACTGACTGGGCGGGGGAAGCAAAGATAACGCCTTTGACGTTCACAGCGTGGCTCGATGATCACCCCGCTGACGATTACAGGAAAGAGGAAAACAGATATGTAAAAGCAAACAGATATCTGATTGCATTTAAAAAAGCAGCGGGCAGCGGAGCAGTTTTTACATCAGAGGAAATCCGAAAGAAAACGGTAGCGATACAGATAATGAACGAAGAAACAAAAAATTACACAAGGAGATAAAATGATTATTTCAAAGGAAAAGTTTGTGCAAGAAACAAAAAAAGAAGTTGAAAGCGTTACCCCTGAAGTTATTGATGAACTTAATGCATTTCACGCAAAGGGAGAATTTATCGAGACAGTCTGCCTGGGCCGGAGTGGCAAGTTTCGCTGCTGGGAGGGAAATAAGAAAATTTTTGACATCAAAAACAGATTGAAGGGAATCAGAGAAGACAATTACCAGGACAGGATTTTAAAAGCAACGTATAAAAGATACCTTGAAGCATTAGGCAAGCCGACCATTGCTGTAATTATCCGTAGAGAAGACAAAACAGTTGTGAAGTGTGTTGTTGATTGCCCTTTCTACGACACGACCGCATGCATACTGAAGAACTTCACGTACCATCAAAAACGCGAGGAACTGTGAGTGGGGAACATTGTGCACTGCTATCCTTGTACGATTTTTGAATATGTCGTTGCGCTCTTTTCCTTGACGCCTTGCTGGTGTTGCCATAACGGAGAACCATTCTTTGACATCGGGGAAGATTACAAATACATAAAAGAAATAAAATACTTAAAAGAAAAAGGTATCATCAAAGGCGACGGCAAAGGATACCTCAAGCCTCACGAATTCATAACGAGAGAAGAAATTGCATTGATTGCATATAGGATAATAAAGATGCTACAGACTAGGCTTCTATAACAGACTAATATTTAACAAAAGCTAAGCAAATAAAAAAGTGGAGCTTTATGGTTCAGCTTCTAAAACTTAAACTATAATTGGTACTTTATCGTTTTGGTATTCGAATCCTAGTCAACTTTTGTTCAAAGGTTTTCTGTTACGAATCTCAAAGTAAGTAATAATTTATTTTTTCTTAAAAATAAGCCAGCTGTTTTCCCTGTTTTTTCCACTTCCAAATCCCCTTATTTTTATAAGCGCATATTCTCCTCTTATCTTTTTTCCATATAAATTAAAAACGACTTCTTTAAAATTACCTCTTTCGTCTGATTTCATGCTTAAAATTTCATATTCCCCACTATCCCAAATTTTGACTTCTCCTGCACCATAACTCCCCTCTTCTATTATTCCTTCAAAATCAATATAAGCTATATCGTGATCCTCAACCTGAAATGCAAGGCGCTTTATTCCATCTTCGCTTGAAATATTCTTTGGCACTGCCCAGGACTTTAGAACACATCTATCAGTCCCCTCGTTTTCAGCCCTGTCTGTCGGACGGATGGGCATTTCTAATCTAAAATCATAATGAAGATGACTGGCATGATGTTCTTGAATGACAAAACGACGCTTATTTTTTATATTCATAATCATTGTCTTAAAGTTTGTTATTTTCCCTATATCGCTTGCTTCTTATGTAATATGAAAACACGACAAGCGTGAAAAATTCTTCCTTAAAATTATTACTTTATATTGTCCATTGATCATGGACAATTCCTGTGAGATACCATGTATTATCTTTCTCTTCATAAACTAACCGTAGGCTTTCCCAATCCATTCCTTCATAGTTTGGGTCAAATCCTGGAAAATAATATTCGACAATTATGCTATTGGGATAAACCTCAAATTCATTATTTATCATGTTACCCTTCCCAAGTATTTGGTTGTAACCAATCTCTTTTGCATTAGCAAAATCTTGATCATATACGAACTTCTTAAAATAATCTTCAAATGTCAACTCTATGGGGAGTCCGGATCCATCATAGATTCCACAGGTATGTTTGATTTCGTCTTTTGAAATATTTTTAATTTGGTCTGCAGTAAAAATAAGATCATTATCTATGTTTACATGCGAATATGGAGAGAAACGGACACCTTTGTCTGGATTAATAAAAGTTGATAACTTATCCATATCCTTATTTTTAATTGCCAAAATTACTTCTATTGTTTCGTCTTCTATAATTTTCTGGGCTTCTAAAGGAGAAATTCTCTCTTCAGAAGATTTTTTTAGGTTTTCAATCTCATTCTGGAGTTTAATAACTTGTTGTTGATATTCCTTTCTTAAATCTTGTATTGCATTTTCTTTTTCTTTATTTGAGACAGATTTTTGCCAAAAATAAACACCACTGCCAACAACTAATGTGGTGATTATAATAGAAATGATGACACTAAAAATTATTTGCTTATTTTTTAGCAAACTTTTAGTGTTTTGATCCATTTATGTATCCTCCTCTTTATGTTATTATAAACAAAAAAAGTTTTAAATAAAGAGAATAACTAGTTAACATTTTATTGTTTATAGTTCAACAAGTAGTAATTAATTGAATATTTTAAGTAATATAATCAATTTTGGTGGATATGGAGGAGTAGAACCTCGTACAGATAACATTTCTAAATTCTTTTCAGATTTAGAGCGACTTTTAAACCCTAGAAATGTATTTGATGAAGGTTAACCATTGAAAAACCCCTTGCTTTTTTGCAAGGGGTTTGAATGTCAAAACTACATTAATAGTTTTTTTATGGCGCCTGATATGTTATAGTTATTTTTTTAGTTGTTTCATCCCATTGCACATCACAACCGAGGTTTTCAGTCACAAATCGGAGGGGAAGCATAGTCCTCCCGTTAATAATCTCGGGAACTACTTTATTATTTGTTGAATCAATGGGTTTGCCTATGCCATTTACAAGGGCTGTAGATTTGCCAATCCAGAGTTCAATGGTTGTTGAGCCAAGGGATACTGTGACTTTCTTTTCGGTTGCATCCCATCCAACTGTTCCACCCAAAGACTCAATAACTGCTCTAATCGGAAGAAGTGTTCTGTTGTTTTTGATAACAGGTGGAGAGTCAAGAGTCCTTGAAGCACCATTAACGGTAAATGTTGAGTTCCCTATTTGTAGAATGATGACAGTTTGAGTGGTTGCTTTTTCAAAGGTTGCTTCTATCGTATGGTTTGAGGTGATATTCGTGAAGGTATATGAGGAGACCGTACCGACTGAAGTGCCGTCTACCTTAACATTAGCAATCTTATAGCCAGAGTATTGGGTTATGGCAAATATTTTAGAATCTCCAGAGTTTACAGTGATTGTGCCTGAAGGAGAAATGGAGCCACCAGTACCTGAGGAAGCGTTTATTGTAAAGGCTATTGATTCAAAGGTTGCCTCAATCGTGTGGTTTGAAGTAATATTTGTGAAGGTGTATGTAGAAACCGCACCTACTGAAGAACCATCTACTTTAACATTAGCAATCTTATAGCCAGAGTATTGGGTTATGGCAAATGTTTTAGAATCTCCAGAGTTTACAGTGATTGTCCCTGAAGGAGAAATGGAGCCACCAGTACCTGAGGAGGAAGTAATGGTGTAGATGGTGATGCCGACTAATTTGTATGCACCACCGCCATAAGTCCCTGCATAGATAGTGTTTATATCTGTTGGATCAATAGCAAGGGAGCGGACATCGGTACTTGTTAACCCATTATTCATCTTGTTCCAGTTTGAGCCACTATCTGTGGATTTAAAGACACCGCCATTTGTCCCTGTATAGATAGTGCTTGTATTTGTTGGATCAATAGCAAGGGAGCGGACACCGGTACTTGTTAATTCTTTGTTCATTTTATTCCAGTTTGAGCCACCATCTGTGGATTTAAAGACACCGCCATTTGTCCCTGTATAGATAGTGTTTGTATTTGTTGGATCAATAGCAAGGGAGCGGACATCGGTACTTGTTAACCCTTTGTTCATCTGTATCCAGTTTAAGCCACCATCTGTGGATTTGAAGACGCCCTTCCCCTCTGTTCCTGTATAAATTACCTGAGTGTTTGTTGGGTCAATGGTAATAGAATGGATAGGATAGACCCAAACCATGAAACCAGAACCACTTGTGATGTTTAATGCTGTTCGAGCCCATGTTGCGCCACCATCTGTTGATTTAAATATATCACTACTATATGTCCCTGCATAGATTATCTGGGTGTTTTTGGGGTCAATAGTAAGAGAGTAAACCGTCGAATTCGTATACTTAAAAGATAAATATAATACTGTTCGAATCCATGTTGAACCACTATCTGTGGATTTAAAGACACCACCAGAATTCCCTGCATATATAGTGTTTGTATTTGTAGGATCAACAGCAAGGGAGTAGACACCGGTATTTGTTAACCCGTTATTCATCTCAATCCAGTTTGCGCCGCCATCTGTTGATTTGGAGATACCGCCATCTGTCCCTGCATAGATAGTGTTTGTATTTGTTGGATCAATAGCAAGGGAGTAGACACGGGCACTTGTTAGCCCTTTGTTCATTTTATTCCAGTTTGCGCCGCCATCTGTTGATTTGAAGACACAGTTACCTGTCCCTGCATAGGTAGTGTTTGTATTTGTAGGATCAATAGCAAGGGAGCGGACAACAATATTTGTTAACCCGTTATTCATCTGGGTCCAGTTTGCGCCGCCATCTGTTGATTTGAAGATACCGCCAGAAGTCCCTGCATAGATTGTGTTTGTATTTGTAGGATCAATCGCAAGGGAGTAGATATAGGTATAATTTTTTAACCCGTTATTCATCTCAATCCAGTTTGCGCCACCATCTGTTGATTTGAAGACACAGTCACCTGTCCCTGCATAGGTAGTGTTTGTATTTGTAGGATCAATAGCAAGGGAGTAGACATAGGTATAATTTTTTAACCCGTTATTCATCTGGGTCCAGTTTGCGCCACCATCTGTTGATTTGAAGACACAGTCACCTGTCCCTGCATAGGTAGTGTTTGTATTTGTAGGATCAATCACAAGAGAGTAAACAGAGGTAGTACTTGTTAACCCGTTATTCATCTTATTCCAGTTAGCGCCACCATCTGTTGATTTGAAGATACCGCCGATATATGTTCCTGCATAGATAGTGTTTGTATTTGTTGGATCAATAGCAAGGGAGCGGACATCGGTATAATATGTTAACCCGTTATTCATCTTATCCCAGTTAGCACTACCATCTGTTGATTTGAAAATACCGCCAGAAGTCCCTGCATAGATTGTGTTTGTATTTGTAGGATCAATCGCAAGGGAGTTGACATTGGTACTTGATAATCCGTTATTCATCTCATTCCAGTTTGAGCCACCATCTGTCGATTTGAAGATGCCGCCATTTGTCCCTGCATAGATAGTGTTTGAATTTTTTGGGTCAATAACCAGCGATCGGATGTCGCCTCCATACAATCCATTGTTTGCAGCAATCCATTGATAGGTTTCGCCTGCTTTAATGGTATTACTTGCAGGTACAGATAAGAAAAGACAGGTTGAAAATGCAAGCATAAAGACAAGAAGCAAAAGAAAGATTCTCTTCATCTCACGTCTCCTCCTTTCTATATATCTAAATTGAGCGATTTTTTATCGCTCTGTTGAAATTATAGTTGCTTTTGAACAATTCCCAATTTATTCTGGGAAATTTCTGATGATTTTTTTATCCAAGCACTTTTTCAACTATTTCTTCCGCTGCCTTTACAATTGGCTCCTCCTCATCCTGGAGATATGCCTGATAAAGTTCTTTTAATCTTTCCGTGGAAAACATAGTTGCATCAAATTTCTGCCTTCTTCCTATATATTCGTCCGGACTTATCGACCAACAATCACGTTTTGTGGTATTATTAGTATTTATCTTTTTCCCATAGTGGACATCTGCACAGATATGCCCATCTTTCATATCGGGAAAACAAAATTCACATGTTTTGCAAGGGCCTTCCCCTAAACGAAACTCGTCATCTATTTTGTCTTCAAAGTCTGACAGCCAGCTTTCAAATGATTTTTTTCTTCCCCTTTTCTCCATTGTAATTCCTCCTTTGAAATAATTAACTATATCTTTGCGATAAAAGATCTACAAACTTTCTTTTACGCATTGCTGTTTTTATCTGATTGTTTGCTCTCGCGGACAGTTTGTTTAAAGACTCTGCTATTTCCTGTAAAAATTAGCCCACAACTATTCATAGCATAAGCGAATTTAACTTTTTAAAACTCGTTTTTACTTCAACATCTCTAATATTGTTTTTTCCAGCCCTCCGTTTTTTGCCATTTGCTATGTACTTTCATTATATTCCTCAAATCTTGGCCAATTTTCGGCTAACGTTCTCGGTGTATGCAAAGTGCCGTAGGCATTTGGGTGACCGTACCGAACTCCATATACCGTGTTATACGCTCTCGATAGGAACGAGAATTGCGAAACAATCCGAAGAGTCAGCGAAGGAACGCTATTCTTTGGTTTCCACATAACAGCCTCGAGATAGGCTGCCCGGCTGAAGTGGCAACTATCCTAAAATATAATTGTCATTTCAAGACCTGACCCTTTTATATTGATATTCTCTGTTAGATGAAGTTGAGAGCCTTCCATTTTTAACTTGGTTTTCCTAAACACTTGCTTGCAGTTATAACCTCAATCATAATTTAATTATACAGTATTCAGAGTAAATGAAAAATGCAAAACTTTTAAAAACAACTAAAATCCTGTATAATAATATAACAAAAAAATAGGAGGTGAGAAATGAATAGTATGTTATTGAGTTTGTTTATTGGAGTGATTCTTATTGTGAGGCTTCTTCCTCTTTCAAGACCTTCAAACATCATTGTTAACGTTATTGCGGGCATTCTATTTTTGTTATTAGGAATATCTGAGGTGCATGTAAAAGGATGGAAAGCAATGCTTATTGCAGGTGCTGGTGCTCTGTTTGTGATATTTGCATTTATACCAAAACTTACTGTAGGTGCTTCTTACATTGCAATAACGATTATTCTTTCATTAATTATTATTGTAGCGGCAATTCCCTCAGATTTCGGCGGTTTTAAGAAGTCATTAAATAAAAAATAAGGAGGTGAAATATGGAAGGATTTTGGGACAAGTTTAAAAAAGGTGCTCAGGATGTAGGAGAAAAGGCGGCACAGCTTGGCAAGATTGCAAAACTCCAGGCAGAAGTTGCAGGAATCAATACATCAAAGGGCGGAAAGTTAGCTGACCTTGGCAGAAAGGTATATTCTCTTTACAAAGAAGGTAAACTATCAGATGAAGTTAAAGGATTACTGCAAGATTTACTGTCACCAATTGAAGAAGCAGAAAAGAGAGTCGAAGAGAAGGAAAAAGAAATCACTGAGATAAAAAAACAGACAGGCGAGACAAAAAAAGAAGTTAAGGAAGAAACCCCTCAAGCAAATGAAACTCCTACTGAAACGGCCAAAGAAGAGGCCCTTGAAGTAAGGGAAGCTGAAGTCGAACAGCCCGAAGAAGAAAAAGAGAAACCAAAAAGAAAAAAAAGATGAGAAAATTTAGCGCATTTCTAATTATTTTGCTGATCATCCTTATCGCAAGCCTTATGTTTGTTGTACAAAATATTTCTACAACAATAGAATTAAAGTTTCTCTGGTGGGCATTTTCCGGTGTCTCTGTAGGAATTTCTCTAATTTTAGTCTTTCTTGCCGGGGTCGTTTCGATGTGGCTTATTTCGCTGATGCTCTACATAGGAAGCACTGCCAGATACAGAAGGGAAATAAAGGAAAGAGATAATATTATTAAGACATTGGAGCAAGAGAAAAGCTCGATGAAAGGCACCCAAGAAGCAAAGGCAAAAGAGTACGAAAATAAAGTTAGAGATTTAGAATTTAAGGCTAAAAATCTTGAAGAAAAACTTAAAGTCGCTACAACCCAAGCTACTGAAGCTACAAAAAAGGAAGATACACAGGTAAAAGAATCTCCTCAAAATATTGAGTCACAACAGCCAGAAGAAGAGAAGCCAAAAAGAAAAGGATTTTTCAGAAAAAACAAATAAGGCAAAAGCCGCTGCCCTAACAGCGGTTTTTTTAGAATTTGGTGCTAGGTATGATTTTGACAATTTTTATTGTTCTGATTGGCACAGTACTTTCTTAATTTTTTCTGCTATCTCGTCGTTAATATCGTATACTGCAATGTAGATGCTCTTCTCTGCTGAATTTATGAGTTGCCCTATCTTTCCTTTTACTTCATTGCTTTGTCCCGGTAAAAACCAGAGGTTGATTGCGGGATTTGCAAGAACAAAATTTGTTACGGAGAAGATTAAAGCAATTAACAGTAATGCAACAATAATTTTTTTCATATTTCCACTTCCTTTATATTTTATCTTTCCCGGGGATATTTCCAAGTTTTCAGAGGTAGCTTGTATAAAGTTTTTGTAATGGTTTTTTAATTATCAGAGTGTTTTTTCAACTATAAATAAAAGCTATGGCAAAAATTGTCAGTGATATATTCCTTACAAGATAACCTAAAAGCCTATTTTTTTATTAATCCATGAGACAGTTAATACTTCCTTCCAATTGCCTTGTATTGTAGGAGCTAAATTTAAAGTCGAGGAAGCCGTAGTAATAAGTTGGTAGTATTTTTTAAATATTTTTTCTGCAACTTCAAAGGCTTGATATAATTCAGAATAAGCAATTCGAACATTAACCTTATTATAATCATTATGGGCTACATACTGATCTCTAAATGTTTTAATTTTTTTAAAAGGATTCTCTTCCGTAATTTCTTTCATGTCTTCTTCAATTCTATCTATGGGAAAAAATTTTTGTCCGGTGCCTGCTAATCGATCAAAATCCCCATTCGACATTCGTGATGTAATCTCTCTTGCAATAGTTCGTTTTTTGTCTTCTGTAAGTTTTTCTTTCCCCAAATTCATAATAGCACTAGGAGTTTTATAAAGACTTACATATCTTTCGCGCGTTAAATAAATCTTACTTTCATCACTTTTCAATTTCTTTAAAAATCTATATAAGCTATTGGTTGTTTCTCCTTTATCGCAAAACAACCTATACATCCCTATAACTAAATCTACTGTGAATGCCTGCTTCATCCAATTCAAAAGAGTTGGGTCTTTACCTTTTAAATTTTCGTTATTGTTAATAATATCACCCAGTTGTTTAAACAAATCTAAATGGTGGTACAAATCACTAAGATTTTTGTCAAGATCTTCCAAACTTTTCTCAATTTCGTTTATGACTTCTTCTTTTTGGCTTATGGCTCCTCCTTGCCCTAGAGATACACCTGATAAAGTTCTCTTAATCTCTCTGGGGAAAACATATTCGCATCAAGTTTTTTGCCTTCTTCTTATATATTCGTCCGGTCCTATCGAACCACAAACACGCTGTTATACGCTGTTGCTCTTTTCATGTTAACCTTATATGAGCCCCTTCGCTTTTGCATCATCATAGTCCACAATGAATTGACGTAACACTTCCTCAGACGTTATTTTAGTTTTCGAATTCCCCATGTCTCGTCGTATTGAAATAACAATTTCCCCAAATTGGCCAAGATTGACTTTCTCTTCTCGAGCGCTACCAAGCCACTTCTGGTAAGTGTTTACAACATCATCTGACCCGTATAGAATAAGATCTTTATTAGCGTCAAACATCCGATCAATTAAACTAGGTTGATCTATGGTCTTGCCAGCCTTAGTGGCTTTCATCATGTCAAAGAAAATATCCAATAGGGTAATATAAGCTTTATACTTGTGTTCTGATAACTGACGCTCAACAGCTTCACGACGCTCTTTCTCATGTCTATAAAGCCAACCGATTCCGCCGAGAATCACCAATAAAATTGGCGAAAGGGCAGCTAAAACCGATATTGTTGTACTCCAATCAGGTTGCATTTTCTTCTACCTCACCATTCAAAGCAATGGCGTATAACTTGTTTATATCCGCACTTCGGATATTCTTCTTCAATGCTACGCCCCTGTTCAACTTTTTTATTTCTCGCCTCCATAATTATTAACTTATTTTATTGTATGACAAAGAAAAATGTAGTCAACAAAACATTACAAAAGATTTACTATGTTTTAAAGTTTCTTCTGGTATTCGTCGATAATAGCTTTAAGATGTCTAAGTGCTTTTTGTTTTAAATCTCCCACAAAGAAACACTCCTTATCTCATATATTTTCTTGCAAATACAGTGAGGAATATCACCCACATAAATGTGCCAAAGATTGCTTCCAATCCAGCAAGTACCCTAAATATCGGAATATGATAAATTGTAGTTAAAGCAGGTTGCAAATCTCCATACCCTAATGTTGTTGCAGTTACGATGCTAAAATATTCAGTAGAGAAAACTGATTTTACACTATTAGCCGGATTTCTAAACAAAGGGAATAAAGGGTTTGATGATGCAATCCCATTGCCAAAGTAGTAAATAAAAGGAAATACAACAAGCACAGAAATAAGCCATATCCACAAAGGCTTGAAAAAGTTTGTGCCATACTGGCAGGTTGCATCTGCAATTAGCCACTCAGAAATTCTTATTATCCATTTTTTCTGTTTTCTCCTTGCAACCATTTTGCGATAAAAATGATAATCAGCCCCTTCTCTGTCTCCCAGTCTTTCAAGTGCTCTCACCGCTACCTTAAATGCTTCTTCTTCGGTTTCTGGTTTTTTAAATATTGTATCTCTAAATAATAGTTTTCCTTTTATATTTAATACAGTAAACCCAGCATACCTACCTATTTTATTTTCATCAAACGCAACAACAGTAAAGCCTATTTTAGCTCCATCAAACACAGCATTCCCATCTATTACAGCTCTAGAAAACAAAATATTTCCACCGATTGTAGCTCTAGAAAACGAGATATCTCTACCTATTACAGCTCCATCAAACACAGCATTCCTGTCTATTACAGCTCCATCAAATGAAACATCTCTACCTATTTTAGCTTCATTAAACACAGTATCTCCACCGATTTCAGCTCCATCAAACACAGCATTCCCATCTATTACAGCTCTAGAAAATGAAACATCTCTGCCTATTACAGCTCCATCAAACACAGCATATCCATCTATTACAGCTCCATTAAATGAAACATCTCTACCTATTTTAGCTTTATCAAACGCAACAGTAGTACCTATTTTAGCTTCATCAAACACAGTATCTCCATCTATTACAGCTCCAGAGAACAAAACATTTCCAATGATATTGGCATTATTAAAAATAACATCTTTAAGAACAACAGCATTAGTAAAATTTACGTCATTATCAATTTTTAATCCAGAAAAATTGATATTAAGTAGCCTTACCCCTTCAAAATTAAAATCGCCTTTGCTGATTTTTTCTTTGACTTTTTCTTCTTTTAGTTTTGCAATGCGTTCAAACTCTTCACTGTCTCTGTCTTCAGGGTAGGAGATGTGCAGGATGCAATATTTAGAGCCTTTTAAGGTTTCTTCTTTGCACTTTTTACCATCTTTAAGTTTATAATCACACATCTTCAAGACTCCTTTTAAAACGTTTATTCATATATGCTTTCCCCCGAATTAGTGAAGTTCTTTTCTATTTTATCCACTTTACAAATTATTTCCAAATTTATTTTAAGTATTAACTAATAATAAGAAAGGGCAGGTTGTTTACCTGCCCTCTTTGAAATTTATTTGTTTTTAATCTATTTACCCGCCATATGTAATCGTTATTGTCCTTGTGTCGTTGTCCCAGCCGACATCACAACCAAGAGATTCTGCAACGAAACGCATTATCCTCTGATCTAAAATACAACTCCTATTTGTCTATTTTGTTACTATTTTTTTATTATATCTTTCTCTACTTTTTGATAAAGATTATCAATTGTCTGCTGTAGTTCGATTGTTCTGGCAATGGCTGTTACGATTTTGCAGTACTGTCCTGTTTCTGTTAAGGAAAGGCTTCTACTTTTCCTATCTTTTAGCCATTTATTGCAAACTTGATATCCGCCAATTTGATATTCCCATACTGCTTTTTTCATGTTGTCAAAGTAGTTATCGTCATTGATATATACTCTCATATCTTCCTCGTTGTATTTTGTCTTTTCAACCATACCGGAGCCCTGCCCTCTAAACTTTGAGATAGGATTGTCCAGTTCGCTTGACGAAAGCAGATGAAGATTTGTTAGCTTTCTGCCCAACTCGCCCATTCTCTTGAAACAGTTATAGTCGGACGTAAAAGGAATTCTCGGAAAATCTATTTTAAGGAACTCTGCATACTTTTCTCTGTAAATGTTTGAATAAAGCACAGCATAAATGTAATAAAAGATTTCTTCAGGCGCCACATTTATTTTGTAAGTTTCGTTTAACTGATTAATTAGTTCAGGGTTTAAGTTAGGGACTTTTTCGTTTTGCTCGTCACTCTCTTCAAAAAGATGATTTTTATCGGAAGAAGGGTAAAGATAGAGAGGGAAATTTACATTTCCGCCTCTATAAAACAAATTAAGATCTTCAATATATTTTGAGCAAAAAACAATATTCCAAGGTTTTTCTAACCCTACAACCTGCCCAGCTCTACCAATGCATAATCCTAAATTTTCCTGTATCATATGTTGCATAACTTCTGGTCTTGGCATACAAAGAAAGCCTCGCGATTTACCAGTATAGTACGTATATCTAACATCAAATGGTCGGTAAAGAATTGGTACAATCTTTTTTCTATCTAATCCGCTATCTATTAAATCCTTTTGTGCTAATTTTACTTTCCAATCTCTTGTATCCTTTCCCAAATTGTAGGCTGATCGCGCTATTTCACTTTCCATCTTTGAAAAACTTAAAACGGTGTGCCAGACTTCTTCGGGTTCTAACTTTATAGTTAATTTATCTCTTGCTGTTACTATACCGACGCTATTTAAAGGGAAAATATCAGTAACTTTTTGGAATGTTTCATAAAATTTTAATCCTTTTTCATCTCTTGCTACAAAGAAGAAAAATTCTTTATGCGGTGTCAATTCAGTCCATTTGGTAGTTTTTATCGTGTTATCTGATAGATATTTGTACTTTTCTTTCCTTAGTCCAAACAGATCTGCGTAAAATACTTTTTTATCTTCTCTGTAATCTTTTCTTTTTATGAAAAACGATATTGCCACCCCCTGCCTTATATCGAACACATTTTCGTCTTTGCTGCCATCAGGGCATTTTTCTTTTTTTAAAGAATTACCGTGAAGGTTTAGCAGATAAATTTCATCAAAACTTTTTAGAAGAGAATATCTCATTGCCCTGAACGTTGGATTATCAAGATACGAGTGGTTTGTTATAAACCCTATAACTCCTTCACCTGATTGCTCTATTTTCCACTGCGCAAAACGGATAAATTTCACGTAATCGTCCTGAAGCCACTTTGGATTTTTCTCTTTTAACGATTTACCTTCTATCTGGTAGTATTCTTTAATTGTTTTGGAGATCCACTCCTTATTATTTGCAGATATTCCCGAATATGGCGGATTTCCCATTATTACAAGAATGGGCGTGTCCTTTTTTACCGACTCTGCAAGGTGTGATTCTTCGGAAAGTGCGCTCATCAGCGGCAGGTTTGTTTTCTCAAGCGTTTTCATTTCGAGCGTATTTGTAAGGTAAAACTTCGGCCTTTCGTCTTTGGTTAATTTGTATCCTTCCTCTTCAAGAATAAAAGAAAATTTAATGTGCCCTATTGCGTATGGAGCCATCATCAATTCAAAAGCATAAAAATCATTGAGTATATGTTCCCGAATAAACTTCTGTTTGTTGCCTTCTCCGCATTTTTCTACAAATTCATCGATTGCAAGTTTTACACTCTCCGCTACAAAGGAAAGAGTGCCAGCAGCAGGGTCAAGCACTGTAACCCTTCTATCCGAAAGCCCACCTTCAATATCCATTTTGTTTTTCAATATCTCGTTCAGAGAACTCACTATATACTTAACAACGGGCTCCGGAGTATAATAAACGCCTCTCCGTTCCCTCTCCCTTGGACTATAAACAGAAAGGAACGTTTCGTAAAAATAAATAACAGGGTCTTTGCCTTTCCCGCTGTGGTAATACTGCGAAAAAATGCCTTTTACGTCAGCTACGGATAGGACATTGGCAATATCGTCGATGCACCATTCCATCTGCTTAGGAATCTCCCCGAGGGAGATAAATTTGAACAATTCCCTTAATATGCCAATTGTTTCCGGAATGTTATCGTATGCAAGCCTTCTATCAAAATCTTTGCCTGCACGCATTCTTGCTGCAAACAGCCCATAAACAATTGTTTGAGAGTAAAGGTCGGTAAACTCTTCCATTGAAAGTTCGCTGATGAGATATGTTTTAAATGCCTCATAAAAACCCATTATAGGACCTTGTCCAATTTTTGCTTCTTCTTCCAACTCTTCCGCAATAATTTGCTCTTTTAAAAACCTTGTTCTCTTTGCAAGCTCTTTTGCAAGAGTTTCTGCGGTATAAGCTTTTGGCAAAGAGAACGAGAAAAACTTATCAAGCAAGTTTTTAAATGCTTGTTCATGCTCTACCTGTGGCATTGTTTTAATCCTTAGCATTGTATCCTGTCTTCCAATAGCAACGCGGTCAATCAGCTGACCATAGCGGTAAAGCCGAAATTCAAAAAAGTTTGTTAGTATCACATTTGGAAATGTGCCCAGATATCGTTTTAACTGTTCTGAACATGATATCCTATCCAAATCCGTTACTGTTGGTGCTTTTGCTTCAATGTAACCGGTGATCTGCTGTGTGCCGTCCCATATCCTGAAATCGGGATTACCTGCCTCTGTTTTCTTTGGAAGGGTTGTTATTTGAATGTCGTTTCTTTTTGAAAGTTTTGCATATGCATTCAGCAAATCTTCAAGAGTAGAGTAATAACTTTCCTCTCTTGCGTCGCCCTGGCTGTATTTTTGCCATATCTTTTTTATATAAGATTTAAGCATCATTCATCCTCTCCTGATATCTTTGGGGCTATATCTTCAACCCTTGTTATGCATAATTCTCTATACTACTTCTTTCGAAGGGTGTAATGTAAAGTATCGCAAGATTTTCCAGGAAGCATATTTATCGAATAGTTCAACCATATGAACCTCCGTTCAATATATTGAACGTAGTTAACAACTATTGATTTTGCAAATATTTTCATATTAAATTATATCAGAAATTATTTATATTCAAATCCAATTTTAATCATTGGGTAAATCATAATAAATAACATATAACCAACATTAATTTTTTTTGATTTTCGTTTGAGACTGCTTTCCTGAGGATTTCTTTCACCTTTGTTGAAACCGAACATTTGAATATAATAACAAAGGTATTCTTGAAAAAATGCTAATTATTAAAGGAGACTCGATGGATATAATTACCATAGTGGCTATCGCAATCGGATTGGCAATGGATGCTTTTGCGGCTTCGATTTCCAGTGGGATAGCAATAAAAAACCTGAAGGTAAACAATTCCTTGAAGATTGCGTTGTTCTTTGGATTTTTTCAGGCCTTTATGCCTTTGGTCGGATGGTTTTTAGGTGCCAGATTCAAATATTTGATATCAGGAGTAGACCACTGGATAGCTTTTATACTCCTGAGCTCTATCGGATGTAAAATGATTTACGAAGCAATGAAGGGAGAGCAAACAAAAAAGATAATAAATCCGTTAAATATTTATGTTCTGCTGGGTTTATCCATTGCTACAAGTATCGATGCATTGGTTATTGGGATAAGTTTTGCGCTGTTAAATGTTTCCATCGTCATCCCGATAATAATAATTGGAATAACAACATTTATTCTATCATTTAACGGCGTTTTTATAGGCGACAGATTGGGAAATTTATTTGGGAAAAAGGTTGAAATCACAGGAGGATTTATTCTAGTTGGCATTGGAATAAAGATACTGCTGGAACATCTGCTCTGAAATATAACTATAATAAATGGCCAAAAGATTTGTAATACAAAGAAAAAGGGAGAAAAGATATGGAACGAATAGATTGCGAAGATATTTATAATGACGGTAGGCATTATGATTTGGAAAACAGGAATTTTACAGAAGATATTCCGTTTTACTTAAAACAAATTAAAAAATACGGTGAACCGGTTCTTGAAATAGCATGTGGAACAGGGCGCATCACCATTCCTGTAGCAGAACAGGGAATACAGATTGCCGGCCTGGATATATCAGAGCCTATGCTCGCTTTTGCCAAAAAGAAAGCAGCATCAAAAGATGTTCATATCGAGTGGGTTCGAGAAGATTGCCGTAATTTTAACTTAGATAAAAAGTTTGCGCTTATTCTTTTACCATTCAATTCAATAGCGCATCTTCACAGTTTAGAAAGCATAGAATCCTGTTTTTCCAGCGTGAAAAAACATTTAAAAGACAGCGGCAGATTTATCATTGCTATTTTCAATCCCCGCCTTGATATCCTCTTGAGGGATCCTTTAAAGCGTTATCCTGTCACCGAATACCCTGACCCTGATGGCAGAGGCACCGTTACCGTAACGGAAAACAATATTTATGACAGTGCTACCCAGATAAACAGAATTAAGTGGTATTTTCATGCTGAAAATGAAAAAGAGGAGTCGGTAGAAGAGCTTAATATGAGGATTTTCTTCCCGCAAGAGCTTGATGCGCTTTTGCATTACAACGGATTTGAGATTGAAACTAAATTTGGCAATTATGATGAAACGCCATTTAAAGCATCTTCGCCAATACAGCTTGTAATTGCGCGCCCGAAATAGCAATTGAATATTACGGCATATCATTTTGAATTTTGCCGCGATAGATTATAATATGTACGCAAGTAAAGTGTAAAAGAAAGGTAGAATATGAGAAAAAAAATATTAGATATTGTAGGAAAGGTTGATTATCCATACACCTGCGCAATTGTAAATAACCAAAGAATGGGATTCCTTGATGAAATAGAAACTCCTTCTTGTATAACAGAGTTTCTTTCGGTTGAGAAAGGAGAAGGAAGAAGAACATATGAAAGAACATTAGCATTTTTAATTTCGTATTGTGCAAAAAAAATAGATCCGACACTGAGCGTATCAATAAAACACTCATGTGGAGATGCACTTTATGGAGAGATAGAAGGAAACCATAATGGAGATATCGTTCGCAGAGTAAAAGAAGAACTCAAAAAACTTATCGAAAAAAACGAAAAAATTGTCAAATACGAACTAACCAAAGAAGAAGCAATGAGAAGGTTAGATATAGAGAAAAGAACAGATGACCTGAGATTACTTAAATATGTCGCAAAAGATACAATTCCTATATACTCTATTGATGGATACTCTGTATATTTTGCAGGGCCATTACTTCCAAGGACGGGTATGGTAAAAATATTTGATATTGTCCCATATTCACCGGGATTCCTCCTTTTGCTCCCGGATAGAAAAGATAGCAAAAAAATATGCTCTGTAAACGAAAGCAAAAAAATATTTGAAACTTTTCAAGAATCTAAAAACTGGGTAGAAACTCTTGAAATAAAATACGCAGGAGATCTAAATGAAAAAATAGTAAGAAGACAAGTTTCCGAACTAATAAAAGTGCAGGAAGCACTGCACGAGAAAAAAATATCCAACATAGCTGATATGATTAAAGACAGTAAAAGACTTATTCTTATCGCAGGACCAAGCTCTTCGGGTAAAACAACATTCGCAAAAAGATTAGAAATACAATTAAAGGTAAACGGGTTGAATCCCATCATTCTCTCGACAGACAATTACTTTGTAGATAGGGATAAAACACCAAAAAACGAAGAAGGCGAATTAAATTATGATTCCTTTGACGCAATTAATCACAAACTTCTTCAGGAACAACTTGTAGCGCTTTTAAAAGGAGAAAAAGTTGACATCCCAAAATATAACTTCATTAAAGGAAAAAGTGAGCTCTGGAAAAAAATAAAAATAGACAAAACAAACATAATAATCGTAGAGGGGATACATTCATTAAATCCTCGATTAACACAAATCATAGACGATAAAGAAAAATTTAGCATATATGTAAGCGCACTCACTCAGTTAAATATCGACAGCATTAACAGAATCCCCACAAGAGACACACGCCTCATAAGAAGAATTGTGCGCGATAGCCTCTTCAGAAGAGTATCTGCTTCAGAAACGCTACGAAGATGGCCGGTCGTAATAAAAGGCGAGGAAAATTATATTTTTCCGTTTCAGGAAAACGCAGATGTTATGTTTAATTCCGCAGTGGTATATGAATTAGCAGTGCTAAAACATTATGCAGAAGTCGCACTGCGAGCAATAGATTACAAGCAAGAAGAATATGCCGAAGCACTTCGCTTGCTCAACTTCCTTTCACATTTTGTACACATTACCGCAGATGAAATTCCACCTACATCTATAATGAGAGAATTTATCGGGAAAAGTTCATTTAAATATTAAACGATTATTCCTTTGCCAGGAGCACCCGCTTATAGTAGTGCATTAGGTATTTTAATTGATTGCTATTAATTACAGTTTCGTACAAATTACGGAAATAAAAATTCTCCTACAAATTTTTGATTTTTTTCAAAAATGTAATAAAATTAATCAAGAGGCAAATCCGAAACAGACAAAAAAGTTAATTTTAGTATCTGCGGTAATGAAAAATTGTCTCGTGTTAGTAAGTACAAAGTAATAGGGGAGAGAAATGTTAAAAAAAGGTTTTTTAAAAGTACTGAACAAGTATCAAGTTGCCAGCAAAGAGCCAATCGCAAAACATCCAATAGCCACATTGTTAAGAAAAGATATACCGGAATATTTAGTTAGTCTAATTGAAAACCCCGATGAATATAAAGTAGAGGGCTCTGCCGGAAAAGGAAGATGGGCAAAATGCCCCTGGGTTGCAACGATGAATATCAATATTACAACAACTCCAAAAAAGGGATATTACATTGTTTATTTATTCAGAGAAAATATGAATGGAATATATCTTTCATTAATGCAGGGAGTAGCAGAAATGAAAGAAATGCACGAAGAATACCTGGAAAAAGTTTTAAAAAATAGAGCAACAGCCTACATAAATAAAATTGGCGGCGTGCCTAAAATGTTTCCGGAAACAAAAATAGATTTAAAAACAAAATCGCATTCTGAGTCAGCATCATTCTATGAAATGGGGAATATTTTTGCAAAATATTATAGCACCAAAACCTTAAATTCTTGCACAGAAAAACAATTAATAGAAGAATTCAGACAAATGATAAAATTGTATGATTTTCTTGTGCACAGCAAAACTACGCCAAGCTTATTCACTCTTGTAGAAAAACCGGTTAAGAAAACGTCGCAAGAAACTACCAAAAATAAACAAACGCTGCTTGAACGGATAAAAAAGTTTATACGAAAAGCTGTCAGATCTTAAGAAGATTTAAATTTTCAATCGAGAATAAATCATTGAGCGCCTAAGGTGGTGCCGAGGGCTCATCGTGTAACAGAAAACAGACAATTAAAACATACATTGGAATTCAAACAAAGACTAAGGGAAGAAGGAGAGTGAGCACATTTATAGAATCGTAGCACATTCAAAAACACGGAGGCAATTAACCTCTCCTTCTAAGTATTGCACTTAATAAGAAAAAGGTTGTAAGGTTTTATGGTGGCGGCGGGGGAATTCGAACCTCGTACAGATAACATTTCTAAATTCTTTTCTGATTTAGAGCAACTTTTAAATTACAAAAATGCGTTTAATGAAGGTTAATTATTAAAAAGCCCCTTTTCGCAAATAAGCAAGGGCTTTGAATGTTAAACTACATTAATAGTTTTCCTTTGGCCCTGCATCTACGTTTCCTCTCCAAGTTATTATACCGCTTTCAACCTCTTAACTAAAACAAGGGCATTGAGAATGAGGATTAAAAAGATTCAGGGAAAACTGACAAAATCAAGGCTTGTGTTATAAGCTTTGGTAAAGATGAGGGCTTTGCTCCATAAGAAATTTTTAAACCTTATTCAAATATTAGTAATTTTCCAAAGATTTACTCGATTTCTTTAAAAACATTATTAAGTTTTTCAAGAATTTTATGAATGTCAAAAATCCTTTGCTGTTCAATAGTTAAGACCGCGAACAACTCATCCTTAATTCGTTCTTTCATATCCTTAATTTCTCTGTCAGCTCTTCCTAAATTAGCTCTGTATTTGCTTAAGTCGGAAGAAAAACCATCTTCTTCAAGTTTCTTTTTAAAAAGTGCTAAAAGTTCAAAGTCATTGAAATTGAATCCTTCTCCTATCAAATAACCTATATCATAGAAATCCCTTGCGGCTATTGTATCTCTTGTAGCAGCAGCTCTTAACTTTTCGGCAATAAGCTCTTTCAGTGCAAGACAATTAACACTTCCTACACTAAAGAGTGGCTCTTTTGTAAACGGGTGCAAAAATTTATGGTTAATCTTCTTGCTTACAATAGGTAAGACGGGGTTAAACCTCAAGCCTATTTCAAGTTTTATTGATTCCTTCTTGTCAAGAATAACAGAATGGTAGTCAAGATAGTAAATATATTGATTTGATTCATTATGTCCTGCATTGTCAAAATTTTCTATACTCATGTCAAAGTTATTCATGATGGATCTTATATTTTCCTTTATTGGCCTAATGATGCTTCTTCTCATTGTTCTTGTTGGGTTGTCAACAGGCAGTTTCAAGGTAAAATCTAAGTTCTCGCTTAAACGATAATAAGAATAATAAATTTTGCTCAGGCAAGTGCCACCTTTAAACACCAGATCATTACTTAACTCATTTATTTTTGAAAGAATAACGGTAATATAATAATCTTTCTCAAGTAGCCTTAAAGTAAATCCTGTTTGAGCCGAAGTTCTCTCTAAAACTTTGATAAATTCTTCTCTGTCGCTATGGAGCATTTTCAATTACCATCCACTTTTTATTTATTTTTCCTTTTCTTGATTTTGAAGGATAAAGAGTAACGAGAGAACTTCTTTTTATGCCATTTAATAAAGGCTTTAATTCTCGGTCTTTTAGACCGGCTTGTTCGAGAACATAACCAATTCTTTTTCTTGTAGAAACACTTGGAAACTTTAAAGCATATTTAACGAGCTTTTCGACATCTACCCTTGTGTCTTTTATCTGTTCTTTTAATATTTCAAATGCAACCTTAAGTCCACCAACAGATTGAGGTAAATAAATTAAGTCGACAAGAGTTTTTTCGCGATCGCTTACTATAACACCTATATTCCTAATCTTTATTTTTTCAAGACCATACATTCTTTTTGGGGAAATCTTTATCATCTTAAATAATATATTTCCTATTACTCTCTCTCCTTGAAAAGAAGTATTAAGAATATACATTGACTGAAAAATTTGGTCAGTAAAACCATAGTAGTTATACATTGTTGAACAACCGATGTAGTAATTCCCTTTGGGAAAGAAAACAGGAGGGATAAGAAATTCATTTATGTTACTTCCAGCCGGTCCTGATTCAAGAGGCGAATAAAGATAAACACCTCTTTTAATCGATGTTAAAATATTTTTCTTCTTAAGCCTGAAAATTATCTGTTTTCGTAGTGCCTGATCAAATTCAAAAAGTTTGTCAAATTCTTGAATTGTAATCAGAGTTACCTTCTCGTATGAAAGCCTTGCTATAACTTCGGTTTCTTTTGGCCCTAAATATTTTTCTGTTGTATTATTTTTCATGTTAGTTACTCTCTAAATAACTTACGCAAATTTTTCTACAACGTAATTTTACAGAGTTTTTAATCCTTGTCAAGTATATATATGCGAATAGTCCACCAAAAACCCACATGAAACAACATCGTTGCCTCAAATAAAAATCTATTCTAAAAATTCAAATCATTTAATAAAACTATTTGAACTTATTTTCCCTTTCAATTTGTTCAAACTCTTCTTGAAAAATCTTTTTATCGCATTATACCTCACGTTCTCGCAAAATTCTCTTTTCCCCTCTCTGCGTATTTATATATGAGTTGTGAAGTGAGCGCCTGCGACAACATCTCTTTGAAAGCGGAGGAAATCGAAAGAGCTGTTTTGAGTTCGGTGAAAGAAAAATATCGAGGAAGGCATCCATAAAGATTTAATTGCAGAGAGAATCAACGAGTTAAAAAGCAAAAAGGAGGATTTAATTTCTAAACTTGAGCAGATTGAAGGAGAGATATCTTATGAATTTAAAGAGAAAGATATAGAAAGTGCTGTGAAAATCATCCAGAAAGGATTAAGCAACTCGGATTCAGGGAAACTGAACGTCTTTTTAAAAATATTCAGTGATGAGATTGTGGTTTTTAAAGACAGCATAGAGATCTTTTGCACTTTCCGTAAGATAAGCATTATATCAAAAATAAAGCGCATAAATCAGACTAATAATGGGAATAATAAATAGAATGAGGATTTTTCAAAAGTTTGGAAAAATGGCCTTGAGGACGATAAAACATCATAACAAAACAACATAGTGCCTGCCTTCTGTATGGTGCCGAGAGACGGAGTTGAACCGCCGACACGAGGATTTTCAGTCCACTGCTCTACCAACTGAGCTATCTCGGCACTTATCTATCATGGTGGGCGAAAGAGGATTTGAACCTCTGACTTCTTGCGTGTAAGGCAAGCGTTCTACCGCTGAACTATCCGCCCTTCATTTCTTGAAGTTGGTACCGGGGGTGGGACTTGAACCCACACGTGTTACCACATACGCCCCTTAAACGTACGCGTCTACCAATTCCGCCACCCCGGCGCTTTATCTCTAATTAAAATACCTTAAATACTGCTAAAAATAGAGAAGTAACTACAAATGCAATGGCAAATATTCCTGCAAGTTTATCAAGTAATGCGTCTTTAGGGCTCCTTGAATGAAAAACTGTTGCACCACCGGATATCGCACCCAGTCCTGACCCTTTAGGGCTCATAAACAAAATGGACAGGATTGCTCCTAGTGCAAAAATTAAGTCCAAACTAATTGCTATTATTGCTCCCGTTGTCATCATATCCTCACTTTCAGTTCACATTATATTAAATTGTGATTTTATTTCAATAGAACCAAAAAGAATTTTCAGTCTTTATCCTCTATTGCTTCAATTGCAGGGAGAGAATGTCCCTCAAGAAATTTAAGAAATGCACCTCCGCCCGTAGAAACATGCGTTATTTGTTTATCAACGCCAAATTTTCGGAGAGTGGCAGCCGTTTCTCCTCCACCTGCAACAATTGTTTTGTTCTTTAATGTCCCAAGAAACCTGGCAATTTCATAAGTACCCTTTGCAAACGCTTCAATTTCAAAAACACCTAATGGCCCATTCCATACAATTGTTTTGGCATCTTGAATCTTTTTTTTAAAAATTTTTGCAGTTTTTGGTCCAATATCCACTCCTATCCCGTCGTTAGGAATCTCCTCGATATCCACAATGTGAGCAGGTGCATTTTCCTTAACCTCGGGCACAGAAAGAACATCAGCAGGCAGAGTAATTTTTACGCTATTTTTTTTAGCATTTTCTAAAATCTGGCGCGCAGTAGAGATTGTGTTCTCTTCACAAAGAGAGTATCCTATATCATATCCATTGGCTCTCAAGAAAGTAAAGCTCATACCTCCGCCAATTAGAAACTCATCAACCGTATTCATTAAATTGTTTATTACGCCAATTTTGTCAGAAACTTTTGCGCCTCCAAGTATTCCCACAAAAGGATGTTCCGGAGCAGAAAGCAGTTTTGAGAGAACAACAATTTCCTTTTCCATTAAAAATCCTGCAACAGATGGAAGAAAAGCAGTTACTCCAATATTAGACGCAGCCACTCTATGCGCAGTAGCAAAAGCATCGTTTACATATATGTCAGCGAGTGAAGAAAGTTTTTTTGCAAATTCAGTATCATTTTCAATCTCTTCATTATAGAATCTCAAATTTTCAAGGAGAATAACATCCCCATAATCAGCATCGGCGATAGCTTTTTCTACCTCTTCACCAATGCAATCATCTAATTTTTTAACCGGGATTCTAAGGAGTTTAGAGAGTTCTTTTGCAATTGGATCCATGCGAAGCTTTTTTACGACCCTTCCTTTAGGTCTTCCTAAATGACTCATCAAAATAACTTTTGCGTTATTCTCGCACAAATAGTTAATAGTTGGAATTTCTGCTTTAATTCTAAAGTCATCAAGAATATCACCATCCGGACTCAAAGGTACATTAAAATCTACTCTTACCAATACTCTCTTCTGCTTTACATCTACATCCTTTAATCCTTTTTTGCGCATCTACATCCTCCTTTTTATTTTCTAAAATCCATTCTTTCAGATAAAAGCTTTGCAAGGTCCGCCACTCTTGCGGAATACCCCCATTCATTATCATACCAACTCACAACATGTATAAAATTACCATTAATAACCTGTGTAGAAAGGGCATCAACAACACCTGAATAGGTAGTGCCCTTATAATCCATAGATACAAGAGGCTCTTCTGAGTACCCAAGGATATCTTTCATAAATGTTTCGTGCGCTTCCTTCAGCATATCATTTATTTCCTTCACCGTTGTTTCTTTATTCATTACGGCATCAAAAATAGAAATCGAAACCGTGGGAGTAGGGACTCTCACAGCCATACCATCCATCTTGCCTTTAAGTTCGGGAATTACAAGAGCAACTGCTTTTGCAGCACCAGTTGTAGTGGGTACTATATTCATTGCAGCTGATCTTGCTCTTCTTAAGTCTTTATGGGGAGAATCAAGAAGTTTTTGATCAACCGTGTACGAATGAATAGTTGTCAGATATCCCGTTTTAATACCAATTTTATCCTGCAAAACTTTTATTACAGGAGCAATGCTATTTGTTGTACAGGATGCCATTGAGATAATTGTATGTTTTGCTGGGTCTAATAATTCATCGTTTACGCCCAATACAATCGTAATATCCTCATCCTTTGCGGGAGCTGTTATAATTACTTTTTTTGCACCTGCATTAATATGCATCATCGCCTTTTCCCTTGTCCTAAAAACACCTGTTGCTTCAATGACAATATCAATACCCAAATCTTTCCATGGAAGCTTTGATGGATCTCTCTCTGCAAACATTAAAACTTTTTTGCCATCAATAGTAATAAATCCATCTTCTGCATTGCCCACTTTAACTTCTCTATGCCATGTTCCGTAGTTGGAGTCATGTTTCAAAAGAAATCCCAGCTGATCATTAGGGAAAAGATCGTTTGTCGCTACAATTTCCAATTCTGGAAAATTGTCAAATATTCTTTTAAAAACTTGTCTCCCAATCCTACCTAAGCCATTTATTGCAATTTTAGTCATTATTACCTCCTAAATACGTTTTTGTTATTCTATGAAAAATACCTACTTAGTCAATCTTCTTTTACTGCGAGGAGGAATACCAAGAATATTCCTGTATTTCGCTACAGTCCTTCGCCTAATACTAATTTTCATAGTAGCCAATTTTTCTACCACATCGCCATCGCTAAGCGGTGATCGCTTATCTTCAGAGAAAATAATTTTTTTAATTTTTTCTTTTAATTCCTCCTCATTATAAGGAACATTTTTTCTTTGTACAAAAAAATGTAAAGGATAAATACCCCGAGGTGTAGCAACATATTTGTTTTGAACAAGACGCGAAATAACAGAAGGGGAACTAACGGTCGTTTTGCAAAACGTTTCTATACTTATTTTTTTAGGATATAACCGAGTTCCTCTTAAAAAATCGCTTTCATTTTCTGCGATAGAACGTCCTATACTCAAAATCCTTTCATCCCTTTCTTCAATTGACATCCTCGCCCATTTTGCTTTTTGAAAAAAATCTTGCAAAAATTTAATCGTTTTTGGATCAGTTGCCTCACTTAGCATTTTTTTATACTTTTGATTTACAACAATTTCCCTGCGGGACGTTTTATTCAAATATACATTCAATACCTCTCCATCTATTTCTATAATGATATCAGGAATATTTCTTTTCCCCTTCACTTCTGCAAACATCAAACCGGGAGAGGGACACAAGCAAATTAACTTAGCTCTAAGTTCCTTGAGAGTATCAATATTTATGCCGACTTTTCTTGAAATTTCCTTATATTTTTCCTTCGCGAGTTCTTCAATATGGGTATTGATAATATGCTTAACTTTAGTGCTAATACTCCCATTTTTACTTTCCAATTGAAGAATAAAACACTCGGAAAGATTCCTTGCACCGATACCGGAAGGACTGCCAGCCTGAATCTTTTTAAGAATTGCTTCTATTTCTTGCACTTTCACATTAAACTTTTTCGCTACTTTACTTAAAGAAATGTCACAATAACCTTCTGTTGTAAAATTACTGATAAGAAATTCTCCTATTTCCCTCTCTTTGTCTCTCATTTTAAGCATCCTGAATTGATGAATAAGAAACGAATACATATCCTCTGTATTTGTCGCATAATAATTTTCGTCTACTTCGCTAAGGGGAACATACTTCCCTTCTTCGACAAAAGGATTAGATTCAAATAATTCGTTAATAAATTCATTTAATTCAGCATTATTCATAGAAAAAAGCCTTGCCCTTAGTGCAAGGTAAGGCACAAATGAAAGCTTTACTTTGATTTTTTGTGTGTTTTTGTTATTCATAATTTTTTAAAATCCTTTTCAGCCTGTAATATACGGCTTGCTTTGATAAATGGTTTAAGGAAAATCGAGACAGCTCGGTAAGAGAGGCATAAGGATGCCGTAATCTCAGTAAAGCAACTTCTTCCAAATCATCACGAAGTTTATCAAGCTTTCCTTTTTTTCTAAGCTCTTTTAATATTTCTACCTGTTTTAGCGCTGCGTTTGACTGCCTCCTTAAATTTGCATACTCAAAATTAGCTTTCCTGTTTATTTCGTTCGAAAGAGCTTTTTCTATCTCATCATCTTCCAGAAGCAAAAATACTGACAAAGAACCTATTGTATACATAAATTTCTTTATATTTTCTCTCCCTTTAATATAAATTTTATCACCTTTTATTAAATATTTTATACCAAACTCCAATAACATTTTGGCTACAAATTTTTTTTCAAACTCTTTTTCAATGTTCATCTCAAGATGATAGGAAGGAGGAGCAGAAAGTATTCCACAGCCTAAAAATACTCCTCTTAAAAAAGATTTTTTAAATTCTTTACTTCCTTTACTTACCTCTTTCAATAATTCTTTAATTTGAAATCCATTTTTTATTCCTCTAAATTCTAATGTGGATTTATCGCTCTCTTTTTGTAAAATATCCGAATCCCTCTGCACAGGAAATACGTTAGCAAGAACCAAAACTTTTCGTGTCACTGACATTTCGCGAGAACTAAAAAGTAAACTTGTCGCACCAGTCGAATAAGAGAATTTCCCGTTCGATAAAAGAAAACCTATGAATTCGCCTCTTTTTTCTTCAAATATATGCGCAAGTTCATTTTTGCACTGGACATTTAAACTCTCCCCGCCATGATATCTGTTATGGTTTCTGCTAATTTCTCTGGATTGTGTCGTACTACATCACCTCTTTCAAGTGTAAAATTTTTTACTATGCACTTTATTTTCTTTTTTTGTATCTCAGAAATATTCGGCTTTACAACTTCTGCACCAACACCCATATATTTCTTCGTCACAGTATCGCTTAATTCCATCTTGTTTAACAATGCATATTCTACTACATTATCCCCAAGAATATCAATTATTACCTTAATATGATCATATGCAGTAAAATGATCCGTTTCACCAGGTTCCGTCATTATATTGGATACATACACTTTTTTTGCCTTGCTTCGTCGTACTGTATCTGCTATTGATGGAAGAAGCAATGGAGGCACAACGCTAGTGTAAAGACTTCCGGGGCCAATCACAATGACATCGGCTTGAGAAATTCTTTCCAGGGCCTTAATATATGGCTTTGCACTCTCTGGTTCAATAAAAATTCTCTTAATTTTACCACGATAATTTGTAATTTCTATTTCTCCCCGCACAACGTTTCCATCTTCAAATTCCGCACACAGTGTAATATCCTCCGTAGTAAAAGGCATCACTTCTCCATTTATAGATAAAATTTTGCTCATAGAAAGCACTGCATCTCCAAAATCACCAGTCATTTTTGTTAGACCAGCTATAAGAATATTGCCAAGGTTGTGTCCATCTAAAAAAGAGCCCTCTCCACTAAATCTAAAAGAGAGAAGTCGCGATATAAAAGAATGCTCTTCCGATAAAGCAACAAGACAGTTGCGAATATCGCCCGGAGGTGGCATTTTTAACTCTTTCCGTAATATTCCAGAACTACCACCAGTATCAGCTACCGTAATAACCGCTGAAATCTTAACAAACTTATCTCTTAAACCAGAAAGAACAGAAGTAGTTCCTGTGCCTCCACCAATTACAACTACCCTTTTCTTTAATCCCTCTTTTCTCTCTCCAAAGATTATATCCATAATTTCTTTCGGGTCTTTATCAGGGACAAGCGCAGTAGAAATTGAAGAAAGAAGTTCTTTTATACCAACAACAATTAATGACACTGCAAAAACAAAGAATAGAATACCAGCTATTGGAATAACAAATTTGCCAAATGGAATCTTTTCGGAAAGATTCAAGAGAAAAATATTTTTCCAGAAATATAAATTGCTACGCGCAACATTAAGATAGACAACAACAAACCCATATGTTAGCAGTGCAATCCCAAAAAAGATAGTAAATAAATATCTTTTTATCCGTACTCCCGGTAAAAGCCACCTAAACTTTGTAGATTTCGATAATCCTTTCATTTTTCCACATCCCTATGAATAATGGTTACAGAATAGTGTTTTCTTTTCAAAAAATCTTCAAATAATTCACCTATTGCAACAGAACGATGTTTGCCACCTGTACACCCAAAAGCAATGGTAAGATAAGACTTTCCTTCTTTTATATAGTTTGGAAGAAGAAAATCAAAAAGGTTTTCAATCTTGTCAATGAACTCTTTCGTTTCAGAGAAAGAAAGAATAAAATCTTTTATTTCTTTACTCCTTCCGTCTTGCCGGCTTAACCGGTCTATATAAAATGGATTTGGTATAAAGCGCACATCAATAACAATATCGGCCTGCAATGGAACACCATATTTATATCCGAACGTTACAATGGACAAATTTATAAGATCGGAAGTAACACAAGAAAGCACAGATACAATTTTTTCTTTTAAGTCCTTTAAAGCATAATTAGAAGTTTCGATGATATAATCTGCAGTTGCCTTTATTGCATACAACCTCTTTCTTTCTTCTTCAATCTTCTCTTGAATAGTAATCATCTCTTGAATTGGATGCCTTCTTCGCGTTGCAGAAAATCGCTTTATTAGAACGTCTTCAGATGCCTCGAGAAAGATTACTTTTGTCAAGAATCTTTCATCGTTTCTTAGTTTAAGAATCACTCCAGGTAAAAGATCCAGGAGCTCTCCGCTTCTTACATCCACCACTATACCTATTTTATTTATTTTGCCCTCTGTTTTTTCACAAAGCTCAATAAAAGGAAATATAAGACTGGGTGGCAAATTATCTACGCAAAAATATCCAATGTCCTCTAAAGTGCCAATTGTTTTTGTCTTTCCAGCTCCACTTAATCCTGTTACAATTACAACACTAATCTTTTCTTTCATCTTTTTATTATATAGACTTATTTACTTTCTTCCAACTCGGGCAAGATACGATGGTTATACGCAAACCTCTTTAATGCATAAAAAATGGATCATGCAAAAATTAATTTCTCTATAAAGATAAATTTCGCTACAAAACAATAAACAGTTCAAACACTATATTAGCCAAAAACACTCCTCTTTTTGTAAGACGAATGTACCTTTCATCCTCTTCAATTAATCCATTCAGAGACAAAAATTCAATCTCTCCCACAAAATCATTCACCGGGAAACTACCAAACCTTACGTAATAAAGATGCTTGTCGCATCCTTCTAAAAGTCTTAAATTCATTATGATGTGCTCGCCTTTTGCCTTCTTGCCCTTTAAGTGTTCATATAAACCAATTGGTAAAGTATTGTCATTAAGTTTCTTATAATAATTACCGATTTTTAAAACATTTCTTGTCCTTTTTCTTTTATAATAACTTCCTGCAGCTACCCCAAAACCAAGATAAGGCAAGTTTTTCCAGTAAGTCACATTGTGTTTGCACTGGAAATTATCCTTTGAAAAATTAGATATTTCGTAATGTTTATAGCCACTATTTTCTAAAAAATCTATACCCATCCTGTATTGTTCCGCTTCTTCGTCACTGCCGGGAAAATGAAGAATTTTTCTTTTCCTGTAAAACAAAGTACCCCTTTCAATGAGTAGAGAATAAAAAGAAATGTGCTCTGCGTTAAGATTTACTGCTTCTTTCAAGGAATGCATTAAATCTTTAACAGTTTCCCCTGGCAGAGCAAACATAATGTCTATGTTTATGTTGTTAATACTGGCCTCTCGTAAAGATACAAAGCTTTTATAAATTTCATCTGCATTATGTATTCTTCCCAATAGCTTCAGCGTAGTATCGTTAAAAGACTGAGCGCCCATACTTATACGATTTATTCCCAATGTACGAAATTCTCTGAACTTTTTTACTTCAATAGATTCGGGATTTGCCTCGAGAGTAATTTCAGCAGACGGTAATAGCTTGAAATTCCTCTGCACTGTCAGTAAAATACTTTCCACATCACTCACAGCAAGAAGTGAAGGCGTACCTCCTCCAAAGTATACTGTGGAAACAGGAAAATTATTTAAATCATTTTTTTTGCTAAAAAAAGAAATCTCTCTATTAAGATATTCTACATATTTGTGAACCTCGTCTTTTTTGAAATTAAAAGATACAAAATCGCAGTAATTACACTTTTTTAAACAAAAAGGTATATGGATATAGATAGAAATGCCTTTATTTTTTACTATCACTCTTCACTGATAATATTGAAAAGAAAGCTTCTTGAGGAAGTTGAATCCGGCCAATCTGTTTCATTTTCTTTTTGCCAAGTTTTTGCTTTTCCAGAAGTTTCCGCTTCCTTGTAACATCTCCTCCGTAACATTTTGACAACACATCTTTCCTATATGCCACAATACGTTCTTTTGCAATTATTCTACTGCCAATAGCTGCTTGCAATGCAACTTCAAACATCTGCCGAGGAATAACCTTTCGCATGCGCATCAATAATTGCCGTGCCACATAATCAGCCTTTTCTCTGTGTGTAATAAATGACAGTGCATCTACGGGCTCTTTGTTCACTAAAAGATCCACTTTCACAAGATCCGCTTTTTTAAATTCTTTAAATTCGTAATTGAGTGTACCATACCCTCTTGTCACAGATTTAAGAGTATCAAAAAAATCTACAATAATCTCCTGCAATGGAATTTTATACCTCAAAATTGTCCTCTTTGATTCAGGATAAACCATATCTATAAATTGCCCTCTCCTCCCTTTTGCAAGCTCCATAACATTGCCAATATATTCCGGAGGCAACATAAGAGATGCATCTACGATCGGCTCTCTAATTTCTTCTATCTTCGATGGATCGGGAAATTTGTTTGGACTATCTATCTGCAATACTGTTCCGTTTCTCAAAACAACTTCATATATTACATTTGGTACTGTTGCTATGAGCTCCTGCCCAAATTCCCTTTTAAGTCTTTCAATTGTAATCTCAAGGTGTAGCAAGCCAGAAAAACCACATCGAAATCCAAAACCCAGTGCCTGTGAATTTTCTGGTTCAAATGTAAACGCAGGATCATTTAAATGAAGTTTTTCAAGAGATTTTTTAAGCGATTCAAATTCATTAGTATTTAAGGGGTATAAACCTGCAAACACCATCGGTACATTTTTTCTAAACCCCAAAATAGCTGTTGGTGCAGGATTAACCAGAGTTGTAACAGTATCTCCAGTAAGCACATCCAGAGGTTCCCTTATAATTGCGGTAAAATAACCCACCATACCGCTAGTAAGTTCATCACATTGCTCCATTTTCAATTTAAACACACCTACTTCTTCCACCTGAAATTCTTTTCCCGAAGACATAAATTTAATTTTATCACCTGCGCGAATCGTACCATCCATTATTCTCACATATACTACTACTCCTTTATATATATCAAAGTGCGAATCAAACACAAGTGCTTTAAGTGGCGCATTGTTGTTTACATGAGGAGGTGGAATTTTTTTAATTATTGCTTCTATTAAATCATCAACACCAGTGCCCAATTTTGCGCTAATCTGCAAAATTTCATCCCTCGATAATCCTATCATTTCTTCGATTTCCTTTATCGTCCCCTCAATGTCAGCGTCCTTAATATCAATTTTATTCAAAGCAGGAACAATGGTAAGATTATGCTCTAATGCAAGATAAGTATTGGCAATAGTCTGGGCTTCAACGCCCTGGGAAGCATCGACAAGAAGCACTGCCCCCTCACATGCTTTTAAGCTACGTGATACTTCATAATTAAAATCAACATGCCCCGGGGTATCTATAAGATTAAACTGATATTCATCCCCTTTTTTGTCTTTAATCTTAATAGCAACAGGATGCGAACGAATAGTAATACCTCTCTCTTTTTCAAGGGACATATCATCTAAAATTTGATCTTTCTTATTGCGTTCTGTTACTAATCCTGCTTTTTCAAGCAGTCTATCGGCAAGTGTCGATTTTCCGTGATCGATATGCGCTATTATTGAAAAATTTCGTATCTTACAATTTTGCACTAATTATTTCTCTTTCTTTGCTAAGCTTGGTGGTTTTTGACTCTTCGTCATAGTCTACAATGATTGTATTCCCACTACCAAACTCTTCTTTTAGGAGAGCCATAGCAATTGGATCTTCCACTTCTCTCTCAATAAGTCGTTGTAATGGTCTTGCCCCATACTCTGCACTGTAACCATTCTTTACTAAGTGCTCTTTCATCCCGACGGTAAGCTTTATGCTTATTTTTTCATCTGCTATATTCTTTTCTATTCTCTTCATCATAACATCTACTATCTGCACAATTTCTTCTTGTGTTAATGGATAAAAAACAATAATATCGTCTATCCTGTTAAGAAATTCCGGCTTAAAAATCTTCTTAAGAGAAGTCAAAAGCTTCTTTTTATTATCTTCGAAAGTTTTTTCGGCACCTCCTACAGAAAAACCCAACACGTTAGATTTGAACATATCCGTGCCATAATTAGATGTAAGTATAATTGCCGTATTTTTAAAATTGACTGTGTGTCCCTGAGCATCTGTCAAATGCCCTTCATCCATAATCTGGAGAAGAATGTTGAATATATCAGGGTGAGCCTTTTCAATTTCATCAAAAAGCACCACAGAATAAGGCTTTCTCCTCACGGCCTCCGTAAGTACCCCTCCCTCTTCATATCCCACATAGCCTGGAGGAGAGCCAATCAAACGTGACACTGTAAATTTCTCCATATATTCAGACATATCAAATCTTACTAGAGCAGTATCATTTCCAAAAAGAAATTCTGCAAGTGCTTTTGCGAGCTCTGTTTTTCCGACACCAGTAGGCCCTAAAAAAAGGAATGAACCTATAGGTTTTCTCGGATTTTTTAGACCAGCTCTTACTCTTCTTATAGCACTAGAAACAGATTTTACTGCAACATCTTGACCAATAATTCTTTTATGAAGTTCTGTTTCCATATTTACAAGTCTATCCTTTTCATCTGATACAAGTTTCTCAACTGGAATACCAGTCCACAACGATGTTACCCTCTTTATGTCGTCATCTGTCACTTTTGGTATATCACCAGACAATGCAACAGAAGATGGCATAATCTTTTTCGCTTTTTCTATTATCTTTTTTTCTTCTTCTTTGAGTTTTTCCGCTTTTAAAGAATCCCCGTCTTTTATTGCTTGAAATCTGGCATCTCTTATTGATTTTAATTTATATTCTAAATTTTTTGGCTCAGATCTTTTAGAAAAATTTAATCGTACTCGCGCAGCTGCCTCGTCAATAAGATCTATTGCTTTGTCAGGCAAAAACCTATCATTAATATATTTTACAGAAAGTCTAACTGCCGACCATATCGCTTCGTGAGTAATCTTGACCTGGTGGAATCCTTCATAGTGCCCACGCAAGCCTTCAAGGATCTTCACACTCTCGCTTACTGTTGGTTCCTTTACAAATATCGGCTGAAATCTCCTTTCAAGCGCAGTATCCTTTTCTATATATCTCCGATATTCTTTAAAAGTAGTTGCACCTATTACCTGTATTTCACCTCTCGCTAACGCAGGTTTTAAAATATTAGAAGCATCCACTGCACCTTCAGCGGCTCCTGCTCCAACTATTGTATGAAACTCATCAATAAACAATATTACATTTCTCTGGGCTTTACTAAGTTCCTGCAAAATCTTCTTCATTCGCTCCTCAAATTCCCCTCTATACTTCGTGCCAGCAATAATTGATGCTATATCAAGCTCAACGAGTCGTCTTCCCCTAAGTAAATATGGTACTTTTTCCGAAATAATTCTTTGAGCTAATCCTTCCACTATTGCTGTTTTGCCCACGCCAGGATCGCCAATAATGGCAGGATTATTCTTTTTCCGCCTCATAAGAATTTCAATCACTCGCTCCATCTCATCTTCCCGCCCTATCACCGTATCTAGCTTACCTCTTTTTGCAAGAAGAGTAAGATCTCTGCTGTATTGATCAAGAATAGGCGTTTTCATTTGATTAGAGGTATAGGCCGCTGTTTTATCCCAGGATATTTTCTTCTCGCCCAACAGCGAATATATTGTTTCTTCAAGCTGCACAAAATCAATTCCAATGTCCTGTAAAATTTTAACAGCGACTCCTCCACCTTCATGAATAATTGCAAGCAAAACATGCTCTGTGTTAATATATGAATCTCCCAGATTAGCTACTTCGTTTTCGGAAATCTCCAGAACTCTTTTTGTTCTAGGAGTAAGTATCACGTCTTCTTTTTCAAAAACATCACTCTTTCTATCCTCTCTTATGAGTGATTCAATCCTTTCTATTATCTCCTGGGGGTCTGCGCCAACGCTAACAAGAGCACGATATGCAATACCTTCCTCAAGCTTAATAAGACCAAGTAATATATGTTCAGTACCTAAATAATCATTATTTAGAAAGTTTGCTTCTTCCTGAGCAAGCCAGATTACTTTCTGGGCCATCTCAGTTAATTTATTCCAGTTCATATATTCATCTCCTTATTATATATTCATCTCCCTATTATATTTTACTCACTTTAGCAAAATCGTCAAATGTTATATAAAAGTAAGAACAGTACTAATAAAATTTTACTTTTTTTTAATTTCTGTTAAAATAGAATGGTTATAAATTAGGAGGTTAAATAAATGCAAAACGAAGACTATACAGCTAAAAATATTAAGGTTTTAGAGGGGCTTGAACATGTACGAAAACGCCCCTCGATGTATATAGGCTCCACCAATGAAAGAGGGCTCCATCATCTCGTATTTGAAGTAGTAGATAATAGTATCGACGAAGCAATGGCTGGACACTGCACAGAAATTAACGTCATTCTTCGCAAAGATGGTACTGTTACGGTGATCGATAATGGTAGAGGCATACCGGTAGATATGCACCCGACCTTAGGAATTTCCGGTGTTGAAGTAGCTCTGACAAAACTAAATGCAGGTGGAAAGTTTGATGGTAAAGCATACCATGTTTCTGGTGGATTGCACGGCGTAGGTGTATCGGTAGTAAATGCACTGTCAGAAAAACTTTATGTAAAAGTAGTAAGAGATAAGGTAGCATACGAACAAGAATTTGTAAGAGGTAAAGCACAATATCCACTAAGAAAAAAAGAATTAGCCACTACTGAAAAAAATGGCACAGAAATTACATTCAAGCCGGATTCATTAATCCTTGAAGTACTAAAATTTGAACCTTCCATCATAAAACCAAAACTCAAAGAATTGGCATATTTAAACAATGGATTGAAAATTACATTTACGGATGAAGAAACAGAGAGCAAAGAAGTTTATCTCTCGACAAACGGCATTATAGATTTTATAAAAAAAATTCACAGCGAGCAACAAGTACTTCCCGAAAAAGTCATATATATGAAAAAAGAGACAGAAAATTTCTTTTTAGAAGTTGCATTGCAATACAACAGTGGCTTTGGAACAGATATCAGGTCCTTTGCAAACAATATTTGTACAATTGACGGAGGTACCCACGAAGTAGGTTTTAGAACGGCTCTAACGAGATTGTTAAATGATCAGGCTAGTCAGCTAAACCTCTTAAAAAATGGGCTACCTTTATCAGGAGAAGATGTGAGAGAAGGACTTACGGCAATAATTAATTTAAGAATCACAAACCCACAATTCGAGGGACAAACAAAAACAAGGCTCGGCAACTCAGAGGTAAAAAACCTTGTATCTGAAACTGTAAAAGAAAAATTTACTACATACTTTGACCATAATGTTGAAGATTTAAAACAAATTATAAAAAAATCTATTATCGCCCATAATGCACGAATTGCAGCCAAAAAAGCAAGAGAGTTAGTAAGAAGGAAGAACAGCCTCGATTTCACGGGAAGACTCCCCGGTAAATTAGCCGATTGTTCTACAAATGACCCAGAAAAAGCAGAAATATACATCGTTGAAGGAGAATCTGCAGGTGGAAGCGCAAAGCAGGGAAGAGACAGGGGATTTCAGGCTATACTCCCGCTCAGAGGAAAAATATTAAACGTAGAAAGAGCAACTCTAAATAATGCACTTGCTAACCAGGAAATCAAAAACCTTATAACATCCCTTGGATGTGGTATATTGGATGAGTTTACGGCAGAAAAACTTAGATACCACAAAGTAGTCATTATGACAGACGCAGATGTAGATGGGGCTCATATAAGAACATTGCTGCTTACATTCTTCTTTAGATATATGCGGCCACTTATCGATGACGGGTATCTATATATTGCTCAGCCACCATTGTATAAAATAAAATTAAACAAAAAAATCTACTACGCATTTTCTGATGGAGAATTAAAAAGGATACTATCACAAATACAAGAAAAAACAGAAATTCAACATTACAAAGGGCTTGGAGAAATGGATGCAACACAATTATGGGAAACCACAATGGATCCATCAAGGAGAGTTATATTAAGAGTAACAATAGGAGAAGCAGAAAGAGCAGATAGCCTCTTTGATATTCTCATGGGCAAAAATGTAGAACCGAGAAAGAAATTTATAGAAGATCATGCAAAAGAAGTAGTAAATTTAGACATTTAGGGGTGAGGTATGGCAGATCTATTTGGTGAAAAAGTTATAAACATTCCTGTAGAAGAGGAGGTTACAAGATCTTATATTGATTATTCAATGAGCGTAATTATAGGAAGAGCACTGCCAGATATTCGGGATGGCTTAAAACCAGTTCATAGAAGAATTTTATATGCAATGGAAGAAATGTCGTGCATCCCCAGTAAGCCACATAAAAAAAGCGCTAGAATTGTAGGAGAAGTTTTAGGAAAATTTCACCCACACGGTGATGTTGCAGTGTATGACGCATTAGTTAGAATGGCACAACCATTTTCCCTGAGACATCCATTAATAGACGGTCATGGAAATTTTGGCTCAATCGATGGAGATTCCCCTGCTGCAATGCGTTATACCGAAGTGCGCCTTGATAGAATTGCAATGGAAATGTTAGAAGATCTGAATGAAAATACTGTAGATTTCATTCCAAATTTTGACACTACCTTGCAAGAACCCGTCGTACTTCCAACAAAAATACCAAATCTCTTAATTAACGGGTCTTCGGGTATTGCAGTGGGAATGGCAACAAATATCCCACCTCACAACCTTTTAGAAATCTCAGACGCATTAATCCATATTATAGATAAGGAAATTTTAAAGGGTGATGAAATTAAGCCGAAAGAACTTTATGATATTATAAAGGGTCCCGATTTCCCAACATCAGGAATAATTGTCGGAAGAGAAGGAATAAAGAGTTATTTCGATACAGGAAGAGGCTCCATCATAATAAGAGGAAAAGCACACATAGAGGAAAAACAAAAAGACAAAAGATATTTTGTCATCACTGAAATTCCTTTTGCTGTGAACAAAGCAGAACTCGTAGAAAAAATTGCTAACCTCGCAAAAATGAAGAAACTCGAGGGAATTGAGGATCTACGAGATGAATCGGACAGAGACGGTATCCGCATAGTAATAAAACTCAGTAAAGAAACCAATCTCAACATATTCGAAAACAGGCTTCGCCTGCATACGCTTTTTGAAAAACATTATGGAATAATACTTATTGGAATACTAAATAACGTGCCAAAAGTATTTTCAATGAAGGAACTCTTAATGGAATTCCTCCTTTTCAGAAAAGATGTTCTTGTAAGAAAAACGACTTTCGAGCTTGATAAAGCAAAAGAACATCTGGAGATTTTAGAAGGTTTAGGCAGGGCGATACAACAAATTGATGATGTCATAAGGATAATACGCGCCTCAAAAAACGCACAAGAGGCCTCAACAGGACTGGCAAATTTACTGTCTGCTTCAGATAGACAGATAAAAGCTATCCTTGAAATGAAGCTTTCACGCCTTACTAATATGGAAATAGACAAACTTAACAGTGACATTGACACCACCAAGAAAAACATTGATTCCTTAACAGAAACACTGGAAAAGAAAGAGAAACAATGGTTAATAATAAAAGAGGACCTTTTAAGAATAAAAGCAAGATATGGAACTAAAAGAAAAACAGATATTACAGCATCTGAAGAAGAAATAAATATTGAAGATATAATAGAAAACAAAAAAATTATCATATCCGCAACACGCGATGGTTATATAAAACGTTTAGATGAAGCCACATTTAAATTACAACACAGAGGAGGCAAAGGTGTACTGGGCCAAGCTTCTAGTGAAGAAGATTACCCCAGTGATATATATACCACATTTACAAAAAGCACAATGTTGTTCTTTACGAACATGGGAAAAGTGTATAGCTTAAAGGCATACAAAATACCAGAAAGCAGGAGAGAATCAAAAGGGACACCCATACATAGACTTCTTCGGATAAAAAATGACGAAAGAATATCAGCCACCTTCTCTCTCGACGACAAATCTTATTATGAAAATTTCATCATGGTAACAAGAAAAGGCAAAATAAAAAAAGTTAAGATATCTGAATTTACAAATGTTCATATCAACGGCAAACGTGCAATTGGACTTAATAACGGAGATGAATTACTGACATTGCGCCCTGTAAAAAAGGATGATGACGTGATTATAATTTCTAGAAAAGGCCATGGTTTACGATTTAATGCAAATGAAATTAGGTCGATGGGAAGAATTGCAAAAGGCGTAATAGGAATAAGGTTGCACGATGGCGATGAAGTTAAAGGAATGGAAGTCATACAGGAAGGAACAGAAATATTCCTTGTAACCAAAAAAGGATTCGGAAAACGATTAGTTGGAAAAAAAATCAGAAAAATTAAACATGGCGGAAAAGGTGTCAAGTGTGCCAAAATAGATGAAAAAGCAGGAGAAGTTCAGGCAATACAAAATGTGACTAAAGAAAACAAAATATTTGTTGTTACAAAAAACGGAAATGTAATAAAAATAAAGGCCTCTACAGTACCTATATTAAGCCGCTCCGCAAGAGGAGTAAGGATCATAAGGTTCAAAGCCAAAAATGATGAAGTCGCATCCATAGCTGTAAGCAAAAATGAAAACATCCAATAAAGAATATACCCCTGTGAAAACAGGGGTTCTAATTGGAGCAATTTTGATAGGCTTGGTCATCCTATTATATGCTATATTCAAAATAAGGATGGTATTCCCTCCTATTTTTTATGGTATATTTATCGGATATTTGCTTCTTCCTATTACTAATTTCTTCTCAAAAAAAATCCCGAGATTTTTTGCCTCGCTCCTTACAATAGCCTTATTTCTCTCAGTGCTCATTCTTATGGGAGGCATACTTATTCCAAAAATAATCAAAGAAGCCAGCGAAGTTACTGTAAATCTGCCAAATATAATTAATTCGATTTCAATCTTTTTAGAAAACTTAATAAATAAACTTCCGATAAATGCACGTGAAAATCTATTAAAATCACTCCTGGGCAATACTGACAGCATATTCAGAACAAATATAGATTTACTAGAAAAAACATTTCTCACAACACTAATGCAAAAAATAAGACTCATACCATCTTTCTTCATCTCTATTGTTCTCGCATTCTTTTTTATGAAAGATTCTGCAATGTTATATAATGTATCTTCGAAACTCTTTAAAGACGATAATAATAAATCATGGATAAAGTTTTTAAAAGAAAACAATGAAGAAATCAGAACTTATTACGGTACACTATTAATAATAGCAATATGCACAGGAATAATGATAGGAATAATGAGCTATTTCGTTGGGCTAAAATATTTTTTACTCATTGGCTTTATAGATTCATTTCTCGAATTGCTCCCGTACGTGGGCCCTATCATAGTTTATATCATAGGTGCAACATTTGCAGCACTTACTTCACTTAAAACTTTTTTGCTATTTTCAGCTTTTTTTATTGCCATAGAAATCATACAATCACAAATCGTTATTCCACATTTCGCAGGAAAAAGAATAAAAATGCCCCCAATTGCAATTATTTTGTTAATTATCTTAGGAGGCTCTCTAGCTGGAGTACTTGGCATTATTATTGCAGTACCTTTATTTATAGTCATTAGAAACATAATAAAAATTCTTCGTCCTGCGTTTTATCAAACAATTAAAACTGCTTGACAGAAAACCTTAAATCAGTACAATAAGAAGTTGCGATATCACATATAAAAGGCTAAAAACCGGTGCCTTTTATAGTGAAAGGAGGCTAACAGATGGAAGCGATTATAAAAACTGGTGGGCATCAGTACAGAATCAAGTCTGGTGACATTATCAAAGTCCAGAAATTAACTGGAAAAATAGGCGATAAGGTATCTTTTAAAGATGTACTCATGCTAAAGGACGGGAAAACTGTTAAATTAGGCACGCCTGGAATAGAAAATGCATCAGTAGAAGGAACTATCACCGAGCAGGGAAAGAATAAAAAAATCATTGTATTTTTTTATCGAAACAAAACAAGAAACAGGAAAAAAAATGGTCATAGACAACCTTATACGATGGTAAGAGTAAATGAAATCCTGAGCGAGGTGAATAAAAATGGCTAGAAAAAAATCTAGAACAAATGGAAGAGACAGTAACCCTAAATACCTCGGCGTAAAACTTTACGGCGGTCAGAAAGTAAAAGCTGGAAATATTATTGTTAGACAAATAGGTGAAAAAATAAAACCAGGGAAAAATGTTGGAGAAGGGAATGATTATACACTTTTCGCATTAAAACCAGGCATAGTAAAATTCGAAAAGAAAAAAACAAAGACAATAGTTCATATTATGACTGAGGAGATTTAGCTCACGATCAAGAAAAGGTTTATAGATCATGCTACCATCACAATAAAAAGCGGCAAGGGAGGCAATGGAGCAGTAAGTTTTCGTCATGAAAAGTTTGCCCCCCATGGTGGTCCTAATGGAGGGGATGGCGGAAATGGAGGCAGCGTGATCATTCAGGCAACCCAGAACCTCAATACCCTAAATCATTTTATCTACCAAAAACATTTTGCCGCAGAAAACGGAGAAAGTGGTAAATCAGCCAACAAACACGGTAAAAATGGTAAAGACATCATAATAATGGTCCCGCGAGGAACCATTATACTAAACAGAGATACTAACGAAATAATTGCAGATCTCGACAAAGACAACCAATCTATCGTTGTAGCTAAGGGTGGAAAAGGCGGGAAAGGAAATAAAAGCTTTACAACTCCAACAGAACGCGCTCCCCATTACAGTGAAAGTGGCGAAAAAAGTAAAACAATAAGCATAGAGTTAAGATTAAAGATTTTGTCAGATGTAGGTATCATAGGATTGCCTAATGCAGGAAAATCCACATTACTCACGGCTGTATCCAATGCAAAACCAACAATAGCGAACTACCCATTTACTACCCTTTCTCCAAAGATTGGGATGGTAAAAATTGATATGAATAAAAGTTTTCTAATGGCTGACCTCCCCGGACTCATAGAAGGAGCAAGCAAAGGAAAGGGAATGGGGAATGAATTTCTCGCCCACATAGAAAGAACGAAAGTATTGTTAGTTTTAATAGATGGTACGGAACGAAAAAAGATTCTTACAGCCTTTAAAGACCTGTCAAACGAACTAAGAGAATATAACCCTGGAATTCTCAATAAGCAAAGAGTCGTAGTGATTAATAAAATAGATCTGTGGAGCACAAAAAGAACAAAAGAGATAAAGGATAAATTCAATAAATTAGGCGAAGAGGTCTATTTTATCTCTGCACTGCATAAAATTGGCCTCGACCCTCTTTTGTATAGATTACATGCACTTGTTTTATCAGCGGCACCAGAAAAGAAGATCGCAGTAAAAGAAAGAACTATCACGCTTTCTGAAGACGATTTAAAAAAGTTTTTAAAAATCGAAAAGATAGATTCCCACATATTTAAAGTAACTCAAAATGAGTTAGAAAGAAGAGTCCAATTAAGCGATCTTGAGAAAACAGGAAGTATTGCAGAACTTTTCAGGTTTTTCAAAAAAATAAAATTAGAAAAAGAGCTAATAAGAGCAGGAGTAAAAGATGGAGATAGGGTAATCATAGGCAACAAAAGTTTTATATTCAAACAAGATGAAAAAAACAAATAAAATAGGCCTTTTTGGTGGAGCGTTTAACCCGATACATAATGGTCATCTCTTCGTTGCCAAAGAATCGATAAAGACTTTCAATTTAAATAAAATAATCTTTATCCCCACAGGGAATCCTGTCTTTGAAAAACAAGAGCTGCTGAATAAACAAATACGCGCAAATTTTGTAAAAAACGCTATTTTAAATGAAAAAAACTTTGAAGTTTCTTTTTTCGAAATAGAAAGAAAAGCGCCTTCATTTTTTATAGATACACTGCAGCACTTCAATAATGACAAAGATATGCTTTTTACCATTCTCGGGGAAGATACATTTATGCAGTTTCATAAATGGAAATCACCGGAAGAAATTTTAGAAAATTCATACCTTATCATAGTAAAACGGTACGAAGGAAATTTTGCCAGGACAAAAAATTATATTAAAAAATACTTCACAGAATATAAAGAAAAAATACTTTTTCTTCCACACCCACTATTTCTGATATCGTCTACATTAATAAGAGAAAGAATCAAAAAAGGAAAGCATATTTCCTATCTTCTGCCTGAGAGTATAGAAAAAGAAATAGTAGAGAATGGTTACTATAGATAAATTAAGGGAAGAAGTTAAAAAAAGACTTTCGCTTAATCGATTTGAACATTCTGAAAGAGTTGCAGATATGAGCGAAAAACTCAGTAAAATCTGGAATGGAGATACTGTAAAGCTCGTTTACTCAGCCTATTTACATGATATAGCGCGAGATATGCCCACAAAAGATCTGATAAAAATAGTAAAAGAAAATGGCTACAGAATAAGCAAACTTGAGTATGCAAAACCAGTTCTTTTACACAGCCTGGCTGGAACAATTATCGCTGAAAAAATTTTTGGCGTTAACGACCAATCAATACTCAATGCAATCCGGTATCATACAACCGGAAGAAAAGGAATTACCGTCAACGAAGCGATTATTTATGTAGCGGATTTTACAGAATGCGGAAGAAACTTCAAAGAAGCAAGCATTGTAAGAAAAATCTCTTTCAAAAATCTAAAAGAGGCAGTTTTAAAAGAAACGGAGCTTAATACCTGCTTTTTAATGAATAAAAGGAAGTCTATTCACCCATATTCCGTAGAGATGTTTAACGATTTACTAAAAAACGAGATTCTTTCGTAAATCTCACTCAATTTGCGCTGTTTCGGTTGACTAGAAATGGAATAAAAATATAATATAGATGCAAGCGGGAGTAGCTCAGGGGTAGAGCTCTGGCTTCCCAAGCCAGTTGTCGCGGGTTCAAATCCCGTCTTCCGCTCCAAAGATGGAAGGGCGCCGTCGCCAAGTGGTAAGGCAAGGGTCTGCAAAACCCTCATCGTCGGTTCGACTCCGATCGGTGCCTCCAATTTATGCCGGGGTGGCGGAACTGGCAGACGCACGGGACTTAAAATCCCGCGATGGTGACATCGTACCGGTTCAATTCCGGTCCCCGGCACCAGTTCTGATGTTGTGTACCTTAAAAATTACCACCGGGCTTTATGTTCCTCTGTCGCCCATCCGATAATATCTTTGAATTGAATAGCTTTCCCTGCGCCTAAGACAATCATCCCTAAAAAAACGACCAAAGGGTTGATGATCTTCAGATTTAAGAATTAAAAGATCAGTTTTCGCAATGCGTTCATATAAAGGGGAAAATTGAATATTAACTTAATCAGATAACTGTGTCTTAATGACCCACGGTTTGATAAATTTATTCGGGTCATATGAAAATACAACATCTTCGCTGAGCTTTGCAAGCTCAGTTTCCTTATAAAACTCTTTTTGTGCTCTTTCCTTTTGTTACATGCCGCTAACCATTTTCTTTTTATTAAAATTTTAATTAATATTAATTTTTAGAATAATAATATTTTACACTCGACACATTTCTGCGTTTCCGCATCTAAAACAGTTTATTAAAATTAATTTTTCTATATATTTATTATATAATATAGAGAAACAATGGCAAGGAGGTATTAAAATGAAAACTTTAACAGTATTTTATTCAAGAACAGGAAACACTAAAAAAATAGCGCAAGAAGCAGCAAAGCTTGTCCAGGGAGACATAGAAGAAATAATTGACGAAAAAAACAGGAATGGATTGTTAGGATGGTTAATTTCAGGAATGGATGCCATTCTGAAAAAATATACATCTATAAAACAAATAAAGAAAAATCCTTCACAATACGACATGGTAATCATTGGTACACCTATATGGGCAACCAATATATCTACGCCAATCAGAACTTATATACATAATTATAAAGATGATTTCAAAAACGTAGCCTTTTTCTGCACTTCCGACGGGGATCGCCCTAAAGATACATTAAAAATGTTTAAAGATATGGAAAATCTTTGCAGTAAAAAACCCGTTGCCCTGGCAAGCTTTAGCGAAAGAGATGTCAAAGCAAATTCTTTTGAGAAAATAAACGAATTTGTTGAAAAAATCAAAAAAATAGAGCTTTAACAGCACACATACAAAATTGCCTCATTAGTTGACAAAAAACGCTTTTCACATAAACTTCTTCAGAGAAAAACAATGAGAGGAGAATAAAATGAACAATACTTATGGGGTTGAAAAATTAGGAATCATAAATACAAATGAGGTACACAGAAACCTTACACGAGCAGAACTTATAGAATTTGCGATACAAAATAAAGAAGGAATACTTACAGATAAGGGCGCTATTAGCGTAAATACAGGAAAACATACAGGACGCTCGCCAAAAGACAGGTTTATCGTAGACCAGCCTTCCATACACAATCAAATAGATTGGGGAAAAATTAATATTCCTACAACAGAAGAAATATTTGAAAAATTGTATGAAAGGGCAACAACCTATCTGCAAGAAAAAAATGTTTTTATATATGATGGCTATGTTGGGCATGATATACAGATAAGAATGTCACTCAGAATCATCTCAGATTATGCATCTTCTGCCCTTTTCTCCACAAATATGTTTGTAAATACGGATAAAGAAGATTTAAACCTTCATGATCAAGCAGATTTTACAGTAATTGCAGTTCCAAGGTGCAAAACCATTCCAGAGGTAGATGGAGTACGCAGTGAAGTAGCCATAGTAATTAACTTTGACAAAAAAATTGCTATCATCATCGGAAGCTCTTACGGAGGAGAAATAAAAAAAGTTATGTTTTCAATAATGAATTTTTTACTTCCAGCCAAAAATATATTTCCCATGCATTGCTCTGCAAATGAGGGAAAAGACGGAAATTCAGCACTATTCTTTGGATTATCCGGGACAGGCAAAACAACAATATCCATGGATCCTGAAAGAATTCTTATTGGAGACGATGAACATGGATGGGGAAGCGATAAAATATTTAATATGGAAGGTGGTTCCTATGCAAAAGTCATAGATATTACACCTGAAAAAGAACCTCGCATTTTCAGTGCAATAAGATTCGGTACATTATTAGAAAATGCTGTAATAAGAAACGATAGAACCCCTGATTATGCAGATAGTAAATATACTGAAAACACAAGAGCAGCAATACCAATGGAATACATTGAGAATGCTAAAATGGATGGAATCTGTTCAATTCCTTCGGTAATTTATTTTCTCACAGCAGATGCATTTGGAGTATTGCCTCCCATATCCAGACTTACAAAAGAACAAGCGATGTACCATTTTATGAGCGGGTACACAGCAAAAGTTGCTGGTACTGAAACAGGAATAATAGAACCTTTGCCAACATTTTCAGCTTGCTTTGGCGCCCCATTTATGATGAGACACCCCGCAGTTTATGCAAAAATGCTTGGAGAAAAAATAGAAAAATACCATACAGATGTTTTTTTAGTCAATACTGGATGGGCTGGCGGTCCATATGGAATAGGAAATAGAATAAAACTCGCCTACACACGAGCAATGGTAAGCGCTGCACTAAACGGAAAATTAAAAAATGTAGCATACGCGGAAGAACCTGTATTTGGACTACAAGTTCCCAAAGAAATACCCGGTTCTATCGTCCCTAGCGAAATTCTTCTTCCAAAAAACACATGGAAAGATAAAGAATTATACGACAAAACTGCCGTAAGGCTTGCAAACAAATTCAAAGAAAACTTCGAAAAATTTGAGGGATATATAGAAGAAAAAATCAAAAACGCGGGACCAAAAATCGTATAAAGAATGGGGAGCATTTGCTCCCCATTCTTTATTATTTCATCGTGAATAGATTTTTATTTTTTACTTCTTATTGCTTCCAGCACTCTTTCCGGAGTATATGGTACTTTATGAACCCTTACGCCAAGCGCATCATATAAAGCATTTCCAATTGCAGGAATTGGTCCGTTAATATTTATTTCAGCTACAGATTTTGCCCCATACGGCCCCGCAGGTTCATATGTCTTCACAATAATTGGAACTATCTCAGGAATATCCCTCGTTGAAGATATCCTGTATTCCATAAAATTCGATCCAACCATTCTTCCTGAATCTGCAAATTTATATTCCTCAGAGAGTGCATAGCTTAAACCATTCACTAAAGCTCCAATGATTTGCCCTCTGACAAGCTCCGGATTAAGAGGCGTCCCACAGTCTACTGCTGTCACATATTTTATTGGAGTAATAATGCCTGTTTCTTCATCCACTTCAATCTCGACAAAATGAGCAGCAAATGGAGGTGGAGAATACGGAGAAACCATTGAACCAGTTGCTGCAATCTGGTGCTGCTTTTTAATATACAAAGTCTGATAAGCAATTTCAGAAAGTGTGACAGACTTGCCTGTTTTTTTGCTTGTCACTTTGCCATCTTCAAGTACAAAATCTCTTTCATCATGTTCGCCGAACATCTCTTCTGCTACATTTAAAATCTGCTCTCTTATTTTCATTGCAGCACGAAGAACAGCCCCGCCGGATATAAATGTACCACTGGAAGCATATGCTCCCACATCAAAAGGTGTAAGATCCGTATCGGCAGCATACACTATAACCTGCTCAGGTTTTATTCCGAGAGTTTCTGCAACAATTTGTGCGGCAATAGTATCTAAACCTGTGCCAATATCCGTCCCTCCGTACATAAGATTGAAAGAAGCATCCTCGTTCATTTTAAGTGTTGCAGCTCCCATATCAACAAGAGGAATGCCTGAGCCCTGCATATGAATGGACATTCCTATGCCTCTAACCTTGCTGCCATTTCTGGTCTTCTTTCCGTATTTCTCAAACCAACCAATTTCCTTTGCACCCTTTTCAATAAGTTCATCCAGCGCGCAACTCTGTATATATTGTGTCACTCCTTCGCGCCCTTCGCCTAGAGCCTTAAAAATCGGAGAAGTTTCACCGCTTTTTATATGATTTTTCTTTCTTATTTCAAGAGGAGTCAACTTTAATTTATGCGCAACTTCATCAACTACCTGCTCTAAACAAGCATATCCTTGTGTTGCGCCATAACCTCTGTAAGCTCCAGCAATGGGTAAGTTTGTATAGACAACATCAGCTATATACTCTACATTGGGGGCTTTGTTATAAAGAGGAAGTGTTTTTGAACCAACGTTAGATGCAACAGTCAATGCATGTGTTCCATAAGCACCTGTGTTACTCAATGCATGCATTCTAACGGCATTAAATGTGCCATCTTTTTTTGCACCGATTTTAACATTCACCTTCATTTGGTGTCTTGTTCTCGATGAAATAAATTCTTCTTCCCTTGTATAAAGAGCACGTGTAGGTTTGCCAGTTTTCATCGTAATATAGGCACAAACATCTTCAAGAATAATTTCTTGCTTTACTCCAAACCCCCCACCAATTCTTGGTTTTATTACTCGTATTTTTTGCACAGGTATATCCAATACCTGTGCTACAATTCTCCTCACATGGAATGGCACTTGCGTAGAGGTTCTTATTACTATCCTCCCATACTCATCAAGATAAGTGATAGTAACATGTGGCTCAATAGGACAATGCTGAGCGTATGGCACTTCAAATGTATCTTCAACTACAACATCGGATTCGGCAAATCCTTTTTCAACATCCCCCACTTTTACTAATATGTGCGCTGCAAGATTGCGTTGCGGGTCATATGCGCCTTTGATCTCAGGCTCATCATGAATGATAGGCGCTCCATCTTTCATTGCATTTTCCATATCTAAAACGGCAGGTAATACTTTGTACTGTACTTTTATAAGTTTCAAAGCTTCTCGTGCAATCTCTTCGGTTTCTGCTGCAACTGCAGCAACTCTATCACCTATGTATCTCATTTTTCTGTTAAACATATAAGTGTCATATGGAGATGGTTCTGGCCATCCTTGGCCAGCAGTAGTGTGTATAACACGCGAAGTATTCTTATATGTAAGCGCCATTTCAACGCCAGGGTATTTTTCAGCCAGGGTTGTATCGATATCTTCAATAATCGCATGAGCATATGGAGAATACAAAAACTTTAACTGAAGCATATTTGAAAAGGAAATATCATCAACAAACATTGATTGCCCTGTTGCAAGAGAAAGTGCGTCAATTTTGTCTGTATTTGTCCCTATATGTTTAAAATCTTTCATATCACTCATCTCCTTTTTTCAGCATCTTCGCAGCTAACTTAACAGCCTCTATCTGCTGCACATAACCTGTGCATCTACAGAGATTTCCGTCAAGCATTTTTTTGATATCATCATCGGAAGGATCAGGATTATTTTTAAGCAGAGCATAGGCAACAAGTATGGTGCCTGGAGTACAAAACCCACACTGCACTGCTCCCTTTTCCACAAAAGCTTTCTGCAAAGGATGTGGATTTTGCAAAGTGCCTATTCCTTTTATCGTTGTAATTTCACTGCCGTCCACCTTAGCTGCAAGCATTGTGCAACTTGTATAAGGCAATCCATCAATCAACACAGTACAGGCTCCACAAGTTCCCATGTAACAATTTCCTTTTACTTCAAAATATCCATTTCTTCGCAAAACATCGAGAAGTACTTCGCCTGCTTCAATTTCAAATTCTTTTTTTTTCCCATTTATGGAATAACAAACCTTCATCTCACACCTCCCATAAAATCAAGAAGTATTTCTTTTGCATAGATACTTGCAATATGTTGTCTGTATTCTTTGCTCAACCGCATATCTTTGGCAACATCAACATTGCTCTTTGTAAATAACTCGAAGTCTTCTGTAAGTACCTTAGTCAGCTTTTCCCCTCGCAAAAAAGTTTCACCTTGTTCAAAACGATAGGCAGGTCCAGGACGTGAACCTACTGAAATAGAAACATCCTTAATGACACCCTCTTCAATTTGTGCAAGCATTGCCACATTAAGTAAAGCTATATCTGTAGCATTCCTCACAAATCTTTTCGACCCGAATTGAAAAGAATCATCATATTTATTCAAATGTACTCCGACTACAATACAAGTCTCCATAAGAGCTTTCAAATCATTACGATAAAAATCGTCAACAAAAAATCCTTCAATAAGTTCTCCGTCTGAAACCATAATTTTAGCCCTTAATGCATAAAGTGCAGGGATAATATCCGAGTAGAAGTGATGTCTTGCGATAGAGCCTCCTATTGTAATCTGGTTTCTAAGAAGTTCTGAAGCGAGTTCAGTAAGTGCTATTTTCACATTGCCCTTTAAGTAATTCTGCATTGCAGGAGCTTTTGCAATATCTGTAATTGTCGAAGTGGCGCCGATCTTAATATTCTCGTCATCTTCCCTGATATAAGTTAAGCCAAGTTTATCTAAAAATATAAATTGTTCGATAATGGGATTAGGAAACACTGTGATATCCAGCCCTCCACCGACAAGGGCCGCTTTCCCATCGGATTTCTTGAGAATATCAATGGCTTCCTGAATAGAATTTGGAGTAAAGCAACTTTTAACATTTTTTAATTTCAGCATAGTTCCTCCCTTTTCCTTTTTTTAAATTCATATTACAATATTTTAAGGAAATAATCAAGGAGAAAAAGATGAAGATACTAGTCATTTCCGATGTACATGCAAATTTTGAAGCACTAAAATCAGTACTTCAACTCCCGCATGATATAGTATTATTTGCTGGCGATATTGTAGCCACTGCTGCAGAACAAGTAGAAATTAAGCGAATACCATACAATATAAATAAAACAGAAAAAGAAATCAAAGAGACAGGACTCTCCAAAGTTTTGATAGATATTCTAAAAGCCGAATAGAAACCTGCAAAAAAAATTGTTGCCTGTTAATTGTTCCTACTCGATACTACAAAATCTTTTGCGTTTTTACAATTTTATCTATTAAGAATTAGGTTCGCTAAGTTTAACTGCAGTTCCATAAGCCAAAAGTTCAGCAGCACTACCAATTACACTGGTAGTCACAAAACGTACATTAATAATAGCGTCCGCACCTAACTCCTTTGCCTGGGCTATCATCCGGGCAGTGGCTACTGTCCGAGCCTTTCCCATCATTTCCGTATACTCAATCAATTCGCCTCCAAGAATTAATCGAGCAATAGCTGAAAGGTCTCTCCCAATCCAGATAGCATAGATGGTATGCCCTTGAGCCATACCTAAGACCTCTTTAATTTTTCGTCCAGGAATCTCATTAGAACTCTGAAATAATATTTCCGTACACAACTCTTCATAAGAAGGTTCTTTTTCAAAAGCTTGTTCCTTTTTCTGCTCAACACTTAATGTTAATAAAACTAATAAGATACCACCAACTAAACAATAAATAGCAATTTTAAGCCACAACGGCAAAACAGGCTCGTGATAAACATACCACGGCATACCAATAAAAATTGCAGTGAAAAGACCAAGTACAAAAGCTAACGAACCAACCAATCTAATTGCTTTCATAATATCCTCCTCCTTAAACACACAAAATTTATTAAAACTTTTCTACTTATGCTTCATTTTCAATTTTATAAAACGAATACTTTGCAGTACAGTAAATAGAGCCAGAGAGAAAAAAGCTATTATCGCAATTATTTCAATAGCACCTTTTTGCTCAAGAGAAAGTAAATAAAGCGCCAACGTAATAGAGCCAATGATGGTAATTGCATACGAAATCGCAATTATAAAATTATAAAATGGCTTAAGCGTTTATTTCATATTAAATTAATACCTCCTATATCTTACTAATTAAACAGTACATAATTTGTAAGTTTTTGTTTGCTATTGAATATTAATTTTTATATTATACCCTTATTGTCTTCGTTTCCAAAGATCCTTTTCGTATTAATAAAAACACCAATGCATAAATAATATATCAGCAACTTGCAACAATATAAAGGAGATGTCCAAGCTCATCGTTTATTATACTACATTAAATTAAAAATTAATAAGAGCTATAAAAATTATTCCACTACCACGGTTATCTCAAATGTATCTAATGGCTCCTTGTCTTTCTCCCATGACCTATGATATATTAATTTTAGAGTAGTTTCTCCTGATTTAAGGGCTTCAAAGTGAAAAGTAAATTCTCCACCTGCGCCAACAAGATCACTATCTGGTTTAAATTCCGATTCTGAAGATTCCTCCAAAATAGTCGTGTCTAATGAATCAATTGTCCAACTATAGCCAGTAGAAGGATTGCCTTGCAACATCACATCAAGTTTGTCTCCTTTTCGAAGTTCAACAACACTTGCATTGGCTTTCTTGTCCAATGTAATAGTTTTTGCACTAATAACACCGCACCCACTTACTAAAATCATAATAACGAGTGCAATTCCAACTGCCTTAATTAATTGTTTCATAACTTTTCCTCCTAATTTGTTATATAGATTTTAAAAACTACTTACTTTTTTGCTTATATTTAAATCGCCTTTTTTTAATAAATTCTTTATCACCTATCCTCTTACATCCTGCTAGCATTGTATTTCACAATGCTTTTAGAAATCATTGCCATTTATACAACCCAAAAATTCCAATTCCACGCATTAGACAGGTAGGGTAGAAAAAAGTTCGGTTTTTTTTCAAAAATTTCATTGGAATCAGGTTGGGAATTTTCTATAACGAAAATGGCGTATTAATAATTAGTGAAAGTATATTATTTACCAATTTAACAGCTTAGAAATACTTCTCAATACAATTAGGAAATTTAAATAATCACAATAGATCTTAAGGACAGACTTTAACCTATACTATAGTGCTTAAGAAAAACAAGCAGGAACAGTAATCCACGTAAAAGAACTGACATAGACAAGGAATTGCATTACAACAAACTCTTATGCTGTTGCATTACTATACCAATGACAATAAAAATTAAGCCTATTATTGTTGAAAATAATATTGTTTCACCAACAAAAAAATGAACCCATATTAAAGAGAGAAAAGGAACCAGATAGATAAAATTACTAATTTTCGCAGTTGTTTTAGATAATTTTAATGCTTTCGACCATAGCACAAAAGTAATTCCCATTTCAAACAAACCAACATAGGTTGCTCCCAGAAGTCCTTTGATGTCGGGTATAGTTATTTTAGAAAAAAACAGCAATGCAATAAGTAAATAAATAAAACCAAATATAAAATTGAGCAACAACTTAGCAATATCATCACGCTTATCGCGTATATTATAAATCCAGAATAAAGCCCAAATTACCGCACTGCCCAAAGCCAGTAATGCGCCATTAAAATTAGTAAACCTGAACCCCAAAATATTTCCTTGTGTAGAAATCGTAAGAACACCGAGAAAACTGATACCAATAGCAAAAAAAATTTTAAGTCCTACTTTTTGCCCAAGTAAAGGAATCGATAATAAAACAAGCATTATTGGCCAGGTATAATTCAATGGTTGCGCTTCTTGTGCAGGAAGCAGAGAATAAGCCTTAAATAAAATAATGTAATACAAAAAAGGATTCAAAAATCCAAACAATGCAGAATATAAATAATCTTTCTGTGAATAACTTTTAAGTAAATACAATTTATTCTGAATCAACAAAACAACAAAGAGAAATATTATTGAAACAATAGAAGCATAAAAAAGTAGTTGAAGAAAATCTAAATATTGCAACGAAATTTTAAAAGCAGAGGCAACAGTTGACCATAGTAACACAGCAATTACTGCATAAGTATAAGATTGCTTCTGCTTTTCCATATTAAACAATAGTAATATACTATGTGGGGTTAGCAAACATTATATCCACAAATCGAAAGCCTCTATCACAATGATGAATCAAATAATCTCGACAAGTTGGATATCAAAAAATAAATCTTTACCCGCTAAAAAATGATTAGCATCCAATGTCACAGTTAATTCGGAAACATTAGTTACTCTGCCTATAAACTTCTGCCCATTGCCACTACCGATTAGTTCCAATTGCTGACCAATTGCAGGGTTTAACTTTTCAGGTATATCATCTTTTTTTATCTCTCTGACTAGTTCCTTATGATAAAGACCATAGGCCTTACTTGCAGGAATTTCAACACTTTTTGACTCACCAATACCCATTCCTATCACTGCCTTCTCAAATCCGGGAATTACCATACCCTCTCCTATTGAAAATTGTAACGGTACTTTATTAATTGACGTATCAAATATTGTATCGTCCGCAAACTTCCCCGTGTAGTGAACTTTAACTGTATCTCCATTTTTTGCTTGTGACATTAATTCCTCCTTTCATTCTATCTATCGTTTAAAAAAATATTAGATTTATTATACACGCATTACTAATAATCACCATAACCCTCTGCATACCAATATTGCATTGCTCCGCTACTTTTTACGGATTCACTTGCAATTTTATAACTTGCAGATAATGTCTTTTTTAAATAAAAGTGATTGTAATAAAGTAAAATCCAGAAAGTTGCAGCATCTATATAAGTTATTTCTCGTTGAGGCGCAATAAGAATATCTGGTTTTGCGTTTGCCCAAAAAGTCTCTGCAAAGCTTTTTTTTCTAAAGAACATGCTGAGATAAAACATATTCTATTCTTAAAACCCCTTGTCTCGTCAAATTCATCCGTAGTTATGAGTCCTTTTGGAGTTTCCAGATAACACTCTCCGTATTCATCACACTCCCCATGGCTAGAAATATGAATATATTTATATTTATTGATCTTTAACCTTTCAGTTAAATCACTTTTTGATGTTATTCTTTCAAGATCTACCTTATCATCATATATTAATTGCATAAACTCGTTCAATATCACGCCTTCATTCCTGGCATCTTTAAGTGGAACACACTCTAAAATTAGCACTTTTTTATTTAATGCCATGAAGCCGCCGCCTCATAAAACAATCCCCAACCTGCTCCACTAACATAAAAAATTTCTCAATCTATTCGTCAATTGAATTTTCTACTGGCAAATCAACATCTTCCTCTGGTTTTTCCAACCCAAGTGTACTGTCAAGCTGTCGTTTATAACGTTCGATATGATTGCTTCCTGTGCGGTAAGCCGAGAGAGCATTATTAATTTGTTTCCCAATCTCTTCATATTTTTTGAAAAATTGCTCAAAAGATTTACTAAGAGATGCAAGTCTATCTTGTAATTGCTTTGCACCCTTAACAACCTCCAAATTATGAATACTAATAACTATTATTTGCAAAAAAGCATAAAATGTATTGGGACTAACGGGAATAACTTTGTTTTCCTGAGCGTATTCATATATTGTAGAGGGCTGACCTAAATAATTTTTCTGTGCTATTGTTTCATAATAAATTGCTTCAGAAGGGATAAACATGAGAGCAAAATCAGAAGTCCCTTTTTCTGGCTTTACATACTTATTTCTAATGCTCTTTATTTGTATTTTCACGGCATTCTCATAATTCTTCCAATGTACTGCTTTTTCTTCTTTAGATTGTGCTTCAAGATACTTCAAATAGTCATCTCTCGGAAATTTTGCATCAATAGGAATTATTATGTCCTTAATTTTGACAATAGCATCTACCTGCTCTCTGCCATCAATTAAGTATTGCCTTTCCCAGATACCTTTTGGAAGAACTCTGTCAAGCATTTCTTCCAGTATAACCTCCCCATAATTGCCCCTAAGTTTAGGTGCCTGAAGAATATCCTTAAGAGATTGGCCTAATCTTTGTGCCTCTTCCTGTTGCTGAATAAGTTTATGCATAGTAGTACCCATATCCCTGATTGTATCAATTGTTTTTATTGTATGCTCCGAAATAAGGTTATTTGAATTTGTTACCGCCTCCCGTGCCATATCCAACTCTTTGTGTATGTCGGTTTGAAAAGTGAGAAATTGACTTTTAATCGATGAATCAAGCTTTGCCGGTAAATCAGTAGAACGGTTCCTCACAAGCAGAATTAAAACTAAAATTATGAGTACCAGCAATGCTGCTAATATATATATTTCTAAACTCGATAAAACCATATCAGATAACACCTCCTCCCTTGTGTTTACGTTTCACCATTTTTTATTATATCCTATTTTGATTTTAAACCAATCACTCAAAAAATTATATACAACCACAACTACATTTATAATTATTTTACCATTTTTTCTCTTTAAAACATTTTATTTTCTACAAATAATCCCACAAAAATATTGTCTAAATCAAATTGTATAGTAGAATGAAAGGGGAGGTACAAAATATGAGTAGAATAATTAAAGCACCAAGAGGAACCACCTTACACTGCAAAGGGTGGGGACAAGAAGCAGCAATGAGAATGCTTATGAATAATCTTGATCCTGAGGTAGCAGAAGACCCGGAGCATCTAATTGTATATGGAGGATCAGGAAAAGCTGCAAGAAACTGGGAATCTTTTGATGCAATCGTTCAATCATTACAAGAGTTAGAAAACGACGAAACGCTTGTTGTACAGTCAGGCAAACCGGTAGCAATTTTCAGGACACACAATGACGCGCCAAGAGTCATTATTTCTAACTCTGTAATTGTTCCGCACTGGGCAAACTGGGATTATTTCCACAAACTCGAAGACATGGGGCTTACAATGTATGGCCAAATGACTGCAGGAAGCTGGATCTATATTGGAACACAAGGAATTCTGCAAGGAGATTACGAAACATATGCAGCTGCCGCAAAAAAAGCCTTTGGAACCGATGATTTAAAAGGAAAATTTCTTCTTACAGCTGGACTAGGTGGAATGGGAGGAGCACAACCTCTCGCTGTAACAATGCTTCACGGAGTTGCATTAGTCGTCGAAGTCGACCATGAACGAATAAAAAGACGGCTTGAAACAAAATATCTGGACAAATGGACAGATAATCTCGATGAAGCATTAAAAATGGTAGAAGAAGCAAAGAACAAAAGAATACCGCTATCCATAGGTTTGCTTGGGAATGCTGCGGATATATTTCCAGAGCTTCTCAAGCGTGGCATAATGCCAGATATCGTCACGGACCAAACACCGGCACATGACCCGATGGCTTACATCCCAAACGGTATGTCGCTCGAAGATGCACAAAAACTAAAAAAAGAAAATCCGGAAGAATACAAAAAACATTCACTTGATGCAATGGTACAACAGATTGAAGCAATGGTACAATACAAGAGAAAAGGAGTCACCACCTTTGTTTATGGCAATAATATAAGGGGACAAACCAAAGCACATGGATACAAAGATGCCTTTGAAATCCCAGGGTACGTACCAGAATATATAAGAGATCTTTTCTCTGAAGGGAAAGGGCCATTCCGCTGGGTTGCACTTTCAGGAGATCCGGAAGATATATGGGTGACGGACGAAGTAGTTAAAAAAGAATTTTCATATGACAAGCATCTGGTAAATTGGATAGAGCTTGCTCAGAAAAAAGTGAAATTCCAGGGGCTTCCATCACGAATTTGCTGGCTTGGGTACGGCGAAAGGGCAAAGTTTGGCTTAATTATCAACGACCTTGTAAGACAAGGCAAAATTAAGGCACCAATTGTAATAGGAAGAGACCATCACGATACAGGCTCAGTTGCATCTCCTAACAGAGAAACAGAGAAAATGAAGGATGGTTCAGATGCAATTGCTGATTGGCCTGTATTAAATGCTATGTTAAATGTTGCTAACGGTGCAACCTGGGTATCATTTCATCACGGTGGAGGAGTAGGCATCGGTTACTCATTGCATGCTGGGATGGTTATTGTAGCGGATGGGACGGAGAACGCAGCAAAGAGACTTGAACGGGTTCTCACTGCAGATCCCGGATTAGGTATAGTGCGCCACGCTGATGCAGGATATGATATTGCAAAAAACTTTGCCAAGAAAAACAATATAAAAATGCCCATGCTAAAATAAGTAAAACTGAAATTAAAAAACAGTAAAAATCGTATACATAATAAGAGGGCAACTATTTGCCCTCTTATTATGTTAGTTTACAAATAGAGGCGCTGAACATTCCACCTTTTTGTTATATAAATAGGTTTTCACTTGACGAACCACACTTATAGATTATAATCTGACAAGAAGGAGATTTGAAAAGATGAACATAAAAAGAACAATTGTCATTGTCATAGACAGCGTAGGAGTGGGTGAAGCAGAAGATGCTTCTCAATATGGTGACTGGGGAGCCAATACACTTCTTCACACTTTGCAATACAACCCCGGACTAACACTTCGCAACATGGAAAAACTTGGACTGAGAGGACTTCTTTTGGGAGAAAAAGGATATTATATTGCATCATATGGCAAAATGAAGGAACAATCAAAAGGAAAAGACTCAATAAGTGGTCACTGGGAAATGATGGGAGTTACATTAAAAGAACCTTTCCCAACATACCCAAACGGCTTCCCGAATGAAATAATAGAAAAATTCAAAAAACTTGCAGGGATTAAGGGTATTCTAGGCAACAAACCTGCATCAGGTACGGAGATTATAAAAGAATTCTACAAAGAACATGTTAGAACAAAGTACCCAATTGTCTACACATCAGCTGATTCTGTCTTCCAAATAGCCGCACACAAAGATGTGATTCCACTCGAGGAACTGTATAAAATGTGCGAAATTGCAAGGAAACAAGTGCTTATCAACGATGATGCCGTAGCACGCGTTATTGCAAGGCCATTTATAGGAGACTTAGAAAAAGGATTTATAAGAACATCGGAAAGAAAAGATTATTCATTAAAGCCAACCGGTACAACCGCAATGGATTTATTAAAAGAAAATGGCAAAGAAGTGATAGGAATAGGCAAAATACATGATTTATTCGCAGGAATAGGCCTTACCAAAAGTATCCACACAGATAATAATGCAGATGGAATTGCAAAAACAATCGAATTTATAAAAAAGGATTTTAGCGGACTTCTCTACATAAATCTTGTAGAATTTGATTCGCATTGGGGCCATAGAAGAAACTATGTCGCATATGGAAAAGGCCTAAAAGATTTTGACAATGCCTTACCTGATATTTTTTACAGCATGAAAGAAACAGATGTTTTATTCATTACGGCAGATCATGGATGTGATCCAACGTTTAAAGAACACACAGACCACACAAGAGAATTCGTTCCCATTATAGCGTACGGAAAAAAAATTAAAAAAAATTACAATCTTGGATTAAGAAGCTCATTTTCCGATTTGGCAGACACAATCACAGAAATCTTTAAATTAAGACATCTAAACGGAAAAAGTTTTGCAAAAGAGATCATTATAGAATGAATCGCTCCGCAATAGAAGGACCACTAACCCTGGAAATTAAAAGAGGATTTAACAATGATGCGGTAATGGGAGGGCTGGATAGTTTTATACTCAACAAAATAAACACACTATCCATCTCTGCTGCGAAAAAAGAAAAAATAAAAAAACTCTTTGCTCATTATAAAAATACATCGAGAGAAGAGAGAGAAAACATTATACACGAAGCCCTTTCTCTCTTAAAAGAAACAAAATCAAAGCCTAAACAGGAGCAATTTATATCAATATCCGAATTACACACTCCCGTGCAATATATGAAAGGCATAGGCCCACACCTTGCTTCAGCTCTAAAAAAGCTTGGGATCCGAGAAATAATAGATTTATTATACTATTTTCCCAAAGGGTATCTTGATTTGCGGCATATCAACAAAATTGCTTATCTTAAATCAGGAGAAATTGCATTAATAAAAGGTAAAATAATAAAAACATCCGAAAGAATGAGCAGAATAAAAATTTTTTCTGCTGTTGTCTCTGATGGCACGGGTTATATCACTGCAGCTTGGTTCAATCAATCTTACCTGAAAAATATACTGATAGAAGGGACAGTTGTTATGCTGTCAGGTAAAGCACAATTTATGTATGGCAAATGGGAAATGCCTTCACCTAACTATGAAATTGTTCAAGAGAACAAGGAAACAATACACTCAATGCGTATAATCCCCGTATACCCATTAACCGAAGGAGTTTATCAAAAAACATTGAGAAATAAGATAAAAAAAACAGTCGATACATACGCGCCACTCATTTATGATTACTTAGACCAGCAAATCATCAATAAATTAAACCTTACTCCCCTGGATAAAGCTTTGTACAATATACATTTCCCTAAAAATTTTGAATCACTAGAAAAATCAAAAGAAAGGTTAATCTTTGATGAATTATTTGAACTGCAAATACTTTTGGGACTGAGAAAAAAAGAAATTAAAAGTTCAAAAGGCATAATATTAAATGCAACACCCAAAGATATCAAAGCATTTCAAGAACTCCTCCCCTTTACCCTGACAAAAGCACAACTCAAAACAATGAATGAAATTATAGAAGATTTTGCTTCTGAAAAGCCAATGAATAGACTCTTACACGGCGACGTAGGTTCAGGTAAAACAGTTGTGGCACTGTTTGCGCTGCTCATTGCAGTAAAAAATGGATACCAGGGAACAATAATGTCTCCGACAGAAGTGCTCACCCAGCAAACATTTAATGTCGCAGAAAAAATCTTGAACAAAGCAAATATAAAAATAGCACTGCTTACCTCCGGAACAAAGAAAAAGGAAAGAAAGGAAATACTCGAAAACATAGAAACAGGAAAGATAAATGTACTAATAGGAACACACGCCCTGATACAGCATGATGTCGCGTTCAAAAATCTTGCAATATCAGTTGTAGACGAGCAGCACCGTTTCGGTGTATTGCAAAGAAGTAATTTAAAAAGTAAAGCAATGCTTCCGCATACGCTTGTTATGAGCGCAACTCCAATCCCAAGGACTCTCGCGCTTACGATCTATGGCGACCTCGACATATCACAGATAAAAGAGATGCCTAAAGGAAGAAGGCCTGTATTAACAAAAGTATTTATAGAGAATAGCAGCGGAGCATACACTAAACTCGTGCAAGAGTTAAAAACAGGAAGGAAAGGATATATTGTCTGCCCTCTAATAGAAGAGTCAGAAAAAAGTGAGCTACAATCCGTGCAAGAAAAAGCAGAAAAATTGAAACAAACATACCTAAAAGATTTTAACATCGGTACTTTACATGGCGGATTGAGCTCTACTGAAAAGAATAAAATTATGAAAGCATTTAAATCAGGAGAAATATCCGTTTTAGTATCCACCACAGTTATAGAAGTAGGGATAGATGTAACTGATGCAACAGTAATGATTATAGAAGACGCTGATCATTTTGGACTGGCGACACTGCACCAATTAAGAGGTCGAGTAGGACGAGGCGAAGCGCAATCTTACTGTTTTCTAATAACGCAGAACAATAAAGAACAGGCTCTGAATAGACTGCGCGTTTTAGAAAAAACATCAAACGGCTTTGAGGTTTCAGAAGAAGATTTGAAATTAAGAGGACCGGGAGAACTGCTCGGACTAAAACAACATGGCCTACCTGAATTCAAAATCACCTCACTCCTAAGAGAAAAGGATATAAAACTATTAGAAATTGCAAGAGAACAAGCACAACTCACTGTAGAAAACAAAATTCAATGGGAAAAAGAAAAAAAAGAAGAACTGATAAAACTCCTTAAAAATAAATTTAGCGAGAGAGAAGAACTGATAGGTATAGCATAATGAGAATAATAACCGGAAAATTCAAAGGAAAAGTTCTCTTTTCGCCACCAAAGAATGTAACGCTCAGACCTACAAGCAACAAAGTAAAGGAGGCAGTATTCGACACAATAAGAGATGTAGTAAAAGATAGTTTTTTCCTGGATCTTTTTGCTGGCTCCGGCGCCATGGGCCTTGAAGCATTAAGTGAAGGGGCTAAATTTGTCGTATTTATCGATAAAAACGGAGTAGCAATCCAAACATTGAAAAAAAATGTATATTTACTTTCCGCTCAAACCAATGTGTCAATTATGAAGAGAGATGTTCTTGTTGCACTCAAAAATTATCAAAAAATTGAGGAAAAAATAACAGAAAAATTTAATGTCATATTCCTTGACCCACCGTTTCCATCCCTTCTCACAGGAAAAGTAGTAGAAATGCTTTCAACTTTTCCACTACTGAAAAATGATTCCATTGTTATCGCAGAACATTCGACAAGCGAAAAACTGCCACCAGAAATTGTAGGAAAAAACACCTTAGAAAAAATTAAAGAAAAAAAATACGGGAAAATTGCTGTAACATATTATAAAGTATCAGTCCGGGAATCTAACAGTACCAAAAAATAGTTCGTAATATGCTAAATCGCGTGACAGCAGGCAAGAATCTTACACAAGGTCTAAAATAGTATTGCAAAGTTTATCCGCAATCCCTACAAACTCATCTGTTCGTGGAGCATTGCTAAATTTTATACTGACAAATTGGGCGCGCAGCTCTTTCACTTCTTCGTTCAATTTTTTAAGATGTGTAGCTTTTGTTTTATATGTCCCGTTAATTTGAGAAATAACAAGCTCGCTGTCCGATATCAAAGACACCCTGTCTATATTTCTGTTCCTTGCCTCCCGTAGTGCTGAAATAATCGCTCTGTACTCTGCAATATTATTTGTAGCACTGCCTATATATTCCGCAGAAAGAAAAATCACCTTGCCTTTCTCTGTAAAGATAAAAGCAAAAGCACTTTCTCCGGGATTTCCCCGTGATGCCCCATCCGTATAAATCTTAATCATCTGCCATTGCCTCCTTAAACAATTCTGGAATCTCTTCTCCTATACCTATGAGATAAATCTCTTCGAGTGTTGTTTTATTGTTTTCAAGATATTGCTTAATGGTCTTGTATATAAGCCGCGTTCCTCTTTTCTTCGGAAAACCAAATATTCCACAGCTTACAGCCGGTATACTTATGCTCTTCAATTTATATTTTGTCGCAATTGTTAACACAGAAAGAATCGCATTCTGAAGCTTTTCATCTTCATTTCCTTCACCCCAAACAGGACCGACGGTATGAATTACATATTTTGCTTTAAGGTTTCCACCACTTGTAATAACAGCCTCTCCCGTCTTAAGAGGCCCCTTCCTTTGAATAATACTGTCACTTTCCTCCTGTATAACAGACCCGCCTCTACTTGCAATAGCGCCAGCAACACCACCGCCATGAGAAAGATACCTATTGGCGGCATTTACAATTGCATCAACTTCCTCTTCTGTAATATCTCCGCAAGCAACTTGTATTTTTACTCCTATTATTTCTTTCTCATATAATATTTGCATAAGTCATCTTGAATTTAAAAATTTTACAACCTCCCTCATAAATGCAGGTAAATCGGATGGGGTTCTCGATGTAATAAGATTCCCGTCAACAACAACCTCTTCATTCACATATTTAGCGCCTGCATTTTTTAAATCATCTTTTATAGCAGAGACACCTGTCAAAGTTACACCATCAACAATACGCGCTGAAATCAAAACCCATCCGGCATGACAAATTGTAGCAACGAGTTTTTCTTCGTCAAACATTTCCTTCACAAATTGCAATATCTTTGGGTTTCTCCTTAATCTATCAGGCGCATAACCACCGGGAATAACAACTCCACTGAAATTTTCCGGGTGAACTTCATCAATTGACATCTCAGCATCTAACACAAGCCCTACTTTGGAATGATAGGCTTTTTTCTCTGGACCTACAAGCACAGCATTAAAAGCAGCTTCCTTTAATCTATAATAAGGATAAATCAACTCGAATTCATTAAAATTGTCTTCGATAAGTACTGCTATTGTTTTCATAATACACCTCCTGTTAAATTATAACACAGAAACAAAAATTTTCTTTTAAGAAATATTCCAAACTTCTGACCTGGTAGAGAGATATACGCCTAAAAGAATTAAAGCTCCCCCAATAAATTCTATAAAGATAGGTGTTTCGTGCAAAATAATCATTGCAAAAAATGTAGCAAAAACAGGCTCTCCGAGTATTGTAACAGCAACAAAAGAAGCAGAAAAATATTTTAATGCCCAATTAAAGGCAGTATGCCCAATAATCTGAGGGATAAATGCTAAAAGAAAGAAATAAAGGTAAGTTTCCTTAGGATAATAAAAAAGATTTTGTCTGGTTAAAATTGAAATCGCGATAAGGATTGCTGCGGCAGAACTGTACACAAAAAAGATATACGTAATAAGGTTAAATTTCTTTCGCACTTTTTTACCAATGATTAAATAAAAAGATACGGCAATTGCTCCCATAAGCGCAAGAAAATTACCGTAATTATTGCTTAATCCTATATTTTTTGCTGAAAGAGCAATAACCACTCCTCCTACAAATGCTATTATGATCCCTATAATTGTACCTTTTTTTGTACTCTCCTTGAAAAGAAAAAATGAAAAACCAGCAACAAAAATAGGATTTGTTGTAACAAGCACAGTGGATGCAAGAACAGTGGTATAAGAAAGCGAGCTTATCCATAACACAAAATGCACAGCAAGAAGGCCACCTAATAATACAAAAGGTAAAACATCTTTTTTAAAATCTAAACATTTCAATTTATCTCTTTCTAAAATAAAAAACAGAGGAGCAATGAAAATTGCGCTAAGTCCCATTCTATAAGTTGCAATAACAAGTGGTGGTGCATTGCAGAGACGGATAAAAATAGCTGCAAGACCCACAGAAACCATACCAATAAAAATTACAAATACAGATTTAACCTTGCTCATAGCCTATTATAGAAAGAATGGTAAAAATTTCTAATAATTTGGTAGATTACTACCTTTTATTTAAAAATCTTAGATTGTTTACGCCTATTAACCTCAAATAAAAATAAGTTTAGAGTTCTATGTGTTTAAGCAAAGCTATTGATAGATAGACGATAGAAAATAAAAGGAATTCAGTTTTTAAATGCACGATATATTAAAAGATACAATCTGTATTTAGTGAAATAACCAGCTGCAATGTTGGGTTTTACGAAGAATAAGAAATTCTAGCAAAAAATAACTCTAAAGAATCTTTCAAAAATATAAAACTTTTTTGCAAGTTAGGTGTCCAATATATAGGAGAAAAGAATTTTTAAAGAAGATACTAAAAAAATAATAGAAAATTCTTATGAAGAATATGAAAAATTTGCAAGTTTATGAGTCTTATATATGAGAGGAGAAATTTTTTTAATAGGAGTTACAAGGTGAATGAAGAAAAGGTGGTATTGTTTTAAGGAAACTTTATTTAAAGGAAGTGCAATATGAGGGTAAAAGTTAATGAACAAGGAGCAAGCGGAGCATTATCAAGCAACATTAATTCGCAAATGTCAAATGATTTTTAGATTTTTATTGGTTGAATAAATATTAAACCTGTTGCCTCTTAAAAAACCGATAAGCATAATATTAGCATCTTTTGCCGCCTCAATAGCAAAATCTGTAGGCGCAGAACGGGAAACAACAGCCATAACACCTAACCTTTTTGCATATTGAACTGCAGTCTCACTTATCCTTCCACTCGTAAATAAAATGATGGCATCAGACAATTTATCAGTCAAAATCGCATCGCCAGCCAACTTGAAAATAGTACTCTGCCGAGAAACATCTTCAAAAAACGAAATAAGCTTTTGTCCATCCGATAAACCTGAAATATGAGTCCCGCCGGTTTGTTTAAAAACTATACTTTTTGAAAGAAGTTCTTTCATAAGCACAAACAATTTTGAGGAATTAATAGAGAATTGCTTTTCCAGTAAAGAATTGTTAAATATATTTTCAACTTCTGTATAGCAATCGGTACAGTGTCCCTTATCCTCATCCTTAAAAACAATTTTCTTCAAGTCATTTTTTCTATTAATATAGCCTTTTAAAAACAGGTATCCAAAAACTAATTCTTCCTCAAATGGAGGAGAATAAACAATTCTTTCGATAAGTTTATCATTCAAATACAAATTAATATTTCTTTCCTTTACGATTTTGTCTTCCAGTTCTTCCTTCCGTCCATTATTCAACCGTAAAATTTTAACGAACTTTATCATTTAGCAACTCCTGTGCTTTCTCGAAATCACTTTTAGTATTCACATTAAAAAACGTTAAAAAATCAGGATCAATGCTTTCTATCTCGCTTTCGCTGAGAAATTGTACAGAAGCAGTATTTAATAAAGAACGAAGTTTATAACCTCCAATTTTAATTTGCTCATTAACAAGAGTCATTAAGCGTTTATTATAAAAAGCAAATAACGGTTCAATCATCCCATTGTCAAAATAAGGAATATAAATATCTACATTCTTGTTCAACATGCTTTTCATATAGGAAAGAAGATTTTTATTGATGAATGGCATATCGCAAGCAGTAAGAAAAATAAAATCTTTGTTTATGTATGTCAAAGCCGTAAACAATCCACCGATAGGCCCAATTCCTAGAATACTATCAGGGATAATTTTGTAAGAGAATGGAAGAACACCCCTTCCTATAAAGAGGGGTTCTTCTTTAAATGATTCCTTAAAAAGACGATAAGTCCGTTCTAAAAGCAAAGTATTCTCAAAGGAAAGGAATGCTTTATCTTTCCCCAGTCTTTTTCCCTTGCCTCCAATAAGAATGACAGGTTGAATTGTCAATCGTGTTATGCCTCTTTTTTAAGATAAATATACCAGTATAACATACCTACAAAGAGAGCTCCACCAATAATATTGCCTATTGTTACAGGAATCAGGTTTTTCGTAAAAAGATTTCCCCATGTAAGGTTGCTGAATGCTGACGCTGCTTTTCCTGTAGCATCTACAACTGTAGATGAGCCCTTAAGGAATAATCCGTAAGGAATAAAGAACATATTTGCTACACTATGTTCAAACCCTGAAGCAACAAACGCCATAATAGGGAAATAAATTGCAAGGATCTTGCCGGCAATATCTTTTGCAGAAATCGCCATCCAGACAGCAAGACATACCAACCAGTTACATCCAATACCACGCATTAATGCTTGCATAAATGTAAGATTCACTTTCGCATTTGCAATATTTAAGGCACTAGCACCAACAAGACCTCCATTTGTAAGCCACAATCCCGTGCCAAACATAATAGCAGCGAGAAGAATGGAGCCAACAAAATTACCGAGATAAACAAGCATCCACCTGTTTAAAACCTGGCTCCAGCGAATCTTTTTTTCAAGAGCAGCAATCACAATAAGATTGTCTCCCGTAAATAATTCACTTCCTGCAATGATTACAAGCATAAGTCCTACGCTAAATACACTACCAGCAAGGAGCTTTGTTACTCCAACACCCAGACCAGTTTGATGCCCCACCATAATAGAGAGTTCAGCACCAAAAGCAATGAAAGCACCCGCAAGAATAGCAAGTGTAAAAAACTTCCCAGCAGGGATTCCAACCTTTTTTTGTCCAACAGCACTCATTTTTTCAGCAATCTGCGCTGGCGAAAAGAAATTTAGTTCTGTCATACCTTCTTCCTCCTTATATTTTATATTTTTTCAATTTTACAAGCACACACTTTATATTCCGGAATCTTTGCAACAGGGTCCAATGCCGGATTAGTTAAAACATTTGCTGCCGCTTCTTTAAAATGAAATGATACAAACACAAGACCTTGTTTGGGTCTATCAGATATACGCGTATTTACTTTAATACTTCCTCTACGCGTAGAAATTTTTACCATTTCATTATCTTTAATATTCAGTTTTTCGGCATCAATCGGATTAACTTCTACATAGTTTCGTGGGACAAATGCATCAAGCACTTTTACCCTCCTCGTTTCATTGCCAGAATGGTAATGGAATAGAATTCTTCCTGTTGTAAGAATTAAAGGATATTTTTTATCAGGCAATTCTTTTGCAGGTTTGTATTCAACGGGTGATATAAGCCCTTTTCCATTTGGACGTTTGAAATGACCACCTTCATGTAAAAATTTTGTTCCAGGGTGATCATCGCTTATACAAGGCCACTGCAATCCTTGTTTTTCCAATCTATAATGATGAATGCCTGCATACGATGGAGTAAGTGATGCTATTTCGTCTGCAATTTCTGCACTGTTCTTAAATTGCATATTATAGCCCATTGCTGTTGCAACCTCTCCAATAATCTCCCAATCACATTTCGTATTCTCTGGTTTTCTCTTTGCAGGGCGGAGTAGTTGTACTCTCCTTTCAGTGCTTGTAAAAGTACCGCTTTTTTCGTATGCTGATGCAGCAGGAAAAACAACATCTGCAATTTCTGCTGTTTCAGAAAGAAAGATATCCTGTACTACAAGAAATTCTAATTTTTCGAAACCTTTTTTTGCGTGTGTGATATCAGGCTCCGTCATCATGGGGTTCTCTCCCATAATATACACTGCCTTCATTTTCCCTTCAAGAGCTTTATCTCCAAATTCCGAAACAGGAATTCCAACATTTTCAGATAGTTTCACTCCCCAGGCTTTTTCGAATTTCTCTTTCACCTTAGGGTCTATTACTTTTTGATATCCAGGATATACATTAGGTAATGCACCGAGATCGCAAGCTCCCTGCACATTTGCCTGGCCTCGCAAAGGATTAATCCCTGTACCGTCTCTTCCTAAATTTCCAGTAATTAACGCAAGATTTGCAACACTTAATACATTATCAGTACCAGTAGAATGCTGTGTAATACCCATCGTGTAGAATATTGTTGCATTTTTTGCACTTCCATACATCTCAGCTGCCTTTTTTATAAGAGTTTTATCCACGCCTGTAATTTTTGAAACCGTATCAAGATCGTATTTTTCAATAACTTTCTTAAACTCCTCAAATCCTTCTGTATGCGCTTCTATGAAATCTTTATCCAAAAGATTCTCTTGAATAATTACATTCATTATACCATTAAGGAGCTCAACATCTGTCCCTGGTGTATGTTGCAAAAAAAGGTTAGCTTCTTTTGCAATGTCAGTGTTTCGCGGGTCACAGACAATTATTTTTGCTCCATCCTTTCGCTGATGCTCTTTTACCATTTGCGCAATTACAGGATGCGTCTCCGTCATGTTGGAACCAATGATGAACATTACATCAGCGTCTTTAATGTCGTCAAATGAATTAGTCGCAGCTCCTGCGCCTAATGCCTTGCCCAACCCTGCTACAGTAGAAGAATGACAAAGGCGTGCACAATTATCAACATTATTTGTGCCAATTACAGCTCTTGCAAATTTCTGCACAACATAATTATCCTCATTTGTGCATCGAGAAGATCCAAGCACTCCAATTGCATCTGAGCCGTATTTTTCTTTAATCTCTTTCAATTTTTTGGCAGTGTATTGAATTGCCTCATCCCAACTTGCTTCTCTGAACTTTCCATTTTCTCTGATTAACGGAGTAGTTAATCGTTCTTCGCTGTTTGCATACTCATAACCAAATCTACCTTTTACGCAAGTCCTACCATTGTTCACTAAGGGGTTTTCAATACCTTTTGCCATTATAAGATTGTTATCTTTGTCATTATATAATTGCAAGTTACAGCCTACACCACAGTATGCACAGACAGTGTCAGTCGGTGTTAAATGAAAAATTTTACCCTTGCCAACTCGCGGCTTTTCAATTAATGCACCAACAGGACACGCTTGAACACATTCGCCACAGAATTGGCATGTTGTTTCTTCAAGAGGTAAAGCAAACGGAGTAGAAACTTCTGATTTGTGCCCCCTCATTGCAATACTAATTGCTTCAACAATTGCCTGGTTTTCACAAGCGCCTATGCATCTTCGGCACAAAATACATTTTTGAGGATCAAACTGAATAAAAGGGTTTGTGTCCCATGAGGTTTCCTTTGAAAGTTCGAAAGCCTCTTTTTCATCAAGGAATTCACTTTTCTTTATGCCAAATTGATATGCCAGATCTTGAAGGGTACAATCTCCATCCCGGTCACATGTCATGCAATCCAGAGGATGATGCGCAAGAGCAAGTTCAAGATTCATTCGCCTTGCGTCAATAACAGTTGGTGTGTCGGTAAAAATTTCCATTCCTTCCCCTACTTCAGTAATACAAGCCCGTTGAAGTGTCTTTGCTTTCTTCAATTCAACAACGCACATCCCGCAGGATCCTTCTTCTGCAATACCCTTAAGGTAACAAAGTGTAAGAATCTCAATTCCTGCTTGTTTACAAGCATCTAAAATTCTTATTCCTTCTGGTACTTGATAATTCTTTCCATCAATTTTAACGTTCAATAACTTCTTCATATTGCTCCTCCTCACATTCCATTTTACATATATTCACAGGGCATTTTTTCTCTTTTATATGAGTGAGCCACTCATCTCTAAATTTCTTAAATAGCTTTTAGATTATACCAGTTATTGTATGTATTATACTAATTATTTTGTTCATCTTTCCCTGCTCAAAGTAGATGTAACTTTTACACATTTGAGCATGCCTAATTTGCCTGTTAATGCACCTATTTCTTCGACTGTCCCATCAACAATAATTGAAATTACACTAATATTCCGCTCAGGATAGGGTAATCCTAATCTTCCTTTAATAATATTTCCATATTGAGTAAGTATGTTATTTACTTTCGGCGCATATTCATCTCTGCTTTCAACAATAATACCAACAACACCTAATCTCTTTTTCATTTCAAAACATCCTTTGGAATATGCCCTGTTTTTATAACAGCCAAAGCAACGGCACCTCCTATAAGTGCGGTGAACAATTGAGGAAGTGATAACATCTGAATTAATTTTGGAGGAGCTTTAACGAGGTGTGTCACTGCATAGGAAAGAAAGAAATATTTAAGTAAAGCCCCTACAATAACACCTGTAATTTTTCCTTTCATTCCGTAACTTTTTAGAAGTCCAAACATCAATGTGTAAATTGCATTTCCCACCATTATTATCGGAGGAAGGAATGCTACCGGCATAAGTCCTGAGGCAAAAGCAATCCAGGGTGTAAAACAACCTACTACAACTCCTCCTACTGTTCCCAATACATACGTTGCGATAATAAGAGTAAAATTTACTGCAGGTCCAGCTATATACTGTGGAAGACGTAAGGCTGGAAACAAAGCCGCAATTGCAAGCAAAACTCCTCCATAAACGATAAGTTTAAGTCTTTTTTTTGTCTTTTTCTTGTTTACCTGATTGTTCATTTTACTTTTCTCCTTTTATAGGTTTTAATATTTAAAAAGCCCGGTTTCCAACACCGGGCAATGCATTCCCTCAGATTGGAAACCCTTGGTTTCAGAATTTTCCTCACCACAGGTTTCTATTTCTTGTTATAAGCTAATTTCTTTCTTTAATATTCACTTCTCCCCTACTTTCTCCCATAGCTCCCGCTCTATATAATGAGTATGAAGCAGATGATGTGCTTTTTCACCTCCGGGCTCGCCAAGATATTCTTTATACAAATGCTGAATAGATGGGTTCTCGTGTGATTTTCTGATTTTCCTTTCCTCGTCATCCTTATACAATGCACCAATTCTTTTTAACCTTATTTCATCATTAGTAGGAATTGGTTGACCACCACCCCCAATGCATCCGCCCGGACAAGACATTACTTCGATAAAATGCACCTTTTCTTCTCCTGCTTTTACCTTATCCAACAGTTCTTTTGCCTTGCCGAGGGAATGAGCAACAGCTACTCTTACCTTTAATCCATCTATATCAACCTCAGCATATTTAACGCCTTCAAGCCCTCTCAGCGGTTTAAATTCTAGCTGCGTAAGTGTCTTCCCTGTGATCATATCATATGCGCTTCTTAGTGCTGCCTCCATCACGCCACCTGTTGCGCCAAAAATTGTTGCCGCACCGGAATATTTTCCAAGAGGAAGATCATAATCGGAATCTGGAAGATTTACAAAATCAATACCTGCCTGCTTTATCATCCTTCCTAATTCTCTTGTTGAAAGAACTACATCTACATCTCTCTCTCCACTCGAGTTCATCTCAGGTCTGTCTGCTTCATACTTCTTTGCCGTGCAAGGCATTACAGATACGTGAAAAATCTTTTCCTTTGGAATACCTGCTTTTTCAGCATAATATGTTTTTACTATTGCTCCCATCATCTGCTGTGGAGATTTACATGTTGAAACATTTGGAATGAGTTCTGGATAGTATTCCTCAAGATATTTTATCCACCCTGGACAGCAGGAAGTCGTCATAGGAAGTGTGCCATTATTTTTAATCCTTTTTATTAACTCTGTGCCTTCCTCCATAATTGTAAGATCTGCGGTGAAGTTTGTATCAAATATCTTCTCAAAACCAAGCATTTTTAAAGCAGTTGCAACCTTTCCTCTAACAAATGTTCCTGCAGGAAGACCAAAAACTTCACCCATAGAGGCTCTTATTGCTGGAGCAGTTGAAACTACAACGTGTTTCTCTGGATCAGCAAGTGCATCCCATACTCTTTCAGTATCATCTCGTTCTGTTAAAGCTCCTGTTGGACAATTCATTATACATTGTCCACAATTCACACAAGGTGTATCTATAAGTAGCATATTAAAAGGTGCACCAATATAAGTTTCTATTCCTCTATTTGCTATGGTTAATGCATTCACAGATTGAATATTTTCACACACTGAAACACATCTTCTGCAGTAAATACATCTACTTGGATCTCTTACAATAGGTCCAGAATCATCTTTTTCATAAATAGAAGGTATTTTATCAAATGGCACATCTTTTACGCCAAGCCTGTTTGCCACATCCTGGAGTTCACAGTTCCCATCTCTAACGCATATAGGGCAATCTACATCATGATGCGCAAGTGCCAGTTCAAGATTCATTTTCCTTGCTTCTCTTACTGTCGGAGTATTGGTAAGAATTTCCATTCCTTCCCCTACTTCGGTAATGCAGGAACGTTGAAGTGTTCTTGCTCCTTTTACTTCTACTACACAAACACCACAGGAACCTTCCTCTGAAATACCTTCTAGGTAACAGAGCGTCGGAATGTCATACCCTGCGGCCTTGCAAGCTTTTAGAATAGTTGTTTCTTTCGGAAGCTGATAGTCTTTCCCGTCAATTTTCACATTGATAAGTTTATCGCTCATTGCTACCTCCTTCAACTTCCTTGTCTTTTATGTGTTCAATCCATTCGTTCCTGAATTTCTTAATCGATTGCACAATGATATTAGGAGCAGTCTGCCCCAGAGGACAGAAAGATGTCAGGCGCATATCCTCACCAAGACGTTCAATGGTATCGAGGTCTTTCTCTTCTCCTCTTCCTTTGGAAATCCTGTCGATTATTATATACATCTGCTCAGTACCAACTCTACAGGGAGTGCACTTTCCGCAGCTTTCATATCTGAAGAAATATGCAATATTCTTTGCAATATCCACAATACAACGTGTATCGTCTAACACAACTATTGAACCAGATCCAGGCCCTGCTTCAATACGCGCGAGTGAGTTAAAATCAACAGGAGTATCAAATTGGTCAGGAGTAAGAAGAGTTCCAGATACTCCTCCGAAAATTATTCCTTTGAGTTTTTTACCGTTCTTTACTCCACCACCAAACTCGTTTGTGATATACGAAAGTCGTGTACCGAAAGGAGATTCAACGACGCCCTTCCAGTTAACATCTCCCGATAAGCTGAAAAGCTTTGTTCCATAAGAGCCAGGAACTCCAATTGTCTTGTACCAATCTGCTCCGTTTACAATGATTGATGGTACATTGGCAAGTGTTTCAACATTATTGATAACCGTAGGCTTGCCCAATAACCCATAAGTCGGAGGATAGGGTGGCTTTTTTCTCGGCTCTCCTCTATGACCTTCAATTGCTTCCATAAGAGTTGTTTCTTCTCCAACAACATAGGAACCTGCTCCCCTATGAACCTCAATATTAAACGAAAAACCACTTCCTAAAATATTTCTACCAAGAAAACCGTGGCTTCTTACGTCTTTTATTGCTTTTTCTATTCTTCTTATTGAAAGATCGTACTCACCTCTTATATAGATGTAACCGTAATTACAACCTGCTGCAAATGATGCAATAATCATTCCTTCAATAATAGAGTGAGGGTCCCCTTCCATTATTACTCTGTCCTTAAAGGTACCTGGTTCACCTTCATCTGCATTGCAGATTAAGTACCTGTCAGGACCTGGAGCTTTTGCTGTAAATTCCCATTTCTTTCCCGCTGGAAATCCTGCTCCACCTCTTCCTCTGAGTTCTGACTTTTTAACTTCGTCAATTACCCATTGAGGTCCGTTGCTAATTGCCTTTTTAAGAGCAGTATAACCACCTGAAGCAATATATTCATCAATACTTTCAGGATTAATCACTCCAACATTCTTTAATAACACTCTTCCGTGCGTTGGAAGAATCTGCACTGCGGAATAGTCTTTTTTGCCCGTTTCGTTCTCCACTTTCTTTATAATTTCAGGGACCTGATCTGGCGTAAGGTTGCCAACCGGAATTTCATCAATCATTATCACAGGAGAAACAGAACACATTCCAAGACAGCTACTTTCTTCAAGGGTAAATTCACCATCCTCTGTTGTTTCTCCAATTCCAATACCAAGTACTTCTTTGAGTTTTTTAATTACCTCTTCTCCCTTTCCCATATAACAGGAAAGGCTTTTGCACACCCTTATGATGTGCTTACCTCGAGGTTTTACGGAAAACATTGAATAAAAAGTTGCAAATCCATAAACCTTTGACAAAGGTAGCTTGTTCTCAACAGCCACAGAAAGTGCATCGTTAGACGGAATGAAGTTTTTGTCGCTTCCGTCCTGAACCTCATGCAAAGCATCTGTTAGCGACCTTTCTTTCATTTTTTACCTCCTTGTATAATAGAATAGATTCTTTTGGTAAACAATCAATACATACTCGGGATCCGTGAAGTACTTGAATAAGAGACACAGTATTTACCCCCCCCCTTTTTTTTTTTCTTATCTCAAGCTCTACTTGAGGATACCTAGTCTTTTCCATATTTCCTCCTATACTATAGTGATTAACTTCACGATATTTTAACATTTTAGAAATTATAGTCAAGCCGAATGCATTTAACCTACAAATAATAGTTAGAAATTTTATGTACATACCAGAATTTATTCAAATAGAGAAAACCTCTACAATTTGCGGAACCACGTATATTGCCAGTTATAAATAAAAATAACTTAAACAAGTTTATAATTGCAATAAAAAAACTATAAAGCACCATCAGAAATATATTCCTCATAGGATTTGACACAATAAAAGAATTTGTTAAAATAGCAGTGGCAAAAAGGATGTTCTGATGGCAAACAAGTCCACAAACCTACTTTAAAATCAGAACAATTTAAAATACAATAAAATTTTACGGAGGACAAAATGAAAAAAGAAATTCCAACCAAATTGAGAAAATCGGAATATACTTTCTCGGCAGCATGGCTTGAAGGATTACTTCAAGCGCCAGATGGCGCTCCGCCAATGAAGCCAATGTATTCTGAAATCACAAGCAGGGACGGCGATAAACATGACGTTTTAATCCGTTCAATCAAAAAAGAAGAGATTGACCCGATGCTTAGTTTTTTAAAACTCACGCTTGATGCAGAATATGACTATTATGATATTGTTGGAGCAAGAGTTTATGCAGAATTACTTGCAATAAAGAGAAAAAGAATGAAAGACGAATATTTCTTCCTTGGGCTAGAAAATGGACATTTAGTTGGAATTGCCAACGGAAGACTTATGAATGAAGATGTAAACATCAGCCTTCATACAATGGCCTTTGAAAGAAAAGTTGGTGCCGGCGGAATCCTTTTTTATGCAAAAGCATGGTATGCATTTGAAGTTTGTAATCAACAAGAGTTCTGGGCAACATTTGAAAGCTATAATGGATGGGTCTTAGCTGGACTTCGTATGGCACTTCCATCATACCCATGGCCTGATAGCCAGCACGAACTTGGAGGAGCAAAAATTTTCTACCTTACAAAAAAACTTTGGGAAGAAGAAATAAAAGACAATTATCTTGAACAAATTGCACATGGTTCCTTTAAAGAAGCCTCGCAAGAATTAATTGAAAAGAATGAAAAACTAATTCTTTCAGAAAAGTTAGAAATTTAGCCACTTTAAATTAATAAAAAAAGGGGGAGGCTAATGCCTCCCCCTTAAATCTTGTTTCACCAACTATTTTTTCATTATCATTAAGAAATCATCTACTTCTTTTTTTCCATTAGCAATCGCCATAGCAATCTTTTCCGCAGTTATTGGCATTGACTTTATTCTTATGCCAAGCGCGTCTTCAACTGCATTTGCAATAAGAGGGGCTGCTGGAATCATTGGATGCTCACCTATGCCTCGTGCCCCAAATGGACCATCCGGTTGAGGTACTTCAATAATTATCGGCACAACTTCATCAGGAATGTCTAAAGCCGTCGGAATCTTGTAATCCGTAAAATTAGGATTAAGTATTTTCCCATTTTCATCAAATCTCATATCTTCGTACAATGCCGTAGCAAATCCTTGTAAAAGACCTCCGTATATTTGATGCTCAACATTCCGTGGATTAAGCGCTTTTCCAGCATCAAGTGCCTCAACAGCTTTAAGGATTCTTACCTTACCAGTCTGTTTATCTACTTCAATTTTTACCGCTGCAGCACCAACAGTATAATGAACATTCGGGTGTCCGCCCTGTCCCGTCTCGGGATCTTGTTTTGCAGATGCAAATGACGGCATAAATGCTCCACTTCCAACGATTGCTCCACCTCTATATGTTCCATCTTCAGTTTCAATTCCGTTTATTACAAAGTCCCTAAGGGGTAGTTCAAAACTCGGATGCAATTTACATTTAACCTTTTCATCTTCAAGGTAGAGAGTACTTGTATCATAGTGGTACACTGTATGAATAAGCGCAAATATTTTGTCCCTCATTTCAAGTGCAGCCCTCTTAACAGCATTGCCGCTAGCCCATGTAACATGAGATGCAACAGTTTGCCAGTGGTAAGGATTTCTATCCGTATCAGGAAGTTCAACTCTTATCTTTTCAGGTGGAACAGTAAGAATCTCTGCAGCAACTTGAGCCATGACCGTAAGATACCCTTGCCCTAATTCCACACCAGAAACAAGAACATTCAAACTTCCGTCTTCATTGAATTTTATAAAAGCGGAAGTTGTAACGTTTGGTGGCATTGCAGGAGCTTTCCAGAAAATAGCGAAACCTTTTCCAATTGCTTTGTTAGGATCTTTTGATTCTTCCTTTTTCTCCCATTCAATCTCATCAGCAACTTTATCAATTGCTTCAAGAAGTCCACTTGGATTCATCGGTACACCATAAGTAAGAGAATCCCCTTCCTTTATACCATTTTTTCTCCTGAGGTCGACTGGATCTATTCCAATCGCTTTTGCAATTCTTGTCATATGCGATTCAACAGAAAACAGCATTTCAGAATATCCAAATCCTCTATAAGGGCCTGCTGCAGGAAGATTTGTATAAATACAGTATGAATCAATTTTTACATTTGGTATTCTATATGGACCTGTAGCAGATAAAGCTGATGCGTTTACAACATTTGCACCATATTCAACATATGGGCCAGCATCCCAGTAGTTCATGATTTCAAATGCAGTAATTGTTCCGTCGTTCTTCACTCCCACTTTTATTTTTGAAACAACCTGTTGTCTCATATATGTGTTATAAAATTCCTGGTCCCTTCTCCACATAACTTTAACAGGATGGCCTTTTACAGCCGTTGCCAGAGCAGCAGCAATAATCTCCATTGTTACACCAGCTTTTCCGCCAAAACCACCCCCAACACATGGAGCTATTACTCTAACATCCTTGTGCGAAAAACCAAGAGGAGCAAGCGCATCAACAAAAAGGTTTCTTTGAGTATAAGGTGATTGAGAACTTGCCCAGACAGTCAACCTGCCAGAATAATCAAGCAGCCCAACTGCTATATGGGTCTCAAGGCAACAATGAGCGTATCTTGGAATTCTATAATCATCTTCAAGAATAAAATCTGCTTCCTTAAATCCTTTATCAATGTCTCCTTTTCTGACTTTTTTTAGATGGGCAACATTTGTCCCACCTTGCGGATAAAACCATGGCACATGAGGGTAATTCTCAAGATCTGGGTGAATTAAAGGAGCATCTTCTTTTAGCGCCTCTATTGGATCAAAAATTGCAGGAAGAAGCTCATATTCAACCTTAACAAGTTTTGCAGCTTTTTGTGCAGTTCTCGGGTCTCTTGCAACAACTGCTGCTACTTGTTCTCCAACAAAGTTTACCCTATCCTGGGCAAATATATATCTATCCTTCATGTACAGGCCAAACTTGTAAGGAAAGTCTTTTCCTGTAACAACTTTCACAACACCTTCCATTTTTTCTGCTTCACTTGTATCAATACTCTTTATCAGCGCATGCGGATGAGGACTTTCGACTATTTCAGCATAAAGAAGATTTGGCCCAAAGTCAATATCATCGACATATTTTGCAGCACCGGTTACTTTTTCCCTTTCATCTAATCTATCTACAGATTTCCCTATAAATTTAAAATCTTCCATTTCTCCTCCTCTCCTTTTATTTTTTATCAACATCTTTTTTATTCACATCGAGTATTGCATCAATTATAGGAGTATAACCGGTGCATCTGCACAAATTCCCTGAGATTCCTTCTTTTACTTCTTCTTCTGTTGGATTTGGATTCTTTTCCAAAAGCTCTGTTGCAGACAGTATCATTCCCGGAGCACAAAATCCACATTGGAAAGAATTATGCTTAATAAAAGATTCTTGAACGGGACTAAGCTCATCTTTCGATAATCCTTCAAGTGTTAAAATTTCTTGTCCGTCAGCCTCAATTGCGAGTATTATACATGATCTAACACCCTTACCATTTAAGAGAATTGTGCAAGCGCCACAGTCTCCTCTTCCACATGCATATTTTATGCTATGCATTCCAACTTTTTCCCTCAAGACATCAACAAGTAAATCATTTGCTTCTACATAAGCATTTCTTTTCTCCCCATTTAAAATGAACGAAATTTTTTTCATCTTTTCCTCCTAAATTAATTTCTCTCCATAAGCTGGACCATTGCCATTAATTCTTTCAACAGCGGCCTTAATCCCTCTTTCAAGCATAACCTTTGCAACATGTAATCTATACTCCTTTGTAGCCCTCACATCTGTAATTGGAGAGATTTCTTCAGGTATCAATTTTTTCGCCTCTTCAATTAATGAGTCTGTAAGTGGTTTCCCATTCAAAAGTGCTTCCAGCTTTTTTGCTCTTTTTGGTATTGGTCCAACCGCACAGAATGCCAAACGATATTCGTTTCCTTCTAGTGCAAGAACCCCTAGACCAACCTGAGCAAGGTCTTCTCCTTTGTACCTACCAAGTTTTGTATAGCTTCCTCCGTGCTTTTTAGCAGGAAGAGAAAAAATAATTTCACGAACGAATTCTTCCTCTTTAAGAGCAGTTCTTCTTGGCCCAAGAAACCAGTCAAGCGCCGAAATAACTCTTTCTCCTTCTTTGCCCCTTACAACAATATCTGATTCATATACAAGAAGAGCAGGGCCACTATCAAGTGATGGCACTCCAGAACAAATGTTCCCTGCTAAAGTTGCCCTGTTGCGTATTCCAACAGAAGCAACCGTTTTTGAGGACTCCCAGAGCAAAGGAAATTGTTCCCTTACAATGTCTGAATCAATTAGGTCAGCAAATGTCACAAGTGCTCCAATATGGAGCTTGTCTTCTCTAAATTCAAGTTTTTTTAATTCTTCAATACCTTTAATGTCAATAACTGCTGCAGGAGATTCAAGTTCATCCTTAATTCTAACAACCAGATCCGTGCCACCTGCAAGAAGACGAGCCTTGCCTTTGTATTCACTAATAAGTTTAATAACGTCTTCAATTCTTTCTGGTTTAAAATACTCAAATTCATGTACTATTGCCATAGTTTCCTCCTCTAAAATAAAAAGGGAAGAGTGAAAATTTTCACTCTTCCCTTCGAAATTAAAATTATTTTGCTTTCCAGGCTACAAACCTACCCCACATTGACTCTGCTTCCATGACTCTTGCAAGAAAACATCCGATGTAATATCTTCCACTTGGAAGATTTGCAATATCACTCGCAAGATTTTCTGCATGTACAATATGTTTCGGAAAGAGTTTTATATGCATAACTTGATAAAATTCCTCAATTGGGTACATCTCATCCCAGTCTTTGCCAAACTGCTCTTTAAGTTTTCTATTTGCTTCTTCAAATGTCTTAGGATGCCATATTCTCATAATTGTGTTCATCGGGTGATCTGCGCTAACAGCATCAACTCCTATCCATTTTATCTTCATATCAATAGCCCATTGTGCAAAATCAGGTGAAGGACCCGGATGTCGAACCATATACCTAAATTCATCGGAATCTGGGCTATTCCATCCATATTTGTTCCAGCCGGTTTTTATAATAAGAATGTCTCCTTCGTGAATATCTACAACTTTTTTAATCATTTCCGGGGTATAAACACTAACATCGCTTACCATATCCGAAATATCAGCTACAACACCAGGGCCAATCCATTTTTCAAGTGGAACCTGCCCAATTGTTTTACCTGCAGGGTAAAAGTGTTTCTCTCCATCCATATGTGTACCAAGATGGATACTTGCATTACATATGGAAGCGTTTCTACCAAGACCAAACTGCTGCTGACCAACTCTTTTGAAGAATTTCACAGTAAGCGGTTCATAATTTAACCACTGTGGTGTTCTCACACTGAATGGTACTGTAAGGTCATACTGCTCCATTGATTCCATAATTTGAATAAACTCCTCATTATCCATGCCGTCTGGTGCTTCATATGCAGCCAATCTTGTCCATGCTGCTTCTGTTTCCATAAACGGTATAACTCCATTAAAGAACCATACTCTCCTATTTAGAACTTTTTCTATATCTCCTCCAACACTTTCTACAAAAACTAAATGAGACTTTGGAACTTTTATGTGCATTAATTTATAATATTTTTCGGGGGGGAACATTTCATCCCATTCTTTTCCATAATCCTCTCTCAATTTTTCTTTTGCCTTTATAAAATCTCTCTCATGCCAATATTTTATTGGAGTATTCATTGGATGCTCAATACAACCAGCATCTGTCCCAACCCATTTTAGTTTCATCTTCATTGCCCATTCAAAGAACTCCATATTTGCCCCGGGATGACGCACCAAAAAATCAAATTCGCTTGCATCAGGTTTATCCCAGGAATACTTATTGTAACCAGTATAAACAATAAGAATGTCACCTTCTTTTACGTTTGCCCTTTCTGTAATCATTTCCGGGGTAATAATGCTATAATCACTTACCGCGTCTGAAATATCAACAACAACTCCTTGTCCCGAAAGTTCTTTAAGTGGAATGTCGCTAATTGCTCTTCCTCCAGAATGGTATGCTGTTTCACCAACAAGATGAGTTCCAACAGAGTTACTCCAATTCAAGATTTGGCCATTTGCTCCCTGTCCACCACCATAAGCTCCCGTAACCCTCTTAAAAAAATGTACCTCAAAAGATTTGTCATGAGGCCAGGGTGGCGTAAAGATACTAACAGGATGTGACAGATCATAAACCTTAACATTTTTCATTAATTCAAGAAACTTTTCACTTTCCATACTTACCTCCCTTTAATTTTTATTATTAAGATGCGTATTTCTTTGCAAATGCAACAACAGCGTCCTTAAATACTTTCATTGGGGCGTCAACAAGCCCTGCACCAACTTGCCCAACTCCTGGGTCTTTGTGAGCAACACCAGTATCGAGGAACGGAACAATATTTTTATCGACAACTTTTCTGATGTCTATCCCTGTTGGTGTACCTCTGCCATCAAAATAAGGAATTTGATAAATATTGTTTTCGCCGATTGTAATTTCGTACATTTCAAGGTTTTTAGAAGTTGCAAGTTTAACATTTCCTCCTACAAATTGAATTATTGCCGGTGCAGCAGCAATTGCAAAACCACCAAGGCCTGCAGTTTCCATTATTGAGCTATCACCTATATCTCTTCCAACATCTTCTTTTTTAAACCCGGGGAAAAGAAGAACATCCGGAACAGGGGATTCTGCAACGAACCATTCATCACCAAGTCCAGAAACTTGAATGCCCCAGTCAGTTCCATTTCTTGACATAGCAGTTACCATAGTGCTTCCTTCAATATTTCTTGCAGGGTCAAGAGAGGCCTTGCAACTTGCCATAATAAATGGAAGGAAAGTATGAATGTTTGCCTGCATGAAGTTAATTACATCAGTTGTGTTTTTTGTATCTTCCATAGTTTGTAGAAGATAAGGCGTTATTTTTGCAAATAATAGATACGACGCAGCTCTGCTTCTATTGTGAAGCTCATCTCCCATTGTAAGAGCTTCTGCTATTATAGGTTTAAGCTCCATTTTCCCAGCCCTTTTTATAGCCTTACTTAAAACCGGGAGCATAACATTTTCCATCCACTTCAACCTTTCAATTACATCCGGGGAATATGCACCCATCCTCAGAACCTTTCCAATTCCTTCATTAAGGGTGTTAAAAGCCACATTGCCAAATGTCTCGTTTTTAACAACAGCAACAGGCATTGATGCAGAAACAATCCCAGCCATTGGTCCTACAGTGTTATGATGATGGCAAGGTTCGAACTCAATTTCACCAGATGCGGCAAGTACTGCTGCCTCTTCTGGAGTTTTAGCAAGCCCTTCATACACCAAAACACCCATAACTGCCCCTTTTTGAGGGCCACTCATTCTATCCCAGGTTACAGGCGGACCTGCGTGAAGAATAAGATTTTTCTTCATTCCGGGGATTACATCAATTGCTTTCTCAACACCAATCCAAACCGGTCTTGCATCAAGAAGTCTTTTAAAAGCTTCTTGGTTGGCTTTTTCAATGTCTACCATAACGCCTCCTTATAAAGGTTTTTATTGTAATGCAAATTGCTCTGGTTTAAGATATCATTGTGAATTTAATAACAACCAGAACTTCCTTTTTTCTCTTTTTAAATTTTAACAAATCTTTTATCTTTAGTCAAACCAAAATAAAACAACAAAAAGTTAGCTCAGTTGATAAAATACTTTAAGATAATGAACAGCTATTCTATATATTCTTCTTTAATCGGAATTTTCTTATTTTCATTTTCGAAGTAATATTTTATTGCATCTACCCATTCCTTTGGATGTGGAATCTCAAAAGCTGCTCTATCAAGTTTACCATCCTTATTAATAAAACGAAATGCAAGACATTTCATTATCGTAGGTTCATTTTTGTGAAAATCTGTAACGGCAATTGACAAGAGGTCTCTTTTTGAAATGAAAAGTTCCCTATTGTCAAACCGTCCTTTATAATATAACCCATTTTTAAGGAGAATCATTTGTCCGCCTGAATCAAGAAGCTTGCCAGGTTCCAATTCCAACCCATAGAAATGCACCCCATAACTTGCCATGACAATATCTTCCTCCTTAAACATTCCACTTACTTTTTTCCTATCTCGTTGAATAAACCATCTAAAAAAAACAATAACAAAAATAAATGCACCAGCTAAAATATAATACACTGCAAACAGCTTCATTTGATTTGTTTAACTTTCTCTAAAATTAATACTAATCTTTTCACTGCATAATGATAACGATATCCTCTTCTAATATTCATCGCCTTTAAGATTGATTGGGCAATCTCTTCATCCGTCTTTCCTTTTTTTTTCAGTTTTCTAATATTTTTTAAGTTTGCCTGAATAATTTTTTCGTACCCGCCTGTTTCACTTGTATGAACATAATAGAAGCTCATTAAAGATATAGACACAGCGGTCACAATAAGTATTACAGTGTCATAAGAAGGATCTTCGATAATGTATCTTAATAGAGAATTTGGGTTTCCTGCATTGAATATTAAGTAGAGTACAATTACTGAAAATATTAAAAAAACAATGAAAAAAAATTTTTTACCCTGACTGCTCACCTTTTCCTCCACAGAAGCCAGGAGCGGAAAAAGCTCCTGGCTTTAATTAAAAATCACCTAAAATTATTTTTGAAATTCCAAAAAAATTATTTCTGAGAGCTCTCAAAACCTTCTAATTTCTTTTCTTCTCCTTCTTTCAACTGTGCCCATTCTGCCTCGGCTTTTGCCCAGGCTTCCTCAGTTGCTTCTTTCTCCCAATAGGTCAATCCTCGCTCTTTCCTTGTTGCGCCAGGGAGTGAGTTATCAAGGATTATTGCAACAAGTGCTGAAACAGCCATTGCCGTAGTAAGAATTGTCTGGAGGATCATTCCCAGTGTACCATTAACAGTGCCAATAGCTCCCCAACTTATTGGGTTCTGCTGGAATGCAAAACTGACTGACAGGCCACTGAATAATGCTATACCGAGAACGAACAAATTTCTCGAATTATTGAGATTCACATATTGAAGGTTTGAAAGCCCAACCGCTGCAATCAAACCAAAGAGACCAACATACATTGCTCCAACAACCGGACCAGGAAGTGACGCAAAAATTGCTCCTATTTTCCCGAGAAGCGGAATAACAAGCATAATAATTGCACCACATCTTATAACCCTTCTTGAAGCAACTCTTGTGATACCCATAGCCCCGATGTTCTCCGAATACGAGGTCGTTCCATTTCCGGACTGAAGTATTCCAGCTATAAGACAACCTAAACCTTCAGCGCCAATACCCTTTGAAATCATCCGCTCTGTTGGCGGAGGAGCTTCAGATATCTTTGCGCATGAGTGATAATCCCCAATAGATTCTACCATTGAAGCAAGATAAGCAGCAAGCATACCAAAACTACCTGCTACCAACAGGGAAGTGTTGGTCGGAAATCCCCATCTGAATGGAATAAGAGGTCTGATAGTAAACCAGGGAGCTGCTGCAATGTTCTGGAAAGCACTAGTTAAATTTGCAGGATTTCCTACAGGAATCCATCCCGCAACGGTTCCAATCACTGCGCAAATCCAACCCAGAGCTATTGCCGATATAACGGGGAAGAGTAAGAAAAATCTGGATCTTCTTGAATAAACCTGAGAAAAGAGAATTAATGCAACCAGTGTGATTATAGAAATTGTCCAGTTTCCCGCCATAGCTGGTGCACCTGTTCCAAAGAGAGATAATCCAATCATAGTAATCGTAGGACCAATTACAAGAGGTCCAATAAATTTCTTTATTTTGCCTACTGCGCCAGAATAGCCAAGAATAATTTCAAAAATTGATGCAAACATAATTGCTGCCGCAACGTTTTGAATACACATCTGCCAGTTTCCCCCCTGAGCCTGCACCATTCCTATAATAGCAAAAGTAGGTCCAAGGAAAGAAAAGCTTCCTCCCTGTACAATAGGGAGTTTGTTGCCCAAAAATTGCTGAAAGAGTGTTGCTAGTCCACTTGCAAAGAAAACAGCACCGATAAGAATTGCAAGTTGATCTGGCGGGAATCCCATCGCACCTCCAATAATAAGAGGGATGCTAACGGTAGCCCCAAACATCGTAAGATAATGCTGGAAACCCAAGAAAAACGATAAAGTCCAGCGTGGTTTGCTTCCTATGGGATAGAGCACCCACCCGGAAGATTCAATTTGTTCATTTGCCATTTAAAACCTCCTTTAATTTTTAATCTTTTAGAACCTTTTCGAGTTTTTTTCTTTTTGCACCCCCTAACTTCTTTTCAGGCAAAATTTAACTAAGAATATGTTTCATATACTGTTTAGCTTAACATACAATATGCATCAATATAACTTCATTTACATCAATATAACTTCATTTTTTTTAAAGTCAAGTTCTTGTATGAGTTACTTATATTTAAATGACAAATACTATTTCAAAAAAATCTTCAGAGAATAAAATCTCCATCTAAAAAATAGAGAGAACTAATCTTTTTAAAAACTAAAATACACAACAAAAAAACTCTTTTAAAGAAAAACTTACCATATATTCTGCTTATCCAAGCACATCTTTTAAACTATGAATTTTTATCCCCTGATACGATGTAATCTTGGGAAAATCAGATACCACAACATCCTTTGCTTTTATCTTTTTAGCAATAAGCACAGCTTCTGCCGTACTTATTTTAGAAGCCATTCTATGCGCAAGGTCTTCTACAAAACTTATTTCTATTGAAGTCGGAGCAATAACCCCTATTCTATATTTTGTTTTAATGTCTTCCTCTAGGTACGATTGAGCAGATACTGAAACAAATGCCTGGTTCAGATATTCAGTTTTTTTCAATTTTAACAACTCTAATAATGAATCAGCATCCATCACAACGCCACTTTTAAAAACTTGAGGAGAAGAAGAAATTTTTTCTTGTTGAGATTCTTTGGTGGTTTTTTCCTCTTCTTTGCCAATTTTTTCAGGAGCTATAGGCCCTTTTGCTTGCTCTTCCTCAGTTTCCCGTGACTCCTGCTCCAAGGATTCACGCTTTACTTTCTCAAGCAAAAGATCGAGAGAGCTTTTTGTTTCTTCTGAAACCTCTTCCTCTTTTTCTTCAGTTGGAATGGCTTTCTCTTTAGGAACAGAAGGCTCTTTTGCTTCTCCTTTCAGGCTTATCTCTGTATCGCTTTTCCCAGGTTTCTCTTTTTCCTCCGTTTCTAATTTTTCTTTAATCTCATTTACTGGCTCTTTTGGCAATTCAGTTTCTTTTTCTGCTTCTAGAGGTTTTATATTCAATTCTTCTGCTTCTACCCTTTTTTCTTTATCTGGTGGAGAGATTGCCTCTTTTGTTTTATCAATCTTTCCGGGAATTTGCTCAACAACTATTTTTTCAACATTTTTCTTTTCCTCTAATGGTTTTTTTGCTTCTTCTTTTGAAACGGGAGGAATAGGTTCTTTTATTTCTGAGGGCTCGACTTGTTTTTGCACTTTGCTTCTTAAATCAATTTTCTCAACTCTCTTTTGCCCATAAGGAATCCTTGCTCCATAAGGCACTTTACTCTTCCCTGGCTCTGCAACAGCTTCTTCTTTCCCAGTCTTTTCGGGAACAGAAATTGTCATTGTCTTTTTATCAATCTCATAATCAATTTTAACTGTTTCTTTTTCTTCCAATACTTTTACATTAAAAGAAGGTATTTTTCTTTGCGATTCTTCCAGTTTAATAGTAGGAAGCGGCTTTTTTCGTTTTCTCTTTGGAATGAACAAAAGAATGACCAATGCCAAAAGAATATAAAAGAGAGTCTTAGCAAGTGTGTCCGTGCCAACATCAGGTAAATAAGTATGAATATAAGGATATATTAATTCAGCTGCAGGAAGAAAAAATTCAATAATTTTTTCCGAAAGATTTTCGAAAAATGGGATTATACTTTTATAAAACTCTTGCATTGTATTTGAAACATCTTTTAAAAATTCAGAATTAATAGCAGAAGAAAGAACAATAGAATTTGCTGAAGAATCCACTGCTCTATTAGAAAAACTGCTAAGAATCTCCTTGGTTTTAAGCAATACGGAACCGCTCCAACACACATTGCTGGATATTAAACTAAACATAATCACTATGGCTATCACACTGTACACAAATTTCCGCATTTCTTGCCTCCCTTTATATTATATTAATTAAAAAAAATAATTTCAATTTAATTTTCGCTAGCTTTCTTTTTAAAATCTTCTAAAACTTTTTTAATTTTTTCCGTAGTTGCTGCACCTCCTACAATGCAAACATCTACAGGAGCTTGTGTTTCGGCTATTGCCTCCGCACAAGGATGACACCCAGGAAAACCACAAGCCCCACATTCTCCATGAGGTAAAACTTCATAAATTGCTTTAACTAACGGATTTTCCTCTACCTTATATTTCTCTGCAAAATAACCAAGTAAGGCACCAAAAAAAGCACCAAAGCCACCAACCGTCACTACGGAAATAATAAAAGTTTTCATCTCATACCCCTCATTTTATCATCCCCTGGAATCCCATAAACGCAAGAGCAACAATCCCCGATACCATATATGCAATAGCCTTACCTTTGAAAAAATCAGGAAGTTCTGAGTTGCGCAAACGCTCTCTTATGCCAGCAAGAATTAACATAGCCATGAAATAACCGATTGCTGCGCCAACTGCCTCAACAGTGGATTCCACAAAATCAAAACCTTGAAGAGAATTAATAAAGGTAACTCCCAGTATAAGGCAATTAGTTGCAATAAGTGGAAGATATATGCCCATTGCCTTATATAAATGAGGAGACATTTTTCTAATATAAATCTCTACAAGCCCAACTAGTGACCCGATTACAAGTATAAACGACACAATCTGGAGGAATGGCTGAAGATGAAATGGAATCAATATCCAACGATCAATAATCCATGTCACAGCAGCAGCAAGCACTGTCACAAATGTCACTGCATACCCCATACCAATAGAAGCATGCATATTATCCGTAAGACCTATATACGAACATAAACCAAGAAATTGCAACAACACAATATTGTTTACAAAAGCTGAAGCAACAAAAATTTTGCCGAGGTTTGCAAGGTAGCTCATTTTTTAACCTTCCTTTTCCTTAAAGTACACTCAAGCCATCCTACAAGTACGCCTAAAATAAGAAATCCGGCAGGTGGAAGGATCATAACAAGTGCAGGACTATATGATGTAGGAAATACTCTAAAACCTGCTATAGTACCATTACCAAACATTTCCCTAACAGCAGCCATCGCAACAATTACCCAACCATAACCGATACTCATTCCAATGCCGTCAAAAATAGAATCTACAATAGAATTGTGATAAGAAAATGCCTCTGCTCTTCCAATGATAATACAATTTACAACAACAAGAAAAATATAGAGTTTGATTGCTTCATAAATTGAATTAAAATACGCTCTGGAGAGAAGTGTAGCAATTGTTGTGAAAGTAGCAATAACCACAACAAATATAGGGACCCTGATATCTCCAGGAATAACCTTTCTTAACAAAGAAATGATAATTTCTGAAAATATGAGAACAAAACTAAAAACAAAAGTCATCAGTAAAGCATTTTGCACAGAATTAGTTACAGCAACAACTGAGCATAGTCCAATAGCAAGAATAAGTATTGGATTTGCCGGAGTAATTCCGCTCCAAACAATTTTCCAATATTTTTTCATTCCGACCCTTCCTTTTCTTTAAAATAATTATGCGCAACTTTCCCGGCTACTTTTACTCCTTTTGCAACAGCAGTAGAAGTAATTGTGGCTCCTGTAATAGCAATGACGTCTTCCTTAGGTATAAAATTATCAGAAATTTTCTTCCCCTTAAATTGACCAAGGAATGTTATTTTATTTTCTTTCTCCACATAATAATCAGAGTTAGAAGCATTTGCACCAAGTCCTGGAGTTTCAAGACTTTCCAAAATTTTAACCCCACTTACAGTTCCGTCTTTTTTTATCCCAACAAGCATTTTAATCGGAGCCTGGCTGCCAGGAGATGTAACTTGCAATACTAATCCGATAATTTCCTCATTAGACTTAACAATATATGCATTATCAATTTGTACGACTGAATCAGACAATTCAAATTCTTCATTTACCCTTTCAAATTGATAATCTCCAGGGAAAACTTCAGAAAGTCCTACCTGCAATATTTTTTCATCCTGTGCACTTATAACCGGTCCAGTGACCTTATACACAGCTGCCAGAGCACCACCCGATATCGCACCTATAATACCAAGAATTAATGTTAATTTTAGTATTTTATTCATATACTCATCTTTCTTTTGAGGGCAAAGCGACCATATACCCTTGGAAGCATTTTATCAAAAAATGGCACAAAGCAGTTCATAATTAATATTGAAAACATAACTCCTTCAGGAGAAGCACCAAATTGCCTGAAAATAACCGTCAGGACCCCTAATGAAATGCCATACCATAATCTTCCCTTAACAGTAATGGGAGAAGAACTATAATCTGTTGCCATAAAAAATGCACCAAGAAACAGACCACCTGAGAGAATAGAAAAAATAGGATCTCTATTGAAAACAGCGGAGAGGATAAAAACTGTTCCGATAAAACCAGCAGGAATACGCCAATCAATAATCTTTTTTGCAATAAGAACAATTCCGCCTATAAGTAAAAGTAGCGCAGATGTTTCGCCAATCGAACCAGCTACATTACCTAGAAAAAGGGATTTATACATGATTAACTTTGAGCCATCAAACATTGCAAGTAACTCAGAAAATCCCTTCAATTTTATAATATTAAGCGGAGTAGCAGTTGTAATCGCATTTGTAGGAGGAAAAACGCTTTGCGTAAAAGGTTTTACCCATATCGTCATATATGTAGGCCAAGAAATCATAAGGAATGCCCTTCCAACAAGTGCCGGGTTAAATGGATTGGAACCTATGCCACCAAAAATCCATTTTCCAAGTATTATTGCTACAAAAGCACCGACTGCTACCATCCAGTACGGTGAAGACGGTGGAAGAGTTAGTGCCAGGAGCAATCCTGTAACTGCAGCAGATAAATCATATACTGTCGCTTTTGTCCTGAAAATCAAGCAACTTAGATACTCGGCAACAACTGCAGATAAAATAGAAACGATGATAACCCCTAATGTATGTCCAACTCCAAAAAAATACAGTCCTGCTATTGTGGCAGGCATAAGAGCAATCAAAACCCCTCTCATAATGAGAGAAACCTTTGCTTTATCGCGAATGTGAGGAGAGGATGTTACAACAAGATCAACCAAATTTTCATCCATCAACTTTTCCTCTTTCATCTAGTTTTTCCTTCGCTTCTTGCGCTTTTTTTGCTTTTAATGCTTTTATTTTTTCAAATGCAGCTTGCTTTGCTGCTTCAATCTTTCTCTGCTTTAAAATTTTCTGTTTAGCATTTCTCACATTTTCCGTGAGGTGCCTCTTTGAAGGACAGACATATGAACAAACTCCACATTCAATACAATCAGTTGCATTTAATATCTCTGTCAGTTTTATGTCATCTCTCCGCCAGGCATGATCAATAAGAAGAGGCATAAGCCCAATAGGACACCAGTCTACGCAACGCGAACATCGTATGCAAGGCATCTCATCTTGTGGTGCCATTTCAAGCACTTCTTCTCCAAAAAATAAAATCCCAGACGTGCCTTTCGTCACTGGTACTTCTATTGTAGATTGGGCAATTCCCATCATAGGACCACCAAAAATAAGCTTCCGTAATTTTTTAGTAAGTCCACCTGTCTGCTGTATTATATCTGTCACAGTAGTGCCTATTCTGATAGTATAATTTCCAGGTTTTTTAATAGCAGAACCTGAAACAGTAACACCTCGTTCGATCAGTGGCTTTCCTTCAAATACTGCTTCAGAAATAGCTTTTAGTGTACCAACGTTCTGCACTATTGCACCTACTTCAAGAGGCAGTTTTTCGGCAGGAACTTCTTTTCTGAGTACTGCTTTAATAAGCTGTTTTTCGCCTCCCTGAGGATATTTTGTTTTTACCAAAACCACTTCTATATTATCCAGACCTCGTTTTTTTACATTCTCTTCAAGCAGTAATGCGGCATCTTTCTTATTAGTTTCGATCGCAATAATACCATGCTTTGCTTCCGTAATTTTCATTTCGATGAGAAGACCGTTAATAATTTTTTCCGGGTACTCCATCATCACCCTGTAGTCTGTTGTAAGATATGGTTCACATTCAGCACCATTCGCAATAATAACATCAATGACTTTATCTTTAGGAGGGGAAAGTTTGACGGCAGTAGGAAATGTTGCACCACCCATCCCTACTATACCTTTATCTCTTATCTTTTTTATAAGATCTTCTTTTGACGAAGACTCTAAAGATTCGATGCCTTTTAGATCACTAACCCATTCCTCTTTAAAGTCATTCTTGATGACAACACTCTGCACTTTTGTTCCTAAAGGAAAAGGCCTCAATTCTATAGCAACAACTTCGCCTGATATGGTAGCATGCACAGGAGCAGAAACAAACGCATTTGCAATTCCTATTACCTGACCAATTTTTACATGATCTCCTACTTTAATAATAGGAGTATTTGGCGCCCCGATATGCTGGCTCAACGGGATAACCGCAACAGCAGGTGGGGTTAAGAAAATAAACGGAGCATCTTTCGTCAGTTTATTTTCTTCAGGATGCGCTCCACCTGTCTTAAATGTAAATTCCTTCATTGTTCACTCACTTCTCACCAAAAATATGTCCACAATACGGACATATTTTTGCGTCTTTATCTACAATTTTTTTGCACTCATCGCAATATTTCTTTAACTGTGTAAAACATTTGGGACAGTACATATAATCCGCACTAACTTCTTCTCCACATATTGGACATTTCTGTATTTTCTTACTCACCATTAATTCATAATACTTTCTTTGCAGTTGCATCAATTCCTTGTTTAATTTTTCTTCCTCAAGTTCCTCTTTTGTATATGATGAGCGCACTATCATATAAAAAAGAAAAGGCAATATCCCACCGAAGAAAATTGTACATATAGCCCACAAAAGGCTTTTCCCGCCACGAAGACTGCTATCACGATAAACATAAAATGCAAGAACGAATATGACAACAAGGAATCCTGATAAGAAAATCCCAAAATCAAGAACGCTTATCCATGGAAAACTTCCTCTTAAAAGATTCATTATATAGTTCATATGCCAAAATTATAACAAGTTTTTTGAAAAAACAAAATAATTCATTAATTTTCTTATATAGGCAATAAGATATAGCGATCCTGTAACACAGAGCAATCCATCGTTTCCAACATTTTTTTTTGCAAAATCAAATGCTTTCCTTGGATTTTTTTCCACTATAATTTTATCCCTCGAAATATACTTTTTTGCAATACTGTCTAATTTTTCAACTTCAAGCCTCCTTGAATAAGAATTTGGTGTCTCGGTTAAAACAAACATTTCCCCAACAGACGCAAGAACAGAAAGTGTATCCTCTATGTTTTTGTCCCTTAACATCGAAAAAAGAAAAACAATTCGCCCACTAAAAATATTCTTTAAGGACCGTACAAGTGCTTTAGAAGAAGCTCCATTGTGTGCTCCATCAAGAACAATAAAAGGTTTTTCGCTTACAATCTCTAACCTCCCTGGCCAGAAACTTTTAGCCAATCCATTATATATATCCTTCTCGTTTATCCCATATCCCATATCTTCGAGCAAAAGCGCAGTCTGTATTGCAGAAGAGGCATTTTCTGCTTGATGGTAACCAATCAATGGAATAACAAGTTCTTTAAAATGTCTTTGAAAGGTCTGCGAGTGAAAATCGAAAACAACTCCTTTATTATTTTCTTTTGCATCAGAAATAAAATAATCTTTTCCATATTCAAAACATTGCACTTTATTTCTTGAAGCCTCATTCGCAATAATTTCAGAAACTGCTTTTTCCTGTCTTCCAATAACCAGAGGGACCCCTTTTTTAATAATACCTGATTTTTCCATGGCAATCTCCTTAAGCGAATTTCCTAAAAACTCTTGGTGATCAAAACTTATCTCGGTTATAATAGAAACGAGCGGACTTTTAATGATATTTGTAGCGTCAAGTCTTCCCCCCATCCCTACCTCATATAAAGCCAAATCAACTCTCTTTTCTAAAAAATAAATAAAAGATGCAATTGTGAAAGTCTCAAATGTAGAAGGCGTATCTTCCACAGAAATTATCTTATAGAACTTTCTCAAGTCATCTAAAATAAGAGAAAACTCATGAGGTGTTATAAGATGCCCGTTCACAGAAATCCTTTCTCCGGTATTAATTAAAGATGGCGATGTAAATGCTCCTACTCTCAATTTTTCTCTCAGAATAAATGAAAGAAAAGAGAGAGTAGAACCTTTTCCTTTAGTGCCTGCAATATGAACAGTTTTTAGTAAATCTTGAGGATTACCTATTCTTTCAAGAAAGTTTTCCATTCTATCAAAACCAAATTGCAGCCATATTTTTTTATTTCTGTTTAAACAATATATGTAATCTAAAGAACGTAAATAAGAAAACATCTATGCCTCTAAATCTTTAAGATGCTCCAATATTAAAACATATTCCTTTCCTGCTTCTTCCAATCTATCCCTGTCCTTTTTTATCACTTCTGGCGGTGCTTTCTTAAGATAAGATTCATTGTATAACCTTCCTGTGATTTTTTTCCTCTCGGTTCCTAAAGATTCAAGCTTTTTATTAAGGCGTTTCGTTTCCTTCTCAACATCGATCTCAGTAGCAACATGTAAATAAAATGTTGTTCCAGATACAATACTTTTTACAGTTCGAGATGGCCTAGAGTTTGTAAATCCCATATCACTCAAAAAAGCAATCTGTATAATTTTTGTTTTTTCTCGCAAAAGAAGTTCCTTTTGTTCATCATCCTCTGTCATAAAAGAGACTTTAATCCTCCGAGTGGTTGGAATATTAAATTCTGCCTTCAGATTTCTAATGCTTCTTACAGCAGAAAAGATGAACTCTGCCTTTTCCTCTGACTCTTTATCAATTTTTTCCTCGTCATAACCAGGGAAATCCGCTACAATAAGAGCTTTTTCTCTATGTGGAAGATAAGAGAATATTTCTTCTGTAACAAACGGAATAAAAGGATGAAGCATCTTTAAAATTGTATTCAATGCATCCCACAAGAGAAACTGCACTTCTTCTTTCCTTACCTTATCATCCCCATAAAGACGAACTTTAGAAATCTCTACATACCAATCACAAAATTCTTTCCAGACAAAATCATATAATTCTCTAGAGGCCTCGCCCAACTCGTACCGGGAAAGAAGTTCTGCTTGTCGTTTAAGAACACGGTTCAGTTTACTTCGTAGCCATATATCCTCAAGTTCCAAATGTATATTCTTACTATCAAATTTAAGCGGATCAAATTCTTCTAAGTTCATGACAACAAATCTAGACGCATTCCATACTTTATTCACAAAATTTCTACTTGCAATGAGCCTTTCGCCAGAAAGATTTATATCTTGTCCCCCTGCTGTGCTGAGATAAGCCATTGTAAAACGCAGTGCATCTGTGCCATATTTACTAATTATATCTATAGGGTCTATGTTATTTTCCAAAGACTTGCTCATTTTTATCCCTTTTTCGTCCCTTACTAAACCGTGAAGCAAAACAGTGTCAAAAGGTTTATTTCCCATAAATATTAAACCACTCATAATCATTCTTGCCACCCAGAAAAAAAGGATATCGTATCCGGTAACAAGCAACGTAGTCGGGTAATAATAATTTAAGTCAATAATTTCCCCCGGCCAACCCAATGTCGCAAAAGGCCACAAGGCAGAAGAAAACCATGTATCCAATACATCTTCATCTTGAACAATATTAGTACTCCCACACTTTGTACATTTTTTTACTTCTTCTCTGGATACAATTACCTCACCACAATCCTTGCAATAATACGCAGGAATTCGATGCCCCCACCAAAGCTGTCTACTTATACACCAATCTCTTATGTTATTCAACCAATCATAATAAACTTTTTCCCACTTGGATGGAGTAATTTTTATGTCTCCATTTTTTACTACCTGTAATGCTTTATCTGCAGGCATCTCCATTTTAATAAACCATTGCTTTGAAAGAAGAGGTTCTACAATAGTATTGCAGCGTTGACAATGTCCCACAGAGTTTTCATAACCTTCTTCTTTTACAAGGCAGCCAGTCTCTTTTAAATCTTTTACCAAGACATTTCTACATTCCATCACTGTAAGACCTAAATATTTATCAGGTACATTGAACATCTTTCCTTCTCCGTTTATAACATTAACAAATAGAAGATCGTGCCTTTTAGCGATTTCAAAATCATCAGTAGAGTGAGAAGGAGTAACTTTTACAGCACCTGTACCAAATTCTTTGTACACCCCTTTATCACTCACAATGGGAATCTCTCTCCCAACTAAAGGAAGTATAATTGTTTTGCCGACAAGTTTTTTATATCTATCATCATCGGGAGACACAGCAACTGCCGTATCTCCTAACATCGTCTCAGGCCGTGTTGTAGCAACAACAATTCCATTATTAGCATTCCCCTTAAACGGATATTTAATATAATATAACTTACTTTTTGAAGTTTCATACTCGACTTCAATGTCAGAAAGTGCCGTATGACAGTGGGGACACCAATTTATAATTCTCTCGCCTCTGTAAAGTAGGCCTTTTTCATAATACCAGACAAATGCCTCTTCAACAGCTTCTTTATATCTGTCATCCAGTGTAAAACGCAGTCTGCTCCAATCTGCAGAAACTCCTAATCTCTTTAACTGGGTAAGAATAGTCCCTCCGTATTTTTCTTTCCATTTCCAAACTTCCTCCACAAATTTATCTCGTCCTAGATCACTTTTCTTGATACCTTTTGCAAGCAATTCCCTTTCGACAACTGCCTGAGTCGCAATACCAGCATGATCCATTCCTGGAAGCCAAAGTGTTTCTCTACCGTTCATCCTGTTAAAACGCACAAAAATATCTTGAATAGTAAAATTTAATGCATGCCCTGTATGGAGTCTACCAGTTATATTCGGAGGCGGCATCATTACTACAAAAGGAATTTTATCAGGATTAGGAACAGAATGGAAAAATTTATTCTCCTCCCAAAATTTATATATTCGCTCTTCTACTTTGCCAGGCGCGTAAGCCTTTTCCATATCTATCATAATAATTTCCTGTACAACTTAAGCAAGAAACAGGCCCAACAGCCCATTCTCTTCTTTTTTTCGTATAAGCAAGATATTGTCTAATTTCTGTAAAAAAATCTCCCCCGTATTATTTATCTGTCCTTTAATAAAATGTCCGCCAATGAGTTTGTGATCCTTAAGAGCTAATGCGACATGAAGATGAATAATTGGATCTCCATCATTCTCCGTTGTGCTAATATTTCCTTGTAAAGAAACAAGCTCGACAGGATCTTTAATGCTCTTTGCAAGGTACTCATTCCCATCCCAGTAACCTATCTCTACATCCCGCAACATACCTATCCCGTTTAATATAATGCCAGATTCAATTTTATAATTCTTGCACACAGTTTTTAAGCATTCTAATAAATCTTCCCCATCCTGCAATCTCACGCCAAGCATTACTTTACCTTCTTTTATAATCATGATGCCTCCTAACTCATTTACTTTATATATTATGTTTTTTGCTTATCTATTATATGGATATATTATATGAAGTCAATTTAAGAATCGCATTAAATTATTATAGTAACGTTCTCCAATGTTTTAACTTGCATTCTATAGGGCCTTTCAAAATACATAGGCTTGACTTGTATCAAAAGTTGAGTAGAATATGATTGCATATGGACGGGCCCGTAGCTCAACGGCGGAGCAGTTGGCTCATAACCAATTGGTTCCTGGTTCGAATCCAGGCGGGCCCACCATTTAAACGGAGGTTTTTAATGTATATAAAAATACTTTGGGACTTTGAACAAAAAGAAAAAAAGGTAAAAAATAAAGAACACCGCATTAAAGAAATTGGAACAGAAGTACAAATTTTAAACGAAATAAGCAAGATAGAAGAAGAAATAAAAGAAATTAAATCTGCAAAAAATGGGTTCCTCAAGCGGGAAAAGGAGCTTGAAATAGAAACAGAAGAAAACGAATCCCAATTAGAACACATTTCCTCGTTGATAAAAGGAAATAAATTAAAGACAAGTAAGGAGCTAAAAACAGCAAAAAAAACAGAAGAGTCTCTTATTGCAAAGCAAAATGAATTAAAAAAGAATTTAGAATTCATGACTACTGAAATAAGTGAGAAAGATGAGCTCACTAAAGAACTTGGTAAAAAAGTTGAAAAAATGAAAGAAACAATTGTGCAGATGAAAAAAGAGCGAAAAAGGCTTGAAAAAGAATTAAAATCAGAAGTAAAAATATTGAATGAAGAATTTGCAAAACTAAAAGAGGTAATTCCACAAATTATCATTCAAAAATATGAAATGATAAAAGAAAATTATTCTGAAGAAACGATTACAATAACAGATCATGGATTCTGCAAAAATTGTGGAGTACAACTTCCCCTGGAAATAGCAGAAGAATTAAAAAAGGGAGAAGGGGATAAAATTATTCAGTGCGAAGTATGCGGAAAGATTTTATACTATCCCGAAGAATTAAAATAAATCCCTAAGCAAGGAAGATGGTCGCAAGATGCATTATGCATCTTGAGGAAAGTCCGGACTTCATGGAGGTAAGGTGCCTGGGAAACCCAGGCAGGGGAAACCCTAGGGAAAGTGCCACAGAAAATAAACCGCTGAGAAATCAGTAAGGGTGAAAAGGTAGTGTAAGAGACTACCGCCATCTTCAGTAATGAAGATGGGCATGGTAAACCCCACCTGAAGCAAGGCCAAATAGGATGGTAGGACACCTCCACCAAAAACCATCGGGTTGGCTGCATAGATAAATGATCATCGCCTCTCTACTTGAGGGGACAGAATCCGGCTTATTCCTTGCTTAGGGATTTTTTTTAAATAATAGATAATGTTATAATTATAATAATGATGAAAATATACCACACACCTGTTTTAATAAATGAAGTTATAGACCTTCTCGACATTAGAAAAGAAGACACCGTCATGGATTGCACCGTAGGAGAAGGCGGACATAGTGAGAAAATTCTCTCGCTCGTCAATAAATTTGGACATTTATATGGCATAGATAGGGACAAAGAAGCTTTAGATACAGCAAAAAAAAGATTATCTTCAATTAAAACCAATTTCACTTTAATACATGGCAATTTCGCTGATATATTAAATATTACAAAAGAGCATAACATCACTAGAGTAAATAAAATAATTGCAGATTTGGGAATCTCCTCATTACAAATAGAAATAGAAGAAAGAGGTTTTAGTTTTAAGAGAGAAGGTCCCTTAGATATGAGGATGAATCGTGAGGAAAGAACAACGGCACTAGAAATAATAAATAGCTTTCCTGAATATGAAATAGCAGACATAATATACAAATATGGAGAAGAACGATTTTCAAGAAAAATAGCAAAAAAAATTGTAAATTACAGGAAATCAAAAACGATAAAAACAACAACAGAACTTGCAGAAATAATAAAAAAAGCGTACCCGCATAAATGGCAGAAAATCCATCCGGCTACCAGGACATTTCAAGCCCTAAGGATTGAAGTCAACAAAGAACTGGAAAATCTTGAAAAGTTTTTAGAAAGCTTCCCGCAGATCTTAGCTAAAAATGGACGAATTGCAATTATCTCGTATCACTCTCTAGAAGACAGACTTATAAAAACATATTTCAAGCAGAACAAGGAGCTGTGCATTCTTAACAAAAAAGTGATAAAACCAACACCTGAAGAAATATCTCAAAACCCTCGATCGAGAAGCGCAAAGTTAAGAGGAGCTGAAAAATTATGAAAAAATATTTATTGCTTGTATTTATAGTTCTTTTACTTTTGACATTATACGGGATAACTTACTTGAAAACAATCAGATTAGAGAAATCAAAAGAAACGCTTGGCACTCAAGTATCTGTTTTGCAGTCAAAAAATGAAGAGCTTAACGTAAAACTTCTCGACAAAAGTTCCCCGCTTGAAATTGACAAATTAGCACGTGGAAAATATGAGATGAAAGAGCCTGACTCTTTTTATATAATAGAAATTAACGCTAATGGAAAATAAAGAAGAAAAATTCATTCAAAAACTGTCTCTTTTATTTCTCATTATTGTACTTCTTTTTGGAGCAATATTTATAAAACATTTATCTATAGGAGTGATAAACAGAAAGGCATATATTGCAGAAATTGGTTCTCAGCTTGATTTCGGCACCATATTGATTAAGGCAGAAAGAGGAGAAATCGTAGATAGAGACAATACGCCTTTGGCTCTGAGCAAAGATACATGGGAATTGGATATAAACCCATCTGAGCTCAGCGAAGAAGATAAAAGATCTGCACTAAGCAAGATACCTAAAATATTGAAAATCGATGAAGAAAAATTTTATTCTCTTTTAAGAGACCAATCTGTGTATGTAAGAATCAGCACTTCACTTGATGATGAGCAAAAAAATGCAATTGAATCTCTAAATATAAAAAATGGTGTAGCAATTACGCCTACAAAAAAAAGGGTCTACCCGTATAATTCGTTAGCGTCAAACCTCATTGGATTTATAGGAACAGATGAACAAGGCCTGAGCGGACTAGAATACAAATTCGACAGTTATCTAAAAGGAATTGATGGAAGCCTATATTTCCCGTCAAATTCAAATAAGCCAATACTCCCAGGCTACTCAACATTTGCAATAGATTCCCAAAAAGGCAATACGGTGCAACTGACTATAGATATTAATATACAATACCAAATTGAAAAAAATCTCGTAGAGACTATCCAGGAAACAAACGCAAAAAGTGGAGTTGTAATTGTAATGAACCCCAAAACAGGAGAAATCTTGGGCATGGCATCATATCCTAATTTTAACCCGAATAATCTTGCTGAAATAAACAATAACAATGTGATAAATAGAGCAATCCAGATAAATTATGAGCCTGGCTCCGTGCTAAAGCCAATAATTGCTGCAGCAGCTTTAGAAGAAGAAACACTCCGCACGGATGAAGATTTTTACTGCAAAGGATACCTAAACGTAAAAGATAGAGTCCTGCACTGCTGGCAAACTCACGGAGAAGAACATGGGTTAAACGAAATTATGAGAAATTCCTGCGATGTAGCCTTTATAGAAATAGGCCTCAATTTAGGAAAAACCAAATTATATAATTACTTGACAAAATTTGGGTTTGGTAGACCTACAAATATCGAACTGCCCGGAGAAGAAAAAGGAATTCTGGCTGACGTAGAAAATGTAGGAGATGTAGAACTTGCAACAATATCCTTTGGACAAGGTATAGCAGTAACACCAATACAGTTAATCACGGCTTTTTCCGCAATCGCAAACAATGGAATAGAAATGAAACCTACTATAATTAAAAAAATAACAGACCATAATAACAATGTAATTTATAATTTTTCACCGACAGCAAAAAAAACGGTACTTTCCCCAAAAGTTGCAAATGAAGTAATGGATGCATTGGAGGCAGTAGTATCTGACAAGGGAGTACCACAGGCAAAAATAGAAGGATATTCTGTAGCAGGAAAAACAGGAACAGCACAAAAACCCTCTCAAGATGGCGGGTACTCGGATACTAAATTAATCTACAGTTTTTGTGGTATCGTACCCGCAAATGATCCTGAGGTCGTAATCCTCACAATAATCGAAGAGACAGAAGAACCCGGTTATTCCCTTTATATAGCAGCACCACTCTTTCAAAAAATTGCATCTTTCATTATAAAATATTTGAGGATACCTCAATAATGAATGGAAAACAGATAAAAAATTTATTCCCTTCTTTGCACGTATATGGAAACACAGAGGTTCCCATCAAGAATATTCAAATTGATTCAAGAAAAATAAAAAAAGAAGATCTATTCGTTGCAATAAAAGGCATTACCTTTGATTCCCATAAAAAGATCAAGGAAGCAATCACGAAAGGAGCTATTGGAATAGTAACTGAAAAAAGTATAAAATATTCACCTGATATGTTAATTATTGAAACAGATGACTCTCGAAAAACCTACGCCCTCCTGTCCAGCGCTTTTTTCGGATTTCCGTCCCGGAAGCTAAAATTAATAGGAATTACAGGGACAAGCGGCAAAACAACAACATCCTATCTACTTTATAAGCTTTTCAATAATATAGGCATAAAATCCGGATTTATTGGCACGATAGGAGAGGGAATAGGTGATAAATTTGTCAGGAAAGATTCGTTTCCGCCTACTACACCAGATGCATTTCCTCTAAATAGATTTCTACACAAAGCAGTAAAGGAAAATGTTAAATACGTCTTTATGGAAGTTTCTTCATTTGCTATTCTGCACCATCGCATCGAAGGATTAACTTTTTATAATAAAATCCTCACTTTTTTAGGAGAAGACCATCTAGATATTCATAAGACACTAGAAAATTATATTCAAACAAAAGTATCCTTTTTTGACAACTATAAAGGAAAAATATTTTTAAACGCAGATACTCCTTTTTATGAAAAATTCAAAAAAATATCAATTAACCCCGTGCTCTTTGGAATAATAAACAAAGCAAACTACAAAGCTTTTGTAGAGAAAATTGGAATAGAAGAAACCAAATTTATCCTGCAGTACAACGATAAGAAAAAAGCGTCTTTTTCTCTCAATATGTGTGGTGAATTTAATCTCTATAATTTCCTTGCTGTTTCCGCCTTTGCAATCGAAGAAGGTATCAACCTATGCGCACTTCAAAAATTTGCAAAAGACATCCCTACAATACCTGGGAGAATGAATATTATAAAAACGAAAAAAGGCATAATCATTGTTGATTTTGCACACAATCCTGCTGAAATAAAAAGAGTGCTATCATTTCTAAACAACATCAAGAAGGGACACATTATTACGGTAATTGGCGCGGTTGGAGGGTCAACTGAAAAAAAGAGCAGGGAAATAGGAAAAATAGCCTCGGCTCTGAGCGATTTCGTTATTATAACCACAGATGATCCAAGAAATGATGATCCGAAAAAAATCGCAATAAATGTTAAAAAGGGAGCAAGCAACAACACAAAAATTATTTTAGACAGAAAAACAGCAATAAAAACAGCTATAAAAACGATGCAAAATAATGACATAATAGCTCTACTTGGCAGAGGACACGAAAATGAAATACATTACAAAAACAAGACCGTCTATTTAAATGATTCAGAATACGCAAAAGAGGTTTTGAATGATAATCAAGACTGACGAAATCATCAATAATATAGCAGGAAGCTGGGAAGGCAAGTGGGTAAATGATTTTACCCACTTTTCAATCGACAGCAGAAATATAAAAAGTGGAAGTTTTTTTGTTGCACTGAAAGGTCAAAAAGTAGACGGTCATGATTTTATTCCTGACGCAATACAGCAGGGAGCAAAAGGTATTGCGATAGAAAAACCATATAATGACAATTTATTCAAAGATATTTTTGTATACAAAGTAGAATCAACAAAAAACTTCCTTTTATCCGCCGGGGAATTAGCAAGGAAAAAACTCGGAAACAAAATTATAGGCATAACAGGGAGTGCCGGCAAAACCACAACAAAAGAAATGATAAGCCTTGTTCTTGCAAAAAAATTTAACATCGCGGCAACAAAAGGAAACGCAAACACAGAGATATCAATCCCTCTATTTCTTTTAAACGATACGAACGGAAATGAAGATTATCTTGTGGCAGAAATGGGAATCCAAAAAAGAGGGGATATGGACATGCTAAACAAAATCTTGCAACCAAACATCGCCCTTTTGCTAAACATCGGAGATTCCCATTTAGAATTTTTAGAAAACAGAAAAGGCGTTGCGCAAGAAAAATTCAAACTAATACAGTTTGTTAAAGAAAACAACGGGAAAATAATACTCAACGGCGACGACCCTCTAATACAAAAATTAAGCAACAAAATAAATGCACTATATTTCAGCACAAAGGAAAACGGAGAAGTAAGAGGCAACATAATAGAATCAACAGAACAACATATGAAAATAAAATTTTGCTACAAAAACAAATGCTATGTCGATGAATTTCCGTTTTCTGGGATACACTTTTTATATGATATGCTGGCATCTTTGTCGCTTGGTATAATAGCAGGGATTCCTATAGACGAATCAATAACAGTTTTAAAAACGTTCTCGCCAGCAAGGGGAAGGGGAACAAGTATCCCTCTTGTAAGAGGCATTACAATTATCGATGAAACATACAATTCAAATCCCATTTCGCTTGTAGCAAATCTTTCGCGATTCACAAAACATAAGGCCCCTCTAATTATTATCGTTGGGGACATGCTCGAACTCGGGAAAAATGCAAAATTACTCCACAAAAAAACAGGAGGAAGTATATCAGAAGTGAAACCGAAATTATTAATAAGCATCGGTAAGTACGCCGAAGACGTTTTGTCAGGCGCCAAATTAAACGGTGTAGAGCAGGGAATCGCATTCGCACACATGGAAGAAGCCAGGGCATTCATAAAAGAATTGAAAATTTGCCAAAATTCTGTTATATTCATCAAAGGTTCAAGGGGTATGAAAATGGAAGAAATTATAGAAATCCTCAAAGAAAGGTTTGGAAAATAAAAAATGGATAAAATGTTGCTATTATATATACTAATATCGTTTTCAGTAGCAATGTCCCTTTTTTTGATTGCAATACCGTGGCTCAAAAAAATAAAATTCACTCAATTTATTCGAGAAGAAGGACCAAAAGAACATAAAACAAAAAAGGGGACACCAACCGGCAGTGGGATTATCTTCTTGATTATTCCAGCACTATTCCTCCCTTTCTGTCATAACAAAACATTTTTATTTCTATACTTAGCTTTGCTTCTTAATGGGTTAATCGGGTTCATTGATGATTTTCTAAGTACTAAAAAAAAGAAGTCGTTAGGGCTCAGTGCAAGAAAAAAAATTATTCTTCAAATCTTCGTATCTGTGCTGTTATTTATTGTTGGAAAAAATTTAATCAGTACAACGGTGAGTATAAGAACATGGTCACTTCAAATGGGAAATATATCATATTTCATTTTATACCTGGTCATTATGATTGGCTCATCCAATGCCTTCAATCTTACAGATGGAATCGATGGGTTACTTGGAAGTTTATCAATCCCGCTGTTCTTTACATTTATAATAATAGGAAATATGGCTACCAAAACAATTTCATCGATTCTTATCGGAGCTCTTTTTGCTTACCTCTGGTTCAACAGGCCAAAAGCAGCTGTTTTTATGGGAGATACGGGGTCTTTGGCGTTAGGAGGTCTCTTTGGGGCTATGGGTATCATAAATAACTCAGAATTGTTGCTCCCAATTATGGCTATAATCCCCGTCATAGAAACACTTTCAGTAATCATCCAGGTTTCTTACTTCAAACTGACTCACGGAAAAAGAGTTTTTAAAATGGCACCAATTCATCATCATTTTGAATCCTCTGGCTGGAGCGAATTAAAAATAGATTACAGATTCTTTCTAATCACGTTTGTCGCGTGTATTTTTGCGGTAACAATTTTGTGAGGTCATAATGAAAAAAATACTAATTGTAGGAGCAAGAAAAAGTGGTATTTATGCAGCTCTGCTTGCAAAAAAACAGGGCTTTGAACCATTTGTCACAGAAAATAGTGATGGAAATGAATTTGAAGAATCAAAAATAATACTTCGCAAAAATAATATAGCGTTTGAATTTGGAATACATTCATTTGATAAAATTAAAAATTTCGAAATGGCAGTAATTTCGCCAGGTATTCCTTTGCAATCAAAAATAGTGAAAGAAATAGAAAAATATTGTGTACCATATATTGGAGAAATGGAGTTTGCATACAAAACAACGCCAACTACTCAAATAATAAGCATAACAGGTACCAATGGAAAAAGCACCACAACAGCACTCACTGGCAACATATTTTACTATACACCTTACAGCAGCGTAACAGGAGGAAATTTAGGTACTCCGTATTCAGAACTTCTATTAAGCAGCCCAAATCCTGATATTGCTATACTCGAAACAAGCTGTTTCCAACTAGAAACAATAGAGAATTTTCATCCAAAAATATCAGTATTTCTCAATTTTTCTGAAGATCACCTAAATAGGTACAAAGATATGAAAGAGTATCTAAAATACAAAAAAAGAATTTTCAAAAATCAGACATCCGCAGATTTTGCTGTACTAAATGCCGATACCACTATATCAAAAAGATTAGAAAAAGATATCAACAGCAAGATATTCTACTTTAGCAGAACAAATCCTCTACAAAAAGGTGTATTCCTGCAAAATAACAAAATCATCTTTAAAAATGAAGAAAAAGAAGAAGAAATTATAGACATTGAATCCATTCGTCTTCTCGGAAAACATAACATCAGTAATGTTCTGGCAGCTATTCTTTCTGCAAAACTCCTTAAAGTAGATAGTGAAACAATTAAAAAAGGTATAGAAACATTCGAAGGATTGCCACATCGACTTGAGAAAGTCAGAGAATTAGATGGCGTACTATACATAAACGATTCAAAAGCCACAACACCAGATTCCACAATACAGGCTTTGAATGCATTTCATAGTAAAATTATTCTCATCGCCGGAGGAAGTAGTAAAAATAACGATTTCACAGAGCTTGCAAGATTGTTTCCAAATAAATTAAGAAAACTTGTCGTCATAGGTAAAACTGCTGCTGAAATAGCAAATAATGCCATCGACCAGGGTTTTAATAATGTCGTGTTTGCATCAACATTAGAAAAAGCAGTAGAACTATCAAAAAAAATTGCACAGCAGGGAGACACCATTCTACTTTCCCCGGCTTGTGCAAGTTTTGATATGTTTAAAGATTTTGAAGACAGAGGAGATAAATTCAAAAAAATTGTAAATAGCCTATGAATAAAGAACAAAAAACATCTAATATACGTGCATTGTTATTTTTTACATACGCTCTTGTCGGGATAGGATTGCTTATGAATTTTAGTATAAGCCCGTCTACATCAACTAGCCTGTCCCTGACAATCTTCTACAAACAGCTCTTATACGCAGGTATCGGGACAGCTTCTCTCATTTTATTTTCATATTTTAATCATACAAAACTTAAAGACATTTCCACTGTTTTATTTTTCCTCGTTTTGATATCTCTTTTCTTCACAACTGGAGAAACATCAAGAAGGTGGCTGTATGTGGGACTACCGTTTGCAATTCAGCCCTCACAATATGCCTCTCTCGTTCTCTCAATACTTATTTCAAAAGTAGTTTCCACAAAATTAAAAGAAGATTATAACAAAAAAATATACATAATTCTTCTTGGAGTAGTAATCCTTATATCGGGCCTCGTAATTATAGAACCAGATATGGGAAGCGGGATAATAATACTGCTGACATGCGGAGTATTATTATTGGTTAGTGGCATGAAACTAATAGATTTCTTCATCGTCTCGGTCCCTACAATAATATTGGGCGCCATAGTTATAATGAATAACCAAAGTTGGAAGGAAAGAATAGTTTTCTTCCTTAATCCCTATAGTGCCCCTACAGGCGAAGGCTATCAGGCGCTCCAATCATTCAGAGCAATTGCAAGGGGCGGAATAACCGGTACAGGTTTTATGAGAAGCATGTTCAAATATGGGAAACTCCCAGAAAAAACAGCAGATTTTATATTCGCTATCACAGCGGAAGAATTTGGCATAATAGGATGTGCTATAATGATAGCCCTCTTTATTGCGCTGATATATACAGGATTCAAAATTGCAAAAAATACGGGAAGCACTTTTTCCAGATTATTAGCAGTAAGCATTACTCTAAGTATTGCACTTTCTACCCTGGTAAATATATCAACAAATATAGGATTGCTTCCAGTTACTGGCATCACATTGCCATTCATAAGTTTCGGTGGCAACAGCATGTTAGCAAATCTTACCGGTATTGGTATTCTTATAAACATAGCGAAAAAGAGTGGTGAGTAAAATGAAAATACTTATTGCAGGCGGAGGGACAGGAGGCCATATTTATCCAGTTGTTTCAATCGCAAAAACTTTTATAAAAAACGGAGATGAAGTTGTTCTCGTTGGAAGAAAAAACAGTAAAGAAGAAAATATATATAAAGCACATAAACTTTGTACAAGAACAATAGAATCTGCTGCGCTCGAATTTAGTCCAAAAAAGTTTTCAAAATTTGTGCACAAAACAAGTATAGGAATTAAAGAAGCATATCGCACATTAAAAGAAGAAAATATTGATGCAGTAATTGGAGCTGGCGGATATGTTTCAGCACCCATAGTCTTTGCAGCGATAACAAAAAATATACCAGTATTTCTTTATGAACAAAACATTGTACCAGGCCGTGCTAATAGATTGTTTGCAAAAAAAAGCAAGAAAATCTTTATGGGTTTCCCTGATATTTATGGATTCTTTGACAGGGAAAAAACTGTTTTTACCGGCAATCCTATGAGAAAGAAAATTGTTGACATAAAAAGGAAAGACGCATTAAATTTCTTTAAGTTTGACGACAAACCTACACTCCTCGTTCTCGGAGGAAGCGGGGGAGCAAAAAAAATAAACGACATATTTTCAAATATCATAAAAAAACTTTTACTTAAGAGTAGTAATATTCAAATCATATTTATAACAGGAGAACGAGATTACCAGACTATAACCAAAAAAAATAAAGCTCTTTCGCCAAGAGTAAAAATAATACCATATTTAGAAGAGGCGGAATACGCCATTGGAGCAGCCAATTTTGCAGTATCAAGAGCTGGCGCAATGACTCTTACTGAACTAACGAGAAAGGGAGTTCCGGGAATTATCATACCATACCCACACGCCAGAGACAATCATCAAGAAAAAAATGCGCTTTTTCTTAAAAGCAAAGGATGTATAGATCTCATAAAAGAATCAACGTTATCAGAGAACATGCTGCTGAACAAAATTATTTACTATCTCACCCATCCCGATATAATAAAAACAATGAAAAATAATACAGAAGGAATATTCCCAGAAAATAGTGAAGAACTTATGTACGATAAAGTTAGGAGTGAAATAAATGAGTAAAATATTTCTTATAGGTATTGGCGGTGCAGGAATGAATAAGCTTGCACTTTTGCTCAAAAATTTCGGTAATGAAATTTTTGGCTCAGATATAAAAAGCAATAGAAAAACAGAAAAATTGCAAAACAAAGAAATTAATATCTACATAGGACACAATAAAAACCACATAAATAAAAGTATTGATCTTGTAATTTACTCTTCGGCCATACCTTCTTCAAATGAGGAATTAATTCAAGCAAAAAAATTAGGCATTACAATTAAAAAAAGAGGGGAAGCGCTTGCCGAGATCACAAAAAAATTTAAAACCATAGTTGTATCAGGCACGCATGGTAAAACAACTACAACGGCACTTATTGGACATATTGTAAAAGAAAATGGCAAAAAAACCAATGTCTATATAGGCGGAGAAGAAGAAAAATTTGATTCATTTGATAAAACTGTGGAATTATTTGTTATCGAATCGGATGAAAGTGACAGATCATTTCTTCTTTTCGAACCCAAAATCCTTGTAATAACAAATATCGATAAGGATCATCTCGGATCATACCAAAATAGCTTCAAAAACTTAAAGCAAGCGTTCAAAACACTTCAAGATAAATCAGAAAAAAAAGTAATATGTAGAGACAACAAAAATGCCTTTTCTGTTGCAACCCTTTCAGACACAAACACATTCTTTTACAGCATAAAGAATAAAAAAGCAAATATTTTTGCAACAAACATCAAATATTCCGCATCAGGAACAGAATTCGATCTATTTTACTTAAAAAAATTTATAGGAAGAGGATTTATCCCTTCTTACGGAGATAAAAATGTACTCAACGCACTTGCTGCAATTTCTGTTGCACATCTTTCTGGAATAAAGATTAAAGACGCATTAACCTCTTTAGAAAGTTTTTCCATGCCAAACAGAAGAATGAAAATAAGAGGAGAGATAAGGGGTATTACCGTAATTGATGATCATGCTGACCATCCAACAGAAATTGAATCGACGCTTAATGCAATAAAAAAGCATTTCCCAAGCAAAAGAATCATCGCAGTATTTCAACCTCACAGATACAGTAGAGTAAATGCACTCAAGCAAAACATTGCCAAACCGTTTCACTATGCCGATATTATCATATCTACAGATATTTATCCTGCTTTTGAAGCTCCCATAAAAGGTATTAATGGCAGTGTAATAAATAAATGGATTAAAGAAAAAAATGAAGAAAAAGAAGTATACTACGGGAAACAATTGAAGGATGTAACACAGATATTGAGAAAAATCTTGAAAAGAAATGATTTAATAGTATTATTAGGACCAGGAGATATAGAAAATTTTTCTCCTTCTTTGATAAGATTTTTAAAAGGAGTAGCATGTGAGAAGAAGCATTGATAAACTTCGTGAAGTAGCGAAAGGCGAAGTAATCGAAAACGAACCAATGGCAAACCATACCTCTTTTCATATTGGAGGACCAGCACAAATCTTTTGCAAACCAGAAAATTTTGAAGATATAAAAAATATTATTGAATGGGCAAAGAAGAATAAACTACCTATAATGGCAGTAGGAAATGGAACAAATCTGCTTGTTTCGGATAACGGAATAGATGGCGTAGTAATTCAAATTGCCAATAGAATGAAAAATATTCAATTCGATAGAAATACAGTCGTTACACAAGGTGGGATATCCCTGCAAGAATTAATTAATAAATCGATGGAGAAAGGACTCGGAGGAATAGAATTCGCGGCCAAGATTCCAGGTGTAGTGGGTGGATCTATTGTAATGAATGCTGGCAGTAATTCTCACTTTATAAGTAAATTCATAAAATACGTCTCCGTAATTGGAATGGATGGAAAGATATACAAACTATACCATGACGACCTGAAATTTAACTATAGGTACAGCATATTGCAAAACGAACCACTAATTCTTCTGGATGCATCCTTAGTTTTAGAAAATCAAGATCCAGCAGAAATCAGAAAAAAAGTGGAAATATTCAGTAAGATAAAGAAAGAGCACCAACCTATAGATTATCCATGTGCTGGTAGCATATTCAAAAATCCGCCTACAACATATGCCGGCAAAGTATTGGAAGAAACAAATTGTAAAGGTCTAAGAGTGGGAGATGCAATGATATCGGATATGCATGCAAATTTTATAATCAATCTAGGAAAGGCAACAGCATCAGATGTGATACACCTCATAAGAAAAGCGCAACAACAAGTGCACAGAAAAAAAGACCTTGTTCTGGAACTCGAAATAAAACTTGCAGGCGATTTCAGAAGCTAAAATGAACAAGAAAATACTAGTTTTATATGGTGGCCTTTCAGAAGAAAGAGAAGTGTCTATTGGAAGTGGAAAAGCAATTGCTAAAAGCCTTAAAAGAAATGGGTTTATTGTAAAAACATTTGATTTCAAAGGCAAATTAGAGAAGATTTTAGAGAATTTTGCTCCAGACGTTGTTTTTGTTGCACTACACGGAAAATATGGAGAAGATGGGACTGTACAAGGAGCTCTTGAAATAGCAAATGTGCCATATACTGGCTCTGGCGTACTTGCCAGTGCAATCTGCATGAATAAGCTTATAACCAAGCAACTTTTGACAGCTCAAAAAATAGAAACGGCCAACTACTATCCAATCAAGAAAAAAGAAAAAATCCTATTCAAAGAAATTGCACATTATCTAAGAAGTAATAAACTCGTTGTAAAACCGGTTGACCAAGGTTCTACAATAGGAATAAGTATAATAAACGACGAAAAAACCTTTAAAAAAGGATTAGACAAAGCATTTTCATTTAGTGATACTGCCATTGTAGAGGAATTTCTTGAGGGAAAAGAAATTACCGTATCAATTATAGGAAACGGAAACAATATTAAAGCGCTTCCAATTATCGAAATTGTGCCAGAAAATGAATTCTATGATTACGAATCAAAGTATGTACCCGGAATGTCGCGCCACATCATTCCAGCACGAATTCCTAAAAATATATACGACAAAGCAAAAAGAAATGCTATATCAATCTACGAAAAATTTGGCCTTAGAGATTTCGCAAGAATAGACTTTATTGTCGCAAACAATATACCATTCGCCCTGGAAGCAAACACGATACCTGGGTTTACTGGAACAAGTTTAGTTCCAGATGCTGCAAAAGCAGACGGAATAACCTTTGACGATCTTACTGCTTACATCGTTGAGGAAGCATTAAAAAGAGGTAAATGAAAAAACTCATCCTTTTAATTATAACTGTTATCCTCTTACTCATACTCCTATCCCCACTTCTCCCGGCAGAGCGCATACAGGTTTATAGTAACATAGAGATCAGTCCTGATGATATATTTAAAAAAATAGGTATCCTATATTCTGTGTATCAGCTAAAAATTCCGGCAAAAATCCACAGGAAACCCCTCAGTGTTGACGTATTTTATAACGAAATAATACTTGGCACTATCCATTTTTCAGATGGAGATTTTGCAATCTCATCCAAAGGACATATTATAAACAAGGAAGAGGAGCTAGAAAATAACTTTTTTGCCGATTTCACAAGCAAAAGTTGGAATGAAAATTTCATTTTGTTGTTTGTTAATCTAAATGATTTGAATATACTTGATGCAGTGGATAAATTTTCTATAGAAAACGAAATGATTGCATTTTATGATAAAAATAAAATTCTTGTTATAATGGAAAAAGGAGACTATAAAAAAAAGTTGCAAGAATATAAAAAAGTAATAGAATTATTCAATGAGGAAATATATAAAATAAAAGAAATAAATTTGCAATACAAAAAACAAGCTATAATTAAATGGAGGGAAAAGTGAACGAAAAAATTATTTCTGCACTTGACTTAGGAAGCAGCACTGTAAAATTTCTTATAGCTGAAGTGACGGATGGACGTCCTTCCATTATTGGCGTAGGGTCAGTTCCCAGTAGAAGTATCAATAAAGGGGTAGTGACAGATTTGAACAAGGCTGCCGAAGCCATTACAGCAGCCAAAAAACAGGCCGAAACAATGGCTGGCAAAAAAGCTACACCTGTTTACGTCTCTATAAGCGGAAACCATGTATATTCGTTAAACAATAAAGGCATAATTGTCATATCGAAAGAAGGAAGAGAAATAACAAAAGAAGATATAAGGAGAGTAGAAGAATCTGCAAAAGTAATTCTGCTTCAGCCAAACCAAGATATTGTCCATGTATTACCAAGACAATTTATTATTGATGGTCAAGATGGAATAAGAAACCCGATTGGCATGTCGGGTATAAAATTAGAAGAAGAAGTACATATTATAACAGGTTCTGCAACGTCACTCCACAACATTAAAAAATGCATTCGCATGGCAGATCTTGAACTAAGCAGATTTGTGCTCCAATCCCTTGCATCATCATGTGCAATAATTAATGAAGAAGAAAAAGAATTAGGTGTGGCTCTATTAGACATTGGAGCAGGCACAGGTGATCTTGTAATTTTTGCAAACGGGAACATCGCCCATACTTCAGTACTGCCGATTGGAGGAGAATACATTACAAAAGATATTGCATACGGATTGAGGATACCTTTAGAGGAAGCAGAATTAATTAAAAAAAACTACGGGTTTGTTGAAACAGAGAATAATAACCCAACAGGCGAAATAGAAATAGATAAATTTGGTAGCACCGAAAAAAGAAAAGTGTCTCTAGATTTTATTGGTAATATTATTACTTCAAGATTCGATGAAATATTGGAAGGTATACGCTTGGAATTGATGAAGTCAGGGTACTGGAACAATATTCCTGCTGGAATTATTATTACTGGAGGGTGCTCTCTACTTAAAAATTTTGCTGAAAGAGCAAGTGAAATTATTGAAATTCCTGCTAGAATTGGTTATCCAGATGGAAATTTTGCAATTGCAGAATTTCTGCACAGCCCTGCATATTCAACTAGCGTAGGACTCGTAAAGTTTGCAATAGAAAACGAGATAGCAAATCACAAGAAGATGGACTTTTTAAAACATTTATCTTGGCTAAAAGACATATTTGGTTAATAAAGGAGGCTGATAATAATGCTTGATCCGTGGGTAAGTGCCCAAGCAAAAATTCGTGTAATAGGTATTGGTGGTGGCGGAAGCAATGCCATAAACAGAATGATGGATGAAGGAATAAAGGGAGTAGAATTCATCGCAATAAACACTGATGTACAAGTGCTTACATTAAACAAAGCAGAAAAAAAAGTGCAAATAGGCGCAAGGACAACAGGAGGATTGGGTGCAGGTTCTTATCCTGAAATAGGAAAGATATCTGCGGAGGAAAGCAAGGAAGAACTTAAAAAAATTTTAGAGGGTACCGATCTTGTATTTATCACGGCTGGTATGGGCGGAGGCACTGGCACTGGAGCTTCCCCTATTATCGCATCCATTGCAAAAGAAATGAACATTCTCACAATAGCAATAGTAACAAAACCCTTTAAATTTGAAGGAAGAAAAAGAATGGAAGTTGCAGAAAATGGAATAAAAGAGATTACACCTGAAGTAGATACTGTCATAACAATATCAAATGACAGATTATTAAAACTCGTGGATAAAAAAACTACAATCAACGATGCATTCAAACTAGCAGATAATGTATTGTATCATGCAGTAAGAAGCATTTCAGACCTTATTACAATGCCAGGTCTGGTCAATGTAGACTTTGCGGATGTTAAAACAACACTTAAAGATGCCGGAACAGCATGGCTCGGCATGGGAAACGGACATGGAGAAAATAGGGCAACAGAAGCTGCAAGAGCGGCATTAAAAAGCCCACTATTGGAATTTTCTTTGACCGGGGCAGACAGAGTTCTCTACAACATCACGGGAGGCAAAGACCTCACACTATTTGAAGTAGACGAAGCTACAAAAGTAATAACCGAATCGGCTTCTCCCGATGCAAATATAATCTTTGGTACAGCAATAGATGAATCACTTACAGATGAGATCTATATTTCTGTAATTGCCGCTGGTTTTGACAAATCTGCTCAGGTAAGTAAAAAAATGAAGGTGCTTAATATTGATAGCGAAAGTATCGATATCGGTAATTTTGAAACCCCTGCATTTATAAGAAGAAAGAAAACAACTGAATAAATGAATCAGCTATCGGGAATAAAATTGCTTGTAAATATTTCCTTATTTCTTTTGTCTATAATTCTCATCATTTCTGCCGGGATCAACATCCTTGCTTATTCCAAAACTTCTCATATAAAAGTAGAAAATATCAAAGTACAAACTATCTGGCTAAAGATCAGGGCTGAAGGTTTCGTATTATTCGATATGAAGCCTGCTTTGGCACAAATAGATGGAGTATTGGAGCCAATTATAGAGGACGGAGTATTTGTTGTCAAAAACGAAGTTATAGGGAGAATTAAAGACAAAGAAACTGTAGTAAATTTATTGTCTCCCGTAAAAGGAATCTTGCAATGGGCTCGATATAAAAATTATGATTTTAATCTTCCGGCAGATTTAAATAATAATTCAATAAATAAAAATGAATTTGATACAATCTATCCGGGAGAATTTATACACGAAGGAGAAATAGTCGCAACAATTATTCCAAACGAATTTGCGTATCTGTATCTTGAAAATATAAATATTCCTGAAGATATAAATACGCTGTACGTCAGTCAATCCCAAAATAATACACTTATAGAGGGAAACATTATTTTTAGAGAAAACAAATTTGTTGTATGCAAAGTGTATGACTATTTGGAGTATATATTGAACAAAAATATTTTTTTAGTACAATATATCAAAACAAACGGAATAATCATTGCAGATAAAGATATAGTACAGAAAGATGGAAAAACAGGCATTTATGTGTTGAACGGAGAAAAAGTACAATTTATGGAAACACATATTTATAAAGATGCAGAAAAAATCGTTGCAGAAATACCGGACCTCCGAAATGCTGTTACTGTTATAAGAACACCACATATAGTGACAGAAGGAGAAATTATAAACGAAACAAGAAAATGAAAAAATGTAACCTTTTTAAAAAAATTACGTTTATATAGGTGAGGAGTTGAAAAAAAGAGAAGAAATTATTCTTATTAAGAAAATTGTTTCGGGAGATGAAAAAGCATTTAGAGAATTTTATAAAATGTTTTTCCATAAAATATATAAGTATGCTTATAGAAAACTACAAAACAGGGAACAAGCTGAGGACATTACCTCAGAAACATTTTTTAAAATTTTTAAACATTTAGATACATATGAGAGCAGAATGAACGAAGGATTAGATATTTGGGTATACAGCATAGAGCGAAACACCATAAGAGATCTGCTTAGAAAAAATGCAGGTGTAGAAATTCTTCCGCTTGAAGAAAAATGGGGAAATGTATTACTTCCAATAATTGATGACCCATACATTATGATAGAGAGAAAAGAAATAGAAGAGATAATTAACGAAGAGTTGCAGAAAATTCCAAAACAGTATAGAGAAATTATTGACTTAAGGTTCTTTAAGAAAAAACGTATTCGCGAAATTGCTGCAACACTTGGAAAAAACGAAGGGGCTATAAAAATAATGCAATTTAGAGCATTGAGCGCCTTAAAAGAAAAAGTTAAGGAGAGAATAAAAAATGCAAATCAATAAGGATAAAGAACAAAGCATTTCCAACTTTATAGAGCACCTGCTGGAAGAGAAATCTCCAAACTATAAAGAGCTAAATGGTGATGTGAATCTTTTATCCATAGTTGATATTGCACTGTTTCTCAAAAAAGGAGATGAAACTCCTGATAATAATTTTCGCAATAATCTCGAAGAAACGCTTTTATCTCAACTCAAAAAAGACAAATTAGTAAATAACGAACTAAGAAAACTGAAAAAAACAAGTCTCACAAGATTTGCCATTGGATTCGCCTCAGTGTTACTTATCATAGCAAGCTTGACGGGATTAAAAACATCAAAACAAATTATAAACCCAGTTGAAATAAAAGGGAATAATATAGTAAACTCTAAAATTTTGCAAAATAAAGAAAACTATGCTACACTTTATTGGTCATTAGACCAAATGATATTTCGATAATTTCATTTGAGGAGGTGAAAATAGGTAAAAAAATGTAAAAAGAAGTAAGAAAAAAAACAAATCATAAAGGAGGAAAGAGTATGAAAAAAGTATTAGCTTTAACACTTGCAGTAATGATGGTGTTGGTAGTCTTCGCGGTAAGACCAGCTTCAGTAAGCGCAGCGGGTTTCCCGGATGTTCCAGCAGATTACTGGGCAAAAGAGCATATCGATTATCTTGTAGGAAGAAATGTTATAGTAGGTTTCCCGGATGGAACATTTCAACCAGAAGCTCCTGTAACGCGTGAGCAATTTGCAAAAATGATTGTTGTGGCAGAAGGCCTTGGTCTTTATAATCCTTCTACGCCCACATTCACTGATGTTTCAAAAAGCCGCTGGTCGTATGGTTATGTAGAAGCAGCAGCAAAAGCAGGATACATACTAGGTTATCCGGATGGTACATTCGGGCCAGCACGAAATATCACAAGACAAGAACTAGCTGTTCTCGGGATTAGAGTTATTGGCAAAGAGAGCGAATCTTTGAGTTTAAATACAACTCTAGAGCAACCGATGGCAATGGCTAATGATGAACAAAAAGTTGCAAAGTGGGCATATGGCGCCGTAACCTTGGCCTATCAACCCTCAGTTCAAATGTTAAACTATAGAAAGGGGAGATTAATAGCACCTCTTGAAAGTGCTACCCGTGCTGAATGTGCAAATAGTGTATATATGTTGATTGTCCCCCCAAAAGATACGCCGATTCTGACATTTGCCGAATCTCAAGAACCAGGTGACCTTGCAGGTCAAGAATTTGCAAATTTTGCAGTAGGAGTCGATTCTACGGCACTTATCTTCGATGGCGCGATTGGGGTAGACGAAAGCCCAGCAGTCCTGTATCCCAGTATGGTTAGGGAGGTTCCTTCACAGGAAAACGGTCTCTGGGTAGTTAACGAAGTAGATGGTGTTGAAACAATGAAAGTCACCTTCAGGCTCAGGAAGGGCCTTAAATGGGCTGATGGTCAGCCGATTACCTCAAAAGATGCAAAATTTGGATGGGAAGTAAGAACTCATCCCGATGTTCCTATTACCTACAACGTTATGGACTTAAAGGTAGAAAAGGTAGAAACACCCGATGATTACACTGTAATTTATTACTTTAAGGAAGCGGATTTAGAGCCATATTATGCTATGTCTTTGATGTATCCCGAACATATTCTTGGGGAAAGATTCGCAGCCTCTCCTGAAGCACTAGGAAATGATCCTTATTGGGATAATCCAGTCGGACATGGCCCATATAAACTTACAAAGTGGATGAAAGGTGAAAGACTTGAGTTTGAAGTTAACCCCAATTGGTACTATGGAGAACCTATAACAAAGAAGATTGTTCAGTATGTAATCCCAAATACTAATACAATTATGGCTAATTTGCTTGCGAAAAAAGTTGATATTGCCGTTAATACCGGTTCTTCAGCTGCACAGGCTAGCATGATAAAAGAAAAAATGGCAAATGACATACATGTGGAGTATGTGACTTCAACATATCGTGAACAAATAACCTTAAATACACAGGATCCAGTTTTATCTGATTTAAGAGTAAGAAAAGCCTTGGCTTATGCCACAGACAGAGATGAAATTAGCAAAGTTGTTTATCTTGGAACTTTTACTCCTTCTTATGATTGGTTTGATAACTTAGCAGTTTGGAGCCCCTCACTAGTAACAATGTATCCCTATAACCCTGATAAGGCAAATGAACTCTTAGATGAAGCTGGATGGGAATTTGGAACAGACGGCTATAGATATAAGAATGGAGAGAAGCTTGTAATTGAATTTACGATTTCTCCAGAAAAACCGGCCAGAGCACAAACCGCAGAAGTATTGGTTAAGCAGTGGAAAAAAATTGGTGTTGGCATAACGACAAAGTCAATTTCCTGGGGCGTTGCAATGACAGAAACAGTTCCTATGGGTAATTTCCAAGCTACTGTTTTTGCCTGGGGAGGCGGCTCACCGTTTGACTTAAGTTCAGGAGCAATTCAAATTTTCCACTCAAGCCAAATTCCTACAGAAGAGAATGATTGGAATACTGGCAACTATAGCAGATGGAGTAATTCTGAATACGACGAGGCAATTTCGGCTGCAAACAGTACTGTACAAATGGCTAAACTAATTCCAAATTTGAAAATAGCAATGAAAATTTGGACAGAACAGCTTCCTGCCATTTTCCTGCTTAATTGGGTAGATCATACTTATGTATCTCTCAACGTAAAATCATACAGACCATTCCCTTATAAAACCTGGACATCGGATTTCGCGTTTGTTTATAAAGAATAACCAGAGCCAAAAAAAATTATTTTAAATACCAGCGGACTTTCATAGTCCGCTGGTATTTTTAAAATCTTTTTATAACGGAGGACAAAGTGAGAACTTACATAACTAGAAGACTGATACAATTAATACCACTTCTGCTAATAATTTCCTTTTTTATCTTTATTGTACTTTCTCTAACAGGGTCAAGCCTGAGGGCACTTGTTGCTGGCAATCCAAGGATTACTCCTGAGATAATTAAAAAATTAGAAAGGATTTATGGCATGGATAAGCCTTTGCTGATAAGATACTTTTATTGGCTAAGAGCCTTTGCCATAGGACAGTGGGGATATTCAAGAGAATACCATGACCCTGTTTTGCAACTTATCAGGACTAGAATGCCTGTCACTATATCACTAATGGGACTTTCATTTATAATCTCGCTGATTGTGTCTATACCAGTTGGTATATATTCGGCACTGAAGCAATATTCTTTTATTGATTATGTTGCCACTGCCCTAGCTTTTTTCGGATTGGCAATGCCTATTTTCTGGTTTGGTCTAATGCTAATGCTTTTATTTGGAGTAAAACTTGGATGGCTACCAATTGGTGGATATTCTTCAGTAGGAATGGATACAGCCAATTTTTTTGTGAGATTTTTAGATCACCTTAAATATCTTATTATGCCTTCAATAGCTTTAGGTTTGCAGGGAATGGCATCTTGGACACGATATATAAGATCATCTATGCTGGAGGTTCTCAAACAAGATTATGTCAGGACGGCACGTGCCAAGGGCTTGTCTGAAAGAACAGTAATACTCAAACATGCATTGAGAAACGCTTTAATTCCAGTTATAACCCTTCTTATGCTCTCTATTCCAGGGTTATTTGGAGGTGCTGTTCTAACAGAAACTGTTTTTTCAATGTTTGGCGTCGGAAGATTGCTTTACACTGCAATAATAAATTCTGATACATTTTTAGCTATGGGTACTTTAATGGTGCTTGCTATTCTTGTTGTAATTTGTAATTTTGCTGCAGATCTGCTTTATGCTATAGCAGATCCACGAATAAGGTACAGTTAAGGAGGATCTAATGAGCGCATTCGAAACTGAAATACAATTTACCGAATCAAAACCAGAAAGTTATCTTTTGAGAGTCACCAAAAGATTTTTAAAGCATAAATTAGCAATCATTGGATTAATATCTATTACATCTATTATAATTTTTAGTTTTATTATCCCTTTACTTTTCAAGTACGGATCTACTTTTAGCGATTTTTCCTACTTGTATGGTCCTCCGAATTCTAAATATCTATTAGGTACTGATAACATGGGACACGACCTTTTTACGAGATTGATGTATGGAGGAAGAATTTCTTTGATTGTTGGGTTTTCAGCTGCCATTCTCCCTGCTATTTTCGGAATTATAATTGGTGCTGTTGCGGGATATTATGGAGGATTAGCCGACAATATTTTAATGAGAATTACAGATGCTTTTCTCTCAGTTCCCGCCTTTCCAATTTATATGGCTCTTGCAAAATTAATGGGACAAGGAGTTCTTAATATCATTCTAGTTTTTTCCTTCTTAGGATGGATGACAAATGCAAGGATTGTTAGGGGAATGTATCTATCTTTAAAGGAAAATGAATATACTGAGGCTGCTAAAGCTATAGGTGTAAGCAATGCCAGGATTATTTTCAGACATCTTTTACCCAATTCAATGGCCCCTATTTTAGTTTCTATTACACTGACTGTTGGAGGTGCTATTTTATCTGAAGCCGGCTTAAGTTTTCTTGGGTTAGGTGTCCCCCCCAGTACGCCCACGTGGGGCAATATGCTAACTAACTCTCAGCAAGATATTTTCTTAGCCCCTCGTTTGGTTATGTGGCCAGGTATATTGATATTTTTTACAGTTCTTTCAGTTAACTTTATAGGTGACGGTCTGCGTGATGCATTGGACCCAAAACTTTATAGGTAGGGGTGCAAAATGGAAAAAGAACTTTTATTAGAAGTAAAAGGTTTAAAAACATACTTCTACACAGATTATGGAATAGTAAAAGCAGTAGATGATATAAATCTAAAACTTCATAAAGGCGAAGTATTAGGTCTCGTAGGGGAAAGCGGGTGCGGCAAAAGTGTAGCATCACTTTCCGTTCTTAGATTAGTAGATCAACCCGGTAAAAATGCAGGAGGAGAAATAATATTTAAAGGAGAAGACCTTCTTAAAAAAAATGAAGAAGAAATGAGAAAAATTAGAGGCTCAGAAATAGCGATGATATTCCAGGAACCAATGACTGCATTGAATCCCGTATATACTATCGGAAATCAGATTATGGAAGCAATTCTTATACACCAGGATGTAAATGAGGAAGAAGCAAAGAAAAAAACAGTAGAAATGCTTGAACTTGTAGGCATCCCTGATCCAGAAAAAAGATTCAATGAATATCCGCATGAGATGAGCGGTGGAATGAGACAAAGAGCAATGATTGCTATGGCAATGTCTTGCAATCCTGATCTTCTTATCTCTGATGAGGCAACAACCGCACTGGACGTAACGATTCAAGCACAAATTCTAGAACTAATGAAAGGTTTACAGAAAAAAATTGGGACAGCTATTCTTTTTATTACACATGATCTTGCTCTTGTTGCTGAAATGGCAGATACCATAGCAGTAGCCTATATGGGAAAAATTGTAGAATACTCATCTGTAAAAACCATATTTAAAGATCCGAGACATCCTTACACACATGGGCTTCTGCATTCCATACCAAGCTTAATCACCAAAAAAACAAAACAACCACTACCTGCAATTGAAGGAATGATACCAAGCCCTCATAACATGCCAAAAGGATGCTATTTTAATCCAAGATGTCCATTTGCAACAGATATCTGCAGAAAACAAATGCCGGAACTAAAAGAAATTGAACCAGGTCATCTAGTAAGATGTTTCCATCCGGTAGAAAACGGCAAGGGGGTATCAAAATAATGAAAAAATCAATATTGGAAGTCAAAAATCTAAAAAAATACTTCCCTGTTGTAGGTGGTGTTTTCAGTAAGCCAATCGCCTGGGTAAAAGCTGTTGACGATATATCGTTTAATATTTTTGAAGGAGAAACATTTTCTCTTGTAGGAGAAAGTGGTAGTGGCAAAACCACTACCGGAAAAACGATTTTGAAGTTAATTGAACCCACAGCTGGGCAAATCATTGCAGAAGATATAGATATAACAAACTATTCTGCATCGGAAATGAGACCCTTAAGAAGAGACATGCAAATCATCTTTCAAGATCCATATGGTTCGTTAAATCCTCGTCTCCCAGTTGGAGAAATTATTAGAGAACCGTTACTTGTGCACCACATAGGAAATAAAAAGGAGCAGGAAGAAAGAGCAGTAGAAGCAATGCAAGTTGTGGGGTTACGTCCAAATTATTTACGCAGATATCCACATGAATTTTCCGGAGGTCAAAGACAAAGGATAGGTATAGCAAGAGCTATTGTGCTAAATCCAAAATTCATCGTTGCAGATGAGCCAGTTTCAGCACTGGATGCATCCATTCAATCCCAAGTGCTGAATCTATTAATGGATCTTCAACAAAAACTTTCCCTCACATATTTATTTATTGCGCATAATTTGGCTGTAGTAAGGCATGTCTCCGATAGAATTGGAGTAATGTATCTGGGCAAATTAATGGAAATTGCAGATACAATGGAACTCTTTAATCGTCCTTTACATCCATATACACAAGCTCTGCTCTCAGCCATACCAATTCCTGACCCTGAAATTAAAAAGGAAAGAATTATCCTGGAGGGTGATATTCCTTCGCCAATAAATCCACCTTCAGGATGTGTATTCAGAACTCGCTGTATATATGCACAGGATATCTGTACAGAAAAAATGCCTCAATTAATTGACATAGGGAGTGGTCACTTCACAGCCTGTCATTTTATTAAAAAAGGCGGAAAGATAGAACTTACAAAGAAATCTTGATTTAAAATTAATTATCATAAAAAGAGATAAAGAGATCGGGGATTTAAATATGCCCGGTCTTTTTATTTATATAAAAATATATAAAATTATAAAAGAAATGATATAATTCTGAAAAAGGAGGATAAATATTTTACATAATACAACAACATGAAATATGGAATTATTTCAGACATACACAGCAATGTGGAAGCCCTTAACGCTGCAATCGGTAAAATAAAAGATAAAGGCGTTGAATCAATCATATGTTGTGGAGATATTGTGGGATACGGGCCTGACCCCGAAGAATGCATAACGATATTTAAAGAACTCCAAATTCATTCAGTTATAGGGAACCATGATTATGCCATAAATGATATAAACGTAGAACAATTTTTTAATACTTACGCACGCCTTGCTATCAGATGGACAAGAAAAAATCTTTCCAAAAATTCAAAAACTTTTCTTAAAAATCTTCCCCTTTTTTCAGAGCAAGAAAATTTTACTATTTTTCATGGAACGTTTGATAAGAAAAATCCTTTTAAATACCTTATAACCGCACAAGACGCAGTAAAAAACTTTACAGACATCAAAACCCAGATTGGATTTTTCGGTCATTCCCATGTTGCAGGCTATTTTATACAAACTAAAAACAAAAAAATAAATTATTTTTCTTGTATAGAGAGTTGCAAGTTTATACTACAAAAAGACAACCAATACCTCATTAATGTTGGAAGTGTAGGACAACCAAGAGATGGAAATCCTGAAGGCGCCCTTGTAATCTATGATACTTCTTACGACACCATAGAAATTGTGCGTTTCCAATATGACATAGAAGCAGTTTATAAAAAAATAATTAAAGCCTATCTTCCAAACTTTTTAGGAGATAGATTATTTAGCGGGGTTTAGATTTCTTGCTTTTAGAAAAATTGATCCAGGTCGTTACTCCACCAAAAATAATTAACAAATAATGAGAAAATACCCTCCAAACAATGACAAACACACCAATAAGCGGCTGTGGGATAAGCCCTGCAAATAGAGCCAAAATTCCTATCTCTGCAGTGCCACTCCCGCCCGGTGTAGGTATATAAGCTGATGCAATAAAAAAAATGAGAGCTGTAATAACAATTTGCGGCCACGGAGACTGCACACCTAATCCTCTGAGAAGAATCACGGGAGTAAACAGCACCAAACCCCAGGCTACAAAGCTTAATATAAAAGCATGCAATATATACACTTTTCGCGATTTGAACATTTTGTTGCGTGCTGTTTCAAAATCCATAACTATCTTTCTCATCTGCTCTATGGAACTTTCCAGTTTCGCTTTCGGAATGATCCTTCTAAAAAACTTTTTCCTTGATAAACCTTCTATCCATTTTTCAACAATATGTGGCTTAAACACAGAAAAAACAAAAAATAAAAAAAATATTAAAGTAAGAATTATCCCTGCGTTTATCAAATTATTAGTTGTCTTATAAAGATGCCATTGTGTTTTCGTAAGAGCAATCCACATAGGAAGAAGTGCAAAAACAGAAAGTCGCGTAAACGTTCCAATAAATGTTTTAATAGCAACAATGGCCGTAGAATCCCCTGGTTTTACCGCATTATCTCGCGAAAGTAAGAATATCTGAAACGGTTCTCCCCCACCTCCAGCAAAAGGAGTAATGCGAGAAAAAAACCCTCCTATAAGAAATATATTCAAACAATCCTTGAATACTATCTTATACTCAAGTGCATTTGCAATAATTTTTATCACATATGCTTCAATAATCCAATCAAAAAACATTAAAGAAAAAGCAAAAACAAGATAGGAAACTTTAAACGATTTTATCATTGAAATAAAATTCCAATTATGCGTAATAATTGAAACAAATACAATGCCTACAATACCTGCAAGAATTGCATAAACCGTTTCTTTTGCTAATTGTTTACCACTAATTTTTTTCTCTTCGTTCATCCTTTTTTATTTGCTCCCAAATTTTATCAAGTTGCTCATCCGAAAACTTTTCTATCTTATTCTCTGTTTTTTCTCTAATTTTTTCAAATCTTTCCCTAAATTTTTCCATGGAAAGAAATAAAGCATGTGCAGGATCCACATCCGAAAACCTGGAAAGGTTTACCACAGAAAAAAGAAGATCACCTATTTCGCTAGCCGGGTCTTCCCCTTGCTCAATCTCCATTTTAACCTCTTCCAATTCTTCCTTCACTTTCTGCATAATTTGATCGATGTGAGAAAAGTCAAATCCACGTTTCCGCGCTTCATCCTGTATATCAAATGCAGTAATTAAACCTGCAAGTACTTTAGCTATATCCACGGAACGACCATTTTTCTCTATCTTTTTAATCGCTTCCCACTGTTTTAATACTTCATTGCTTTGCTTTACACTGCTCTCACCAAATACATGTGGGTGTCTCCTATACATCTTATCGAAAAGTCCATCTAAAACTTCATCCAGACTGAACTTTCCCTCTTCTTCCCCAATTACGCTATGTAAAAGAATTTGAAGCAGCACGTCCCCTAATTCCTCTGTCATAGAGGAGAATGACTCTTTTTTTATTGCCTGCACAAGTTCTAACGACTCCTCTATAAGTTCAGGGATAAGAGATTTATGTGTCTGCTCTCTATCCCATGGACACAACTTTCGCAGCAGCTGGACCTGCATATCTGTCTCATAGAACTTGGTCATTCTTTTATTTAAGTAAAATAGTTTTATATGATCTGCTATATTATACATAAAATCCTTCTGTTCATCTGTCCAGTTTAATATAACTCTGCTTTCTACCGTTTTAATAGCGTTGACAATTTTTTCCCCACTGTATACTAAATAGAGAGCAGCCAACACAGATGCTGAAGGCAAATCGTTTTCATAATAAATAACAAACGGGAACCTTATTCGCTTCAAAAATCCAGAGTAAAGAAAAAATTCTCTTAATTCAATTAGATCGGACTGTAAAAAAATATCAGCAGAGAAGCATTTATGCTCCATGTTGCAAGGAGTCCATTCGTTAAATGCAGGCTTGTTTGCAAACAAAATGATTGCCTTAACTCCTTCTTTCTGCGCTTCTTTCATCTTATTTTTTAAAGGCGCCGAATCTACAGCAACCTCGTTTTTAATAATCCAATTTAGCATAACTTTTTCTCCCTCTAAGCATATTTAACGCATTCAACACTTCTACAATTATATCTTTTCCCGTCTCAAAAGAAAGGTAATCTTCTCCAAATCTCGCTTTCTTACTTTTATCAAGAAACATCTTAACGTTCCCCAAAGAAAGAGTATTCTTTTTGTCTATACTGAAGAATACCCGCTTCCCTTCCTGGAATATTTCCTTTATACCTATATCACGTGCGTCAGCTTCTATAATACCTATTTTCAATAAATTTCCTACTTCAGGAGGAATTTTTCCAAACCTATCAACAATCTCCTCTCTAATATTATTAATTTCTAATGAATCTTTTGCTCCAGTAATTCTTCTATAGTAATTCATTCTTTCACTATTTACTGAAATATATCTAGAAGGAATATAGTATTTATCCTTCAATCGTACTAAAACATCTTTTATTTCAATTATTTTTTTACCTTTAAGTTCTGCTACTGCTTCATCAAGTAAATTTACATACATATTATAACCAACAGATACAATGTGTCCATGCTGTTCTTTTCCGAGCATATTCCCCGCTCCTCTTATCTCAAGATCTTTCATGGCAATTTTTATCCCTGCCCCTTTACCTTCAAATTCCTTTATCGTTTCCAGCCGTTCTTCCGCGATAGCTTTTAAGCTTTTATTTTTCGTAAAAAAGAAATAAGCAAATGCATTAATATGAGACCGTCCTATTCTTCCTCTTAATTGATACATCTGCGAAAGCCCAAAATTCTCAGCAGTATCTACAATTAATGTATTCACCGTAGGTATGTCAAGTCCATTTTCTATAATTGTCGTAGAAACAAGTACATCCAATTTTCCTTGATAAAATAAAAGCATGACCTGCTCAATGTCCTCTTTGTCCATCTTTCCATGCACAACACTAATTCTTGCTCTACTATCTTTTAATAAGTTCTTTAACTTCTCAGTAAATTCATATATATCTTCAATTTTATTGTGAACAAAAAACACCTGCCCTTTTCTATTTAGCTCAAACTGAATCGCTTTCACAACAACTTCCCAATTTAAAGGCATCACAAATGTTTTTATAGGAAATCTCCCCATAGGAGGAGTATTGATGAGTGAGATGGATCTCAGGTTGATCAAAGAAGAATGTAACGTGCGCGGAATTGGTGTTGCAGTAAGAGTAAGAATGTCAATGTTTGTGCGAAGCTCCTTAATCTTTTCCTTGTCTCGAACGCCAAATTTTTGCTCTTCATCGATAATAAGCAAGCCTAAATTTTTGAATTTTACATCTTTTGATAAAATTCGATGTGTGCCAATTAATATATCCAGAGTTCCTTCTTTTAATTTTTTTAATATGGTCCTCGTATTTTCTTTAGACGTAAAACGTGAAAGTACATCAACCTCAATTGGAAAAAGATGAAGCCGTTCTCTAAAAATTCTCCCATGTTGCATAGCAAGAATTGTAGTTGGTACAAGCACTACCGCTTGTTTCCCGTTTATTGCAGCTCTAAAAACAGCTCTTATGGCAATTTCAGTTTTACCATAACCAACATCACCGCATACCAACCTATCCATTGGTTTATCTGCTTCCATATCTAACATCACTTCTTCTAATGCCACCTCCTGGTCATCTGTTAATTCATAAGGAAAAGAAAGATCCAAGATTTTCTCTTCCTCTCTAAGGGCCTTAAATGAAAATCCACCATTCAAGGCCCTTTCAGCCTGCACATGTAAAAGCTTCCTTGCAAGTTTTTGTGCATTCTCTTTTGCTTTCTCTTTTATATTCCCCCACTCTTTACCATGAAGCTTATTTAATGAAATAATTCTTCTATCCCCTATATACCTTTCGACAAAACCTATTCTCTCCATTGGAACATATAATTTTTCACCGTCTCTATACTCTATAAGAAGATACTCGCTCTCGCTGTCTACCATTTTAAGTTTCACAAGTCCTTTGAATATCCCTATGCCGAAATCTTTATGAACAACATAATTGCCCGTTTCTAATTCTTCAACGCTCGCAATTCTTTCGCTGGACAATAATTTTTTTGCCGGTTTGTGTATTTTATAATGCGGAAACAATTCTTTGTCAGTCAAAACTAAAACTTTTTCGGTTTCTATTCCTTGCTCCATGTACCCGTCTATTAGTCGTAGTTTCTGTGTTTTAGATGATGAAATCTCATAAATATCAAGTAATTCCTTCACTCGCTCGTATTCCTCGGTAATAATGATTATGTTTTTTTCGTCAAGATAATTCAATATAAAATCTTTAAAAGAAGAAAGCGCAAGAAAATTTTCTGAAAGAGGTTTTATAGGCAATTCAACATATTTTTCGGAAAAGGGAAATTTACTAAAATACACAACTTTCCCTTTTTCTATCTCTTCTAAACCCTTTTCAATAATATCTAGAGAAAGAGGAATAATTTCACCTGTGTCCACACTCTTCTCATATACTTCTTTTGTTTCTCTTGCAAAGTTTTTAGTATCAAATGTTTTGTAAACTATTTTTGTGAAGTAATTAATTTCATCAAGAAGAGATGGATATGAAACAATACCTTTGTTTAAAAAAAATTGGAAGTAATAGTTAATTCCTATCGTATCGCCTGCTCTCAAAGCAGCGAAATCCTCCATTACTGAATCCTTTAAGTATTCATTTTTCTTATTTCTCAAGCACAATTCCACTCGTTCTAAAGCCTTTTTCCATATTCCTTGGGGAAAAAGAAAATAATTAATAGGATACAGTTTGATGGAGGGAAAAACACTTTCTGACCTCTTTGTCTCTATGTTAAAAAATTTTAGTACTTCTATTTCGTCTTCTTCTCCATAAAGCACCCGAATGGGCTTCCCATAAGTAAATGCATAGATATCAATAATATTGCCCTTTACCGAAAATTCACCACGTTCTGCTACTTCTAACATGCGTTTGTAACCAAATTTGCTAAGAGTATGAGAAAGTTTGTTAATACTTACCTTTTCATTTTTTTTAATAAAAAGTTCTTTCACATATTTCTTTGGAGTTATGGGATCAAACAAGCCTTTTAAAGAAGAGATAATAATTTTTCTTCCCTCTTTTTTGTAAAATGAATTAAGAAATTCAATCTTTTTGGCAATTCTGTCTTCACCTACAAAACCGTTTTCGAACGGATGCAACCCAAATTCGGGATTTAGTAAACCAGTAGGAATAATACGCTTCAGTAGTTTCGCGTCTTCAAAATCTCTTGTGACAATAACGATGTTGTCGCCCTTTAGTTCGTTGGCAATTGCTTTTACTAATACGCCGAAATCTGGTGAAATAAAAACTTTTTCTTTATCTAAGGTTTGAGTTATTCTTTCAGGATTTTCAAACAGATCTTCAAATTTCATCTATTATAAACTGTTTGTGCCTTCTCAATGCCTTCAAAAATAATCAATTCAATTGCTTCCATAACATCGTTTATAACTTGACCCATTGTGGCTTTTTCCTCAGGACTAAATTGAGAAAGAACATAATCTACTGTTTCAGTTTTTGCCAGAGGTCTTCCTATTCCTACCTTGATTCTGATAAAATTTGACTCGACAAGCGAAAGAACAGAAGCAATCCCTTTATGACCCCCGGCCCCTCCACCTATTTTTAGTTTAAACTTTCCAATTGGAATATCGAGATCATCATGAATAATAATAAGATGAGAGGCAGGAATCATCAAATCGTCAATAAATGGCTTTACAGCTCTTCCCGAAAGGTTCACATATGTAATGGGCTTCACCAATACAATTGCTTCCTTGTTTCTGCCCTGTTTAACTGTTCCCTTGCCATAAAACGAAAAATATTTCACCTTTTTTAGTGTAATTTTACACTTGAATGCCAAAGCATCAATCACCATAAAACCAGTATTATGCTTGGTATCTTTGTATTCTTCTCCAATATTTCCAAGTCCAATTATTCCGTACATATCACATCCCACCAAATAATCATTTTAAATGATTAGACATTTATTGCAAGAATATGAAAAAATAGTAAAATGTTAGAAAAGGAGGATTCATGGGGATTCATGTACTTTCTGACTGTAAATGTTTTTTATTTGCCCGGCTAGAACCAAAAATATTACCAACCAGAATTACGCAACAAATAGAAAATGATAAAAAATACAATAAGCATTGGTGGATTTAATAAGTTTTCCTTAATCGACTATCCTGGTAAAACATGCGCCATCATATTCACTCAGGGGTGTGATTTCAGATGCCCATATTGCCACAATCCCGAACTTGTATTATCCCGCCTCTTTGAATCACCTATCTCCTGCAACGAGGTACTTTCATTTTTAGAAAAAAGAAAGGGCTTACTTGAAGCAGTAGAATTAACTGGAGGAGAACCTACTATACAAGAAGGCCTGCCAAAAATAATTAAACAGATAAAAAAAATGGGGTATCTTATCAAGATCGATTCAAATGGCTCAAATCCAGATATCATTAAGAGATTAATAGACGAACAGCTCGTTGATTACTTTGCTATGGATATCAAAGCACCTCTTGAAAACTACTCGGAAGTTTGCGGAACGATAGTGGATACAAATAAGATCAATGAAAGCATAAATATTATAATGCAATATGCTCCAGATTATGAATTCAGAACCACAGCGATAAAAAAAATTCATACAAAAGACAGTTTCAGAAAAATTGGACTGCTTATAAAAGGAGCCAAACGATACTATCTGCAAAACGCACACTATGATAAAACGGTTTCTGAAAAATTCAAAAATGAAAAAGCTTTTTCTAAAGAAGAAATGCATGCATTTTGTGAAGAAATTAAAAAAAACGTAAAACATTGTTACCTAAGAATATAACTCTCTAAAAAATATGTTTAAAAAAATAATTTTTAAGGTACAATAAAAATATGAAGAATAAAAAAATAGTGGTCCGCTTAATTGCCCTGATTTTATTTGTTGCAATCGTTCTAACCGGTTCCTATCTTTATTTAAATCTTCGTTTGAATACGACGGGTAAGAAAACTACAATAAAACTCTACTACTATGACCCAATAGGAAAAGAACTCATACCAACGGAAAAAGAAATCACAATCCCCAGCAGCAATACGCTCGCAGTAATAAAAATAATAGACGCACTTAAAACACCTGCACAAAACGACCTATTCTCTCCTTTGAATAGCGATACCGTCGTAAAATCGGTAAACATAGAAGACGGAGTATGCACGTTAAATTTAAATAAGGCAGCTACAAAAATTGCATCACTCAGCGTTAGAAAAGAAGCCATAAGAGTATATGGATTAGTAAACACGCTCACAGAATTGCCAGATATTACATCGGTTCAGATTTTAATAGATAATGAAAAGAAGGATTATTTCAACCATTACATTCAAATTGATCATCCTATTGCACACTATTCGGGAGTTTTACCGCAAGGAAAAGAAGTACTCCTGTATTTCTCCAATCTAAATGGAGGCAGCCTTCTCCTTGAAAAAAGAGAGATAATCCCAAAAACTGATCCAGTTGCGCTAACAAAAGAAATTCTTCAAGAGCTTTTTTATGGGTCACTAAAAGGCCTCAGCTCTCCTTTTCCAGAAGACATTGACATACTGAATGATTTTTATATTCAATCAGGTGGCGTTGCCACTATTGATTTTTCATCAGATATACTTAACCACCCCCTGGGATCTCATGCTGAATATCTCACAGTGCTTTCAATAGTAAATACGCTCACAGAATTACCAGACATTACATCTGTTCAGATTTTAATAGACGGAAAGGTTGTTCCCACTCTCTTTGGCAGTACAAATATATCACACCCTATAAAACGCTTTTTTGCACTACCTGAAGAAGGCGAGGCAATAATACCATATTATATTTATACAGAAGGAGAAGAACAATTTTTTATGCCCGTTGTAAAAACAATTAACTCACAAAATCCTATAGAAACACTGTTTATCCTATTAAAAGACTCTTCAGAATTTAATACATACTTACCCGAAAATAGCACACTTCTTTCTTACAAAACAGAAAATTTTACCCTTGTTATGGAAATATCTATTCCCGAAGATGTAAGCTTTGATATAGACAACATCAAACAGCAAATCATGCTTTCTTACACAGAGTTACCTGATATAAAAAAAATCAAACTTATTATTAACAAAGAAGAATTTCTGCTAACAAGACAATGAAAACGATTTTTTCTGCTGATTCAATTTACATCAATGAGACAGAAAAAAAAGATTATTCAGTTGTTGTCGAGAATGGGATAATACAAGTAATTGGAAAAAGAGATCTAATAAAACAACAATTTCCATTTGCCGAAGAAAAAAAATATGATGGTTTCTTGTACCCGGGTTTTAACGACGCACATGTGCATCTAAAAGAAATCACACTGCTCCTTTCCTCTGAGGACGCTACTAACTGCAAAAACTATCAATGTATCAAACACTTAATTGAAAAAGATAACAGAAATTTTGTATACATCTACAACTTTGACTTCAATAATCTTTTAAGGAATGAATGGGAAAAACTCTTTGAATACAATAAAAAGCCAGTTTTTATACAGAGTAAGGATGAGCATTCGGTTTTTGTAAACAAAGTAGCTTTAAAAGAAAAACAAATCGCTCTAAAAAAAATTAGAGGGGGCGTGTTAGTAAAAAATGAAGGAAAATTTATTGGCATATTAAAAGACCGTGCTATAGAGCTCGTTAAAAGCATAAAAGAAAGGCAAATATCTATAAAAGATATAAAAAACGCAGAAAAATATCTGTTAAAAAGAGGCATTGTTTCCGCCACAAACTTTGATTTTTCTATCTACCCGCTTTTAAATAATATAAACAAAAATAAAGATTTAAAAATACGTATATATCAAGGTATTGAAAAGAACTCACTAGGGGATGTCATTAATGAGAATATACATACCGGATTAGGTGATAAAAACTTACGCTTCGGCCCACTAAAATGCTTCATGGATGGCTCACTTGGCTCACAAACTGCTGCCATGTACAGAGTAAATGGATTTCCTTCATCTTTCACAATGAAAAAAGACGAATTGAAGAATATAATAAGTCTTGCAAATGAAAATAATATCCAGGTTGCCGTACATGCAATTGGAGATAAGGCTGTACATACTGTAATGAGCCTTTTTAGTCATTTTGGAAATCAAAAAATGCGAAACAGAATTGAGCATCTCCAATTCATCAATGAAAAAGATCTCTCGCTGCTTCAAAGGACTCATTGTATAGCATCCATGCAACCAATACATGCCACTGCAGATGCCGCTCTTGTTAAAAAACTGCTAGGAAATTACAGATACGCATATCCATGGAAAACAGTTTTAAACAGCGGTAAACTGCTTGCATTCGGCTCTGATGCGCCTGTTGAGAGTGCATCTCCGCTTCAAGGCATATATGCTGCTACTACCAGGATTCCGCCAAACAGCACAAATCCCTTTATACCAGAAGAATGTATTTCCAGAAAAGAAGCTTTTGATGCATACACAACTGGCAGTGCATTTGCAAGCTTTGCAGAAAATATAAGTGGAAAAATCAAAAATGGTTATCTTGCAGATTTTATTTTACTGGACAAGTCATTATTCCATTTTAATGATATAATGAGTATAATTATAATAAAAAATATTATAGGAGGGATAGAATGGATGAAATCACAATAAAATTAATTGGTTCTATGCTTAAGGATAAATTCCTCTTGCTTAGTAGTATTAAAAATGGTTTAGAAAAAGATCTTTTTAGTGTTTATGAAGAAAAAATCCTCGTTGGCTATATTCTTAAAAAATATGGTAAAAAAGAAGAAATCCCAGAACCTACTTTAATAAAAACGGAATTTGAGGAAAATGGAATATACACAATAAATTTAGGTAAACTAATTGATAAAACTGCAACAGTTGCACCATTAAACCTTGAATCACTTATTACATATATAGATATTCTCAAAAAAAGGGAATCAGAAGAAAGGCTTATGTCCATAGGAAAACGCATAGAGTCCTATATAAAGGAAAAAGAGCAGAAAAAAGATCTTACAGAATTCACAGGGGGAATAATTAATGAAGTTCACGATATCATGCGGAAAAGAGTTAAAAAAAGGCTTAATCCCGTAAGAACACAGCTTATCATGTTCTCTTCAGAAGTTGAATCAAGAGAATCTAATAAAAACTTCATTCTTGGATACTCTTTAGAGCCATTTCGTTGCCTGAACGAAACTCTTTCTGGTGCAAGGCCCGGATTCTATTATGCGTTAGCAGGCGCACCCCGGAGAGGCAAAACAAACCTTATGTTAAGAATCGCTTCATATATTGCAAGTAATGAACATATACCTATTTTATTTTATTCATGGGAACAAACTTCAAGAGTTTTATTTCTACGAATTTTTTCTCAAGAAACATTGATACCTCCTTATGTACTTGAAACAACAAATATTATAAGCAATCCAGGACTTAAGGAAAGATTTAACCGCGGTTATGCAAAAACAGAAAGTTATATGAACTATCTCTACCTTGTCGAAGGAAGAAGAGAGGATACTATTAATAGAATAAAGAGCCACGCTTTTTCAGTAATGCAGGAAGCAAACACAGAAAAAATAGTAATAATCATCGATTACCTGCAAAAAGTTCCTACCCCAATTCTTTACCAAGATCTTGCCCAACAAGTAGATGATGTTTCGGGCGGCATAGCAAGTTTGTCTATGGAGTTAAAATGTCCAGTTTTTGCTGTTTCTTCCTTTGATAAAGAAGGATGTCGTCTTGATTCAAAAGAAAGTACAACAAGACCTACCATGTTTAACTGCACAGGCGGGGGAGACATAGAATACGATTCAGATGTTGCGCTCATTCTTATAAAAGATTTCAAAGATACTGCCGCTCTTCATGAAAAGATTGACAATGCTGCAAAAGAAGGAAGAATCGACCCAACTCAAATACCACATTTTGAGATTTTAAATCTCTATGTAGATAAAAACAGAGATGCTCCTCTTGGAGGAGATATTATTATTCAGTATCTATTCCTCATCGAAGACAATAACCTCATAGAAATTGAATATAAAGATTTAGAAGAAGAGTATACATATGCGAAAATTTCAAAAATATTCGAGTGGATGATGAATAATGGGTATCTTATGCCTATGCAAGGAGATACAGCAAAATATGAAAAAGGAGAAGAAGAGTGATATCGCAAGAATTCATCAAAAACCTGATAGTAAAAAACAACAACAAAATAATCCTCATGATATTAGATGGCGCTGGGGGCATACCAAACAAGTTGGGCAAAACAGAAATTGAAACTGCATACACTCCAAATTTTGATTTCATAACAAGAAACTCCATTACAGGTATTGCAGATCCTGTTTCAATGGGCATTACTCCCGGGTCAGGACCGGGCCATCTTGGCATTTTTGGCTACGATCCTATCAAATACATAATAGGCAGAGGCATTTTGACTGCTTTAGGTATTGATTTTCCGCTAAAGCAAGGCGATATAGCAGTAAGAGGTAATTTTGCAACACTTGATAGTGCCAATAAAATACTTGACCGAAGAGCTGGCAGAATACCAACAGAACACTGTAAAAAACTTACTGAAATGATACAAAATAAGATAAAGAAAATTTATGATACTGAAATATTTATAGAGCCTGAGATGGATTATAGGTTCGTCACAATTTTCAGGGGAGAAGATCTTTCGGATAAGCTTACCGATACTGACCCGCAAGCTACTGGCGTTGCACCGCTAAAATGTAATTTCTTAGACACAAAAGCAAAAAAAAGTGCCAAAATAGTGAATGAATTTATTGAAAAAGCAAACAGTATTATAAAAGACCAACACCCAGCCAATGGATTACTATTACGGGGATTTTCTTCATACCCCGAAATACAGACGATGACAGAAATATATGGCTTAAAACCAGCAGCTATTGCAACATACCCTATGTACAAGGGACTCGCTAAACTCGTTGGTATGGACATATTAGATGTAGGTAGTACAGATATCATGGATGAATTAAAAACACTCAAAGAAAATTATGATAAATATGATTTTTTCTATTTTCATATAAAGAAAACAGATTCATATGGTGAAGATGGAAACTTCGACGCCAAAGTACGCCTTATCGAAGAAGTGGATAAAAAAATTGTTCCTGAAATACTTAAATTGAATCCTACCGTGCTAACTATTACATGTGACCATTCCACACCTGCCATAATGAAACAACATAGCTTCCATGGAGTGCCATTTGTCCTTCTTTCACCTTATGCACGCCCTGACAGAACAGAATATTTTTCAGAGAGAGAAATTGGAACCAAAGGAGGACTTGGTAGATTTGAGGCAAAAAATGAAATTGTCTTAATGCTTGCTCACTCCCTAAAACTGAAAAAATTCGGCGCTTGATGAAAATAAGCTTAATACTAATAGGAGATGAACTCCTCCGCGATGAAAGAAAGGATCTCAATGCCCATTTTGTAATTTCGAAACTAAAGAAGAAACATCTCTATTTAAACAAATTGCTTCTCACGGGAGATAATGAGGTCTCTATAAAAGAAGGTTTGCTTTTTCTTATAGCATATTCTGATGTTTTAATCACATCTGGAGGACTTGGCCTAACCCCCGATGATATTACACTGGTAACTGTTTCAAAGACATTAGGAAAACCGCTCGCAAAAGATAAAACAGCGCAATGCTATGTGCTAAATAGCTTAAAAAAAATCAGACAACAAGCAAACAAGAATTATATAGAAAGAATGTCCTACTCAATTAAAGGTGCAATTCCCATAAAAAATGAAGTCGGTGTATCTCCCGGGATGCATATTAAAATAACCAATAAACATCTTTTTATTCTACCCGGCGTACCTCAAGAATTTAATGCAATGTTTACTCGGTATGTATTGCCGCTACTGGCAAATGGAAAAAAGATTTTTGAAAAAACATTTTTTGTGCCACTCAAGGAATCTGATCTTGTCGACTTTCTTGAAATGCTCGAAACAAAATATAAAATAAAAACTGCCTCTTATCCTCCGATATTTAAAGGTTCGCTTCTTAAAATTAAACTAATGGGAGAAAAAGAATCAGTTAATAAAGCAGTTGAATGTTTCCAAGTATTTTTAAAAAGTAAGGGTATAAAACTGAAAAAAAACAATCAAAAGGATTAATAAAATAAAAACTTGTATACATAAAGGTTTTCTGTATACTATTTATCAAATCTAAAAAGACTAATACTTTATAGAGAAAATTACTACAGAACTGAAAAAGATATCATGAAGTATAAGCTTGTAACAATAAGACTTAAAAAATTTGCTAAAAAGCAATATAAAATAGGATGGGAGAGTTTGCCTTATGAACATTATAGAAAAAGCAAAAAAAATAAAAGAAAACGATAGAGCAAAAGCAATAGAGCTACTCGAAGAGTTTATAAACACACATAAAAAAAATCGAGTAGGAGCACACAGTTTGCTTTCGAAGCTGTACCTTAAATCAGGCAAAAAAGAAAAGGCAATAGCCGTACTAAAAGACGGAATTAAGGCAAATCCAGATAATAGATGGCTCAATTTAATGCTCGGAGACCTATACTATTTTGATTTAGAAGATGTGGGTAACGCAATTAAAGTATATGAAGAGGGACTCGCATTGTTTGATAAACCAATAAAAACTACAATGTCCCCTTACAGATATTTTCTAAAAAGGCTTTCCAACATAAGTTATGCAGAAAAATATTTTGACAAGGCAGAAAAATATTTTGAACTATTTATTTCACTTGAGCCATCTGATTTTTATGCATCTGATTTTAAGAAATTTGCAGAAGTTTTGGTTAACCAGGGTAAAAAAGAACGTGCCAGAAAAGTTTTAACACTCGGAATAAAAGCGCACCCTGGATATAAAAATTTGCATGAATTCGCAAAGAAAAACTTCCCGAACGAAGATTTTCCATTCAGAGAAAGAAAAATCAGGTTAACAATTCCTGACATAGAGAGAATTCCCATAAAAACGCCTCTTATAAAAGAGGGAGATAATCTCTACGACATAATAGACAAACATACAAAAAGTGTAAGGAAAAAAGATGACATTATTACTATTTCCTCCTGTGTTGCTGCAATGTGCGAAGAAAGAATGACAACAGTAGATACAATTTTTCCATCCTTTCTTGCAAGACTTGTTTCGCATTTTGTATCGCATAAGGATGTACCATTTGGTGGGGCTGCACCACTTGCAAACCCTGCAGCAATGGAAATAGCAATAAGAGAGGTAGGTAAAACACGCATTATCCTCGCGACAAAAGCTGGAGCAATAGGAAGAATCTTTGGTAAAAAGGGCTGGTTTTACATTATTGCAGGAGAGCAAGCTGCTCTAATAGATGATCCACCTGCTGCAATCCCACCTTTTGATTATGCTGTCATACCCGGACCAAAAGATTCATTCGCAGTAAGCGAAAAAATTACAGAGAGAACTGGCTGCAGAGCAGCAATTATCGATGCAAACGACCTTGGAGATGCCTGGGCAGTAGGATACAGTAAGGGCGTATCGAAGGATAAACTGGAGAAAGCACTTTCTGACAATCCTGCAGGAAATGAAGACCAACAAACACCCATTGTCATCGTAAGAGGATTATAAATAAAATTTAGTCACTCAAATACTCTTTATAAATTCGTCCCGGTAAAATTCTTATTAAGTGCTTTACTAAATCTATCTATTACTCGCTCTTTCCCGAGTATGAGCATAATTTTTGTAAGCTCCGGACCATTCTTGGATCCAATAAGAGCAACTCGCATTGGATGATATATTTTTTTCCCGGAAAGGTTAAGCACGGTTTTCAACTCATTTATAAATTTATCCAGTACTTTTTTTGCAAACTCTATATTTTGCAATTTTTCAATTAGATATGAAAATACTATTTTATTTTCTTCCTGCTTAAGTATTCTTTGCTCTTCTTCGGTTTTGATAAGGTCAATCTCTTCAAAAAAAGGAGCAACAACCTTTATTATGTCCCTGATAGTCTCAATATTACCTTTTACTGCATTGACTATATTTAATAATTTCTCAGAACAGTTACTGTCTTCTTTAATCCATTTTTTCTCTATCATAAACGGAAGAGCAAGCCTGTAAAGTCTTTCATCATCGGCCTTTGAAATATAATGATGGTTCATCCATTTAAGTTTATCAATATCAAATATAGCAGGTGCTTTGTTAACACTTTCAAGGGTAAAGAGGTTGATAAGTTCTTCTTTTGTAAAGAACTCTCTGTCGTCTTTAGAAGACCATCCGA